>Ga0207884_1000004_pt1 | contig 681041 bp, 626 predicted proteins | sample MalvirmetaMSP144_FD_184236 | JGI IMG/M metagenome (GOLD analysis project Ga0207884, IMG submission 184236) | Marine viral communities from the Deep Pacific Ocean - MSP-144 (SPAdes) | ecosystem: Environmental > Aquatic > Marine > Oceanic | place: Pacific Ocean | collected 2011-07-08 | reverse complement strand
ATGCCAGTACCCGCGATCCGCTTCGATGCAACCCGTGCCCGGCGCACGCCACATCGATCATCGCATCGCGGTCGCTGGCATGCTCGAATCAAGATCGGCTGATATTTTCAGGCGCCCAGGTTCCTAGACGATCGCCGCAGAATGCCGGCAGGCGCCGCGCTCAGAAGAACCGCTGCAGGCTCAGCCGCACCATGCTCTCGTCCCTCAGAAAATCGAGAAAGGGCTCGGTGGGCACGCGCTCGAAGTGCCGGACAGTGAGGGCGCCGCGCCAGTGCGGGCCGAAGCGGCGGCTCGCCTCGATCTGCATCAGCTGATCGGTGCCGCTGCGGTCCATGAAGAAGCCTGCCTCGACAACCGTGCCGGGAATGTCGTTGAGGTTGATGCGGGTGCCCAGAAACAGGTCGTTGTCGCTGCGGCTGTTGATCAGGGTGCGGCGCTCGTCGAAGAGATATTCGGCCAGCGCGGTGACTTCCCAGCCGCTGTTGAAGAACCCGGCCAGCGCGTATTCGATGCCCCCCACGGCAGCCTGGGTCGAGCGCCCGCCGCGCTCGCGCGCCACCGCTTCGAGCTTGAGCGCCAGCGCTCCGCGGATGTACTGAGCCTCAAGGCCCATCTGCCTCAATCGGGCGTATTCCGGCACCAGCACGATGTTGGCCAGCACGCGGTCGAACAGGGCGAAATCGTCGTCGACCAGGCCCAGGCGCTGGAACAGGTCGAGCAGCCGGTTGGCCAGCGGCGCCTCGGGCAGCGTGGTGCCCATGATCAGGTCGCAGTTGGGGCCGTCGGCCGTGCCCGGAAACCCGCTGCCACGGCGCAGGCAGGGAAGAATGTCGGGATCGCGGGCGGTGCCGTCAAAGACGCTGAGGTTCAGGTCCAGCGGGCCGAACCGCATGCGCAGCCGGCCGGCGACATCGACGTGCCGCTGCCCGGCGGAGGACGCGTAGCGGGCCTCTTCGGGGGCGAAGTCGAAGCCGATGCGCGGCTGGCCGTTGGCGTCGGGAAAGGTGCGGGCGCGCTGATAGGGCATCACGAACACATCGAAGCTGCCGATCGGCTGCAGCCAGGTCAGCGCCAGCATGGGCTGGCCCAGCTTGGCGTCGGCGGCAATGTCTTCAACGAAGTCGGCCTGGTTGATCACGTCCACCAGCGTGTGCGACTCGGTCACGCCCCAGCGCACCTGCGCAACGCCGACCAGCGCTTCCCAGTCGCGCCCCAGATGCTGCAGGTACAGCGAGCGCACATCGCCGTGGCTGCGGCGGTCATCGAGGCTGTCGAGCCGATAGAACAGCTCGCCCTCAAGGCGGGTGTTGCGGTGGTTCCAGCTCTGGAACACCGTGGGCTTCAACGCCACCGAGGCCGAGTTGCGATCCCGGTCCTGCTTGAAGAACGAGCGCGCCTGCAGTTCCAGCGCGCCGCCCAGTGAACCCGCCGACGCCTCGGCCGCGAAGACGCACAGCAGAACACACCACAGCAATGGGCTTGCCCCAGCAGGTTGCCGCATTCAGAACCTCATCCCGTGTTCACCCCGGTGTCAGCTGCGCGCATGATGGCGTGTTACGCACCCCAGTTCAGCCCGGCCCGGTTGAGGCCGGGGCACCGCCTGCGTGACGGCCCTGCCTGACGCATTTCAAGCACCATAGTCGCGGCGCCGCCCGGCTTCCCGCTGTTTCCCACCCGTTTTTGGGCTTCCTGACTGATGACCAACCCGCGACTCCCTTCCCTCAATCTGATTCGGGTTTTCGAAACCGCGGCGCGTCGCATGAGCTTCAAGGGCGCGGCCGAGGAGCTTTTCGTCTCGCCGCCGGCCGTCAGCCACCAGATCAAGGCCCTGGAAGACAGCCTGGGCGTCACCCTGTTCAAGCGGGAAAATCGCAAGATCGCACTGACTGCCGAGGGCAAGCGCTACTACCTGCACGTCAAGCGCGGACTGGACCTGATCGACAGCGCGACTTTGGCCGTGCGTCAGCAACGGCGAAAGCGACGGTTCGTGGTCAACACCCTGCCCAACATCGCCAGTCTGCTGTTGTTTCCCAACATTCACCATTTTCAGGCCAGGTATCCCGATCTGAGTATTCAGATCGAGTCCGACGTCGCGCGGATTGATTTCGACAAATCCGAGGTCATGGTCGCCATCCGCCATGAATGCGGCCACGAACCGGGGCTGACCTACCACCCGCTGGTACGGATTGCCCTCACGCCCATCTGCACCCGTCGCTACCTCGACCAACACCCCGGATTGCGCCAGGCCGACTTCAGCGGTTGCCGGCTCATCAAGATCTCGGGCGACACTTATCAATGGCCGCGCTGGCAGGCCGAGTGGGACGCGCGGTCAGAGATTTCGGATGAACTGGTGGTCAGCACCGTGCAGGCCAGTATCGAAGCCGTGAAGAGCGACGTTGGCGTGGCCATGGGCTACCTCCCCACGGCGTATCAGTTCATGCGCCGCGATTCAGACCTCGTGCTGCCGGTGCCCGACAGGGTCACCCGGCACGGCGAATGTTTTCTGACCTACCGCAACGAAGATGCGGGCGACGAGGTCATCAAAACCTTTCACGACTGGGTGGTGGGGGTCATCGCCCAAGAATGGACGAGTAAGAAAAACTAACCTGAAGCACGGCAATTTTTCATTTGTCAGCCCCCTTTTTGGTGGAGATGATGCTGGGCAACCGCAACCAGCACAGTGGGTCGCCAAAATGTCACTTCAACACGCAGGCCTCAATCTGCATCAGTCCTGTTCAAGGCCCCTGCCGCTCAGCCGCCGTGAGCACGAGGTGCTCAGAGAACTTGCCCTGGGCAACAGCAACAAACGCATCGCCAAGGCGCTGTTCATCAGCGCCTACACGGTGGACGGATACGTGAAAGACATTTATCGAAAGCTCGGTGTGCGCAACCGCGCAATGGCCGCCGTCATCGCCGCGCATCACGGATTGCTCAATGAGCACGCTCCGAGACCTGTGAAGGGGTGAGAAGGGCGCCGTGCCGAAGCGGTCCACCCGCCGGGTGCATGGCTTCAGCCTGACGGTCGCGCGCCGGCGGGCGGGTCAGGCGCGCCACGGTCGAACCACAACAACAAGGCCGGGAGCAAAAGGAAGTCGGCAATCAGCGCCAGAACGATGATCAGCACGGTGAGCATGCCCAGGTGGGCGCTGAGCAGGAAGCTGGAGGCCGACAGGCAGGCGAACCCGGCCGCGAGCGTGGCGGTGGTGATCCACAGCGCCGAGCCCACGTCGCCAAAGGCGTGACGGACGGCGTGGTCGGGGTCCAGACCGCGGTTGCGGCGACCCTGCATGTAGCGCGCGAGAAAGTGGATGGAATCATCCACCACGATGCCCAGGGTCAGGCTGACCACCACCGCGAGGCTCATGCCCACCTGACCCACCAGCAGGCCCCACAGGCCGAAGCCCATGAGCATGGGCGCGAAGTTGGGGATCAGGCTGATGGCGCCGATGCGCCAGTGGCGGAACGCAAGCACGAAGATCAGCGCCACCAGCGTGAAGGTGATCAGGTTGCCCCAGAGCATTGCCTTGAAGTTGCGCTGGGCGATGCGCGCGAACATCACCGGCACACCGGTGCCGGTGGTCTGCATCTCGGCCGGCCAGTTGGCCGCCATCCACGCCTGTGCGCGGTTGTCGAGCTGGCGCACGTCCTCGTTGGTCATTTCGTTGAGCCCCAGCGTGACGCGCGACACCGACTTGTTGAAATTGACCAGATGAGACAGATCAGAGCCCGACGGCAACGCCAGCTCGAACAGCAGCAGGTACTGCGCCGCCATGTCGCGCTGCGCGGGCAGCCGGTACATGGACGGATCATCGCCGTGCATCACCTGGTTGAGCCGCATCAGCAGCTCGTTCACGGTGGACACCTTGCGCACGCCGGGCTGGGCACGCAGCCACTCGGCAAAGGCCTGCAGGTGGTGCAGGTAGTCCGGTTCGCTGATGCCGCCATCGGCGCCGCTGGGCACCGCGTATTCGAGAAATTGCACGCCCATCAGGTGCTGGCCAACGAACTCGGTGTCCTGGCGGAAGTCGAGCACCGGGCTGAAGAATTTGACGTAGTCGTCGCCGAAGCGATTGAGCGGAATCGCCGCCGTCAGCGCCAGCACAATGACGATGCCCACGCGCCGGATCGGCCGTTGCCGGCGAATGACGAAATCAGCGACGCGCGACAGTCGCAGCGTGCGCAAGGGGCGCCCGGCCGGTTGGGTGATGAGCAGCCACGCCGGCAGCAGGGTGAGGCAATAGAACAGCGCCGCCGTGACGCCGATGGCGACGAGGTTGCCAAGGTCGCGAAACGGCGGTGAGTCGTTGAGGTTGAACGAGACGAAGCCGACGACGGTGGTCAAGGTGGTCAGGCTCAGCCCCAGCAGGTTGATGCGCAGCGCGCGGCGCAGCGCCTCGGCGGGGCTCAGATCGGCCTCGTGGCGGGTCTTGAAATAGCTGCTCAGCACGTGCACGCAGTCCGACACCGACAGCGTGAGAATGATCAGCGGTGCCGCCATCGAGGCGGTGGTCAGCCGCAGGCCCAGATGCCCGGCAATGCCCAGCGCGGTGAGCGTCGACAGGCCAATCACTCCCAGGGTGATGAACATCGGGTTCACGCCGCGCAACGACCACCACAGCAACAGAATCATCAGCGCCATCGCCAGCGGATAGCGGTTGCGCAGGTCGAAACTGGCGGCGTCGGCCATGGCCTGATTGAACGGCAGCGAGCCGATCTGATAGGTCGTCAGGCCGGGGTTGTCGGCCTCGAATCGAAGGGCGAGCGCATCGATCGCGGCATTGACCTCGGCGGTTTCGCGGTCGCCGTCTTCACCGGGCAGGTCGAAATAGCCGACCACCGCCGTGACCTCGCCGGAGGCGCCCAGCAGGCCGTGCAGCACGCGCGGCTCGGCCAGTGCTTCGCGCTGCAGCGCGACCAGCGCTTCGGCGCTGAACGGGCCATCGGGCACCAGCGCCTCGGCGCTCAGGTCGTCGCCGTCGGCGCGCGGCGTGTGAAAGTTGGTCAGGCTGCTGGCACCGGTGGCGTAGGGCATCAGGCCCATGTCATCGGTGAGTTTGCGCAGGGCGTCGAGCCGCGGGTTTTCGAACAGCGACCCCTGGTCGGCCGAGACCGCCAGCACCACCGTGTGGCGGCTGCCGAAATGGCGCTCCAGCGCCCGTTGCGCCTGCAGCGCCGGGTTCTCGTCGCTGAAATAGGCCTGGTAGTCGGTGGTGAAGCGCAGGCCCGGCAGGCCGCTGACCGCGCCCAGTGCCAGCATGAGCGCAAGGCTCGCCCATGCCCAGGGGGCGGCGATCAGCCAGCGGCTCCAGGTGTCGGCAATCAGGTCGAGGCGCGGCATGGGCTCGGGGGTGCAAGGGCTGCGCGCAGTTTAGGGGCTCTGCGAGCGGGGGCGTTATCCTCGGTGGCTGGGTCGTCCTGCCGGGTGACCTTCTCCGCCCCAATTCCAAAGGCTGATCTCTCGACATGACCACGAACCCGCTGATCAAACCCTTTCGTGTGGACGTTCCGCAGGCCGATCTTGATGACCTGCGCGAGCGTCTGGCGCGCACCCGCTGGCCCGAGCCCGAGACCGTGCAGGACTGGGGCCAGGGTGTGCCGCTGAAGTCTGCCCAGGCGCTGGTGCAGTACTGGTCCGAGCAGTACGACTGGCGCCGCTGCGAGGCCGCCTTCAACCGTTACGAACAGTGGACGACCGAGATTGACGGGGTGTCCATCCACTTTCTGCATGTGCGCTCGCGACACGAAAACGCCACGCCGATGCTGCTGACCCACGGCTGGCCGGGTGCGGTGCTGGAGTTCTTCAAGGTCATCGAGCCGCTGACCGACCCCACCGCCCACGGCGGCTCGGCCGACGAGGCGTTTCATCTGGTGATTCCGACGCTGCCGGGCTATGGCTTTTCCGGCAAGCCGGCCGACCAGGGCTGGTCGATCGAGAAGATTGCGCAGGCCTGGGCCGAGTTGATGGCGCGGCTGGGCTACACCCTGTACCTCGCCCAGGGCGGCGACTGGGGCGCCGCGGTCACGACCGCGCTGGGCGCCATGCGGCCGGCAGGATTGCGCAGCATTCACGTGAACCTGCCTATGGTGATGCCGCGTGACCCGGTCGCCGAGCCAACACCCGCCGAACTGGCGATGCTGATGGCCATGCAGGACTACGCCGAGTGGGATTCGGGCTATGCCCACCAGCAGTCCACCCGGCCGCAGACCCTGGGCTACGGCCTGGCCGATTCGCCGGTCGGGCAAGCGATGTGGATCTTCGAGAAGTTTCATCGCTGGACCGACAGCGACGGCGACCCCCTCAAGGTGCTGAGCTACGACCAGATGCTCGACATCATCACGCTCTACTGGCTCACCAACAGCGCGGCCTCGTCGGGGCGTCTGTACTGGGAGAGCTACAAAAAGGGCTTCTTTGCGGTGCCGCTGGACCTGCCGGTGGGGTGCAGCATTTTTCCCAAGGAGCTGTACCGCGCGCCGCGCAGCTTCGCCGAACGCTGCATGTCTCAGATCATCTACTGGGGCGAGCCGGAAAAGGGCGGCCACTTCGCCGCGCTGGAACAGCCGGCCGTGTTCGTCAACGAGCTGCGCGGCTGGGCGCGCTGCCTGCCGGCGGGCGAGGGCGCCTGAAGCGTGTGCTTACAACAAGAAGGCGCCCTTGAGGCGCCTTTTTGTTGGGTATCAGGCCGCGTTATTTGGCGTACTTGATCGAACAACCATAGGGCCGGCTGGTGGCCACCGGCACGTCTTTGCCGGCGGCGGTGGCGGCCATGGCCAGTTCCAGATGCGGCACGGCCCTGGGGATGTCGGCCGGGTCGGCGCTGGGAATGCTGTCGATGCCGCCGGCGTAGACCAAGGCCCCTTCGGGGTCGATCACGAACATGTGCGGCGTGGTCTTTGCGTCGTACAGGCGGCCGGCGCTGCCGTCCTCGTCAAGAATCACCGCCGAGGGGCTGGCGTTGCGGCGCACGGTGAGGGCGTCGGCCTGCTCGGGCGTCACGTGCCCCTGTTCGCCGGGCGCCGATGAGATGACGGTCAGCCACACCACTTCGCGCGTCGCCGCGTCGCGCTGCAGGCGCTGCATGTTGTCGCTGCCGTAATGCTTCTGGACGAACGGGCAGTCGTGGTTGGTCCATTCCAGCACCACGGTCTTGCCCTGCAGATCGCTGATCTGGTGCACGGCGCCGGTGGTGTCGCGCAGGGTGGCATCGGGTGCGGGCGTGCCGATGGTTGCGGCGGACCATGCTGCGCTGCTGCTGATCATCAGCGCGGAGGTCATCAGTAAGGCGGTCATGTTCATGGTCGTGTCCTCAAAGGGCGTCGGGCGGCGCCGACACCGCGCTGATCACGATGTCGGGCGTCAAGGCTTGCGGCAGCACCCGGGGGCTGCCGCCCTTCACCGACACAAGGTACAGCGGCACGCCTGAACGCTGGTAGCGTTCCAGAACCCGGGTGATGGCCGGGTCGCTGCGGGTCCAGTCGCCTTTCAGGTAGGTGACGTCGTGGTCGCGAAATGCCTGCTGCACCTGTGGGCGGCTCAGGGTGGTGCGTTCGTTGACCTTGCACGAGATGCACCAGTCGGCCGTGAAGTTGACGAACACGGTCTTGCCCTGGGCGCGCAGCGCGTCGAAGCGCGCGTCGCTGTACACCGATTCGGCGCCGGCCGGGGCCTGCGTCGCGGCAGTGCCGGCCGGTGCGCGCAGGGCGGGCTGTGCCAGCACGCTCAGGGCCAGCACCGCAGCCACGGCGGCCACGGCGCGCCAGGCCTTGCCGGGCCGGGTCAGCGCCCACACCGCCATGGCGATCAGCACCCCGCCGCCCAGCAGCAGGGCCATCACGCCAGGGCCAGCCTGCTGGCCGGCCACCCACACCAGCCACACGGCGGTGAGATACAGCGGAAAGGCCATGAACTGCTTGAAGGTTTCCATCCATGCGCCGGGTCGCGGCAGCAGGCGCGCCGCCGCCGGGACGAAGCCGATCAGCAGGAACGGGCTGGCCAGCCCCAGCCCCAGCGCCGCGAACACGGCCGCGGCGATGAGCGGCGGCTGCACCAGCGCAAACCCCAGGGCGGTGCCCATGAACGGCGCGGTACACGGGCTGGCGACCACCACGGCCAGCACGCCGGTGAAGAACGAGCCGGTGCTGCCGTTGGCCTGGGTGAGCGTCTGGCCCATGCCGGTCCAGCGGCCGCCCAGCGCGAACAGGCCCGACAGCGACAGGCCCAGCGCAAACATCACGTAGGCCAGTGCGCCGACCACGATGGGCGATTGCAGTTGAAACCCCCAGCCGATCGCCGCACCACCGGCACGCAGGCCCAGCAGCAGGGCGGCGATGCCGACGCAGCTGAGGATCACCCCGGCGGTGTAGGCCAGCGCGTGCCATTGGCGCTGACGCGGGCTCTGGTCGCGGCTGCGGATCACCGCCATCGCCTTGAGGGACAGCACCGGAAAGACGCAGGGCATCAGGTTGAGGATCAGGCCGCCGGCGAAGGCCAGCAGCAGCACCCAGGCCAGCGCCGGGGTGTCGGCGTCTGCGGCGGTGGGCGGGGCAGACGCGTCGGGGTCAGGCGCCGTCGTCGACGGGTCGGCAGGCACTGCGGCCACTGCCCCGCGGGTGCTGCGCAGAGCGAACGCCTGGGTGGGCGCGCCGTCGCGGCGCACCACAATCACGCCTTCGACCGGGTCACTGAGGCCGCCGTGGAAGGCGCTCAGCGCCTGGCTGAGGCGCAGCACGCCATCGTCCACCGCCACCCGCTGCGGCTGGGCGTGATCGACCAGATCATTCGGCACCGGGAAGTAGGCAACACGATCGTCCGTCGTCCACGGGCCGGGCACTGCCAGGCTGAAGCTGCCGTCGGCCACGGCGTGCAGCGGCGCGTCGCCCGGCCAGGCTTTCGGCAACTGGGCGCGTGCGTCGCGAAACACCTGCGCGTGCTGTGCATCGGGCGTGGCGGCGTCGGACACCGGCGCCTCCAGGCTGAGCGTGGCGCTGCCGGGAATGCAGATGTCGGCGCACACCAGCCACTCGACCTTGGCGCTCAGGGTGGCGGTGCTGCCCGTGAGGCCGGTGCTGGTCAGCGGCACGAGGTGCAGGGTGGGGTCGCTGTAGCCGTAGTTGGTGAGCGGCCCCAGAGCTTCGGCGTGGGGATAGGGCCAGTGGATGTCGCCGGCGCGCATCGCCTGCGGCAGGGTCCAGGCGATGCGGGTGGCCAGGCCCGAGTCCCCGGGGTTTTGCCAGTACACGTGCCAGCCCTCGTCGGGGCGCAACAGCACGCCGGCCCACTGCGTGCCGTTGGCCTGCAATGCCGTATCTTCAAGCAGCAGCTCGGCGCGCACATGGGGCGCCTCGACGATGCGTTGTGCGCCGGCGGTGCCGGCCATCAGCAGGCCGATTACGGCCCATCCAATCCGATAATTCACGCAGAATCCCGTTGACAAAATAATGTGACCCCTTCAGCCACCCGCCCTGCTGAGACGCTGCGGCAGGATGCGCGGTTCCGTCGTCGGCCCCTCAGGATGGGGCCGAGGTGGCGATCAACCCGCGAAGCGTAGACCGACCCCGAGAACCTGATCATGAAACTTCATTCATTGTGGCGCTGCAGCGTGGTGTTGCTGGCCGGCGCGTTACTGGCGGGCTGTGCGCTGGGCCGGCCGCAGCTGCGTGCCGACGGCGGGCCCATGGCCGACTGCCTTGACGGACCGCATTGCGTGTCCAGCCAGGCGACCGATCCCGATCGCCATATCGAACCGCTCACCTACAGCGGCCCTGCCGCGGTGGCCGAACAGGCCCTGCTCGCCGAGCTTGAAGCGCTGCCCCGGACGCGGGTCGTGACCCACGAGGCCGGCTACATCCATGCCGAAGTCACCTCGGCGATCATGCGCTACGTCGATGACGTGGAGTTTCTGTTCGTCACCGACCAGCGGATCGACGTGCGTTCGTCCAGCCGCATCGGCTACTACGATTTTGGCGTGAACCGCGAGCGGGTTGACGCGCTGCGCGCGGGCTTTGAAAAAAGGATGAACCCATGACGCCCTTCTGGATGGCACTGGCCGGCCTGTACGGCGCGGTGGGCGTGGCGCTGGGCGCCTTCGGTGCGCATGGCCTGCGGGGCCGGGTGACACCCGAGCGGCTGGCCGTGTGGCACACCGCCACCGAATACCACCTGCTGCACGCGGCCGTGCTGCTGGGCCTGGCGCTGTGGCTGCGGCTGGTGCCCCAGGCACCGATGGTCGGGGCCGCAGCCGCCTGCATCGCGGCCGGGGTGCTGGTGTTTTCCGGCAGCCTCTACGTGCTGGTGCTTGCCGATCTGCGCTGGCTGGGGGCGGTCACACCGCTGGGCGGCGTGCTGCTGATTGTGGGCTGGGTGCTGATCACGGTGGCGGCGTTGCGCGCCGCGCCGGTCTGAGGGTTCAGTCGTCCAGCGCCGCGTCGATGGCGCTGACCAGTTGGGCATCGTGCGGGCTGATGCGTGACGGCCACTCGCCCAGCACCCTGCCATCGCGGCCGATCAGGTACTTGTGGAAATTCCACTGCGGCGCCTGGCCGGTGGCGGCCAGCAGGGCCTGATAGAGCGCAATGGCATCGCCGCCGGTGACGCGGCTGCGCGTGTACATCGGAAAACTGACCCCGAAGTTCAGCTTGCAGAACGCGGCAATCTTCTCGTCGTCGGCGTATTCCTGCCCGCCGAACTGGTCACTGGGCACACCGATGACGGTGAAGCCGCGCTTGCGGAAGCGCTGGTAGAGGGTTTCCAGCCCCTCGTATTGCGAGGTGAAACCACACTGGCTGGCGGTGTTGACCACCAGCACCACCTCGCCGAGATGACGGCACAGCGACACCGGTGCGTCGGTGGTCAGCGGTTGCAGCGTGCTGTCCAGCGGCGTTCCGGGGCAGGGTGCTTCGGCGCCGATCGCCGGGCCTGAGGCCAGCGCCACGCCCGACAACATCAGCCGCCAGACCAGGTGATGGATCTGTTTCATCTGCATGTTTCCCCGTATCGAGGCCGCGAGCGTGCCTGCGACTTGGGCTTTTGGCCACTCCTCGTGGAAAATGGCGGCATGCAGATCGGTCCGTATCGTCTCGAGGGTCAGGTATTGCTCGCCCCCATGGCGGGCGTCACCGACCGTCCGTTCCGCCAATTGGCGCGACGTTTCGGCGCCGCGCTGGCCACCTCCGAGATGACCAGCGCCGACGCCAGCCTGTGGCACACCGAAAAGTCGCGCCTGCGCCGTGACCACGAGGGCGAGTCGGGACCCATCAGCGTGCAGATTGCCGGCCACTGCCCAACCCTGCTGGCCGAGGCGGCACGCTTCAACGTGGCGCAGGGCGCGCAGATCATCGACATCAATCTGGGGTGCCCGGCCAAGAAGGTGTGCCGGGTGGATGCCGGCTCCGCCCTGATGCGCGATCCCGCCCGGGTGCGCGCCATCTGCGAAGCGGTGGTGGCGGCCGTGCCGGTGCCGGTCACCCTGAAGATGCGCACCGGCTATTGCCCGCAGCAGAAGAACGCGCTCGAGCTGGCGGTGATGGCCGAAAAGGTCGGCATCCAGGCGCTGGCCGTTCATGGCCGCACGCGGGACCAGCATTACACCGGGGCCGCCGAACACGAGACGGTGGCGTTGATCAAGTCGCGGGTGGGCATTCCGGTCATCGCCAATGGCGACATCGACACCCCGCAACGCGCGGCGGCCGTGCTGGCCCGCACCGGTTGTGATGCGGTGATGATCGGCCGTGCCGCACAAGGTCGACCGTGGATCTTCGCGCAGATCAATCATTTTCTGGCGTGCGGCGAGCACCTGCCGCCGCCCGGCCACGCGGCGCTGGGCCTTGCCTTGCTGGGGCATCTCGATGCGCTCTACGCCTTCTACGGCGAGCCGCGCGGGGTGCGCGTGGCGCGCAAGCACATCGGCTGGACCTGCAGTGCACTGACCGGCGGTGCCGCGTTCTGGCGGTCGGTGCAGACCCTGGACGATGCCGGCGAACAACGCGCCGCAGTGAGGGCGTTTTTCAACGCGACCCTGCCGCATCCGCTGCCGGCCGCCGGCCCGAGCGTCCCGCTGGCGCCGGCCTGATCGGTCATGGGCGTGGCGCCCTGACGCCCTGTCGGGTCGGTTTTCCAACATGACATGAAGTGATGGCATAGTCCTGCACCATAAGCTGCGTCAGTCCGGTGTTCGGGCGGCAGCCAGCGCGTCACGAGCGCGATCAAAAAAAGAAGTGTGCACGCGGGGGAGAGCAGTGCGATTGACCCGTCTGAAGATGGCGTTGGCGACCGCCGGGGTGTTGGCGACGCACGCGGCTGCCGCGCTGACGTTCGACGATCTGGAATGGTTGCCGGGCATGACCCTCGACTGGGACAGCAAGCTTGCCCTGGGGGCGCAGGTGCGCGTCGCGCCGCGCAACGAGAACTTCATTGGCAAGTCCAACCTGGACCCGGCGCTCTGCGCCCCGGACGCGTGTCTGTCGTTGAGCCGCAACAATCTCGAACCGCATGAGCGCTGGATGGCCGCCCCCGGCGCGGCCTGGCAGATCGGCGACGAGGCCAACCTCACCCATGACCGGGGCGACATCACCAGTGCGGTAAGTCGCTGGCGCTCGCACCTGAACCTGCAAAGCCGCGACGGCCGTTGGGGCGTGAACCTGGGCTGGCAGGTGTTTTATGACCGTGTGCTTGACCGGGTCGACCTTGCGCAGCCCAACCTGATTGTCGAAGAGGGCCCGGCGCCGGGCGTCGCCACCTCGCTGCGCGTGCCCCGTACCGCGCGGGATGACAACGGCACCCAGTTTGATCTGCGGGTGGCGCATGTGTACTTCCGCCTGCCGTCGTTCAACGACCGGGAAATCGACGTGCGCATCGGCCGGCAGCACCTCAACTGGGGCGAAGCGCTGTTTGCCATCTCGGGCACGCTCAACTTCGTCACGCCGGTCAACTTCAATAATTTTTTCCGGCCGACCATGGACCTCGACGAGGCCGTGGACCCGGTGGCGATGATCAATCTGCAGGCGCCCTTGACCGACGGTTTGTCGGTCGAGGCCTTTTACCAGCTGGAATGGCGGCCCTACACGCTGCCTTCGCGAGGCTCGTTGGGCTCTTTCATCGTTGACCTGGGCACCGATCCGGAAAACCGGGGCGCCCTGACCGATGACTCGTTTCCGCTGCCATTTGGCAAAACGCCAGAGGACCCGCAGCAACTGCAACGCGCGCTGACCCCGGTGGTGGGCCTGATCAGCGATTCGGCGGCGTCGATTCCGCGGCTGGACAATGCGGATCCGCGCAGCAGCGGCCAGTACGGCGTCAAGTTCGCCTATTTCACCGACAACCTGCTAGGCGGCACCGAGTTCAGTGCCTTCTTCGCCAATTATCATGCGCGGTTGCCGGCCGCGAGCTTCTATGCGGCCGATGCGACCTGCGCGGCGCGCGAGTCCAGCGCCACCGGGCAAGACGCCGCGGCAGGGCCATTCCCGCTGGGCTTGATCAATTTTCTGAACGCCTGCGGGCGCTCGGTCGCCAACCCGGCCGATGTGCTGGCACTGCTGCAGAGCCTCGCCGGCGATGACCCCAAGCTGGTGGGCGAGGGCTTTGACGCACTGCCGCTTTCATCCGCCCGGGTGTTTCTCGAATACCCCGAAGACATCAAGGTGTTCGGGGTCGGCTTCAACACGGCGGCGCTGGGGCTGAGCTGGACCGGCGAGCTGGCCTTTCGGCCTGACCACCCGTTCCAGGTTGATCTTGAAGACGTGTTCTTCACCGCGCTGCAACCGATTTTTCCCCGCAATGAGCTGGCGCTTTTTCCTGAAGAGGCGGCAGTGCTTGATCCGATTCTGGCGTTGTTGGGCCCCATCGTCGGCCTGCCACTGGACCAGATTGCCGGCGCCACTTTTACCGACCGCCGCAATGCGCTACCCGACTACCTGACGGCCTATCGCGGCGGTACGCCCGGCGAAGTGGCGCCCGGCGCCTACGTTCGCGGCTATGAACGGTTCGATTACTGGCAGGGCAGTGTGGGCGGCACATTCATCTTCGGCACCGAGCGACGCTACCTCGGCGCTGACCAGATGGCGGTGATTTTCGAGTTGGGCGCCACCTATGTGCCGGGGCTGCCGTCGCTGGACGTGCTGCAACTCGACAGCCTCGCCACCACCAACACCCACTTTTCGCCGGGCATCGAAGAGACGCGCGACGCGCTCAAACTCAATCCGTTTCAAAACAGTCGCGATGGCTTTCCGACCCGGTTCGCCTGGGGGTACAAGGGCGCCGCAATCTGGTCGTACGACAATATGTTCATGGACGGGCTGCGGTTGCGGCCCCAGCTGATTCTGTTTCACGACGTCAGCGGCATTACGCCGGGGCTGGGCGGCAACTATCAGCGCGGCCGCAAGATCGTGCTGGCGGGGGTGAACTTCAACTATCGCAGCACCTGGAATTTTGCGATCGACCACTTCAATTTCTTCGGCGGTGGCGATGGCAATCGCCTCAGCGATCGGGACTTCGTCAATGTTGCGGTTTCTTACCAGTTCTAGGACACGGCATGGCGCCGCCGCCGCGCATGCGCAACGCGGCGGCCTGCTGCTTTGGGCGGTGGTGGTGCTGGCGGGCGCCACGGTGGGTGCGCTGCTGGTGTTCTATTTCGTGATTCGCCATCTGCACGCGCAGTTGCTGGTGACCGATGAAACGCTGCTGGCGTACGTGGACCAGCCGCTGGAGGTCGAGGCCAGCGTGCTGAACCGGCTCGACATTGAGCTTGACGAGGTTGTCAGCACCCGCGTGCCGGTGGACACCGTGCTCACCGTGCCGGTGGCGCAGCCACTGGAGCTGAACGCCGAGTTCGACGCCCTGGTGCCGATCCGGGTGGATGTGCCGGTCGAAGATGTGATCCTGCTTGAGCAGAATGTCGACATCGACACCATCGTGCAGGCCGATCTGCTGGGTGAAACCTTCGATTTGCCTTTGCGCGGCAGCTTCCCCGTGCGGGCTGAAGTGCCGGTGACGATTCTGGTGCCGATCGAGCAGAACGTGCGACTGCGGTTCACGGCCCCCATCAGGGCGCGCATGCGCCAGGATCTGATCGTGCCGCTGAAGACCGAGATCGTCGCCGAGGTGCCATTGAAGGCGCGGATGAGCGTGCCGGTGCTCAACGACCTGTTCGTCAGCGCGGTCGTCAACAAGGACCCGCCGCTGGAGGTGCGGCTCAACTACAGCGATCTGTTGATACCGGTCGGCAAGGTGGGCCTGCGCTTCGCCGATGCGCAGAACCCGCCGGTCGCGCCGGAGGCCACGCCATGAGCGCGCCCCTCGGGCCGACGGTGTTCAATCGCGTACGGCAGCGCGGGGTCAGCTTTTGGGCGGTGCTGCTGGTGTTGCTGGTCGCCGCCGCCGGTGGCGCGCTGGCGGCCGGGTTCGTGATCACCCGGGTCGACCTGAACCTGATGCTGCGCAATCAGCCCGCGAAGGTGGTGATCGCCCAGGATCTGACCGGGCGCGCGCGCGTCAATGGCAATCTGGATTTGCATCTGGAAGAGCGCGTCAAGACCCGGGTGCCGGTGGACCAGCCCGTGACGATCCCGCTGGATGACACGCTGAACATCATCGTTCACTTTGACGGCGACATTCCGTTGAAAATGAATGTGCGCCTGAAAGACAGCATTCCGCTGGTGCAGGTGGTCGACCTCGACACCACCGTGGAGGCCTATCTGCCCGAGCTGGGCACCACGCTGAAGATTCCGCTGCGCGGCAAGGTGCCGATCAACACGCGGGTGCCGGTCGACATCTCGGTGCCCATCGATCAAACCGTGCGGCTCAAGTTCACCACGCCGGTCACCGCCACCCTGCGACAGCACCTGACCGTGCCGCTGCGCACCGTGATCGAGGCCGATGTGCCGATCAACGCCAACTTCAACGTGCCGGTGCGCAATGATTTGCAGGTGCGCATTCGCATGCCGTCGACACCGAGCAAAGCCATGATCGTCGAGGGCGATCTGACCCTGCCGCTGCGCACGCTGCGCCTGGGGCTCGACAAATCGCATCAGCCGGAGCCAGGGCCTTGAGGCGGCGCACACGCCGTCAGCCCTTGCGCCCGGACAGCGGGGACGAGATGGCCCGTCCTGCTGCCGTCGCGAGCCCGGGTGGCGAGCGGTCCCGTGGCGTGATCGGGTGGCTGCTCACCGCGGTGGTGTTGCTGGGGATGGTCGTGGCCGGCGTGGGCCTGGCGTGGTGGGTGTGGCGGTATCTGGTGATCGACATCCCCATCGAGCATCAGGCCGTCGGGATCACCCTGCCGCCAAGTTTCCAGGCCACCGCGAAGGTCAGCAACATGCTGGATGTGGCGATGAAGGGTGAAATCGAGGCTGCCGTTCCCTTCAAACAGACCCTCACGGTGCCGCTGCGGGGGCGCTATGACTTTGACGTGGAGATGGATGCCAAGGTGCCCGTGAAGTTCGAGGTGATCTACGACGGGGTGATTCCGGTGGACACCTCCGCAGCGGTGACCATCCGCACCGGCATTAACTACAAGAACCTGAAGGCCTTGCGCAACATCGTCATCAAGACCTCGCTGCCGCTGAAGTTCCCGTTGCCCGTGCACCTCAAGATTCCCGTGGATGACGTCATTGATCTCACCTACACCGGACCGCTGTCGGCCGACATCGACCAGGACCTGCTGGCGCCCGTGGACACCGTGCTGCGCACCCGGCTGCCAATCGATCAGACCATCCGCACGCCGGTGACGGCGGCCATTCCATTGGAGGTCATGCTCGATCAGCAGCAGGTGCGCATGATCATCACCGAGCTCAAAGTGCCGTTGAGGCCCAGCCTCATGCTGGGCTTCGACGTGGTCGATGAGGCGGCCCGGCATGGCCCGACGCGAACCGACAATCCTTACGGCCCGCAGGACCGGGGTGATCGACCATGACGCACGCGACAACGATCCGGAATGGGTTGCTGGCGCCAGTGGCCGCCGCGCCGTGCGGTGGGCCGGCGGTAGCCCCGCGGCGTGGCGGTGTAAGGTTCGTTTGCCGCCGACGCAGAAGCTGCGGTGGCAAAATTCCGGCGCGGCGGGAGCGCCAATGACAATCAGTGCATCAGCTGAGGCAGACGGCAAATGAGCGACAAGACCAGCGGGCGCAAGCGGCGATCGGGTGCCGGAAAGGCCGTGGTGCCGGCCGACACGCTGCCCGCCCGCGTCGGCGAGTTCGCAGGCTTCATGGGCAAAGTGGCCGAGCGGCTGGCCGCCAATGCGCGCGCCAGTGGTCTGGGGGGCAAGGCGGCCGAGCAGTTGCGCAAGGCCGAGCAGGGCCTGCTGCGCACGCTCAGGCAGCGCATGGACGACGCCGGCCGCGACGCCGGCAGCGATCGCCCCGAGCAGGCCACCTATGTGTCGTCCGACGGCAGCGAGGTGTCCCGCACGTTCGTGATTCCCGTGTTGCAATCGCCGAAGCGCATTCTTGAGGACCTGCTGCAGCGCTCGATCGACCAGACCCGCGATCAGGCCGAAGAAGACCTGTACGCGCTGATGTTGAGTGAGCTGGTGCCCGACGAGGCGCGGATTCTGTCGCTGCTGTCCAGCGGTGAGCCGCAGGCCCTGATGCACATTGGAGTGGGCTCGCCTTTCGGCACGCCGGGCCGCCGGGTCGCCGAGAATTTCTGCAGTGTCGGACGTCCCGCGCAGGTCAAGCTGCAGGATTGCGTGCCGCTGTACGTGGCGCATCTGCTGGCCCTCAATCTGGTCGATGAGGGGCCCGAGGATCAGGCGCTGGAATCGCGTTACCAGATCATCGAAGGTGAGCGGGACTTTCGGGCTGCGATGGCGCAGGCGCGCGACCAGACCCGTCTGTCGGTGCGGGTGGTGCGCCGAACCGTGGTGATCTCGAAGTTGGGCCGTCGCCTGTGGGCGACCTGTACCGAAGGACAGCAAGCGGCCGGAGAGTCCGCTGGATTCAGTGCGTCGCCACTCAGTGCGATACGACAGGGGGAGTAAACATGTTTGCAGCAGCCTGGGCCGATTTTCAGTTGAACGTGTGGTTGTATCTTTCGATGCCGATCACCAGTGGTGTGGTCGGTTATGTGACCAACGTCATCGCCTTGAAGATGATGTTCCATCCGCTGGAGTTCGTCGGCATCAAGCCGCCGTATCTGGGCTGGCAGGGCATCGTCCCGCGCAAGGCCGGCAAGATGGCCAGCATCGCCTGCGACACCATCGTGCCGGGGCTGATCTCAGAGCGTGAAATCTTCGAGCGGCTGGACCCGCAGCGCATCGCCGAAGAAATTGAAGCGCCCATTGTGCAACTGGTCGATCAACTGCTCGAAGAGCTGATGGTCGAGTACGAGCCCACCCTGTGGGAGACGCTGCCGCTGTCGGCGCGCGCGCTGATCGCCCGCAGGGTGAAGAACGATGCGCCCGATGTGGTGGCCGCCGTGATGGAAGACTTCAGAGCGCACGTCGACACCATCTTCGACCTGAAAGACATGGTCGTGACCACGTTGATGCGCGACAAGTCGCTGATCAACAAGATTTTTCTCGAAACCGGAAAAACCGAGTTCATCTTCATTGAGCGGTCGGGATTTTTCTTCGGCTTCGTGTTCGGCATCGTGCAGATGATCGGCTGGACCTTCTTCAAGGCGCAGTGGCAGCTGCCGCTGTTCGGGTTGCTGGTGGGCTATGCGACCAACGTGATTGCGCTGCAGATGATCTTCCGCCCGCAGAAGCCGGTGCGCATTCTCGGGCTCGACATTCAGGGGCTGTTCTTCAAGCGCCAGAAAGAAGTGTCACGCGATTACGGACGCTTGATCGCCGACGAGATTGTGACGCCCTCGAACATCATCGAATCGGTGCTGAAGGGGCCGTATGCCGATCGCGTGTTCAACATGATCTCCCGGCACGTGAAGAAGGTCATCGACGACCAGTCTGGCCTGGCACGCCCATTCGTGGCGTGGACCATCGGCACGCGGCGCTACATGGAGATCAAGACGGCCGCCGCCCGGCGCATCGTTGAGCACCTGCCCGACGCGACGCGCAAGATCGACAACTACGCACGGGAAGCCATGTCGATCGCATCGACCTTGTCGAGCCGCCTCGAGGTGCTGCCGGCCCCCGAATTCGAAGGCATGTTGCGACCCGCCTTCAAGGAAGACGAGTGGATTCTGATCGCCGTCGGTGCCGCATTGGGGCTCATGGTCGGCTTCGGTCAATTGCTGCTGTTCTCGGTGCTCGGCAAGACGTCGGACGCCGCAGCCTCACCGGAGGCGCTGGGCGTGCTGCATGTGCTGGAGCCCCTGGCCGGGGTGCTTGGACAATGGCCCTGGGCCTGAATCGCGAGGGCTGAGCGCATGGACCCGATCATGGTGCTGCTGTTGCTGGTGTCGGCGCTGGTGGGCGGCGTGATCGGTGTCTGGCAGGCGCGGCGCAGGGTTCGGGCGCGGGTCAGGGCCCACATCGAAGCCGCCGTTGAGGCGCGCCTGGTCGAGCGCTTTGGTCCTCGCGGCGCACCATCGGACAAGGCCAAGCCCGCCGGCCGTCCGCCCGAGCAATGAGCTGCGCAGCGCGGGTCTGGGTGCCCCTGATGCTGGGGTGTCTGCTGGGGTGCCTGCTGGGGTGCAGCGGCGCTGTTGCGCAAAGCGGAAGCGCCGAGGCGGTGGCCGAATGTCTTCGTGACAACGTGCCGCCTGCGTGGGGCGCGCAGATCGAGGTGCGGCTGCGCCAGCCGGACGGCAGCCAGGAGGTGCGTCGCCTGGCCTACGCGACGCGTGAGCGCGGTCGCGAGCCGCTCAGCGATCACTGGGTGCGCATGCGCGCGCCAGACGCGCTGGCGGGGGTGGTGCACCTGTTCCGGCAAACCGAGTCGTCGTGGTCGCGCTGGAGTTACCTGCCGGCGCTGGATCGCGTCAGTCAGGTCAAGGGGCAGGGCAGCTCGTCGGCAGCACTCGAAGAGATCGTGGGCGTGCGCGATCTGGACGCGCTGATGCGGTGGTCTGAGGGGGCGACCCTTCAACTGGCCGCGCCGCGCGAGGAGGGCGGTCGCCAGGTGCGGTCCATCAACGCCACGCGCCGGGTCGGAACGGGGGCCTCGGCGGGCTTCGAGCGAATGCGCGGCCTGATGGACGTCGAGCGCTGCGTGCTGCTGCAGGGCGAATGGCGTGACGCCGAAAACCGCAAGACGCGCAGCCTGTCGGTCGTGCCCGCCAGCCTGCGTCGGTACGGCGACCATTGGGTGCCGCAGCGCATCGACGTGCAGCAGTCCGATGGGGTGACGGCGCAGGTGCATCTCACGCATGTCGTGATCGCGCCGAAGGTTCCGCGAGGGCTGTTTGATCCCGACGGATTTCATCAAGTGATGCCGGCTGCGCTGGGGCTGGAGTAAGGGCTTGCAGGCATAAAAACGGGCCTTGCGGCCCGTAAGTGCGTCCCCCCCGGAAAGAACGCCTCCCCGCACCTGTGTCGATGCATTGGGAGCCCCGATCGCGCTGCTCTGCGGCAGCGTTCATGCAGCCCGTCAGTCGTGTGTGGCCTCAGCCTCCATTCTTTTTTCTGCTCGGCAGAATCGCCATCAATTTGCAGATGATGCCCAGCATGATTTCATCGGCACCGCCGCCAATCGAGATCAGCCGCGTGTCACGGTAGGCGCGCGCCACCTCTGATTCCCACATGTAGCCTTGGCCGCCCCAGAACTGCAAGCAGGCGTCGGTCACTTCGCGGGCCACGCGCCCGACCTTGAGCTTGGCCATCGACGCCAGCAGGGTGGCATCGCGACCGGCCACGTAGTCCTCTGTGGCCTGATAGGTGATGGCCTTGAGGCACTCGACCTCGGTGCGCAACTCCGCCAGGCGAAAGTGCACGTACTGGTTGTCGAGCACCGACTGGCCGAAGGCCTGGCGCTGACCGGTGTAGGCGATGGTCGCGTCAATGACATTGAACAGACCGTCGATGCCGCTGGCGGCGCCAAAGATGCGTTCCTCCTGAAACTGCAGCATCTGGTAGGTGAAACCCTGGCCCTCCTGCCCCACTAGATTGCGCTGCGGCACGCGCACGTCGTCGAAGTAGATCATCGCCGTGTCGGAGGCCCGCATGCCCAGCTTGTCCAGCTTGGTGTTGCGCGTCACGCCCGGCGCGTCCAGCGGCACGATGATCAGGCTCTTGTTCTGATGCGGCTTGCCGTCGCTGGTATTGACCAGCGTGCACGCCCAGTCGGACTGGGTGCCGTTGGTGATCCACATCTTCGACCCGTTGATGACGTAATCGCCGCCATCCTTGCGTGCCGAGGTCTTGATGCTGGCCACGTCGGAGCCGGCGCCGGCCTCTGAAACGGCAATGGAGCAGCACTGCTCGCCGGCCAGAACCGGCGCGAGAAACTCTTCGCGCAGGGCGTCTGAGCCGAAGCGCGACAGCGCCGGCGTGGCCATGTCGGTGACCACGCCGATGCCCATCGGCAGCGCGCCGTTCTTGCAGTTGCCCAGGGCCTGGGCAAACATCAGCTCGTAGGAATAATCCAGCCCCAGGCCACCGTAGGCCTCGGGCTTGTTGATGCCCAGCAGGCCCAGCGCGGCCATTTTTTTCAGCACCTCGTGCGCGGGCCAGATGCCGTCACGTTCCCATTCCGGGATGTGCGGGTTCAGTTCGTCCTCGACGAATTTCTTGACCGTGCGGTACAGCGCCTGGTGCTCATGGGTAAGAATCATTACGACGTCTCGGTCAGCGTTCACCAAGCCTGGAGCTTATATCGGCAGAGGCATGAATGCGTCAATCAGGCCGACGTGCAGACGGCACGGTAATCACTCTTGTTGGGGTGCGGCCGCCGTCGCCGTAGCGGGCGGCGGCCAGTGCAAGGTCAGGGCGAACAGGGTCGGCCACGATTTGCCGGTCACCAGCAGGTGGCGGGTGTCGGCGCGCCAGGCGATGCCATTGAGCACGTGATCGCGGCGTGACCATCCTGGCGGTCGCTCGAAGCGGTCGCGCAGCGCGCCCAGTTCGAGGCGGCCGACCACCGCGCCGCCTTCCGGCTCGATGATCACGATGTCGTCCTCACCGAAGCGGTTGGCGAAGATCAGTCCGTTGATCCACTCCAGTTCGTTGAGCAGGCCCACGGGTTGCCCGCCTTCGCGCACCACGACACGGCCGATGATCTGCCCGTCTTGGGGCGACAGTTCGTAGAGCGTGGCGCTGCCATCGGTCATCCACAGCCGTTTGCCGTCGCCCGTCAGGCCCCAGCCCTGGGTGGTCAGCGCAAAGCGGGCAAGCGGTTGCAGATCGAGTGTGTAGATCAGCCCCACGCCTTCGCGCCAGGTGAGTTGCAGAATGCGCTGCCCATGCACGGTGATGCCCTCGCCGAACAGGCGGGCGTCCAGCGCGCGATGCCGGATCGTCTCGCCGGTTTCCAGCGTCTTGATGTACAGCCCTGACTGTCCATAAAGGCCGGTGCTTTCAATCAAATGCCCTTGGTGCCAGGTCAATCCTTGCGTGAAATGACGGGGCTCATGCGGATACTCGGCAGCGATTTCATAGGCCCAGGTGGGCGCTCGGGCGGCAGTCGCAACGGACGTTTCCGCGTGGCCGGCAAGCGTGCAGATTGCGGCCCAAAGTCCCAAAAGCCAGCGGCATTTTTGCATCGCTATTTCATCCGGGTTGCAATTTGTCTCGCCGCTCAGTAGAACACGGACATCGCCGTGAACGATGTGCAGCATCCACGATGCGTCGAGTATCGGACTGGCGATTGCGACGGGAGGGTTTCAGGGAATACCGGCGAGAACACTCGTCTCCCGAATGCCCGATTGCATGGCCGGTATCGATCGAGTCCTTCACTTCGGGGAAACATAGAAATGGCAACGACAAGCGTCAAGAAAAAGGCGGCTCCGGCGGCTTCAAAAAATACCGCAACCAAGAAGCCGGCAACCGAGGCCGCCAGCAAGCCCAAAGCGGCCGCCGCCAAACCCGCCGCGAAGCCCGCGGTTAAAAAGACCGCTGCAAAGGCCAAGCCTGTGGCCAAGAAGGCGACGGCCAAAGCCAAGGCCGTGAGCCAGAAAGCGACCACGGCCAAGGACTCGACGGCGGCCAAGGTCGAAGCCAAGGCGAACAAGGCGGTGGCGTCCGCCAAGTCCACCGCTGCCAAGGCCAAGACGCAGCAGGCCGATGCCGTAAGCAAGGCAAAGAAGAAGGCGGTTGATCTGAAAACCGCAGCCGAGCATGCCGTGGCCGATGCGGTGCTCGATGCCCGGGCGGCCGCGACCGACTTTGCCGACTCTGCCAAGGCAAAGGTCAAGTCGGCCCAGGCGTCGTCAAAGGCCAAATCGAAGAAGACCCGCACCAAGGTGAAAAACGCCGTCAGCGATGCCTTTGACAGCGCCAAGAAGGCGGCCGAAACCGCGAAGAAAAAGGTCGGCAAGGTGCTGTCGAAAAAGAAGAAGTGACGCTGCGGCGTCGCCGCAATAAGCGCGTGGAAAGGGCGGCTACACTGGCCGCCCTTTTTTGTGAGTGTCTTCCATGATCCGCAGCATGACGGGCTATGCCCGACTTGAGACGCAGAACGACGAAGGCCGCATCGTCTGGGAGATGCGTGCCGTCAACCATCGCTATCTCGATCTGAGTTTCAAGCTGCCGGATGATTTTCGGGTACTGGAAGCCGACATTCGCGCTGCCGTGGCGCCGGCGATCTCGCGCGGCAAGGTCGAGATCAGCCTGCGCTATGCCCGCGAGGGCGCGGCGGCCAGCACGCTGAACATCGACCGCGCGCGGCTCGATGAAGTGCAACAGGCGCTGGACGTGGTGGGCGCGCAACTGGGCGCCAGTGCGGTACCGGATCCGCTGCGCATCCTGCAGTTTCCGGGCGTCGTGCGCGCCGAGCAGCCCGACTTCACGGCACTGATCGACCTCGCCCGTGACGGGCTGGATGCGCTGCTCAAGGACTTCAACGCCACCCGTGAGCGCGAAGGCGAACGTCTGGGGACTTTCCTCACCGAGCGCGCCGAAGCCTTGCAGGCCGCGGCACATGCGGTGCGCGAACGTTACCCGCAGGTGCGTGACGGTTGGCTGGAACGCCTGCGCAGCCGCTGCCAGGAGCTGGGGGTCGAAGTCGAGCCCGCCCGTCTGGCGCAGGAGTTGGCCCTGGCCGCGACCCGGCTGGATGTGGAAGAAGAACTGTCGCGGCTGGAGGCGCATCTGGCCGAGTTGCGCAAGGTGATCAAGCGCCGCGAGGCCGTGGGTCGCCGCCTCGATTTTCTGATGCAAGAGCTCAACCGCGAGGCCAACACCTTGTCATCGAAAAGCCAGGACGCCGAAATGACGCGCCACGGCGTCGACATGAAGGTGCTGATTGAACAGATGCGCGAACAAGTGCAGAACGTGGAGTAACCCGACCCTGAGCGCCGCCGCCCCGGCGCGGCCGTTGGCGGCGCCGTGTCGTTCGGGGTCTGATACGGACTAAGGTGAGGCGATGAATTTCTTTGATCGGGTCCAGCAACTGCACGCCTTGCTGCGGGATCGCCGATCACCGATCAGTGGCCAGCAGCTGCAGGACGAACTGGAATGCTCCCGCGCCACCCTGCACCGGCTCATCGCCAAGCTGCGTGACGAGTTGGGCGCGCCCATCATCTACGTGCGCGAACCCCCGGGCTACCGCTATCGCAGCGATGCCAACTTCGAGCTGCCGGGCCTGTGGTTCACCCCCCACGAGCTGGTTGCGCTGCTGACCATCGAGCGGGTTCTGGCCGAAACCGGGCCGGGCTGGCTGGGTGAGCAGCTCAGCCCGCTGCGCGACAAGGTGCGCAACCTGCTCGCCGACGAGACGGCGGGCCTGCCGGACTGGAGCGATCGATTGCGCCTGCTGAGCCAGGCGGCGCGACCTGCGGGGCCGTCGTTTGCCACCGTGGCGTCGGCGCTGGCGCGGCGCAAGCGGCTCAAGGTGCGGTACCGCGCCCGCAGCCGCCAGGACGCGCGCAGCGAGCGCGAGCTGTCGCCGCAGCGACTCACCCGTTATCGCGACAACTGGTACCTCGACGCCTGGTGCCATTGGCGCGAAGGTCTGCGCTCGTTTTCGCTGGACCGCATTGACGTGGCCGAGCTGATCGACACGCCGGCACTGGACTGCACGCCCGCCGATCTGGATGCGGCACTCGCCGCCGGTTACGGCATTTTTGCCGGGCCGGCGCGGGAGGTGGCCGAGCTGGTCTTCTCCGCAGAGGCCGCGCGCTGGGTGTCGGCCGAGCAATGGCATCCCGATCAATCCTTCGAGTGGTTGCCGGGCGGGCGTTACCGCCTGCGGGTGCCGTACGCGCGCTCCGAGGAACTGGTCGCCGACCTGATGCGCCACGGTGCCGCCGTCGAAGTGCTGGGCCCGCCCGCGCTGCGGGCTGTGGTGGCCCGCGCGCTCAAGGGGGCCGCACAGATCTACGAAACCTGAGCGGGCCGGGCGGGCACCGTCTCACGAAATGAGACAGCGCCTGTCTAGGGTGACAACCGGGTCCTTCAGGAGCGTGTCATGTCCTCTCAATCTGTCGTTGGTTCAGTGGTTCTTTCCGGCGTCGGTCTCAGCCGGCGCAGCCTGCGGCCCCTGCTGGGGTGGGCGCTGGCGGGGGCCAGCCTCGTGGCCTGTGCGGCCCCCGAGTCGAACCCGCCCGGGGAGGTGCCCATCGTGCTGCGCGACGTTGCCGCCTACTCCGGCCAGAGCCTGATTCACGCCATGCGCGCCGGCGACGCGGTGCGGTTGGAGGCCGATCCCCGGCATCCGTTCGAGCCCAACGCCGTGGCCGCCTACTGGGGTTCGTTCAAGCTGGGCTATCTGCCGCGCGAGGCCACCGCCCGGCTGGGCTGCCCGCCGGTGTGCCGAGTGGGCGACGAGCTGCCGATGGGGCGCATCGTCACCGCCGCATCGGGCGCCATTTCGGTCACCATCGTGATGCCGCCCTGGACCGTGGCGCGCATGGGTGAGTGATGCGCGGCCATCGCCATCGCGACCACCATCGCGGCGCCCGCCGGGCGGCCCCGGATTCGGCTTTGAATGATTGCGCCGCTATGCTGTCGCCCTCGTTACGGTCGGAGGTCGATTGGCTTGGAACAGTCCACAGCGCAGGGCATACAGGGGTCGCTGGTCGTGGTGTCGGCGCCCAGTGGCGGCGGCAAGACCAGCCTGACGCGCGCGCTGCTGCCGTGGTTGGCCGCGCGCGGCGTCGCGGCCGAAATATCGGTGTCGTACACCACCCGCGCCCCACGCGCCGGTGAGATTCCTGGCGAGCACTATCACTTCATCACCGCCGAGGCCTTCGCCCAGCGGGTGGACGCGGGCGGCTTTCTCGAACATGCCGAGGTCTTCGGCCGCCATTACGGCACGGCGCGGGATGTGACCGAGGCGCGCTGCGCGGCGGGCGTTGACGTGATTCTCGACATCGACTGGCAGGGCCTGCGGCAGGTGCGCCTGCACCGCGAGGACGTGGCGTCGGTGTTCATTCTGCCGCCGTCGGTCGAGGTGCTGGCCGAGCGCCTGCGCGGGCGCGGGCAGGACAGCGAGCAGGTGATCGCCGATCGCATGGCGGCGGCGCGCGCCGAGATGCGGCATTACGACGAATACGAGCACGTGATCATCAATGACGACTTCAATGTGGCACTTGAAGCGCTGGGCGCGATCTTTCTGGCCCGGCGCCAGCGCCAGCGCACGCAAAGCCAGCAGCACGCCGAGCTGATCAAGCGCCTGCTGGGCTGAGCGAGCCCACGCGCCCGGGTGGCGCTTCCCTGCCGGCTTTGCGGCTGATAGACTCGCGTGCTTGTTTTTTGACGCACCAAGGATTCCGATGGCCCGCGTAACCGTAGAAGATTGTCTGGACAAGGTTCCCAACCAGTTCGACCTGACCCTGATCGCCGCCAAGCGCGCGCGCCAGCTCGCCCGCGGCGCCGATTCGCGCCTGCCCTGGGGCAACCACAAGTCGACGGTGTTGTCGCTGCGCGAAATCGCCGAAGGTCTGACCGATCGCGGCGTGCTGGAAGAAGCCGAGCTGCCCGCCGTGCAGCAGCCGAAGATGGAACTGGAAGCGCTGGACCCGTCTTTCGACGCCTGAGTCGATCGCGTTTCAGCCAAAGCCCGCACCCTGCGGGCTTTTTTGTGTCCGCGCGCTTCTATACTTCAGGCATGGAGCTTCCGGTCATCCAGCGGTTCAGTCAGGCCCTCAGGGTGCAGCGTGTCGAGCGCGAGTTCGGCATCGAGGCCCTGGTGCGGATGCTCGAAACCTATCTGCCGGACGAGCATGTCGCGGAAGTGCGCCGCGCGGCGGAGTTCGCCACCCGGGTGCACGCCGGCCAGAGCCGCAGCAGCGGCGAGCCTTACGTCTACCACCCGCTGGCGGCAGCGCGCATCCTCGCCGAGATGCGCATGGATCCGACCACCTTGATGGCCGCGATCCTGCACGACGTGATCGAAGACACGTCGGTGTCGAAGCGGATCTTGCAGGAGCAGTTCGGGCTCGACGTTGCCGAGCTGGTCGACGGCGTGTCGAAAATCGACAAGATCGAAGGCATGAGCCGCGCCGAGCGTCAGGCCGAGAGTTTCCGCAAGTTGCTGCTGGCCATGACCCAGGACCTGCGGGTGATTCTGGTCAAGCTGGCCGACCGCCTGCACAACATGCGCACGCTCGAAGGCATGGCCACCGAGAAGCGGCGGCGCATCGCCCAGGAAACCCTCGACATCTACGCCCCCATCGCGCAGCGCCTGGGCATTCAGGCCTTGCGCACCGAGCTGGAGGACCTGGCGTTTGCCAACCTGCACCCGGCCCGCTTCGCGGTGCTGTCCAAGGCGGTGAAGTCGCAGATTGGCGACACCAAGAAAGTCATCAAGCAGGTGGAGACGCGGCTGTCCTCCTGTCTGCGCGAAGAGGGCGTCGGCGCCAGCGTCGTCGGGCGTGAAAAAAACATCTACAGCATCTACCAGAAGATGCGGAAGAAGAAGCTCAAGCTTTTCAAGGTGATGGACCTGTTGGGCTTTCGCGTCATCGTGCCGAAACTGGACGACTGCTATCGCGCTCTGGGCATCGTTCATCACGTTTTTAAACCGGTGCCCGGCGGCTTTGACGATCACATCGCCAATGCCAAGGCCAATGGCTACCAGAGCCTGCACACCGCCTGCATCGGTCCGGCCGGGCACAAGATCGAAATCCAGATTCGCACGCGCGACATGCACCACCTTGCCGAGGCCGGCATTGCCGCGCACTGGCAATACAAGCTGGGCCATCAGGGCGCCGGGCCCACCGGGCCGCAACTGCGCGCGCGGGAATGGCTGAGCGGGCTGTTCGATTCCTACGACAGTTCCGGCGCGGTGGATTTTGTCGAGAACGTGCGCATCGACCTGTTTCCCGATGAGGTTTACGTGTTCACCCCCAAGGGCGAAATCCGCCGCCTGCCGAAGGGCGCCACACCGGTCGATTTCGCCTATGCGGTGCACTCCGAGCTTGGCGGTCGCTGTGTTGCCGCCCGCGTCGATGGCCAACTGGAGCCCCTGTCGGCCACGCTCAAGCACGGCCAGACAGTGCAGATCATCACCGCGCGGCACGCCCGGCCCAATGCGGCGTGGCTCAACTTCGTCAAGACCGCCAAGGCGCGCACCGCCATTCGCGGCTATCTCAAGAATCAGCGCGAGGACGAGGCCATCCGCCTCGGCCGGCGTCTGCTCGAAATTGCGCTGCGTGACCTCAAGGTGTCGCTGTCGGTGCTCAAGGACAGCCATCGCATCGAGACCGTGCTGCGCGCGTTCTCATTGGACGATCTTGAAGATCTGTACGCCAGCGTCGGCACCGGCGCGCGCCTGGCGCCGCTGGTGGCCCGCCATTTCGTGGCCGATGCTCGCGACATGCCCGAGATCAGCAGCGCCGCGCCCCTGGCGATCGAAGGCACCGAGGGCCTGGTGATCGACTACGCGCGCTGCTGCTATCCGTTGCCGGGCGACGACATTCGCGGCCACATCAGCGTCGGCCGCGGCATCGTCGTGCACCGCGCGGAATGCCGGCACGCCAAGGGCCGCCCCGAAGACTGGGTGCCGCTGATCTGGGCCGAGCAATACCAGGGCGACTACTTCGCCGAGATTCGCGTGCGGGTGGTCAACCGCCGCGGTCTGCTCGCCAGCATCACCGGCGAGATCGCGCTGGCCGAGGCGAGCATCGAGCACGTGAAGATGCCCGATCTGCTCAAGGGCGACCCGCTGGGCCTCACCGAAACCCGCTTCGTGCTGTCGGTGCGCGACCGCGCGCATCTGGCGCGGGTGATCCGCCGCCTGCGGCGTGTCGATTCGGTGGTGCGGGTGATGCGTCTATAAACTCGGCGTCCCATTCGTCAACGGCGAGGGTTTCATGCCCAAACAGATCATCCAGACCGACCGCGCACCGGCGGCCATCGGCACCTATTCGCAGGCCGTGAAGGTCGGCGACACCGTTTACCTGAGCGGCCAGATTCCGCTCGATCCGGTCAGCATGCAGCTGGTCAATGCCCGCATCGACGACGAGATTCACCAGGTCTTCAAGAACCTTTCTGCCGTCGCCGAAGCGGCGGGCGGCAGTTTGGGTGATCTGGTCAAGCTCAATGTCTTTCTGACCGACCTGACGCACTTTGCCAAGGTGAGCGACATCATGGCCCAGTACGTGCCGCAGCCTTACCCGGCGCGCGCTGCCATTGGCGTGGCCAGCCTGCCGCGCGGCGCCCGTGTCGAGGCCGACGCGGTGCTGGTGCTGGGTGGCTGACAGGCCCAGGAAGGCGCCGCTGCCGCCACCGGGGCTCGACACCCCAGTCACGTTTCTCAAGGGCTGCGGGCCGTTTCTGGCGCAGCGCCTGGCGGTGCTGGGCCTGACCCAGGTGGGCGACCTGCTGTTCCATCTGCCCACCCGCTATGAAGACCGCCGGCAGGTGGTGCGACTGGGCGACTGGCTGGACGGCACCGAGGCGCTGTTTCGCGGCCGCATCACCGCCGCCGAAATGCGCCTGGCGCCGCGCCGCAGCCTGAAGCTGGCGGTCGAGGATGCCAGCGGCTCAGCCGTGGTGCGGCTGTTCCAGTTTCACCCGCAGCAACAGCAGGCGCTGCAGCGCGGCCGATGGCTGCAGGGTTATGGCGTGGGCCGTGTGACCCGTGACGGGCTGAGCTTTGCCCATCCCGAGTGGGAGGTGGCGGCCTCACCCGAAGCCCTGACCATTCCCGACACGCTGACGCCGATCTATCCCGCCACCCAGGGCCTGACCCAGGCGCGCCTGCGCAGCCTCATCGACGCGGCGCTGGCGCTGGCCGCCCAGACGCCGGGATTCCTGCGGGCGGTGCCCGGTCTTGCCGCGCCCGACACGCTGACGGCGCTGCAGGCGCTGCATCGTCCCGCCGAGGCGCAGGCCGCCGAAGTGCTGGCGCGGCGTGAGCATCCGGCACAGCGGCGCCTCATCGACGAAGAGCTGTTGGCGCATCAGGTCAGTCTGCGCTGGGTGCGTCAGCAGTTGCAGCGGCGGCCGGCGCCGGTGGTGACCGCCTTTGCCGCCGCACAGCGCAGCCTGCTGGCGCACCTGCCGTTTCCGCTGACCGGCGCCCAGCAGCGGGTGCTGGGCGAGATCGCGCAAGACCTGTCCCAGCCGCGCCCGATGCTGCGTCTGCTGCAGGGCGACGTGGGCTCGGGCAAGACCCTGGTGGCGGCCACCGCCATCGTGGCCATGGTGCGCGCCGGCTACCAGGCCGCGTTGATGGCGCCCACCGAACTGCTGGCCGAACAGCACCTGATCAACTTTCGCCAGTGGTTGACGCCGCTGGGCATCGAGGTGCGGCTGCTCTCGGGCCGGTTGCGCAAGGCCGAGCGTGACGCCACCCAAGCGGCCCTGTTGGACGGTGCCGTCGGCGTCACCATCGGCACCCACGCACTGTTTCAGGACCGCGTGCGCTTCCAGCGGCTGGGGCTGATCGTCGTGGACGAGCAGCACCGCTTTGGCGTGCAGCAGCGCCTGAGCCTGCGCGACAAGGGGCCGGAGGGGCAGGCCACGCACCAGTTGATCATGAGCGCCACCCCCATCCCGCGCACGCTGGCGCAGAGTCTGTATGCCGATCTCGACGTCAGCACCATCGACGAACTGCCGCCCGGTCGCACGCCGGTGCGCACCGTGGCCATTGCCAACACCCGTCGCGACGACGTGCTGGCGCGCATCGGCGAGGTCTGCGCCGCGGGCCGCCAGGCCTACTGGGTGTGCACGCTGGTCGAGGTGTCGGAACAACTCAGCGCCCAGGCCGCCGAGGAAACCGCCGCGCTGCTGCGCGAAGAGCTGGCGCACCTGCGTGTCGGGCTGGTGCACGGCCGGATGAAGGCCGACGACAAGGACGCGCAGATGCGTGCCTTCAAGGAAGGGCGCACGCAGTTGCTGGTCGCCACCACCGTCATCGAGGTGGGGGTGGACGTGCCCAATGCCTCGATCATGATCATCGAAAACCCCGAACGGCTCGGGCTCTCGCAGCTCCACCAACTGCGCGGGCGGGTGGGGCGCGGCTCGGTCGAGAGCCAGTGCGTGCTGCTGTATCAGGCACCGCTGTCGGAGTCTGCCCAGGCCAGGCTCACGGCGCTGCGCAACAGCAACGACGGCTTCGTCATCGCCCAGACCGACCTTGACCTGCGCGGCCCCGGCGAGCTGCTGGGGCGCCGCCAGACCGGCGTGGTGGGCATGAAGATTGCCGATCCGGTGCGTGACGCCGCGCGCATCCCGCCGCTGCAGACGCTGGCCGACAGGCTGCTCGACACCCAGCCCGCCATGGCGCGCGGTCTGATCCGTCGCTGGGTGGGCGATTTCGAGCGCTACGGCGAGGTCTGACGGCGGGCCCTGCCGATCTCGCGCGGCCGGCCGTGCCCTGGGCGCCGTTGATCGCGACCTGACGGTTGCGCGTGGTCGCGCCGCGCCACGTTGAGCCGGCCGCGTCAGAAATCCGACATCCGCCCTGCCGGCCCTCGGCCAGGGCCGCCGAGGGCGTGTCGGAACTCGGACGTTTGCCGCCAATCGACGGTGAATGCGCGCACGACACGGCCGACGCCGCGACCAACGGCCCCGATCACCGGTTTCAGCGGAGGCGTCTCGCCCAGGGTTTCGCACGCGGCTTGCGGCAGTCGGGGTGTTCCCCACCGCGCTTGCTGCGCGCACCCGTTCCAGGAAACCCTCATGTCCCAGGCTGCCGCCGCACCCACTCCGAAAAAGAGCCTGATGCCCATGCTCGTGGCGGCCGTGGTGGCTGCCGCACTGGCCGGTGGCGGGGGCTGGTACTACGCCCAGCAGCACGCCCCGGACCCGGATGCGGCGCCCGCCATCTTGCCGGCGCAGTACCACAAGCTCGAGCCGGCGCTGGTGGTCAATATCGATGACGCCGGCAGCCTGCGCTATCTGCAGGCCGAACTGCAGGTCATGGCGCGCGACCCCAAGGTGTTTGCCGACCTTGATGCCCATGCGCCCGCCATTCGGGACGCACTGTTGAGCCTGTTTGGCCGCTACCCGTATGCCGATCTGATGGCGCCTGAGGGCCGCGAAAAGCTGCGCGCCGAGGCGCTGGAAGCCATTCGTGCCGCGCTGCCCGATGCCAAGGCGGCGGCCAGCATCGAAGCCCTGTACTTCACCAGCTTCGTCATGCAATGAGCGGCCAGGACCTGCTCAGCCAGGACGAGATCGACGCCCTGCTGCACGGCGTTGATGCCGGTGCGGTGGCCACCGATTCACCGCCGCTGGAAGGCGAGGTCAGGCCCTTCGATCTGGCCGGGCACGACCGCATCGTTCGCGGCCGGCTGCCGACGCTGGAAATGATCAACGAGCGCTTCGCCCGGCACTACCGCATCTCCCTGTTCAACCTGTTGCGGCGCTCGCCGGAGCTGTCGATCAAGGGCGTGGAGATGCTCAAGTTCGCCGATTACGTGCACTCGCTTTATGTGCCGACCAACCTCAATTTGATTCGCATCAAACCCTTGCGCGGGACGGCGCTGATCGTCATCGAGCCCAAGCTGGTGTTCGCCTGCGTGGACACCTTCTTTGGCGGTGACGGGCGGTTTCCGGTGAAGATCGAAGGGCGCGAGTTCACGCCCACCGAAATGCGCGTGATTCAACTGCTGCTCAAGAGTGCGTTTTCCGACCTGGCCGAAGCCTGGGGGCCGGTGATGCCGCTGGAGTTTGAATACCTCAACTCCGAGGTCAACCCGCATTTCGCCAACATCGTCGCGCCCAGCGAGATTCTGGTGGTGTCGAAGTTCACCGTCGACCTCGATGGCGCCGAGGGCGAGATCCACATCGTCATGCCCTACGGGATGATCGAGCCGATTCGCGAGCAGCTTGACGCCGGCCTGCAGTCGGACCGTGGCGACCGCGACGAACGCTGGACCGCCAATCTGCGCGCGCAGATTCAGGACGCGATGGTGGAGATGTCGACCCAGCTCGATGCCCCCAGCATCACCCTGCGGCAACTGCTGGCGCTCAAGCCCGGTGATGTGATTCCCATCGAAATGCCCGATCTGCTGGACCTCTGCGTCGATGGCCTGCCGGTGTTCACCGGCTCGCTGGGCGTCTCGCACGGCAAGCACGCCTTGAAGATCGATCACGCCGCACGCCGCGAACCCGCTGCCAAAGCCGCCTAACCGGAGTCTGTCCATGCCCCAAACCCTGTCCCAACCCGACGCCCAGCGCGCCGAAATGCCCAACCTGGAGTCGCAGCCCAGGGGCGGTGATCACGACGTCAACCTCGACGTGATTCTTGACGTCACCGTCACCCTGGCCATCGAGGTCGGCCGCGCGCGCATTCCCATCCGCAACCTTTTGCAGCTGTCGCAGGGCTCGGTGGTGGAGCTGGAACGCCAGGCCGGCGAGCCGCTGGACGTGTACGTCAATGGCACGCTCATCGCCCACGGCGAGGTGGTGATGGTCAACGAGAAATTCGGCGTGCGCCTGACCGATGTGGTCAGCCCGGCCGAGCGCATTCGCAAACTCCGCTGATGGAGACGCTGCCCGCCAGCCCCGGCTTCGGCCACGTGCTGCAGATGCTGGCCGCACTGGTGGTCGTGGTCGGCATCATTCTCGGTGCCAGTTTCGTGCTGAAACGCTTTCGTCTCATGCCCCAAGGCAACGGTGCGATTCAGGTCAAGGCGGTGCGCGCCCTCGGCGCCCGCAGCCAGTTGGTACTGGTTGAAGTGGCGGGTGAACAGATTCTGCTGGGCGTCACGCCCGGGCAGATCACCCGCCTGAGTGCCGAGCAACCAGCCCCCAGCGCGTTTGCGCAACAACTGGAGGGCGTGCGATGACCCGCTTTGCCGCTCTGTCTGCCGCTCTGTGTGCCTCACTGCTGCTGCCCGGTGTGGTGCTGGCGCAGGCCACGCTGCCGGAGATTCCGGCGCTGACCATGACGCCCACTGAAGGCGGCGGCGCGCAGTGGTCGTTGAGCCTGCAGGTGCTGGCGGCGATGACGCTGCTGTCGGTGCTGCCGGCGCTGCTGATGTCCACCACCGGCTTCGCCCGCATCATCATCGTGCTGGCGCTGCTGCGGCAGGCGCTGGGCACGCAGAGCACGCCGTCGAATCCCATCCTCATTGGCCTGGCGCTGCTGCTCACCGGCTTCGTCATGCAGCCCACCTTCGAGCGCGCCTGGAACGAAGGCGTGGGCCCCTATCTGGACGGCACCCTGCCGCTCGACGAGGCCGCCCCGGGCGCGGCCGCGCCGCTGCGTGAGTTCATGCTGCGCCAGACCCGTGACAGCGACCTGCTGATGTTCGCCGAGCTGGGCGGTCATGGCGACGGCTTTGCCGAACCGGCAGATGTGCCCCTCACCGTGCTGGCCGCGGCGTTTCTGACCAGTGAGCTGAAGACCGCGTTCCAGATCGGCTTTCTGCTGTTCATTCCCTTCGTCATCATCGACCTGGTGGTGGCGAGCGTGTTGATGAGCCTTGGCATGATGATGCTGTCGCCGATGATGATCTCGCTGCCCTTCAAGCTGATGCTGTTCGTGCTGGTGGACGGCTGGACCCTGGTGGCGGGCAGCCTGGTCGGCAGCTTCGTGTCGTGACGCCGGAAGACGTTCTCACCGTTGGCCGTTCGGCACTGGAAGTGGGCGTGCTGCTCGGTGCGCCGCTGCTGCTGGCCGCGCTGGCCTCGGGGCTGGTCATCGGCCTGTTCCAGGCGGCAACGCAGATCAACGAGATGACCCTGTCGTTCATCCCCAAGGTGCTGGCGGTGGCGGCGGTGGCGGTGCTGGCAGGGCCGTGGATGCTGCGCATCATCGTCGACTACACCCGCGCGCTGATCCTGTCGATTCCCGCCTGGGTGAACTGAGGTGGGCGAACTCGGCGCCGTCACCATCGCCCTCTGGGGCTCGCTGGTGCAGGCCAGTTGGGTGCTGGTGCGGGTCAGTGCCTTCGTGGTGACCGCGCCGGTGCTGGGCGCGCGGGCCGCGCCCGGACGCATCCGCCTGATGCTGGCCGTGGTGCTGACGCCGCTGATCGCGCTCACCGTGCCGCCGGTGGACCCGCCGGCGCTGTTCGGCAGCCTCTGGTGGCTGATGATGATCATCAACGTGGCGGTGGGGCTGATGCTGGGCCTGTTGCTGCAACTGCTGTTCGAAGCGCTGATGCTCGCCGCCGAAATGATCAGCGCCCTGGCCGGCCTGTCGTTCGCCCAGGTGAATGACCCGATGCGCGGCACCACCTCGCCGGTGCTGGGGTCGATGCTCACCGCGTTCGCCAGCCTGCTGTTTCTGGCCATGGACGGTCATCACGCGCTGATCCGCCTGCTGTGGCTGAGCTTCACGGCGGTGCCGATGGCTGGCCAATGGGCCGGGCCACCGTGGATGGCGCTGGCGGGCCTGCTGGTGCCGATGCTGGAGGCCGGCATCAGTCTGGCGCTGCCGGTGCTGGCCAGTCTGCTCACGGTGCAATTGGGATTCGGTCTGGTCAGCCGCGCCGCGCCGGCACTCAACCTGTTCGCGATTGGCCTGCCCGCCGCGCTGCTGGCGCTGCTGCTGCTGCTGTGGCTGTGGCTGCCCGAGATGGGCGCGCCGCTGTCGGCGTACTGGGCGGCAATGTTTGAACACATCGGCGCCGCCCTGCAGGCCGCGCCATGAGTGAAGCCGAAGGCGGCGGCGAACGCACCGAAGCCCCGACCCAGAAAAAAATCGACCAGTCGCGTGAGCAGGGGCAGATCGCCCGCTCGCGTGAGCTGTCGCAGGCGCTGGTGACCATCTTTGGCGCATTGGCGTTGTTGCTGCTGGGCGGCCAGGTGCTGGCCGAGCTGTCCGGCTTCATGGCCGACAGCCTGGGCGCGGTGGGGCAGCGCGATGCCCAGCCGGCGCGGGCCATCGGTACGGCCTTGCTGCACGTGATGGGCATCGTCGGCCTGCTGGTGCTGGTGCCGTGGCTGGCGTCGCTGATCGCGCCTTCGCTGATTGGCGGGCTGATGGTGTCCGGCAAGGGCATCATCCCCGACCTGAGCAAGCTCGACCCGATCAAGGGCTTCGCGCGGCTGTTCTCGGCGCAGGCGGCCGCCGAGCTGGGCAAGGCGCTGGGCAAGATGCTGTTGATCGGCGGGCTGGTGCTGGCCTACATCGCCGCCAATCTCGACCGCTTGCTGGGCCTTGCCCACGTCCCGCTGGCGGCGGCGCTGGCCGAAACCGGCCGCATGCTCATGGAGGTGCTGCTGATGGGCCTGGTGGGCCTGGCGCTGGTCGCGGCCGCCGATGTGCCGTTCCAGCTCTGGAACCACGGTCGTCAATTGAAGATGTCGCGCGATGAAATCAAGCGCGAAATGTTTGAATCCGAAGGCCGCCCCGAAGTGAAGGCCAAGCGCCGCCAACGGGCCATGGAACTGTCCCGCGGCCGCATGCTGGAGGCGGTGGCCAGCGCCGATGTGGTGATCACCAACCCGACGCATTTCGCGGTGGCGCTGCGTTACGACGCAACGCGCATGGCCTCGCCCGAGGTGGTCGCCAAGGGCGCCGACGAGGTGGCGGCCGCGATTCGCGAACGGGCGGTGCAACACGCCGTGCTGCGGGTGGAATCACCGCCGCTGGCGCGCGCCCTGTTCCGCAGCACCGAGGTGGGTCGGGCCGTGCCCCCGGAGCTGTTCACCGCGGTGGCGCAGATTCTGGCCTGGGCCTACCGCATCAAGGCCGGCGCGCACGATCCCGCGCCGGTGCCCGAGGTGCCCGAGCCCCTGGGCCGCCCGTTCGACGATTGATCGAATGATCGAAACGCAGGGCCGGTGCGGTGGGTGGATCAGCCCGTCTCGCCAATTGCCGCCAACGCGGGCTGGTAGGGCAGCCCCAGGCCCTGGGCCACCGCAGGGTGGGTGATGGCACCGCGATGCACGTTCAGCCCGGCGCGCAGGTGGGCATCGGCGTGCAGCGCCTGTCGGTAACCCTGGTTCGCCAGCCGCAGCAGGTAGGGCAGGGTGGCGTTGGTCAGCGCCAGCGTGCTGGTGCGCGCCACGGCGCCGGGAATGTTGGCGACGCAGTAATGCACGATGCCCTCTTCCACATAGGTGGGGTTCTGGTGGGTGGTGGCGCGTGAGGTTTCAAAGCAGCCGCCCTGGTCGATGGCGACATCGACCACCACCGAGCCCTCACGCATCTGCCCGAGCATCGCGCGGCTGACCAGCTTGGGCGCGGCCGCCCCCGGCAGCAGCACCGCCCCAATCACCAGATCGGCGTGGCAGACGCTGTGCTCCAGGGCCTCGCGGGTGGCGTAGACGGTCTTCAGGCGGCCGTCGAACAGGGTGTCCAGTTCGTTGAGGCGGCGCGGCGCCGTGTCCAGAATGGTGACCGAGGCGCCCATGCCCACGGCGATGCGCGCCGCGTTGTAGCCGACCACGCCGCCGCCGATGACCGCCACCTCGGCCGGCGCCACGCCCGGCACGCCGCCAAGCAGAATGCCGGCGCCGCCCTGGGCTTTTTCAAGTGCATGTGCGCCGGCCTGCACCGACAGCCGGCCCGCAACCTCGCTCATCGGCGTCAACAGCGGCAGGCCGCCGTGCGGGCTGGTGACGGTTTCGTAGGCGATGGCCACGCAGTCTGCCGCCAGCAGGCCGCGCGCCTGCACCGCGTCCGGCGCCAGATGCAGATAGGTGAACAGCACCTGCCCCGGCCGCAGCATCGCGCACTCGGCGGGCTGGGGCTCCTTGACCTTGACGATCAGCTCGGCACTGGCGAACACGGAGGCCGCGTCGGGCGCGATCCGGGCGCCGGCCTGCTCATAGGCCGAGTCGGCGATGCCACTGCCGACGCCCGCGCCGGTCTCGATCAGCACCTCGTGGTGGTGGGCGACCAGCTCGCGTACGCCGGCCGGCGTCAGCCCGACGCGGTATTCGTGGTTCTTGATCTCCCGGGGAACGCCGATGCGCATGGCCCTGTCCGTTGATGGGTGAGCCGTGAGCATGTCACCGTTCGGCGCAAGGCCGCGTTAACGATTGCACGTGCAGGCGCTTGGGCGCCGGGGCCGCGACATCGGTCCGGTCCCAGGCGCCGTGTCGGGGTTAAAGTTGCGCGGCTGCTGTCGTCAAAACCAATCGCCATTGCATGGAGCCTTATGAGCGCAATTTTATTGACGCCCACCTGGTCGGGCGACCGCGACCATTTCGCGTTGCTGCGCCAGACCCTGGCCCGTTCGGGCCTTGCCGATGTGCCGCATCAGGTGGTGGTGCAGACCGAAGACGAGGCGGCCTTCCGGCCCTTCGTGGAGGGCGCCGTGTCGCTGCAGACCACGGCCGAGGTTCTGCCCGGGCCCATCGAGGCAAGGCGCCAACAGGCACGACGCCACAGCGCCCGTCTTGGCGTCTGGGGCACCCGCATGGCGGGCAGTCTGGCCTTGCGGGCGGGGGGATTTCCCCAGTGGACCCGCTACACCGGCTGGCATGTCCAGCAGATCAGCAAGCTGGCGGCTGCGGCGGCCAGCCCTGTCGACACCGTGGTGGTGGTCGACTGCGACGTGGCCGTGTTGCCCGGTGCCGGCCTTGCCGACTTTGTCGACGCCCAGGGCCGCATCGTCTGCCTGCATCGTCAGGCACCCGCTTCGGCCATGGGCACCAAGCAGCGGCGCTGGTGCACCCAGGCGCACGCCCTGCTGCAGCAGCCCATGCCCAGCTCGGGCCTGCTCGACACCTCGTTCGACACGCCGTTCGTTTTTCATGCGCCCACGGTGCGGCGCTTCTTCGCGTATCTGGAACAACGCCACGACCAGCCGTGGTGGCAGGTGCTGCTGTCGCAACCGGTGCGACGCTGGTCGGAGTTCGCCAGCTATCGGTTGTTCCTGCGCCACCACGTGCCCGCCGAGCAGGTGCAGTGGCGCATCACCGACCGGCTGATCCAGCCCATCTACAACGAACCGACGCCCGCTGCGGTGGCGCAGCGCTTCAGTGAGCTGATGGCCGTGCCGGGCACGCACTACACCACGATTCATACGCAGTCCGGCGGCAAACGGCTGTGGGGCGCCGACGCCTATGCGCCGCTGCTGCTGGCGCAGCTGGACGCGGCGCGCGGCGCTTGAATCCGAAGCAGCCGGCCGGCTATTCCGGCGGCGTCCAGCCCTCGCGCACCCGCAGGAAACGCGCGAATCGGGGAATGCCCTTGCCGGTGAGGCCGTTGTAGCGATACGTGACCCAGGTGCCGACCGGCGGCGGATCGGCACGCTGGGCGTCGCTGAAACCGCTGCCGAGGGCGAAGCGGATGCCCTCGGGGGTCTCGACCTCGAGCGCGCCCATCTGGCCGGTGTATTTGCCCCGGCCGGGCCGGTAGCCAATGACCCGCGCTTCGGCATCATCGTGAGGCTTGAGCTTGAGCAGGTCATCGCTGCGGCCGGCGCGGTAATGGGCCTGGCCGTGGTGCAGCATCAGCCCTTCGCCACCCCCACGGACGACCGCGTCCAGGTGCTGCATGAGTTCAGCTTCGTCGGCCACCCGAAACTGGCGCACCGGCTGCAACCACGGCAGGTTCAGCGGTGCCAGCAGCGCGCGCATGGCCTGCACCCGCGCATCGAACGGGCCGCCATGTTCGGGCAGGTCAAACACCCTGAACTGAACGTCGCGCCAGTCGGCATCGTCCGGCGGGTGGCGCCGGACGATGCCCGACACCCGCTCGAAGTCGCCGCGCCCGGTCCACAGCTCCCCGTCCATCGGCACCCGCGGCCAGCCTGCGGTGTACCAGTCGGGCGGGGTGATGACATGCCCGCCACGCGTCCAGAGCTGCGCGCCATCCCAGCGGCCGCGCACGCCGTCCAGCTTTTCACTGACCCAGTACTCGGCAACGCGCAGGCCGGGCGCGTACACCTTCGCGTTCATCACCGCAGGCGGCTGCGGCGGGGCCTCGGCAAAGCCAACCGCCGCGTGCAGCAACGCGAGCGATAGCAGCAGTCGCAACATGAACAAGGGTGACACCTGATTGTTCACACGATTTCTCCGAATCATCGGAATTTCAGCACCGTCGTGGCATCAGGGGCCGATTCACGGCCCAGGCCGATGCGGACGAAACGACGAATGGCGCCTGAGTCGTCGATGGCATCCTCAATCCCTTCAACCGGGAGTCCGAAGCATCGCTGGGCAATGTACCTCCGCAGCATCCGTTCACACCCGACAGGTGGGCGGCCATTACACGCCTTTGGGTCGTGAGGCTCAACTGTCTCAATTTTGGACGGAAATCGATTGACCACGTCGTGTCTGCCTCGCCTGGGCTGCGTACCCGGCATCAGAAAAACTGCGCTGCTGCATGCCCATGGCCCTCCGTGGTGAGACGCACTTTTCTCACGAACAACATGCGTCAGGGGGCCGATGGATTTGATCAGCGGTTCCCTAAGGCTGCGGTGCATTTATCCGGTGCCTGAGCGGGTGAGACGTGAGTGGGTGCCCGTCGCGGTATGCGGTGGTTGCCGGCTGCTGAAGCGAGCCGCGTCGGGTTGGCCGCCTCGCTGATTCTGCCGTTGGTCGGTGGTTGGGGTTTCGGGCACAGGCGGCGCCTGATACGGCGGTCGCAGCATGGGCATACGGCTTCGACAGGCGTGCGTCCCCCATTTCACGCGGCCCGCGCAGGGTAAAGTGCGGCCGTCGGCCGACGCTGGCAGTGCCCATCCGGGCGTGCAGCCTTTAGCATTCGGCCCCTACGCCGCCACCCCCTGCAATCGCCCATGTCCCTTCTGCTCTGGCTTGCCGTGTTTTCTGCCATTTGTCTGCCGGGCGCCGTGGTGCTGGCCTGGGCGCGGCACCGGGGCTGGCCGCCGTGGACCAGCTTGGCGACCGGCATTGCCATGGTCTGCACGGTGCTGTTCACGGTGGAGCACGCGGTGGGGCTGGGCAATTTGCGGGCGCTGGGCGGCCTGCTGTTATTGGCCAGCGCTGGGCTGGCCGTGGGCGGGGCGCGACAAGGCTGGTTTGATCGCGGGCTGTTGCTGATCAGCCTGCCGTTCTTCGCGGCGGTGGCGGTCGGGCTGCTGTGGCGCGGCAGTTATCCCAGCCTGTTTCCCAGCGCCGAGCGCTTGACCGACCTGTACTTCATCGTCAATTACCTTGAGGGCACGCAACTGCCGCCGGTGGATCACTGGATGCCGCCGTACGCCTTCGATTTTTACTACGCCCTGCAGCATTACGGCGCGGCGCTGATGGCGCGGCTGTTCGGGCTGAGCCCGGGCGGGGCCTACAACGTGGCCTTCGTGCTGCTGATGGCGCTGACGCCGGTGCTGACCTGGGAGCTGGCGCGGCGCCAGGGTCTGGCGCGGGGCTATGCGGTGTTGCTGCTGGCGGTGCTGATGGTGGGCGGCACGGGCGCCAGTGTCTGGACGCGGCTGGTGGCCACCAACACCGAGGCCAAGGCCGACAACGTGAATGTGTACGACCGCATGGCCGGCTCGGCGCGCTTCATCGGCAACTACGACCAGCGCATCAACACGCCGCTGGGGCTGCGGCTGTTCGGCCACACCATCACCGAGGGCCGCGAGTGGCAGGAGCTGCCGCTGGAAACCTTTGGTTATCAGTTCTACATCGGTGATTACCACCCGCCGATCTCGGGGTACTTCTTGCTGGCGCTGGCGCTGTCGTTGATGTGGGCGGCGCAGTCGGAGGCGCGCAAGACCGGTACGCGACTGGCGCTGGCCGGGCTGGCGGCGGCCACCGTGCCGCTGACGATTGCCGCGCACGCCTGGATCTTTCCGTTGCACGCGGTCATGGTCGGGGTCTGGGGGCTGACCCAGGCCGGCATCGCCTGGCGTGGGGGTGACCGGGCGCTGGCCGGACACTGGGTGATGGCGCTGGTGCTCGGCGGACTGGCGGTGCTGGTGCTGCTGTTGCCGTTTCTGGCCGGATTCTCCAGCCGCAGCCTCAGCACCCCGGTGGCCTGGGTGACCGCGCAGCAGCACACGCCGCTGGTGTCATTTCTGGCGCTGATGATGCCCATTCTGGTGGTGCTGGGCCTGTCGGCCTTTGCGCCCAGGCACCTGCGCAGCTTCGTCTGGCCAGTGGCGGCGGTGCTGGCGCTGGCGCTGGTCGCCTCCGAGTTCATCTACATCGACGATCTGTCTGGCGGGCGCCACGAACGCACCAACACCACCATGAAGTGGTGGGGCTGGATCTGGGTGGGCACGCTGATCGCCGTCGCGCCGGCGGTGATGATGAGCCCGAAGCGCTGGGTGCGCGGCGTCAGCGCCGCGGCGCTGGCACTGACGCTGTTCTACGTGATCGACATCGTCAAGTTCATCAGCAACACCACCCAGCCCGACCTGATGCAGCTGCACGGGGATGGCATTTACCGGCGTGATGCCGGCGGCCCGGCGATCATCGATGCGCTGAAAGTGGCGCCGCGCGGGGTGGTGCTGGAGCGGGTCGCCAAGTACGCCTATGACGACGGCACGGCCTACAGCATGCTGGCCGGGCAGCCGGTGTTTCTGGGCTGGCCGCTGCATGAAGTGACCTGGCGCGGGCAGTTGCCGGAGATCTGGTCGCGGCACAAGGCCATGGGCGAAATCTTTGAGGGCACCCACGCCGATCCGGTGCCGTACCTGCTGGCGCACGACGTGCGCTACATCGTCTGGAGCTGGCGCGAAGCCCACCACAAGCCCGAGGCGCGCGAGGTGCTGGACCGGCAGTTGGCCTCGCACTATCAATGGCGTGAACTGGCGCGCTGGGGCGACCGGCCGCTGGGCCTCTGGACGCGCCGCGAGTGAAGGCTCTGGGCGGGTTTCTGTCGGTAGGGCTGATCTCGACGGCGCTGCACTATGCGGTGATGACCGTGGCCATCGAAGCGCTGGGGGCGCCGGTGGTGCTGGCCGCCGCGACCGGTTTTCTGGCCGGCGCGGCACTCAACTACATGCTCAACCGGCGTTTCAGCTTCGCCAGCCAGCGGCCGCACCGGCAGGGCCTGCCGCGGTTCGCGCTGATGGTGTCGGTCGGTGTGCTGCTCAACAGCCTGCTGCTGGCTTTGGGGCTGCACCTGGGGCTGCATTACCTGCCCGCGCAGGTCGTCGCCACCGGGGGGGTGATGGGCTTCAACTTCGCCTGCATGAAATACTGGGTCTTCAACTCCACTCCACCGAAACGCCGTGGCTGATCCAGATTCCATGCGCCCCCTGCAGCGACTGACCGTCATCGTGCCCGTGTTCAACGAAGCGGCGGGGCTCCCGGCGTTCTGGGCGCGCATTTCAGCGGTGCTCGACACCCTGGCCGACACCGTGACCGGCGAACTGCTGTTCATTGACGACGGCAGCCGTGACGACAGCCTGGCGGTCATTCAGGCGCTGGCGATGCGCGATGCTCGGGTCGGTTACCTGGCGCTGTCGCGCAATTTCGGCAAGGAAATTGCCATGAGCGCCGGCCTGGACTTTGCCGACGGTGACTGGGTGGTGCTGATCGACGCCGACCTGCAGGACCCGCCAGAGCTGATTCCCACCCTGCTCGCCAAGGCGCGCGAAGGGTTCGACACGGTCTACGCCCGGCGCGCCGCGCGGCTGGGCGAGGGCCTCACCAAGCGCGCCACGGCGTCGGTGTTCTACCGGCTGATGGGGCGCTTGAGCCGGCGGGTGGAAATTCCCGCCGACACCGGCGACTACCGCGTCATCAGCCGCCGTGCCGTGCTGGCGCTGCGGCAGATCAAGGAGCGCAACCGCTTCATGAAGGGCCTGTTCGCGTGGATTGGTTTCCCCAGCGCGGCGGTGACCTATGTGCGGGATCCGCGCAGCGAGGGCGTCAGCAGCTTCAGCCTGTGGCGGCTGTGGAATTTCGCACTCGACGGCATCACCAGCTTTTCGACCGCGCCGCTCAAGTTGGCCACCTATGCCGGCATGCTGGTGGCGATGCTGGCATTCGTTGCCGGGGGCTTCATCATTCTCAAGACGCTGATCTACGGCGACCCCGTGCCGGGTTTTCCCACCCTGATGGTGACCCTGCTGTTCTTCAGCGGCCTGCAACTGCTGTTCATCGGGGTCATCGGCGAGTACCTGGCGCGGCTGTTCGACGAGGCCAAGCAGCGCCCGCTGTACCTGCTGAAAGACCAGAAAGTCGCCGGCGTGCGTCAGCCGACGACGACAGCCGCGCCAGCGGTCACTCAAAGCCGATCAACGGTTGCGCCGACCACGCAAGATTTCTGATCCAGGGCCGAAACAGGGTTTGACCGTCACATTCCCCTTCGACGGCAACCCTCACACCCCGGATCGCCGGGGTTTTCAACCCGGAGATGGATCATGCAAGTCATCAACACCAACGTCATGTCGCTGAACGCTCAGCGCAATCTGTCGGGCAGCAGCGATGCGCTCGCCACCTCTTTGCAGCGCCTGTCGTCAGGTCTGCGCATCAACAGTGCCAAGGACGACGCCGCCGGTCTGGCCATTGCCAACCGCTTCACCACCCAGATTCGCGGCATGGACCAGGCCGGTCGCAATGCCAACGACGCCATCAGCCTCACGCAGACCGCTGAAGGGGCGCTGGTCGAAGTCGGCAACAACCTGCAGCGCATTCGTGAACTCGCGGTGCAGTCACGCAACGCCACCAACAGCCAGACCGATCGCGACGCGCTCAATGCCGAAGCCTCGCAGTTGCTGAGTGAAATCAACCGCGTCGCCGAGCAGACCAGCTTCAACGGCGTGAAGCTGCTCGATGGCAGCTTCTCGAACCAGAGCTTCCAGATTGGCGCCGATGTCGGCCAGACCATCGACGTGACCTCGATCGTCGATGCCACCACCGCCAACCTGGGCAGCTACGGTCGCGCCACCGTGACCACGGCCGTGTCCACCGGCTTCGCCAACGCCCTGAGCGCCGGTGACGTGACCATCAACGGCGTCGACCTGGGCGCCATCGGTGCGGCGGCCTCGGCCAGCGAGCGTTCCGAGCAGGTGATGTCGGCCATCAACAAGACCTCGGGCGAGTCCGGCGTGTATGCGATCAAGGACACCAGCAACACCATCACCCTGGTTTCGACCACCGACGACATCGTGGTGGCCGGCGCCGCAGGCGCGCTGACCGCCGACACCGGTCTGACCGCTGCCACCACGGCGCGGGCCACGACCACCGGCATCTCCACCGTGGACATCTCCAGCGTGGCCGGGGCCGACGCGGCGATGCAGGCCATGGACTCGGCCTTGCAGGTCATCAACTCCACCCGTGCCGACCTGGGCGCCCTGCAGAACCGCTTCAGCTCGGTGGTCAGCAACCTGCAGACCAGCAGCGAAAACCTGTCGGCATCGCGCAGCCGCATCGTCGACACCGACTTCGCCAAGGAAACCGCCAGCCTGACCCGCGCGCAGATCCTGCAGCAGGCCGGTACCGCGATGCTGTCGCAGGCCAACTCCGCGCCGCAGGGCGTGCTGTCTCTGCTGCGCTAATGGAGGCGACCCCGACCGGGCCGGCGTGATGCCGACCCGGTCGGGGCGTACCGACAATGGACGCCAACACCGACCTTGCTGCATGGCTGCATCACGCAACGTCACCGCCCGGCGCACCCCGCGCCGAGGCGGTTTTGGCAGTGGTGGCCGCGCGGCCGCGTGGGCCGTCGTCGCCCGGTGACCTGCCGTCCATGGCCTCGGTCATCGACGAGGCCAACGCCGAGCTGGCCAAACACCAGACCGGCCTGCGCTTCGTGCAGCTTGAAGCCCTGCCGCGCCCGGTGATCCAGATCGTGGACCAGGCCAGCGGCGAGGTGTTGCGACAAATTCCCGACGAGACCGCGGTGCGTATCGCCCAGGCCCTGACCGGCCTGCTGATCGACCGCCACGCCTGAGGCAGACACCATGGCCGGCATTTCATTTGGAGGGGTGGGCAGCGGTCTCGACATTGCGGGCATCGTCAACCAGCTCGTGGCCGCCGAGCGCAGCGGCGCCGATGCGCGCATCAATCGCACCCTGGCGCAGTCCAACGCGCAGATTTCCGCCCTGGGCAACTTTCGTTCAGCCGCTTCGGCGCTGCAGCGGCAGATGACCGAGCTGGGCAAGACCGGCCTGACCCAGTTTGCCGCCACCGTGCAGGCCGATGCGCCGTTTACCGCCACCGCATCCGACAAGGCCCTGCCCGGGCGCTATGCGGTCACGGTGCAGCAACAGGCCAGCGCGCAGAGCCTGCGCAGCGGCGCGTTCGCCAGCGCCGACGCGGTGGTCGGCACCGGCACCCTGCGCATCGGCGTGGGCGACAAGCACTTCGAGATTGAACTCACCGACGGTGACAACGCCCTGTCGTCGATCGCCGGCGCCATCAATCGCGCCGCCGACAACACCGGCGTCAGTGCCCGTGTGGTCACCGCCGATGGCGGTGCGCATCTGATTCTCAGCAGCCGCAATGCCGGCACCGGTCAAACCATCAGCGTCGAACCCATCGGGGGCGACGGCGGGCTGGAGGCGGTGCGCTTCACCGGCTCGGCCGGTGATGGACTGACGCAGATTCAGGCCGCCAAAGACGCCATCATCGAAATCGACGGCCTTACCGTCACCCGCGGCAGCAACAGCTTCGACGACGTGCTGCCGGGCGTCAGCCTGCGCGTGACCGATCAGAAGCCCGGCACCGCCTTCACGGTGGATGTGCAGGCCGATCTCGACAAAACCGTTTCGCGACTGAGTGCCCTGGTCAGCGCCTACAACGCCACCATGGGTATTGCCCGCGACGTGACCCGCTACGACGCCGCCACCGGGCGTGCCGGTGCATTGCAGGGCGATGCCACGCTGCGCGGCGCCTCATCGGCTTTGCGCACGGTTGTCAGCGCCGAGGTCAGCGGCAATCCATTGGGCGTGCTCTCGGCCATCGGCTTCACCACCGCGACCAATGGCAACCTGAGCCTCAACGACAGCACGCTGCGGGCGGCGCTGGTCGACAACCCCAACGCGGTGGAGCAACTGCTCACCGGCGCGGGCGGGCTGGGGGAGCGAATGACCGCCGTGCTCGACGGCTACCTGGCAAGCGACGGGCGCCTGGCCGCCAAGCAGGGCGGCCTTGAGGCCCGCATCAAGACCGCCAACAACGACCAGGCCCAGCTCAATCGCCGCATGGACCGCGTGCGCGAAGGGCTGGAGCGCCAGTTCAACGCCCTCGACACTCTGGTGGGGCAGATGAGCTCGACCAGTGACTTCCTCAGCGCCCAGTTGGCGCGCCTGCTGTAACTCAAGTTTTCAGCCTGACGGCCGATATCACGGCCAGAACTGAAGGAGATTCCACCCATGTCGCACGCTGCCACCCTCGCTGCTTTTACCGGTGCCGGACCCATGGCCCAGGCCGAGGCGATGAGCCCCCACCGACAGATCGAACTGCTGCTGGGCGGGCTGCTGACGCGCATTGCGCGCCTGCGCCACGCCATGCGCCAGCCGCGACCCGAGGCGCGACGCGACGACGCCGATCGGGCACTGGCCATCCTGGCCTATCTGCGGGCGGTGCTCGATCCCAAGGCCGACGCGCAACTGGTCGCCCAGCTCGACACGCTGTACCGCTATTGCGAGGCGCGCATTCTGGCCGCCTGTCTGGCGCAGGATGAAGCCCTGCTGCACGAAGTGACATCGCTGATCACCGAGATCAAGCAGGGCTGGGACGGCATTGCGCCCCGGCACGCGGCGGCGGCATGAGCGCCGAAGCGCCGGCCGTGGCCGTCGATGCGCTGAGCCGCGCCGTGGGCCAGCTCGAAGCCGCAGCCGCCAGCGAGGACTGGGACGAGGTGTCAACGCAACTCAGCCGCCAGCGGCGCTTCATGGCGCAGTGGCTGCCGCAGTGCGAGCAGTTGTCGCCCGAAGTGCGCGGTGCGCTGCACGACATTCTCAGCCGCTACCATGCCGTGCTGTACGCGCTTGAAGCCGCACGGGAGCGCGTAAGGCAACTGCTGCTGCGGCCCCCGCCGGCGCTCAGCGCCCGCGAACGCGCCTACCTTGAGGCCTGAGCCCATGGCCACCACCACAACTACAACGACAACCGAACCCCACGACCCCGCGCCCGGCGTGAGCTGCACCGTGCTGGTGCCGGCCGATTGCCAGCCGGGCGCGCACGGCGACGACACCGCCGCGCTGGCGCTGATTCGCCTGTTGGGTCTGGAAGCGCTGCAGGCCGATCGGTCGCCGACCCAAGATGCGCACATCGGCACCGCCGACTGGCGCACCCAGGCGCAGCTCGACCTGGCGCTGGACGCCCTGCGTGAATTGCAGCGTCACCTGATGCCGCTGCCGGCAACGCGCACCCTGAGCCTGTCGCCGGGCCATGTGCAGGTGCCGCGCGACGCCGATGACTGGCCCGCCTTGCTCGCCCCCGGCGCCACCGGATGGCTGCGCCTGTGGCTCGACATGCGCATGCCACAGCCGATTCTGTTGCCGGTCATGGGTGCCGCGCGCGGGTTTGACCTGTGCCCGGTGGCCACCGAACTGGACGCGGCGGTGGAGTCCCTGATCTTCCGTCTGCACCGCCGTGAGATCGCCCGCCACCGGCGCGTTGCGGCGCCCGCGCCGGTGCGCTAAAACAAAGCCATGACCCTGATGCGTGAACGTCCCGCGTGACGCCAACAACCCCCGCGCGTGCGCTGCTGGCCGACGATCACGCCCTGGTGCGCGCCGGGCTGCGGCAATTGCTGGAGCAGACCGGCCAGGTCACCATCGTGGCCGAAGCCGACGATGGTCTGCCGGTGCCGGATCTGGTGGCTGCGCATCAGGTGGCGCTCGCGGTGCTCGACATTTCGATGCCGCATCTGAGCGGGCTGGATCTGCTGCCGATTCTGCGCCGCCGCTTTCCCGCCCTGAAAATCATGATGCTCAGCATGCACACCGATGCCGAGTACGTGCGCGAGGCGCTGCGGCGCGGCGCCAATGGTTTTGTGGCCAAGGACACCCGCCCCGAAACCCTGCGGCTGGCGTTGGCGCAGGTGCTGGAGGGCCAGATATACGGCATGGACGGCCTGCGGCCGCCGCCGCGAACCCCGGCCCCGGCCGCGACGTCCGCCGGCCCGGTCGCGGCCCTGCCGCCGCGCCAGCGACAGTTGCTGGACCTGCTGGGGCAGGGCCATTCCACCCGCGAAATCGCCCTGCTGCTGGGCGTGGGCGTGAAAACCGTGGAAACCCATCGTGCCCGGCTGATCCAGGCGCTCAAACTGCGGCATGGCAATGACCTGCTGCGGTTTGCCATGCAGCACCGCGCCGAGCAGGGCGCCGCCGGTCACTGAGCGGGCCGGCCGCGTGGGCGGCTGTCGAGGATCGTCAACAGACCCTAAAATGGCGCCATGTCCAAACCGACCCATCTGTACCGCATCAGCTTTCGCAACCACGACCAGATTTTCGAGGTTTATGCCCGCGAGGTCTCGCACGGTGCGCTGCTGGGTTTCGTGGAGATCGGCAAGCTGGTGTTTGGCGAGAAATCCAGCGTTGTCGTGGACCCCACCGAAGAAAAGCTCAAGGCCCAGTTTGAAGGGGTGGAGCGGTTTTTCGTGCCGGCGCACGCGGTGATTCGCATCGATCAGGTCAGCGCCAGCGGGCCGTCGCGGATCACCGCAGCCGGTGAAGGCGGCAAGGTGATGCCCTTTCCGCTGTATCCCCCCAGCGCCCCCAAGAGCTGAACGGTGACGTTTCGCTTCGCCTCGCTGGGCTCGGGCAGCAAGGGCAACGGCACCCTCGTCGAAGCGGGGGGCGTGCGGGTGCTCATCGACTGTGGATTCGGCCTGAAGGACGCGCAGGCGCGCCTGGCGCGGCTGGGGCTGGAGGCCGGGCAGCTCGACGCCATTCTGGTCACCCACGAACACAGTGATCACGCCGGCGGCGTGGCGCGATTGGCGCGGCGATGCAACACGCCGGTGTATGGCACCCACGGCACCGTGCGGCGGATGAAAAATCCTGAAAATCTGACGATCCGCAGTTTCGATGCCGATACCTGCTTCGAGATTGGCGCGCTGCGGGTCACGGCGTTTTCGGTGCCGCACGACGCGGTGCAGCCCTGCCAGTTCCGCTTTGACTGGGGCGGTCGTTCACTGGGCGTGCTGTCCGATCTGGGACACGTGACGCCCCACGTCACCGACGCGTTGCGCGACCTTGATGCCTTGATGCTGGAGTTCAATCATGACCCGCAGATGCTCAGGGACGGGCCCTATCCGCCCGCCTTGCGGGCGCGGGTGGCGGGCGACTGGGGGCATCTGTCCAACGCGCAGGCGGCCGCGCTGCTGGGCCAGTTGCCGCATCAGCGCCTGCAGCATCTGTGGCTGACCCACCTGTCGGAAACCAACAACACGCCGGACCATGCGCTGATGTCGATCGAGGACGCTCTGGGCGCGCCGCATCCGCTGGCCCGCTGCGCCACGCAGCTTGCAGGGTTTGGATGGTGCGAGGTGGTGGGGTAGGCGACAATGGCGGGCTTGCCGTTCCTGTCTTGAGAAGCCCTTTATGTCGTCGTTGCCCGTCACGCCGCCGGTCACCCTGATTCCCGGCGCCTGCTGGACCTCCGCTTTCAGGTTGCGCCGCCTGGCCACGGCGCTGGGCTGTGCGCCCGAGGCGCTGCGCATCCAGGACTTCTACCTCATCGATGGCGAGGCCGATGCCGATCGGCTGGCCGCGCTGGTCGGCGCCCAGGGGCTGAACTGGCAAACCGCCACCACGCGCCTGTTCATCGTGCCGCGCATCGGCACCGTGTCACCGTGGTCCAGCAAGGCCACCGACATTGCCCGGGTGTGCGGGCTGGACGGCGTTCGGCGCATCGAGCACGGCCGCGTGCTGCTGATCGACGGCCCGGCGCCGGCGGCGGCGGCGCTCAAGGCCGCCTACGACCCGATGATGGAGTCGGTGCTGGCCGACGAAGCGGCGCTGGCGCAGGTATTCGATGCCCAGCCACGGCGCGCATTGCGCAGCGTCGACGTGCTCGGCGGCGGGCGCGACGCGCTCTCCGCCGCGAATGCCGACTGGGGCCTGGCGCTGTCATCCGACGAGATCGACTACCTCACCGAGTACGCGCAGCAGGCCGGGCGCAACCTGACCGACGCCGAGCTGATGATGTTTGCGCAGGTCAACAGCGAGCATTGCCGGCACAAGATCTTCAATGCCGAGTTCACCGTGGACGGCGAGACCCAGCCGCACTCGCTGTTCGACATGATTCGCCTCACCTTCAAGGCCACACCCGAGGGCGTGCTGTCGGCCTACAAGGACAACGCCGCGGTGATGGCCGGGCCTGCGGCGATGCGCTGGTTCCCCGAGGCCGACCGCGTGTGGCGGGGCCATGAAGAGCCCGTGCACATTTTGATGAAGGTAGAAACCCACAATCACCCCACCGGCATCAGCCCCGATCCGGGCGCGGCGACCGGCAGCGGCGGCGAGATTCGTGACGAGGCGGCAACCGGTCGCGGCGGCAAGCCCAAGGCGGGTTTGGCCGCGTTCAACACCGCCAACCTGCGGATTCCCGGCTTCGAGCAGCCGTGGGAAGCCCCGCTGTCGCGGCCCACACGCATGGCGTCGGCGCTGTCGATCATGCTCGAAGCGCCCATCGGCGCGGCGGCCTACAACAATGAATTTGGCCGGCCGTGCCTCAACGGCTATTTCCGCACGCTGGAACAGGTGATGCCCGATGGCCGCAATCGCGGTTATCACAAGCCCATCATGATCGCGGGCGGCTACGGCAGCGTGCGCGACGGCCATGTGGACAAGTTGCCGGTGGTCGAAGGCGCGCTGCTGCTGGTGCTCGGCGGCCCGGCGATGCTGATTGGTCTGGGCGGCGGCGCGGCCAGTTCCATGGCCACCGGCAGCTCCACCGAGGCGCTGGACTTTGCCAGCGTGCAGCGCGCCAACCCCGAGCTGGAGCGCCGCTGTCAGGAAGTGGTCGATGCCTGCTGGCAGCTTGGGGACGCCAACCCCATCGTGTCGGTTCACGACGTCGGCGCCGGCGGCGTGTCCAACGCCCTGCCCGAGCTGGTGCACGCCGACGGGCGCGGCGGGCACTTCCGGCTGCGCGACATCCAGTCGGCCGACCCGGCGCTGTCGCCCATGGAGATCTGGTGCAACGAAAGCCAGGAGCGTTACGTGCTGGCGATTCGCCCCGAAGGTCTGGCGGTGATCGAAGCCGCCTGCGCGCGCGAGCGCTGCCCCATGGCCGTGGTCGGCACCGCCACCGCCGCGCCACAACTCATCGTTGAAGACGCCGGGTCGCAGCCGCACCCGGTGGACATGCCCATGGAGGTCTTGCTGGGCAAGCCGCCGCGCATGCGTCGTTCGACCACCCGCGCCGCTGCGGTGACCCGCAAGCTGCCCAAGGTGGCGCTGGATGAGGCCATCACCCGGGTGCTGCGGCTGCCGGCCGTGGCGTCGAAGGAATTTCTCATCACCATCGGTGACCGCACGGTGGGCGGCCTGTCGGTGCGCGACCAGATGGTCGGCCCCTGGCAGGTGCCGGTGGCCGACTGCGCCGTCACCGCCACCGGCTTCACCGCCACCACCGGCGAGGCCATGGCCATGGGCGAGCGCCCGGCGCTGGCGCTGCTCGACGCCGCGGCATCGGGCCGTATGGCGGTGGCCGAAAGCATCACCAACATCGCCGCCGCCAAGATCGCCACGCTGTCGGACGTGCGGCTGTCGGCCAACTGGATGGCCGCCTGTGGTCAGGGCGACGAAGACGCCCGCCTGTTCGACGCGGTGCGCGCGGTGGGCGAGCAACTTTGCCCGGCGCTGGGCCTGTGCATCCCGGTGGGCAAGGATTCGCTGTCAATGAAGTCGCAGTGGCGCGATGACGCCGGTGCCGAGCAGGTGCAGACCGCGCCAGTGTCCCTGGTGGTCACCGCCTTCGCGCCGGTGGCCGATGTGCGCCGCAGCCTGACCCCGCAACTCTCGCCTGACCCTGACACCCGGCTGTTGCTGGTCGATCTGGGCAACAGCCGCAACCGTCTCGGCGGTTCGGCGCTGGCCCAGGTTTACGGTGAACTCGGTGAAGTCGCGCCCGATCTGGACCAGCCCGCGCAGCTCAAGGCGGCCTGGAATCTGGTCCAGCGCTGGAACGACGGCCGCCTGCTGGCCTACCACGACCGCTCCGACGGCGGCCTGCTGGTCACCCTGCTGGAAATGGCCTTTGCCGGACATTGCGGCCTGCGCATCGACCTGCCCGAAGGCGATCTCATCGGCCAGCTGTTCGCCGAAGAGCTGGGCATGGTGGTGCAGGTGCACAAGCGCGATGCCGATGCCTTTGCCACCGATGGGCTGGCGGCAGGCCTCACCATCCAGACGCTGGGCGCGCCCAGTGCAGACGACCATATTCGCCTGCTCATGGACGGCGCCCAGCGCTATGCCGCGTCGCGGGTGCACCTGCATCAGACGTGGGCCGAAACCAGTTACCGGATCGCCGCGCTGCGCGACGACCCCGAGTGCGCGCGCGAGGCCTTTGCGGCGCTGGCCGATCAGCAAGATCCCGGTCTTTCGGTGCGCCACAGCATGGATGCGCTTCCACCACGCGGCACGCCGCACGCCGCGCAGCGGCCCAAGGTCGCCATCCTTCGCGAGCAGGGCGTCAACAGCCAGGCTGAAATGGCCTGGGCCTTCGATCAGGCTGGATTCGAGACGGTAGACGTGCACATGACCGACGTGCTCGAAGGCCGCGTGCAGCTCATGGACTTTGCCGGGCTGGTGGCCTGCGGCGGCTTTTCCTACGGCGACGTGCTGGGCGCCGGGCAGGGCTGGGCGCGCACCATCGAGTTCAACGCGCGCGCCCAGACGGCGTTTGCCGGGTTCCTTGCGCACCCCGAACGCTTTGCGCTGGGCATCTGCAACGGCTGCCAGATGTTGGCCGCCTTGAAAGACCTGGTGCCGGGCGCCGAGCACTGGCCCGCATTTCGCCGCAACCGCTCCGAGCAGTTCGAGGCACGGTGGACCATGGTGGAAATTCCCGAGTCGCGGTCGCTGTTCATGGCCGGCATGGCCGGGTCAAGGCTCCCGATTGCCGTCGCCCACGGCGAAGGCCGCGCGGTGTTTGATCACGCCCGCCACCTCGCGGCCGCACAGGCCGGCGGGCAGGTGGCGCTGCGCTTCATCAGCCGTCACGGCGCGGTCGCCAGCCGCTACCCCGACAACCCCAACGGCTCGCCCGAAGGCATCACCGGCGTCTGCAATGCCGATGGCCGGGTCACGATCCTCATGCCGCATCCCGAACGCACCGTGGCCGGTACCACCGGCTCGTGGTGGCCAGAGGCCGTGCGCGGCAACTCGGTGACGCCCTGGGCGCAGATGTTCAGGAATGCACGGCGCTGGGTGGGGTAGGGGCACTTCCACACAGCGGGCCCTGCGTTCCGGACTCCGCGGGTGCGGTTGCAGACGGGCCGTGAAAAGTTCTTCTTCAGCGCCCCCACCGTTCGCCCCACCTGGCGTCGGGTAGGTCGATCACCGCGATCTAGGCCCATGCACGATGAGCCTTCACGTCGTTACCTGCGCGGGTTCAGAGGCGCAGACCGCATGAGTGGGGCACGGGCGCGCCACGCTGCACTTGTGGCATTCGCCCTGTACACCTCATCCATCGCCGCTGTATAAGCGCGGTGGACTTCTCTTAAGCCGGCCGGCCTTTCCCATGAACGAACCTCTGCGGACAACCCGCGCGTTTCATCAACGTCGCGGCTTGACGTTGTCCTATCTCGATACCGCGCCCGGCAATGCAGAGCGCCCGGTGGCGTTGATGCTGCATGGCTTCCCGGACGAGGCGCACATGTGGGACGCCGTCATCTCGAAGCTGCACGCGGCGGGTTATCGCTGCATCGCGCCGGATACCGTGGGCTGCGGCGAGTCCGACATGGCCGAGCGGCGCGACGATTACCGGCTTGCGGAGGTTTGCACCGATTTCATGGCCTTGCTCGATCACCTGCGGCTGGATCGGGTGATGGTGATTGGACACGACTGGGGCGCGGTGCTGGCCTGGTATCTGGCCATCCATCATCCCGAACGGATCACGCACCTCGTGGCCGTCTCGGTCGGCCACCCAACCGCCTTTGCGCGTGGCGGGCTGAAGCAGAAAGTGCGCAGCTGGTACACGGTCTATTTCACGATGGCCGGACTGGCCGAGCGCCTGCTGCTGGGCTCGGGTCGGCTCAGTGCCCGCCGCTTGCTGGCGTCGCACCCAGACGTGGACGCCGTGCTCGATCGCCTGCGGTCGCCCGGGCGCCTGACCGCGGCGCTGCGTCTGTATCGGGCCAATCTGCTCACCCTGCTGCTCAAGCGCTTTGGTCCCGCGCAGTGCCCGGTGCTGGGTATCTGGAGCGAAGACGATGTGGCCCTCACCGAGCGCCAGATGCTCGATTCCGAGCTCAGGGTCACGGGCCCATTCCGCTATCGGCGATTCACCGGCGGACACTGGATTCCACTGGACCAACCCGAGCGCCTGGCCACGGAGATTCTCGACTTCGCAGCACGGTAAGCCGAAGGGGGACAAGCACCGAAGGCCGTGCTCCGGCGCGGCTGTGTTCCTTGGGTCTAACAAGCGATGCGCGGTTGTGTGCGACCGCGTCTGGCGCGTCGGGGCCCGCATGCGTTGTTCTGGCGACACGCGCTGCCCCCCATCGCGATACGCCCCGATTCTGGCAACGGTGGGGATCAGGCATGCCGATGGTCGGCGATGGATCACCTGCCCGCCGCACATGCACGTGCACATGCTCCGCGAGCCTGCGCGCTACTGCACCAACTGGTTGAGATCAAAGATCGGCAGCAGAATCGCGAGCACGATGGTCAGCACCACCCCGCCCATGGTGAGAATCAGCACCGGCTCGAACACGCCCATGAGGCCGGCCACCAGGGTTTCGACCTCGCGCTCCTGATTGTCGGCGGCGCGCTCCAGCATGTCGTCGAGCTTGCCGCTGGCTTCGCCGCTGCCGATCAGGTGCACGCTGATCGGTGGAAACAGCTTGCTCTGGCCCAGCGCGCGCGACAGCGAGGCGCCCTCCCGCACCCTGACCGCCGCCTGTTCGATGGCCTCGCGCATCGGCAGGTTGGTGACCACCTGGGTGCCGATCTGCATGGCGTCCAGAATCGGCACGCCGCTGCCGAACAGGATGCCGAGGGTGCGGGTGAAGCGGCCGGTGTTGGCGCCGCGGGTCAGCCGGCCGATCAGCGGCAGTCGCAGCACATTGCGGTGCACGCGCCGCTTGAAGGCATCCTTGCGCATCATCCATGAGAAGGCGGCGCCGCCAAGGCCCATGAGAATGAGCATCAGCACGCCGTAGGCCTTGAGAAAGTCGGAGGTGGCGATCAGCCCGATGGTGAGGGCGGGCAGTTCGGTGTCGATGCTGTCGAACACGTCGACCACCTGCGGCACCACGAAGGTCAGCAACAGCACCACGACGGCGATGGCAACGATGGTGAGAATCACCGGGTAAACCGCCGCGAGCATGATCTTCTGCTGCATGGCCTGGCGCTTTTCGACGTAGTCGGCCAGCCGGTCGAGGATGTGGTCGAGCTTGCCGGACGACTCCCCGGCCTGAACCGTGGCGCGGAACAGCGGCGGAAAGGCGCTGGGAAACTGGTTCAGCGCCGTCGCCAGCGGGTTGCCCTCGATCACGCTGGCCCGCACGCCCAGCGCGAGGCGCTGCACATGCTTGCGCTCACTCTGCTCGGCGACCGCGGTCAGCGATTCGTCCAGCGGCAGGCCGGAACGGGCCAGGGTGGCCAATTGGCGGGTGAACAGCGCCAGCTCGGTGCTGGACAGCGAGCCGCCGCGGCGTTTGATGGAAAAACCGGCCGCGCTGCGGCGTTCGGCAACCTCGTGTACGACCAGCGGCATCAGGCCCTGATCGCGCAACTGGCTGCGCGCCTGACGCGGCGTGTCGCCTTCGATCAGCCCCTTGCGGTTGCGGCCGCGCGCATCCAGCGCGGTGTATTCGTAAGCCGGCATCGGTCAGGCCCGGCGTGTGGCGTAGGCGCGGGTCATGCCTCGATCGTCACGCGCAGCACTTCTTTCAGGGTGGTCTGCCCGGCGATGACCTTGGCGCGGCCTGAATCGAGAATGCCGGCGTTGCGGGTGCGGGCGTAGGTTTCGAGCTTTTGCTCGCTGGCCTCGTCGTGAATCATGGTTTCGAGCGTGCGATCGAGGCCGATGAGCTCGTGAATGCCGCTGCGGCCGCTGAAGCCGGTGTGCCGGCACTGCGGGCAGCCGTCCGGTTTGTACAGCGTCAGCGGCAGGTCGGGCGCCACGGCCAGCTGCTCTTTCTCGACGATGCTGGCCTCGTAGGGCGTCTTGCAGGCAGGGCACAGGGTGCGCACCAGGCGCTGTGCCATCAGGCCGATCAGCGATGCGCTGAGCTGGTAGGGCTCCACGCCCATGTCACGCAGCCGGGTAATGGCGCCCACGGCGGTGTTGGTGTGCAGGGTCGAGAGCACCAGGTGGCCGGTCTGGCTGGCCTGCACGGCGATTTCGGCGGTCTCCAGGTCGCGGATTTCACCGACCATCACCACGTCGGGGTCTTGACGAAGAATGGCGCGCAGGCCCCGGGCAAAGGTCATGTCCACCTTGGCGTTGACCTGTGTCTGGCCAATGCCGTCGATGTTGTATTCGATGGGGTCTTCCACCGTCATGATGTTGCGGCTGCGGTCGTTCAGGGCCGACAGCGCCGAATACAGCGTGGTGGTCTTGCCCGAGCCGGTGGGGCCGGTGACCAGCAGAATGCCGTAGGGCCGCTCGATCAGTTTGGTGAGCAGCGCGGCCTGCTCGGGCAGCATGCCCAGCTGGGCGATGTCGAGCCGTTCGGCCTGCTTGTCGAGAATACGCATCACCACACGTTCGCTGTTGGCGCCGGTGGGAATGGTGGAAACGCGCACGTCGACCTTGCGGCCGCCGAAGCCGCGCGAGATGCGGCCGTCTTGCGGCAGGCGCTTTTCGGCGATGTCGAGCTTGGCCATCACCTTGATGCGTGACACCAGCCGCGGCCCCAGCGCGCGCGGCGGCGCCATCACCTCGCGCAGCACGCCGTCGACGCGGAAGCGGATCTGCAGCCGGGTTTCGAAGCTTTCGATGTGGATGTCAGAGGCGTTTTCCTTGATCGCCTCGATCAGCAGACCGTTGATGAACTTGATCACCGGCGCGTCGTCGCTGGACTCGAGCAGGTCCTGGTTGTCCTGCAGGGCGTGGGCCAGCGCGTCGAGGTCTTCGGCGTCGTCCATGCCGTTGATCAACGCGGCGCTGGCAGCCGTCTGGCCCTCATAGGTTTTTTGCAGCAGCGCGTCGAACTCCAGCGCGGGCACCGGCCTGAGCTTGACCGGCTGGCCGACGAAGCGGCGGGTCTCCTGCACGGCGTCGATGGACGCGCCCTCACGCACACACAGCTGCACGCGCCCGTCGACCCAGGCATTGACGATGACGCCGTGGCGACGCGCGAAGGCGAAGCTGGGACGCGGCAGCGGCTGACCGTCGGGGGTGTTGACGCTCATGGGCTCGGCGTGGGCGCAGGGGACGGCGGCACGGGTCGCAGCGGCACCGGCGTGGGAATCGGTTGCGGGTCGCCCGTGCCCCGGGCTTTGGTGCGGGCGTCGCCGCGGTCATTGGCCGAAGGCGGGGGTTTGATGGCGCCGTACTCGTCAAACGGCAGCATCACCGCCGAGCGGCCGCCAACCAGCGGAATGCTGGTGGCCGAGGACTCCAGCTGCGCCTCGCGCATGTTGTCGTACTTGAGGCGGGTGTAGTAATCGCCCTGGGCCTGGTTGCGCAGAATGCTGGGGCGGATGAACACCATCAGGTTGCGCTTGACCTTTTCCACCGAGCGGAACTTGAACAGATTGCCCAGCAGCGGAATCGAGCCCAGTATCGGCACGCGGCGCTGGGTGTCGGTGACGCTGTCGTCGATCAGGCCGCCGATGACCAGAATCTGGCCGTTCTCGACCGCCACCGTGTTGGTCAGGGTGCGCTTGTTGGTGATCAGGTTGGCGCCGCCGGCCGAGCCGCTGGCCAGGCTGGAGACCTCAAGATCGAGCACCAGCTTGATCGCGTCGCCCTCGTTGATCTGCGGGGTGACCCCCAGGGTCAGGCCCACGTCGCGGCGTTCGATGGTCTGGAACGGGTTGACCGCGCCGCCGACGCCCGCGCCGACCCCGGTGTTGCTGAACGAGCCGGTGAGAAACGGAACTTCCTGCCCGGCCGAGAAACTGGCCTCCTGATTGTCCAGCGTGACCAGGGTGGGCGTGGAAAGAATGTTGGTGTCGCCGTCGCCCTGCAGGGCCTTGACCAACAACCCGAAGGTCGTGGCGCTGCCGGCGCGGCCGATGGCCACGTTCAGGCCCTGTCCCAGCAGGCCCAGCGCTGCCGTGGGATCCACATTGCCGCTGGCCGCGGCGGCCTGTAGGCCTTGCAGCGTGGACGAATCGAGAATGCCGGCCGCCGCCACGCGGTCATTGTTGAACACCGCCCAATCGACGCCAAGCTGGCTGGACTGGTCGCTGCTGACCTCGGCGATGATGGCCTCGACCAGTACCTGCGCGCGCTGGATGTCGAGCTGCGCGATCACGTCACGCACCTGGCGCATGATCTTCGGCGGCGCGGTGACGATCATGGCGTTGGTGTCGGGGTCGGCCAGCACCCGCACGGCCGGGTTGGCCCCGGCGCGCCGCGCGCCGCCGCCTTCGCCGCCGCCCTTGGCAGTGGCGGCTTCGGCTTCGCTGACCTGCTCGGCATACCCTTCGAGGATGGGCGCCAGATTTTCGGCGCTGGCATGACGCAGATAGATGACCTGGGTCGCGCCATCGCCCTTCAACTCGATGTCGAGCGTGCGGATGATGTCGAGAAATTTCTGCCGCTCGGACTTGTCACCGCCAATCAGAATGCTGTTGGAGCGCTCGTCGGCGATCAGGGTCGCGGGGAGTGAGGCGCCTTCCTGCTGTCCGCCCTGATTCAGGCCGGTGAGGATGCGGACCACTTCACTGGCGGCGGCATATTCGAGGCGCACGGTTTGAATTTCGCGATCGCCCGCCTGGTCCATGCGGCGGATAATGGCGTCGAGGCGCGAAACGTTGCCGGCACGATCGGCGATGATCAGCATGTTTGACGGCGCGTAGGCCGCCAGATGCCCCCACTGCGGCACCAGCGGGCGCAGGATGGGGACCAGCTGCGCGGCCGAGACGTTCTGCAACGAGTAGACGTGCGTGACAATCTCGTCCGGGGCCACGCCGCTGCGCGCCGCCAGGGTGCCGCCGTCTTGCCGGGCATTGGTCTCGGGCACGATCTTGTAGGCCTCACCGGTCTTCAACACGGCAAAGCCCTGCACCTGCAAGGTGGCCAGAAAGGTTTCATACACCCCTTCCTCGGTCATCGGCTGGCTGGAGATCACGGTGACCTTGCCGCGCACGCGCGGGTCAACGATGAAGTTGCGGCCGGTGACCTCGCTGACCGTGGCGATCAGGGTGCTGATGTCGGCCTCTTTGAGGTTGAGGGTGACATTGGCCGAGGCGGGCGCGAGCATCAGTGCGCCGGCGGTCAGGCCCAGCCAGGAAAGGAATCGCCGATGGATCATGAGCATCAGTTGAGGGAGATCGTCACATTCTGTGTATGGCCGCTGCGCTCGATGGTGAGCGACACGCTACTGGCGGTCGAGAGGTCGGTGAGCATTTGCAGCGCTTTGCTGGCGTCGTTCAGCTCGGTGCCGTTGATGGCCTTCACCAGGTCACCCGGCTTGAGCCCTGCCGCATTGAACAACGCGCGGTCACGGCCCGGATAGATGCGGTAGCCCTGCATGTTGCCGCCCGGGGCGGAGGGCTGCACACGAAGATAGGTGCCCGCTTGCGTGGGGTCCTGCAGAATCTGGTCACGCACCGAGGACAGCTGCGGCAACACCACCGCGTCGCCCAGGTCGGGGCGTGCGTCCGGGGCGGCGGCGACGGTGGTGGCCGGCGCGTCTTTCTCCAACCGCAGCGTTTCCGGGCGACCCTGGCGCATGAGGATGACCCGGTCGGCAAAAATCTTGTCGAGGGTCACGCCGCGCACCACTTCCATGCCCACCGAGAACGGCGCCTCGTTGTCGCCGCCGGTGTTGATCAGGGCACGCGAGCCTTCGGGCGTATTGCCGAAGAGCAGGCCAATGAGCTTGAGGTTGAGCGTGGTTTCGGGGGCATCGGCCACGGCCTGGGCCTGGGCATTGGCCTCTGCCGTGCCGAACAGTTTGGCGCTGGCAATGGCGGCCAGATCAACCTGGGTCGATTGCGCGCCGCGCTCGCCGCTGGCGCTGACGCGCGGCGGCTGCCACACCGACCCGCGGCCCACGGCGTGCCAGAACAGGCCGGCCAATTGCCAGCCGATCAGTAGGGCGAGCAGCAGGATGCTGCCGGGAACCAGCAGGCGCTGGGCCCGCGGCCAGGCGGCAGACAGCTGCCTCGGCAGGGTCAGCGAGAGGGATTGGAGCGACGACATCGCGCGATCATACCTTGCGACTCCGTCCAAGCTGATGTCACGGCGCCGGCCCGCGTGGGTGATAGGGTGAGGATGCGCGATCGGGCCGGGGCGCGAACCCTGCCAGATCACGTAGGTCTATTCCATTCGGGGCTGCGGATGTGCCAGTCGGGCCCTCGACGCCGGCCCGTCTGGCCGGCGGCATCCGGACATTATCTAAGGAGAATTGTCTGGCGTTTCAGCGGCTGATCACGACCCTGTGTCGGGTTGTGATTGAATTGTCGGACTGCGCGCTAATATTGAAGCCATGAGTCAGAAGCACACATTCCGCCCCATCGATAGCACCCCAGCCGGCAATGACGACGGCCTGGCCCTGCAGGACGCCAAGCCCAAACTCAAGCCGCCTCCTCAATACAAGGTGATCGTCGTCAACGACGATTACACCCCCATGGAGTTTGTGGTCCAGGTTTTGCAACAGTTCTTTCAACACACCCGAGAACAGGCGGTGCAGATCATGTTGCATGTTCATACCCAGGGTCGTGGCGTGGCCGGCATCTTTCCGGCCGAGATCGCCGAGACCAAGACCGCACAGGTGAATGCGTTCGCGCGCAAGCACCAACACCCGCTACTCACCGTAATGGAGAAGGCCTGATGCTATCCGATGACCTGCAAAAAGCCCTTGACGCGGCCTTTGTGGCTGCGCGTATGGAAGGGCACGACCTGCTGACGGTCGAGCACCTGCTGCTGGCACTGCTCTCCGACACGCAGATTTCCGAAGCCCTGACCGCCGTCGGCTGCGACATGGAGCGGCTTGAGGCCGACCTTCGCGAGTACATCAACACCCACCTGCAGCGCATGGGCGAACTGGAACGCCATGAAGTGCAGCCCACGCTGTCATTCCAGCGGGTGCTGCAGCGCGCGATCTATCACGTCCAGGCCTCGGGCAAGAAACAGGTGTCCACGCTCAACGTGCTGATCGCCCTGTTTGCCGAGAAAGACACCCACGCGGTGTATCTGCTCGGCGAACAGGGCGTGTCGCGGCTCGACATCGTCAACTTCGTGTCGCACGGCATCGCCAAGAATGGCGCGGTGCCCGACAAGGCGCCCGACGCCAGCGAGGCGCGCGCCGATGGCGGGGGCGAAGACAAGGGCGATCAGCGCTCGGCCCTTGAGCAGTACGCGGTCAACCTCAACAAGCGCGCCGCAGAAGGCAGGATCGACCCGCTGATCGGCCGTGACCTCGAGATCGAGCGCGTCATGCAGACCCTGTGCCGGCGCCGCAAGAACAATCCGCTGCTGGTCGGCGAGGCGGGGGTGGGCAAGACCGCCATCGCCGAGGGCCTGGCCTGGCTGGTCATGGAAGACCAGGTGCCCGAGCTGCTCGAAGGCAGCGTGGTCTACAGCCTCGACCTGGGCGCGTTGATCGCGGGCACCAAGTACCGCGGTGACTTCGAGAAGCGGTTCAAGGCGGTGATGAACGAGCTCAAGCAACAGCCGCGCGCCATCATCTTCATCGACGAAATCCACATGATCATCGGCGCCGGTTCGGCGTCCGGCGGGGTGATGGACGCCTCCAACCTGCTCAAGCCGCTGCTGTCGTCGGGCGAGCTGCGCTGCATCGGCTCGACCACTTATCAGGAGTACCGCGGCATCTTCGAAAAGGACCGCGCCCTGGCGCGGCGCTTCCAGAAGATCGATGTCGACGAGCCCAGCATCGAAGACACGGTGAAAATCCTCGAAGGGCTGAAGTCGCGCTTCGAAGAGCACCATTCCGTGCAATACACCCGCAGCGCCCTGCGCTCGGCGGTGGAACTGTCGGCGCGGCACATCACCGACCGGCAACTGCCCGATAAGGCCATCGACATCATCGACGAGGCCGCGGCCCGGCTGCGCCTGCTGCCCGAGTCCAAGCGCCGCAAAACGGTGCAGGTGCGCGACATCGAGGAGACCATCGCCAAGATTGCGCGCATTCCGCCCAAGAGCGTTTCCACCAACGACCGCGACAAGCTCGCCACCCTGGAGCGTGACCTCAAACTGGTCATCTACGGGCAGGATGCGGCGGTCGAGCAATTGGCGGCCAGCATCAAGCTGGCGCGCTCGGGGCTGGGCAATCCGGACAAGCCCATCGGCAACTTCCTGCTCGCCGGGCCCACCGGCGTCGGCAAGACCGAGGTCACGCGCCAGCTGTCGCAGTGCCTGGGGATTGAACTGGTGCGCTTCGACATGAGCGAGTACATGGAGCGTCACACCGTCAGCCGCCTGATCGGCGCGCCGCCGGGCTATGTTGGTTTCGACCAGGGCGGTCTGCTCACCGATGCGGTGATCAAGCAGCCGCACGCGGTGATCCTGCTTGACGAAATCGAGAAGGCGCACCCGGATGTCTTCAACCTGCTGCTGCAGGTCATGGACCACGGCACCCTGACCGACAACAACGGCCGCAAGGCCGACTTCCGCAACGTCATTCTGGTGATGACCACCAATGCCGGGGCCGAAGAGTCAGCGCGCCGCTCCATGGGGCTGATCGAGCAGAACAACGTGCCGGATGCGCTGGAGGTGATTCGCAAGCAGTTCACCCCCGAGTTCCGCAACCGGCTCGATGCCATTGTTGCCTTCCAGCCACTGGGGCCGCGGGAGATTCTGCGGGTGGTCGACAAGTTCCTGCTGCAGCTTGAGGCGCAGCTTTCGGCCAAAGGCGTGCAGATGGACGTTGACGAAGAGGCCCGCGCTTGGCTGGCCGAGAAAGGCTACGACGTGCGGATGGGCGCCCGGCCGATGGCACGCGCCATCCAGGAGCACATCAAGCGTCCGCTGGCCGAAGAGCTGCTGTTCGGCAAGCTGGCCAACGGGGGCCGGGTGGGCGTGCACGTCAAGGACGACGCCATCACCTTCGACATCGAGTCCAAAGAGCGGAACAACGCGCCCGAGCTGGTCTGACGCGAGGTCTGATCAGGGCCCGAGGCTGGGGTCGGTAGAGACAAAAAACCCGCTTGCGAGAGCGGGTTTTTTATTGGGCGCGCTACTTGTCGCGAAAGGTGATGCGACCCTTGCTCAGGTCGTACGGCGTCAACTGCACCGTGACTTTGTCACCGGTGAGGATGCGGATGTAGTGCTTGCGCATTTTGCCGGAGATGTGTGCGGTCACAACGTGGCCGTTCTCCAGTTTGACGCGGAAGGTGGTGTTGGGAAGCGTGTCGGTGACGACACCCAACATCTCGATATGGTCTTCTTTCGACATCGTCTCTACAGCTGAAAAGGGCCGGCATTATCTGCGCTTGAGCGGCAACCGGCAACACGGCGCCTTTTTGTGTGCCGCCGCGTCGTCTGCGCAGGGGTCGGGGTGGGCACCCTGAACACCCCGCGCCCAGCCCCGTTTCGCGTTCGACGACGCGCCGCAAAAGCTGTCACGAGCCTGTCACCTTGCTTTCCTACCATGCCGGCGCTGGTCATGGCCGTTGGGGGTTTTGCAGGTCGATCAAACGGTCCAGCCCCCGGGTTCTCTGCTGCGACGCCCCCTGCAAACGGTGCGGCCTGGCCCACACGCTGTTGCCCAGTGAGGACGGCGTCTATTCCCTCACCTATGGATTTTGCGACATGACGTTGTTTCCCAGGCTGTTCATCGGTTTTTTTGCGTTGATGGCCGTGTCGACCAGCCACGCGGCAGAACTGCTGGTCAATACCTTTCTTGAGGGCCGACCCTTCAGCGGGGTCGAGATCGAACTTGACGGCCGGCCGGTTGGTGAAACCGGCTCGAACGGCGAAGTCACCGTGGCGCTGTCCGCGGGCCGCCACGCGCTGGACCTGCTGAAGAACGGCATCCCCATGGCCGACTACAGCTTCTCGGTTGCCGAGGGCGAGAGCGCCGAGATCAGCGTCACGTTCGGTGATTTCACTTCAGACCCGGAATTCACGCTGGCCACCTTTGATGCCTCGGAACCCCGCGCCACCGAAGACGGCGTTCCCGGCACCATCGCCGGTGAAGTGTTGGGCGCCGGCGGGCAGCCCATCGTCGGGGCGCAGGTGCGGGTGGCCGAAACCGGTGCCAGCACGGTCACCGACGAAGAGGGCCTGTTCGAGCTGAGCCTGCCGCGCGGCGTGTACACCCTCATTGCCCAGCAGGAAGGCTTCAAGACCGTTGAGCGCCCCGATGTGCGCGTCGTGGCCAACATTGGCCTGGCGGCGACCATTCGCATGCAGCCCGAAATCGACCCGACCGCCCAAGCGGCCGAGGCGGCACCTGCGGCCGCCCCCGGCGCGGCCTATGACGAAGAAGTGGTCGTGTACGGGGTTTTTCGCAACGACAGCAGCGCCGCGACCGTCGAGAAATTTTCGGTGGCCATTACCGACGCGATCAGCATCGACGATCTGTTGCGTTCCGGTGACAGTGATGTGGCATCGGCGCTGCGTCGGCTGGTCGGGGTGTCGGTCACCGACGGTCGCTATGCCGTGGTCCGCGGTCTGGATGGGCGCTACATCGCGGCGACGCTGAACGGCAATTTGATGCCGAGCACCGATCCCTTCCGTCGCGACGTGCAGCTCGACCTGTTCCCCGCCGACATCCTCAGTGGCATCCAGATTCAGAAAACCTTTTCGGCTGATCTGCCCGGCGACACCACCGGCGGCATCATCCGCATCGCCACCCGCGGCATGCCGGACGCGTACATCAACAAGCTCTCGGGCTCGCTTGGGGCGACCAGCGGGGTCACGGGCAAAGACGTCCAGACCTATTCGGGCGGGGATGACGACCGGCTGGGCTTTGACGACGGCACCCGCGAGCTGCCCGGCGTCGTTCGGGCCGTGTCCAACAACGGCCAGCAGATCAGCGTGTGTCAAATCGAAGGCCAGCAGGGTTGTGTACAGGCTTCTGAAGCCGCGGCTGCGGCCAATGCGCTGCCCAACACCTGGCGGCTGGGCAACGAGACGGCCGCGCCCAATTTTGACCTGACGTACACCCTCGGCAACGTGTTCGAGCGCAGCACCGGCACGCTGGGGCTTTACGGCACGGCGTCTTACGGCCGCGAATACGCATCGGAACTCGACGGTCGGGTGGACGACAGCCGCACCCTGAGCGACCGTGATCGCGACTCGGTCAACACGCTGCTCAATGGCTACTTCGTGGTCGCGTTCAAGTCCCAGAACGATTGGGAAGTGTCGAGCAAGACCATGGTGTTGCGCGACACCGAAGACACCACCACCTTCGAGCGCGGCACCGACAAGGTTGAAGACCAGGGTTTCAGCGAGACCACCCTGTCGTGGATCGAGCGGCAGTTCATTGCCCAGCAGGTCGAGGGCAAGGCCCTGTTCTTTGCTGATGACGCCGGTGAGGGGCACGAGCTGGCCTGGCGGATCGGCTACTCGCAAACGGATCGCTACGCGCCCGATCGCCGCAGCTACCGCACGCGCGGGCCGTTGGTCGATCTGGGGTCGGTGCAGCGCAGTTATTCCGACCTCACCGAAGAGGGCCTCGACCTGGGCCTCGACTACACCCTTCCCTACACCCGGCAATGGGGCGCGCAGGAAGTCTTTGGCAACCTCCGCTTTGGCGTGCTGGCGAATCGACGTGATCGCGACACCGAGCTGATTCGTCTCGGCTATCAGATCCGCAGCGGCGGGCCGGCGCTTGATCAGAACATCGAAGACGTTCTGGCGCCCGAAAACTTCGAAGCGGACGGGGTTCGACTCATCTCCCGCACCGCACCGACCGACTCTTACACCGCCGAACAGATGGCGACCGCCGCCTATCTGTCGGCCGAGGCCAATCTGGGCACCGCCTGGACCGTGGTCGCGGGCCTTCGTCAGGACCGGTACGAGGTGGACCTGGAGTACCCCAACGCCACCACCGTGCCGCCGGGCAATCTCGACTCGAACGAACTGCTGCCGGCATTGGCCATGATCTATCGGCCGCAGGCGCAGTGGCAGTTGCGCCTGGGGTACAGCGCCACGGTGTCGCGCCCGAACATCACCGAAATCTCGCGTTCGCGGTTCTATGACGAGAACGACCGCCTGTTCTTCGGCGGCTGCGAATCGAGCACCCAGACGGAGTGTCTGCCTTCGTTCATCGACAACTTCGATGCGCGCGCCGAGTACTACTTTGGTGATAACGACAGCGTCTCGATTGCGTTCTTCTACAAAGAGATCGATGACCCGCTGGAAGTGTCCCTGCCGCAGGCCAGTGGCAGCGCCAACATCGGTTCGTTTGCGTTCTCCAACGGCGATTCAGCCACCATCGAAGGCATCGAGATCGACGCGGTGAAGACCTTCCTGTCTCGGGAGGACTACTCACTGCAGGTGAGTGGCAACGTCGCGTTCATCGACTCCAAGACGGAGCTCTCAGCCGCAGCGGCCCAGCAGGAAGGCACCGGCTCGCGGGATCTGCAAGGGCAGTCTCCGTTGTTGGCGAACCTGCAATTGAGCCTGGACCACTTTGCCTGGAACCAGAAGTTCACCCTGCTGGTGAACCACTTCGATGACCGGATTGACCGCGCCGCGCGCGGCGCCCTCGACAGCATCTTCGAGGCGGCACGGACCACGGTCAATTTCAGCTACGAGAAGGGCATCACCGAGCAGTCCACGCTCACCTTGCGGGCCAAAAACCTGCTCGACGAAGACATCACCTTCACACAGAACGGCCGCGTCATCGAAAGGTGGCGCGACGGGGTGGAGTTCTCACTGGGCTACTCGTGGGATTTCGCCATCTGAGCCGCTACGGCTCGACTGTCGGCGCCGCAACGCGCGGGCAGGTGAAAAGCAGGTCGAGACTGGCCTGCGTTTGCGGTATGGGCCCTTGCGGGCACCAGAACACAGGCAGTCTTTTAACCATCACAAGGGCACTTACACCATGAAATTCAAACTCTTATCGGTCATCGCAGCCGCGGGCATCATGCTCAGCGCCTGCAGTGACAGCAACGACGGTGGCGGGGATGTGAACCCGTCTCCGACCCCCTCACCCTCGGTCTCTCCGAGCCCCTCGCCTTCGGTCACCCCGACGCCGCCGCCGAATCCGCAAGAGCCTGATTTTGTCAGCTGCTCCGGTACGGTCTGCACCCTGATGGGCCTGGTGGATGAGGACTACACCCTAGACGCCGCGCGCCAGTGGCAGATCAGCGGCGTTGTTCGCGTCGGTGAGGGCAATGCGGTGCTCGCCAATGACGCGGCCGTCAATGCCGTCAAGGATGCCGGCGTCACCCTGACCGTCGAGCCCGGCGTGCACGTGCGCGCGTTCGACGATGCCTCATTGCTCGTCACCCGCGGCTCAAAGCTGATGGCCAACGGCACGGCCACCAACCCCATCACCTTCAGCAGCCTTGACGCTGATTTTGATGATCTTGGCGAATGGGGCGGCGTGGTGATTCAGGGTTTTGCCCCGCAGTTTGGCGGCGGCAACACCGGCCCCTGCTTCGGCACGGGCACCGTCTGCAACGTTGAAGGCGAAGGCGGCGACTTCATTGGCGCCTTTGGCGGCAACGACCCGGCGGACAACAGCGGTGTGCTGCGCTACGTGCGCATTGCTGAAGGCGGTCTGATTGCAGGCCCCAACAACGAAGTCAACGGCCTGACCCTGCAGGGCGTGGGCCACGGCACGCAGCTTGAGTTCATCCAGGTTCACAACAACCTCGACGATGGCATCGAATGGTTTGGCGGCACCGTCAACCTGCGTTATGCCGTTCTGACCGGCAACGACGACGACGACCTCGACTACGACGAAGGCTACAAAGGCAACATTCAGTACGCCATCATCAAGAAGAGCGACAACGCCGCCCCGCAAGGCAGCAACGACCCGCGCGGCATTGAAGCCAACAGCTCCGACAGCGACTACGTGCCGCAGACCGAAGCCGTGATTGCCAACGTCCTGCTGCTGGGCGGCGCAGTGAACAACGCCACCGGTGCAGAACAGCCGGGCATGCGTCTTCGCGGCTCGGTGACCACGTCGATCTTCAACTCGGCGGTGAACGGCTTCAACACGGGCTGCATCCGTATTGACGACTCCGACACCAACGGCGACAGCGCGGTGGACTCGTTCTCGGTGGTCAACCTGACCAACGTGATCGGCAACTGCACCGACGGTTTCTATGACAAACGCAACGCTGACAGCGAAAGCAATGCCGTAGCCGCCACGTTCTCGGTGGACAACGCACTGGCCATTGCTGAAGCCGTCGGTCAGCTTGGCGCCGCACCCACCGTCACCGCGGTGGCCAACGGTTCCAGCTTCCAGTTCGATGCGACCAACTACATCGGCGCCGTTGCGCCGGGTACCGACGAAGCCGATGCCTGGTGGGCGGGTTGGACGATTCCCGGCTCGCTGGGTGAAGTCGTGGAGCCCGTGGTGGCTGCGGACTTCGTGAGCTGCAACGCGGCCGAAACCCAGTGCACGGTGACCGGTCTGATCGATCAGGACTACACCTTCGTGCGTGGCGTGCAGTGGATCCTCGACGACGTGGTGCAGGTCGGAGAAGGCAATGTGGTGCTCGCCAATGACGCGGCGGTTCAGGCCGTCAAGGATGCCGGCGTGACCCTCACCATCCGCTCGGGTGTTGATGTGCGTGCTTTGGATGACGCCAGCCTTCTGGTCACCCGTGGCTCCAAGTTGATGGCCGAGGGCACCCGCGCCAACCCCATCACCTTCAGCAGCCTTGACGCTGATTTTGATGATCTTGGCGAGTGGGGCGGCGTGGTGATTCAGGGTTTTGCCCCGCAGTTTGGCGGCGGCAACACCGGCCCCTGCTTCGGCACGGGCACCGTCTGCAACGTTGAAGGCGAAGGCGGCGACTTCATTGGCGTCTTTGGCGGCAACGACCCGGCGGACAACAGCGGTGTGCTGCGCTACGTGCGCATTGCTGAAGGCGGTCTGATTGCAGGCCCCAACAACGAAGTCAACGGCCTGACCCTGCAGGGCGTGGGCCACGGCACGCAGCTTGAGTTCATCCAGGTTCACAACAACCTCGACGATGGCATCGAATGGTTTGGCGGCACCGTCAACCTGCGTTATGCCGTTCTGACCGGCAACGACGACGACGACCTCGACTACGACGAAGGCTACAAAGGCAACATTCAGTACGCCATCATCAAGAAGAGCGACAACGCCGCCCCGCAAGGCAGCAACGACCCGCGCGGCATTGAAGCCAACAGCTCCGACAGCGACTACGTGCCGCAGACCGAAGCCGTGATTGCCAACGTCCTGCTGCTGGGCGGCGCAGTGAACAACGCCACCGGTGCAGAACAGCCGGGCATGCGTCTTCGCGGCTCGGTGACCACGTCGATCTTCAACTCGGCGGTGAACGGCTTCAACACGGGCTGCATCCGTATTGACGACTCCGACACCAACGGCGACAGCGCGGTGGACTCGTTCTCGGTGGTCAACCTGACCAACGTGATCGGCAACTGCACCGACGGTTTCTATGACAAACGCAACGCTGACAGCGAAAGCAATGCCGTAGCCGCCACGTTCTCGGTGGACAACGCACTGGCCATTGCTGAAGCCGTCGGTCAGCTTGGCGCCGCACCCACCGTCACCGCGGTGGCCAACGGTTCCAGCTTCCAGTTCGACGCGACCAACTACATCGGCGCCGTTGCGCCGGGTACGGCCGCCAATGAAGCATGGTGGGCCGACTGGACCCTCCCGGGCAGCGTGCAGTAAGCCCTCGCAGTGCGGTACGAAAAACGGCGACCTTCGGGTCGCCGTTTTTCGTTGTGGTGCCTGCGTGACCGCTGGGCAAAGGCTGCGCCGCGGGGACCTTCAGATGCGCGTATGCGCCGGATCAAACACGCGCCAGAGGCCGCCCGAGAACACTTCCAGCGGCTGGTACTGGCGCTTGTAGTCCATCTTGCGGCTGCCTGGCACCCAGTAGCCCAGGTACACATGCGGCAGCTCGGCGCTGCGGGCATATTCGAGGGCCTGCAGCACGGCGTGGTTGCCGAGGCCGCGTTGGGTCTGGTCGGGCCGGTAGCAGGTGTACACCGCCGACAGGGAGGCCGGCAGCCGGTCGATCACCGAAAACGCGAGCAAGGTATCGCCCTGCCAGTACTCCCAGATCTGCACTTCCAGCCAGGCGCACTGCAAAAAGGTGTCGAAGGCTTCGCGGTTGTCCGGCTCCATGCCGCCGTCTTCGTGGCGGTCGCGCAGGTAGTGGCGGTACAGCTCGAAATGACGGTCCTGCAGCCGCGATTCGATGCGCAGGGTCAGGTCGCTGTTCTGCTTCTGGCACCGGCGCTGTGAGCGATTGGGCCGAAACGACGAGACGGGAATGCGCGCCGGTATGCACAACTGGCAGTGCTGGCAGTACGGCCGGTACACGTGGCCGCCACTGCGGCGAAAGCCCTGTTCCAGCAACCAGCTGTAACGGGTGGCGCTCATCGAGATCGCCGGGTCGATGTAGGCGTTGCGCGCGTTGCGGTCGGGCAGATAACCACAGCGGTGCTCGGGGCTCAGAAACAGGCTGAAGCGTTCGGGTGGCCGCATCGGGTTCATGCCCACACCCCGACCGGCGCCGGCGCCGCTGCGGCCGGGCGCGCCAGAGCGATGAATCGATCGCGCGACCACTCCACCGCGCCAAGCCGGGTCAGGTGCTCCGAGGCCACCTGGCAATCGATCAAGGCGAAGTCGTGGGCCGCCAGCCGCTCACACAGGGCGACCAGCGCAACCTTGGAGGCATCGGTCTGGCGCGAAAACATGGACTCACCATAAAACATGCGGCCAATCGCCACGCCGTAGAGCCCGCCGACCAGCGCGTCACGGTCCCACACTTCCACGCTGTGCGCGTGGCCCTGCCGGTGCAGCTCGGTGTAGGCATCCCGCATGGCGTCGCCCAGCCAGGTGCCGCGATGCAGCGCCCGAGGTGCGGCGCAGCCGGCGGTCACGGCCTCGAAGCAGGTGTCGACCGTGACCCGGAAATGCCCGCTGCGCAGCGTGCGGCGCAACGAGCGGCTGATGTGCAGCGCGCCCGGCGGCAGCACCGCCCGCGGATCGGGACACCACCACAGAATCGGCTCGTCGGGGTTGTACCAGGGGAAGGCGCCGTAGGCGTAGGCGCGCAACAGGCGGGTGGGGTGCAGGTCACCGCCAATGGCGAGCAGGCCATTGGGTTCGCGCAGGGCCAGGTGCACCGGCGGAAAAGGCTGCTCCGGGTTGTGCGGGTCCAGCCAGTGAAGGCGGATGGGGTTATCCATTGGCGCTTTCTTGCAGTGGCCGGACGCGGACGCAGGTCCAGACCCAGTTGCCGTGGCGGATGGGCTTATCCATCGGCGCCCCCTGCCGCTGCGGGCTGCCGGTAGGCGCTGTGCGCCCGGCGCAGCCACGCGGCGTGATCGGTCACCGCCGCACGCTCGCGCGCCAGAAAATCATCCACGGCGGCCCGCAGGCGGGGCTCGACCAACCAGTGCGCCGACGTGGTGCGTACCGGGTCGAAGCCGCGCGAGCGCTTGTGATCGCCCTGGGTGCCGGCGTCGAAGCGGCGCAAGCCGCGCTCGATGCACCAATCGATGCCCTGGTAATAGCAGGTCTCGAAGTGGGCGCCGTCCAACTCGCGGCGGGCGCCCCAATGCCGGCCGTAGAGCGTGTCACCGCCCTCGAAGAACAGCGCCATCATCTCGCGCTGATCTTCCTGGCCGGCCGCACGGCCGCTGAGGACCCACATGGGGCTCGGACCCTCACGCAGGTAATCGTCGAAAAACGCGCGATTCAGATAGGGCGGCTGGCCGCGCAGCGCATACGTCGAGGCGTAAAGGGCAAACACCTCGTCCAGCGCGCCGGCGCTCAGCATGTGCGCCGCTTCGCGCTGGTAGGTGATGCCGCACTCCACCAGCTTGCGGCGCTCGCGGCGAATCTTCTTGCGCTTGTCCGACGACAAACGCGCCAGAAAATCATCGAAATGCAGGTAATTGTCGTTGAACCACTGGTACTGGATGTCATGCCGCAGGCTGGCGCCCGCCTGCTGGGCCGCGCCCGCGCCCGACGCGTCAACGAACAGCACATGGGTCGACGAGTACCCGCGCTCGGCCGCCAGTTCGCCCAGGCGCTGCAGCAGCAGGGCCTCGGCCTCGGCGTTGACCGCCGCCCATCGCGGGCCGGTGCTGGGCGTGAAGGGAATGGCGTTGACCAGCCTTGGGTAGTAAGACTGACCCAGTTGCTCCGCCGCACGCGCCCAGGCGAAGTCGAAGACGAATTCACCGTAGGAATGCGCTTTCAGATACAGCGGACAGGCGGCCAGCAGCCGGCCATCGGCGGCTTCCAGCAACAGATGACAAGGGCGCCAGCCGAGCTGCGGTGACACGCTGCCGCTGGTTTCCAGCGCCTTGAGAAATCGATGGGATGTGAATGGGTAGCCGCCGCCAAACAGCCCGTCCCATGCCGCCGCGTCGATCGTCGCGATCTGGTCGGCGTGGCGAAAGCGGCCCGCCGCCAGGGCGGGCCGTGCAGGCGTGTCAGCGTTCAAATGGGTCAGTGTGGGGGCAAATGCAGCGGGGTTCAGTGAAAGGTGGGGGCCACGGTCGGCACGTCGCGCAGCGACCACTGGACGATGGCGTCGTGCTCGAAGCCGGTGATCGACTCGGCATCTTTCGGTGGGTGGGCCTCGGTGACCCGGCCATCGGCATCAAAGGCCACGAAGGCGCCGGAGGTCTGTACCTTGATTTCGCCGATCTCGCTGTCATCGAGCGTGATCTGCAGGTATCTCACCATGCGATCGGCCAGTTCAGGCAGCGGACGGGTGCCGGCCGCGACCATCGCGGCCTGTTCGGCGCTGAATTCACGAATGCCGTCTTCTGGGGTGATGAGGAAGTGCTTCACTTCTGTGCTCATGGGAAGGGTCCTGTCAGCGTCCGAGATGGACAGGTTCAATATGCAGGGTTCCAGCAAAGTTTCAAGTTGCCGGGCGCGACCGGCGCAGGGGAGCCGACAGCTGGACTGATAAACTTCGTGGGCCTCTCCGGGATGGACTTGCGATCGTCTCGCGACGTTCAGAGACGGCTCAAGCACTTTACGTACCAAGGCAGGCGGACGTTGGCGGAACCCAAACAATGGTGGCTGCAGTTGCGCGGGCAGGGTGCCTCGGCACCCGAGGCGGCAACGCCCGGCGGGGTCAGCCCGTGGCTGGTCAGACTGCCGCGCGAAGCCGCGATGCTGGCCTGCGCCGGCGTTGCCGTGGTGCTGCTGATGCTGCTCATCAGCTTTCATCCCGATGATCCGGGCTGGATGTCTTCGGGTGCCGGCGGCGACGTGCACAACCTGATCGGCCCCGCCGGCGCCTGGCTGGCCGACGTGTTGCTGTCGGTGCTGGGCCTGACCGCCTACGGACTGCCCTGGGCCTTGCTATGGGCGGGCATGCGCATCCTGCGCGGCGGCCGGCGTGACGAACCCCCTGCCGAGCATGTTCTGCCCTTGCCGGTGCGCTGGTTCAGTGGCGTGGTGATGGCGGCGGCCTTGTCCGCGCTGTTCGCCGTACACGTCGATGCCGCGCCCAGCGTGGCCCCGCAAGGCGCCGGCGGCATTGCCGGGCTCGCCTTGTCCAGTTGGCTCAAGGGCGGTCTGGGCGGCGTCGGTGCCAGCCTGGTGCTTCTGGTGCTGGCCATTGCCTCGGCGCCGCTGGTCTTCACTTTCTCGTGGCTGCGGGTGATGGACCAGATTGGCGGCATGCTGCTGCGCCTGGGGCCGTTGCTGCGCCGTGGGGTGATGTCGGTGGCGGCGCCCGAGCGTGTCGCGCCGCCCGCCTTCAAGGGCGCCGATGCGCCGGTCACGCCCGCGCCGGCCTCCCCCACCGCCGGCACCGCGCCACGCAGCACCCTGCAGAAGAAGGGCATGCGTGTCGCGCCGACCCTGTCGCCCGACAGCGCCGAGGTGCCGCCGCCCGAAGCCTTCGAATTGACCTCTGAACGCGATGAGGCGCCGCCGCCGGCCAGCGTCGCCGCCCCCAGCGTCGCCAAAGCGGTCGTCGCCAAACCGGTGGCCAAGGCCCATGCGCTGGACGACGTGCCGCCGTACGAGGGCGATCCGCTGCCGCCGATCACCCTGCTTGATCGTCCGCGGGTCTCCGGCAAGCGCTACACGCCGGACGAGCTTGAACAGCTGGCGCGTGACGTTGAGCGCCATCTGGCCAGCTTCGGGGTCAAGGTCGACGTGGTCGACGCCACGCCCGGTCCGGTCATCACCCGCTTCGAGATTCAGCCCGCCGCGGGCGTGAAGGGTTCGCAGATCACCAACCTGTCACGCGACCTTGCGCGCTCACTGTCGGTGGCCAGCGTGCGTGTGCTCGAAGTGGTCGAGGGCAAGCCGGTGATCGGGCTTGAAATTCCCAACCAGCAGCGCGAGATGGTGTTCCTGCGCGAGATCATCGACTCGGCCAAGTTCCGCAGCAGTGTCGCCACCCTGGCCATCGCCATGGGCAAGGACATTGGCGGCGAGCCGGTGGTGTTCGACCTCGCCAAGATGCCGCACCTGCTGGTGGCCGGCACCACCGGATCGGGCAAGTCGGTGGCGATCAACACCATGATTCTGTCGCTGCTGTACCGCGCCACGCACGAGCAACTGCGCTTCATCTTCATCGACCCGAAAATGCTGGAGCTGTCGATCTACGACGGCATTCCGCACCTGCTCACGCCGGTGGTCACCGACATGAAAGACGCCGCCAACGCCCTGCGCTGGTGCGTGGCCGAAATGGAGCGCCGCTACCGGCTGATGTCGGCGCTGGGCGTGCGCAACCTGGCCGGCATGAACCGCAAGCTCGAAGAGGCACTGGCCGCCGGCGAACCGGTGATGGACCCGCTGTTCAAGCCCGCCGAAGGCGATCTGTTCCGCGAAGGCGCGGCCACCGCCGATGCCGTGGAGCCGATGCCGCACATCGTCATCATCATCGACGAGCTGGCCGACATGATGATGGTCGTCGGCAAGAAGGTGGAGGAGCTGATCGCCCGCATCGCCCAGAAGGCGCGCGCGGCCGGCATTCACCTCATCGTCGCCACGCAGCGCCCCAGCGTGGACGTGATCACCGGGCTGATCAAGGCCAACATTCCGTCGCGCATGGCTTTCCAGGTGGCGTCGCGGATCGACTCCCGCACCATTCTTGACGAGCTGGGCGCCGACACCCTGCTGGGCAATGGCGACGGGCTGTTCCGGCCCATCGGCGCGTCACGGCTGGACCGCGTGCACGGGGCGTTTGTCGATGACCACGAAGTGCACAAGGTCGTCGCCTACCTCAAGCAGATTCCCAACAAACCGCCGCATATCGACGACATCTGCGCCGAAGAGCCGAGTGGCCCGGCCGAAGGTGGCATCGACGACGCCGAGTCGGACCCCATGTACGACCAGGCCGTCGCCGTTGTGCTGGAAACCCGCAAGGCCAGCGTGTCGTGGGTGCAGCGCCGGCTCAAAATTGGCTACAACCGCGCCGCGCGCATCGTCGAGCAGATGGAGGCATCCGGCGTGGTCGGCCCCTCCGGCCCCGGCGGCAACCGCGACATCCTGGTTCCCGGCGGGCAGGATTAGCGCGGCATCAGGGCGCATTCAGCGCACCCGCCCCACGCTGCCCGCCGCATTTCAATGAGATTCGCCATGTCTGTGCTTCGACCTTTCGCGCTGTTGTTGGGCGTCGTCTTTTCTGCGCTGGTCGTGGCTGCGCCGGTGGACGAGCTGGACGCCCGCTGGCAGGGGCTGAAGGCATTCGAAGGCCAGTTCACCCAGACCCAGCGCGACCACGACGGCACCGTGCTCTCCGAGGGCGCGGGGACGCTGGCGCTGGCGCGTCCCGGCAAGTTCTATTGGGCTTACACGTCGCCTTACGTGCAGACCATTGTTGCCAACGGCCAAACCGTCTGGGTGCACGACCCCGACCTCAAGCAGGTCACCCGCCGCCCGGCCGAGGCCGCGCTGGCCGGCACGCCCGCCTCGCTGCTCGCCAGCGGCGACAGCCTGGGCAAAGGCTTCGATGTGCTCGCCCTGCCGCCCACCGACGAAAGCCCAAAGGGCGCGCAGGGCTGGCGCCTGACCCCGCAGACCGCCGACAGTGAATTCGACCGCATCGACGTCTGGCTGCGCGGCAGCGTGCCGGTGCTGCTGACCTTCAGCGATCCGCTGGGCGGCACCACCGATGTGCGCTTTGACGACATCAAGATCAACCCGCGCTTCGCCCGCGACCGCTTCGAATTCACCCCGCCGCGCGGCCACACGGTGATCGGCGAGAACTGAGGCGACAGCGCGCGCCGCACGCCCGCAAAGCAGGCACACTTTCGCCTCATGGCGGCAACCTCACATCTGCAACCGCTGGCCGAGCGCATGCGGCCGCGTCATCTCGACGAGGTGATCGGCCAGCCGCACCTGCTGGCGGCAGACGCCCCGCTGCGCGCCGTGCTGGAGGCGGGGCACCTGCCCTCGCTGGTGTTCTGGGGGCCGCCCGGCGTGGGCAAGACCACCCTTGCGCGGCTGCTGGCACAGGGCACCGACGCGGTGTTCGAAACCCTGTCGGCCGTTCTGGCCGGCGTCAAGGACATCCGCGCCGCCGTCGAGCGCGCGCTGGCCGCGCAGCCGCGCCGCACCCTGCTCTTCGTTGACGAGATTCACCGCTTCAACAAGGCGCAGCAGGATGCGCTGCTGCCGCATGTCGAATCCGGCGCCCTGATCCTGGTGGGCGCCACCACCGAGAACCCGTCGTTCGAGCTCAACAGCGCCTTGCTCTCGCGGCTGCGGGTGATGGTGCTGAACCCGCTCACCGCCGACGACCTGCGGCCGCTGCTGAACCGCGCGCTGACCGACGGCGCGCGCGGCCTCGGCAAGCCGGCCGATTTTGTGCCGCCCCAGATTCTTGACCACATCGCCCGCGCCGCCGACGGTGACGCCCGCCGCGCCCTGATCCTGCTCGAAACCGTGGCGGCCGGCGTTGCGGCCGGAGTGACCCTGGACGACGACGGCCTGGCGCGCTTGCTGGGCCGTGGGCTGCGCCGCTTCGACAAGGGCGGCGAGCAGTTCTACGACCAGATCTCGGCCCTGCACAAGGCGGTGCGCGGCTCCGACCCGGATGCCGCCCTGTACTGGTTGCTGCGCATGCTCGACGGCGGCTGCGACCCGGCCTATCTGCTGCGCCGGGTGACGCGCATGGCCAGCGAAGACATTGGCCTTGCCGACCCGCGTGCGCTGCCCCTGTGCCTCAGCGCCTGGGACACCTTCGACCGGCTGGGCGCGCCCGAGGGCGAGCTGGCCATTGCCGAGGCGGTGCTGTACCTGGCCGTGGCGCCAAAGAGCAACGCCGCCTACGTGGCGTTCAAGACCGCGCGCGGGCTGATTCAGCGCGACGGCTCGCGCGAAGTGCCCCTGCACCTGCGCAATGCGCCCACCGGCCTGATGAAGACGCTCGGCTACGGCGACGGCTATCAATATGATCCCGACCACGAAGGCGGCGTCGCGCTGGGGCAGGGTTACTGGCCCGAGGGCATGGCGCCGCAGCGCTTTTACGCGCCGGTGGATCGGGGGCTGGAGATCAAGATCGGCGAAAAACTGGCGCGCCTGCGCGCCCGGCGCACGCCCTCATGACGGCCTGGCTGGCGGTGGCGGCCGGGGGCGCCCTGGGCTCGCTGGCCCGTTACGCGGTGAAGCTGGTGTTTGGCGCGGCGGCGGGATTTCCGTGGTGGACCCTGCTGGTGAACGCCCTGGGCGGCCTGGTGATCGGCCTGCTGGCGGTTGCCGCGCGCGACTGGCCCGAAGCGCTGCGCGCAGGCCTGATGGTCGGCCTGCTGGGCGGCTTCACCACCTTCTCGGCGTTCTCGCTCGAAACCGTGCAACTGCTGCGCGAGCAGCCGCTGCTGGCGCTGCTCAACGTGCTGCTCAATGTCGGCGCGGCGGTGATCGCCTGTGCAGCGGGCCTGTGGCTGGCGGGACTCAAGGCATCCGTATAATTCGCGGCCTCAATCGTTTCGGAAGCCTGATTCATGCTCGACCCCAAGCAACTGCGCGCTGACCTGCCGGCCGTCGCAGCGGGCCTTGCCCGGCGCGGTTACGCGCTCGACACCGACGCCGTCACCGCGCTCGAAACCCGCCGCAAGGCCCTGCAGACCGAAACTGAGCAGCTTCAGGCCGAGCGCAACCGTCGCTCTAAAGACATCGGTCTGGTCAAGAAGCAGGGCGGCGACATCGCCCCGGTGATGGCCGAGATGGAGCAGCTGAAAAGCCGCCTGCAGACCGCCGAGGCCGCGCTGGACCAGGTGCAGGCCGAGTTCGACGAGTTCACCGCCGCGCTGCCCAACATCCCGCAGGCCGATGTGCCCAATGGCGCCACTGAAGCCGACAACGTCGAGGTGCGCCGCTGGGGCACCGTCGTCGACCAGGCCGACGCGCCCGACCACGTCACGCTGGGCGAAGCGGCGGGCCTCATGGACTTTGCCGCCGGGGCCAAGCTGACCGGCGCGCGCTTCACCGTGCTCAAGGGGCAGTTGGCGCGCATCCACCGCAAGCTGGTGCAGTTCATGCTCAACATCCACACCACCGAGCATGGCTACGAAGAGCTGTACGTGCCGTACATCGTCAACCGCGATTCGCTGCGCGGCACCGGCCAGCTGCCCAAGTTCGAGGCCGATCTGTTCAAACTCGAAGGCGACGAGGGCTGGTACCTGATTCCCACCGCCGAAGTGCCGGTCACCAACCTGCTGCGGGGCGAGATTCTCGACGCCGCCGACCTGCCGCGAAAATGGGTCTGCCACACCCCGTGTTTCCGCTCAGAGGCCGGCAGCGCCGGGCGCGACACGCGCGGCATGATTCGCCAGCACCAGTTTGAAAAGGTGGAGCTGGTGCAGGCGGTGCGGCCGGACGAATCCACCGCCGCGCTGGAAGCGCTCACCGGCCACGCCGAAGTGATTTTGCAGCGCCTGCAACTGCCGTATCGCACCGTGGTGCTGTGCACCGGCGACATGGGCGCCGGCAGCGCCAAGACCTACGACATCGAAGTGTGGCTGCCGTCGCAGCGGCGGTATCGCGAGATCAGTTCCTGTTCCAACTTCGAGAGCTATCAGGCGCGGCGCATGCAGGCGCGGTTTCGCAATGCGCTGGGCAAGCCCGAGCTGCTGCACACCCTCAATGGCTCCGGGCTGGCGGTCGGGCGCACTCTGGTGGCGCTGCTGGAGAACCATCGTGACCTCGACAACATCGAGGCCCTGCTCAGCGGTTGAGGGTTCAGGCCATGTCGGCCTGCCGCCGGCGCAAGCCATAACGCTCCAGCTCCAGCACCCACTGCCGCAGCAGTTGCAAGGCGCTGGCGGCCGGCTGCAGAAAACGCGCACCCAGATGCGTGCCCTGGGCGCTGCTGCTGACATGGCGCACCTCCAGCGGCAGCGTCACCTTCGCGTTTCTGACGCGCCACTCGCAGGTGAGCGGCTGATCGTTGTCGGGCGTCCAGTGGCGCGGCGGTTGCAGGCCCACGCCGGTGAGGCTGATGTCGCGCACCGTGGCCGGGACCGGCTCGGCGTCGCCCTGGCGCAAACGGGCCTGGGCCATGCCATGTTCGGCGGGCACATCGGCGCGAAACGCCTGGCGCCGCTGCACGTGCTGGACCTGCGTGGGCCAATGGACGTCGAGGCGCCATTCATCACGGCCGCGCGTCAATTGCCGCAGCGCGCTGGTGATGTGCACGCGGGCGCCGTGCAGGCGGCCCTCGGCCTGCACCTCGGTGTCGGGCGGCAGCCACAGGGTGGGCTCCTGCGGGGTCAACAGGGTGACGAAGGCGTAGCCCTCGTCGCTCATCAGTTCAGGCGGAATGACGGCCGATTGCCGGTCCAGACCCGGCACCGTCAGCAGCAGCCGCGCGCGCTGTTTTGCCAGGCCGCTGATCAGCAGGCGGGTGCTGTCGAGGGGCGTGTCCGCCTTCATCGCAGCTGGCCGTGTCTGCCATACGCGGTGGGCACCTCGGCGCGCAACGCACCCTGCAACCGGCGTGCGGCGTGCAGGCGCAGGCGTGCCAGTTCGGCCAGTGTCTGCAACTGGCCGCGGGCCTGCCCAAGCTGGTCGGCGGTGAGCGAGGTCGGGCGCTGGCGCAGCCGGTCAAGCTGCGCGCGCAGCGCCCGGTTGGCCGCGTCAACCTGGTCGGGCGCGTGGGTCAATGCGTGCTGAAGCTGCGTGAGGGTGTGCGCCAGGGCATCGGTTGACATGGGCGGCTCCCGAAATGGCCCGAATGCGGGCGGTCACAACTGCCACTGCAAGAGCCGTTCCGCGATCAATGTCGGGTCGACCTGGTAATGGCCCTCGGTGATCGCCGTGCGCAGTTCGCTGAGCCGTGACGCCTGTTGCAGCGGGCTTTGCGGCAAGGCGCCGGGCGCGCGGGCGGCATCCGACAGCGACAGGCCCGCGGCTCGGGCGACGGGCGGCGCAGGGTCCTGGCCGCTGGGCGGCGCCGTGGGCAGCGGCGCGCGCGGCGCTGCGATATTCGGGAGAGGGGTGACTTTCATGACGGTTTCCGCGCAGGGGGATCATCCTGCTATCGGCGCCGTGTCGAAAAACTTTAGGGCGCGTCGGAAAGCCGTCGCGACAGGGGGGCCCCAACAGGCCAGCGCAGGTGGGTGAAAAAATCCAAGCGTCTGATGGAGGCCCTTGGCGGGATCAAGACCGCGAGTTCAGTTCGCACGGCGTCGGGCCCGCGTCGAACAATCCGGGGCGGATGAGAACGTCAGGGGAGGAGGCGAGATTTGCACCCGCCTGTTAGCGCGCCGACGCGGCTTTGAACTGCAGCTGCAAGCCCAGCGCCTTGGCCACCTTCAGCACCGTGGCGAACGTGGGGTTGCCATCGCCCGAGAGGGCCTTGTAAAGCCCCTCTCGGGTCATGCCGGTGTCGCGGGCCAACTGGCTCATGTTGCGGGCGCGGGCGATGTCGCCCAACGCATGAGTGATGAGCGCGGGGTCGTCGCTCGCTTCTTCCATCACGGCTTCGAGGTAGAGCGCGATGTCTTCCTCGGTCTTGAGGTAGTCCGCCGTGTCATAGCGGCTGAAGGTTTCCTTGGGCATCACTTAGTCCTCGAAGTGCTCGGCGATCAACTTGGCCTGTGCGATGTCCTTCTGCTGGCTGGATTTGTCGCCACCGCACAACAACAGCACCAGCAGAACACCGCGCCGCATGAAATACACCCGGTAACCGGGGCTGTGGTCGATCCGCAGCTCCAAGATGCCGTCGCCAACGGACTTCACGTCGCCGGGATTGCCGAGGCTCAAGCGCCGCAGCCGCACCTCGATCCGTGCCTTGGCCCGGCGGTCCCGAAGCCCGTCGAGCCAGCGATCAAACGTCGCGCTCTTGACCAGCTCGACCCTGTGTCAACTGTATTGATCAGGTGAAGGTGTGTCAACTGTGGTTCACATAGTGACCGGACGGGGCGTGCGGCCGCACGTGGGATGGGCCGGCGCTGCGGACCTTTGGGCCCATCACCGGGTGCGGAGGCTTCGCCGGCTGCAGCCCCCATCCAGCCACCAATTGCAAAGTGCCATAAAAAAGCCGCAGCCCGGACCCGGCTGCGGCTGGTCACAACGGTAACGCGAGAGCCTTACTTGGCGACCGGGTTCGGCAGTTTGTCGTTGGCGGCCGGCAAGCCCACGTGGTGCACCGTGCGCTGCGGGAAGGGAATTTCGATGTCTTCGGCGTCAAAGCGCAGTTTGATCCGCTCGATGGTCTCGCAGCGCGTGGACCACCAGTCGCCGCTGTTGACCCAGAAGCGCACCGCGAAGTCGACCGAGTTGTCGCCCAGGTTGGTCACCACGATCGAGCTGGCCGGTTCTTCCAGGCGCCGTGGCTCGCTGTCGACCAGTTCCTGCAGCACGCGCTTGGCCTTGAGCAGGTCCGAGCCGTAGCCGATGCCAATGGTCAGGTCGACCCTGCGTGTCGGCAATGCCGAGAAGTTGGTGATCACATTGGTGGTCACATTGTTGTTCGGCACGATCACGAACTGGTTGTCGAGTGATTTCAGCACGGTGTGGATGATCTTGATCTCATCGACCACCCCCATCTCGCCGCCGATCTTCACGAAATCACCCTTCTTGAAGGGGCGAAAGATGATCAGAATCACCCCAGCGGCCAGGCTTGACAGCTGACCTTGCAGCGACAGACCAATGGCCAGCGCCGCACCGCCCAGAATGGCGGCTGCCGAGGTTGTACTGACCCCCACCTGGCCCAGCGCCGAGATGATCACCACGGCCATGGCCAGGCCATAGATGACGTTGCTCAGAAAGCTGACCAGCGTCTCGTCCATGCGGCCGCGAATCATGGCCTTCTTGAGCAGGTTCAGGGTGATGCCGACCAACCATTTGCCGATGATGAAAATGGCCAGCGCGGCCAGCACGTTGATCAGAAATGGCCGGGCGATTGCCAGGTACTCTGCGACCGGAAACGACATGAAAAACCCCTTCAATCGTTGCGAATGAAGGGGCATTTTGGCAGCTGGGCATCAATGCTGCCGTGCGGTATGTCCGCCAGGCGTCATTTTGGCGCCATGCGCAGCGCACCATCGAGCCGCACGGTTTCGCCATTGAACATCGGGTTGATGACCATCGACTCCACCAGCAGCGCGTATTCCGACGGCTTGCCAAGGCGCGAAGGGAAGGGCACCGACGCGCCCAGCGAGCGGCGTGCTTCTTCCGGCAGCGAGGCCATCATCGGGGTTTCGAACAGCCCCGGCGCAATGGTCAGCACGCGAATGCCGCTGCGGGCCAGTTCCCGGGCAATCGGCAGGGTCATGCCCACCACGCCGGCTTTGGAGGCGGCGTAGGCCGGCTGGCCAATCTGGCCATCGAAGGCCGCGACCGAGGCGGTGTTGATCATCACGCCGCGTTCGCCGCCGTCGTCGGGCGCCTGGGTGGCCATCTGCGCCGCGGCCAGCCGCATCATGTTGAAGCTGCCCACCAGGTTGATCTGGATGATGCGGTTGAACACGTCCAGCCCCAGCGGGCCGTCCTTGCCCAGCATCTTGGCGGGGGTGCCCACGCCCGCGCAGTTGACCAGCACATTGAGGCCGCCAAAGGCGCTGACCGCGAGTGCCACCGCCGCCTGTGCCTCGGCCTCGTTGCACACGTCGCACTGTGCAAAACGGGCGCGCTCGCCCAGTTCCTTGGCCAGAGCTTCGCCGCGCGCCGTGTCGCGATCGGCAATCACCACCGACGCGCCACCGGCGTGCAGGTGGCGCACGGTGGCCTCACCCAGACCCGATGCGCCGCCGCTGACCACTGCCACGCTTGATTTCACCTTCATCTTCTTCACTCCTGTGTGTTGATCTTGTGATGTTTTTACGTTGTTGGGCCGCACACGCAAAACGACGCACCGGCCTGCGGGTGAGGCCGACGCGTCGCGGTTGACCGGGCGCCGCGCTATTTCACCGTGATGGTGATTTTCTCAGACATGACCGGCGGATTGTGCGGCCGATGCAGGCCATCGCCCAGCAGCAGTTGCAGCGTGTGTTCGCCGGGCGCCAGCGTGAGCGTGGTTTCGGTCTGGCCACCGCCAAAATGGACGATCTGCTCGGTGGACGGCAACGGCGCGTCCATCGCCACCTCGGGCGCGTCGATCAGCAGGTGGTGATGCCCGGCGTTTTTCGTCATGTCACCGGCGGGCACCACCTCCATGTTGCGCAGGCCGAACACCACCTTCACCTCGCCTTCAACCTCGTCACCGTCGGCGGGCGAGACGAAGTACACCTCGGCGCCGTCTGGCGCGCTCGCGGCGGGCGGCGGCGTGTCGGCGACAGGGGCAGGTGATGCGGCGGGCTGTTGGGTCGGTGCAGGCGTGGACGTGGGCGTAGGCGATGCGGCGGCCTGTTCGGTGTCGGCCGCAGGCTCAGCGCCCGGGGTGGACGGCGTCTCGGCGGAACAGGCGGCAAACAGGGCCGCTGCGCTCAACAGGGCAATACGATCTAAACGGAACATGGTGCTCTCCTTGCGGAAGGGGGGTCATCGGTGCGACAGCGCATCGAATCACGGGCGGTCGTTACCGTTGCGACGGCCATCGTCGTTGGCCATGGAACACCCGCAAAATATCGACGCGCTGACCCTGCACACCATACGACACCCTGCAGGGTGTACCCACGATGACCTGCGCTCGCGTGCCGGGCATCCGACCGGCGCGACCCAGGTGGGGGCGGTTGGCCAGGCTGGCAACGCTGCGTTCGGTGGGCAGAACCCTGCGCGCAGTGGCTTGCGGAGGATCCTGAGCGATGTCGATGGCGCCTTCTTGGAGGGGTCGCAAAGCACCGCCCCACATCCTCAATGAAGCGCTGGACATCATCGCCACGGTGACAGCCATGCCGGTTCAGGCATCAACCGCGAAGGCGACTTCCGTTGCGTGCACGAAGGGGTCGATCGGCACTTCCGTTCAACATTTTGCTGCGAATGGCCCAAAATTTTGCCCGTCACGCGGAACGGCGCCGGGATTGCTCTATACTGCCGCCGCCCGAACCTGCCCTGATGCCCTGACGCAGCGTTTTCGGTTGACGCGAGCCTGATCACACAAGATTTCGGTGTTGCGTCGTGATCTTCCCAGCGAGACCCGTCGTAGACGCCCCACCGTGCAGGCGTCCGCACCAAGTCGGTCCCCCGCCTTTCATTCTTTGCACGGCCCTCAAGCGCCGTTGATCCGGCTCCGGAGTCTTACCCATGTCTTTTTCAGAACTCGGCCTAGATGCCGCTCTCATGCGTGCCATCGAGCGTGAGGGTTACACCACGCCCACGCCCATTCAGGCCAAGGCCATTCCCGAAGTGCTGGCCGGCCGCGACGTGCTCGCCGCCGCCCAGACCGGCACCGGCAAAACCGCTGCCTTCACCCTGCCGCTGCTGCAACATCTGCTCACCAACCCCCGCGAGGGCGGCAAGGCGCCGCGCATTCTGGTGCTGGTGCCCACCCGCGAACTGGCCGCGCAGGTCGGTGAGTCGGTGGTCGCCTACGGTCGCGATGTCACCGTCAAGCACGCCGTGATTTTTGGCGGTGTGGGCATCAACCCGCAGATCGACCGCGTGCGTCGCGGGCTGGACATCATCATCGCCACGCCCGGCCGCCTGCTCGACCTCACCGGACAAGGCGTGCTCGACCTGTCCAAAATCGAGATTCTGGTGCTGGATGAGGCCGACCGCATGCTTGACATGGGCTTCATGCCCGACATCAAGCGCGTCCTCAAGCAACTGCCGGCCAAGCGCCAGAACCTGATGTTCTCGGCCACCTTCTCGCCCGACATTCGCGGTCTGGCCGAAGGGCTGCTCACCAATCCGGTCAGCATCGACATCGCCCCGCGCAACACCGCCACGCAACTGGTGGACCAGCGCGCCATCTTTGCCGAAAAGGCCGACAAGGCCGGGCTGCTGGGCTTCATGGTGTCGCGCGGCAACTGGAAGCAGGTGCTGGTCTTCACCCGCACCAAGCACGGCGCCAACCGCCTCTGCGAGCGGCTTGAAAAAGACGGCCTCACCGCCGCCGCCCTGCACGGCAACAAAAGCCAGGGCGCCCGCACCAAGGCGCTGGCCGGCTTCAAGGACGGCAGCGTGCGCGTGCTGGTCGCCACCGACATTGCCGCCCGCGGCATCGACATCGAAAACCTGCCCCACGTCATCAACTACGAACTGCCCAACGTGCCCGAAGACTATGTGCACCGCATCGGCCGCACCGGTCGCGCCGGCGCCGTGGGCGAGGCCATCTCGCTGGTCGCCCACGACGAGCGCGGCTACCTCAAGCAGATCGAACGGCTCATTCGCCAGACCATTCCGGTGTTCGTGATCGAGGGCTACACCCTCAACGCCAAACCCGGCACGCCGGGTGAAGCCGACGACCGCCCGGCGCGGCCGCCGCAGCGTCAGGGTCAGCGCCGCCCCAATCCGCCGGGTGCCGGTCCGCGTCCGCAGGGTCGGGGTGGCCGCGGCGGCCCGGTCAAGCCGCAGAAAAGCGCCGAGCACCTCAAGGGCATGAGCCGCAAGGTGCATTGAGCGCCACGCGGTCAGCGCCGACCGCACCCGGTATCGGTGACGGCGTGACGTGACGTGACGTGACCGCGCCGCCCGATGCGGTGCCGCGATCAAGGCCACAGGGACTGCCCCGCCGGGGCAGTCCTTCCTGCCCTGACAACGGAATCCTCACCGCCGCCCGGCCGCATCGCGGGTCACCCACGGCCGGCGCGCCGCCGGCCTGCAGCCGAGCCACGCATGGGGCATCTGCGATAATCCGGCGCCCCCCGCACCGCGCTCCTGATCCATGTCTTACGCCCCACACCTCGAAGTTGCCCGCGCCGCCGCCGATGCCGCCGCAGCCCTCATCCGCAAAGCCTATCGCGGTCAGTTCGACGTACAGCTCAAGGCCGATGCCTCGCCCGTTACCGAGGTCGACATCGCAGCCGAAAAAATCATCCGCGACACCCTGTCCGCCGCATTTCCCGACCACGCTCACTACGGCGAAGAACTGGGGCGCGGCGACACCGACGCCGAATATCTGTGGCTGATCGACCCCATCGACGGCACCAAAGCCTTCGTGCGCGGCTACCCCATGTTCTCGGTGCAGATCGCACTGATGCACCGCGGCGAACTGGTCATGGGCGTGAGCTGCGCCCCGTGCTGGAACGGTAGCGGTGAAACCGCCTGGGCGGTCAAGGGCGAAGGCGCATGGCTCGACGGCGAGCGCATCCATGTCAGCACCATCGACACCCTCGCCAAGGCCACGCTCTCAACCGGCAACCTCGCAACCCTGGCGGCCTCGCCCGACTGGGCCAAGCTCGGCCGGCTCATTCCCAAGCTGCACCGCATTCGCGGCTACGCCGATTTTCTGCACTACCACCTGCTCGCCAGCGGCCGCATCGACGCAGTCATCGAATCCGACCTCAACATCCTCGACATTGCCGCCCTCACCGTCATCGTCCGCGAGGCCGGCGGCGTGATCACCCAGCTCGACGGCGGCCCCATCGGACTGGACACCACCTCGGTGCTGGCCAGCAATGGGCGGGTGAATGTCTGGTAGCGGCAAGCAGGTCACCACGTCTGAACAATGTTCCTATGTCGGGGCCGGCGGCCTGGAGCGCACTGCGTCACCCGCCTCCGCGTCCGTGTTCGTTCCAACGACAAGGTAGAGCGCCGCAATCAAGCACAGCGGCGCGATTGGAACGTGCAGGGCATTGCTGAACAGTGACAGCAAGCCAACGCACCAACCGGTTGCGATCACGAACGTGAGTGCCGGTGTGGCGGGGTGGCGCCGCAGGCTCACACACCAAAGCAGGATGGCCGCCTCAATCATGCTGAAGTCGTAGTTGTGCACATACGGCGACATCAGGGCCGTGGCCAGCGTGAAGACGAGGATGTCGGTGGTGCTGAGTGGCAGCGATCGCAGATGGCGGCGCCGTACAAAGTGACGTAGAAATATCGTCAGCGCGGCCACGGCAAACAGCGCGTGAACGAGGTAACTGCCAACCGTGTCCAGCCCGGCGATGCGTGCGCTGTTGAAAGCTGAAGGAATCATCAACATGCCGATGCCCACCGCATGGTGGAGAACGCTTTGCTGCAGGGGCAAGGCCGCTGTGAAGAACGCCGTCCACACTTCGGAACCCCACAGCAAAATCGGCAGTAAAGCGGTGGCAATAACGGTGAGCGTCGCGTATGCGAATGCGCGCCACTGTCCCCGGAGAAGCAGGAGGGGCGGAATCAGCAAGCCAAGAATGGGCTTGAAGGCGAGCAGGCCAAACAGCACTCCGGCCATGCCGGCGCGATGGGCCAGCAACCGAAGTCCGCCGACCAGCAAGGCCGCACTGATCAAGCCGTTCTGTCCCATGATGAGATTAAAACCCGTCATCGGGGCGACCAGCAGGAGCAGCAGAACCGGCCGTTTGAAGTCGGGTGCGCCCACGGCAAGCATCAGCGCCAGTAACCCTGCGGCCGAGTACGTTGCAAGTGCAATCGGGTAAGGCATCGACCCGACCAGCGCTGCCGTTGCAAAGGCGGTTGGCGGATAGAAGTACGAGTTCCAGCCTACGCCGCTGCCCACCATCGCGGTTTGAAATGCGGTGAACCTGTCGTTGTCATAGATCGCCAACGCGCTGCGCTCTTCAAGCAGGATGCGACCGGCAATCCACAGATTGTGCGCATCCCGCCCAAACACCTGACCACGGTTGAAGGTGTCAAACAGATAGGGCGCTTGATCAAACACCATGAACACCAGCAAGGCGGGCAAGGTGATCAGGCTGATCCGGGTCAATTGCGCCCAGACATCCCTGCGGTCAACGTCATTCATCGGGGGCCTCGTGAACCGGCTGTCGTGCGCAGCGGCGGTGCCATCACCGCCCCTGCTGAAGATAAAGCAGCCGCTTGATCTCCCGCTGCCCCTGCTTGACCGACTGCAGAATCACGCCGCAACCGCCTGCCAGCAGCGCCGCCAGCATGACGCCGGTGCACAGCAGCGCGGTGGGCATGCGCGGCACCAGGCCGGTGGCGAGATATTCCCTGACGATGGGCAGCGCCAGGGCCAGCGCCAGGGTGGCGAGCAGGCCGGCCACCAGCGAGAAGAACAGCATCGGACGCTCCTCGCGCACCAGCCGGGCAATCGTGCGCAGAATGCGCCAGCCATCCGGCAGCGCGCGCAGCTTGCTGGCGCTGCCCTCGGGGCGTGCGCGGTAGGGCGTGTCCATTTCCACCATCGGCACGTTGAGCGTCAGGGCGTGCACCGCCAGCTCGGTTTCAATCTCGAACCCGCCCGAGCACACCGGCAACGACTTTGCGAAGCGCCGCGACATCACCTTGTAGCCCGACAGCACATCGTCCAGCTCGCGGCCGAACAGGCGCGCAATCAGCACGGTGAACAGGCGATTTCCAAACCGGTGCCCCGGCCGGTAGGCGGCCACCTGCTGCCCGATGCGCCGGCCGTTGACCAGGTCGAGCCGCCGGCTGATCAGCGTGTTCAGCATGCCCGGCGCCGACTGCGCGTCGTAGGTGGCATCCCCATCGACCAGCACGTAATGGTCGGCATCCACGTCGGCCAGCATGCGGCGCACCACGTGGCCCTTGCCCTGACGGGGTTCGCTGCGCACCACCGCACCTGCCGCCTCGGCCAGCGCGGCGGTCTCGTCGATCGAATTGTTGTCGTACACGAACACCGTGGCCCAGGGCAGCGCCTGGCGAAAGTCGCGCACCACGGTGCCGATGGTGGCGGCCTCGTTGTGGCAGGGAATGATGACCGCGACGGCGGGCAGGATGTCGGTATTCGATGCGGGCGAGTTCATGACGGGCGATAGACCTAACGACGCGCGGTGATGTGATTGAACAGCAGGCCGCCTCCGGTGCCCGCGAGGCAAAGCAAGGCAAGGCAAGGCACGTGCACGCCATGGCCGCGCCACGCCAGCTCCCGGCGCGCAGAGACGCGACGCCGCGTGCCAACCCTCGCAAAGCGCGCAAAGGCGTGCCCGTGTTCACGCATGACGAGCGGCACTATTACACGAGTGATGGGGCGTTTTGAGTGATGCGGCGGCGCCCGCCGCCACGCGCGGCCGCGGGCCCGATCAGCGGCGGCGACGGCGCGGTGAATCCCGCTAGGCTTGTACGCCCCATTGCCCGCACAGCGCCATGAACGTCGTCTGGACACGAAACAGAATTCTGCTGGCTGCCGTATTGGTGATGGCGGTGGCCTTGGCGCGCACCGGCTTCAGCATTGGCCTGGATGCGGTGGCCGATGCGCGGCTGCCCAACCCGGACAGTTTTTACAAGTTGGTGCTGCTCGAAGATCACGATCCGCAGACAGGGTTGCATTTTGTGGCGCGCGACAACGCGCCCCAGGGCAACTGGGTGCACTGGTCGCTTCCCCATTCATGGACGGTGTGGCAGGTGCATCGCCCGCTGGTCGCGGCGGGCCTGCCGCAGCGCCCCGCGCTGCTCTGGGCGGGGGTGGGCGTCACCATGGTGTCGATGCTGTTGCTGTCGGTGCTGGTCGCCCTGGCCGTGGCGCTGCATGCCAGCCACCGGGCGGCGCTGGTGTCCATGCTCACCCTGGCCACCAGCATTCCGCTGCTGGCGTATGGCCGCCTCGACCAGATCACCCATCACATTTTCATGCTGGTGCCGGTTGCGGCGGCAGCGGCGTGTTTTTTGCGCCCGCTGCCGCCGGCGCGTCACGCCTGGCCAGATGCCCTTGGCGGCGGGCTGCTGGGTCTGGCGCTGTGGATTTCGCCCGAAACCATGCCGCTGGTCGCCGGATTCGCCGCGGTACGCGCGGTGCTGAAGCTGGAGTCGGCCGCGCCCACGCCGAGCCTGACCCCGGTGGCCGTGGGCCTGTTGGCGGTGGTGGCGCTGGGGCGGTGGGTCGACCCGCCGCCCCCGGGGTATGGCGCCTGGGCGCTGGACCACATCAGCCTGGCGTGGCTGGTGTTTGCGGCGCTGCTGGCGGTGTTGCTCATGCTTGCAGACGCGCTGGCCGCAAGGGGCGTTGCGCGGCACCGCGCCACGGGCATTCTGGCCGGTGCCGCAGCGGCGGCCGCTGCAGGCTGGCTGCTGGGCGTTCCCGGCGCCCTGCACGGCCCGGCCGGCCTGATTCCGCACGAGATGAAAGTGCTGTGGTGGAACAGCATCAAAGAGCTGCAGTCGGCGCAGACGCCGCACCAATGGGTGGCGTATCTGATGATGCCGTGGGCCGCGGCGGCCCTTGGCGGTTGGGCGGCGTGGCGCACGCGACGGGGGTCGCTGGCGGTGCTGGCGCTCATGGCGCTGGCCTATGGCCTGCTGGGCGTTTGGCACCTGCGCATGGGGGCCGCCGGCACCGTGGTCGCGGCGCTGACCCTGGGGCTGGGATTGACGCAGTTCCGCATCTTCGTCAACGGGGTGGTCGATGCCTCGCTGGCCCTGCGGGAACAGATGGCCGGGCTGGCGCTGATCTTGCTGCCCGTGCTGCAGATGCTGCTGGTGCTGGGGCTGTTGTTCTGGCAGGGCACCGAAGCTCCGGCTGAACGCCCGGAGTGCGCACTGCCCGCCATTGCCCCCGCTCTGAACCGGCTGCCGCCTGCCACCGTGCTGGTGCCGGTGTTTGACGCGCCAGAATTGCTCTACCTCACCCACCACCGCAGCGTTGCCGGCCCGTATCACCACAATGTTCAGGGCATTCTCGACGTGTACCGCGCCTGGTCGGACCCCGACGCCGAGGGCGCCCGCGCCAGGGCCATCGTCGCGCGGCGGGGCGTTGACTACCTGCTGGGCTGCTCGCGCATCCAGCGCGCGCTGCGCGGCACCGGGGCGGCGCCCAGCCTGGCGACGCGCGTGCGCGATGGCGATGTTCCGGACTGGCTCGTGCCCGTGCCCTGGGACGACGACCCGGTCACCGACTGGCGTCTTTACCGCGTGGTCGCGGCCGGGCCGTGACCGTGCAGCGCACCCCACTCACTGGCCCGCGCGGCAGGGCGTTTGAACCACCTCGCCGCTGATCAACTCGATGGCGGTGAGCGGCCCGCCCCACACGCAGCCGGTGTCCAGTCCGCGCACCCGGTGCTCGGGCCAGTCAATCTTGCCCAGCGTCGACCAGTGGCCGAACACGATGGGCGTGTCGCGGCTGGCGCGGCCGGGGTGCGCGAACCACGGCAGCAGGCCGGCGGGCGCGGCGTCTGGCCCCAGCTTGTGGCGAAACTCCAGCCGGCCATCGGCATACACCATCCGCTGTCGGGTGAGGGCGTTGACGATGCAGCGCAAACGATCCACGCCGACGAGCTGATCTGACCACTGATCCGGCTGGTTGCCGTACAGCGCGGCCAGCAGCGCGCCGGGCGCGTCACTGCGCAGCACGGCCTCGACTTCGGCGGCATGGCGCAGAACCTCGTCCACGGTCCAGTCCACCGCCACGCCCGCATGCACGCACAAGGTGCCGGTGACGGGCTCGCGATAGGCCAGCCGCTGCTGGCGCAGCCAGTGCAGCAGTTCGTCTCGGTCGGGGGCGTCGAGAATGTCCTGCAGGGTGTCCTTGCGGTTGAGGCGGCCACTGCGGGCGGCGGCCAGCAGGTGCAGATCGTGGTTGCCCAGCAGCACGGTGGCGGCGCTGCCCAGGGCCCGCACCGCGCGCAGGGTGCCCAGCGAGTCGTGCCCGCGGTTCACCAGATCGCCCAGCAGAATCAGCCGGTCGGCGCCGGGGTCGAAATCAAGCCGGTCCAGCAGGGCGGCAAGGGCGCGGCGTTCCCCTTGCAGGTCGCCCACGGCGAAGACGCGGCTCATGACCCGGCCCGGGCGGTCGCCGCCGACAGCGGCAACCGTCGATCACGCCCACCGCAGGTCGTGCCAGGCCCCGTCAACGGCAGCCCCGGCCCGGCGCAGACGCGGCCCACCCGTGTAGGAAAATGCCCATATGCCAGTGAGCGGTGGTGTTGGCCCGCACGAACGGCTTTGACTTCACCCTGGCCGCCATTGATGATCATCACAGGCCCGGCAGACGCTCGGCGCCACTTGAAAAAGGAGCTTGTCATGTTGGAACAGATCAAAGCGTTTTTGATGGATGAAGAAGGTGCCAGTGCGGTGGAGTATGGGCTGATCATTGGGTTGATTGCCGTCGCCATCGTCTTAGTTTTGGGCTCATTGGGTAACGGCCTCAATGGCCTTTTCACCTCGGCGAACGATGCGCTTGACGGCACACCCTAGATCAGAATAGACGTTTCAGGGCAGGGTCGGTCGAATCGTTTCCGCTGACCGGCCCGAGGTTTTCCTCCATGCACACCGGGCCACACCATGATGCCGGGCGTACTTTTCTGGGCTTTGCTGGTCGCGCTGAGTGACCTGAAAACCCGGCGTATTCCCAACCTACTGTTGGTGCCCGGTTTTGTGGTGGCGGTTCTGGCGGTGGTGGTCACCCAGGCCAGCTTGTTTGGCGCGGCGTGGCCCAGTGCCTTGGGCGGCATGGCGCTGGCCATGGCGCCCTGGCTGTGGGGCTACCGACTGGGCCACGTGGGCGCGGGTGATGCCAAGTTTGCCGCCATACTGGGGCTGATGTTCGGGGCGCCGGTGGCGCTGGTGGCCACCCTGGTGGCCATGGTGGCCTTTGGTCTGCTCAGCCTCATCTGGGTACGGGCCGGCTGGAAGGGCTTGCGACTGCCGGTGGCACCGTGGATTGTGCTGGGGTTTGCGGTGGCGGTGGTGCGTGATCAGGACGGGCTGGGGTTGACCTGACCGGGCAGCCCCGCAGGACCAGGCCGGCGGCCGGCAGCGGCCGGCAGTGGTGGTGTCGGCGGGGTTCACGGCCTCGCCATGTGGGCGCGCTTCACTACACCGTTGCAGTACGCATGCCGCCGTTGGCGCAATGGCCGGGCGCAGGGGTTGTTGCACGCATCTCACATGCGCCTTCGGGCGCGCAGGAGTCAGGGACGCTATGAACCAGAACACGATGAAAATTGCGGCGGCGGTACTGGCCATTCTGGCCGTGCTGCTGGGCATTGCGGTGGCGCTGAGTTACCGCGCCACCACCGCCGATGCCGAAGCGGCGCGGGCCGAGGCCGAGGCGCAGCGCGCGCAGCGGGAGCAGGCCGCGTCACAGCAGACGCCGACCACGCTGGCGGTGGTGGCCATCGCCCCGCTGGCGGCCAACCAGCCGGTCACCCGCGAAGCGGTGGCGCTGCTGCCCATGCCGGTCACCCCGGCCCGCTACTTCACCGACCTCGACAAGGTGGTCGGCCGCATTCCGCTGGTCGATGTCGATGCCGGTGCGCCCATCACCGAGCGCTATTTTGGCCGCACCAACCAGTTGGCCATGGTCATTCCAGATGCCCACGTGGCGCTGTCGATGGAGGTCAACGACGTGGTCGCCGTGGGTGACTTCGTTCGACCGGGCGACTTTGTCGACTTGCTGGTGTACCTGCGCAGCGGCGGCGGGGTCGAGAAGTCGCAGGCGCGCATTCTGCTGCCCAAGACGCGGGTGCTGGCCTATGAAGACCGCATTGTCGACCGTCCCGACGGCCTGGAAGAAGGGGCCGACGAAAAGAACGCCCGGCGCCGCACCCGCACCGCCGTGCTGGCCGTGCCCGAGGCCGACGTGACCCGCGTGATGCTGGGCATGAGCGTGGGTGAGCTGCGGCTGGCGCTGCGCGGCCAGCGCCCCGAGGCGGTGGCCGGAGGTGACGAAACCACCGAAGCCGGCCTGCCGATGACCGCCGAGGCGGTGCAGGCCCAGGCCGACGCCAAGGTGCCCGACCAGGTGGTTTCGCTTGAAGAGTTGGGCCGTATCAAACCCCCGCCCGCAGCGGTGCGCGCCGCGCCGCCGCGGCCCAGCGTTGAAATTATTCGTGCGAACGAAGTGATCCGGGTGCGCCCATGAACCGTCGTCAACAGCCCGCTTTTCCCTTGGTCCCGGCGTTCGCGCAGGGGCGTGCTCAGGCGTCACGCGCCCGCGGCAGCGCGGCGTGGCGGTCGTCGCGGTCGTGTCTTGCGGCACTGCTGCTGGCCGCGGCGGCGCCGGCCTGGAGCCAGGCCACCGGAACGCCCCCCGCGGCACTGCAGGACGACGCGGCCAATGCCGAGGTGCTGGTGGTCGAGCGCGGCACGCACCGCTTCTTCCGTGAGCTGGGGGCGGTGGCGCGGGTTGCCGTGGGCGACCCCGCCATTGCCGATGTCAATCTGGTGAACCGGCAGCAGTTGCTGATTGCCGGCAAGTCGCTGGGCGTGACCAGCCTGCTGCTGTGGCGTGATGCCCGCGGCCAGCCCACCCAGTACCGGGTGAACGTGGTGCCGCCGCGCGACCCGGCCGCAGCCGCAGCGCCCATCGACCCTGAACTGCGCGATGCGGTGATCCGCCCCGCGCAGGGCCTGTCGGGCCGGCTGCCGAATCTGGCGGCGCATCGCCGCGCGCGGCAGCAGGCACAGGCGGGCGCCGAGGCCCCGGTGGCAGATTCAAGCCAGATCGAGCTGGAAACCCAGGTGTTGACCGAGGTGAAGATTGCCGACGTGAGCCGGCGCAGCGCCCAGCAGTTTGGCTTCAACTTCGGCAAGATCGGCGGCGGCGGCACGCTGCCCAACACCCAGATCGGCGTCTCGGCGCCCGGCTCGGTGCCCACGGTGCCCAGTTTCGAGAACCCCGCCGTGCCGCTGGGCGAGGCCTTCAATCTGTTGATTGGTGATCCCTCGCGGCGGATTGGCGGCGTGCTCAGCATGCTGGAGCGCAAGGGGCTGGCGCAGGTGCTGGCCGAGCCTTCACTGCTGGCCACCAGCGGGCAGACCGCCAGTTATCTGGTCGGCGGTGAATTTCCGGTGCCGGTGAATCAGGGCGGCTCGGCCGCGGGCAGCATCAGCGTGCAGTTCCGCGAGTTCGGGGTGCGCCTGTCGCTCACGCCCACGGTGCTGTCGCGCGACCGTATTTCGCTGAAGGTGGCGCCCGAGGTGAGTGATCTCGACTTCAGCAACGCCGTGCAGATCGGCGGCGTGCTGACGCCGGGGCTGCGGGTGCGGCGCACCGACACCACCATCGAGCTGGGCGACGGCGAGAGCTTCGTGATCAGCGGGCTGATCAGTTCCAGCACCGAAGACAACATCGACAAGGTGCCGTTTCTGGGCGACATCCCGGTTCTGGGGGCCTTTTTCCGCTCCTCGCGGGTGGGCCGTGAAGCGCGTGAGCTGATCATGGTGGTGACCCCGCACCTGGTGCGACCGCTGGCGCGTCAGGCACAGTTGCCGAAGCTGCCGGGCGAACGTGAGCGCCGCCGCAATCCTTCTGCGGTCGAGACGCTGTTTCTGGAGACCGGCGATTTCTCGACCGGCTTCAGCAATTGACCCCATGAAATTCACCGCGTACCTCGTGGCCACCGATCCCGCCTTCGCCAACTGGCTGAAGCACACCATCGACGATGTCGAGTTCGTGGCCCTGCGCGCGGTGAGCGTGGCGGACTTTACCGACCAGATTGACCGCCTTGCCAAGGCCGATCTGGTGCTGTTCGAGATGGACGTGGCCGAGGTGGAAACCCGCTGCGCGATGATGGAGCAGTTGCTGGAGCGCCTGCCCGACGTGGCGGTGGCGGCCGTTGGCCGTGAGCCGCACCCCGATGTGGTGCTGCAGGCGATGCGCGCCGGCGCGCGCGACTTCTGGGTGATGCATCGCGACGATGCGGCGCTGCCGCAGGCTGCGGCGCGGCTGTTGCGGCGTTCGCAATCGACGCCGGCGGCGGCCACCACCAAGGCCGAAGACCAGGGCCATGTGTTCGCGCTGGTGTCGAGCCATCCGCTGGATGGGATTGGCTTCACCGCCGCCCACCTGGCGCTGGCACTCCAGAAGCTGGAGCGCCGCGAGCGCGAGCCCCGCCGCCGCACGCTGCTGCTCGACTGCGCGTCGCCGGCCGGCGCGGCGGCCATCTTTCTCAATCTCACCGTGGGCTACACCGTGCTCGATGCGCTGGGCGACGTGTATCGCTGCGACCAGACGCTGATCGACACCGCCTTCGTCAAGCACAGCTCGGGCCTCTACGTGCTGTCGCTGCCTGAAGACCTGCTGGGCGCGCCGAAGCTGGACCCTGAAATGCTGGGCCGGCTGATCGGCATTCTGCGGGGCCTGTTCAGTGACATCGTGCTGGGCATCGACGGCCACGCGGGTCGCGAGGTGCTGAGCGAAGTGCTGCCGCGGGTTGACCGGGTGGTGTGGCTGGCCGACCAGTCGATCCTGCGTTCGCGGCAGAGCAAGCATCTGCTGCGCGCCCTGAACCTGCAGGGCGTGTCGCTGCCGGGCATTGGCCTGCTGGTCGATGCCTATCAGAAGCGGCTGGGGCTGGAGCCCGAGCACCTGGCCGAGCTGCTGGAGATTCCGCTGCTCGGCACGCTGACCGGCGATCCGGCGGCGCGTATCCAGTCGATGAACACCGGGGACCCGATGTTCAAGCTGTTTCCCAAGGATCCCTTCGTGGCCGACATCAACGAGCTGGCGCGCGTGCTGCGCAGCGGGGCGCCGGTGATGGGTACGCCCAACAAGGCCCAGGGCGGCCTGCTCAAACGGTGGATGAGCTGACATGGGCGCCGCCACAGACGCCACGCTCGAACGCTTTCGCCTGTCAGAGGCGTATCAGCAGATCAAGCGCAATTTTCATCGCCACCTGATCCAGCAGATCGAGGAGCGCAGCCTCGACATCGACGCGTGGGACGCGTCCAAGACCGAACGTTTTGTGGCCGAGCAGATGCGCCGCTTCGTGGTGGAGCAGCGCCTGGCGGTGAACCAGCGCGAGTCCGAAGCGCTGGTGCACGACGCCCAGGACGAGCTGACCGGCTTCGGGCCGATTCAGGCGCTGGTCAACGACGACACGGTGAATGACATCGTCGTCAACGGCCCCAACACGGTGTTCGTGGAGCGCAATGGCGTGCTGGAAGTGGCGCCGGTGCGCTTTGCCGACAACCTGCACGTGATTCGCGTGATTCAGCGCATCCTCGCGCCACTGGGCCGCCGGGTGGATGAGTCAACCCCGATGGTGGATGCGCGCCTGCCGGACGGCTCGCGCGTCAACGCCATCATTCCGCCGATTGCGCTGGACGGGCCCTGCCTGTCGATTCGCAAGTTTCGCAAGCAGGCACTCACCGAGGCCGATCTGGTGCGCTACGGCAGCGCCACCCCGGCGATGCTGGCCTACCTGCGCGAGCGGGTGCAGCAACGTACCAACCTGATCGTGGTGGGCGGCACCGGCTCGGGCAAGACCACGTTCTTGAATTTGCTGTCGCAGTGGATCCCGCAGACCGAGCGGGTCATCACCATTGAAGATGCCGCCGAGTTGCGGCTGGAACACCGCCACGTGGTGCGCCTGGAAACCCGGCCGCCCAACCTTGAAGGCGAGCGCGCGGTGAATGCCCGCGATCTGGTGCGCAACGCGCTGCGCATGCGGCCCGACCGCATCATCGTCGGTGAGGTGCGCGGCGACGAGGTGCTCGACATGTTGCAGGCCATGAACACCGGCCACGACGGCTCGATGACCACGCTGCACGCCAATTCGCTCGATGACGCGCTGAACCGGCTGGAACTGCTGGCCAATTTTGCCGGCTTCTCGGGCAGCGAAGTGACCCTGCGTGCCCAGGTGGCCAGCGCCATTCACCTGATGGTGCAGGTCGCGCGCCTGCCCGGTGGCGAGCGCCGCGTGACTCAGGTAGCCGAGGTGCGCGGCACCCTCGACAGCGGACTGGACCTGTGCAGTGTGTTCCGGTTCGACCCCGCCAGCGCAGCCCATGTGGATCAGCGAGGTCAATCATGAATCTGACGGCACTGTTGCTGACGGCGATGCTGGTGCTTGCCGGCGTGGCCCTGACGCTGTTCCTGCGCGCCGCGGCTAACGAAAAGGCGCGCAGCGCGCGTATGCGCCAGCGCGCCGTCGGCGAAACGGCCGAACTTGAAACCGGTGAGCGCTACCGCCCGCGCAAGGACGCCATCAAGGATCCCGTCACCCGTAGCCTGTGCACGCTGCTGTGGCGTTCGGGCTACGAGGTGGCGCCCGAGAAGGTTTTGCTCGTCTGGCTGCCCACGGTGCTGGTGGTGGTTCCGGTTCTGTTCTTGACGGTGGGCTGGCTGGGCGCCGTGGGCATTGTGGGCATGGTGATCGTGCTGGGCTGGGCGTGGTTGACGCGCAAGGCGTCCTCGCGCCGCGCGATGATGCTGGAGCAGTTGCCGGGCTATCTGGAGGCCACGATGCGGGTGTTGGCGGCCGGCAACACGCTGGAGGAATCGTTGGCCCTGGCCGCGCGCGAAGCGCCCGCGCCTTTGCAGCCGCTGATGGTCAGCGTTGGCCGGCAGGTGCGTCTTGGTGCCCCCACCGATGCCGTGCTGATGGAAGCGGCAGAGATTCACCAGCTGCGCGACCTGAAGGTGGTGGCCATGGCGGCCTCGATCAATCGCAAATACGGCGGCTCGCTGCGCAACATTCTACGCAGTCTGGTCACCGCCATCCGCTCGCGGGAAATGGCGGCGCGCGAACTCCGCGCACTGACGGCCGAAACCCGGTTCTCGGCCATCGTGCTGTCGGTGCTGCCCATCGGCATTTCGCTGTACGTGTATCTGCAGAACCCCGGTTACTACACCACCATTCTTGAAGACAGCGGAGGCCGGATGATGATGTTGATCTCACTCGGCATGCAGCTTGCCGGCATCACGGTGATCGTGAAGATGATGCGCAGCACGGACGAACCCTTATGAGCGCCTGGGTCTTTGGGGTGCTGGCGGCCGTCACCGTGGTGGTGGTGGGCGCACTGGGCCTGGTGCTGTGGATGGTGCTGCAGAATGCCCGGCAGCAGACGCGCCTGCGCGCCCGCGTCGCCCCCACCATGACCGCCACTGGCGACGCCGCTGATGGCGCCGTCAGTGGCGGCGGTCTGGTCGAACACGTGGCCAAGAGCGGCAAGGTCATCGAAGGCTGGGTAGACCCGGAAAACGAAAGCGCCAAGCTGTTGCTGCAGGCCGGCTACCGCAGTTCGCAGGCGCGTATCGGCTGGTACGCCTTTCAGGGTGCGGTGCCGCTGGTGGCCGGCGCGCTGGTGGTGGCCTACTGGTTGTTGGGCCCCGACCACCCGCAGAAGTATCTCTACCTGCTGATGGCCGGATTCGTGGCCTTTGCGCTGTCTCTGCTGATTCCGCGCTGGGTGCTGCGCAGCCTGTCGGAAGGCCGTCGGGCACGGATTCGCGGCGAGGTCCCGCTGTTCGTGCATTTGCTGATTCTGCTGTTCGAGGCCGGGCTCTCCACCCGGCAGGCGATCGCCTCGCTGGTGCGGGAAGGCGGCGGCGTGCTGCCCGAACTGGGGCGTGAATTCGAGATTGTGTTGCGCAGCATCGACGCCGGTGCCGACACCGACTCGACCCTGAAGGCTCTGAGCGATCTGCTGGAGGTCGAGGAACTGTCGTCGGTGCTGTCAGTGCTGCGCCAGGTGGACCGCTTTGGCGGCGAAGTGCGAGAGCCGCTGCTGGAAACCCTGGCGGTGCTCGAAGAGCGGCGCAGCCTCACCCTGCGTGAAAAGGTCAACCATCTGTCGGGCCGCATGACCGTGGTCATGGTGCTGTTTTTCTTCCCTGCGCTGCTCATCTTTGTGGCCGGGCCCGCGTTCATGTCGATCATCAAGGCGCTGGGCGATGTCGCGGGTTGATCGGTCAAGGGTTGCCAGCCTCCGGCTGTGGTCAAGGGCCGCGGGCCGGCCCGCTGCCGGGGCGGCGGCGCTGCTGATGCTGTTCGTGACGGCACTGAGCGCCTGCACCAGCCCCACGCATCGTGTGGAACAGGGCATCGACCAGGCGCCCATTGGCCGGGCCGGGGTGATGAAGTTCAACGACGCCGCCGCCCGACCCTTGCCGCGACGGTCTGCCGCCCCGGCAGGCCAGACCGCGACGGCCAGCGACAGCGAACTGCACAACGAACTGATCCGCGGCATGATCGCGCAGGATCAGTTCTACGCCGCCGTGGCGCATATTCAGGCGCAGCGGGTGAGCAGCGGCGACAGTACCGAATTGCGTTGGCTCGAAGGCGATGCCCGGCGGCGGCTTGGGGAGCTGAACGAGGCCGAACGGCTGTTCAACACCCTCGGTGGCACTGCCTATGCGGCCCATGCGCAGCACGGTCTGGGCCTTGTCGCCGCCAGCCGCCGGCAGGACGAACTGGCCCTGAGACACCTGGCGTCTGCGGTGGCGCTCCACCCGACGGCCGCCGAATACCGCAACGATCTGGGCTATGCCTACCTACGCGCCGGTCAGTTCGACGCCGCGCTGCTGCAACTCGCGACCGCTGCGGAACTGACGCCCGACGACCCGCGCATACGCAACAACCTGATTCTGCTGCTGCTGGCCAGCGGTGACACGCAACGCGCGCGTGCCATGGCGGACAACAGCGATGTGGATGCGGCCGGCTTTGCCCGCCTGCAAACACAAGCCCGTCAATTCACGCCCGCGACTGCCCGCCGTCCCTGAGGATTTTTGCCATGACCACAACACTACGACTTTCCCTGCTGCTGGCGGTATTGGGGCTCGGCATGGCCGCGCACGCGCAACCGCCCGGACGACAGACGGCCAAGGCGCCGCCGGTTGCCGACGGCACCGATACACGCGCCTGGCTGACCCTGCAGAAGAGTGGCGTCGCCGCGCCCTCGGACCCGCGACCCATGAGCGGCGAAGTGGCCGAGCGCGTCTATCAGCGCTACCTCGACAGCTACACCCAGCCCATCCCCGAGACCTTTGAGCGCGAAGAGTTCGGCAGTGGTAGTGGTGGGGGTTAGTCATCGGCCAAGGCAGTGCCGCGGTCGCCCTCGTGCGTCAACCGGCCCGGCCATCGGTGATGACCGGGCGAGGCGGCTGACCCGGTTACGTGCTGCGCCGGCCCGCGCGCGCCGGGGCGGCCATGGCCGGGCCCGTCACTTGGACGGAAGGCCTGTGCTGTTTCAGCCTTGACCGAGGGCCGGCGGGTGCCCCATCCAGCGCGCCGTACGCGGTCCCTGCGGCGGCTGCTTCTGGCCCTGGTGCTTGCCGGAATCGGAGCGGTTGCCCTGAGCATGGGCCTGCATGGCCAGGCACGGCTGGACCTGGCCTACACCGAGGCACGACTGGCCGCGCGGTTCCGCCCGCTGCTGGTGGCCAGGGACGAGGGCGCCGTGCGCCGCCAGGTCAGGGAACTGCAGACCGATGCGCGCCTGGCCCTGAGCTTTCTGGCGGTGCGCGACGCCTCAGGGCGGGTGCTGGCCAGCGGCGGCGCGTTTGAATCGTGGCCCTTGCGGTGGGTGCCGGCCGTGCAGCGGGCCAGCGTCCGCCGGCAGGTCTATCGCGTCACCAGCGATCACGGCCTTGCGGTGATGGCAGATGATGCGGCGCAACCGCTGGGCACGGTGGAATTTTCACGCTTCAGGCAGCTGCGCGCCGAGGTCGATGCCGCCGCATTGGTGACGCTGCGACGCGTGGGCATCAGCCTGCTGGTGGTGGCCGGCGGACTGCTGGTCGGCCTGGCCTGGCAGCAGCGACGCCCCGCCGCGCGGCCCGACCCGGACGTGCTGCGCGCCCGGCTGCGCGGGCAGAGCGAGGCGGCCGGTGCGCCTGCGGGCGCGCCCGAGGCCGAATCAACTTCGGCGTTCGCGCTGTTGGCGGCGCTGCAGGTGGCGGCACTGCGCTTTGACCCCGAAGGCCGGGTGCGGGCGATGAACGCGCCGGCCGAGCGCTGGACCGGCTGGCGTGAGCGTGATGCCCAGATCCGCCCGCTGTTGTCCGTGCTGAAGCTGCAGGACGCCAGCGGCGAGTCGGTGCTGGGCACCGCCCACGGCCTGCTGGCCGATCCGCTGCCCGAGCGCCTGCAGCAGCCCTTGACCCTGCTGAGCCGCAAGGGCGAGCGCCAGCGGGTTGATCTCACGGTGCTGGCCGAGACGCGCGGCGGCCGCGAGGGCGGCATCGTGCTGCTCACCGACGCTGGCCCTCGGCTCGACGCGGTGGCGGCATTGCAGGCCGAAGCCGGGGTGATGCGCGAGGCGCTCGGCCATCTGGATGAGGCGATTCTGCTGGTCAACCGTGACGGCAGCGTGCGTGCCGCGCACGGTCGTGCCGACGCCCTGTTCGGCTATGTCGGGGCCGAGTGGGCCGGGCTGACGCTCGCCAAACTGTTCCCCGTGCCCTTTGTGCAGACGCCGGAGCTGAGTCTGGTCGCGTTCGAGTCGGTGCAGGGCGACCGGCCGCCGGTGCGCGCCTGGCGCAAAGACGCGCAGTCGTTCCCCGTGACCTTGCGGGCGCATCCGCTGGGGGAGGATCGCGGCTGGGTGGTGCAGGTGCGCGACCTGAGCGAAGCCGGGCACGTGCAGCGGCGTGCGCAGCGGGAGCGGCGCTGGTTCGAGCTGGGGGTCGATCAGGCGTTTGTGCTCGATGCCCAGACCCTGTCGTTCATCGAGGTCAGCGCGGCGGCCAAGGCTGCACTTGGCTACCCGCCTGCGCGCTGGGCCCACCTGTCGTTGCCGGGCATCGCCCCCGAGCTCGACCGCACCGCGTTTCAGGCCTGGCTGCGCGCCTTGCGCGAAGGGCAGGTCGAGGTGGTGCACTACACCACCGGGCATCGCAGCGCCGACGGCGCATGGCTGCCGGTGAGGGTGGCCTTGCAGTATCTCGACGACGCGGTGCGGCCGGTGTTTCTGGCCACCGCGATGCGCCTGGACGCGTAGCGACAGGCTGAGCAAGTCGATCACCGGCATGGCCGCAAGGCGCTTTTTCTACGGCCACGTACAAAGAGGGGATGAGCGTCCCTCAACCTCGGCCTGGTGGTTCAACAGTGCGTTACATGACTGGTTTGAAGGGGTGGACGTACGGCGCTCCCTCCCGGCGAAAGCCCAATTCGATTCCGGACGGGGAACTGAACCCCCGTCCGTTCGATGCGGGTCGCATCTTGCGACGCTCACGCACGCCTCTGAAACCTTGGCGAGCACCTCGAACTGGCCGGTCGGTGCCCGGGTCGGTATCATGACGCTCGAGATGTAATGAGTAATCCCATGAGCGCAGTAATGACCCAGTCAACCGCCAAAGTGCTGCCCAAGCAGGCGCGTGACCTCGCTCGCGAGATTCAGAAAGATCCCGAGCGGGCCGTCAAATTTCTCGTGAAGGCCGGCATCATCACGAAGAGCGGCAAGCTGGCCGCCCATTACCGTTGAAGCGGTCAAGGCACACCCTCGGGCCCATTGTGGCCTACCACGGGTGTGACAAGTCACTCGGCGAAGCGGTCCTCGGCGGAACATCCAAGCTAAAGCTCAGCGAGAACGAGTACGACTGGCTCGGCCCGGGCAGCTACTTCTGGGTCGACAGTCCCGAACGCGGATTGGCCTGGGCTCAAGAACTCAGCGAGCGCAAACGCCCCAAAATCAAATCGCCATTCGTGTTCGGCGCCCTGATTCACCCCGGGCTGTGTCTTAACCTCACGGACTACGGCGTGATGCAGGAACTGGCCGACGCCCACGGCATCTTGGTCGCCTCCATTGCGGCAGCCAAGGCCCCGATACCCAAGAACACCCATCAGGACAGCGGTGTGTTCCTGCGTCGGTCGCTGGACTGCGCGGTGATCAAGACCGTGCACGAGCTACGGGAACAGACCAGGCTCGATCCTTACGACACCGTCTACGGCGTTTTCGAAGAGGGCGACGAACTCTATCCCGGCGCGGGCTTCAAGAAACGAACCCACGTTCAAATCGCCGTCCGAAATCCAGAGTGCATCATCGGCTACTTCCGCGTCGGTGGGCTCTGATTCCGGATTCGTCGCGTACGTCGGCGATTCGGGACAGCAGCGCTGCTCAAAAACGCAGCGCCGCTGGCTCAACCAATTTCCGTCCGCCGCTGAGCGCAAGAATTGGTTATTTGCAGGCTCGGAATCGACGGGCTTCCGGTAAAAGCACGGTCACAGCGATCTGCGGACGCCTCAGGGCACGGCGTGCAGTGCGTTGGCCAAGCTCGCGAAGTCGGCCGGGGCCAGTTGTTCGGCGCGGATGCTGGGGTCGATGCCGCAGGCGCTGATGTCGTCGGCGCTCATCAGGGGTTTCAGTGTGTTGCGGAGTTGTTTGCGGCGCTGGCTGAAGGCAGCGGTGACCAGGTGCTCGAAGCGGGCGCGGTCGTCGATGGCGAAGTCGGGCGCGCGCGGCGTGAGGCGGACGATGGCTGAATCGACCTTGGGCGCCGGCTGGAACGCCTCGGGGCCAACCACGAACAGGCATTCGGCGTGGGCGCGCGCCGCAAGGGTCACGCTCAGGCGGCCGTAGTCGGGTTCGCCGGCCGAGGCGCACATGCGGTCCACGACCTCTTTCTGCAGCATGAAGTGCATGTCGGTGATGGCGCCGGCGTGATCGAGCAGGTGAAACAGCAAGGGCGAAGAAATGTTGTAGGGCAGGTTGCCGACCAGCCGCAGCGACTGCCCTTGGGCCAGCGCGGTGTAGTCCACCTTCAGGGCATCGGCCTGGGTGATGGTGAGTTCGCCGTGGCCGGCGCAGTGGGCGGTCAGTCGGGGAATGATGTCGCGGTCCAGTTCGATCACCTCCAGCCGGCCGAGGGTGTCGAGCAGCGGCACGGTCAACGCGCCCAGGCCGGGGCCGATCTCGATGATGCGCTCGCCTTCACGCGGTCGGATGGCGCGGACGATGCGGTCGATCACCCCGCGGTCATGCAGAAAGTTCTGCCCGAAGCGCTTCTTGGCGCGGTGCGCGCTCATGCCGGCCCGCGCCGCCGGGCGGCCAGTTGCGCCGCCAGCCGCAGGGCGGCTGCAAAGCTGCCGCCAAGGGCGCGGCCGGTGCCGGCCAGGTCGAGCGCCGTGCCGTGGTCCACCGAGGTGCGCAGCAGCGGCAGGCCCAGGGTGACGTTCACCGCCTCGCCGAAGCCGGCGTACTTGAGCGTGGGCAGGCCCTGGTCGTGGTACATGGCCAGCACGGCATCGGCGTGATCGAGATGTTGCGGGGTGAACAGGGTGTCGGCCGGGAGCGGCCCGATGACGTTGATGCCCTCGGCCCGTAACTGCTGCAGTGCCGGGGTGATGATGGCGGCCTCTTCGTGCCCCAGGTGTCCGGATTCACCGGCGTGCGGGTTGAGCCCACACACCAGAATGCGCGGCGCGGCAATGTCGAAGTGGCGGATCAGGTCGTGATGCAGCACCCGCGCCGTGGCGACGATGCGCTTCAGGGTGATGGCATCGGCCACCGCGCGCAGCGGCAGGTGGGTGGTGACCAGCGCCACGCGCAGGGTGCCGGCAGTCAGCAGCATCACCGGAAGATCGCCGCCGCTGTGCTCGGCGAGATACTCGGTATGACCGCTGAAGGGAATGCCGGCGTCGTTGATGACGCTCTTCTGCATCGGCCCGGTGACCAGGGCGTCGGCGCGCCCGTCGAGGCAGGCCTGCAGCGCGGTGTACAGCGCCGTGATGACGCCGGCGCTGTTGTCAGGGTCGAGAACTCCGGGCCTGACCGGCCGCGCCAGCGGCACCGGCAACACGCGCAATGCGCCGTCTGCAATTGGTGCGAAGGTCAGATGCGGGTCGATGACGCAGGAGATTTCCAGACCGAGTTGCCGGGCGCGCTGGGCCAGCATGGCCGGATCGGCGACGATGGCCAGCTCGGCGTTCAAGCAATGGCCCTCGGCGGCCCATTGCAGCACCAGATCGGGGCCGATGCCGGCAGGCTCGCCCGGCGTGACCACCAGCCGGGGCGGGTGGCGGCGTGGCCCGTCTGCCGTCGGCTTCAGGTGGCGTCCTTGGCGGCGGCTTCGGGCGGGCGATCGGACGCGATCCGGTATTCGACGAACGCCTCGGCGCGCAGGCGCCGCGACCAGCTGTCGTATTCCTCGGCCACCCGGCGATTCTTGATGGCGTTGCGCACCCGCGCACGCTTGGCAAGCTCGGTGACGTCGCGGGTGCGGCGGTCCACGACCTCGACGATGTGCCAGCCGAACTGGGTGCTGAACGGCTCGCTGAGCTCGCCCGGCGCAAGCGCGTCCATGCGCTCCTGGAAGGTCGGCACCATCATGCCCGGCGGGTTGTAGCCCAGGTCGCCGCCATTGTTCTTGCTGCCGGGGTCATCGGAAAACTCGGCCGCGAGCTTGGAGAGCTTTTCGCCGGCCACGATGCGCTGGTGCAGTTCGCGCGCCAGCGTGCGCGACTGCTCGTCGCTGCGAATCGTGTTGGGGCTGATGAGAATGTGCCGCGCGCGGGTTTCGACCACGCTCTGCCGTTGGTCACCGCCCTGGCGTTCGATCAGCTTGATGAGGTGGAAGCCGCCGCCGGCTTCAATGACCTCGCTGACGCCGCCAACCTCCAACGCCGCTGCGGCCGTGGCAAAGGCCGCGGGCAGGGACTCCGCGGCGCGCATGCCCAGGTCACCGCCATCAAGCGCCTGCTGGCCATCGGATTCGGCAATGGCGATGGACTCGAAGGATTCGCCGCCCTCGACGATGCGCGTGCGTATCGATTCGATGCGCGCGCGGGCGGCGCTGCGTTCTTCTGGCGAGATGCCGTCGCGCAGCCCGATGAGAATGTGCTGCAAACGGTATTCGGCGTCGTTGGCCGTGCCGTCCTGCTGGGCGAGGTAGAGGTCGACATCGCTTTCCGACACATTGATGCGCCCTTCGACCTCACGACTGCGAATGCGGTTGATCGCCATCTCGTCGCGAATCTGTTCACGCACGGTCAGGTAGTCGGTGCCCTCCGAGCGCAGCGCGTCGGCGAACTGCGACAGGGTCATGCCGTTTTCCTTGGCCAGATTGGTCAGGACCTCGTTGAGCTCACGATCGTCAATGCGAATGCCGGCCGCGGCCGCACGCTGGGTCTGCACTTTGATGAGGATCAGGCGATCAAGCACCTGCTTGCGCAGCACTTCGGGCGCGGGCGGCGTGATGTCGCGGCTGCGGATCTGCTCGTTGGCCTGCTGTACGGCACTGTCGATCTCGGATTCGAGGATCACGCCGTCGTTGACGGCCACGGCAATGCGATCCAGCGGCTGCGCGGCGCTGACCGGCGCAATGCTGGCGGCGGCCAGCGTTGCACTCAGGATTGAAAGGGGAAGCAAGCGCCTGAAGGTGCGATTCATGAGCGATGGGGTCTGGTAGTAAGGCGGAAAAAGCAAGCCGAAAAAGATAACACGTCGGGTAGACCACGCCGCGCGGCGAACGATCCGTGGGGTTCAGGGCGGCGCGTCGGCGCGCGGCTGGAAGGGGTTGAAGCCGCTGCCGAGACGGGTCAGGCCCTTGAGCTCGAACTGGAAGTAGACGCCGCTGTCGTAGCGACCGTCGGTGCCGGTCAGAAACCGCCGATACGCGGCACGGATCGCCCAGCAGCAGTCCTCGAAGCCCAGCCCCGCCAGCAGGTCGATGCTTTGGCGTTCGGCCAGCGAATAGCGCCACAGATGGCTGGCGGTGAAGCCGCCGCCGATCGGCCATTGAAAGGCCAGATCGGCCTGCTCCAGCAGGTCCGACCGGTAGCGGTAGGCCAGCCGCGCCTCGCGCAGCCCTTCGCGAAAGCGCAGGCTGAACTGGGAGCGGTCAAAGCGCTCTTCGTCTGGCGACCATTGGGTGGCCGCCTGCGCCGAGACCCGCGCGCTGACCTGGTAGTCGGTGCTGGCGATGAAATCGGTGGGGCCGTTGTCGGGCAGCTGTGGTTCGTCCGGCAGCGCCACGCGCGGGGCTTGCAGACGATAAATCTGCCCGACGGACGCACTCCAGCGCACGATGCCGCGTTCGGGGTCGAGCAGTCGCGTGGTGGCGGCCACCGCGACGTGGTGGGCGTCGGACACGCGGTCGGCGCCGGTGTAGCGGTTGCGCGCGAACAACTGGGTGAAGTCGAAGTCGGGCTCGCCACTGTCGAACAGCGGCAGGTCGGACTGCGCCTCGAAGGGCGTGTACAGATAGAACATGCGGGGTTCGAGGGTCTGTATCGAGCCGGAGTGGTTGATGCGGTCGAAGCGCAGGCCGGTTTCGGCGCCCACCGTGGGCAGGCTGCGCGAGGGTCGGGGCGTCGCGCCGGCGAGGTTGCCGGTCAGTTCGTAGACGGTGTAGCGCCAGTCCACCTCGGCAATCGTGTAGCGGCTGAGCTGATCGACTTCGTAGCGCAGGTAGGGCCGGGCGTCGAAGCGCTGGCCTTCGATGGCGTCGCGGCGGGCGAAATAGACGTACTCGCTGTCGATCCCGGCACGCACGCCGCGCCAGTCGTTGGGGGTGAGGGCGGCAAAGCGGACCTGCGGCAGGCGCCTGAAGGGATCGTCCTCCGGGGCCAGGTTGAGCGCGATGGTCTGGTAGTCCTGGATCAAACCCGTCAGCGTGTAACTGCCCGGCGCCTGATAGGTGAGCCGCAGGCTGCGGTCGAGGTGGGTGAGGGCGGCCAGGTCGAGCCCGCCGCCCAGGTCTTCGAAATAGCGCGGGTCGCTGACCTCGGCAAACCGTGCATCGACGGCCAGCCGGTCGTTGATCAAGCCTTCGTGTCGTCCGTCGACATAACTGCGCGAGCGCCCGGCGGCGCCATTGCCGGTGTCGTTGGGCAGGGTTTCGTAGCGCAGCGTTCCGCGGCTGTTGCTGAAAAGGTAGCGGCCGTCGCCAATCATCTGCAGGCCCCGGCTCGACATGATGCGCGGCGTGACCGTGGCATCGTAGTTCGGGGCCAGGTTCAGATAGACCGGCCAGCGCAGGTCGATGCCGGTGTTGTCCGACTGACCAAAGGTGGGAAACAGCAACCCGGTGCGGCGCCGGTCATCGATCGGAAACTGAAAATACGGCAGGTACAGCACCGGCACATCGGCGAGGCGGATGACGGCGCCGCGGGCGGTGCCCAGGCCTTCATTCACATCGAGGTCGATCTCGCGGGCGTCGAGTCGCCAGGCCTCGGCTTCGGGCGGGCATGAGGTGTAGCGCCCACCGTCGAGCTTGACGCGCCCGGTGCTGTCGAGCGTGAGCACCTCGGCCCCGCCACGGGTGTTCTGTTGGCTCAGCGCGAACTCGGTGCCGAAAAACGTGCCGGACTCGTCCACCAGATTGAACCGCGCCGATTCACTGGTGAGCATCAGGTCGGGGCTGCGGAACAGCGCGCCATCGGGCATGGCCACGCCATCGCGCTCGGCGTTGAGCGTCAGCCGCGGCGCTACCAGCACATTGTCCCCTTCGCGCAGTTCCACATTGCCGCTGACCTCGGAGTCGCTGCCGTCGATCAGTTCCAGCAGGTCGCCGGTGATGTTCAGGTCGGCGCTGTAGCGCAGCTCGGGCGCATCGTCGGCCACGGTGAACGCCCGGCATTCGCTCGCCGCCCAGCCGGCCGAAGGCACCGCCAAGGCGGACATCGAAAGCAGGCCGAGCACGGCGGCGCGCGGGGCGGAAAGTCGCAGGCAGAAGGGCATCAACAGGGCGGTTTGGGGTGGCGCGGCAGGGCGTGGCAGGACATGGCAGGTGATGGACGCGCCGATCAGGACCCGCGTTCAGGGGTGCGGTGACTGGCGAGGCCTCAAGTGTAGGGGCGCAGTGTCGCCCATGGCGCGCCACTTCAAGGGATTCTGTGACGGTATGCTGACGGCCGAATGACGCACAACCAAGATCACAGGGCCGAGGCCGCCCGGCAATGGGCCTGTTCCACGCTGGGTGTGAGCGACGCAGGCTGGGCGCCCGCCTCCGCCGATGCCAGCTTTCGCCGCTATTTTCGCCTGCAATCGGCGCGCGGCAGCGCGATCGTGATGGACGCGCCCCCCGCGCAGGAAGACTGCGGCCCCTTTCTGGCGGTGGCCGCGCGGCTACAGGCGGCCGGGCTGAGTGTGCCGCCGGTGCTGGGGCAGGACCTCGACCGGGGATTTCTGCTGCTGGGCGACCTGGGCACGCACACCTGGCTGCAGGGCATGCCCCGTGCGCCAGAGGCCGCGCTGGACTGGTTTGCCACCGCCACCGCGGCACTGGTGCAGGCGCAGCGGCATATCGACCCGGCCGGGCTGCCGGCCTACGACGCGGGGCTGCTGACGCGTGAGCTGCAACTGTTCCCCGACTGGTTTGTGGGCCGGCATCTGGGGCGCCGCTTCACGGCGGCCGAGTCGGCGCTGTGGGACACGGTGTGCGAGCGGCTGCTGGCCAACGCGCTGGCGCAGCCCAGGGTGTTCGTGCATCGCGACTTCATGCCGCGCAATTTGATGGTCAGCGACCCCAACCCCGGCATTCTGGATTTTCAGGATGCGGTGTGCGGCCCCATCAGCTACGACGTCATTTCGCTGTTCAAGGACGCCTTTCTGAGCTGGCCGCAGACCCTGGTCGACCAGGGGCTGGCGGTCTACTGGCAACAGGCGCGCGCGGCCGGCTTGCCGGTGGCCGCCGCGTTGCATGACTTTGTGCTGCAGGCCGAGCGCATGGGCACGCAGCGTCACCTGAAAGTGCTGGGCATTTTCGCCCGCATCCGCTACCGCGATGGCAAACCCGCCTATCTTGACGACGCCCCGAGGTTCATCGCCTACCTGCGCGCGCGCGTGGCGGTCGATGCGCAGATGGCGCCACTGGGCGCGCTGCTCGATCAACTGGGACTGGCGCCATGAAGGCGATGATTCTGGCGGCCGGCCGCGGCAGCCGCCTGCGGCCGATGACCGACCTCACCCCCAAACCGCTGATCGAGGCCGGCGGCAAGCCGCTGATCACGCACCTGCTGCGGCAGTTGCAGCGCGCCGGCATCCGCGAGGTGGTGATCAACACCGGCTGGCTGGGCGCGCAATTGGAGCAGGTGCTGGGCGACGGCCGACGCCACAACCTGAAAATTGTCTATTCACATGAGGGCTGGCCGGCGCTGGAAACCGGCGGCGGCATCGCCAACGCCCTGCCGTTGCTGGGCGAGGACGAGTTTCTGGTCGTCAACGGGGATGTCTATATCGAGGGCCTGGACCTGAAGCGGCTGGCGCGCATGCACCTGCCGGGGCAGGACCTGGCGCACCTGGTGCTGGTGCCCAATCCGTCGCACAACCTCAAGGGCGACTTCGGGCTGGTGGCCGGGCGGGTGTTCGATGCCGGGCCGAGCTACACCTTCAGCGGCGTGTCGGTGCTGCATCCGGCGCTGTTCGAGGACGCGCCCAAGGGGGCCTTCAAGCTGGCGAAGCGCCTGCGCAAGGCCGTCGAAAACCATCAGGTGACCGCTGAGCTGTTCACCGGCTACTGGTCGGATGTGGGCACCCACGAACGTCTGGCGCAACTGGAAATGCGCATCGGCGGCGGCGCCTGAGCCGCGCGCGGTCACCGGGCAACGGGGGCAGGCGCCGGGCGCGAGGGCGGGCGCTGAACGCCGGTTGAGACTCAGTCGATCAGCCCCTCGGCGCGGGCGCGATGCCAGTCTGCGGCGTCATCCAGATCCCACAGCATCGGCAACTCGCAGGCAGTGCATCCCAGGGCCCGCAGCCGAGCGCGGGTCTGCGCCATGACCCGGTCGGTGCCCCAGTCGATTGCGCTGAACAGTGCCGGGTCTGGCCGGCGGGTGCCGACCAGCACATAGCCCCCATCCTCGGCCGGCACGAACACATGGTCGTGCTCCGCCAGCGCGGCCACGGCCGATCGCAGGTGGTCTGCGGTCAGCGCCGGGCAGTCCGTGCCGATGACCACGGCCGGGTGTTGCCCGGCGTGCATGACCGCGAGCGCGTGCGCCATGCGTGCGCCCAGATCGTCACCCTGCTGCGCGACCGGCGGTGGGGCGCCTTCACGGGCCAGCGCCGCCCAGAAGGGATGACAGGCATCGCCCGCCGACCACAGCCACACCTGCGCACCGCTGGCGGCTGCGGTGCGCAGGGTGCGTCGGGTCAACGCCGCCTGCAGGGCGGCCGCGCCGGCGGCGCCGAGCGTGGCGTTGAGCCGGGTCTTGGCGTAGCCCGCAATCGGTGCCTTGGCGAAGATGCCGATTCTGGGCGTGGGGCTCAGGCCAGGACTTCCTTGAGAAAGTCGCGCTCGCTGACCGCCGAACGACGTTCGGCGTCGGCGTTGTGCTTGATGCCCAGGTCGGCGATGTTGGCGCCCGGCACCGAGAAGGCGTGCTGGGTGTGGCCGTAGAGGTGCAGTTGCCAGTCGCTGCCGCCTTCGGTGAATTCCTTGCGGAAGGCAACCACGTCTTCGATGGGCGCCATCGGGTCATCGGCGCCGTGCAGCACCAGGGCCTTGGCCTTGATCGGCTTGGCCGGCAGGCCGTTGGGCTTGAGCAGGCCATGAAAGCTGACCACGCCGCGCACGTCGGCGCCGCTGCGGGCCAGGTCGAGCGCGCACAGGCCGCCAAAGCAATAGCCGATCACGGCCACGCGGCCGGTGTCGGCCTCGGGCTGGGCCTTGGCCAGCGCCACGGCGGTATTGATGCGGGCCAGCAGCTCGCCGCGGTTTTCCATCAGCGGCGTCATCAGCGCGCTGTTTTCTTCAACGCTGTTGCCGCGCACGCCTTTGCCGTAGAGGTCCCAGGCCACGCCCAGGTAGCCGGCCGCCGCAAGCCGCTGGGCGTGGCCGTCGGCAAAGGCGTCCCGGCCACCCCACTGGTGCCCCACCAGCACGACCGGCCGGGGGCCTTGGAGGGCGCTGTCAACGGCCACGAAGGCCTCGAAGGTCTTGCCGCCGTGGGTGTAGTCGACGGTACGGGTGGTGATGCTCATAAGGGGTTCTCCTTGGCGTGTGTGAAGATGCGACGAGGCCGAACCGTTGCCGGATTGCGCCGGCACGTCAACCGCAGGTCGGCTGTCATTGTTCCGCATTCAGGCGTGGCTTACAGTTCGGCGCGATGAACGACCCAATGCGATATCCCGGCGCCGCCGAAGCGGCCGAGGCCATGATCATGGCCGGTCACCTGTTTCACCAGCGTGGCTGGGTGCCGGCCAGCGGCGGCAATTTTTCGGCCCGGATCGGGGCAGATGAACTGTTGATCACGGCCTCCGGCGGGCACAAGGGCGAGCTGAGCCCGGCGCAGTTTCTGCGGGCCGACCTGGATGGCCGCCCGCAGGAACCGGGCCGCAAGACCTCCTACGAGACCGGGTTGCATGTTCAGGTCTACGCACGGGTGCCCGAGGTGGGCTGTGTGCTGCACACGCATTCGCGCGCCAATACGGTGCTGTCGCGGCGGTTCGAGCAGCTCAGCCTCAGCGGGTTCGAACTGATGAAGGTGTTGCCGGGGCAGCCCGATCCGGCTGAAACGGTGGTGTTGCCGGTGTTCGAGAATGATCAGGACATTGCCCGCCTGGCGGCCGGCGTTGATGCACGGATGCGCCAGGCCCCTTTTCCCGCCTATCTGATTGCCGGCCACGGCCTGTACGCCTGGGGCCGAAACGTTGCGCAGGCACGGTATGCCGTGGAAGCGCTGGAATTCATGCTGGACTGCTTATTGATGGAGCTTGACCGATGACCACCCTGACCGTATTTGCCGACACCGATCCGCAAACCCCGCTGCTGCACACCGATGATTTCGACGCCATCCAGGCCGAGCTGGCCGCCATTGGCGTGCCCCTGCAGCGCTGGACCGCCAGCGAACAGCTGGCGCCCGATGCCAGCAGCGAGACCGTACTGAAAGCCTACCAAGGCTCGGTGGCGGCGCTGAACGCCAAGTACGGCTTCCAGAGCGTCGACGTGATGGGCATGCACCCCGATCACCCGCAGGCCGGCGAGGCACGGCAGAAATTTCTTGCCGAGCACGTGCACCACGACTTCGAGATTCGCTTCTTCGTTGACGGCGCGGGCGTGTTCTACATCCGCAAGAACGGCAAGGTGTACATGACCGAATGCACCGCAGGCGACCTGATCGAACTGCCGGCCCACACCACGCACTGGTTCGACATGGGGCCCCGGCCGCTGTTCAAGGCGATTCGCTTCTTCACCCAGCCCGAGGGCTGGGTGGGGCATTTCACCGGCGATGCGATCGCCACCAGGTTTCCCGCCTACGCGGGCGCGGCGGCCTGAATGGGCGGGCAGCCGATCAAAGCGATTCTTACCGACATCGAAGGCACCACCTCCTCCATCGATTTCGTCCACGAGACCTTGTTCCCCTACGCGCGAGCGCGCATCCGTGACTGGCTGCGCGCCAACGCGCATCAAGACGAGGTGCACATTCAGCTCGACGCCGTGGAGCAGCTCGTGGGATGCGACCTGTCGCTGGCCGAAGCCGCCGACGTGCTGGAGCAGTGGATCGACGAAGACCGCAAGGCCACGCCGCTCAAAGCCTTGCAGGGGATGATCTGGGCCGAGGGCTACGCACAGGGTGAACTGCAGGGGCACGTCTACCCCGACACCCCGGCCGCGCTGCACCGGTGGCACGGCGACGGCCTGGCGCTGTACGTCTACTCCTCCGGCTCGGTCACGGCGCAGAAGCTGATCTTTGGCCACACCGCCCACGGCGACCTCACGCCATTGTTCACCGACTACTTCGACACCCGCGTGGGCGGCAAGCGCGAGGTGGCCAGCTACCGCGCCATCGTCGAGGCCTTGGGCTGTGCGCCGGAAGAGATCCTGTTTTTGTCAGACGTGGGCGCCGAACTCGACGCGGCGCGTGACGCGGGATTGCAGACCTGCCAAGTGGTGCGCGACGGCAAGACCCAGGCAGCGCCGGGGCATCGCCAAGTGGCGACCTTGGCCGAGATCAAGCTTTAGCCCCAGCCTGGGCGTGGTGGGTTGCAACCCCGTCAGAGCCATTGCTGATGGCCGGCCTGAGGGCTTTGCTTCTGACAGCAGGTCGCATCGCACACCGAAGTTGGCGGGCACGGCCCGCCCTTGGGGCTTTCGCCGCCACGCGCCGCCGCCGGTGTGCCTGACGGTCTTGTCAGGTGCCAGGTCTAGATCAACCGCCCCCACGCCTGATAGACGGCCACGGCCACTGTGTTCGACAGATTCAGGCTGCGGCTGCCCGGCCGCATGGGTAAACGCAGGCGCTGTTCGCCGGGCAGGCTGTCGAGAAGGTGGGCGGGCAGTCCACGACTTTCCGGGCCGAACAGCAGGATGTCGTCGGCGCCGGGGGTGGCATCGTCGTGGCGCCGGGTCGCTTTGGTGGTGTAGGCCCAGAGCAGGTGCGGTGGCTGTTGGGCGCGCCAGGCGCAGAACGCGGCCCAGTCGGCGTGGTGGGTGATGACGGCCTGCTCGTGATAGTCCAGCCCGGCCCGTGACAATGACCTGTCGTCGGTCCTGAAGCCGAGTGGATGGATCAGGTGCAGCCGGGCGCCGGTGTTGGCGCACAGGCGGATGATGTTGCCGGTGTTGGGCGGAATTTCGGGTTGATACAGCGCAACGTGCATGGTGTGGTGACTCAGGGGCGCTCGCGGCCGCAGGCCCAGCAGGTTTCGAACGCGGCGGGGTTGGGCTCGCCGCAGGGGCAGGGCCAGTCGGGCTGGTCGCTACGGGCTTCCCAGCGGGCGATGAGGGCGCGTGCCCGTTGGTGCTGCGTCGGGTCACGCAGCACGAGGCGGGGGTAGACGATGGCCGCCAGCTCACCGCGCGCGCCGACGGCGTGGGCGTCGAAGACATCCACCTCGATGTGATGCTCGGCCAGATGGTCCTTGAGCAGGTGGGCCTGTACCGGGTCGGCGGCCAGAAAGAGGGGGGTGGTTATTGCAGTCCCCGTTTTTCAAGCACGGCATTCACCGGTTCTTCAATCTGCGTGAGATCGCCCACGATGACGATGACGGCGTGGTCGGGCAGGCCCAGCGCCGCAAAGGCCTCGCGTGCCGCAGCGGCATCCACCGCCTGAATGGCAGGCACGTAGTCGTTCCAGTAACCCTCGTCCAGCCCGTGGACCAGCGGCAGCATGAGCGCGCTGGCGACCTCGCCGGTGGTCTCGTTGCGGCCCGGCAGGCTGCGGGTCAGGTTGCCGGCGGCGTATTCCACTTCTTTGGCGGTGAACGGCCGGGTGTTCAGGGGCTCTTCGAGCAGGTGCATCAACTCGGCGAGTGCGTCGGCGGTGCGGTCGGTCTGGACGCTGGCGCTGGCCACCCAGGCGCGCGGGCCCAGGCTGGCGTTGAGGCGGGAGTAGGCGCCGTAGCTCCAGCTTTTTTCCACGCGCAGGCGTTGGTTGAGGCGCGCGGCGAAGGTGCCGCCCAGCACGCTGTTGGCCACGTCCAGCGCGCGTGCATCGGGGGCGGCGAAGGGCGGGGCCAGCGCGGCCACCAGCAGCACCGACTGCGGTGCGTCCGGTTGATGCACCATCAAGACCTTGGGCTCGCTGGGCGCGTCCACGGGCGGCAGGGGCAGGGTGGGGGGTGCCTCGCGGGGGGCTTGCCAGTCGCCGAAGCTGGCTTCCAGCAGGGGCTCCACGGTGGCCCGGTCGGTGTCGCCGACGATCAGCATTTGCGCCCGGTCGGGGCGCAGCCACCGGCGATGAAACGCGCTGACGGCGTCCGGGGTCATGGCCTGCACCGATTCGGGTGTGCCCAGCCCGCTGCCGGGCATGCCGTAGGGGTGATCGGCCCCGAACAGGGCGCGCGCCCAGCGGTTGTTGGCGATGCTGGTGGGGTCGGCCGCGGCCTGGGCCAGCGCGGCCAGGGTGCGCCGTTGCAGGCGCTCGAAGTCGTCGGGGTCGAAGCGCGGATGCCGCACCACGTCGGCCATCAGTGCCAGGCTGGGGGCCTGCCGCGAGCTGAGGGCGTTGAGGCTGACGAACGACAGGTCCAGGGTGTTGCCGCTGCTGATGGCCGCGCCGAGGCGGTCGGATTCGGCCGCCAGTTCCAGCGCATCGAGGGCGCCGGCGCCTTCGCTCATCCACGCCATCGCCAGTGCCGCGGTGCCGGGCGCGCTCAGGTGATCGGCCGCATGACCGGCGGGGAACAGCAGGGTGTATTGCACCACCGGCGCCGCGTCGCGCTGCGCCAGCGCCACGCGAATGCCGTTGCTGAGGGTGAAGTGCTCCAGGCTCGGCAGGCTGAGGGCATCGGCTTCGCCGACGGCGGGAATGATGCTGCGATCGAGCGCGCCGGGGGCTTCGGCGTCGGTCTCAGCCTCGGCTTCGGCTTCGGCCTTGAAGGGTTCGACGGTAAGGGTGAAGTCGCCGCGCGAGAGCCAGCGCCGTGCGGCGTCGCGCACGGCCGCCGGGGTGGCGGTGCGCACCCGTTCGAGCCACACGTCGACAAAACCGGGATCGCCGCAATACACGGCGGCCTGGGCCAGTGCATTGGCCTTGCCGCTGTAGCCGTCGATGCGTTCAAGACCGCGCACCGCGCCGGCAAAAATTTGCGTGCGGGCGCGCTCCAGTGCGGTTTCGCTGGGGCCTTCGGCGAGAAAACGCGCCAGTTCTTGGCGGACCACCGCTTCGGTGTCGGGCACGGCGGCGTCGGTGGCGACCATCACGTCGATGAGGAACTGCGAGGCAATCTCGGTGGGCAGCATGCCGGCCGAGGCGCTGGTGGCGCGCTGTTCCTTGAAGACCAGCTGGTCGTATAGCGGGGTGTTCTTGCCGCTGGCGAAGACCTGCGCGGCCAGTTCCAGCAGGGTGTGGTCGGCCTCGCAGTAGCCGGGCACGTTCCAGGTCATGATCTGCCGCGCTTGCGGCACGCGGTCTTGCAGGCGGTGGCGGGTGGCGGTGTCGCGCGGCGCCACCCAGGCTTCGATGCGCTGGCGCGGCGGGCCGGGCGGCAGGTCGTCAAAATAGTGTTTGACGCGCGCCAGTGCGTCGTCGAACGCGATGTCGCCGGCAATCACCAGCGTGGCGTTGGCCGCGCCGTAGTGGGTCTCGAACCAGTGGCTCACGTCGTCCAGGGTGGCGGCGCGCAGGTCTTCTTCCGAGCCGATGGCGGTCCATGAATAGGGGTGGCCTTCGGGCCAGGCGCGCTTGGCGATGATCTCCCAGATGCCGCCGTAGGGCTGGTTTTCACCCTGCTTCTTTTCGTTGAGCACCACGCCCACTTCTTCGTCGAGCTTGCTTTGGGTGAGCACCGGCAAGATGAAGCCCATGCGCTCGGCCTCGATCCACAGGGCGCGGTCCAGCGCCCCGGTGGGCACGTTCTGGAAGTAGTTGGTGCGGTCGTACCAGGTGGTGCCGTTGAGGCGGGTGGCGCCAATGGGCTCCAGCAACTTGAATGGATCGTCGTCGAAGTGCTCGGTGCCGCGAAACATCAGGTGCTCGAACAGGTGGGCAAAGCCGGTGAGGCCTGGGCGCTCGTCCTTGCTGCCCACGTGGTACCAGACGTTGACCGCCACCAGCGGCGCCTTGCGGTCCTGGTGCAGCACCACGCGCAGGCCGTTGTCGAGTTGGTGTTCCTGATACGGAATGCGCACCTCGGGCAGCGGCGGCAGCGTGTCGGGGACCGGGCTGTCGTCGCCGGTGGGCGGCACCAGCGCGCAGCCGGCAAGGCCCACGGCAGCCCATAATGAAAGCCCCGCCCACAACGCAGACCCTTGGCGCAACATGCGACCTCCTCGTTCAGATGCAATGCGGTCGAGTGTAACGACGGCACGGTTTTCGGGCGGCGTGCGGGTCAGCGCCGACGGCGACTGGTTGCTGGGCGCGCGCCAGGTGGCCTCGCCCAACCACGACGCGCGGCCGGTGGCCGATGACATTTCATTGCTGGTGATTCACGCCATTTCATTGCCGCCGGAGCGCTTTTCCGGCCCTGCCGTGATGCAGTTGTTCACCAACCGGCTGGACCCGGCCGGGCATCCCTTCTTCGCGGCGCTGGCGGGTGTGCGGGTGTCGGCGCACCTGTTCATCCGCCGACGCGGGGAGCTGATTCAGTTCGTGCCGTTCAGCGCCCGTGCCTGGCATGCCGGCGCCTCGCATTGGCAGGGCCGGGACCGCTGCAATGATTTTTCGATCGGCATCGAGCTTGAGGGCTCGGACCACCGACCGTTCACCGCCGCGCAGATGCGGCGTCTGCGGCAGGTCGTGGCGGCACTGCAATCGGCGTTTCCGCAGATCACCCGCGAGCGGGTGGTGGGCCACAGCGACATCGCGCCCGGCCGCAAGACCGATCCGGGGCCGTGGTTCGACTGGGGCCAGCTCTGGCGTGACGGCTGACCGCAGGTCACAGGCGCCTGCGGATCGGCGGTCGAGAATGAGTCGGGTTCGAGTCAGTTAAAATATGGGCCCCTCAACACGCATTGACGCCAATTCTGGCGCTTTGTGCAGTTCATTTACTCAAAAAGGACGGTAGGCGATGGCGATCAAGGTCGGGATCAACGGGTACGGACGAATCGGGCGCAATGTGTTGCGTGCGCTCTATGAAAGCGGTCGCAAAGACGTGCAGATCGTCGCGATCAACGACCTGGGTCCGGTTGACACCAACGCCCACCTGACGCGCTACGACACCACGCATGGCCGCTTCCCCGGCACCGTGGAAGTGGAAGGCGACTACATGATCGTCAACGGCGACAAGATTCGCGTGCTGGCCAACCGCGACCCGGCCCAGCTGCCCTGGGGCGAACTCGGGGTTGACGTGGTCATGGAATGCACCGGCTTCTTCGCCACGGCCGAAAAGGCCGGCCTGCACATCAAGGGCGGCGCCAAGAAAGTGATCGTCAGCCAGCCGGCCGGCAACGACGTGAAGACCATCGTCTATGGCGTGAACCACGACACCCTCGTGGCCAGCGACAGCATTGTCAGCAACGCGTCGTGCACCACCAACGGCCTTGCGCCGCTGGTGGCACCGCTGCAGACCGCCATTGGCGTGGTGCACGGGCAGATGACCACCATTCACGCTTTCACCAACGATCAGGTGCTGACCGACGTGTACCACTCCGACCTGCGCCGTGCGCGCTCGGCGGTCAACAACATGATTCCCACCAAGACCGGCGCCGCGGCCGCCGTGGGCCTGGTGTTGCCCGAACTCAAAGGCAAGCTCGACGGCTACTCGGTGCGCGTGCCGACCATCAACGTGTCGCTGGTGGACCTGACCTTCGTGGCCGCGCGCGACACCTCGGCCGAGGAAGTGAACAGCGTGCTCAAGGCCGCCGCCGACGGCCCGCTGAAAGGCGTGCTGAACTACACCGACGCGCCGATGGTGAGCAGTGACTTCAACCACGATCCGGCCTCCAGCACTGTGGATGCCCTGCTGACGAAAGTCATCGACAAGCGTCTGGTCAAGGTGGCGTCGTGGTACGACAACGAATGGGGTTTCTCCAACCGCATGCTCGACACCGCGGTGGCCCTGACCAACGCGAAGTAAGTCGTACCCGTGATGAGGTGACCCGAGAACCGGCCGTCGTGTCAGCGATGCCGGTTCTTTTTTATGCCCGCTGAATTTTTTGTCCGTGAGTGCCCTGCCCATGAATTTTCTTCGCCTTGAATCGCTAGACCTCGCCGGTAAACGCCTGCTGATCCGTCAGGATCTGAACGTGCCGATCGCCAACGGCCGCATCGCCTCGGACGCCCGTCTGCGTGCCAGCCTGCCGACCCTCAAGCTGGCCCTGGAGCGCGGTGCTTCGGTGTTGGTCATATCGCACCTCGGCCGCCCCAAGGCGGGGCGCTTCGAGCCCGAGCACTCGTTGACGCTGGTGGCGGCATGGCTGTCGGCACAACTCGGTCGCACCGTGCCGTTGATCAGCAACTGGATCGACGGCGTGGCGCTGCAGCCCGGCCAGATCGCCCTGGGCGAGAACACCCGCTTTCTGGTCGGCGAGAAAACCGATGACGAGGCGCTGGCCACGCGCATGGCCGCGCTCTGTGATGTCTACGTGATGGATGCCTTCGGCACCGCGCACCGCGCCGAGTGCTCCACCCACGGCGTGGCCCTGAAGGCGCCGATGGCCTGTGCCGGTCCGCTGCTGTCGGCCGAGCTGGATGCGCTGGGCAAGGCGCTGGCCACGCCCAAGCGACCGTTGGCGGTGATTGTCGGTGGCTCGAAGGTGTCGACCAAACTCGATCTGCTGAAAACCCTGGCCGACAAGGCCGACCAGCTCATCATCGGCGGCGGTATTGCCAACACCTTTTTGGCCGCCATCGGCAAGCCCGTCGGCAAGAGCCTCTACGAGCCCGACATGCTCGATACGGCGCGCGAGATTCTGGCGACCATCCGCGCCCGCGGCGGCGACATTCCCATGCCGCTCGACGTGGTCGTGGCCCCCGAGTTCAGCAACGAAGCGCACGCCGAAGTGCGCCTCGTCGATGACGTGGAAGCCGACGAGATGATTCTCGACATCGGCCCCAAAACCCGCGCCACCTTGGCCGGCCTGCTGAAAAACTGCGGCACCATCGTCTGGAACGGCCCGGTGGGCGTGTTCGAATACGACAGCTTCGCCGCGGGCACCAAGGCCCTGGCGCTGGCCATCGCCGAATCCGATGGCTTCTCGCTGGCCGGGGGCGGCGACACCCTGGCCGCCATCGACAAATTCGAAGTCGCCGACCGCATCAGCTACATCTCCACCGGTGGCGGCGCGTTCCTGGAGTTTCTGGAAGGCAAGACGCTGCCCGCAGTGGCCGCCTTGGCCCAGCGCGCGGCGGGTTGAGGGTTCGCGGGGTTTTTATCGCCCCGGTGCCCACGCACCAGCCGACGGGTTGCCTCTCGTAGATACCGTCTTGGCTGTCAACTCATTTTCGATACGAGTGCGGGGTTGTAGTCGGTCTGGTGCGTGGGCACCAGCAGGCGAAACCCCTCCGGGCGGCCCGCAGCCGCCGCGGTTTGGCTGCACAAGCAAGGCCGTCGTGGCAGCAGTCCGTCACGACGCGCGCTGACCTTGTGGAAACCAAGGCCCGTCGTTTGGCAGCCAGAAGCCAGCCCCGGTCTGCGCCTGGGTACTCGCAGCCGAATCACGGCCTCACGGTTGCCCGGTGACCAGAAACTCCGGGTTGATCAGGGATTCGTTCTGGTTGTAGCGCAATGGCGTGCGCTCGGCCAGCGACAGCACCGCGCCGCCGGCTTCTTCGACCACACACTGCGCGGCGGCGGTGTCCCACTCGGAGGTTGGCCCCAGGCGCGGATACAGGTCGGCCTCGCCGGCCGCGATGAGGCAGAACTTGAGCGAGCTGCCGCGCGACATCACCTCATGCGGCGGCAGGGCGTCGAGCCAGGCCTGGGTGCGGGCGTCGCGATGCGAGCGGCTGGCGAGCACGGTGGGCCGCGCGGGTGGCGGGCGGGTCTGAATCGGCGCGCTGGCGCCTTCGCGGATGCGGGTGGCACCGGCGCCACGCGCGGCGGCGTAGGTCTCGGCGAGCACCGGCGCGTGCACCACGCCCAGCACCGGGGCGCCATCGACGATCAGCGCCACATTCACGGTGAACTCGCCGTTGCGCTTGACGAACTCGCGGGTGCCGTCCAGCGGATCGACCAGCCAGTAACGTGACCATTGACGGCGGGTCTCGAAGGGCAGCACCGCGCCTTCTTCAGAGAGCACGGGAATGTTGGGCCACGCGGCGGCGAGCGCGGCGGCGATGTGCCGGTGAGCACGCAGGTCGGCCTGGGTGAGCGGCGAATCGTCCCCCTTGTGCTCGACGCTGAAATCCTGCCGGTAGACGTCCAGAATATGGCGACCCGCGCCTTCGCAGATGTGGATCACTTCCGGCAACCATTGAGCCCATTCAGATGACACAGTCCACCTCTTCCGATGCGTGCATGAAGAACGCCGCGAGTCTAGGGGATGCCCAAGTCGACGGGTCGCAGGTAGACCTGGTCATGCTCGACATGGACGGCACTATTCTGGACCTCGCCTACGACAATTACTTTTGGCGCACCCTGGTGTTCGAGCGTTATGCAGCGCTGCACGGCATCAGTCGCGACGAGGCCGATGCCCGCCTGTTGCCGGAGTTCATCGCCACCCAGCACACGCTGCCGTGGTACTGCACCGACCATTGGAGCCGGGTGACCGGGCTCGACATGCTGGTGCTCAAGGCTGAAATTCGCGAGCGCATCCGGCCCCTGCCGGGCGCGGTGGCGTTTCTCGACGCGGTGCGCGCCAGCGGCCGCGGGCTGTGGCTGGTGACCAATGCGCATCCCGACACCTGGCGATTGAAGCTGTCACACACGGGCCTGCAGCCGCGGTTCGACCGCATCGTGTCGTCGCATGAGTTCGGCGCCCCCAAAGAGCACCTGGCCTTCTGGCGCGGCCTGCGTGCGGCGCATGCGTTCGACCCGGCCCGGACCCTGTTCGTGGACGACTCCAAGGCGGTGCTCGACGCCGCGCGGGCCTACGGCATTGGTCAGGTCATCGGCATTCGTCACCCCGATCACAGCGCGCCGCCGCGGCCGGTGGAGGGGCACGACACGGTGGATGCCTTGGCCCATCTGACGCTGGACTGAGGAGGTGGCCGGCAGGCCCAGACCCTGCCCGGACCGAGACGCTAGCCCGGCCGCGACCCGTCCGGCATCAGGCCGCAGCCGCGCAGCAGCCGCTGCCAGGCCAGGGTGTGGCGCTGCCTTGCGTCTGCCAGGTCGGCCCAGAGGCTTCCGGGCGCGGTGGACAGCGCACGTTGCGCGTAGCGCTCAAAGGCGGCCGGCGCCTCTGCCGGCGCCGCCGCCAGCAGGGGCGCCACGGCGTTGTGCTGCGCCGCACCCTCGCGATGCAGGGCCGCCAGATAGGGCTGCAGGCGCCCCGCGTACACCTGATAGAACACCGTCTCGAAGATCCGGGCCTTCGGATTGGGCAGCGCCTGCGGACAGAGGCGTTGCAGGTTCACGGCTTCGAGCGCCTCGGCCGCCGCCTCCAGCGTGGCCGTCATCTGGCCCGCCGCGCGCACCCAGCCGCCGCCATAGGGCGCGCTGCGCAGGGTCTGCAACGCCGACTCGATGTCGTCGAGGGCCACGCCATCGGGCGGATCATCGAACTGACGTGCGGGGGCTGCCAGCGTCGCAAAGGCCCTGACCGGGGCCTGCGCCGCGGCATCGGGCAGCGCGGCCGCGGCTGAAAAGTAGCGGGCGAACTCGTCGCTTGCCCAGGTCGCGGCCCACCACGCCAAGGGCCGCGTGGCGGCCTTGACGGCACGCAGCGGCGCAATGTGCTCCAGCAGCGCCGCGTCGTCTGCGTCCAGCGCGTCCAGCGCGTCCTGGTCGGCCAGCCACGCGTGGCACCGCGCCAGGCGATGCCCGAAGCGGAACTCATAGTCCAGACGCCGGGTGGCCGGCCAATAGCCCCGGCCCATGATGCTGTTGCGCTCGGCGATGAGCTGGGTGAGGTTGCAACGCTGGAAATCGGTCAGGTCGAGCAGGCGGGCGCGCACCTCCGGCAGCGGCAGGTGGCGGTCCCGGGCGCGCGGGTAGGGCAGCGGCGCGGCCTGGGGCAGCACGATCGGCTGGCCGGTGATGCGCGCAACCCGTGCGGTGTAGTCGGCCATCATCGCCTCCGGCCCCTGGCGGCAGGCGCTCACCAGCATGGCAGCGCACACGGCGATGAGGCGCAGCGCGGGTCGTTGTCTGGGGCTGAAGAGGGTGCGGCGCACGGCGCTTGGGGAGTGTCCGGTGGGTGCCGCCAACCCTAACGAAAAAGGCCGACATGACGTCGGCCTTTTGGGCGAAGCGGCGCGCGATCAGCCTTCGGGCTGGTCGGCCTCGGCCTCTTCGATGCTGAGCAACTCGACTTCGAACACCAGGGTTTCATTGGGGCCGATGCGGTTGCCCGCGCCCCGCTCACCGTAGGCCAGCGATGCGGGAATGACGAACTTGTACTTGGCACCGGGGCTCATCAGCTGCACACCCTCGGTCCAGCCGGCAATGACGTTGCCCAGCGGGAAGGTGACGGGTTCGCCACGGCTGTACGAGCTGTCGAACTCGGTGCCGTCGATCAGCGTGCCGCGGTAGTGCACGGTGACGCGATCTTCGGCGGAGGGCTTGTCGCCTTCGGCCGGCGTCAGCACTTCGTACTGCAGGCCAGAGTCGGTTTCGGTCACGCCGTCGCGCTTGGCGTTTTCGGCCAGAAACTTCTCGCCGGCTTCCTTGGCGACCTTGGCGCGTTCGCCGACGGCCTTGGCCTGGGAGGCCTGAATCCGCTCGGCGGCAGAGTTCTTGATCTCTTCGCGGGCAACGTCGTCGAGCTTGAGCTCGCGACCCTCAAAGGCGTCGTCGAGGCCGGCCTTGAGCGCGTCAATGTCAATTTCATCGCGCACCGGAGCCAGCGACTCGCCCAGATCAACGCCAATGGCATAACCAAAGCGCGCCGCGTCGTCTTCGAGATCAACCGACTCGGCGGGGGCGGCGCCCTTGTTGCAGGCGGCCAGCCCCAGGGTCAGGAGCGCCATCGCGGGCAGTGAAAGTTTGCGAGCTGAGAAGACCATGGAACGTCCTTGAAAATTTCAGTGATGAGGTGTGAGGGTGGGTGGGGTCGGAGTGACGACCCCGCGTGATGGGGTGCGCGGCAGTCTAAACAGTCTCTGCCGATGCCGCCGAGCCGGCCGTTGCCGGGCGCCGTCGCGACAGCAGTTGGGCCAGGGTCTGCCGTGCGTCATCAGACAAGAATTCGAGCGCACGTTCGGCGGTGGCATGAATGTCGGGCGAGATGCGCAGGCCCTCATCGCCCTCAGAAGTGAGCAGCCCGACCGAAATCAGCGTGGTCAGGTAGCCGCGGAACAGCGTTGAATCGAAGAACTCGGGCGCGTCCCGCCCGGTGAGCAGCGCCATGCGCTCGGCCAGCAGCCGCGAGTGCTCCTCGATGGCCGCGCGTGACACGGGCAGTTCGCGCTTTGCCTCGGTGGCCAGCAGCAGGGTGGTGATGCAGTAGCGCTCAAGGGTTTCGCCCATGACCCGGCCCAGCATCGACAGGGTGGAGAACGCCGGCTGGGCCACCGACGGGCGCACCAGCCAGGTTGCGTCTTCCGGGTCACGCGACAGCAGGCCGAGCTGCACCAGGACGGCGATGGTCTGTCGCGTGATGGCATCGATGCCGTCAACCGGCCACGGCAGGAAGAATTCATTTCTCAGAAATGGATACAGCGCCTGCACGCTGCTCAGCACCGAATCTTCGGGCATGGCGCCACGGGTGCGGAACAGGTTGGCGATCAGGCCCGGCATGGCCAGCAGGTGCTGAATGTTGTTGCGGTTGTAGGTCATGGCCACCGCCGCCTTGCCGGTGACCCCGTAAATGTCGCCCCAGCGATGCTTGACCTGCGCGATGCCGGCAATCGGCACGGCCCATTCCAGCACCGCGGTGGGCGAGGTCTCGGGAACCAGCTGGTCGGGCCCCACCGGCACGCCCTTGATCAGCCAGATGAGATGGCCAATCTGCTCGATGAACTCATCACGCGACACGGCGCGTTGCGGGGCGGCCAGCAGCGCCACCGCCGCCAGGCCGTTGGCATTGGCCACGGCGCCGGCGTTGATGCGCCGCGCGTTTTCGAGGCCGAGCTGCTGCACGAACTTGTTGAAGCCGACAGGCTTTTCGCTGCCGTCGGGCGTCATGATCTCGCGCCAGCCCGGCAACGCCGCATCGGCGGCGTCCTGCAGCCGGAAGGGCTCGCCGAAGTTGATGTAGGCCTTGCCGTATTGCCGCGACAGAATGGTGCCGGCCTTCAGCAGCCCTTCGGCAGACTCCTTGCGCTTGGTCGCGCCGCGCAGTTCCTTGGCGTAGCTGCCCACTTCCCACACCCGGTCGTAGCCGATGTAGACCGGCACCACGGCCACCTTGCGCGCCCGCTGCCGCAGGCTGGCCTCGACCACCATCGACAACAGCCCGGTCTTGGGCGGCAACAGGCGTCCGGTGCGGCTGCGGCCGCCTTCGGGGAAGAACTCGATGGGGTAGCCACGGCGGATCAGCGCGTCCACATAGGCGCGAAACACGCTGCTGTAGATGCGATCGCCCGAGAAACTGCGGCGCATGTAGAACGCGCCGGCGCGCCGCAGTATGGCGCCCGCCGGCCAGAAATTGAGATTCACCCCCGCGGCGATGTGTGGCGGCACCAGGCCCGCGTGGTACAGGGTGTAGCTCACCAGCAGATAGTCGGCATGACTGCGGTGGCAGGGCATGTAGATGATTTCGTGGTCCTGCGCCCAGTCGCGCACGCGGGACAGGCCCTGCGTCTCGATGGCTCTGAACACGCGTTTGAAGACGATGCCGCCCAGCACCTTGTCGAGAATCCTCAGGGTGATGGTCGAGTAATCTGCCGCAATCTCGTTGGCGTAGCGGCGTGCCCGGGTCATGGCCGCGCTGCGCGTCAGTTTGCCGTTGCGGGTGGCGTCGTCGATGGCGCTCAAGACGCCCGGCCGCTGCAACAGGTCGTCGATCACCACGCGCCGCGGCAGCAGTGACGGCCCCAGCGCCGCCGTGCGGGCGCGCAGAAAATGGAAGTGCAGCGCGCGGGTCAGCTTGCGCTGTCCCAGCGCCGGTGTCGGCGCCGCATCGAAATACTCGCGAAACGCGATGGGGCGGCCGAAGTTGGCCAGCACGTTGCGGCCGTTGGCGAACATGATCAGCAGCTTGCGCAAGCGCCCGGCCTGCACGCTGTCGGAAAACAACAGGCGAAACCAACTGGTCTCGGAGCCGGGGTCGCGGCCCCAGAAGATCGACACCGGAATCACCTGCGCGTCGAACTCGGGCATGCCGGCGGCGGTTTCGATCAGCGTGGACAGGCTCGATGCCTTGCGGCGTTCTTCCAGCAGTACCGGCATGTACAGCACGCCGGTACGGTCAATGTCGGGCACATGGCGCCCGGTGCGGCTGGGGCTGGGCAGGCCCATGTCGCGGCAGATGCGCTCCAGCACGAACAGGTCGGTCCAGTCGCGCGTGGCCAGCACGTACACCACCGGGCGTGCGGGGTCCAGGGCCATCTCGCCGACCAGCGGCGCAGGCGCCGCGCGGTAACGGATGTACGCGTTGATCGGCCGGAACGACAGCCACGCCATGCTGTAGAGCAGGCGAAAGAGCCACTGGCCGATTTGTCTCAACGGACCCCCTTACAGATGATCGTTCTCGCGCAGTGCGCGCTCACATTTTCCGGGGACTCTGCAACACTTCGACCCTCGTCGCGGGTGCGGCGTCTCCCGTACTGATTCCAGCCAGGTAGCGTGACCTGTTCATGAAAAGTGTAAACGAAGCAACCCCCACGCCTGAGGACAAAGAGCGTCAGCAATTGCGCGAAGCCTCGGCACGTCTGACGCGTGTGCGGTCTCTGACCCACTGGCTCGACAACGCGATTCGCGTGCCCGGCACGCAACTGCGGTTCGGCATTCAGCCGATCATCGGGCTGGTGCCGGTGCTCGGCGACGTGATCGGGCTGCTGCTGACCGGGTTCGTGATTGTGCAGGCATGGCTGATTGGCGCGCCCAGGTCGCTGCTGGGGCGCATGGTGACCATCGCCATCGCCGATTTCTTCATCGGCCTGGTGCCGGTGGTCGGCGATGTGGGCGATGTCGTCTTCAAGGCCAACACGCGCAACCTCAAGTTGCTGGAAACCCATCTCGACGCCCGGCTGACCCCGCCGCCGCCGCCGCCGCGTCGCGGCCGTTGGGTGGTGCTGGCGCTGCTGGGCGCGGCAGCGGTGTGGGGGTTGGTGGCAGCCGTGGCCTGGTGGTCACAGCGGTGAGGGCCGTTGATGCACTGCGCACCAGCGCCCTGTTCGAATCACTGAGCGATTCGGTACTCGACGCCTTGGTCGGTCGCGGCACCTGGATCAACGTGCGCGGCGGTGAACGCATCATTTCAGTGGGCGATGCCTCCGACTGCATGTACGTGCTGGTCGCTGGGCGGCTGGCCGCGATCAGTCCGGTCGGCGAGATGCTGGGCGAGATCGCCCCCGGCGAACCCATCGGCGAGATCGGTCTGCTGGCCGATGAGCAGAGGGTGGCCAATGTCACCGCGCTGCGCGACTCCATTCTGCTGCGCTTCGACCGCGAGGCCATGCTGGAGGTGCTGCGCGCCGAACCGGAGGCGTTGCTGGTGCTGACCCGCACCATCATTCGCCGCCTGCGCCGCACGCAGAAGGAAAAGCGCCGCGCCCGCGCCCTGGGTCGTCGCGCGGTGGCGCTGATTCCACTGCTGCCCGGGCTCGATCTGACGCCCGTCGCCAAGGCCCTGGTTGACGCGCTGTCGCCGTATGGCAGCGTGCTGCTGCTCGACCCCGAGACGGTAGACCACGCGCTGGGAGCGGGCGCCCACGACACCCTGTTCGACGACGCCGACGGGCATCAGCGCGTCGTCACCTGGTTGGCCGAACAGGAGCAGGCGCATCGTTATCTGATTTATCTGTGTCCGCCCAAGACCGGCGCCTGGGCGCGGCGCTGCATGCGTCAGGCCGATCGGCTGCTGCTCGGCGTCGACCCCGGCGCGCACGTCTCGGGCACGCCGATGTTGGCCGAGCTGCTGGCGGCGGGCGTGCAGGTGCCCCGCGACATCATGATGCTGTCCGATTCGCCGGGTCGCGAGACCGACGTGATGGCCTGGCGCGATCGGGCACGGGCCAACGGTCATCTTTACGCCGCGCCCGACGGCCGGCTGCCGGATGCGCGACGCATCGCCCGGCTGTTGACGCGCCGCAGCATCGGCGTGGTGCTGGGCGGCGGCGGCGCGCGCGGCTTCGCGCATCTGGGCCTGTTCCGGGCGCTTGAGGAGCTCGACATTCCGGTCGATGTGGTCGGCGGCAGCAGCATGGGCGCCTATTTCGCCGGGCTCAAGGCCGTGGGGCACGACACCGAAACCATGCGCAAGATTGCGCGGGACATGTTCGTTGAACACAACCATCTCAACGATTTCATCTTTCCCAGCGTGGCCTTCATTCGCGGTCGCAAGTTCGTCAAGGAGCTGCACCGCTGCTTCGGTGATGTGCAGATTGAGCACCTGTCGACCCGCTATTTCTGTGTCTCCAGCAACCTGTCGCGAGGGCGCCTCGAGGTGCACGAGCAGGGGCCGCTCTATCTCTGGACCGCCACCAGCATGGCCGTGCCCGGGGTGGCCCCGCCGGTGATCTGGAACGAAGACCTGCTGGTCGATGGCGCGCTGCTCAACAGCCTGCCCACCGACGTTATGGAAGGGCTCGATCTGGGGCCGATCATCGCATCCGACGTTTCAACCGGCGGCGAGTTGACCGCGCCCGGCATCAAGGGCCCCGACCCGGAAGGTTTGTTCAGCTGGCGCGGCGACGCCAAGCGGCCGTCGCTGCTCAACATCATGTTTCGCACCGCAACCGTGGGCGGTCAGCGCGGCGCCAGCGACCGCGCCAGCAGGGCCGACGTGTATCTGCGCATGCCGGTGAGCGATGTCGGCATGTTCGACTGGAAACATTTCGACGACGTCAACCGGCGCGGCTACGAATTCGCGCTCGACCAGCTGACCCCGGTGCGGGATCAGCTGGTGAACGGCATGATCTGAGATCGCGGCCCGTCGGCCGGGCGCGCTCAGGCTGCGCCCGAGGCAGACGCACGTGGAGCGCTGCATCAGGTCGTTTGCGGCGCGACCGGGTCAAAACGTTCAGTGCGAGACATGCATTTCACCTGAGTCGCGCTCATGGCAACGTCCCTACGCCTGCCGAATGACATCGAGGCCCGTCTGACCGCATGGGCAGCGCACACCGGCCGATCCAAGACCTTCTACATCTTGGAGGCCGTCTCGCACTCAAAAAACCGTTACATCAGTTACCGCGCCGCGACATGAAGGCGATGCGCTCGAACAGATGCACGTCCTGCTCGTTTTTCAGCAGCGCGCCGTAGAGCGGCGGCAGGGCTTTCTTGCTGCTGGCATCGCGCAACACCGCAGGGTCGATATCTTCGGCCAACAGCAGCTTCAGCCAGTCGAGCAGCTCCGAGGTGGAAGGCTTCTTCTTCAGGCCCGGCAGGTCGCGCAGGCCAAAAAAGACCTCCATCGCCTCCTTGACAAGGTTCTTCTTCAGGTCGGGGAAGTGCACATCGACGATCTGCTGCATCGTGTCCTTGTCGGGAAAGCGAATGTAGTGGAAGAAGCAGCGGCGCAGAAACGCGTCCGGCAATTCCTTTTCATTGTTCGACGTGATCAGAATGATGGGCCGCACCTGGGCGCGCACCGTGCGCCGCAGCTCATGCACGTAGAACTCCATCTGGTCGAGTTCGCGCAGCAGGTCATTGGGAAACTCGATGTCGGCCTTGTCGATCTCGTCGATCAACAGCACCGGCCGCTGCTCGCTCTCGAAGGCCTCCCACAGCTTGCCCTTGATGATGTAGTTGCCAATGTCCTTGACCCGCGCATCCCCCAGCTGCGAATCGCGCAGGCGCGACACCGCGTCGTACTCGTAAAGGCCGTGCTGCGCCTTGGTGGTCGACTTGATGGCCCAGTCGATGAACGGCGCATTCATGGCCTGCGCGATCTCGCGCGCCAACTGCGTCTTCCCGGTGCCGGGCTCGCCCTTGACCAGCAGCGGCCGCTCCAGGGTGACCGCCGCATTGACGGCCATCATCAAATCGTCTGTCGCGACGTAGGCATCGGTGCCGGTAAAACGCATGGAAAAACTCCGCGAAGGTTGAAGCGCACAAGTGTAGCCGGGCGGGCACAGCGGGGTTTATCGGGCGTGCCGCCTTCGCCACCGTCGTCGCATCTGCGCGCAAGTCGCGCTCAGCGCACGCCCTCGGCCTGCAGGCGGCCCAACAAAAAACCCCGGCGTTTCAGGCCGGGGTTTTGCGAATGCAGCGGGGTGATCAGGCTTCGGCGGCCAGCGCCGCGGCCTTGTCGGTCTTCTCCCACGAGAACGTGGTGAAGGTCTGCCCATTCAGGGTCTTCTCGACCGGCTTGCGGCCGAAGTGCCCGTACGCCGCAGTGGCCTGATACATCGGATGCAACAGGTCCAGCATCTTGATGATGCCGCCCGGCCGCAGGTCAAAGTGCGCCCGAACCAACTGCTCCAGACGCGCGTCGCTGACCTTGCCCGTGCCGAAGGTGGTCACCATCACCGAAGTGGGCTCGGCCACCCCAATGGCATACGACAACTGCACCTCGCACCGCGCCGCCAGCTTGGCCGCCACAATGTTCTTGGCCACGTAGCGTGCGGCGTAGGCGGCGCTGCGGTCCACCTTCGACGGATCCTTGCCCGAGAACGCGCCGCCGCCATGGCGTGCCCAACCGCCGTAGGTGTCAACAATGATCTTGCGGCCGGTCAGACCGCAGTCGCCAACCGGCCCGCCGATGACGAAGTTGCCGGTGGGGTTGATGTGAAACTTGGTGTCTTTCGTGATCCATTTCTCAGGAATCACCGGCTTGATGATCGACTCCATCACCGCCTCACGCAGCGTTTTCAACTTGATGTCGGGGTCATGCTGGGTCGACAGCACCACCGCATCGACGCCTACGGCCACGTCATTCTCGTAGCGCAGCGTGACCTGACTCTTGGCATCCGGGCGCAACCAGGACAGCCCATTCTTGGCGCGCCGCACCTTGGCCTGCAGCTCCACCAGACGGTGGCTGTAGTACACCGGGGCCGGCATCAATTCCTTGGTTTCGTTGCAGGCGTAGCCAAACATCAGGCCCTGGTCGCCGGCGCCGATATCGAGGTCACCCTTCTCTGCGCCGGCCGCGCCGTCCACGCCCATGGCGATGTCGGGGCTCTGTTTTCCCAACAGATTCAACACGCCGCAGGTTTCACCGTCGAAGCCAATGGCCGACGAGGTATAGCCCACATCCGAGATCACCTTGCGCACCAGCGCTTCGAAATCGACGTTGGCCTTGGTGGTGACCTCGCCCGCCAGGATTGCGACGCCGGTCTTCACCAGCGTCTCGCTGGCGATGCGGGCGCGGGCGTCCTGGGCAAGAATTGCATCAACAATTGCGTCCGAAATCTGGTCGGCAAGCTTGTCGGGGTGGCCTTCGGAGACAGATTCGGAGGTAAAGAGATAGCTGGACATTCAAGAGACCTGTTTTGGGTGTCGAAGTGGATGGCGCATTTTTTCACCGTGAAGCCCAAGTTTAACGTTGGTTGCCCTGTAGCGAGCGCCTGATCTGTGTGATACTTTTTCGCGGTACGGTCTGAACGGACGGGCGTCACTCACGTGATGTTCAGGCCGCGCGGGCAAACTTCGTAAGACTGCAATCAGGGAGTGGGGTTCCGGCGCATCGCGCACTGCTGACGACCCCGTCAATCATCATCAAGTCGGAGATTCAGAAATCATGTTCGAGGCCACAAAACTAGTCGCAGCCTCCGCCCTAGCTGCTGTTGCGATGTCTGCCGGCGCTCAAGCGGATACGAGACCGTACATTTCGCTCGGAGGAAATGTCATTTTCGAAGATTCAGATCGCGAATCCGACACCGGTTTCGGCGGCAAGATTGCGTTTGGCAAGCGCCTCAACACCTATCTGGGTTACGAGTTGCAGGGCTTCTACAACGACTTCGACGGCGGCAGCAGCGGCCTCGCCGACTGGGAAGATTACGGCGTCGGCGCCGATGTCAACCTGTTTCTGAGCCAGAGCCCCACGTGGGCACCCTATCTGCTGTTCGGCGGTGGCGTGATGCGTTCCGAAGCCACCGCAAACAATCCTTCTGCCCCCCTGCAGCGGCTCGATCAGCGCCGCGCATTCGGCAACGTTGGCGCGGGTTTGAAGTATTTCCCGATGTCCGCGAATGTGGGCTGGACTGCCGACTACCGGTTCCGGTACTTCGACACCAATGTGGCCGGCATCGAAGAAATCGGTGATCACATCGTGTCATTGGGCCTGCTGTTCCCGCTCGGCTCCAGGGTGGCAGCCGCACCTGAGCCAGCCGCCGCTGTGGTTGACAGCGATGGCGACGGTGTCCCGGATGATCGTGACCTGTGCCCCGGCACTCCGGCGGGTGTTGCCGTGGACGCGCGTGGATGCCCTGCCGACTCGGATGGCGACGGGGTTCCCGATTATCTGGACAAGTGCCCCAACACCGCCACCGGCGTCACCGTGAACAAGGACGGCTGCCCTGTTGATGCAGCGGGTCCCAACCGTACCTTTGAAAACGTTAACTTCGCCTTTGACCGTTCCGAACTGAATGCCTATGCGCGTGAAATTTTGGACAACGCTTCTCAGGTGATCAACGAGTTGTCGGGTCAGTACGGTGGCCTCAAGGTGCAGATCGACGGTCACACTGACTCCGTGGGTAGCCCCGGCTACAACGTGGCGCTTTCCGAGCGTCGTGCCAACGCGGTGAAGCAGTACCTGATCCGTAAGGGCGTCGATGCCAAGCGTATCGAAACGCAGGGCTTTGGCCTCACCAAGCCGATTGCCACCAACGAGACGGAAGCTGGGCGTGCGCTCAACCGTCGCGCTGAAGTTCGGACCAAGGCGCAGTAATCGGAGCAAGAAGAGCCTGAGATGATGTCCAGTTCATTCGCTTAGGCCGCAGGTCTTGGCCCTCCCGCTACCCAATAGCGGGAGGGCTTTTCTTTTGGGCTCACCAGGCGTCGCGGGTTCAGACGGTGGCCAATGGACCGCCTTCAAGTGCGTCAGAGTGACCCGCTTGTTGCGGGGTGGTCCTGAGACTCACATGCAGGTTTTATTCGAGTAATGTTCATCATGCCGTTCAATCGACTTTGGAATTGGCTGCTCAGCATCGCCGTGGTTGGATATGGGTTTGCGGGGTCTTTACAGGCTCAGAGCGTCCCGCTTGCGCTCTCCCATTCACTGTCTGCTGAGGCGCCAAAGCGCGCGCCGCGGAGCGACGATCCAGGGCTGACCGTAGATTCCTTGCCTGAGGCGCTTCGCGCAGCCTGGTCGACCGAGGCCCGCATACTGGAAGCGCAAAGTGTGGCCAGTGCGAGCGGATTCGATGTTGACGCGGCCCGGACGGGCTTCTTCCCGTTTGCGACGATTGGCGCGAACCAAAGTGAAGACGGAGACACATTCACGTCGGTTCGCATCGTTCAGCCCCTCTGGAACGGCGGTTTCACGCGGGCTGAAGTGGACGGTGCCCAGCAGGCCGAAAGGGCGGCAATCGCCGAGATCGAGATGGCCCGTCTGGAAGTGGGGCGAGAAGTACTGGAGGCCTATTTTGAGCTGCTGTCAGCTGAAACCCAGGAGGAGCAGTGGACCCGACATATCGCAACGCTGCAGCGTCTTGTGGGCGTCATTCGGCGTCGCGCTGAGGAGGGCGTCGCGCCAGAGGCCGATGTGCAGACGGCCGTCAGTAGAATCCGTCAGGCAGAGGCAGGTCGCGAGGTGAGCCGCGCGGCCAGTGCCACGCAAAGGGCCGAACTGGCCCGTCTCATGAGTCGGGAGCCAGGTGACGTGCGGTGGCCCTCTCTTGCCAGTCAACTGTCGCCCGCCGAGCAGGCCGGAGCGAACGACCGCAGTATTCTTGAACGACATCCGCAGCTTGTCGCGGCGGACGCGCTGATCGCCCAGCAGGCGGCAGAAGAGCGTCGCCAACGCGCCGCGATCTGGCCCGAACTGCAGCTTCAATATCGGGTAGATGTGGAAGGCGTGCGTACCTCGCAGCAGGACGGCGCCCTGTTGGTGCTCGAGTATCAGACCGGAAACGGGTTGCGCGGCATCCGTTCGGCGCAGGCAGAGGCCCAACGCACACGCGCCGCGGCGCAGCGGCGATTGCAGGCTCGGCAAGAGGTCATCACGCGCCTTAGAGTCGTTAGGGCCGAGCTCGTGGCGGCAGTGGCCCAGCGTCGTTCGCAAGCGGCAGCCGTCGCCGCAACCGATGTGCTGCTTGACAGTTTTCTCAGGCAGTTCGAAGTCGGTCGCAAGTCGTGGGTTGAGGTGCTGAACGCGTCCAGAGAGGCCAACGACACTCGGCTCCAGGCGGTTGCTGCGGAAAGCCAGTATTGGCTTGCAAATGCAACGCTTGCGCTTGAAAGCTTGCGCTGGGAGCGTCTGGTCAGCACCGCGGACGACGGCGCTGCGTCGCCGCCGCTTCCGGTTCTGGAGTCGACGCGCCATGACACCGAGCTCTTTGAGCAACCCATCGAGCTTCCTCAGGACGAAGGGGCGAGCCCATGAGAAAAGCAACAGAAGACAGTCCCCGGCGCGCTGAACTGGTCGCCGAAGCCATTCGCAAGATGGCCCAGCTTCGCGGATTGCACGTGTCGATACGCGAGGCATCAGCGGCTTGGGCCGATGTTCCCGAGCGCGAACCTGCTGCCCGTCTGGCGGCGGTGTGGGCGCTGCTGTTCCCCGGCCATTCTTTAGAGCGGGTTCCCGCCGACAGACTGCACCCCTCGCAGTTGCCTGCTTGGGTGCTTGACGATTCAAGACTCGGCATCTTGAGATCCTTGGGGTCTGCAACAGAGGTCGCCACCATCGACTGGTACCCCAAGCAGGCGGGCCACGGTGCCGCACACCGGGTGGCCTGGGTTCCGGTCGTCCCCATCACCGCCCCTGACGATGATCTCGAGGTCAACGTAGACCGTCGTGGTCCGGCCACGATGGCGATCTTGGCGGCGTTCAAGGCGCACTGGCGTATCTTTCTCAACGTCGCTCTGGTCACCTTGATGATCAATCTGATCGCGATAGTGGCCCCACTCTTCGCCATGCAGGTGTACGACCGGGTTGTGCCCAACCTTGCTTACGACACCCTCTGGGTTCTGGCCGTAGGGGTGATCGTCGCCTACGTGTTCGAGCTGATACTTAAACTCGCGCGCCTGAGAATTCTTGAGAAGACCACCCGACGCATTGATGAAGCCCTGTCGTTGCACTTCTTCAACCGCGTGCTTGGCTTGAAGGTTGACCGACGGCCCCAGCGTGTGGGGTCCTTGGTGGCACAGGTCCGCGACTACGAGGCCGTGAAGAACATCTTCACCTCCTCAACGCTGTTTGCGCTGGCCGACCTTCCGTTCGTCATGTTCTTCATCAGCATCGTCTGGATGATCGGCGGTGCCATTGTCTGGGTGCCGATCGGCTTCTTCGTCATTTGCCTCACCATCGGCCTGCTCGCCTACATCCCCGTCAAGCGCGCGCTGCGTGACCAGAAAGACGAAATCACCCGACGGCAGGGGCTGTTATTCGAGGCCATTTCCGGTGCCGAGCGCATCAAGTCGTTGGGGGGCGAGACCTTGTTCGATGACCACTGGCATCGGGTCTCCAAGGTCGTCAATGAGCATGGAGAGCGTGTCCAGTCGCGAATGGCCGGCAGCCAGTTCACCACCCAGTTTTTCCAGCAGTCGGCATTCGTTGCCATCATCATCGTCGGGGTCACGCAGATCGAGGCCGGCGTGCTCAGCATGGGCGGACTCATCGCCGCGACCATGCTGTCGTCCAGGGCGCTGGGCACCACTGCGGGCATCACGCCGCTGCTGCTGAGCTGGGGCTCAGCCCGGTACGCGCTGGAGATACTCAACCAGCTTCTGAGCCGCCCCAGTGATCAAAACGACCATCGCCAAGCCAGTAGCGCCGTGGACAAGCTGCCGCTCTCACTTTCAGGTTTGATCTATCAGTACGAGGGCGACCAGAAGCCCTCGCTCGACATTGCCGACTTGGTGGTTTCACCGGGTGAGCGAATCGCCATACTCGGCACCAATGGAAGCGGCAAGTCCACGCTCATGAAGCTTCTGGCGGGAATTGCCACCCCGAGTCAGGGCGAAGTTCGCATCGGTGGCCTCGACATGCAGCACTGCCGGCTGAGCTGGCTGCGCGAGCGCATTGGCTACCTGCCCCAAGAGGTGCAGCTGTTCTCCGGAACCCTTGAAGACAATCTGGTGCTGGGTTTGGCGCGCCCCTCTGAAGACGAAATACGCAACGCACTACGTGCCACCGGACTGCTTTCAGCCGTCGAACGCCACCCCCTCGGCCTCGGCCTGCCCATCCGCGAGGGAGGCACCGGCCTCTCCGGTGGACAGCGGCAAATGGTCGGGCTGACGCGCCTGCTGTTGCAGCAGCCGTGGATCTGGCTGCTGGACGAGCCGTCGGCAAGCCTCGACAGCGAAGCCGAAGCGCGCCTGATCGCGGTGCTCACGAACCTTCCGGCGCACCACACCATCGTCTTCACCACCCATCGGCCAAACTGGCTCAAGCTCGCGAGCCGCGTGTTGCTGCTTGAGAACGGCGAAATCAAGCTCGATCAGCCGGCCGAAAAAGTGCGCATTGGCACGGCCAACCGCCCCGACCCTCACGCCATTGATCGCACCGGCGTCGAATCAACCGCAGCAGATCGGTCATTGGGCAAGACGGGCTCGTGAAGCCACCCGAGATGCGCGCGCCAGGCAACAAGGAAACTCAACATCACCATGGCTGCTTCGCCTAAAAATTTGCAAAGTCGGTTATTCGCCCGTATCGAGCCCATCCGCTTGGGCCCGGAGGGGCGCATTGGATTCTGGGTACTTGCCCTTTTCATCGCATTTGGAACCTGGGCGAGTTGGGCTGAGATCGACGAACAAATCCGCACCAACGCCAAGGTCATCGTGTCGTCCAGATCGCAGATCGTTCAGTCGGTCGATGGTGGCGTGTTGACCGAGCTCAATGTTCGAGAGGGCGACAAAGTTGCAGCAGGCGACCTGCTCGCCGTGCTCGACCCGGCACGCATGCAGGCCAGCGCAGACGAAATTGTGGCCAAAACGCTCAGCCTGAAGGCCGTCATGCAGCGGTTGGAGGCCGAGATCGGTGATCGGCCCCTGAAGTTCAGCGAAGAGCTGCGCCGGCACCCCCAGATCATCCGCAGCGAGACAAGACTCTACGAGCGACGCCGCCAGGCCTTGGACGAAGAGCTGGCCTCCATCGAGGCCGGCTTGGCGCTGGCAACGCAAGAGCTCGAAGCACTGCAGCGACTTGCCGCAACCGGCGACGCATCGTCCACCGAAGTTCTGCGCTCCCGCCGCCAGGTCACCGAGATGCAAGCCAGCCTGACGAATCGGCGAAACCGCTACTACCAGGAAGCTCAGGCCGAGCTGTCGAGCGCGCGGGGTGAGTTGCAACAATCGCTTCAGGTCTTGGCGCAGCGCAAGGAGGCCCTGGCCTCCACCCGGCTTTACGCCCCCATGAGTGGCGTCGTGAACAACGTACGCTTCACCACCATCGGCGCCGTTCTACGTGCAGGCGAAGAGCTGTTGCAAATCGTGCCCAGCGGCGAGCCACTGATTGTCGAAGCCAAGGTGCCGCCGCGAGACGTCGCGTTCGTGCGGCGTGGACTCAAGGCCAATGTCAAGCTCGACGCCTATGACTACGCCATCTACGGTGGCTTCACGGGTGAGGTGGTCTACATCAGCCCCGACACCTTGGAAGACCGCTCGCCAGGCAGCGAAGAAGAGCCCGCCTACCGCGTCCACGTGCAAATAGACCCCGAGAACCAGGGGCGGCGGCAGGCAAGAGCCGATGAAATCGAGATCATTCCCGGCATGACCGCCACCGTTGAGATCATCACCGGCCGCAGAACCGTGGCACAGTATTTGCTTAAACCCATTAGGCGTGTCAGAGAAAACTCACTTACCGAGCGATAACAGTGACTTACGTACAGGTTTTTAACGTATTGCATTATGTATCGGAAGAGGACTATGCTCGGGCGTCGGAATAACGAGGGGGGCGTTGTGTGCGGAACTGGACAATTGATGTCGCCTGTGTCCCACAAACGTCAAAAGCTGCGTGATAGACTTTTCGCTAATAAGCCTTCTGCGAGGCTTGTTGTTGGCTTGTGAGGGGTGTTAGCTTTCGCGTCTGTTGGGGCTCGCGCGCGCAGCGTGAGATCAAGCTTTATCGGTAACGATTTTCTCGCAAGAGCGGCGGTTCCGCCGACACGCTAGTCGGTAACTTTATTAATTTGGAGATTGTTCATGGCAAAGGAAGTAGATAGTCGCCTAGACGCTGCGATGCAGGCGCTGCAAGCAAGCCTGCTCGTCGACGACGCAATGCGGCAAGAAGAAGGGGAGGCCATCGCGCCTGCAATTGAGGCAAGCGCCACTGGCGAAATTGCCGAATCTTCACTGGTGGCAGACGCCGGCACCGCGTTGGACTTGGCGACACTCGCTTCCGCCAGTGACCAGGCAGCTGCCGTGCCATCATGGGCCCTGATTGGCGGCGCAACCGTTGTGGGCATCAGCGCCATCGTGGTTGCTTCTGACGACGACGACGAAATCGAAATCGTAGACGGCGGCCCGGTGGACCCCACCGACCCGACGGGCCCCACTGACCCGACGGGTCCCACCGACCCGACGGGTCCCACCGATCCGACAGGCCCCACCGACCCGACGGGCCCCACCGACCCGACCGGTCCGACGGATGCAACTGACGTCACCGCCGAGCTGGGTCCCAACGGTGACCTCGCCAATGGTGGCACGCTGACCGGCACGGACGGCGTTCAAGACATCTTCGAGATCAATTTCGGCGTTTTGGGTGCAGGTGATTCGGCCAAACCCACGTCAATCGGTCAGGGTCAGAACATCCGCATCGAAAATCTCAGTCTTGAAGACGGTGACACCATCCGCTTCGTCGGCACGCAAGACCTTGACACGGCTGAGTTCTTTGATCTCGTCAAGCCGACGACCAACCCGTTTGCCGACACCACCACCCTCAACTTCTTCAATGATGTTGGCAACGCCGTCAGCGTGAGCTTCACGATCGATCAAGGGTTCGATCAGCAACTGGGCGCGCAGGATGACCTGTTCGTCAACTTCTTCGACATCACCACCGCCTAATTTCAGGGAGCTTTAAACAAATGGTTACCAAACTACTCACCACGATCAATGATCGTGAAATTCTTGACGGACAGATCGACACCTTCGTCGATGTTTCCGGTGCAGCCGACCGTTACCTGGTTGAGGGCACGATCAGCGGTGATGTTGAAGTCCAGGACTTCGACGGCGGCGTGATTGTTCTGCCGGCCGGCTTGACCCTTGAAGATGTGCAGGTCGCAGCCGGCGGTTCCGCCGTGCAGATCACCGTCAACGGTTCGACCATCACCTACACCTCGGGCGGCGCTGGCGCAGCGTTCACCGTGGTGCTGGGCGGCAGCAACGAAAACCTCGCAGCTGGCACGACCGTCACGGCCGAAGCGTTCGCAGACCTGTTCGACGCAGCCGGCGCTGGCGCCGTGGTCGGCGCTGACGGCACGCTGGGCGATGGCACCGTTGATCCAGGCCCGAGCGATGGTCTCGAACTGACGACCGGCCGTGACGTGCTCGCCGGCACCGCCGGTGACGACGTGTTCTCCGCGCCGATCATCCAGAACCAGATCGGTGCAGTGACCAACACCTTCGAATCGGGCGACGCGCTCGACGGTGGTGCGGGTCGCAACATCCTTGAAGCCGATCTGACCGCAGTGGTCAGCGGCTCAATCCCGGTGGGCCCCGCCATCTCGGCGACGACTGCCAACATCCAGGAAGTGTATCTGCGCCATCAGTTCCCGATCATCAACTTTGCGTCCAACGAGAATCTCATTGCGACGATCGACGCGCAGAAGATGGTGGGCGTTGAGCAGTGGTGGTCAGACAACAGCCGCAACGACATCATCATCGAAGACGTGCGTTCGGCGCCGCAGAACACCACCTTCGGCTTCCGCGACAGCGATCCCAATGTGTCGTTTGTGGCCCTGTTCAGCCCCGAAGCGCTGCAAGGGTTTGTGGACGAAGTCAACTCCGCCTTGGTGGTCACGCTGGTTGATGTCAGCGACCCCTCGCAGCAGTTGAATCGCATCGACGTCACCAGCCTCACCTTCAATTTCGACGGCACCGACTACACCTTGCAGTCGGCCGCCATCACGGCAGCTGACACGTATGCCGAGCTCGCCGCAGCCATTCAGGCTGAGTTGGACGGCACGCCCGCCCTCGCTGGCCTGGTGGCCACCGTGGACAGCACCAGCCTGGCCAACACCGTAGTGGTGATCAACGACCCGGCGGGCGGCGTGTTCGGCCCCGGATCTTCAGTGGCCTTCGAAAACAACACCGGTGGTCTCGTTGCCCAGGGTGTTGAACCCGGCCTGCCGGTTGAAGTGGTCGACCTCATCACCACCGACATCGTGCTCGACAACGTCGGCCGCGGCAGCGAAGGCGGTGCGATGGTCGTGGGTGGCATGTCCACTCGTGGCGGCGTCGAAGTGTTCAACGTTGTCGTGGACCGCGACAGCTGGCTCGAAACGCTGACGTCCACCAACAACGCCCTGCAGGAAATCCACGTGACCAGCGACGCTGGTTCCGATGGCTACCTCTTCCTGGGTCAAGGCCAGGAATCGGCTGAGGGTCTGAACACGGCGCAGCGCATCCCCACGACCACCGACAACCGTCTTGGTTTTGGCGTCATTGCCCCGGATTTCGGCCCGGCCGGCATTTCCGACGTGCGTGTGTTTGATTCCACGATGTTCAACGGCGACCTGAAACTGGCCGCCGAGCTCACCGAAGCAGTGATCGACAAGTACCTTGCCGATGTGACTGACCCGGTGCAGTTCAACTACTTCTTCGGCGACGGCACCAACAACCTGCATCTCGACCTGGACGAAGTCGTCGCCCACGACCTCGACTTCCGTCTGTCGATTGTCGGCGGTGACAACGCAGACCGCTTCAACTTCACCGACAGCAGCTCCACCAAGAGCAACATCAGCGTGGACGGCGGTCTGGGTGACAACATCGTTGAAGTCAAGACCACCACCTCGGACGAACGTGCTGCGGGCGCCCCGACGGGCACCACGCAGGCTTGGGCCTCATTCACCAACATCCAGACCCTGGTTGTTGCGGGTGGCGTCGGTTCGCTGCAGGAAATCGTTGACGGCAACATGACCTCGCTCGACGGCGGCACGGTGATCGTCGCGACTGAAGAAGGCGCGATCAGCACGTCCGTCACGCAGCTGCGTCAGGACACCGACCTCAGCATCAGCGGCAAGAACCAGACCATCGGTCCGGGCGAGAACAACGACGACCAGACCTTTGGCACCGTCGCGTTCAACATCAGCCGCGGCATTCCGGGCGACAACAGCGTTGATCTGCTGCTCGACAACACCGCCCGCAACAATGGCGAGTTGAGCGTTGACAACCTCATGGTCACCACCGGCCCGGGCGTTGGCAACGTTCTGAACCTCACCAGCGGCGGCAGCCGCGACGTGACCAACCTGGTTCAGTCGTCCACCTACATGGGCATCAACACCCTCAACCTGCTGGGCACGCAAGACCTGGCGATCAACGTGTCAGCCATGCCGGCCGGCCCGTCGATCGTCAACGGCGCCGCCCTCACCGGCGACCTGCTGCTGGGCATGAATGGCGCTCTGCTGAACGGCAACAACAACGTCATCACCGGCACGGCCGGCGACAGCGACCTGTTCGTGGTCTACAGCAACAGCGGTGTTTCGAATGTGACGGCCACCGTGTCGGGCTTTGAAACGGTGCAGTTGGGCCTGCTGGGCGGTCAGTTCGACTTCCTCGTCGGCGGTTCGCCGAACCAGGAATTCCGCGGCGTGTACAACGCAGCCAACACCTTGGGCGCTGAGCTGTACTTCATTCAGCACACGGCTGGCGATGCGGTTTCGATCCTCAACATGGACACCGTCCAGGGCGTGATGATCGACACCGACAACAACGAATCGGCCACTGCCGACGTGACCCTGACCGCCGACGATCGCGATAACGGCAACACGCTCAACCTTGAATTGGCCAACGCTGCCGGCTTCGGCGGCGCCTGGGCCAACGGCGATCGTGAGTTGACCATCGTTGACTACCGCACCGTGAATCTCGAGCTGGGCACGGGTGATGCAGAGTTCGTGCTGTTCCTCAATGACGGCATGAACGACACCTTCACCCGCACCCTGAACATCTCGGGCGGCGATGTGGATCACAGTTCATTGGTGGCGGCGCCCGACTCGGCTTCGCTCGACATCGGTCAGCTCGACACCGCACTGACCCTGGTTGACATTTCGGCCTACGACGGTGAGTTGGTTGACGCACAGTGGGACAGTCAGCTCGGCACCAATGCAGTGGTCGTGGGCAACGAGTTCAACTTCAACTTTGATCTCTTGGACAACACCGACTTTGGTCAAAGCGTTGTGTTGCTCACCGGTCAGTTGGGTGCCGACGGCAACTATGGTTCAGGCGCTGAAGTGCAATTGGACTTCGAGGTGCTTGGCACGGCTCAGAGCTCAGGCCCGTTCCCGATCGGTATCACCAATGGTGACAAGGCGGCCTCTTTGACTCAGATCGCGGCTGCGATTACCGCTGCGCCGGTAACGGCGTTCGCAATCGGTCTGAACAACTACGAGATTGACTACACTGCAGTGGTCTCGGCTGGCAATCTCACGGTTTCCGTAGTGGTGACCGATGTCACAGTCGCGGGTAGCCCGGTTGTTCTCGGCGAAGACGACGCATTTATCGTCTCCGGTTCGCTGGACACCGACGCTACTCTTGATGCTCCCGATGGCGTCGGTGTGGTGGTTACCGAAGCTGACGTCCTCTCCAACTTCATCACGACCTTCGACTTCAATACCGATGCCGAAGACTTCGGTGTGGTTTGGGAAGTGGCCGACTTCAACGCGTTCAACGTGGATGGCGTGTCCTTGTCGAACGTGTCGATTCTCGACCTGTCGGATCTGGGCGTTTCGGGTCTGGCCGACATCGTGGTTCAGGATGCCGCGGACTACCTCGCCGGTTTGGATGCCGATGAGATGGCGGCCTATACCGCCTTTGGCAACCCGCCGGCCGGTTTCGCGGCTGGCGACACGGTGATCACCTCCAACGGCGATCTGGACTTCACCATCCACCTCACGGGTGTTGACTTCCTGGATCTGTCGAACGAGAACTTCGTGTTCGCGGCTTGATCGAGCAATAGTCGTAACGTTTAACCGCAGTTGCTGTCTTAAAAGCCACCCTTCGGGGTGGCTTTTTTTTGCCTTGTTTGCCGGGCAGTTCGGATGAAGGAGTGAATACCGTGTTTTCAGATACCGTGAGTCTCGATGCCAGGTTGCATCGAGATCTGTTGTTTGCCGCCAATCAGCCCTACCACTATTGCCAGATGCAGGTCAGTACGCCGGTGATGGCGGCTGAGGCGTATCAGGTGGCGCGCGAGATGCCCCTGTTGTTTTCGGCACGTTCACCCAGCCCCATGGCGCTGTTGGGGGTCGAGGCCGGGCAGAATCTGCATGTCAGGCCCACCGGGCATTGGATTGGCCGCTATGTGCCCGCCCATATTCGGCGGTACCCGTTCATATTGGCGCCGTTGGAGCCGCCGCCGGGCACCGCGGGCGAGCAGGCCGCTGCAGCGCCTCGTTTCGCACTCAAGTTCGCACGGCAGGCGCCGCATCTGCGGGCGGACAATCGCAATGGCGTGCGGCTGTTTGATGGCGACGGACGCCCCACGGAGCCGTTGCAACGCATTCAGAAGGCCATGGTGCAGATGCAGAAAAATGCGCTGCACACCGCCGAACTGGTGCGACAGCTTGAGAGATATCAGCTCCTTGTGGGGCGCACGCTGACCGTGTCGCCGCGAAAGGGCGTCGCGACGAAGCTCGAAGGGTTCAGGGTCGTAGAGGACAAGACCTTCGCATCGCTCTCGGCAGAGGCCCTGGCAGACCTTGCAGCGACGGGCGCTTTGGCACTGATTTATGCGCACCATGTATCATTGACCAACCTGCGAGATGGCGTCATCGCTCAGATGCAGAGCGACAGCCCGGCGACGCCCGATCTTGACACGCTGTTTGGCGCTGACAACGACGATATCTCGTTCAATTTCAACTCCTGATCCTTCGAGGCTGTTCAACGATGAGCGACAAGAAACCCCAGACCCTGACCATTGATAACGTTGAATACAACGTTGCCGACCTCTCGGAGGCGGCGCGTGCTCAAGTGGTCAACGTGCGGGTGACTGACGATGAGATTCAGCGGCTGAATCGGCTGTTGGCGATTGCACAAACCGCGCGCACCGCGTACGCCAATGCCCTTAAGAATGAATTGCCCAAGCACTAGGCTGGATGTGCCAAACAACAACCCTGCCAAGTGCAGGGTTTCTTTGTGAAGGTGCCGCAAATCTTCTCGGGTAGTTGCAGGCCGGCAGGTGTGTGTTGCGTTCGGTAACTCGAAGCCGTGTTTCTACAGCATGGGTGATGGGTGGCTGCGGCGTGCGTGTTGATCGTTAAAAACTTCTGGAATTGATGATGGCCGATGAGGCACCGCAGAACGAACTGGTCGCGCTGTTGAAGACGTTTAAACCGACGTTGCGCACGGTGGCCGTGTTTTCAGCGGTGATCAACATCTTGATGTTGACGCCCGCCATTTACATGTTGCAGGTCTACGACCGGGTGCTGTCGAGTCGCAACATCACCACGCTGGTGATGTTGACGCTGATGGTCATCGGCCTTTATCTGCTGCTCGGGTTGATGGAATGGGTGCGCAGCCAGGTGGTGGTGCGCGTGGCTGAGCGTGCCGACGGGCTGATGAATCAAAGGGTGTTTGATGCGGCGTTCGCACAAAGCCTGAGTGGCTCGCCCGCCAATGCGGGACAGGCGATGACCGACTTCACCAGCCTTCGCCAATTCGCGACCGGCCCGGGTTTGTTCGCGTTCATGGACGCGCCGTGGTTCCCGGTGTATCTGGCGGTGATTTTCGCCTTCGACTGGCGGCTGGGGATCTTTGCCGCCGTGGCGGCGGCGATTCTGATTGCCGTGGCGTGGGCCAACGAACGCGTGACCCGCGCGCCGCTGTCCGAGGCGAACCGTGCCGCCAATCAATCGAGCCAGGTGATGACCAATCAGTTCCGCAATTCGGAAGTGATCGAGGCGATGGGCATGTTGCCCGCGCTGCGTCGTCGCTGGCAGCAGATCCACTACAAGATGATGGGGGAGCAGCGCGGCGCCAGCAGCAGCGCGTCCGGCTTTGCCGCCGCCTCAAAGGGGCTTCGGTTGGCGATGCAGTCGGGCATCCTCGGCCTGGGCGCGTTGCTGGTGATTACGGGTGATATTAGCCCCGGCATGATGATTGCCGCGTCAATCTTGATGGGCCGGGCGTTGGCGCCGGTGGATGCGCTGATTGGCGTCTGGCGCCAGTTCAGCGGCGTACGCTCTGCCTACGAGCGGCTCACGGGGCTTCTGGGCACGTTTGCGGCGCGCAAACCGGGCATGAGCCTGCCTGCGCCCAGGGGCGACCTGTCGGTTGAAGGGGTGATGGTCGTGCCGCCCGGCAGTCGTAGCCCTGCGGTGCGGGGGGTGAGCTTTGGTGTGGCCGCGGGCGACGTGTTGGGCATCATCGGCCCCAGCGGCTCGGGGAAGTCGTCATTGGCGCGTGCGTTGGTGGGTATTTGGCCGACCGTGCAAGGCAAGGTGCGTCTCGATGGCGCGGATGTTTTTCAGTGGAACAAGGATGAGTTGGGCCCCTATGTGGGATTCTTGCCGCAGGACATCGAGATTTTCGCCGGCAGCATCGCAGACAATATTTCCCGCTTTGAGGGCGCCGACGCCGAAAAGGTCGTGGCCGCCGCCAAGATGACCGGCGTGCACGAGATGATTCTGCAAATGCCCAAGGGGTACGACACCTTGCTGGGCGAGGGCGGCGGCGGGCTCTCGGGCGGGCAGCGGCAGCGCATTGCCTTGGCGCGGGCGGTCTATGGAATGCCGTCTCTGGTGGTATTGGATGAGCCGAACTCCAATCTTGACGAAATGGGGCAGCAGGCCTTGGCCTCTGCGCTAAAAGAATTGAAGCAGGCAGGCAAAACGGTGGTGGTGATTACCCATAATCGCGCCATTCTTGGCGTGACAACGCATCTGGCGCTGCTGAGGGAAGGCGTGTTGCAACAATTTGGACCTACCGCTGAGGTGATGCGGAGCCTGGCAGTGAACGTGCAGTCCCGCAGCGGGGCGCAATCATGAGCGGCCATCCTATGGCGGTTTCCAAGGGCTCCACTGCGCTGGCAGAAGCCAACCGCAAGGATGGACGGTTGGCGGATTCGCTGCCGGCCAAAATTGCGACGAGCACCGAAACTGACCCGAAATCCATGGTCCGCCTGGGCTGGATCTTTGTCATCGTCGGCTTTCTCGGCTTTTTACTGTGGGCCGTATTGGCGCCGCTGGATCAAGGCGTGCCGGCGCCGGGTGTTGTGGTGGTTGACGGGCAACGAAAGACCGTTCAGCACTACAGCGGTGGAATCGTCGGCGAGATTTTTGTTCAAGATGGCCAGAAGGTGCAGGCAGGTGACCCGTTGATCGCACTGAACGATGTGCCGATTCGCGCTGCCAGGCAACTTGCGCGAACGCAGTGGGTGAGTGCTTCTGCCCGTGAGGCCAGGTTGGTGGCCGAGTTGCGCGGCGATGACAAGGTTGAATTTCCTCCTGAGTTGCAGGCGTTGTCGGGAAGCGACGCCGTCAGCCGGACCCTGGCCCTGCAGCAGGAGTTGTTGAAATCACGTCGACAGGTCTTCAACGCCGAGATTTCTGCACTTGAGGAGGCCATTCGCGGCGTGAAGAAACAGATTGCCGCCATGGACCAAACAATGCTCAGTCGTGCGCGCGAGTTGCAAGCAGTGCAATCGCAATTGGCGTCGTTGACGGGCCTGGTCAGCGAAGGGTTTGTCTCGCGCAATCGGGTGCTGGATTTCGAGCGGCAGAAGGCGCAGCTTGAAACCACCATTGCCGCATCAGCCGGCGAGCGAGGGCGGCTGGAGAGTCAGCTGGCGGAGTACAAGCTTTCGCTTGCACAGCGCCGTAGTGAAACCTCGCAGGTCATACAGACGGAATTGACGGATATGCAGCGCGAGGCCGAGGCGGCCTACAGTCGATTGGTGGCCGCAGAATTTGATCTTGATCATGCCGTGATCAAAGCGCCGGTGGATGGCGTGGTGGTCGGCATGACCGTTTTCACTGAGGGCGGGGTCATCGGCGCGGGTGAAAAGCTGTTGGACCTGGTGCCGGAAAACCTGCCACTGGAGGTTCAAGCCGAGTTCCCGGTGCACCTCATCGATTCGATCAAGGTGGGTTTGCCGGTGGAGTTGATGTTCTCGGCCTTGAATTTGAACGTGACCCCTGTTGTGGAAGGCGAAGTGGTCCAGGTTTCGGCAGATCGCTTGACTGCCGAAAGAACCGGAGAGCCGTTCTACAAGGTGACCGTCAGGGCGACTGAAAAGGGCCTGGAACAGTTGAAGGGCCAGCAGGTCAGGCCCGGCATGCCCGTTGATGTCTTCATTAAAACGGGCGAGCGTTCGTTGATGAACTATCTCATCAAGCCGCTTCGCGATCGCGGCGCGTACGCGTTGACAGAGAAGTAATTGTCTGGAGAACGCGCACGTCGCCCAGCACGCCAGCAGCGGCTGGGCCACCGCAGACCGTTGCAGGGACTGACCATGCTTAATCGACAAGGAATTCGAGAGTGAAATTGCGTTTTGCCACTCGCGCCCGGAATCAAGGGCGCGCACCCTCAAATCTGGAACGTCTGGTGTGGGTCATTGTCGTCACCATTGCACCGGCCTTCGCCACCACCATGTCGGCTTCGGCCGAAGCGCAGCCTGCGGACCCGTCAGCCATCCTGAACCTGGCCGAGGTGGTGCGCCGCGCCGAGCAACACGACCCCGGGTTTCTTGCTGCCCGGTTTGACGAGGCTGCAGGGCGAGAGTTCGAGACGCTGGGCAAGGCTGCGCTGCGGCCAGTGGTGCAGGCCACCGCCAACGTGGGGCGCAACCGACAGGATCGGCTCATCCGGGTGCCGGGCCAGCCGAATGTGGAAGATCAGCGTTTTTACGATTCCAGCAACGTCAACGTGCGGCTGATTCAACCACTCGTTTCGATGGACAATATTGGGCGATACCGGGAAGGCCTGGCGCGCGCGGACGCGGCCGAAACCATGTTCCGTGACGAGACTCAATTGTTTCTTGAGCGCGTGATCGACAGGTACCTTTCCGTGCTTGCCGCGCGCAGAGTGCTGTCGTTGCTTGAGCGGGACGGCGCGGAATTGCTCAAGCAGCAACGGGTCGCCGTCGGGCGCCTTGAGGCTGGCGACTCAACACGGCTTGAAGTGGCCGGCGTCGATACCGCTGTGAACCGGTGGAAGGTCGACATGATCGACGCCCAGGGCGCGCTCAACCGAGCGCTGAATGCGCTTGAAGTCAGCGTAGGGGAATTGTCCGACGAAGAGCGTGACTCCATATTCGATCGGAACGAAGACTTGCCTCGCGTGGTGGGCGCAATCGACGAGTGGCAGCGTATCGCCCATGTCAACAGCACCCAAATCGCCTTTGCCGTGACCGAAGTGCAGCTTGCTGAGGCCGGTAAAACCCGCGCGAAGTCTGCGAGAGTGCCGCGCCTGGATGCCTTCGCGAGTTACACGCGAAATGATTCGGATACCGTCAACACGGTCAATCAGCAGTTCGATACTTCGAGTATCGGGCTGCAGGTGAGCATGCCCTTGTACGTGGGCGGCGGCGGCTCGGCTGGACTGCGGCAGGCGACAGCCGAGGTCAGTGCAGCAAAGGCGCGAGTCGGTGAAACCATGAGTGCGTTGAATCTGGATGTGCGCACCGCGTTCGACACGCTTCATGTTGGCTTGCAGCGCGTGAAGGCGCTGATGGCGGCTGAGGCCTCGGCACAGGTTGCGGTGGATGCCGGAAACAAGGCCTATCGAGCCGGTGCAGAAGGCCTGTCTGAAGTTCTGGCGGCGCAGAGAGAACGTTTGGCCGTGCAAAGTGAATTGACAAGTGCGCGCTACGAAGTGGTACGCGCATTCGTGATGCTCAATCGAGTTGCGGGCCTGCTTGATCAAGCGGTTGTAAACCAGCTGTCAGCACTGTTCGTCCGCCCCGGCGGCTCAGCGCCCAAGGCCGTGCCAGTGGCTGCGCCTGAGTTGGCAGAGGGTCCCTGACGACACACTGGCCGGTCGCGTCAATGGGCTGAGCCTGCTTAGCGACCTGTCGGCATCCGAACAATCACATTCATTCGTGATTGCCCCGAGAAAGTGGGCTGCCAGTTCGGAATCTTTTGATGTTGGGTCGCATCATAAAGGTGGCCTCGGTACAGCCCCCCCCAATACCATTCGTCACCCTGTTTGATCACGAGGGGTGCGCCCGAGCTGCCAGGGCTCGCATCGCAGTCGCTCAGCCACACCCGCAGGTTGTAGAGCGCCTCGTCGCGCTGCGGTGCTCGGGCAAAGCAATGGTCGCTAACCCATAACCCTGCCCGGTCGCCACGGTAGCCCACAAGCGCAACGGGCGCTGCAGAGGTTGCGTGGGGCCAGACCGGAAGCCGACGCTTTGCCGGTTGATTGACCGCGATGATGACCACGGCCCAATCTTCAGGATTGCTTTCTGGCAGACCGTCAAACTGGCCAGTTCGTATGTCCACCACCGGATCGCTGCCCCAGAACCGGCCCTCGGCCTTGAACCGGCAATCGTCCAGCGGCGCGCCGGTGGCGGGGTCGATGACCACATGCGCCGCCGTGAGCAGTACCTCGTGTCCTGCGTCCGCCGTGCCGGTATCGACAATTGCGGCGGTGCCGACGAGCTTGCGGCCGGTGCCGGGGTGGCGGCAGGTCAGCCGCCCCAGCGCCTCACGAACCGGATAGGTGGCTTCGGTGGGGGTGAGCTTGCGGCGGTCGTCGTCACCGAAGACGGCCGCTTGCGCCCAGCCCGACAGGGTGGCCACCAGGAGCACGCCGCTCATGCAGGGTTTGATGTTCATGGCCCCCATGGTAAAGCGCACCCTGCTTACTGCGATGGGTGCCAGATCGGCCGCCAGCCGCGGTGCTCAAACCGCTATCCTATGCGGCCTTATTTCAAGCTGGTTACGTGGCCATGTCTGAGCGTCTTTCCCTTGCCAACGCCCTCCGCGCCCTTGCGATGGATGCGGTCCAACAGGCCAATTCAGGCCATCCGGGCGCGCCGATGGGCATGGCGGATATCGCCGAGGTGTTGTGGAACGATGCGCTGAAGCACAATCCGGCCAATCCGCTGTGGGCAGATCGCGACCGCTTCGTGCTGAGCAATGGCCACGGTTCGATGCTGCTCTATGGTCTGTTGCACCTGTCGGGCTACGGTCTGCCGCTGGATGAGTTGAAGCGCTTCCGGCAGCTGCACTCGAAGACGCCGGGGCATCCCGAGATTGACGTGACACCGGGCGTGGAAACCACCACCGGGCCGCTGGGGCAGGGTCTGGCCAATGCGGTGGGGTTTGCCATTGCCGAGACGGTATTGGCCAGTGCCTTCAATCGCGATGACCATCGCATTGTTGATCACAACACCTACGTGTTTCTGGGTGACGGCTGCCTGATGGAAGGCATCAGCCACGAGGCTTGCGCGCTGGCGGGCACGCTGGGCCTGAACAAGCTGATCGCCTTTTACGACGACAACAACATTTCGATCGATGGCGAAGTGGAGGGTTGGTTTGCCGATGACACGCCGGCACGTTTTGAAGCCTATGGCTGGCAGGTGATCCGCCGGGTCAATGGCCATGACCCGCGTGAAATCGAGATTGCGCTGAAGACCGCGCGCGATTTTCAGGGTGGCCCGACCTTGATCTGCTGCAAGACGCTCATCGGCTTCGGCTCGCCCAACAAGCAGGGCAAGGAAACCTGCCACGGCGCGCCGCTGGGCGCGGATGAAATTGCCCTGACGCGCGCAGCGCTGGACTGGCCGCACGCGCCGTTCGAGATTCCCGACGCCATTCGCGCCGGCTGGGATGCCCGCGATGCCGGCGCCAAGGCCGAGGCGGAGTGGAACCAGCGGTTTGCGGCCTATGCCCAGGCGCATCCCGATCTGGCGGCGGAGTTCAGCCGGCGCATGGCCGGCGATTTGCCCGCCGACTGGTCGGCCACGGTGCAGGCGCTGATCGATCAGGCGCTGGCCATGGACAAGCCCATTGCCACGCGCAAGAGCAGCAAGGCCGCCATCGAGTTGCTGGTGAAGGGCTTGCCGGAGCTGTTCGGCGGCTCGGCCGATCTGTCGGAGTCCAACGGCACCGACTTCAAGGGTCATGTTCCGCTGCGCCGGGGTTCGCTGAAGGGCAACTACGTGAATTACGGGGTGCGCGAGTTCGGCATGAGCGCCATCATGAACGGCATTGCGCTGCACGGCGGGCTGATTCCCTTTGGCGCCACCTTTCTCACCTTCAGCGACTATGCCCGCAACGCGGTGCGCATGGCCGCGCTGATGAAGCGCCGCAGCATTTTTGTGTACACCCACGACTCCATCGCCCTGGGCGAAGACGGCCCCACCCACCAGGCGGTGGAGCACGTGTCGGCGCTGCGGCTGATGCCGAACCTTGAAGTGTGGCGCCCGGCCGATGCCTTTGAGACGGCCATTGCCTGGCAGCAGGCCATCGAGCGCCAGGACGGCCCCAGCGCGTTGATCCTGACGCGGCAGAATCTGCCGCCGCAGGCACACGAGGCCGCCCAGGCCGACGCGGTGCGCAAGGGCGCTTACGTCATCCACGCCGGGGGTGTCACGCCCGCGCTGGTGATTGCCGCGACCGGCTCTGAAGTGGCGCTGGCGGTCGATGTCGCCAAGGTGTTCGGCGAGCAGGGCACCGCAGTGCGCGTGGTGTCGATTCCCTGTGCGGACCGCTTTTTCGCCATGCCGCGTGACGCCCGCGCCGAGTTGTTCCCGGCCGGCGTTCCGCGCCTTGCCATTGAAGCGGGCGTCACCCATTACTGGCGTGCGCTGGTGGGGGACGACGGCGACGTGATCGGGGTGGACAGCTTTGGTGAGTCGGCGCCCTATGGCGCGCTGATGAAGCACTTCGGCCTCACCATTGAAGCCGTGGTGGCGCGCGCCGAGGCCTTGCTGAAGGGCTGAGCGGCGTCGCGCGGGGCGGATTATTTGCGGATTATTTGCGGATTATTTAGGGATGCGCAGGCATCCGCGTGGGTATCAGAATCTGTGCCGTGCGCGGCTCAGGCCGTTGAACTGGGGTGGCCGATCAGCCCGCGAAAGATGTGTTTCGCGTAGTCGGCCACCTGGGGTTCAGATGCCTTGAGCAGGGCCTGATAGCGCTGCTGCGCGGCGGCCTCGGTGCCATCGACGCTCAGGTCGAGCAACACCAGGTGCCCGACCACGCCCAGCACGATGGCGCACTCGAACCAGTCATCTTCGAGGCATTTGCCACGATGTAGAACGAAGATGGTGCGCTCTTTGAGCATTTGCCGGGTCGACCAGTTGCGGGTGTCGCCCCGCTGCGGGGGCAGTATTTTTTCGACGATGGGACGCTCGCCCAGGCGGCCCGCCAGCAGTTCGGGCGCGCCCAGCAGGCGGGTCAGGGTGTTGCTGCGCGCAAAGCCGACCACGCCATCGCGCAGCAACAGCAGTTCCTTGATCGGGCCGATCGTCGTCATCCGTCAGGCCAGGTTCGCCGCATGAAATTGCAGGTGCTCGGCAATGAAGCTCTGCACGAAGAAATAACTGTGGTCATAGCCGGGCTGCATGCGCAGGGTGAGGGCGACCTGGGCTTCGGCGGCAGCGTCGGCCAGCAGTTGCGGCTGCAACATGGGCAGGAAGGGATCCTGGTCGCCCTGGTCAATGAGGGGGGCGGGGCCCTTCCAGCCGTGGGACACCAGCAAGCGCGTGCTGTCGTAGTGCTGCCAGGGGCTTTCGTCGGCGCCCAGATACCGGCTGAAGGCGTTGCGTCCCCAGGCGCAGCGGGTGGGCGCGGCCAGCGGTGCAAGGGCTGAAACGCTGCGGTACTGCTGGGGATTGCGCAGCGCGCAGACCAGTGCGCCATGCCCGCCCATGCTGTGGCCCGACAGCGCGACCCGGTCGGCATCCACCGGAAAGTGGGCGTTGATCAGCGCCGGCAATTCCCGCGTCACATAGCTGTACATGCGGTAGCCCTGCGACCACGGGGCTTCGGTGGCATCGACGTAGAAGCCGGCGCCCAGGCCGAAATCGAAGCTGTCGGCCTCGCCGGGAATGTTCAGGCCCCGCGGACTGGTATCGGGCGCGACGATGGCAAGCCCCAGTTGGGCGGCCATGCGCTGCGCCCCGGCCTTGATGGTGAAGTTTTCTTCGGTGCAGGTCAGGCCCGACAGCCAGTACAGCACCGGTACTTTTGCGGTCTCGGCCTGCGGCGGCAGATAGACCGAGAAGCGCATGGTGCAGGCGGTTTCGGACGCGGCATGGCTGTATGTGAACTGGGTGCCGCCCCAGCATTTGTTTGCGGACAGTTGCTTGAGCGTGCTCATCAGAACAGCACCACGCCGCGGATGGACGTGCCCTGGGCCATCAACTCGAAGCCGTCGTTGATCTGTTCCAGAGGCATGGTGTGGGTAATGAGCGCGTCAATGTTGATTTTGCCGTCCATGTACCAGTCGACGATTCTGGGCACGTCGGTACGGCCCCGGGCGCCGCCGAATGCGGTGCCGATCCAGCGTCGGCCGGTGACCAGCTGAAACGGGCGTGTGGCAATTTCGGCGCCGGCCGGCGCCACGCCGATGATGGTCGAGACACCCCAGCCCTTGTGGGCGCATTCCAGCGCCTGCCGCATCACCTTGACGTTGCCGATGCACTCGAAGGTGTAATCGGCGCCGCCGCCGGTCAGTTCGACCAGATGGGCCACCAGATCGTCCTGCACGTCTTTCGGGTTGACGAAGTGGGTCATGCCGAACTGGCGGCCGATGGCCTCGCGTTCGGGGTTCATGTCGACACCGACGATCATGTTGGCGCCGACCATGCGCAGCCCCTGCAACACGTTCAGGCCAATGCCGCCCAGGCCGAACACGACGCAGTTGGCGCCTGCCTCCACCTTGGCGGTGAAGATCACCGCGCCGATACCGGTGGTGACGCCGCAGCCGATGTAGCAAATCTTGTCGAAGGGCGCGTCTTCACGCACCTTGGCCAGCGCGATCTCGGGCACGACCGTGTAGTTGGCAAAGGTGGAGCAGCCCATGTAGTGCAGCACCGGCTTGCCCTGAAACGAGAACCGCGAGCTGCCGTCCGGCATCAGGCCCTGGCCCTGGGTGCTGCGGATGGCCTGGCAGAGATTGGTCTTGCCGCTGGTGCAGTAGCTGCATTCCCGGCACTCCGGCGTGTAGAGCGGAATGACGTGGTCGCCTTTTTTCAGGTGCTTCACGCCCGGGCCCACGTCGACCACGACGCCCGCGCCCTCGTGGCCGAGAATGGCGGGAAAGGCGCCTTCAGGGTCTTCGCCGGAGAGCGTGAATTTGTCGGTGTGGCAGAGGCCCGTGGCCTTGATTTCGACCAGCACTTCGCCTTCGCGCGGGCCCTCAAGCTGCACGGTTTCAATCGAGAGCGGTTTGCCGGCTTCAAAGGCCACGGCGGCACGGACGTCCATGAGGTGTCTCCTGATGGTGGGTGGGCAAGCAAAAACAAGAAAGGGGCATGGCGGGGCCGCATCCTCGCCGCAGGGCACAGGCAGCCACGTTGGCGGCGTCAGCCCAGAATGGCGTAGGGCCCGCCTCGCTCCAGCGCGGCACCGTAGGCCGGGCGCGCCTGGAATCGCTGCACATGGTCTTTGATGACCTGCGGAATGGCCGGGCCGCCGCGCGCGCAGAGCGCTTCCAGCGGAAAGCTCATCATGATGTCGGCGCCGGTGAGGCGGTCATCGACCAGCCAGGTTTTGCCCTGCAGTGCCGTCGCCAGTGCGCCCACGTGGCGCTCCAGCGATGGGCCGATGTACAGGGCGTTGACCTGCCGGTCGATGGCCTTGGCAATGGGGCGGATGAAGAACGGCGCCTTGGCCGGGACTGCGCCGAGCAGCAGCTTCATCACCAGCAGCGGCATCAACGAGCCTTCGGCGTAGTGCATCCAGTAGCGATGGTCCAGGCGGGCGTCGGGATCGCGTGGCGGGCTCAGTGGGCCGTCGCCGTGCTTCTCGATCAGGTATTCGACAATGGCCCCGGATTCGGCCACCACGCGTGCGCCATCGGTGATCACCGGCGACTTGCCCAGAGGGTGCACGGCACGCAGTTCCGGCGGCGCCAGCATGGTTTTCGGGTCGCGCGCATAGCGCTTGATCTCGTAGGGCATGCCCAGCTCTTCCAGCAGCCAGAGGATGCGCTGCGAGCGCGAATGTTCGAGGTGGTGCACCACAATCATGAAGCAATGACCTTCAAGCGACAGCGGCTGCCAAGGATAACCGAGACCCGCAATCGGTCCGGCCGCGCCGCGTCGGCCCGCGGGTCAGTCGCCAAAATGCAGCGGCGCGTGCACCCGTCCACCGGGTGGCAGTTGCAGAAACCATCCAGTGCGGGACAGCGCCGCGATCACCACCTGCACGTCGACCCGCGCGAGCCTGCGTCCGCCATGCAGCCGCAGCGGCATCACCTCGGTGAGGGTGCCGGTGCGGGTCTGCAGTGCCTCAGGCAGTTCGGCAAGCAGGAATCCCTCGCGCACGTAGACATAAAGATCGGGCTGGCGCGCGGCGCGGTACACGCGGCAGTCGATGCCCGCGTCGGCCGGGCTCACGACGCGAGCGCGTAGGTGTTGTCGAGATACGCCACGATATCGGCCGACTCGTACATCGCCACGCCGGTATTGGGGTCGATGAGGTAGGGCACCTGCACCGCGCCGGTGTGCTCGTTGAGCCAGGTCCGGTTGCGGGTGGTGTTGCGCGGGCCTTTGAACAGGCGGTCGCGGAACACGGCGGGGCCCATGTCGGACCATGCGCCCTTGGCGGTATTGCGCAGGCGGTAGGGCAGCTCCAGTTCGCAGAGGCGCAGGCGAACGCTCTTCGCGTAGGGGCTGGTTTCAAAACTGAACAATTCCAGCGGCTCGGCAGGCACCTTGGAGGCCGCCGCCGCCAGTCCGCTGATGCCACCGGGGCGCCAGTTCGCCACCGTGGCCAGGTAGCCCCCGGCGAGGCGCGCGGCCCGACTCAGGCCGCGTCCGGCCTTCTGCGTCCTGCCGCCGTAGGTGCGCAGCAGGTAGTCGATGATGTCGGCGCTTTCGAGCATCATCGTGTCGGTGTTGGGGTCGAGCAGCAGCGGAAACTGCGCCTTGCCCGCCAAGGCGATGGCCTCATCGCGAAAGCGCATGCCGCCTTTGGGGCAGGGTTTGATCAACACATCAAGATCCAGCTCGCTCAGCGTTTCGCGGACCAGCCGACAGTACGGGCTGCTCTCGATGTCGTAGAGCACCAGCCACTCGGCGGGCTGCACTGCTGCGGGTTTGAAGCAGGCGGTGCCGCGCCAGCCGGTCAGCGTGCTACCCAGCGTGTGGCGCAGGGCTTCGAGGTTGCTGTTCATGTAAGGCTCATTGTTCTGGAAAAGTGCGCTAGTGTGCCGGGGTCCAATGTCGGGCGTGAAGGGAGGTTCATGATGACGGGTATCGAGACGCTGTTGTTGCTGGCAGGTCTGGCCGTGGTGATGGCGCTGGCCTATGCGGGCCCGAGGGTGCCGGCCGTGCTCACCGGCAGTCAGCCGGCAGACGCCTGGACGCGTGGCAATGCGCCGGTGGGCCCCGGCGTGTTCACGCGCTTGCAGCATGCGCACTACAACCTGCTCGAAACGCTGCCGGTTTTTGCGGTGGTGGTGCTGGTCGCGGCGGTCACTGACCGGTCAGGGCTGATCGACGGCCTGGCGCCGTACATTCTGTTTGCGCGATTGATCCAGATCGCCGTGCACCTCATCGGCACCAGCTTCCCGCTCGTTTTGGTGCGTGCGACGGCTTTTGTGGTGCAGATGGTCCTGCTGCTGATCATGCTCAGCAAGCTGATCTAGCCGCCGACGGTCAAGGCCTGCTGTTGGGGCCCGCCGTCAGGGCCTGCCGCGGTCTGTGGCCGGATTCAATAGGCCTGGCCGCGGTAGACCCGCGTTGGCGCCGCCCGCGGGGCTTCGGGCGCTGCGGGCGCGTCCAGCCGTTCGGCCTCGGCATTCAGCGGTGCGCCCAGTTCGTGATTGGCCGGTTCGGCAAGTTGCACCACGGCCGCTTCGACGGCGCTCGCCAGCGCATGCGCGCGTAGGGGGCGGCTGATGTCGGCGGCGGTGCCCCGCTGGCCGTAGCGGATGCGCGCCCTGGGCCACAGGTGATCGAGCCCGGCGGCCTGGCGAATCGCGTCTGGCTGGTCGAGGTCCACAATCAGAATGTCGGCCTCGGCAGGCGGTGCCCATTCAATCTGCACGCTGAGCAGCTGCGAGGCAGAAAGGGTGGTCAGTGCCGAGACCAATGCGCGACGCTCGGCGTCGCAGACGCCCAACAGGGCGGCGGTGAAGACTTGACGTTTGATCATGGTGCCGTTCCCTGGGTTGGCGGTCAGAGTTCAGCAGCAAAAAAAGTGCCATTCCTTGCGGTCAGGTCGGTCAGGACGGCCCCGGGATCACGAAGAACAGAATCACGAAGTAATGCAAGGTGGTGCCGGCCATCACGAACAGATGCCAGATCGCGTGGTGGTAGCGCATCCGTTCCAGCAGATAGAAGATCACGCCGCCGGTGTAGGCCAGGCCGCCGGCCACCAGCAGCCACAGCCCCAGAGTGGGCAGCGCCGCCATCATCGGCTTGATCGCCACCAACCCGCACCAGCCCATGGCCACGTAGATGGCGACCGACAGCCGGTCGAACCGGCCGGTGAAAAACAATTTGAAGATGATGCCGGCAATCGCCAGGCCCCAAACCACGCCAAACAGCGACCATCCCCAGGCGCCTTCCAGTGTGACCAGGGTGAACGGCGTGTAGGTGCCGGCGATGAGCAGGTAGATCGAGGCGTGATCGACCACCCGCATGATGCGTTTGGTCTCGGGCATCGGCAGGCTGTGATAGAGCGTCGAAGCGGTGTAGAGCACGATCATCGAGGCGCCGAAGATGCTGCTCGCCACCACATGAACGGCGTTGCCGTAGAGCGCCGAGAAGGTCACCAGCACGCACAGCCCGGCAATGGCCAGCACGATGCCGACACCGTGGGTCAGACCATGGGCGATTTCTTCGCCGAGGCTGTACTTGTTGGAGGGGCTGAGTGACACAGGCCGGATCCGCAGAGGCGCCGCCAAGCGGCGGGGCCCATTCTGGCACGCCTGCCGTCGATGACGGGGCGTGCACCGAGCCGCTACCCTTGCCGCTCACCAATCCGAACCATCGGAGCTTCGCATGGCCGCTTCCCCGCAGTTCGATCTGATCGTTTTTGGTGCAACCAGCTTCGTCGGGCAAATCCTGACCCGCCATCTGTTCGACCGCCACGGCACTGACGAGGGCGTGCGCTGGGCGTTGGCGGGGCGCTCCGAGCCCAAGCTGGCGCAGCTGCGCGCGACCCTGGGGGCGGGCGCCGAAGCGCTGCAGCTGATCGTCGCCGACGCGCGAAACCCCGAGGCCATGCGCGATCTCTGTGCGCAGACCCGGGTGGTAGTTTCCACCGTTGGCCCCTACGCCCTGTACGGCAGCGAACTGGTGGCCGCCTGCGCCGCGACCGGTACCGACTACTGTGACCTGACCGGCGAGGTGCAATGGATACACCGGATGATCGCGCAGCACGAGGCCACCGCAAAAGCCTCCGGCGCGCGCATCGTGCATTGCTGTGGCTTCGATTCCATTCCCTCCGATTTGGGCGTGCACCACCTGCAGTCGGCGAGTCGCGAGCGTTTCGACGCCCCGGCCGAGCGCGTCAAGCTGCGCATCAACGCCCTGCGCGGCGGTGCCTCTGGCGGCACCGTCGCCAGCCTCATGAACGTGATGAAGGAAGTGGCGGCCGACCCGAGCCTGCGCGGCATCCTGAGCGATCCCTATGCCCTAGCGCCCACCGAGGGCGACGCCCGCCCGGCCCGCCAGCCCAACGTGCAGTTGGGCGAATTCGACGCCGAGATCAAGGCCTGGCTGGCGCCCTTTGTCATGGCGGCCATCAACACCCGCATCGTGCATCGCTCCAACCTGCTCAGCGGTTTCGCCTACGGACAAGGCTTTGTCTACGACGAGGCCATGACCACCGGGCCGGGCCTGAAAGGACAATTCAAGGCCAATGCCGTGGCCCTGGCGGTGGGCGGTTTCGTGGGGCTGTCTGCGCTGCGCCCAAGCCGTGCGCTGCTGGAGCGTTTCGTGGTGCCCAAGCCGGGCGAAGGGCCCAGCCCCGAGGCCCAGCAGAAGGGTTATTTCGATTTCCGCTTTTATGGCCGCACCGCGGGTGGCGACACCGTGGTCACCAAAGTAACCGGCGACCGCGATCCCGGCTATGGCGCTACCGGCAAAATGCTCGGTGAAGCGGCGGTCTGCCTGGCCCACGATGTCGACAGTTCAAACCTTGGCGGGGGCTTCTGGACCCCCGCCACCGCCCTGGGCGATGCCCTCATCGAGCGGCTGGTCGCCCACGCGGGTCTGTCGTTCGAGGTGTTGTGACGCCCGGGTCAAGTGCGCGACTTTTGCCTCCAGTCGCCCGGCCAAGGACGGTTGAAGATGGGCGACTCGACGGGCCGCGCAGGTCGTTAATAGAAGACGCAGTGCCGCCTCTCTTGCAGCCGCCTGCCGGGCTTCTTATAGGCGACATGAGCTTTCTGGCCCTGCTGCGAGAGAAAACCGACGAAGCCCACCGGTGACATAACGCCTTGTCTGCGGCCGCCGTCGCGCCGGGCGTGCGACCGCCGCGTCGGATCATGTGCTCGGCTGCAATCCACGCGGCCCGCCCTTTGGGCTGGGCAGCCTCGCTGATTGACCGCCGATCGTGTGCAGGCTTACCTGTTTTGCAGGTACGCTTCGCCCCGCCTCTCAGCATTCGAGGCATTAGGGACGGAATTCAGGGAAGACAGCGAACATGACAAACGGATTGCGACGGGCACTTGCAGCGGGTACAGCGCTCCTGCTGCTGACAGCGTGCGGGGATGACGGCAACAGTGCTGGGAACAGTGACCAGACCCAGGTGAACGCTCCAGACCGGCGCACGGTGATCAGCACGATCAACGTCGAGGTGGAGACCGTGGAGGTGGTGGAGCGCTCCATCGGTCAAGTCAGCTCGCGGACTGCGCCCTCGCTGATCGCCGAGGTAGATGGCCGCATCACCGCCGTGCATGTGGACACCGGTGAGCGCGTCAAGCGTGGCAAGCTGCTTCTCGAGATCGATCAAGAGCCCTACGCGCTGGCCTTGGCCTCAGCACGCGCCGACGTCAGACGGCTCGAAGCCTTGGTTCATTCCCAGGGCCGTCAGCTGGAGCGTCAGCGGCAATTGCTTGCGAGCGGGGCCGTCACCCAAGGCACGTTCGACACAGCCGAAGGCGAGTACCGGAGCCTCCAGGAACAGCTTGAAGGCGCACGGATTGCGGTCCGCCAAGCCGAACTGGACCTGCGCAACACCCGGGTGACGACACCCGTGGATGCCGAGGTGGATGAACGCATGGTTTCGGTGGGTGATTTCAGCACCCGGGGCCAGCCCTTGTTTCGGCTGGTGAGCCAGGACCTGCTGCGCGTTCGCCTGCCGTTTCCTGAAACCGTGGGCGCCCGGCTGGCAGTGGGCCAGACGGTGCGCATGCACGCCCCGTTGTCTGCCGCCGACGTCGTCGAAGGGAGCATCAGTGAGTTGCGTCCCGGGTTGATGGGGGGCAGCCGAGCCGTGGAAGCGATCATCAACGTGGCCAACCCCGGCAGCTGGCGCGACGGCGGCAGCGTCAACGCCGAGGTGGTGCTTGAACAGCGTGAGAGCGTGGTGGTGCCGAATCAGTCCGTGGTCCAGCGTCCGGAGGGCCAAGTCGTGTACCTGATCGAGGATGGCACCGCGAGGGCACGGAAAGTACGGGTAGGGGTTCGTGCGCGTGAGACGGTCGAGATCCTCGAAGGGCTGGAAGTTGGCGAAACCATCGCCGCGGACAGTGCCGGCTTTCTCACCGACGGCGCCGACGTGAAGGTCGGCGAGGGGCGCCAGCAATGACGCTCCCCGAACTGTCCATCCGGCGGCACGTGCTTGCCGTGATGCTGAGTGCGGTACTGGTGCTGTTCGGCATCATCGGCTACCGGCAGGTGGGCACGGACCGCGTACCCAATATCGAGTTTCCGGTGGTCACCGTGGTTGTGACCCAGCAGGGCGCCGACCCGGAGATCATCGACGCATCGATCACCACGCAGGTGGAGCGCGCGGTCAACACCGTTCCCGGCATCGATGACATCCAGTCCACGTCCAGTGCCGGCGTCTCCTTGGTGGTGGTGACGTTCAACCTAGATAAGGACGTGGACATCGCCTTCAATGAAGTGCAGGCCAAGGTCAACGAGATTCGCGTCCAGCTGCCGCGGGACGCCGATGCGCCGATCATTCAGAAGTTGGAAACCGGCAGCCAGGCCATCATGTGGCTGAGCGTGCAGGGTGACCGCACACTGCAGCAGCTCAGCGTCTACGCCCGCAATGTGATCCGGCCGCGGCTGGAGAATATCGACGGGGTGGGCGAGGTGCAGATCGGCGGCGGGCTGGAGCGCAACATCCGCGTGGAGGTGTACCCGGACCGCCTGGCACGGTTCGGACTGACGGTAGACGACTTGATCAACGCTTTGCAGACCGAGCATTTCCAGCTGCCGGGCGGCTTCGTTATCAGCGATCGTAGCGAACGGCTGATCAAGCTGGACATGGAGTACCACGCCCCTGAAGAACTGGAAAATCTGGTCGTTGCAAGCCAGAACGGCGCCCTGGTCCGCGTGCGCGACGTGGCCGATGTGGTCGACGGGCTTGAGGATTCGCGCTCGCTGGCCCGATTCAACGGCAAGCCCACCGTCGGCCTGGGCATCGTCAAGGTGGCTGGCTCCAATACCGTGGGCATCATCCAAGAGGTGCAGCGTCGGCTTGACGAGGAAATCCGGCCACAGTTGCCGCCCGGCATCGAGGTGAACATCGCCTCTGACCAATCCGTATTCATTCTGGAGATGGTGCAATCGCTGTACGTCACCATTGCGCTGGGCGTCCTGTTCTCTGCCCTGGTTCTGTGGCTGTTCCTGAAGAACCTGCGCTCGACACTGATCGTGGTGCTGTCGATCCCTATCTCGCTCGCCGCCGTCACCGCCGTGGTGTACTTCTTCGGCTACACGCTCAACTCACTGACCATGCTGGCCATGCTGCTGCTGATCGGGGTGGTGGTGGACGACTCCATCGTGGTGTTGGAGAACATCTTCAGGCACCGCGAGGAGGGCATCGAGGACAAGGTCGAAGGGGCCGTCGTCGGTTCCAACGAAGTCTTCTTCGCCGTCATTGCCACCACGCTGACGCTGGTGGCCATCTTCCTTCCGGTGCTGTTCATGGGCGGCATCATTGGCCGCTTCTTCGAATCCCTGGCGGTGGTGGTGTCGCTTGGGGTGATTGCCTCAAGCCTGGTCGCGCTGACCCTGACGCCGATGCTGTGTTCGCGATTCCTGTCGGTACCGAAGCAGCATGGCCGTGTCTACAACGTTCTGGAAACCGGCTTCCGCCGCATGGAGGCGGGCTACCGCTGGCTGCTGGCGGGCGCCCTGCGCTTCCGCTGGAGCACCCTGGCACTGGTGGCCGTGATCACCGTGCTCGTCGGCAGCCTGGCCGGCCGGCTCGGCGGTGAGTTCATGCCCGAGGAAGACGAAGGCCAGTTTCTGGTGATCCTGCAAACCCCGCTGGGCTCCAGCATCCACTACACCGAGGAAAAGTTGCAGGCCGTGGAGGAGATTCTCGGGCGGCAGGAAGGCGTGCGCAGCTACTTCATAACCATCGGCCTTGGGCAGCGGGGCCAGGTCAATGACGGGGTCGCCTTTGTCCGTCTGGAGCCGCGCAAGCAACGGCGCTTGAGTCAGCAGGAAATCATCCGGGCGGTACAGGACGCATTCGCTAGCCTGGCCGGTGTCCGCGCCTTCGCGACCCCGGTTCCGCTGATCGGCGGTCAACGGGGAGAACCGCTGCAGTTCAACATCAGCGGCCGCGATCTGGACGAAGTGGCCCGGCTGGCCAAGGAGATGGAGTCGCGACTGCGCGATGATCCGCGCATTGCCACGCTGGACTTGGGTTTGAAGCTGGATCAGCCCGAGTACATTCTTCGGGTGGATCGCGACCGGGCGCGCAGCATGGGGCTGTCCACCTTTGAGGTGACGCGGGCGGTAAATGTGCTGGCCGGCGGCATCGATGTCGTGCGCTACAACGACGACCCGGGTGATGGCGAGCGCTACGACGTGCGGCTGAAGGCCGTGGATACGGCGATCACCTCGGCCGACGATCTGCGTGGAATTTTCGTGCGCGCCCCCGGGGGCGAGATGGTTCGGCTGGATACCCTCGCCCGTTTCGAGCCGGCCCTGGGCCCCGCGGTGATCGGCCGCTACAACTTGCAATACTCGGCCCAGTTCTATGCGAACCCGGCAGTTCCATTGGCCGAGGCGCTGAATTTGGTCGAGGATCTGGGTGAGGAGCTGCTGCCACTCGGCTACACGCTGAATCTGGTCGGTGAGGCCGAGGAATTCGAACGGACCGCCGCGGCCATCATTTTCGTGTTCGTCGTGGCCACATTGCTGGCCTACGCGGTGCTGGCGAGCCAGTTCAACTCCTTCCTGCAGCCCGTGGTGATCCTTGCCGCATTGCCGCTGGCGATGGTGGGGGGCGTCGTCGGGCTGTGGCTGTTCAGCCATAGCCTGAACATCTACTCGATGATCGGGCTGGTGCTGCTGATCGGTCTGGTGACCAAGAACGGTATCCTGCTGGTGGACCTGACCAACCAGTACCGAGCCTCGCAAGGGTTGAGCGTCAATGAGGCCCTGCAGGCCGCCTGCCCGATCAGGCTGCGGCCCATTCTGATGACCTCACTGACCCTGATTCTGGCCATGCTGCCGGCGGCCTTCGGTCTGGGCGCGGGCGCCGAAACGCAGGGGCCGTTGGCGGTGGCCATCATCAGCGGCATGGTCTCTTCCATGCTGCTGACCCTGGTGGTCACCCCGGCAGCCTACTCCCTGCTGGAGAACGGGGTGCTGCGGCTGCGCCGCTGGCGCGACAAGGAGGCGTCCTAGTGCAGCGCTGGGGGCGTCGTGTGAAGGCTTAGCGGCACAGAAAACCGCCGCGCGCTGCGCTGAACACGCCTTCAGCCGGTTGCCGTGCCAGCCATTGCTGCCAGCGGTCGGCAGATTGGTCCTCGCGCAGTTCGGCTTCGTCGAAGCCCGCGGCGCGTATTTCCAGCGCCTGGTCCAGAACGACGGCCTTGCCACTGGCGCGCAGGCGGCCGTTGTACCCGAGACGCCGCAGCTGGCGGGCCTGTGAGTAGGCCCGTCCATCGGCGAAGGCGGGAAACTGCAGGGCGATGCAGTCAATCTGCGCGAAGTGTGGCACCAGCGCCTTCACGTCGGCGTCGTTGGCCCAGCGCACGCCGCTGTGGGCCGGCACCGGCTCGGGCAGTTCGCCGCCGTCAAACCATTGCGCGGGTTCGATCGGCGTGGTGGTCATGATGTAGAGCGCGCTCATGCGTAGATCCGCTGCTTGAACGGCTTCATGCCGACGCGGCGGTAGCATTCGAGAAAGGTTTCGTCCTCGCCCTCGCGCTGGTCGAGGTAGGTCTGGATGATGCGTTCGACCGCCTCGGCCACGTCGGCGCGGGCCACCGACGGTCCGGTGCGATCGCCCAGGGTGGCATCGTTTTCGGCGCTGCCGCCGAGGGTGAGCTGGTACCACTCCTCGCCTTTCTTGTCGACGCCGAGAATGCCGATATGGCCGACGCTGTGATGCCCGCAGCCGTTCATGCAGCCGCTCATCTTGAGCTTCAGCTCGCCGATGTCGTACTGGTCGTCGAGGGTGTCGAAGCGCGCGTAGATGTCGTCGGCCACCGAGATGGAACTGGCATTGGCCAACGAGCAGAAGTCGAGGCCGGGGCAGCAGATCATGTCGGTCAGCAGGCCGATGTTGGGGGTGGCCAAATGATGAGCCTTGAGCACTTTCCAGACCGCGTGCACATCGCCCTGCGCCACTTCGGCGAGGACCAGGTTCTGATCGTGGGTGGAGCGGGCCTCGCCGAAGCTGTAGCGCTCGGCAAGGTCGGCAACGACCTCGAGTTGCTCGGCGGTGATGTCGCCGGGCGCCACGCCGGGCGCCTTGAGCGAGATGAAGACGGCCTTGTAGCCCTCAGCCCGGTGTGCCAGCACGTTGCGTTTGCAGAAGGCGGCAAAGGCGCTGTCGTCGGCCTGGGCGCGTTCATGGTCGGCAAGGTCGGCGGCTGCGTCACGGCGGTAGGGGTGGGCATCGAAGTGGCGCTTGAAGCGGTCGATGGCGTCGCGCGTGAGGGTCAGGTCGCCGCCGCGCAGGCCGGCGTTCCACTCCGCTTCAACCGCGTTCCGGAACGCCTCGACGCCGCGTTCCTTGACCAGAATCTTGATGCGCGCCTTGTAGATGTTGTCGCGACGGCCCCACAGGTTGTAGACCCGCAAGATGGCTTCGAAGTAGCTGAGCAGGTCCACTTCGGGCAGAAAGTCGCAGAGCTTCTGGCCGATGATGGGCGTGCGCCCCAGGCCGCCACCCACGTACACGGTGTAGCCCAGTTCGCCCTTGTCGTTGCGCACGATATGCGCGCCAATGTCGTGCACCAGGGTGGCCGCGCGGTCGCTGGTGCTGGAGGCGAAGGCAATCTTGAACTTGCGCGGCAGCCAGTTGAATTCGGGGTGAAACGTTGCCCACTGGCGGGTCAGCTCGCAGTACGGGCGGGGGTCGACGATCTCGTCTGCCGCCACGCCGGCCAGATGATCGGTGGTGATGTTGCGGATGCAGTTGCCCGAGGTCTGGATGGCGTGCATCTCCACCTTGGCAAGCTCGGCGAGAATGTCGGGCACGTCTTCCAGCTTCGGCCAGTTGTACTGGATATTCTGGCGGGTACTGAAATGGCCGTAGCCCTTGTCGTAGCGACGGGCGATGTGCGCCAGCGTGCGCAGTTGCGGCGACGACAACAGTCCATAGGGCACCGACACGCGCAGCATCGGCGCAAAGCGCTGGATGTACAGGCCGTTGCGCAGGCGCAGGGCCTTGAATTCTTCGTCGGGCAGTTCGCCGGCGAGGAAGCGCTGGGTCTGGTCGCGAAACTGGTCAACGCGTTGTTGCACCAGGGCGTGGTCGTGGGCGTCGTAGCGGTACATGAACTCTCGTCTGATCTCGTTGGTGAAACCCGGGCGCGAAGGGTATCAGCGCACCCGATTCGCATAAAGCGCTATGCAAAGACCTTTGGGCAATATCCCCTCAGGGGCCGGCCGCGGGCGCTGGCGCGGGCAGCAACTTGCCCGCCGCCACGGCGCGGGTTTCGGGGTCACTGATGCTGGCGATGGACTCGACGGTTTCGCGGTTCAGGTGCGGCGCGAAGGCGTGGATGAAATCGAGCATGTAGCCGCGCAGAAACAGACCCCGGCGAAACCCGATGTGGGTGACGCTGGGCTCGAACAGGTGATCGGCCGGCACGCGGACCAGGTCGGTGTCGACCTCGGGGTCGTAGGCCATGTCGGCGACGATGCCCACGCCCAGGCCGAGGCGCACGTAGGTCTTGATCACGTCGGCATCGACCGCGGTCAACACCACGTCGTGGCGCAGCCCGTGGGCGGCGAAGGCCTGGTCCAGCTTCGATCGGCCGGTGAAGCCGAAGGTGTAGGTGACAATCGGATGCTCGGCCAGCCGCGCCAGAGTGAGGCGATGCTCGCGGGCGAGGCGGTGATCGGGACGCACCAGCACGCAGCGGTTCCAGCGGTAGCAGGGCAGCATCACCAACTGCTCGAAATGCTCGATGGCCTCGGTGGCGATGGCGAAATCGGCCTCGCCCTTGGCCGCCATCGTCGCGATCTGCGGCGGTGAGCCTTGGTGCAGGTGCAAGGCCACCCGCGGGTAGCGCTCGCGGAAGGTGGTGATGACCGGCGGCAGGGAATAGCGCGCCTGGGTGTGGGTGGTGGCGATGGCCAGGTCGCCGCGATCGGCCTGTTTGAACTCGGCCGCGACATTGAGAATGTTGTCGGCCTCCTGCAGCAGCCTGGCGCTGTATTCCAGAATGCGCTGCCCGGCCGGCGTGATCTCGGCGAGATGCTTGCCGTTGCGCACGAAGATCTCGACGCCCAGTTCATCTTCCAGCAGTCGGATCTGCTTGGAGATGCCGGGCTGCGAGGTGAACATGCTCTCGGCCGCCGCGGTGATGTTGAGGCCGCGGCGGGCCACTTCGTGGATATAGTGCAGTTGGCGGAGCTTCATGACCGACCCTTTTATAACTGATACGCCAATTATGAGACATTGTTAGATCAGATGGATATGGACTGGCCGTATTTTCCGCTGTTCGTGCGCGTTGCCGACCTTGAAGTGCTGCTCGTGGGCGGCGGCGAGGTGGCACTGCGCAAGGCGCGGCTGCTGACCAAGGCCGGTGCCCGCATTGCCCTGGTCAGCGAATCGGTTCACCCCGGCTTTGCCGAGATGGCGACCGCGGTGCGCGTCATGGGCCCGCGCTTCGCGCCCGAGCAACTTGAAGGCGTGCGCCTGTGCATCGCCGCGACCAGTGACGAAACCGTGAACCGGCAGGTGGCGGCGGCCTGTGAGGCGCGCGGCATCTGGGTCAATGTGGTGGACGACCCGCTGGCCAGCCGCGTCATCACGCCGGCCATCATCGACCGCAGCCCGGTGCTGATTGCCATCGGTTCGGCAGGCCAGGCCCCGGTGCTGGCGCGGCGGCTGCGCGAACGGCTGGAAGCGACCATTCCCTTCGGCACCGGGCGCCTTGCGCGCTTCATCGGGGAAGCCCGGCAGCGTCTGAAAGGGCGGATCAATCCCGTCCAGAGCCGACGGCTGTGGGAATACTTTCTCGACAGCCCGGCCGCCGAAGCGCTGCTGCACGGCGACGAAACCCTGGCGCAGCCCACGGTCGACCAGTGGCTGGCAGGCGGCCAGACCCGCCAGGGCGAGGTCTGGCTGGTGGGCGCCGGCCCCGGCGATCCCGACCTGCTCACCTTCAAGGCCCTGCGGTTGATGCAGTCCTGCGACGTGGTGCTGTTTGATCGCCTGGTGCCCGGCGCCATCATGGACCTGGTGCGGCGCGACGCCGAGCGCGTGTTCGTCGGCAAGCGGCGCGATCAGCACACCGTGCCGCAGGCGGAGATCAACGCCGAGCTGCTGCGCCGCGCCCAGGCCGGCCAGCGGGTGCTGCGGCTGAAGGGTGGCGACCCGTTCATTTTCGGGCGCGGCGGTGAAGAGATCGAGCCGCTGGCCCGGGCCGGCGTGCCCTTCCAGGTGGTGCCCGGCATCACCGCCGCCAGTGGCTGTGCGGCCTACGCGGGCATTCCCCTGACCCATCGCGACCACGCGCAGACCTGCCTGTTCGTCACCGGCCACGCGCGCGCCGACGGGCAGCTGAGCCTGCCGTGGGACACCCTGGCGCGACGCGGCCAGACCGTGGTGGTGTACATGGGTTTGTCAACGCTCGACGTTCTGTGCGCGGCATTCGTTGCCCATGGGCTGCCGGGGGACTGGCCCTGCGCGATGGTTGAAAACGGCACCCAGCCCAATCAGCGGGTGATCGTCGGTGTTCTGGGCGATCTGCCGCGGCGGGTCAGTGAGGCGGGCCTGAGCGGCCCCAGCCTGCTGATCGTCGGCTCGGTGGTCGGCATGCACCAGACGCTGGGCATGCCCGCGCGCCGGGCGGCGTCGTGAGCGGCTGCTGGCGTCGTCTTGGCGCAACCGGCCTGCTGGCACTGGGCCTGGTCAGCGCCGTGGGCCCGGCTGCGGCCGCGCCGGCGGCCGCCACGCCCTGCTACCAACAGTGCCCCCAGGTCAACGGCTGGCTGGCGCGGCGCGCAATGACCGCGCTCGACAACGACGGCTTCCGCATCGGCTGGTCCAGCAGCCGCCGCAGCGCGCTTTGGGTGGCGTACGAGTTGCTGCCCGAGGCCGATCGTCGTGAGGTTGATCCACGGCCCAAAGGCTACACGGTGGATGTGCGCACCCGGCCGGCGGTGCGCAGCGAAAGTTATCGCGGCAGCGGCTTCGACCGCGGGCATCTGGCCGCCAATGGCACCGTCTCGCGCTTCTTCGGGCCGGTCGCGCAGCAGCTGGCCATGCACATGAGCAATATCGCGCCGCAGACACCGCGCCTCAATCGCGGCGTCTGGCAGCGGCTGGAGATGGCCGAAATCGATGTCTGGCTGGCGGGCGCTCAACGGGTCTGGGTGGTGACCGGGCCGCTGTGGCCCAGGCGCCCGGCGCAACTCAGCGGCGGCTTGCCGGTGCCGGACGGCTTTTACCGCATCTGGGTGCGCGAGCGCGACGGCCGTGCGCCGACCGTCACCGCCTTTCGCGTGCCGCAAATCGTCTGCGGTGACGAGCCGCCGCGCTATTTCCGGGTGCCGGTGGCCGACATTGCCCTCGCCGCCGGGCTGGACTTCGGCCCCCTGGAGCAGCTTGACGAACCGGAACTCACCGCCGCCGAGCGCCTCGCCATGGACGCCTTGCCGCTGCGGTATGCCCGCGACTTCCAGAAAACGCCGAAACCGAACGGCTGCACCCGCTGAGCGGCTGACCTCAACCGAGTTTTCTGAGCGCGCTCTGGTCCATGTCCTTGGCGCGCAGCCGCTTCTGCACGCTGCGCAACACGCCACTGGCATCCAGCCCGCAGGTGGCCAGCAGCTCTTCGCGGCTGCCGTGCTCGACAAACTCGTCCGGCAATCCCAGGGTGAGAACGGCCACCTGCTGATGGTGCGCCGCAAGCACCTCGATGATGGCCGAGCCGGCGCCGCCACAGCGGGCGTTGTCTTCCAGCGTGACGAGCAGGTCGTTTTCCTGTGCCAGATCGAGGATCAGCTCGATGTCGAGCGGCTTCACGAAGCGCATGTCGGCGACCACCGCGTCGAGCAGCTCGGCCGCCTCGACGGCCGGCGCCACCATGCAGCCGAAGGCCAGCAGCGCCACCCGGGGTTGGCGGCGGCCCAGGGCCTCGCGCACGATGCGGCCCTTGCCCAGCGGCAGGGGTCGCGGCGGTGACTCCACCGCCACCCCGCTGCCGCTGCCCCGCGGGTAGCGGACCGCGCTGGGGCCGCTGTGCGCCACCCCGGTGCTGAGCATGCGCGCGCACTCGTTTTCGTCACTGGGCGTCATCACCACCATGTTGGGAATGCAGCGCAGATAAGACAGATCGAAGGCGCCGTGGTGCGTGGCCCCGTCGGCGCCCACCAGGCCGCCGCGGTCAATGGCAAACACCACCGGCAGGTTCTGGATGGCGACATCGTGAATCAGCTGGTCATAGCCCCGCTGCAGAAACGTCGAGTAGATGGCGCACACCGGGTTGAGGCCCTCGCAGGCCATGCCGGCCGCCAGGGTCACGGCGTGCTGTTCGGCAATGCCGACGTCGAAATAGCGGTCGGGGAACTGCCGGGCAAACTTGACCAGGCCCGAGCCCTCGCGCATCGCCGGGGTGATGGCGGCCAGTTGCGGATTGCGCGCCGCCTCCTCGCACAGCCAGCTGCCGAACACCTCGGTGTACGTCGGGCGGGTGGCGGCTTTCTTGGCCGGAAACTGGCCGGTGACCGGGTCGAACTGCGACACCCCGTGATACTTGATGGGATCGACCTCGGCCGGGTCGAACCCCTTGCCCTTGACCGTCAGCACATGTAGCAACTGCGGCCCCTTGAGCTGCTTGAGCTGCTCGAAGGCGGCGGTGAGCGCCGCCACGTCGTGGCCGTCAATCGGCCCGTGGTAGGCCACACCCAGCGTACGGAACAGCGCCCCGGGCTGGTCGAGGTGCACCTCGTTGACCTCGGCGTCTTGCGGCAGCCGCTGCAGGTGCGGGCTGACCAGCCCCAGCCGCTGCACCAGTCGCGCCGTGTGATTGCGCATGCCACCCACGTTTTCGGAGATCGACATGTCGTTGTCGTTGTAGACCACGATCAGGTCGGTGCCGGTGTGCCCGGCGTGGTTGAGCGCTTCATAGGCCATGCCGGCGGTCATGCCGCCGTCGCCGATCACCGCCACCGCCCGCCGGTCTTCGTGCTTGATGCGCGCGGCGGCGGCCATGCCCAGGGCGGCCGAGATGCTGGTGGACGAATGCCCCACGCCAAAGGCGTCGTACTCGCTCTCGTCACGGTGGCAGAACGGCGCCAGGCCGTGCAGCCGGCGAATGGTGTCCAGCCGGGCGCGACGGCCGGTGAGCATCTTGTGCGGATAGGCCTGGTGGCCCACATCCCACACCAATCGGTCGTAGGGCGTCTCGAAGCTGCGATGCAGGGCAATGGTGAGCTCCACCGTGCCCAGGTTGGCGGCAAAGTGGCCGCCCACGCGCCCCAGCGTTTCGATGAGATGGCGACGCAGCTCGACGGCCAGCTGCGGCAGTACGTTGGCGGGCAGCTTACGGAGGTCTTGCGGGGTCTCGACGCGGCCCAACAGGGTGTAGCCCGGCGTTTCGCTCATGGCGGAATCATGACAGGTTGGAGCGCCATTATCGTGCACCGGCGGGCCGTGGGCCAAACGCGGGCGAGGGCGGCCGGGGACGCTGAAGGGCGGGTGGTCAATGGCGGCGCTGCGCAACGGTGTCGATCAGGGCCAGCAGCGCAGCCGGGTCGGGCAGGCCGTGCGCCGCCGTGCGCGCCTGGTCAAAGGCGGCTGCGGCGCGGTCGCGGGCGGCATCGAGGCCCAGCAGGCTGACAAAGGTCTGCTTGCCGTCGCGCGCATCCTTGCCGGCGGTCTTGCCGAGTTGGGCGGTTGCGGCGTCCACGTCGAGTACATCGTCCTGAATCTGGTAGGCCAGCCCCAGGGCGGCGCCGCAGGTGCCGAGGGCATCGCGCTGGGCCGGTGTCGCGGCCGCGGCAATGCCGGCCATGTCGAAGCAGGCCTGGATGAGCGCCCCGGTCTTGCGCTGGTGCAGGGTGGTCAGGGCATCCAGCGGCAACGCCGCGTCGCCGTGTTGCGCCGCAAGGTCCAGCACCTGGCCGCCCACCATGCCGCGAGCCCCGGCGGCGGCGGCCAGAGTCGCCACCAGTTGCACACGGGCGGTGGCGTCCAGCGTGTCGGCGGTGGCGAGCACCCCGAAGGCCAGCGTGTTGAGCGTGTCACCCACCAGAATGGCGGTGGCCTCGCCGAAGGCCTTGTGCACCGTGGGTTGGCCGCGCCGCAGGTCGTCGTTGTCCATGGCCGGCAGGTCATCGTGAACCAGCGAGTAGGCGTGGATCAGTTCGATGGCGGCCGCCACCGCATCGAGGCGCTGGGGGGCGGCGCCCAGGGCCGTGCCGCTGGCATAGACCATCAGCGCGCGCAGCCGCTTGCCGCCGGCCGTGGCGTAGCGCAGGGCCTCGACAAAGGTTTCGCTGTCGGCGTCGGCGGGCGTGCCGCGCGCCAGACTGACGGCCAGGGCCTGCTCGACGCGGCTCGTCCAGGCGTGCACCCCGGCGGTCATTCGGCGTCGCTGGGCCGGGTCAGGGTGTCCACCCGCTGGGTGGCGGTGTCCAGCGCCGTGCGGCAGCGCTGGCTCAACTGCGTGCCCTGCTCGAACAGCGCGATGGACTGATCCAGCGGCAGGTCGGCGGCTTCCAGTTGTTGCACCAGCGCTTCGAGGGCCTTCATGTCGGCTTCGAACTGGCTGACCGGGTCGTCAGCCGGGGGGTGTGGCGCTTTCTTGTCCGGGGCTTTGCTCATGGGGCTTTCCTTGACGCTCAGGGCGCCGCGCGGCCGCGCCACTGCACGGCATACAGATCATGCCGACGGTCTTTGCGGTTCTGCACCGAGCCATGCGCGCGGGCGGTTTTGAGGGCGGCCAGGTCGAGGTCGGCGAAGGCGATCATCTCGACGTTGGGCGTGGTGTCGGCGGCAATGCCGTCGCGACCAAAGGGGAAGTCGCAGGGCGTGATGATGGCGCTCTGGGCGTAGTGGATGTCCATGTTGTGCACGCGCGGCAGGTTGCCGGTATTGCCCGAGGTGATGACGTAAATCTGGTTCTCGACGGCGCGCGCATGGGCGCAGTAGCGGACGCGCAGATGGCCGTTACGCTCTTCGGTGGAGTAGGGCACGAACAGGATGTCGGCGCCCTGGTCGACCAGATGGCGGGTCAGTTCGGGGAACTCGCTGTCGTAGCAGACCAGCACGCCGATGGTGCCGCAGTCGGTCTGGATGGCGCGCACGTAATCGCCGCCTTGCACCTGCCACCAGTAACGCTCGGAAGGCGTGGGGTGAATCTTGGGTTGTTCGTAGACCGAGCCGTCACGCAGAAACACGTGGGCGAGGTTGAGCAGGCGCCCGTCTTCCTGCACCGCCGGGTGGCTGCCGGCAATGATGTTGACGTTGTAGCGCAGCGCCATTTCGTGGAACAGCGCTTCCAGACGATCGTTGTATTCGGCGAGCTTGAGCACCGCCTCGCGCGGCTTGAGCGGTTCGTTTTCAACCGACAGGAGCTGCATCGCGAAGTATTCGGGAAACACCACGAAGTCGGATTTGTAGTCGGACACCGTGTCGACGAAGTAGCGCACGATGTCGGCGAATTCATCGAACGAGCTGATGGCCCGCTGCAGGTACTGCACGGTGGCCACGCGGACGGTGGAAGGGCCGCGGTCTGCCGCCGAGTGGGCGCGGGTCACGTCCTGCCGGGAGTGCGGGTTGCGCCAGATCATGTGCGAGGCCGCGCCGCCCGATTCGGTGTCGGACTTCAGGTATTTCGGCAGCACGCCCAGAAACTCGAAGCCCTGCCGCAGCTGAAAATTCATCACCTGGTCGCGAATCTGACCGGCAATCACCGCGCGACAGTATTCGCCGTGGCCGCCGACCTTTTTGGCGCGGCGCGCGTAGCCCGGCAGGCGACCGCCGAAAACGATGCTGTCGAGGCCCAGATCGACGCACAGCTTGCGCCGCGCCGAGTAGAGGCGCTCGGCCAGGCGCCGGCCACGAAACGCCGGATCAATCGCCACTTCATAGCCGTACAGCACATCGCCATCTTCGTCGTGCGTCGAGCCGAAGCCGTTGCCGGTGATCTCGGTCCAGGTATGGGGCCGCATCGCCTCGTCTTCGGTGACGATGATGGTGGCGCAGTAGCCGACCACCGCGCCGTCGAGTTCGGCAACCAGATGGCCTTCGGGAAAGTGGTTGAGCTGTCCGCGCAGCTGGTCCAGCGTGTAGCCGGTTTGCGGCGCGTAGGCCTTCTTCACCAACTGGCGGATGGCCGCGATGTCTTGGTGTTGCGCGGGACGTATCGTCAGCGAGCGGGAGCGCGCCATGCAGGACTCATCAGGGAAATGTAAGGGCAGTATCGCTTACTCGTGCGGGGATCAGGGGTCGCGCGGTCGCCGGGTGCCGCGGTGGAACGCCGGGCTCAGAGCCTTGGTCGACGATAGCCGCCCGCCACGCCCCCCGGCGCCAGTACCAACTGCCAGAGCTGCAGGTTGCGTGCGCGAAACGCGCCGGCGCAGGACAGCAGGTAGTAGCGCCACATGCGCTGAAAGCGGGCTCCGAAGCGCGCTTCAAAGGTGGGCCAGCTGCGCGTGAAGCGCTCGTGCCAGGCCATCAGCGTGCGGTCGTAGTCGGCGCCAAAGTTATGCATGTCCTCAATCACGAAGTTCGGGTCGGCCGCGTCGGCGATCTGACCGAGCACCGGCAGCTGCCCGTTCGGGAAGATGTAGCGGTTGGTCCAAGGGTCGGTGGTCCCACGGTGATGGGTCTTGCCGATGGTGTGCAACAGCATCAGGCCATCCGCTGCCAAAAGCTGATGGGCGATCTTGAAAAAGTCGGGATAGTTCTTGCAACCGACATGTTCAAACATGCCAACCGAGGCGATGCGGTCGAAGCGCTGGGTCGCACGCGCCGCATAACGGCGGTAGTCAACCAGCGCGACCTCGACCGGCAAGCCCGCGCAGCGTGTGCGCGCCAGTTCGGCCTGTGCCTGCGAGATGGTCAGGCCGACACACCGCGCTCCGTAGCGTTGCGCCGCATGGGCCAGCAGGCTGCCCCAGCCACAGCCGACATCCAGCAGCCGCATGCCCGGTTCCAGGCCCAGCTTGCGACACACCAGATCGAGTTTGGCCGTCTGCGCATCGTTCAGGGTGGCTGCATCGGCCCAGTAACCGCAGGAGTACGCCATCGATTCATCGAGCATTGCGGTAAAGAAGTCGTTGCCCAGATCGTAGTGATGGCGTCCAACGATCCAGGCCCGCGCTTCATTCTGCAGGTTGAGCACCCGCGCCTTGAGTATGGCCAGCAGCAGCCCCGGCGGGTGTATGGCGTCGTGCAGGCGCGCCCGCAGCAGACGGTAGATCAGGGTGTCGACCTGTTCAGCGTCCCAGTCTCCGTCCATATAGCTTTCACCCAGGCCGAGGTTGCCCTGAGCCAGAATGCGTCTGGCGGCGCGAGGGTGGTTGAGTTGCAGGTCAAAAGGCCGTCGGCCATTGAGCTCTATGCCGGCACGCGCCAACAGCGCGGCAAGATGGTCCGTGGCGCGCCTGCCGTGCCTGTGGCGGCGAAACTCGGGTTTGGTCGACCGTTCTGCGGGCGACGAGGGGTGTGGGGCGTTCGACATGCTCGCTCTCCATCTGACCGACCCAATGCGACTCGCTGTGGCCTTGCAGGCAACCGTAGCGACCGGTGGGCGGCGTTCCCGGCCGCGCGGTGTCTGCACCTAAGGTAGTGGTCGGGTGCCGGGCCCGCAAGCGCCTCGACGCTTGGCCTGCTTTGTCTTCGGTGCGGTGGCGGGTCGGCCGGGCATGCCGACGGGGGGCTTCTTGCCCCTTCGATGATTTTTCCCGTAGCCTCCGCGCGCCGCGCTCCCGCCCGCTTCCCTGGTTTCGCTCATGACCGATGCACACGAATACGGCGCCAATGCCATTGAGGTTCTTCAAGGCTTGGACCCGGTGCGCAAGCGGCCCGGCATGTACACCGACACCCAGCGGCCGAACCATCTGGCGCAGGAGGTGGTGGACAACGCCGTCGATGAAGCGCTGGCGGGCCACTGCAAAAGCATTCAGGTCACGGTGTTCGAGGACGGTTCGCTGGAAGTCTCTGACGACGGCCGTGGCATGCCGGTCGACATTCACCCCGAACATGGCGTGTCGGGGGTGGAGCTGATCCTCACCAAGCTGCACTCCGGGGCCAAGTTCTCGAACAAGATGTACGGCTATTCCGGCGGCCTGCACGGGGTGGGGGTGTCGGTGGTCAATGCGCTGTCGACGCGTCTGGTGGTGACGGTCTACCGCGGCGGCAAGCAGCACGAAATCGCATTTGCCAGCGGCCACAAGGCTGAAGAGTTGCGCGAGGTGGGCACCGTGGGGCAGCGCCGCACCGGCACCACCGTGCGCTTCTGGCCCGACCCGCAGTATTTCGACAGCCCCAGATTCAGCCTGCCGCGGCTCAAACAGAACCTGCGCGCCAAGGCGGTGCTGTGCCCGAATCTCAAGATCAGCCTCGATGACCGCGTGCACGGCGAGCAGATCACCTGGCTGTACGAAAACGGCCTGCTCGATTACCTCAAGGATGCCTTGGGTGACCTGGAGACGCTGCCGGCCGAGCCGTTCACCGGGTCGTTGAAGGCGGCGCGCGAAGAGGCCGAGTGGGCGCTGGTGTGGACCGTCGGCGGCGGGGAGGCGGTGGCCGAAAGCTATGTCAACCTCATTCCCACGGCGCAGGGCGGCACCCACGTCAATGGCTTGCGCACCGGACTGACCGAGGCGATCCGCGAGTTCTGCGAATTTCGCAACCTGCTGCCACGCGGCGTGAAGCTGACGCCCGATGACGTATGGAATGGCTGCCAGTACGTGCTGTCCACCAAGATGCACGACCCGCAGTTTGCCGGCCAGACCAAGGAGCGTCTGTCGTCGCGCGAGACGGCGGCGTTTGTCTCGGGCACGGTGCACGATGCCTTCGGCCTGTGGCTCAACCAGCATCCCAACGAAGGCGAGCAGATTGCCCAGCTGGTCATCAGCAATGCTGCGGCGCGCCTCAAGCAGAGCCGCCAGGTGGTGCGCAAGAAGATCACCTCGGGCCCGGCGCTGCCGGGCAAGCTGGCCGATTGTGTGTCCACCGATCTGTCGCAGACCGAACTGTTTCTGGTTGAAGGAGATTCGGCCGGCGGTTCGGCCAAGCAGGCACGGGACCGCGACACCCAGGCCGTGATGCCCTTGCGCGGCAAGATTCTCAACACTTGGGAGTGCGATGCCAACGAGGCGCTGGCAAGCCAGGAAATTCACGACATTTCGGTGGCCATTGGCGTGGACCCCGGCAGTGCCGACCTCAGCCAGCTGCGCTACGGCAAGGTCTGTGTGCTGGCCGATGCCGACTCCGACGGATTGCACATTGCCACCCTGCTGTGCGCCCTGTTTCTGCGCCATTACCGGCCGTTGGTGCAGGCCGGGCACGTCTACATCGCGATGCCGCCGCTGTACCGCATCGACCTGGCCAAGCAGGTGTTCTACGCCCTGGACGGCGCCGAGCGCGATGGCATTCTCGACCGTCTGCAGGCCGAAAACCCCAAGGCCAAGCTCAGCGTCACCCGCTTCAAGGGCCTGGGTGAAATGAACCCGCTGCAGCTGCGCGAAACCACCATGGCCCGCGACACCCGCCGGCTGGTGCAGTTGACCCTGGACGAGGGGCAATCGGACCAGATCGTCGACATGCTGCTCAACAAGAAGCGCGCCAGCGACCGCAAGGACTGGCTGGAGCGTGAAGGCAACCGCGCCAACGTCTGACCACCGCCGCCGCGCACCCGGGGCCCTGACGGCGCACGGGCTGGCGGCTGCGTACACTCTGCCCCTGCCATTTCCGGGTCACTAGAACACGATGTCCGTGATTGAAACCGAACGTCTGCCCCTCTCGGTTTTCGCCGAGCGCGCCTATCTCGATTATTCGATGTACGTGGTGCTGGACCGTGCGCTGCCGAACATTGCCGACGGGCTGAAGCCGGTGCAGCGGCGCATCGTCTACGCCATGAGTGAGCTGGGCCTGAGCGCCGGCGCCAAGCACAAGAAATCGGCGCGCACGGTGGGGGACGTACTCGGCAAGTTTCACCCGCATGGCGACACCGCCTGCTACGAGGCCATGGTGACCATGGCGCAACCCTTTGCCTATCGCTATCCGCTGGTGGACGGGCAGGGCAACTGGGGCTCGCATGACGACCCCAAGAGCTTTGCGGCCATGCGGTACACCGAATCGCGGCTCACGGCCTATGCCTCCACCCTGCTGGTGGAGCTGGCCAACGGCACGGTGGACTGGCTCCCCAACTTTGACGGCACCCTGGAAGAGCCGCGTCTGCTGCCGGCACGGCTGCCCAACATTCTGGTCAACGGCACCACCGGCATTGCCGTGGGCATGGCCACCGACATTCCGCCGCACAACCTGCGTGAACTGGCCAAGGCCTGCATCCACCTGCTCAAGCATCCGGGGGCCGAGATTGAAACCCTGATGCGCTTCGTGCCCGCGCCCGACTATCCCACCGGCTGCGAGATCGTTTCCGACTCGGCCGACCTGCTCAAACTCTACCGCACCGGCCTGGGCAACGTGCGCGCCCGCGCCCGCTGGGAGCGCGAGGCCGACACCGGCTACCTGGTCGTCACGGCGCTGCCGCATCAGGTGTCCGGCTCGCGGGTGCAGGAGCAGATTGCCGACCAGATGCGCGCCAAGAAGCTGCCGCTGGTGGAGGACCTGCGCGACGAGTCCGACCACGAAAACCCGGTGCGCATCGTCATCGTGCCGCGCTCCAGCCGGGTGGATGCGGCGCAGTTGATGGCGCATCTGTTCGCCACCACCGATCTCGAAAAAAGCTATCGCGTCAACCTCAACATGATCGGGCTCGACGGCCGGCCCAAGGTCAAGAACCTGCGCGAAATTCTGGTGGAGTGGTTGGAATTCCGCTTCGCCACCGTCACCCGGCGCCTGAATTACCGGCTGGCCAAGGTCAACGACCGTCTGCACCTGTTGGACGGCTTGCTGATTGCGTTTCTCAACCTCGACGAAGTGATCCGCATCATCCGCTTTGAGGACGAGCCCAAGGCGGTGCTGATGGCGACTTTCGCCCTCAGCGAACGGCAGACCGAATACATCCTCGACACCAAGCTGCGGCAGCTCGCGCGGCTGGAAGAGATGAAGATCAAGGGCGAGCAGGACGCCCTGGCCGCCGAGCGCGCCGAACTTGAAGCCCTGCTGGCCGATGACGACGCGCTGAAAGGACTGATTTCGCGGGAAATTGCCGACGATGCCCAGAAGTACGGCGACGATCGGCGTTGCCCCATCGGCGCCGCGCCGCCGGCACAGGCGCTGTCGGCCGAGTCGATATTGCCCGCCGAAGCGGTGACGGTGGTGCTCAGTCAGGCCGGCTGGATCCGCGCCGGCAAGGGCCATGACCTCGACCCGACCACCCTGACCTACAAGGCCGGTGATGCCTACTTCATCCACGCCCAGGGCAAGACCAACCAGCTGTTGATCGGCCTCGACACCAAAGGCCGTGCCTACACGCTCAACCCCAGGGAGCTGCCCTCGGCGCGCAGCCAGGGCGAGCCGGTCACCACCCGCCTTGATCTGCAGGATGGCGGCAAGCTGGTGTCGCTGCTGATGGGCGAGGGCGACCAGCGTTACGTGCTGGCCTCCAGCGAGGGTTATGGCTTTATCACCCAGCTGGACGCGCTGCAGGCGCGCAACCGTGCCGGCAAGGCCGTCGTCAGCCTCGGCGATGCCCTGCTCATGCCGCCCACGCTGTGCCGTGACAGCGCCTCGGACCTTGCCGTGTGCACGGCCGAAGGGCGGCTGCTGGTGTTCCCGGTCGCCGACCTGCCCGAGCTGGCCAAGGGCAAGGGCAACAAGCTGATTGGCCTGAAGGGCCATGACGTGATTCTGGCCCTGGGCGTTCTGCCGCCGGGCGCCAGTCTGGTGCTGACCTGCGGCAAGCGCACGCTGACGCTGAAACCGTCCGATCTTGCGCTGTACCGTGGCGCCCGTGGCAGCCGCGGCGGGCACCTGCCGCGAGGGTTTCAGCGGGTCGAGGCCATGGCGGCGGAGTTGGCCGCCAGGCCTTGAACCGTGACCCTTGAGTTGGGGTCTGTCTGCCGCATATCGTATTCACCGTTCCCACTGAAACCTCCAGAGAGTTGCGCACACCCATGAAACGAATCGGATTGTTCCTGCTGACCAACATTGCCGTGATTCTGGTGCTGTCGGTGGTGGCCCATCTGTTCGGGCTCAACCAGTACCTCGAAGCCGACGGCACACTGAACCTGACGACCCTGCTGCTGTTCTGCGCCATCTTCGGCATGGGCGGCTCGTTCATCTCTTTGCTCATGTCGAAATGGGTGGCGCTGAAGATGACCGGCGCCCAGATCATCGAGAATCCGCGCAGCAGCCAGGAAATGTGGCTGGTGAATACCGTCAAGCGCCAGGCCCAGGCGGCGGGGATCGGCACGCCGGACGTTGCGGTCTACAACGCCCCCGAGCCCAACGCGTTTGCCACCGGGTCGAACAAGAACAAGGCGCTGGTGGCCGTGTCGACCGGGCTGCTGACGCACATGTCGCAGGACGAAGTGGAGGCCGTGCTCGGCCACGAGATTGGCCACGTCGCCAACGGTGACATGGTGACGCTGACCCTGATCCAGGGCGTGGTGAACACCTTTGTCATGTTCTTCGCCCGCATCATCGGCCACTTCATCGACCGCGCCGTGCTCAAGAACGAAGGTGGCTACGGCATTGGGTACTTCATCAGCGTGATCGTGCTGCAGATCGTGTTCGGCTTTCTGGCCTCGGCCATCGTGGCCTGGTTCTCGCGACATCGTGAGTTCCGCGCCGACCGGGCCGGCGCCCACCTGGCGGGGCGCCGCAAGATGATCAGTGCGCTGGAGCGCCTGAAGGTGGCCCACGGCCAGTCCACCCTGCCCGAGCAGATCACCGCCTTCGGCATCTCCGGCGGCAAGATCAGCAAGATGTTTGCAACCCACCCGCCGCTGGAAGCGCGTATCGCCGCGCTGCAGCAGTCCAACACCGCGTAAGCTGAGCGGCAGGCGGCGGCAACAAAAAAAGGCGACCCTCGGGTCGCCTTTTTTGTGCGTCTGAAGCACGCGGCTGGCCCGGTTGACAGGGCCAGACGCGTTTTGTTTTTACGACTTTGCGGTCAGTTTGACCGGCAGATGCTCATAACCGCGCACGAAGTTGGATTGCACCCGTTCGGGCTCGCCAACCACTTCGATCTTGTCAAAACGCTGCAGCAGTTCTTCCCACAGGATGCGCAACTGCAGTTCGGCCAGCCGGTTGCCCATGCAACGGTGAATGCCGTATCCGAATGCCACGTGGTTGCGCGCGCCCTTGCGGTCGATGATGAAGTCATCGGGCTTCTCGAACTTGCGTTCGTCACGATTGCCAGACGCGTACCACATCAGCACGCGGTCGCCTTTCTTGATGGTCTGGCCGCCCAGTTCCACGTCCTGGGTGGCGACCCGGCGCATGTGGGCCAGCGGCGTTTGCCAGCGAATGATTTCCGAGACCATGTTTGGAATCAGCGCCGGATTTGCCTTCAGCTTGGCGAACTCGTCCGGAAACTGGTTCATCGCGAGGACGCCGCCGCTCATGGAGTTGCGCGTGGTGTCGTTGCCGCCCACGATCAGCAAGGCCAGGTTGCCGATGAATTCCATCGGACGGTTGATCAAGTCCTTGGTGTCTTTGTCGCTCTGCAACAGGCTGATCAGGTCAAAGCCCGGCTTCTCGCCCGCCGCGGTGCGCGCTTCCTTGTCGCGCCACAGTTGCGAGAACGACCAGGCCATGTCAGCGGAGGCGTCAAACATGTTCTCGCCGTCATCGAACTCGCCCCCAGTCGCCTCGGTGGTGCCAGCCAGGCGGTCGGACCAGTCCACCAGCTTGTGACGCTGGTCGTAGGGGAAATCCAGCAGGGTCGCCAGCATGCGGCCGGTCAGTTCTTTGGAGACCGTCGGCACCCAGTCGAAGGCTTCGCCCAGCGGCAGGCTGTCGAGCACCTCGCCGGTACGCTGGCGGATCAGACCCTCCATCTCCTTCAGGTTCTGCGGCGCCACCACGCCTTGCACCGAGCGGCGCTGCACGTCGTGCTTGGGCGGGTCCATGGCGATGAACATCTCGACCGGCAGGCCCTCGGGGAAGTCCCCGAGGACGATCAGCGGTTCTGACGAAAACAGCTCGTGGTTCTTGTCCACGAACAGGATGTCTTCATAGCGCATGATCGACCAGAACGGGCCGAAGGGGCTGTTCTTCAGATAATGCACCGGGGCCTCGTCGCGCAGCCGCTTGCTGTAGGGGCCCCACTGGTCCTGGCGGTACAGGAACGGATTGCTGAGGTCGATGTCCTTGAGCGCGAGGCCCTGAACATCGGGAATGGGCGCTTCAACAAATGCGGGAATGGGTCGCCGGGCTCCGAGGAGCTTCTTCTTGGCCCTCACCAACTGCTTCAAGAGCCTGATCTGCCAGTGCATCGGCACGATTCTGGCCGTGGCGTTGATGACTTTGGTCTGGAAAATATCGATTGCATGGGATTGCGATGACATACGGTACTCCTTGGTTACATCTGGAATTCGGGCAGGCGAACGGTCATGCCGTCCATTGCCTCGGTGGTGTGCACCTGACAGCCGAGCCGCGAGGTTTCTGAGCGTTCCGGGGTCATGGAAAGCATCTGCTCTTCGTCGTCTTTGACGGTGCCGGTCTTTTTGAACCATTCGGCGGCGACGATGACGTGGCAGGTGCCGCAGGCGCATTCGCCGCCGCAGTCGCCGTCGATGCCGGGAATCGCGTTATCGACCGCGATCTGCATCAGCGACACGCCCGCTTCGAATTCGGCGACGTGCTCAGTGTTGTCGTGTGCGACAAACGTAATTTTACCCAAGGGTTTTCTCCTTCCAGTGGTTGTGGTAGTGCAGCTTAGGCAGAAGCCAAGGTGGCGGTGAGGTCATTTATTGACAGTGAAGGGTCATTTGAAGACAATTTGCGCTCGGCACGGAACGAATCCTTTCACGCATGAGGGCAACGCATCTTGAAGTCGGAGCACTGACGCAAGAGGCCGACATTCCGTCCAGTTACTCGTGGCTGATTGCGCGGGAGCTGGGCCTCACGTCGCGCCAACTGCCCACGCTGCTGCAAGGCACCGAGCTCGGCGTTGCGCAGTTTCTGGGCGAGGACAGCATGCTCACCGCGGCGCAGCAGGTGCGGATACTGCGCAACGGACTGATGCTTTCGGGCCGCCCGGAATTCGGCCTGAGGCTCGGCAAACGGCTGACGCCGGCCACCCATGGCGCCATGGGCTTTGCTGCCTACAGCGCCCCTGATCTGCTCACCGCGCTGCACGCGATCCACACCTTTCTGCCCACGCGCGCGAGCTTCATCGAGCTGCACCTGCGCCAGGCCGAGGTGCATCTGGAATGCGAGCTGAAGTTTCAGGTGCCGATGGACGCGGACATTCATCGTTGTCTGGCGGACACCATGGCCAAGGTGCTGCTGGAGTTCGGGGAATTCATCACCGGCGGTCCTTTGCATGAAGCCGAGATCTGTTTTGCCCACGCGGCGCCGGACTATCAGGCCCGCTACCCGGAGTACCTGAGCGGGCAGATTCACTTTGACTGCGACCGGTTGATGCTGAAGCTGCCCATGGCCTTGTGCCGGGAGCCGAACGCCTCGGCCAGTCATGAAAACTACCGACTGGCCTTGCAGCAATGTGAGGCCATGCTGGCGCAGCTTCAGTCCCACAAGCCGAGTTACCAGACCCGGATCAAGAAGATGATGCTGGCCCAACCGCCGGGCACGCTGAGCGAAGACGAAGCGGCGGCATCGCTGTTCATGAGCAAGCGCACCTTGGCACGCAAGCTTGAACAGGAAGGCAGCGGCTTTCGGAAAATCCGCGAAGAGATTCTTTCGGCGCAGGCGGCGAGCCACGTGCGCGACGGCCTTCTGTCCGTTGAGGCGATCGCCGCGCTGATGAATTACCACGACAGTGCCAACTTCAGACGCGCCTTCAAGCGCTGGTTTGGTCAATCACCCGAGCAGTACCGGCACCCGGGCGGTGCGTGACCAGCGCACCGTCTGCCAGGCCCGGGCCCGGGCGCGCGACGGATCAGCGCCGCGTTATCGCCTGAAGCGCTGGGTCAGATCGCCATAGGCGTCGATCCGTCGATCCCGCAGGAACGGCCACCAGCGGCGGACGTTTTCGCTGCGCGCCAGGTCGATGTCGACGCAGAGCACGTCGGGGTCGTCGCCGAGTTGGCCGAGCAGTTCGCCCTGCGGCCCGGCAACGAAACTGCTGCCCCAGAACTGGCTGCCACTGAGCTGCCCGGTGGGGTCAGGCTCATGGCCGACCCGGTTGCAGGCCAGCACGGGCAGGCCGTTGGCCACGGCGTGCGACCGCTGAATGGTGATCCAGGCATCGCGCTGGCGGGCCTGCTCTTCGGCCGTATCGTCCGGGTTCCAGCCAATGGCGGTGGGGTAGATCAGCAGCTCGGCACCGGCCATGGCCATCAGCCGCGCGGCCTCGGGGTACCACTGGTCCCAGCACACCAGCACGCCGAGCCGGCCGGCCGAGGTGTCGATGGGTTCAAAACCCAGATCACCCGGCGTGAAGTAGAACTTCTCGTAGTAGCCGGGATCATCGGGAATGTGCATCTTCCGATAGGTGCCCACCAGACGGCCGTTGCGCTCCAGAACCACGGCGGTGTTGTGATAAAGCCCCGGTGCGCGACGCTCGAACAATGACCCGACGATGACCACGCCCAGCTCGGCCGCGAGCCCGCCCAGCCATTCCGTGGAGGGGCCGGGGATGGTTTCGGCGAGGTCGAACAGCTCGGTGGACTCGTGCTGGCAGAAGTACAGCGAGGTGTGCAGTTCTTGCAGCACGATCAGTTGTGCGCCCTGGGCCGCCGCCTGGCGGATACCGGTTTCGGTGCGGGCGAGGGTCTCGTCGCGGTTGTCGGTGCAGGCATGCTGCACCAGGCCGGCGCGCAGGGTTTTCGGGGGTGTGGGCATGGTCATGGGCCTTTGTTTCAGGCGGGCACTTGCATGGTGACGCAATGCAGGCTGCCGAACTGGCGGATCAATGCGCAGCAGTCCACGCCGATCACGTCGCGGTCGGGGAAGGCAGGGCGCAGGCGTTCGAGGGCGATGGGGTCGTTGACCGGATCATCGTAGGTGGGCACCAGCACCGCGCCGTTGATGATCAGAAAATTGGCATAGCCTGCGGGCAGGCGCTGGCCCTGTTCATCAACATGGGCACGCGGCAGGGGCAGCGCGATCAGGTTGTAGGGCTGGCCGTCGGCTTTCTTCAGCGCCCGCAGCTCATCGGCCATGGGCTGCAGGAGTGCAAAGTGCGGATCGGCTTCGTCATCGCACCCCTGATAGGCAATGGTGTCGGGCGTGCAGAAACGGGCGATGGTGTCGATGTGGCCGTCGGTGTCGTCGCCCAGCAGGTCGCCGTGCTTCAGCCACAGAATGCGCGACAGGCCCAGCCAGTGCGCCAGTTTCTGCTCGATGGTGCCGCGGCCCAGTTTCGGGTTGCGGGTGGTGGCCAGCAGGCAACGTTCAGTGGTGAGCAGTGTGCCCTGGCCATCCGATTCGATGGCGCCGCCTTCGAGCACGAAATCCAGCGTGTCGACCCGGCCGGACAGCGCGCCCAGCTCGGCGAGCTGCCGGGTCACGGTGTTGTCCAGCGCTGCGTCGAATTTGCCGCCCCAGCCGTTGAACTGGAAATCGAGATGCGTCGGCTCGTTGCCGCGGATCACGGTGATGGGGCCGTGGTCACGCGCCCACACGTCGTTGGCGCGCACCGGCAGCACCGCAAGATGTTCGGGGGCAATGCCCTCGGCCAGCAGACGGCGATGCAGAGACTCGGCATCGTCCGGGCAGGCAATCAGCACCGGCTGGTACTGGCCGATGGCCACGGCGATGCGAATGAAGTTGGCCTCGACCTCCCCAAACCAGCGCGAAAAATCGCCGTCGCGGCCCGGCCAGGTCAGTTGCACAAACGCTTGCGGCGCCCATTCGGCGGGCAGGCATGGCTTCATGTCGGTCTCATCAACTCAGGAACGAACTCAGGAACGGGGCTTTGCGGCGTCGTGGCGGCTCGCCCGAGGGCGCGGACGCCGGTTCAGCGCGCACCGCTCAGGACGCCGGGCGAAGTGCCTCGGTGTTGCGCAGCGGTTTCGGCGCCTCTTTTACCACAGCATCGATGACCCGATCGCGCTCGAAGAAGACCGAAAAATCCGCGTAATCCCAACGGGTGATGGGCGGGTGTTCGGGCTTGCCGCCGCCCACCGGCGCAAAGCGCTTTGCCGGGGCGCCAAAGCGGGCTTCCACAGCGGGCATGCGCGCGCCTCGGTCGGGCAGCGCAATATGCGTGGTGGGGTAGGTGTCTTGTGGCAGGGCCAGGGTCTCGGCGTGTGTGGCAAGGCCGTAACCGGAGGCAATAACGAAGAAGAGGCTCGCGCGCAGCATGGGGAACGTCTCAGAAGCCGGGACGCAGGCAGCATAGCAACGGGGCAGGGTGTGGCGCGCGCGTGGGCCAGGGGGGGCGCCGAACGGTATCAACGCGGCCCTTGTATCTGCCGCGCCAACAAAAACACCGGCGCAAGGCCGGTGTTTTTGGGGTCATGCACCCGCGTTCAGAACAGGTACTGGAGGTTGACCGAACCCATGTCGACGTCGGCGTTGTCGACTTCCATGCGGTCGTACTCGACGCGCAGCTGCAGGCCGGGACCTTCACCGATGCGCACACCGAAGCCATAGAACATGTCGTTGCCGCTGCGGCTGGTCGAGAGCGCGTCATCAAGCGGGCCGCCCGCGCCGGGGGCGTCGCGGTCCACATCCCACCAAAAGTTGCCGATCTTGGCGAAGGGCGAAATGGTGCCGAGGGGCACGTGCACCAGTGCCGCCGCAAAGCCGCCGTCTGAACTGAGGCGGAAGTCGCCGTCGTTCAGGTCGCCCAGATCAAGGTAGCCGCCTTCAATGCTGAAGATCGGGTTGATCTGCGTGCCGATCTGGGCGCGCCAGCCGGTACGGTTGTCCTTGAATTTCTTGTCGCCGTCCTCGTCTTCGGCAAGAAAATCATCGTCATTCAGACGAAAGTAGGTGATGCCGCCGCCGCCGTAGATGGCCGGTCCGCTTTGCTGGGAGGAATAGCCGTCCTGGGCGGCGGCAATGCCGGGCACCATGGCGAGGCTGCTGGCAAGCATGACGCCGGGAGCGATGAGTGCGATTTTTTTCATGGTTAAAAGTCCTTTCGAAATCAAGTAGCTCATGGGATTGAAGTGTCGAACGACCGCTGCAGGCTACGTTTCGTCAATGACCCGACACTGAACTGGCATGGGCAGGGCGACGGCATTAACCTCAGCCCTGATGGTCACGCGCGCACAGGTTTGGTCGCTTGCCCCGGTGGCGTGGGCCACGGCGCTGTGGCCGGTGGTGATCATTCACCTGGCCTACGTCAACTCGGCCGGCGGCGGTCACCTGCCGTGGTGCTGGCCTTATTGGGACGGGTGTACGTCGATCAGCGCCGCAGCCCGCTCGGGCAACTCGATCTATCTGTTCCGCGCCACGATGATGCCCTGGGCGGGTCTGCTTGCCGTGTACTGGTGGCTGGCCAGCCAATGGTGCCGGCAGCGGGCACCGCAGGCGCGGCTGCGGCGCGCCTGGGTGCTGACCTGTGGCTGGGGCGGCACCCTGTTCTACCTGCTCTACGCCACCTTTCTGGGCGAAGACGGCGAGGTGCCACGCATGCTTCGGCGCTACGGCATCAACCTTTATTTCGCCCTCACGGTGCTGGCGCAAATGTGGTTGATCAGCGTCGCCGTTGGCTCCGGCGTGCTGTCGCAAGGGCAGCGGCGCGGCTTTCTCGGCCTCTTCGCTGCGCTCATCGTGCTGGGCTTGGCCAGCCTGCCTTTGCAATTCATCGTTGAGGATCGCCGCGCCGTGCTCAACGCTCTTGAATGGTGGTACGCGCTGCTGATGGTGGGCACCTACGCGCTGATGGGCCGCGTCTGGCAGCGTCAGGGCTGGCGCTTGCAACTGCTGCATTGACCGCCCGCGGGGGCCGCTGTGACGGCCGCCGTACCCGGACAGCTTGCGGCAAGGCGCGATGCGGCATGCTTCGGGTTGATTGATCGACCTTCGGCACACACGACATGAAAATCGTTTCCATACTCGTTGTTGCTGTTCTACTGAGTGGCTGCTCTATGTTCGGACCCAAACGCGACCCCATTCCGCTGGTGCCTGAGGTGGACCTGCCGCGCTTCATGGGGACCTGGTACGAGATCGGCTTTACGCCCATCTTTCTGGTGCGTGATGCCCACAACGGCGTCGAGCATTACCAGCTGAACGACGACGGCACCATTGCCACCACCTACCGCTATCGCGATGGCGCGTTCGACGGCAAGCTGAAAACCAACACCCCAAAAGGCTTCGTGGAGCCAGGCACCGGCAATGCCTTGTGGGGCATGCAGTTCGTGTGGCCGTTCAAGGGCGAGTACCGCATCGTGCACCTGGAGCCGGATTACTCGGTGACCATCATCGCCCGCAACAAGCGCGACTACGTGTGGCTCATGGCCCGCGAACCGGAAATGAGCGATGCCGACTTCGCGCGGTACCGGCAGATGATTGGCGACATGGGCTACGACCTCGCCGACTTCAAGCGCCACCCGCAACAGTGGCCGGAGGCATCGCCGCGACCGCCGCTGAAGGATTGAGGCGCGCACAGCATGTCGTGGCCGTTGCATCCCCGGCCCCACCCCATTGACCCATCGTTTACCCAATAGGCATCCACATGCGTTCAGCACTGATCGGCCTGAGTGCCGCCGTGGCATCACTGGTTTTTTCTTCGATCGCGCCGGCCGAGGCGGCACGCCCCAACGTTATCGGTTGGGTCGAAAAGGGCAAGATCATGCCCTGGGGCGCCACCGCCAAATTCAAGATGGACACCGGCGCTCTCACCTCGTCCATGCACGCCGAGCACATCGAAGCATTCGAGAAAGAGGGCGAAGACTGGGTGCGTTTTGATATTGAACTCGAAGATGCTGAGACCGGTAAGCAGATCGAACAACGGTTCGAGCGCCGCGTCATCCGCAAGGTCAAGCTCAGTGGTGCCGGTGGCAGTGATCACCGCGTCACCGTGTTGATGAACGTCTGTTTTGGCGACGCGATCTTCGAAGAAGAATTCTCGCTCGATGATCGCGACGACCTGAACTACCCCGTGCTGATCGGCCGCCGCACGATTGAGCACTTCGGCGTGATCGACGTGACCCGTACGTTCACCAAAGACCCCACCTGCGATGACGACAGCAAGGTCTACGATCGCGAAACGCTCCAGGCCATCAGTGAGGTGGGCCTTTGACGGCGCGCCTAGACGACCGCATCTCCCATCTCAACGCTTGATCATCAACCCGGCGTCAAGACGGTGGGCGGCGGACGCTTACCGCAGAACGCTTCCGATCATTCTGCGCTGGAAGCCCGATTTCGCGATCCCCACGCGCCGGCCGGGCACGCACAAAAATGCCCGCACGGAGGCGGGCACTTTTTGCAACGTGACGCTGAGCCGGGGGCTACTCGAAGCGAGTGCCTTCCTTGGCCATTTTCACCAGGATCGGCGCGGGCTTGAAGCGCTCGCCATATTTCTTGGCGAGTTCTTTCGAACGCTTGACGAAGTTTTCGACGCCGTAGGCGTTGATGTACTGCAGGGCGCCGCCCTGGAAGGGGGCGAAACCCCAGCCGAAGATCGAGCCGATGTTGGTGTCGGCGACCGACTCCACGACCTTGTCGGCGTAGCACTTGGCGGCCTCGTTGGCCTGGGCGAACATCAGGCGGTCCATCAGGTCTTGCTGGGGCAGCGGCTCGGCCAGCGGGAAGGCCTTGGCCAGGCCCGGCCACAGGGCTTTTTGACCGCCGGCGGGGTAGTCGTAGAAGCCCTTGCCGACTTTCTTGCCAGGACGGTCAAGGTCTTTGCACATTTTCTCGACCACGGCAGTGCCGGGATGTTCGGTCGCCGGCTTGCCTTCGGCGGCGAGGTCTTTGCGGGTTTGTTCGAGCACGTGCAATGACAGTGACAGCGAGACTTCGTCTTGAACGGTCAGCGGACCGACCGCCATGCCGGCCTGCAGACCGGCCATTTCGATGGACCGCGGGTGCTGGCCTTCGGCGAGCAGCGTCATGCCTTCCATGGGATAGGTGGCGAAGCAGCGGCTGGTGTAGAAGCCCCGTGAGTCGTTGACGACGATCGGCGTTTTCTTGATCTGCTGCACGAAGTCGAAGGCCTTGGCCAGCGTTTCTGCGCTGGTTTTCTTGCCCTTGATGATTTCCACCAGCGGCATCTTGTCGACCGGTGAGAAGAAGTGCAGGCCGATGAAGTTTTTCGGCCGCTCGCTGGCTTCGGCCAGCCCGGTGATGGGCAGGGTGGAGGTGTTGGAGGCAAACACCGCGCGCTTGTCGAGCACCGCCTCGGCCTTTTGGGTCACGTCGGCCTTGATGCTGCGGTCTTCAAACACCGCTTCGATGACCAGATCGCAGCCCTTGAGCAGCGCGTAGTCGGTGGTCGGCGTGATGCGGGCCAGCATTTCGGCCTTGGCTTCGTGGGTGCCGCGGCCTTTCTTCAGGGCTTTGTCGAGCAGGCCCTCGGAGTAGGCCTTGCCCTTGTCGGCGGCGTCTTGCTTGGCATCGAGCAGCACGACGCTGATGCCGACCTTGGCGGCCGCATAGGCGATGCCAGCGCCCATCATCCCGGCACCGAGAATGCCGAGCTTGGTCACCTTGGCGCGCTCCACGCCCTCGGGGCGCGAGCTGCCCTTGTTGATGCCGTTGAGCTGGAACCACAGCGTGCCGATCATGTTCTTGCTGACCTGGCTGACCACCAGCTCGGCAAAGTAGCGGGACTCGACGCGGCAGCCCGTGTCGAAGTCGGTGATGCCGCCTTCGAACACGCAGCTCATGATGTTGGTGACGGCGGGGTAGTTGCCGAAACTCTTGGCGCTGGCCATCGACGGCGCGATGGACCACATCTGGCCGTTCGCGGGTGACTTTGAGTCGCCGCCCGGCCATTTGAACTTCTTGTCGTCCCAGGGCTGCGCAGCCTTGGGGTTGGCTGAGATCCAGGCGCGCGCCTGGGCAAACATCTCGTCAGCGGTCTCGACCACCTCGTGGATGATGCCCTGCTGCTTGGCTTTTTCGGCGGTCAGTTCCTTGCCTTCGAGGATCAGCGGCAGGCTGGGCTGGATGCCGATCAGGCGTGGCAGACGCTGGGTGCCGCCGCCGCCGGGCAGCAGGCCCAGCTTGACTTCCGGCAGGCCGAATTTTGCCTTGGGGTTGTTCAGCGCAATGCGGTAATGACAGGCCAGCGCCAGCTCCAGGCCACCGCCAAGCGCGGTGCCGTTGAGGGCGGCGACCACCGGCCGACCGCACTTTTCGAGGCGGCGCATCAGTGCCTTGAATTGCTCGGCCATCTCGAACGCTTCGGCCGGGTCGGTCATTTTGTAGACCTTGTCGATATCGGCCCCGGCGAGGAACTCCTTCTTGCCGGAGGTGACGATCACGCCGGTGACGCTGGCGTCGCCTTCGATCTTGCCCAGCGCGTCCTGGAAGGGCGTGAGCAGTTCTTCGTTGAGCACGTTCATCGAACGGCCCGGCATGTCGAGGGTGAGGGTCACGACGCCGTTGGCGTCTTTGTCGTATTTCACTGCGGTCATGTTCTGTAGTCCCCGACGGCTCAAACGCGTTCGATGATGGTGGCGATGCCCATGCCGGCGCCCACGCAGAGCGAGGCGAGGCCGGTTTGCTTGTTCTGGCGTTCCAGTTCGTCGAGCAGGGTGCCAAGCACCATGCAGCCGGTGGCGCCCAACGGGTGGCCCATGGCGATGGAGCCGCCGTTCACGTTCACCCTGGCCGGGTCGATGTCGAGATCACGCTGGGCGCGCATCACCACTGCGGCGAAGGCTTCGTTGATCTCGAACAGGTCGATGTCCTTGGCGCTCATCTTGGCCTTGGTCAGGGCCTTCTTGGCAGCTGGGCCGATGCCAGTGAGCATGATGGTGGGTTCAGAACCGATGACCGCCGTCTGCACGATGCGGGCACGGGGCTTCAGCCCCAGCTTCTTGCCCATCTTCTTGTTGCCGATCAGCATCAATCCGGCGCCATCGACGATGCCGGAACTGTTGCCGGCGTGATGCACGTGGTTGATTTTTTCCAGCGTCGTGTACTTGCGCAGCACCGTGGCGTCAAAGCCCATCTGGCCCATGGCCTCGAAGCTGGGCTTGAGCGCGCCCAAGCCTTCGAGCGTGGCATCGGCACGGATGAATTCGTCGTGGTCCAGCACGGTGAGGCCGTTGACGTCCTTGACCGGCACCAGTGATTTTTTGAAGTAGCCCTTGTCGCGCGCGTGCGCCGCCTTCCGCTGCGAGTTCAGCGCAAAATTGTCGACGTCTTCACGTGACCAGCCTTCCACCGTGGCGATGGTGTCCGCACCGATGCCCTGCGGGGAAAAACCCGTCTGCTGGTTGACACGCGGGTCCATGGCCCAGGCGCCGCCGTCACTGCCCATGGCCCAGCGCGACATGCTTTCGACGCCGCCGGCCACCACCAGATCTTCGAAACCCGACATCACCTTCATCGCGGCAATGTTGACCGACTCCAGCCCCGACGCACAGAACCGCGACTGGGTGACGCCGGCCACGGTTTCAGACCACTTGGCGTAAAGGGCGGCCACGCGGGCGATGTCGGCGCCCTGTTCGCCCACCGGCGTGACACAGCCGAGCACGATGTCGTCAACCAGCGAGGTGTCGAGATTGTTGCGCGCTTCCAGCGCCCAAAGGAGGTTGGCCACCAGGTGAATGGGGGTGACCTGATGCAGGCTGCCGTCTTTTTTGCCCTTGCCGCGAGGTGTGCGGACGGCGTCGTAGATGAAGGCTTCAGTCATGGGCTTGTGCCTAGAAAGAGTGGGTGGGTAAGGTTGATAACCTTACGCAATGGGATGGGTTGTGCGCCGAACGCGAAGGTCCGGGCCTTGCCCTGATTGGGTGGGGGCGCTAGCTTACGCATCACGACAAGTTGGGGTCAACCGGCCGACTTGCAAGCACGGAGTTCATCGGTAATCATTATTTCCATGAGGACATCTCCCGATACCGCCGACCATCGTGCCTCGATCAGGACGGTGGTCTCAGCCGCCGATCTCAGTGCCGAGCGCGCCAAACTGGACCAGAAGACCCGGCTGCGGATCGAGCAGGCGGTGCTCGACATTTTCGCCGACCGCGAGTTTCATCGTGTCGGCCTGATCGAAGTGGCCCGCGCCGCGAATGTGTCACTGCAGACCATTTACAAGTACTACGGCAGCAAGGAAGCGCTTTTGTTCGCGACGCTCGACACCTGGCTGAGCAAGCTGGCCGTGCGCATGCTGGATCACCTGCAGGGCATCGAGGATTACAAGGAACGTTTCCGCAAGGTGTTCTGGGTCACCCTCGATTTCTTCGAAAAGCATCCCAAGGTGGGCCAGATCATCATGTCCAGCGTGTACGTGAACACCTGGCGCAAGCAGGCGCATTACGCCAACCCTGAGCTGTTCGGGACCTTCCTCAAGGTGCTGGGCGAAGGGCGCAGTCGCGGAATTCTGAACGACGAGGTCGAAGAAAAATACCTGCTCGACGTGATCATGGGCGTGCTTGGGCGGCTGGTGCAGATGCACATCCATCGCGGCATGAAGGAGCCTCTCACCGACCAGGCCGGACCCTTGTTCGAGATGCTCTGGCGGGCGATCGCCAAGCCGTCATCGGCGGCCGTGTGAGCTTTGAGGCGCGTCGCCGGCGAACCACGCCAAGCCTATGAGGCCAGGTGGCGGGTGAAAAAACCGGTCTGATCGGCCACCACCTGCCGGAAGCCGTCGCCAACGTAAATCTCGAAGTGGCGGCACGGGTAGCGTTTGACCTCCGCCTTGTCGCCGGCCTGGCAGGCGGCGTCTTCCATCGCCGCGGGCGGGACCACCGCGTCCAGTTCAGTAATGCAGATCAGCACCGGGCAGTTCAGCCTCGCCGCCATGCGATTGGGGCGATAAAACGGCAGGGTCAGCGTCCAGCTCAAGGTGATGGCGTTGACCCAATCCGGCGGTGCAATTGCAAGGTAGCCCGACAGCGAATCGGGCGTGGTCAATATCGCCTGGCTGCCCGGCGCGCCGACCACCGGCCATGTAATGCGCTTGGCCCCCAGCGTGCCGCGCAGCGCGTCGAGGCTGGCCTGGCGACTGAGCTTGAGCACTGCAGCCCATCCGTTCTGACGCAGCAGGTGCCTGAAGGTCGCCAGGCCGTCGAGCATGGCGCCCTGCGCCGACACGGCGGCCACGTCGCCGTCTTCCACGGCCACTGTCACGACGTGTCCTCCAGAGAACGAACTGCCCCAGAGGCCGATGCGGGTCGGATCGATGTCTGACCGGCTGCGCACGTAGTGCAGGGTGGCGTGCCAGTCGTCAAGCTGCATGCGGATGTCGACCAGCTGGCGTGGCTCGCCGTCACTCAGTCCAAAGCCCCGATAGTCAAAGCAGACCACGCAAAAGCCGGCAGCGGCAAAGTGGCGCGCAAAGGGCTCGAGGCCCGCAGCCCGCGTGCCGCCGAGCCCGTGACCCATGACAATGCAGGGCAGGCCCCGCGCGCCCTGCAGCGCCGGGTTGGCCGAAACGTAAACGCCGGCCCGCAAGGTGATGCCGTGACTGAGCAGCTCGACTTCTTCGACCGTGACGCTCATCGCGGAACCCCCAAGACTGAAAATCGTGACCCCAGCATAACGGCCGCAGGGCGATCACATGCAAGGCTGTGCCGCGAGGGCGTGGGTCTGTTGTCGGCGCGGCCGATCTGCGCCGCAGGGTGCCCAAAGCCAGCTGCACACGGCCCGGACGCAGCGGGGCGTGGCGGGGCTACGGCAGGGTTTAAGGCAGGGACCGCAGAGGCTGCCGACGCACATGCCTGCGGCCGTTCGGGCTCAGGTGATGTTGCCGACCATGCCTTTGGCCGACAGCACTTCGATCCAGTAGCCGTCGGGGTCCTTGATGAAGGCGATGTTCTTCATCGCGCCTTCGTTGGGCCGTTTGACGAAAGCAACGCCCATGCGTTCGAAGTACGCACAAGCGGCGGCGACATCGGGAACCGTGATGCCGATATGACCGAACCCCCGTGGGTCGGTGTTGCCATTGTGATAACCGCCGAACTCGGGATCGTCTTCGGTGCCCCAGTTGTGCGTCAGCTCGATGGCGCCCTTCTGCATGAAGGTGAACGCCGTACGCGCTTTGGTCTCGGTTGGCAGGGGCCCGTCTTCGTCACGCAGGTAGCCGACGAAGTACAGCGAAAACTTCATCTCCGGGAAGTCGAAGGTGCTGAGCAAGGTCATGCCCAGCACGTCGACATAGAACGCCAGTGACTTCTCCGGGTCGCGCACCCGCAGCATGGTCTGGCTGAGAATGAACCCCTCGGTGGGGTGCGGAGACGGATCGGTACGCATGGTCGGCAACTCCTGAAAAAGACGGATGGAGTTGCCGACCTTAACGCCTGCGCACCGTGCGGCGCAGAAAAGCGCTCGTCAGAACTGGTACTTGAAGAAGAAGCCCAGGTTGTCGCGGTCACGATACGTGTTGTTGGCGCCACCGCCGGCGAAGCTGTTGTAGGCAATGGTGAACGAGAACGACTTTTCGTAACGCGTTTCGAGCAGGAAATTCACGGTTCTCCGCCCCTCGACAAAGTTGCCCGCAGGGCCGGGCGCATTGCCCTGAAGGTCGTGCGCAAAGATGAACAGCGGCTGCACGCTGATCCCCGGCAGCACGGACTCATAGTTGATGCGGCCCACGATGCGATATCCCCAAGAGAAGGCATCGGCAAAGGCGCTGCGCGGCGCCTGAAAGGGGTTGAAGCGCAAGCCATCCGGGCCAATCGAGCAGCTGGGGTTGGTCGAACAGGCGAGTCGCGAGCCGTCGGCACCGCTGCCTTCGGCCCCGGCGCTGGCATGGGTGGTGGCGGTGAGCGGGCCTTCGATCTGCAGCTCGTCGAAGTCGGGCATGTTGAGCACGTGGGTGGCGGCCACCTCGTAGATCAGGATGATCTGGTCGGCCGCGATCCAGTTTTCAGTGCCGCTCAACACGCGCGTCGCGCCCAGGTTGTACTGCGCCACCTTGCCGGGAATGTAGCCGCGAATGTAGCTGTTGGGCGGGGTCTCGCCAACGGCCACACCGCGGTACGGCATGATGAAGTTGGGGAACGAGCGCGCCGAGCCGGGGGCGGTGCCCACAAGCAGATTGAGCGAATCGTTGTAGGGGTTGTTGCCATCGGCGTCGACAAAGTCATTGTCGTCGTAGACCACGAAATTACCTTCGGCGTCGAAGCCCAGACCGGCACTGGTGCCTGCGCAGTCCAGGGCCTGGTCGTGGCAGCGGGTCAGGGTTGGCCCGAACGAGGCAAATGCCAGGTCAATCAGGGCCACCTGCAGCGGCAGGTTGGGGCGGTACGACACTTCGCCCTGAAACGAGTAGTTGCCGAAGGTGGTGGTGAAATCCAGTCCGTACATCTGCAGGTCTTCCGGGTACTCGATCTGCAGCTGGGCGGTGTCGAGGGGCACGGCATCGCTGGCGGGCAGGTTCGGGCGCGGCAACAGCAGATTGATCAGACCCAGCGGATCGCCCCCGTCCAGCAGCCCCAGGTCACCGACCACGCCAGGGCGCTGCGCCAGCAGCGAGAGGGTGTCGATCGTCAACTGTGACGAGGCCGAGGGCGCCGTCACCGGCAGGTTGGGGCAGAGGTCGAGAAACTGCAGGGTGTTGCGCGCATCGATGCCGGCCGCATTGCCTTCGCGGCGTGCGCAGCTGGCATCGGTGGAAAAGAAGCTCACATAGGGCAGCTTGGAGTGGTAGTTCATGCCGTAAAAGCCGAACTCCGTGCCGTTGTTGATGTTGTCGGAGTAGTACTTGAGCGACACCCCGAACTGCCCTTGGTCACGCGCGTCGCGATCAGGATTACGGTTGATGGTGAGCGACGTGGGGGTGATCAGCGTCAGCGGATTGTTCAGCGGCGCGCCCACCATTTCGGGGTCGTCTGCGGCGCCGCCAAAGGCAGCGTTGACGCTGTTGCGCTGATTGTCGGTGCCGATGTCCACGAATGACATGAAACCGCCGGCGGTCGGAATCTCCACCGGCGCCCACTCGTATTGATAGAAGGCTTCCATGGTCAGGCCGGTCGCGATTTCGGTGCTGGCGCGGATCATGCCGACCGGCACGAACAGCTCTTCCAGCAGGCCAAAGCCGAGGCGGTTGAAAGCGTTGGCGTTCACCGGCTGCGCCTGGTTGAGGCTGTTGATCACGGCCACCGTGCTCTGCCCCCAGTTCACGGTCTGGCGGCCGAGCCGGAAGGTCAGGTTCTTGGTGCCTTCGGCATACGGGATGGAGCCGAAAAAGTTGGCGTCGAGCAGGTCGTAGCGCAGGCCAATTTCACGCGCCTCGCTGCCGGCGCGTTCGCTGTTGACGGGTGCACCGGGGCCATACACCCGATTCAGGTAGCGGTTGGAGACCAGAGGATCGCCGGTGATGCCGACACGGTCCGCGTTCTCCGGGGTGATGACGTTGGGCCGGTTCTCTTCGAAGTCGTTGTAATTCACATAGTCGTAGATGCCGATGCCGCGCAGGAAGATGCCGTAGCGGCCGAACAGGAAGCGGAAGTCCTGGCTGATCTTGAAGGGCGCCTGCACCACGTCGCCACGGCTGTAGTTGAGGTTGCCATCGTCAAAGTTGATCGACGCCATGCCCGGTGCATCCCGCAGCTTGGCGGCGGGGTGCGACTGGTCGCGGAACAGACCCTGGCAGCTTTGGAACTGGCCACTGCAGACATCCGGGTCGAGATTCGACTTGCCCACCAGATTGTCGGCCCGATTCTCCAGGCGAAAGGCGTAGCCGAAGGTGCCGGTGTTGTTGAGTACGGCATCGACGTTATTGCCAAACGCATCAAAGCTGAAACTGATGGCATGGGCGCTGACGGACGCACCGGCCAGGACGGCCGCTGCAACAAAACGCGTCGCGAACCCGCGGGCTCGCAGGCTGGTTTGAATCATGGTGGAAACTCCCTTTTTTGATACTGGCTCAGGTGGGTGATGCAACATCAACCCCTCGCTTCGTTGCCGAATCGACGGACAGGGAGTCTCCAGTTCCCGGCGCATGATCCACTCTGCGGTGGGTCTATGCGCACCCGGCTCGGGCGGACGTGCCCTGAGCCGAATCAATCTCGCAGCGGCGCTGCATTCAGTCGTTATTCAGCAGTGGCATATTGAACAAACGACTGTTCAATTGCAAGGTAGATCGCGTGGTAAATCAAGCCCGCAGGCGCTGCGCCACCGCGCTTGCGGTGGCCGATGCATCAGTGGCGAAAATGACGCACGCCGGTGAACACCATGGCCATGCCGGCTTCATCGGCGGCCGCGATGACTTCGCTGTCGCGCATCGATCCGCCCGGTTGAATCACCGCCGTGATGCCCGCCGCCGCCGCCGCGTCGATACCATCTCGAAAGGGGAAAAACGCGTCCGAAGCCATCACGCTGCCGGCAACGGTCAGTTTTTCATCGGCAGCCTTGATGCCAGCGATCCTGGCCGAGTAAACGCGGCTCATCTGCCCTGCGCCCACGCCGATGGTGCGTTCGTCGCGGCTGTAGACAATGGCGTTCGATTTGACGAACTTCGCCACCCGCCAGCAGAACAGCAGGTCACGCAGCTCGCCCTCGGTGGGCGTGCGTTGACTGACGACCTTCAGGTCGGGCAGTTGCACGATGCGGTTGTCCACGCTTTGCACCAGCAGACCGCCGCCGATGCGTTGCAGGTGGAAGCGGTTGTCGCCCTCACCGTCCGGAATGTCCAGCACCCGCACGTTGGCCTTTGCTGCGGTGATGGCCAGCGCGTCGGCGCTGATCGAGGGCGCCAGAATCACCTCGACGAACTGGCGGCTGACAATGGCCTCGGCCATCGCCGCGTCCAGCGGCCGGTTGAAGGCAATGATGCCGCCGAAGGCGGAGGTTGGGTCGGTTTGATACGCCGCCTCGTACGCGGCCAGCGGCGATTCGGCACGGGCAACGCCGCAGGGGTTGGCGTGCTTGACGATCACGCACGCTGGCGCGTCGAACTGCCGCACGCAGGCCCAGGCCGTGTCGGCATCGGCCAGATTGTTGTACGACAGCGCCTTGCCCTGATGCTGGCGATAGGTCGCCAGGGTGCCTGGCGCCGGTGCCGGTTCGCGATAAAAGGCCGCCGTCTGGTGCGGGTTCTCGCCGTAACGCAGGTCTTGCACCTTGGCAAAGCTGAGGTTGAGCTGTGCCGGATAGTCGCTGCGCGTGGCCACGGCGGTGGCGTCGTCGTTCAGGGTCAGCGACGACAGATAGTCGCTGATGGACGCGTCGTATTGGGCCACGCGGTTGAACGCGGCGACCGACAGCATGAATCGCTGGTTGCGGGTCAGGCCGCCGTGGCTGCGCAGCGATTCGACCAGCGACGCGTATTGATCGGGCGCCGTAAGCACCGCCACATCCGCCCAGTTTTTTGCGGCCGCGCGCAGCATCGTCGGGCCGCCGATGTCGATGTTCTCGATGGCGTCTTCGAGCGTGCAGTCGGGCTTGGCAACGGTGGCTTCGAATGGATAGAGATTGAGCACCAGCAGATCGATGGGGGCAATGCCGTGCTCTGCCATCACGGCGTCATCGGTGCCGCGACGGCCCAGCAGGCCGCCGTGAATTTTCGGGTGCAGGGTTTTCACCCGGCCGTCCATGATCTCTGGGAACCCGGTATGGGCCGACACCTCGGTGACCGCCAGGCCGGCCTGCTGCAGCGTCTTGAAGGTGCCGCCGGTGGAAAGCAGCGCCACATTGAGTGCGCTGAGCGCCTCGGCGAGCGCAACAATACCGGTCTTGTCGGAAACGGAAAGCAGTGCGCGGCGGACAGGTGTCCGTGCAGGAGAAGACGTCATCAGGCGTTGGGGTCGAGGTTGTGTTGTTGGAGTTTCTTGCGCAGGGTTGCGCGATTGAGTCCCAGCCACTCCGCCGCCCTGGACTGGTTCCCGCCGGTGTGCTTGAGCGTAATGCTCAGCAGGGGCACTTCGATTTCTCGCAGGATGGTGTCGTACAGCTCGCAAGGCGGCGTGCCATTGAGCGTGCTGAAGTAGTCTTCCAGCGATTCGGTCAGTGCCTGCGCAAGCGGCTTGATGTCATGACCGGAAATTGGGCGCATCGAACAGATCCTGGGCGCCTGGGCGTGGGCCCGGCAGGGAAACGGCGGGGGAGGTGGACTATACGCCTCGCTTCCGGGCGTGAAAAGCCGCGATGGGCGCGCAAGGGAAACGCGGTTCCGCCGTCAGCGTGTCACGTGCCGGTATTTGGCGAACGTTGCCAGTGGCCGACCACGGCGCTGAACAGCAATTGCGCACTTTCGACCACCTCGGAGCGCGACGCACGGTAGCCGCTGAGCACCCAGTGCATCGTGATTTGCACTACGGCGCCAACCATGCCGGCCGACACCAATTCCATCTGCTGCGGTGGGCGCTGCGCCGCAGGTGCAATCGCGTGCATGACGCGCGCGATAAGTTGGGCGAATCGGCCGGTGCAGGTGCGGTAGCAATGGTCAATTGCAGGGCTGACGCCCAGGATTTCGAAGTGTGTGACGCGGGCCACGCGCTCGTCTTCGCAGTGCCGGTAATACACATCGAGTGCCGCGTGCGACATGGCGACCGGGTCGGGCGACGCACCCTCCACGGCGCTCAGGATGCGGGTCTCCAGATCATCTGAAAGCTTTACATACAGCGCCTCAAGCAACGCTTCACTGTGCTCGAATGATTCGTAGAAATAACGCTCGGTGAGGCCAGCGGCCTGGCAGATGCCCCGGACCGAGGTGGCGTGGTAGCCCGCCGTGCCAAAGCATTCCAGCGCCGCATCGAGCAACTTGCTGCGGCGCTCCGCGCGACGCGCGACCAAACATTCGCCGCGGTAGGTGCGGCGACGATTCGGGGGTGGGGCGGCAATGTGATCTTCACTCATCTGAAAAAATCGTGACACGGTTGAATGTCACATGCAAACGGATCCCGAGCCCTTCCGATCCGAACAAGCGTGCTCGACAGACCCGCTTGCACGATGAAGCGCGGGCAGCCGATGGCGGACTCGGTGCCTGTCGATGCGCCGCTTGCCCATGCACGAAAAAGGCCGGTCACTTTCGCCGACCGGCCCACTGATTGTCGCGTTGCTCGAAGCGGGTCAGAACTGCAGGTCGTCCTTGTTGCGCTCGATCGTCGCGGGCCCTATTCCGTTGACGCGGGTCTGTAGATCGTTGGCATCCTTGAAGGGCCCTCCGCTCTCGCGCGCCTCGACGATGCGTTCCGCAATCGTGGCGCCGACGCCCGACAGATTTTCAGAAAGTTCTTCTGCCGATGCGCTGTTGACGTTTACAGGCGCGGCCCAAACGGCAAACGTAAAACCCAGTCCAACGAGTGCAGCCAAAAATGACTTGAACATGATGGTGACCTCCTCAGTCTTGAGAAAACTGACTGTGCGCCCAGCCACCGCAGACGTCAACCTGTGTTGCTGCCGACCCAAAACTGACCACCTGGGTGCGGACAAAATCTTGGACTATCTAGAGGGGTAGTTCATGTACTCATACGAGGATCGGCTGCGAGCTGTGCAGCTCTATATCTGTCAAGTTGGGAAAACGAGTCCGCTTGACGATTCGCCAGCTCGGCTATCCGACCAAGAGTGCGCTCAAGAGCTGGTATCGGGAGCATGAGCAGCGTAGTGATCTGTCCGCTGGTTACTTGCTTCAGTAGAAGTACACGGCGGCCCAAAGAGAAGCTGCGGTCACGCATTATCTCGAAAGTGGGCGTTGTCTCGCGGCAGCCATAAAGGCCCTTGGCTATCCATCCAGGTCACTACTGTCAGCTTGGGTCCAAGAGCTGCGCCCGGAGACGCGCCGACCTCTGGTTGGACGATCCCAGAACCTGTCGCCTGCGGTGAAGCAGTCCGCAGTCATCGCGTTGTGTACACGACAAGCCAGCGCCCAGTCGGTGGCTCAATAGCTGGGTGCTCGAAGGCGCCACGTCGCCCATGTGGCGTCTGAGGCTGTTGATTGCTTCCGGGTGTAGTGTTGTGTGGCGCTACAGATCACTACACTGCGGCGTCACAGTGATAACTATGAAGTTATAATTTGGCCATTCCCGAACGGACGATTGGCCGTGACTGAAGAGGCCGAAATCAGCCCTGACTTCGAGGACGCCTTCGCGGCGCTCTATCCCCCGGATGTTGCTCAGCTCCGGCGAACCCGTGCGCTGGCCATGCGTGACTTGCGGGCCGAGCTTCGGGCTCTGGACGGCACGCAGCAGCAGATCGCGGACAGGCTTAGCATCAAGCAGCCCAGGCTGAACAAGATTCTGCGTGGCGATGCCGCCGCCATCTCACTCGACAACCTGGTCCAGCTCGCTGCCCGTGTCGGCCTCCATGCGGAACTGGTCTTCACAAAGAAGGGAGACTCGTCAGAGTCATCGTTCGAGAGCGCTCTGGCCCAAGCCGATCGTCACTGCGACATGGAAGGGTTGCCCGCCGCGGGCGAGCAGGCTCGGAAGTTGGGTCAAAAAGTGGCCGAGGGCTCCATATCTCCGGACGAAGCGGTCCGGGCGCTTGTTGAGCACCACAAGCAGTCGTAGTCCTCCTCAACCCCTGAGACTGCGCATGCGAAAGTCGATCTGTACGGCAACGCGCTGAGATTGGGACTGTCGAGGCGAATTGGTGCTATAGTGCGTTCGTATTTTGTTATTTTATTGAGGCCGCCATGCCAACATTCTCAAGCCAGCCCGCCGTGAAGGTTGTGGGCGCCAATGGGACCATCTCGCTGGGCAAGCAATACGCCGGTCGCCAAGTGCTACTGGAAGAGCGCGAGCCTGGGGTTTGGCTGGTGCGTACCGCTACGGTGATCCCCGACAACGAGCGCTGGCTGCATCAACCACAAGCTGCGGAAAGTCTGCGCGACGCCTTGGCCTGGGCGCAGTCCAACCCAGCGCGTGACGACGACAGCGAAGCCCTGTTGACCCGTTTGCGCGATGAAGGCCGCTGATCGCGACGGCACGGTTCGGCTGGATCTGAACAACCCGGTCTTTCAGCGCGACCTGCTCGAACTTCAGAAAGCGGAACGCCACGCCGCTTTGGACATGCTGGGCAAACTGCGGCAACTCACTTGGCAGCAGGTCTATCGGGATAAGGGTCTGCGTTGGGAGAAGATCGTGAGTATCGAGCCCCCTGCCGGGGTCCCGGCGCTCTACAGCCTCCGCATTACCCAGGCGCGTCGCGCCGTGGCGTACCGCGATGGCGACTTCATCCGGCTACTTGCCATTCCGCTGGATCACGACGCGACCTACGGCAAGAAGTAACACTTCCTGCCTGCCAACTTCTTTCGAGGTAGTCAGCGTGGTTGGTGCGCGCGCACAGCGCGATCATTGTGCCTATCTGATGATAACCCTCAGATCCATTTTGATAACGCTGGTGCCCCGAGCAGGAATCGAACCTGCGGCCTAATGCTTAGGAGGCATTCGCTCTATCCACTGAGCTACCGGGGCGTATTACATCTGCCGGAGCAGTCGCAGTTCCTTGAGGGCTGCGGCGAGCTGGACTTCGAGTGGCGCATTGTCGGCCGACTGAAGGGCTAGACGCTCCATCTTGAGGTCGATCTGTTCAGCGCGGAGCTGAGTGTACCGCTTGAGCATATCCAGCGTCTTGTGGCCCGTGATGGCGCCGACTTCCATCATGTCGAGCCCGAGCTCGAACAGCCGCGAGGTGGCCTCGTGCCGCAGGTCGTGTGGCCGCAGGCCCACGATTCCAGCGCGGCGACATGCGCGCTCGAAGGCCTGGCTTAGGCCCCCCGGCCCGAAGCCCAGCACCGATTCGTTCGGTTTGGCGCGCTTGGGTTTGGCCTCCATCGAAACGGAAATGGCCTTCTGGCTGAGCGGTGCAGTCCGTTTGGCGCCTGTCTTGGCGGCGCCAGCGTCTTCAGCTCGGATCTGAAGGGTCCGCCGCTCGAAATCGACATCGCCCCACACCAATGCACAGAGCTCGCCACGTCTGGCCGCTGTTTCGATGGCAAGGATGATGGCCCACCGAAGCGCCTGATTGTGGGTGCAGGCGGCCATCAGCCTCTCCTCTTCGCCCGGCAGCAGACGGCGATCCCGGCCGTCGCCCTCCGACGGACGGCCCACGCCCCGGGCCGGGATTCCAAAAGGAAGGCGATAGCCCCATGACTTAATGGCCACATCGCTGACCCTGGCAAGGAAGGCCATCTCCTTCTTGACCGTCGCCGGCTTCACATTGCGGTCCAGCTCGACCAGTGTGGCGCCCAATCTGCCGCCGCCGCGTTTGCTGCGTTGCTTGAGCCGGGTATCGCGATACTGCCCGACACGTTCGGGTGTCAGCGCAGCAAAGGGGTGTCACCCAGTTCTCGTCGCAAGGAATCGGCGCAGGACTTCGCGGCGCTGGGAGAGCGAAGCGTAGGGGCGATCTCCTCCATTTAACGGTCGATGATCTGGCCCAGTGTGGCCTTCTTGGCGCGCTCAACACCAGCGAAGTCGGCCCCCAGCTCGGCGAGGCGTTCCTGCTCAGAAACCCAACGCTGTCCGGCCTCCTTCGACTTGAAGGAACGGGTGACGCGACGCCCGTCCGGAAGAGTGATGCGGAAGTCGTGACGGACCTGCTTCACGATCTTCTTGCGCCCATCGTCGTTCGTTGTAATAGGACATGGCGGCACCGGGCAGATATGGAGCAGATGGGCTAAACCTCTGATCCAGAAAATGCAGTGAGTACAAGGGTCTATAGGCTATCGTACCTTCGCCTCCCAAGCGGTAGGTCGCAGGTTCGATTCCTGCTCGGGGCGCCATTCAGACGTCCTGCATTTGAAGCGCGATCGGCGCTGCCTTGGTGTGCTCGTTGCGTGAGCCGCCCGTTTTGTTGCGGGGGGTCGGTTGGGGCTTGTCACATGAAAAAGGCCACCGCGAAGGTGGCCTTGTTGGGGTTGCCTTAAAACGTTAGGCGCTGGGGCAAAGCAGGTTGCCCAGCAACGGCAGGGGCAGGTTGAGGCAGGGCGTGTCGCTGTCAGTGCTGCCCAGAAGCGTGCCCAGTACGCCGGTGATGACGTCGAGCACCGGGGCCAGCGGGGTGCCACTCAACTGGTCCCCCGAGGTGTCGCCGGGGGTCAGCGGATTGCTGCCCAGCTCCCCTGACAGCAGGTCGATGATGGGGCCGAGGACCGTGTCCTGCAGCGGCGCCAGTACTGCGCTCAGCAGGCTCAGTGCGGTCGTGCCGGGGACGGCGTTGCCCCCAGCGATCAATTCGGCCAGCGTGCTGCCAAAGTCGCCAACGGCCAGGGCGTTCAATCCACTCAGAGCGCCAGGCTCGCCCACTTCGCCTTCCAGTCCGCCCAGCGGCAGCAAGTGAGTGGTCACGTTGCTGACAATGCCGCTCAGCAGGGTCGTCAGGGCGTTTTGCAGCGTGGCCGCGTCAAAGGTGACCAAGCTTGCGAGGACGGGTTCGAGATCGTTGAGCGCAGCACCCACAGTGAGCAGCGCGCCGCTCACCACGGGGGCGTTCTGCACGTCGGTCGGCAGCATTGCCAGGCTGGCCTGAACGGTGTCGTTGAACTGCTGATACGCGTTGACGAGGCTGGCGGTGGGGAGATTGCGGTTGGGCGTGGCACCACCGGTTGCGTTGAGCAGCTGCGCAATTGCGGGCCCGATGGTTGCGCCGATGGACTCAAACGGGGTTCCGGCCAGCGGGTTACTGCCGTTGAGCAGTTGTTGGGCATCTGTTGAGCCGTTCACGCTGTTGCCGAGCGTGGCGCAACTGGAGCCCGCATCGTTCAGCGACAGCAACAATTGCGCAGTGTCGAAGGCGATGGCGCGGACGCGCTCGGTGAGTCGCTCGGGGTTGAGGGTCTGCGACAGTGATGTGAGGTCTGATGGGTTGCCATTGAGCGACAGTGCCCCTGCCAATACGTCGACGGTGTCGAGAATCTTGTAATTGACGAGCTCATTGGCGCAGTCGACCACGCCGGCCAGTGGCGTGCCTGACAGTGCCGAAGCCAATGGGTTGAGCACGGTATTGTCAAGCTCGGCTTGTACCGGGTCTAGCGGCCCGGCGGCGCGCGCAACGGGATCGGAGGTAGACCCTGCGCCGCCACTGCCGCCACTGCCGCCACTGCCGCCACTGCCGCCGCCGCCACAGGCCGCCAGCGAGAGTGATGCGACTGCGGTTGCCACGATCAGTGTGTGGCGCGGTGCGGTGAAAAGGTTGAAGGTCATCGGCGGCTCCATGCGCGTGAAAGGAAGCCAACGCTAATGCGTGCCAATGTAAGAAAAAACTGACAGCAACCCGAAGGTCAGCCTCGACCGATAGAAGGACATCCGGCGGCTGCAGGCGCACCGCCGGTCCGCGAAATCAATGCCGCTCAAGCTTGAGCTCAGCCAAACTTGGCCAGCATCTGCGCCCAGTCGGCGCCTTCGGTGCGCGCGCGCTCAAGGTCCGGCGCGTTGGCGAGCGTTGCCACCAGGCTGCAGCTGATCATTTGGTAAAAGCTGCGGTCCAGCGCCTTCCGTGCGGCGGCCAATTGCTGCGCGATCTTGACGCAATCGGTGCCGGTTTCGACCATTTGCTGTACGCCGCGGAGCTGTCCTTCAACCCGCTTCAGGCGGTTGATCATTTGACGACGGTGCGTGTGTTCCAGGGTGGTTGAGCCGGTTGCGATCATGGGTGTTTGCATGCTGGGACGGGTGAGCGTCAATATACCCCACGGGGTATATTTCGAAGAGACGTTCGCATGGAGATGTTGGTTGATGTGCCTGCGTGGATTCGCGGGTGGGTCGGTGGATTGCTGATCGGCAGTTCAGCGCTGTTGCTGATGGCATCCCAAGGCAAGATCGCGGGCATCAGCGGCGTGGTGGGCGGATTGTTGGCCCCGGCGGCAACCGGTCAGCGGGCTTGGCGGCTGCTGTTTGTCGCGGGCTTGCTGGTGGGCGCGCTGCTGGTGCAGTGGGTCACGGGGCGCTGGGTGACCACCGCCATTCCCGCGTCCTTGGGCCTGATGGTGGTGGCCGGCTTTGTCGTGGGGGTGGGCACGCGAATGGGCAATGGCTGCACCTCGGGGCACGGCGTCTGCGGCTTGGGTCGTCGCTCGCCGCGGTCGCTGGTGGCGGTGATGGTGTTCATGAGCGTTGCCGTGGCGACGGTGTTCGTTTCGCGGCACGTTCTGGGGGGCTGAGATGAAATCATCTGCAATGCTGTTGCTGGCGGGGATGCTGTTCGGCGCGGGGCTCGCAGTTGCCGGGATGACAGAGCCGACGCGCGTGCTGGGGTTTCTCGACATCTTCGGCACCTGGGACCCGACGCTCGCCTTCGTCATGGGCGGTGGCGTGGCCGTCACCTTGCCGGGATTCGCCGTGTTGATGCGTCAATCGCGCCCCTGGCATGCACTGCGTTTCGAATGGCCGACGCGGCGTGATGTCGATGCACGACTGGTCGTCGGCAGTGCGCTTTTCGGTCTTGGCTGGGGGCTGGCGGGATTTTGCCCCGGCCCAGCCCTTGCCGGACTGGTGACGGGATCAGCGGCCGTTGTTGCCTTTGTGATCGCCATGTTGACGGGCATGATGGCGCATGATCGTCTATTGAAGATGTGAGAGCCCCCGAACTTTTTTGGAACAGGATCCGTTTATGCCCCCCATCGACATCGACACATTGAACCTCCCTCAGCAGGGTCATCCGCTTGCCGGCGTGGTCACCGCCGGGCAGCCCAGCGCCTCGCAGTTTTCGGCGATCAGGGCCGCGGGCGTTTCAAAGGTGATCAACTTGCGCCCAGCGGCTGAAGATGCCGGCTTCGACGAGGCCGCCGTGGTGCAAGGGCTGGGCATGGAGTACCAGGTGATTCCCGTGGCCGGCCCGGGCGATCTGTCGATGAACACCGCCAAGGCGCTCGACAAAGCGCTTTACGAAGCGGGTGATGCGGGCGTGTTGATCCACTGCGCGTCGTCGAACCGCGTTGGTGCGCTGCTTGCCTTGCGTGCCGCCTGGTGCCAGGGCGCATCTGACAAGGCCGCGCTGGCGCTGGGTGAAGCGGGCGGGCTGACCAAGATGATGCCGATGGTGCAGCAGATGCTGGCCGAGCATAAAAAGGAATGATTGCAGGGCGGCTTCGCCAGCACGCGACGTAACCCACTCTTGAACGGCTGCGCAGATGCCCCCATCACAGGGGGCATCCTGTTACCAGACACCAGAGATCGCGATCATGAGCGCTGACGCCGATGTGACCACCGCCCCGCAGACCCACAGCTTTCAGGCGGAAACCCGCCAGCTTCTGAAGCTGATGATTCACTCCATGTATTCCAACAAGGAGATCTTTCTTCGCGAGCTGATCTCCAATGCCTCGGATGCCTGCGAGAAGCTCCGGTTTCTGGCGGTGCAGTCGCCCGAGCAGCTGGGCGACGTGTCCGACCTCAAAGTGACCTTGGCAATCGACAAAGACACCCGCATGCTCACCATTGCCGACAACGGCGTGGGCATGAACGAGCAGGACGTGCGCGACAACCTCGGCACCATCGCGCGTTCGGGAACCCGCCAGTTTCTGACCCAACTCAGCGGCGACCAGAAAAAAGACAGCCAGCTCATCGGCCAGTTCGGGGTCGGCTTTTACTCGGCGTTCATCGTGGCCGACAAGGTCGAGGTGCTGACGCGCAAGGCCGGTGAGGATGCGGCCGTTCGCTGGGTGTCGGACGGCGAAGGTGAATTCACCGTGGCCGCTGCCGAGAAGGCTGAACGCGGCACCGAAATCACCCTGCATCTGCGCGAGGACGAGGCCGAGTTTCTGGAGCCCAGCCGCATCGAACACATCGTGCGGCGCTATTCCGACCATATTGGACTGCCGATCCGCCTTGATGGCGAAACCATCAACCAGGCGCGCGCGCTGTGGACGCGGCCCAAGTCCGAGCTCAAGGACGAGGACTATCAGCAGTTCTACCAGCACATTGCGCACGACTGGGAAGCCCCCACGGCCTGGGCGCATCACAAGGTTGAAGGCACGCTTGAATACACCTCGCTGCTGTTCATTCCCAAGCGCGCGCCTATGGACCTTTGGGATCGCGATCACGCGCGCGGCCTGCAGCTTTACGTCAAGCGGGTTTTCATTCTCGACCGGGCGGCCGAGTTGCTGCCGTCTTACCTGCGCTTCGTGCGGGGCCTGGTCGATTCTGCCGATCTGCCCCTCAACGTCTCGCGCGAGATGCTTCAGGGCAACCGCACCGCCGAGAAACTGAAGAGCGCGCTCACCAAGCGCGTGCTCGACCTGCTGGACGACCTGGCCAAAAATCGGCCGGAGGATTACGCCGAATTCTGGAAATCGTTTGGCGCGGTGCTTAAAGAAGGCATCGTTGAAGATCAGGCCAACCAGGCCCGACTGGCCGGTCTGCTGCGCTTCACCAGCACGACCTCGGGTGATGCGTGTTCGGTCACGCTTGCCGACTACGTGGCCCGCATGCCTTCAGGCCAGACCTCCATCTACTTTCACTCGGCAGATTCCTTGGCGGCGGCGCGCAACAGTCCGCATCTCGAAGGGTTCCGCAAAAAGGGCTACGAGGTGCTGCTGCTCACCGACCGCATCGACGAATGGGTCACGGCGCACATGACCGAATTCGAGGGCCGCAAACTGGTGTCGGTTGCGGCCGCCGCGGCAGATGTCGAAGGCGTGATCGAGACCGCCGACAAAGCCAAGCAGGACGAAGACTTCGCCGACACCTTGTCGAAGCTCCAGCAGGCGCTGGAAAGGCGCATCGCGTCGGCACGTCTCTCCAGCCGGCTGACCGAGTCGCCGTCGTGCCTGGTCGCCGCCGACCACGGCGTGTCGCGTCGCCTTGAGGCGATGCTGCGGCAGGCGGGTGAGTCAGTGCCCACCTCGCTGCCCATCCTTGAAGTCAATGCCGCACACCCGTTGGTCGAACGACTCAAGGGCTGTGCGGACACCGAGGACTTCGCCGATCTCGCCGAGTTGCTGCTGGGGCAAGCCGTGTTGGCCGAAGGCGGTCAGCTCAACGACCCGGCCCGGTTCGTGAAAAGCCTCAACAGCCTGCTGCTGGGGCGTGCTGCGCAGGGCGGCGGGTCAGGCCTGATCCTGTAAGCGCTGACCCGCGATGCGCGTCCAGCCTTCCAGGCTCAGATCGGGCTCGAAGCGGAGATACGGCGCGTAGCAGGCATGAAGCTCCTCGGCCTGACGGTCGAGGAGCCCGGCCAGCACCAGGCGACCTCCCGGCTTGAGCTGGCCGGCCAGAGTCGGCGCCAGGGTCTTGAGCGGGCCGGCCAGAATGTTGGCCAAAACGAAATCTGCGGGCGCGGCAGCGAAGGCCTCCGGCAGGCAGGTCACGATTCTGTCTGCCACGCCATTGGTTTCCGCGTTTTGCCGGGTTGCGGTCAGCGCCTGGGGATCGATGTCGACACACACCACGCGTTCGGCGCCCAGCAGCAGCGCGGCGATGGCGAGAATGCCGCTGCCACAGCCATAGTCGATCACGGTTTTGCCGGCCAGATCTTGCGCATCCAGCCAAGCCAGGCACAGGGCGGTGGTGGGGTGTGTTCCGGTGCCAAAGGCAAGGCCGGGATCCAGTGTCATGATCACTGCATCGGGCTGCGCGGGAATCTGGGCGCGCTTCTCCTCGGGCGTGACCCACAGCCGGCGCCCGAAGCGCAGCGGCTCCCAGTGTGCGAGCCAGGCACGGACCCAGTCCTGATCTTCAAGCAGCTCGGTTTCGAGCCGCAGATCAGCGCCATCCGGCACCAGCGTGCGCAGGGTGTTCTCTACTTCATCGACTGCGACGGCGGGGTCGAACAGGCCAAGCACCACAGTGTTGGTCCAAAGCGGGGTCTCGCCCGGACCGGGCTCCAGCACCGGATCATCGGCAGCGTCGATGAAGCTGACCGACAGCGCCCCCGCGACCATCAGCGCCTCGTCGACGAACTCAGGATGCCGACTGTTGTGAATCCGAAATTGCAGAAACGACATGTTGAGCGTTGACTAGAGCGGGCAGGGCGCGAGGATACGCGAGCCCTGATCAACACGAGGGATCGCCGGTTCGACCCCCGCCGCACCCTGAAGTGGCGCGAAGCCAGTCCGGGTTTGCCTTCTGCGATACCGCTCCGGCACGCCATACCGAGCGCACCCCGGTGAGGGATTGTGAGCGCAGCGGGACGAGCCTGCCCTGGAGAATGTTCGCGCTGATGACGCATAAAATTCATCTCACGTGAAGCATCGTATTCACGCCATATCCGATGTCCAAAAGACAAAAGGGATGATCATGCTCTTGAGGGGTCCCGGTACATCGAGCCCCGCGGGGGGAGGCCGGCGTCCGTCCGAGTACGCAGTGATCAGCGGTTGGTTTGCCAGCATCGCCACAAATTTATGCCACAGTGATCAAAAAGCTGAGGCGGAGTTGCCCCCCAATGAATCCTTCAGGGCGGATAGGCTTTCACGGCATGCTTCCCTCAATGGTGGGGCAGCAAGGGGTTGGCGTGTCAGCCGAATTTTTGTCTGTGTGGAGGCCGTGGCTCGCTGATGTAATGAGCGCCATGCCACACCGGTTCGGTCAGGATTGGCTGGGGCATTACTTGCACCTGCCTTTTTGGCGTTTTGCCATTGGCAGCGGTGTGTGCAGTCAGCGTGGTTACATTGGGGTGATGATGCCCAGTGTCGATGTGTCCGGGCATTACCTCCCTCTCACAATTGTTGCGGAGTGCCACTCGGATGCGGCCTTGCTCGCCACGGTCATGGGCGGCCGCGCATGGTTTGAGCGACTCGAAGCGCTCGCAATGGGGCTGCTCGATGGCAGCAGCAATGCTGACGCCGGGCGGTTTTATGCCGAGCTGATGGCGATTGACGACACTGACCGCGACGGAGATCCATCGCCGTGGGGAGATGCCTTGGAAATTCCGTGGAGGGCTGGAGCTAGGCACCGGCGCCTTCCTGGAGTGGATGCTTTTGCCCCGATGCTTGCCGGGATTGTCGATGCCCATTTGCGGCAGCACCTCGGTCCTTACAGCATGTGGTGGACCGATGGGTCGGAGCGTGTAGGCCCAGCCTGTGTTGTCGAGAGCGGGTTGCCGCAGCCCGCCGATGTTCTGCAGACGGCTGATTCATCGGGCGACTGCCAGCGGGAGGATGACGAGCCGCAGGGTGATCGCGCAGGCGTTGTTGAACTATCCCAGGGCAGCACTGAAACCGAGCCTTTTGTCGTTCCCGGTGAACCATTGGATGTTTCAAGCATATTGAAGGTCGACGGTTCCGGGGCACTGACCTATCGGTCGTTCGGGATGAGCGATGTGGGCACCGCCCGAAAGCTCAATGAGGACGCAATTCTGGAAAGGCCGATCGAAGGGTTGTGGGCGGTTGCGGATGGCGTAGGAGGGCAGGACTCAGGTGACGTGGCGAGTCGAACGGTAGTGGACAGACTCGACGCGACTCCATTAACCGGGCCACTAGATGATCGGGTCGAGAGAGTGTCAGGCGCTCTGCAGCTCGCGCATGCACAGTTGGCAGAGATGCGACGAGCACCCAGACCGATAAACGGTGCCAGCACTGTGGCGGCGATGGTAGGTCACGAGCGCAAGTGTGCGTTCATCTGGGCCGGCGACAGCCGTATCTACCGTTTACGCAGCCGGCGGCTTACCCGCTGTACCCGCGACCACAGCGTGGTTCAGGCACTGGTCGATAGTGGCAAGCTCAGCGAACACGAAGCTCAGAGTCATGCCCAGTCCAACATGATCACGCGCGCGGTCGGCAGTCGGGAGGCGCTGGAGCTTGAGGTTGCCTATGGAGAATCAGCACCGGGGGATCGCTATCTGTTGTGTTCGGATGGTGTTCATGGCGTGCTGAGCGATGATGAGATTGCGCAATGTCTGTCGTTGAGCACATGCGATCAGGCCTGTAACGCATTGATTGGTCGCGTGCTGGAGGTTGGAGCGAAAGACAACACCTCTGCCATCGTCGTTGAGGCCGTCGGTGACGACTTGCTGGGGCTGGGTTATGTCTGAACTCGATCAATGGTTGGGACAGTTTGTTCGCGGCGCGTTGAGTGAATCAGTTTTGGTCGCGCGAATTGCTGCAGCCGGGCGTTCCGCAGCGGAGGTCGAGCAAGCGTGTATGGCTGCCGCCGTCTCAGAAGCCGAGAGGCTCAAGATCCTGCAGCGCTGCTTTGCACCCGATCAGGATTTCACCGTTGTGGCTGGTGCTGGAGATCACGATCGAACCCAACTTGCGGACGATGTACAGGATCAAACGCGGGTCGTGTCCGAGTCGGGTGCGGTCCCCATCGATCAGAGCCACGACGCTACCCTAGTACTGAACGATGACGCCACGCTGCTTGCCGACCCAGCGCCTACCAAGCCTTTAGGGCTGCGCAGTTCAGTTGATGCACCCCAGTCTGGCGGCACGGTGGGTATTGGCTCTGTGCTCAAGGAGCGGTTCGTTCTTGAAGAGTTGATCGGCCATGGCGGCATGGGCAGTGTGTTCCGGGCGCGAGACCTGCGACGGGAAGAGGCCGAAGACGCCCAGACCGACGTTGCCATCAAGTTGGTGAACGAGGATTTCAAGCGCCATCCTGACGCCATGGTTGCCTTGCAAAGGGAGGCTAAGAAGGCCCAGACACTGGCGCACCCCAACATCGTCACGGTGTACGACTTCGATCGTGAAGGTGACACGATCTTCCTCAGCATGGCTTACCTGCGTGGCATGCCGCTGGATGACCAGATTGCGCGCAACGGCGCTGCCGGAAGCCCACAGCGTGAGGCCCTGACGATCATTGCACAGATGGCCAGCGGATTGGCTTACGCACACGAAAAGCTGATTACCCATGCCGACTTCAAGCCGGGCAATGTTTTTGTCTGCGAGGATGGTTCGGTGCGCATTCTTGACTTCGGGATCGCGCGGGCCGCCACGTTGAGCGCCGAATCAGGTGAAGCCGCAACAACCCGAGAACACACCCGGTTTGACCCGACCAACCTCGGTGCGATTACCCCCAACTACGCCAGCGCCGAAATGTTGGAGGGCAAGGTTCCGATCCCGTCAGACGACATCTATGCCCTGGGTTGTGTTGCCTACGAAGTACTCACCGGCCGCCACCCGTATCGGGACGAGCACGGCCGGAAGCTGACCGCGTTGGAAGCCGAGCGGCGCAAGCTGGTGCCGCCGCCCCTCAATGGCTCGCTGCCCAAGCGATACCGCAAGGCGCTGGTGCGCGCCGTGGCCATTCGTCGCGAGCATCGGTTTGCAAACGCCCGTGAGTTTCAGCAAGCACTTGCTGTTCCGGCCAAGGTGCGTGCTTCGATCTTGGCTGCCGTGGTGGTGCTCGGTACCGTCGCTGCATTTTCCTGGCTCAAGCTGTATGAGCAATCCGACATGGCGGTGAATGTCTCCGACCTGCCGCCGGCGCTCAGTCTCTCTGTAGACCTCATGAAAGAGGGAGACGCCTACTTGAGCCAAGATGACCATGCTCAAGCCCATCGCTTTTTTGCTCAGGCATGGGAAGAGGGGCGCACCTTGGACGCTATCAGTCCTCGCGATCGGGGTCGACTCAAGGTTCTGCTGGATCGCCGTGTTGATCAGGTGACTCGTCATTTTATCGCGCAAGTGCGTCAGCCTGAGGCGGACGTGTTTTCGCTAGAGGTATTGCAACTCACCCTGGAAGCGCTGCATCAAAGTGAGTTGGGTACGCTCGACAGCGAACTGGACGCCGCACGCGTGCAGTTGGATGCGCGGCTGACGTCTTTGCCTTGAGTCCAATGGGGGAACTGCGCCTGGAAGAGGCTTGACCTTGCGCAGTGTCTGGCATTTGGTTAGTGTTCAGCCGAGGTCAAGTTTAGGTTCTCATCAATTTATTTGCTGGTCTGTCTCGCCTGTATCGTTGATCAGGCCTCCATTGCCATCGCGCCGTAGCTCGTGCCGGGCCGTTGATTCTGTTCAACTGCTCATTCATTGGTTAGATGTTGAGTGGGTGATTGGGTGGGCCAACGAACCCTGCCGCGTCGCAGGTCCTGCAACTTGAGCGTCGATGTGCGGGGGTATCCATGCGGTATATGGTGGCGATGAATACCGGAATGGTCCGAACGGGGCTGCTGGCCACTTGCATTGGCGCCGTTATCGGTTGCGCGAATGTCCCTGAGAGCGTCGACGCAACGCGCCGGGCCACTGAAGGGCAGTTGTCGGTGGAGCAGCTTCGTGTCGTGGATTGTCTGCTGCCCGGGCAGGTCCGTCGCCTTGGGACGAGCCAATATGTGACCCCCCGCCGCCCGATCCGCACCACCACGAATGACTGCGAGATTCGCGGGGGTGAGTATGTGGCCTATGACCGCGCGGACTATCGTTCGGCACTGAATGTCTGGTTGGAGCGAGCTGAGGCAGGAGATCCCGACGCTCAGAACTACGTCGGCGAGATATTTGAGAAAGGGCTAGGACGCGAGGCAGATTACGTCTCAGCAGCTCAGTGGTATCGACGCGCAGCCGAGCAGGGTCACAGCCGGGCCCAGATCAATCTGGGCTTCCTTTATGAGCAAGGGAACGGTGTTGAGCGCAATATGGTTGAGGCGCTCAACTGGTATCGCACGGCTTCGGGCGTTTCGGCAGAAAGCGGCGACATTGTTTGGGACAGCGCCGTCGCGGACGCACGCGTCGAGCTTGAGCAACAATTAGGAGCAGTCCGGGCGCAGATGAGCGCGCTTGAAGAACAGATCGGTCGCATGGAGGCCGACCGCCAGCGGCTTCAGCGTGACTTGGCGCGCGCGCGCGCAGCGGCCGCCGATACCGACGCGGCCGCAGTGAAGGAGATGGAGGCCAAGCTCGCGGGAGCCAGTAGCCAAATTGACGTGTTGCAGCAATTGCGCGCCCGGGTTGAAACCGAGCAGGCCTCGCTTGGCAGCAATCTGGAAGAGATGCCGAAGATGCGTGCCCCACGGCCGGCTGAAGAGGCGCCCTTGCTCCAGATCGATCTTCAGCCCCAAATTGTGAGGGACATCAATTTTGGCCGGTACTTTGCCCTGATCATCGGCAATCAGGACTATGTTCACCTGACGCCGCTGGATTCACCGATGCGGGATGCGCAGCGGCTGAAGCGCGTGCTGGAGCAACGCTACGGATTCAGCGCCGCTTTGCTGGTCAACAGCAGTGAATCCGACATTCTGAATGCGCTCAATGACCTTTTTAAGGTGGTTGGCCCTCAGGACAACCTGTTGATCTATTACGCAGGTCACGGTGATCTGCGAGCCGGCACGTCTGCGGATCGAGTGCGTGGCTACTGGTTGCCCGTCAATGCCGAGCCGGACCGGTTGGTGAACTGGATTAACAATTCGGTAGTGAGCGACCATCTCGACCGAATTCGTGCGCGTTCGGTCTTGGTGCTGGCGGATTCATGCTATGCCGGCTCCATGGCGTCACAGCAGAGTGCGCTGCTCCTCGGGGCGGCGTCGTCTACGTTGTCTCCAGAAGCAATCAAGCGCGGCATCACACGGCGAGCGCGAGTCGTGATTTCGTCGGGCGGCCTGGCCCCGGTGGTCGACAGCCTAGATGGGCAGCATTCTCTATTCGCACACTCGATCCTCGAAGTGCTCGAGTCGAATTCTGAGATCCTCAGGGAGAACATGCTGTTTGCGCGTGTGGCGGTTAACGTGCGTCGGCGAGCGTCGGCGGCCGCCATCGAGCAGACACCGGAGATGCGGCCCTTGAGGGCCGCCGGGCATGAGGGCGGGGATTTTTACTTTGTGCCCAGAACGCTGCTGGCTTCACGGTGAACAAGATGCTTTGAGTCGCCGTTCCGGGGTGGGGGCGACGCACAATTGGGATAAGGGGCGGGGAATGGCGCAGAGTCAGAAGGCAGTCCACAGTCGCTACGAAGGCAATTTGCCATGGGCACATCGGTGCATCAGGCCGACAGCGGGCCTCACGGCGATTGCTTCAGCGATCACGGTGATCTTTGGTGTGACAGGGGGCAATGCGAGTGCCGCCACCATCACCGTCAACTCGGCAGCGGATCGAACGGGTGTGGCGACCGAATGTACGCTGCGTGCGGCCATTGCTGCGGTCAATTTGGGTCAGGCCGTCGATGCCTGTGTGGCCGGAGATGGCAGCGACACCATCATTTTCGGGCAACAGCTGGCCGGTCAGACCATCGCGCTCGAGTCCGACGGCTTTGCCGACGACCAGAATTTCAGTGGGGATCTTGATCTGAGCGGTGGTTCGGGCGCGCCGGTTTTGCTAACCGTAATGGGGCCGGCATTTGGTGACCCGACGTCCATCATCATCGACGGCAATGGTCTTGACCGCATCTTCGACGTTCCGGCGGGCTCGAACGTCGCTGCACTGACACTGATCGACCTGACGCTGCAGCACGGGCGGGTGATGCATACGGATGCCGCGGGTGGCGGTATCCGTATCGCCAACCCCAGCACCGAGTTGAAATTGGAGCGGGTGCGTATTCTCGATAACGACGTCGCGGCGGCGCAGGGCAATGGTGTGGGCGGCGGGGTTTACACCGTGGGGCCATTCGCGATCATCGAGACGGTGATTTCCGGAAACAACGCCAGAATCGGTGGGGGGCTCTATGCGCTGCTGGGTGATGGCGAAGGCGGCAACCTCATAAAAGACAGTGAGATTTCTCAGAACACGGCTTCCGAAGGTGTCGATCCATCGCGAGGGGGAGGGCTTTACTTTGCGCACCGCGAGACGGTGATCCCACCTGAAGAAGAGCCCGAGTTAGAACCGGAACCGGAACCAGAGCCAGAGCCAGAGCCAGAGCCAGAGCCAGAGCCAGAGCCAGAGCCAGAGCCAGAGCCAGAACCGGAGCCAGAGCCCGAGGGCCCGGGCCAGAACGGCCCGCCGATCGTTGTTGCGCCAATAGAAGGTCAGACCCTGTCGACCCAACAGGGCGTAAGGAGATTTGACCTGAATGACGTATTTGCAGATCCGGATGGCGACAACTTGCGATTCACGGCGCAAACCAGTGCCCCGAACGTCGTTGCCGTGCAGCTCGATGGAAGTCTGCTGTCGATATTCGCACAGAATGTGGGTTCGGCTACGGTCACGGTTGCGGCCGACGATCAAATCAGCGGGCAGACCAGCGCCCAATTTTCTGTAGCGGTGTTTTCGAGTCTTCCGGCCGAGCCCGAACCTGAGGCAGAAGCAAATTCGCCCCCCGACTTGACGTCGGCAGGCATGGAGCTGAGCGGAGGGCTGGTGGACATTTTCCCAGAGGAGGGAAGATCTTTCGCCCTTGAATCTCTGTTCTCTGATCCAGACAACGATGTTCTGACATTCGGCGCCACGTCTGGCGAGCCTTCAGGGGCGATCGATATTCAACTAACTGATGGGGGGGGCGGGGCAGGGGTCATTCTGGTGGCCAACCCCGAGGCTGATGTGAGGGATTGTGAGTTGATCCCGATCACGTTCAGTGCCTCAGACTTCGGGGGGTCGGGTCAGACAACCTTGCTTACATTTAGAGCTCGGTATCGCTCTCCCAGTGAAGAACAGACGTTTTGCGCGTCTTCATTGACTGAAACCTTCCCCAGCGCCACGGCTGCCGCATTATTTGAAGCAGAGGCCCAGGTGAGCATCGGCAACACCACCGTCAGCGGTAACGTTGGCGGCGTCGGCGGCGGTATCTATGCCGAAGGAGCGGTGGGTGTGCTGCTCAATAACGTGACAATTACGGCCAATGGTACGTCTGAGCCGCAAAGCAGCGGACAGGGTGGCGGAATCGCCGCCATCGGCAGCCGCTTCATGATTGCCAATACGCTGATTGCGGGCAACCTCGCCACGATCGACCATGATTGCCTGAGTGAAGTCGGCAGTACATCGGAACTGGGCGTGGTGACCTCACTCGGCTACAACTTGATTGGCGATCTAGGGGGTTGTGGGGTGGTCGGCAACGATGGCGACCAGTTTGGCACGGCCAACATGATGTTTGATCCATTGCTTGGCCCACTCCTCGGCAACGGGGGATTGACGCGCACACACGCTCTACAGGCTGAGAGCCCGGCGATCGATGCGGGGGCGCCAGACGATTCGGATGCGGCGCTGCTGTGTGAGTCCTTCGACCAGCGCGGTGTCCCGCGTCCTCTGGACGGCAATGCGTCAGGGGACGCAGTTTGTGATGTAGGGGCTTTCGAGGCTAGCGCCGTGCGTCAGGCGCCTGACATCATCGCCGATATCGGAGAGCAAACCCTGACTCTGGGGGGGGCGCCCCTGCAACTTGATCTGTCCGAGTTCTTTTCCAGTGTCGATGACGCTCCGCTGACCTTTGCGGCCCTGTCGAGCAATCCTGACGTCGCTACTGCGGCAGTGGAGGGCAGTATGCTTACCGTGACCGCGATATCCCCCGGGACCGCAACGATTACCCTGCTGGCCACCGATCAGGGGGGGCAGGTCAGTGCCGCCAGCCTGGTCATTCAACGTAATGCGACGCTCGGCGCTGGTGGCAGTGGTGGCGGAGGCGTCGGGTGGTCCTGGCTCGTGTTGTTGGCGTCAGGCGCGGTGCTTGTGCGTGGCCGGCGTCATGCAACGACACACGCACAGCGCATCGGGGGCGTGGCATGAAGATGCGATTCAGCCATTCGAGCTGCGTCTTCATGGCGTTGACATTGGGTTCTGCGGCGGCTGCCCCCGTGGCTGCGCAAACTACCGAGAACAGTTTTGATGTCATCGTGCAGGAAGCGCAACTCACAACGGGGCAGGTGGGGGCCCAGGGCACCATTGCCATTGCAGGCTCCTCGTTGCAGATGCGCAGCGTACAGCGCATCGCCAATGTCATTCGCGATCGCAAAAAGCAACAAGCGGGGAGCACTCAGCAAGCATCGTTCAGGATGCCCAGTGCAACGTTCGTGGCCACGCTGGCCAGTGCCAGTGACGCGACCGACGAGGGTGAGTTCAGCAGGTGGAACGCGTTTGTTGATCTGAACTACGCGACTGGCGACCAGAAACTCACCCAGAACGCACCCCGCTATGACATCGACGGCTTAGGTGTTACCGCCGGGATTGATTATCGTGCAAGCGCTGACTGGGTTATCGGGGGCTTAGTTACACATCAAACCAACGATAATCGGTTCATCAACCAATTGGGCGCCGTGGACCAAGAGTCGCTGGGTGTGGCAATGCTCTCCGTCTGGTATCCCGGCGATCACTGGTACGTTGACGCTATCGCCCGATATTCGAACAGCGACTACGAAATCTCCCGGTTGACCAGTTCAAGTGCCACCACCCGTGCCGGGCCGGGCGGCGATGATTACTCCTTGGGGTTGGGGCTGGGTTATATGTATCAGCAGGGGCCTCTGAGCATCACCCCAAAAGCCCGAGTGGTGTATATCGATGCGTCCATCGATGGCTATGCCGAACGTGACGCCGACCCATCCGAACGCTTGGCGTATCTAAAGCAGAGCGTGGCGTCTCTTACCTCGAATATAGGCGCCGATACCAATTATGTTGTCAATACCAGCTGGGGCGTGCTGATTCCTCAAGGGTCGCTGGAGTGGGTCTATGATTTTGAAGATGAAGAGCGTACCGTGATGGCGCAACAGATCGAAACCGGGACGCAGGCGACGATCGCTGCTGATCAGCGAGATGATAACTTTTTCAGATTCGGCTTGGGCGGACTTTCAATTCTCCCGCAGGGCAATATTTTATTTGCGTGGTTTGAAACTGAACTTGCTCGGGATGACCGGAATCTGTATTCCATCACGCTGGGCTATCGGCGAGAATTTTGATTGATGTGCGATGATCGCACCAAAAGAAGTCATGTCCCCGCGATAATCAAAAGTCGATTTTTCGCCCCCGCAATGGAATTATCAGGAAATGCTTGATCTCGAGACATTGCTTGCCCCGATTAGCGAAGATGCGCCGGCTGGCCCTGATCTCGAATACGATCCTGGGATGCAGGAGTTGGAGCGGCTGGCCCAAGGCAAACCCGAGCAGCAGTTTGGGGACACAGTCATCCCGGCCGAGGAGCCAAGTTGGCGTGAAATACATCAGCAGGCATTGGCACTGCTAACCCGTACCAAAGATGTCCGGGTGGCGTGTCTGTTGGCGCGGTCCGGCATTCGACTCGATCATTTCGGGGGACTTTCCGAGTGCTTGAGCTTTATGCATCAATTGATGGAGCGGTATTGGGACACGGTCCATCCGCAGCTTGATGCAGAAGACGATAACGACCCCACCATGCGGCTCAATTCATTGGCCGCGCTGTCCGATCCTCAGGGGCTGCTGGGCGATGTGCGGGAGACTTTTTTATTTCGCTCGCGCCAGCATGGAGAGCTCACCGTGCGTCAGCTCGAAGTCGTGGCAGGGAAGGCGACTGCGCGACAGGGTGACCCAGAGCTCAGCCCGGCCCATCTTGATCAACAGCTGTTGGGGGTACTCGGTGAGGATCCCGAGCTCGCGCCTCGAACGCGGGTGGCACTGGATGCGGCACGCAGCCTCAGTCAGTTTCTCGACAACGCCGTTGGTTCCGGGCGAGCGCCCGACCTGAAACCCCTGATTGCGACGCTGACCGTGGTCGAGCAGTTCGTGGCACGCGCCGCGGCCGCGCTTGCGGGCGCACAGGCTTCCGAGGCCAGCGAGCAAGAAGCGGGCGAGATTGGAGTATCCGTGGGCGGATCAGCGGGCGGAGCAGGAGTTGTAGTGCCTGCGGGTGCCATCCGCACGCGAACCGACGTTATTGTCCAGCTTGATCGGCTCTGTGAGTTTCTTCAGCGCACTGAGCCGACCAACCCTGCGCCGCTGCTGTTGCAACGGGCCAAGCGATTGATGCAGATGAACTTCCTCGAGTTGATCGACGATCTGGCCCCGGATGGCGCTTCACAAGTGAGGATCGTCGTTGGTGCGGATCCTTCTGAAGCTGCAACTGAGGAGTATTGATAAGGGCGTGAACAGTTTTTATTGATAGGTAACCAGGGCGTTACTCGGCAGGGTTTATATTCAAGGAGATTGGATTATGGCGGGAAGCAGTCAAAAATTCATTGCGCGTAACCGCGCCCCTCGCGTTCAGATTGAGTATGACGTTGAGTTATACGGCGCGCAGAAAAAGATTGAGCTACCTTTTGTGATGGGCGTTATGGCCGATCTATCCGGGAAGCCGGCGGATCCGTTGCAGCCTGTCGCGGACCGAAAATTTCTTGAAATTGACGTCGATAACTTCGACAGCCGGATGAAAGCGATGAAGCCGCGGGTCGCCTTTCAGGTCCCGAACAGCCTCACTGGTGAGGGTAATCTTTCTGTCGACCTGACCTTCGAATCGATGGACGACTTTTCGCCGGCGCGAATTGCGGAGCGGGTGGACGGGCTCAAACAATTACTTGAAGCGCGTCAGCAGCTTTCCAATCTGGTGACCTACATGGACGGCAAGACCAACGCCGAAGAACTGGTCTCGAAGGTGCTGAAGGATCCGGCGTTATTGCAATCACTCGCCGCGACCGCCAAGGCATCCGAAGATGGCTCCGATACGGCTGAGCAGTCTTGAGTCTGGTCATTTAATCAGGGGAACGCAGCATGGCTGACACACAACTATCTTCCACGCTCCAAGGCGTTGAGTATGATGGCAGCGACTTCGCGTCACTGCTGAACAAGGAGTTCAAACCAAAGACCGACGAGGCGAAGAGCGCCGTTGAGGTCGCGGTGCAGACCTTGGCCCAGCAGGCATTGGCGAACACCCAGCTGATTGGGGATGACGTCGTCAAGTCCATCGAGGGGATGATCGCCGCCATCGATCAGAAGCTTTCTGAGCAGATCAATCTCATCCTGCACCACGAAGAGATGCAGCAGCTTGAAGGCGCTTGGCGCGGGCTACATCATTTGGTCAATAACACCGAGACCGACGAGCATCTAAAGATCCGTGTGATCAATATTTCCAAGCAGGATCTAGGCAAGACGCTCAAGCGCTACAAGGGCACCAATTGGGATCAGAGTCCTATCTTCAAGAAAGTCTACGAAGCAGAATACGGCCAGTTCGGCGGTGAGCCGTTCGGTTGCCTTGTAGGGGACTACTACTTTGATCAGAGCGCGCCGGATGTTGAGCTCTTGGGCGAGATGACCAAGATCTGCGCGGCGGCCCACGCGCCATTCATCTCGGCGGCCTCACCCACTGTGATGCAGATGGGTTCGTGGCAGGAACTGGCCAATCCGCGCGATCTCACCAAGATCTTCTCGACCCCCGAGTATGCCGCTTGGCGGTCGCTTCGGGAGTCCGACGACGCCCGCTATCTGGGCCTGACCATGCCGCGCGTGCTGTCGCGCCTGCCCTACGGCGCGCGCACGAATCCTGTCGAGGAATTCAACTTCGAAGAAGAGACCGGTGCGGCCGATCACAGCAAATACACTTGGACCAACTCGGCGTATGCAATGGCGGTCAATATTAACCGCTCGTTCAAGCTCTACGGCTGGTGTTCACGAATCCGTGGCATTGAGTCGGGCGGGGCGGTAGAGGGACTGCCGGCGCACAGCTTTCCCACCGACGATGGCGGCGTGGATATGAAATGCCCCACCGAAATCGCGATCAGCGATCGTCGTGAGGCGGAACTTGCGAACAATGGCTTCATGCCGCTGATCCATCGTAAAAACTCCGACTTCGCTGCCTTCATCGGTGCGCAGTCGTTGCAGAAGCCTGCTGAGTACGACGATCCCGACGCAACGGCCAACGCCAACTTGGCGGCGCGGCTGCCCTACCTGTTCGCCACTTGTCGCTTTGCGCACTATCTCAAATGCATGGTTCGAGACAAGGTGGGATCTTTCAAGGAGCGGGCCGACATGGAAACTTGGCTCAACTCCTGGATTCAACAATACGTCCATGGAAGCCCCGAGACCGCAGGAGAAGAGGCCAAGGCGAAAAAGCCGCTGGCTGCAGCCGAGGTCATCGTCGAAGAGATCGAGGGCAATCCAGGCTACTACACATCAAAGTTTTTTTTGCGGCCGCATTATCAACTCGAGGGTCTGACAGTATCCCTTCGTTTGGTATCGAAACTGCCCTCGAATAAAGGAGCTTGATGTTCTTCCAGGGCATCAAGTCCTTTTCCGGCACCTCCCGCGTGGGGTTGCCATTTGTAACCACCATAGCGGGTTCAATCTCAAGGAGTGTGTGATATGGCTGTTGACATGTTTTTGAAGCTGGACGGCGTCAAGGGTGAATCGCTTGACAAGAAATACAAGGGCGAGATCGATGTTCTGGCCTGGAGTTGGGGGATGTCGAATTCTGGGACCGCCCACGTGGGGGGTGGCGCGGGGGCCGGCAAGGCCAATGTTCAGGACCTCAGCATCTCCAAGTACATCGACAAGGCCAGTGCGCCGACGCATCTGGCAGCCCTCACCGGAAAGCACTTCAAGGAGGCGACCTTGGTGGTGCGCAAGGCCGGCGAGAACCCGCAGGAATACATCACCATCACCATGACCACGGTGCTGATTACGTCGGTGAGCGCAGGTGGCAGCGGTGGAGAGGACCGACTGACCGAAAACGTCACCCTCAACTTCGCCAAGGTGAAGTTCGAGTACAAGGAACAGGACGAGAAGGGTGCCACCAAGCCGGCCGGCGAGTACGCCTACGACATTTCGGCCAATACCAAACTGTAAGCAGTTCGGTCACAAGGATCACGACAGTGAGTAAGGAAAGCGCGGAGCAAGCATTGCGGGAAGGGCGGCCTGATGTGGCGCTGCAAGCGCTGCAGGAGGCTGTGCGCCAAAAGCCCGCCGACGCGAAGCTCCGCGTTTTCCTGTTTCAGTTACTCTGTATTCAGGGCCAATGGCAGCGTGCGCTGAATCAACTCAATGTTTGTGCCGAGATGGATGGCGCTGCGATGATGATGCGTGAGATGTATCACGATGCCGTCGGTTGTGAGGCCTTGCGAGCAGAGGTCTTCCACGGTCGCCGGGCGCCGGTGCTGTTCGGTGAACCTGAGCCTTGGCTGGCGCTGCTGATCGAGTCGTTGTTGCGCGCCGGTGCCGGCGAGGAGGCTGTCGCCAGCCGCCTGCGTTTAGATGCGTTCGATCAGGCTCCGACGAGTGCCGGCAGCATCGACGGTACCCGATTCGAGTGGATCGCCGATGCCGACGCCCGCTTGGGCCCGGTGCTGGAGGCCATGATCAATGGGCGCTACTACTGGGTCCCGTTCTCGCGCCTGCTGCGGGTCACCATCGAGGAGCCCAGTGATCTGCGTGACTTCGTCTGGATTCCTGCCAATCTTCAGTTCAGCAATGGCGGAGAAACCTTGGCATTGCTGCCCGCGCGTTATCCCGGCTCAGAGTGCAATTCCGATGGTTTGATCGCGCTTGGGCGCAAGACGGATTGGGTTGCACTGGCAGGGGAGGCTTATGCCGGGCTCGGCCAGCGGGTGTTGGCAACCGATGGAGAGGAATACCCTTTACTGCAGTGCCGTGAGATCCTGCTTGACGGTTCGCCGACCGAATAAGGCCGTCTGGATTCCCATGCCCACGCTTGCCCCCCAAGAGCGCCTTCAACCCGCTTTGCTGGATCGTCTCATCGATGACGAGCCCGACAAGTCCGAAGAGCCGCGTGAATCCCGGGTGATTACCTTGCGCAGGCTGCGCGAAGCGGTGTTGCGTGATCTGACTTGGTTGTTCAATTGCAGCGCGCATTCAGATCAAGAGATGGAGGCTGGACTTTACCCCGCCGTGCTGGACTCCACAATCAATTTTGGCCTGCCGCCGCTGGCGGGTAACACCGCGTCCAGTGTCAGTGGCCTGCACTTGGAGCAGGCGATACGCGAGGCGATTCTGCGGTTTGAACCGAGATTGGTGCCGGAGACCCTACAGGTGCGTGCGCTTCTGACCGAGCGTTCATTGGATCACCATAACCAGATACAAGTCGAGATTCGCGGCAGTCTATGGTCGGTGCCGGTGCCCATTGAACTCTTGCTCAAGACGCAGCTTGACCTCGAAAGCGGGCAGGTCAAAGTGCGCGAATCCGACAGCTGAGTTGCCGACCATGGATCCTCGCCTGCTTCGGCACTACAACACCGAATTGCAACATCTGCGTGAGATGGGAGCGGAGTTTGCGCGCCAGTTTCCCAAGGTGGCCGCGCGGCTTGGAATGGACGGCGTTGAGGTAACTGACCCGTATGTGGAACGCCTGCTTGAGGGGGCAGCCTTTCTCAATGCCCGCGTACAGCTCCGACTAGATTCCGAGTTTCCAAAGTTCACCCAGCGTCTTTTGGAGATGCTGTACCCACAATTGGTTGCTCCGCTGCCCTCGATGGCTGTGGTACGGCTGGAGCCTGATCTGAATGATCCGGCCCTGGAAAAGGGTGCGCGAGTGCCCCGTGGTACCGGGTTGCGCAGCTTGCTCGGCAAGGGCGAGAGCACGGCCTGCCAGTTCCGGACCGCGCATGATGTCGACTTGCTACCGCTACGTATTGCGCAGGCGCAGTACTTCAGCTATGCGCCGGATCTGCCGCTGCAGGGCCTGCCGGTGGCCTCTCGCATCAAGGCTGGCTTGCGGCTGCGTCTGGCCACTCGAGATGGCTTGCGCATCCAGCAGATCCGCATGGATCGGCTCACGCTGTATTTGGGTGGCGCAGACGACATCGCTTTTCGCCTGTTCGAGCTCCTCATCGGCGCCGGCCTTGGCGTCATGGCTCTGCCAACACAGCGTCCTGCGGCTTGGCGGACCTTTTCGGATGCCTCGCATATCCAGCGACGGGGCATTTCCGATGACGATGCCCTGCTGCCCCGGACGCTACGCGGCTTCAGTGGGTATCGCTTACTTCAGGAGTATTTTGCTTTTCCCCAACGTTACCTGTTCGTCGAGCTGTCTGGGTTGGCGCCGCTGATCCGCCAATGTGAGGGCTCCGAAATCGATCTGGTGATTCCTCTCTCTAAGGGGGATGCCAGCCTCGAGGCGGTCGTGGATGCCGGGCAGTTTTCATTGCATTGCACTCCGGCAATCAACCTGTTTTCGCGCCGTACGGATCGTATCCAGGTCACGCCCCGGCAACACAGTTTTCATGTGGTGGTGGACCGATCCCGGCCGATGGATTTCGAGGTCCACAGTCTCGAAAGCGTGATCGGGTACGACGAAGGCAACCAGAACGAGCGCGTCTTTTTGCCGTTCTACGAGGCGGCTCAGGACGCGCCAGACGACGAGCAGGCCTATTTCAGCCTGCAGCGCGAGCCTCGGCTGCTGTCCGCCAGTCAGAAGATCAAGGGGTTCCGGTCCAGCTATATCGGCAGCGAGATTTTTCTGTCGCTGGTGGATGGACAGGAAGCGCCTTACTCGGCCAACCTCAAGCAGCTTGCCGTATCTGCACTGTGCACCAATCGGGATCTTCCCCTGCAGATGCCGGTGGGCTTGGGCAAGACCGATTTCACACCCGAGCAGTCTATTCCGGTCAAGGCAATTCGCTGCATTCGAGGCCCGTCCCGCCCGCGCTCGGTCATGCGGGAGGGGGAGAGTCCTTGGGCCTTGGTCAGTCACCTTTCGCTCAACCACCTGAGTCTGATCAACGAAGATGCTCGGCAGGGGGCTGTCGCGCTGCGCGAACTACTGAGCCTGTATGCCGGCGGAGACGCCACTGCCGAAAAGCAGATCGAGGCGGTTCGTTCGATTCGGGTCCACCCGGTGACCCGCCGACTGCCGATGCCGGGCCCCATTGCCTTTGGCCGTGGCCTGTCGCTGGAGCTGGAACTCAACGATCTCGGCTTTCAGGGCGGGAGCCCTTTCCTGTTTGGGGCGATCATGGAGCAGTTCTTCGCACGTTATGCATCGATCAACTCCTTTGTTGAAACGACGGTGCGGGCCAACTCCCGGGGCGAGATCATGCGCTGGAGGGCCCGATGCGGCAGCCGCGAGATCCTTTAAGCGTGCTTCGCGCCCTGGAGGATGCGCCCTGGGATCACGACTTCTATCGCACCCTGCGCGATGTCGAATGTGCCTATCCCGAACAGCCCCGATTGGGCACGGCACTGCGTCCTCAGGACGAATCCATACGCCTCGGTCAGGAGCCTTCGATGGCGTTCGCGCCTGCGGTGTTCTCCGCCCTGCGGCCAGGCAAGAATGGCGCGCCGCCGCGTCTGGTTCAGCAGTTTTTTGGACTGTTCGGCCCCAATGGCCCGCTGCCGCTACACCTGACCGAATTCGCGCGGGAGCGGATGCTGCACAGTCGCGACGGGAGCTTCGTCCGGTTTGCCGATCTCCTGCATCATCGTTCGCTGACCCTGTTCTACCGCGCCTGGGCGCAGGCGCAGCCAACAGTGAGCTATGACCGCCCCCAACAGGACGCATTCAGTGCCTATGTTGGGGCGCTCATCGGCATGGGAATGCCGTCTCTGCGCAATCGCGACGATGCCAGCGACCACTTGCGTTTCTACTTCAGCGGGTCATTGGCGCGCCCGGTGCGCACTGCGGAAGGACTGCGCTCCCTGCTCGCTGGCTATTTCCACCTGCCCGTGCGGGTCATCGAATTTGCCGGACACTGGCTGCGCCTGCCTCCAGATGATCTGACCCGGCTTGGTGGCGGAACTGCTGCCTGTCAGCTCGGGCGGGGTGCCGTCGCCGGTGGGCGGGTCTGGGATCGCCAGCACCGCATCCAGGTCGCGTTCGGGCCGCTGAAGTGGAAACAGTTTGAAGCGCTGCTGCCCGGCGGGGAGGCGCTGCGCCGACTGGTCGCCCTCATGCGTCACTACCTGAGCCAGGAACTCGAATGGGATCTGCGCCTGTCGCTGGCGCCCGAAGAAGTCCCGACTGCGACCCTGGGCCAGCAGACTCGACTGGGTTGGACCTCTTGGCTGGGTTCCCGCGCACGCACGGACAACGCCGACGAGCTGATTCTGGATGTAGAGAGATTGCAGGCCGCGCGCCAGGCGGGCGCTGGATAACCGATCAACCAAGGAGCACTCGAATGGGAGAGATCAGCAGGCCGGCCGTTTTCGGCAAGCTCAATAGCTTCGCCTACAAGGCCATCGAAGGCGCAACGGTTTTCTGCAAGCTGCGCGGCAATCGGGTGGTGGAGCTGGACCACTGGGTGGCGCAGGTGCTGCAAAGCCCGGACAGCGACTGGCACCGCATCATCAAGCATTACGGCCTGGACAGTTCGGTCGTCGCCAAGGACCTGACCACGGCGCTGGACCGTCTGCCGCGGGGCGCCACGTCGATCTCCAACATCTCGGATTCCATCGACACCGTGGTCAAGGAGGCCTGGCTGTTCGCCACCCTGGGATTCGGTGAAGGCGCGATCCGCTCCGGCCACCTGCTGCTGGCAATGACCAAGCGCCCCATGCTGCGCAGCGCGCTGAGTGGAATCTCCAGACAATTCGACCGGATCAAGTCCGAGGATCTGGCCGAGAATCTCGACAAGATCGTCGGCGGCTCGCCCGAAGACGGATTGTCTGCCTCCGACGGCTCCACGCTGGGCGGCGCCGGCTCACCGGGCGAGGCCAGCGGCGCGATGGCGCCTGCACAGATGGGCAAGCAGGAAGCGCTGAAGAAGTTCTGCACCGATCTGACCGAGCAGGCGCGCAGCGGCAAGATGGACCCCATCGTCGGCCGCGACGACGAGATCCGCCAGGTGGTGGACATCCTCATGCGACGGCGCCAGAACAACCCGATCCTCATCGGCGAGGCCGGCGTCGGCAAGACGGCGGTGGTGGAAGGCTTCGCCCAGCGCATCGCGCGCGGCGACGTGCCGCCCTCGCTCAAGGACGTCAAGCTGCTGGCCCTGGACATCGGCCTGCTGCAGGCCGGCGCCAGCATGAAAGGCGAGTTCGAGCAGCGCCTGCGCTCGGTGATCGACGAGGTGCAGGCCAGCGCCCAGCCCATCATCCTGTTCGTGGACGAGACCCACACTCTGGTCGGTGCCGGTGGCCAGGCCGGCACCGGCGACGCCGCCAACCTGCTCAAGCCGGCGCTGGCACGCGGCACCCTGCGCACCGTGGGCGCCACCACGTTTGCCGAGTACAAGAAGCACATCGAGAAGGACCCGGCGCTGACCCGGCGCTTCCAGAGCGTCACCGTGGACGAGCCGGACGAGAAAAAAGCCATCCTGATGATGCGTGGCGTCGCCAGCACCATGGAAAAGCACCACAAGGTGCAGATCCTGGACGAGGCGCTGGAAGCCGCAGTCAAACTCTCCAGCCGCTACATCCCCGCGCGCCAGTTGCCCGACAAGTCGGTGAGCCTGATCGACACCGCCTGCGCGCGCGTGGCGGTGAGCCTGCACGCCACGCCGCCGGAAGTGGACGACACCCGCAAGCACATCGACGCGCTCAATACCGAGCTGGAAATCATCCGCCGCGAGAAGACCATCGGCATCGACGTCGCCGAGCGCGAAACCGAAGCCAGCGCACAGCTCGAAACGGCCCGGGAGAAACTGACCGGCCTGGAACAGCGCTGGGAAGACGAAAAGGCGCTGGTCACGCAGTTGCTGGATCTGCGCGCCAGGCTACGCGCCGGCGGCCATCCGGTGGAAGGCACCGGCAGCAAGCTCGAAGCCGCCGCCGAAAGTACCGCACCGGCGCCGCCGCAGGTCACCGCGCTGACCGACGAAGAACGCGCCGCCGCGCTGGCCGAACTCATGGAGGTGCAAGCCAAACTCACCGAACTACAGGGTGAAAGCCCGCTGATGCTGCCGACCGTGGACTACCAGGCCGTGGCCAGCGTGGTCGGAGACTGGACCGGCATTCCGGTCGGGCGCATGGCGCGCAACGAGATCGACACCATCCTCAAGCTGCCCAAGCTGCTGGCCAAGCGCGTGATCGGCCAGGACCACGCCATGGAGATGATCTCCAAGCGCATCCAGACCTCGCGTGCCGGGCTGGACAATCCGCAGAAACCCATCGGCGTGTTCATGCTCGCCGGCACCTCGGGCGTGGGCAAGACCGAAACCGCCATCGCGCTGGCCGAGGCGCTCTACGGCGGCGAGCAGAACATGATCGTCATCAACATGAGCGAGTATCAGGAGGCACACACCGTGTCCTCGCTCAAGGGCGCGCCCCCCGGCTACGTGGGATACGGCGAGGGCGGCGTGCTCACCGAAGCCGTGCGGCGCAAGCCCTACTCGGTGGTGCTGCTCGACGAAGTCGAGAAGGCCCACCCTGACGTGCACGAGATCTTCTTCCAGGTGTTCGACAAGGGCATCATGGAAGACGGCGAAGGGCGGCTGATCGACTTCAAGAACACCCTGATCCTGCTCACCACCAACGCCGGCACCGAGCTGATCTCCAGCCTGTGCAAGGACCCGGAGCTGATGCCGGACCATGAAGGCATGGCCAAAGCGATCCGCGAGCCGCTGCTGAAGATCTTCCCGCCCGCCCTGCTCGGCCGCCTGGTGACGATTCCCTACTACCCACTCAGCGACGAAATGCTCGGCGAGATCGTCAAGCTGCAGTTGGGTCGCATCAAGAAGCGCGTCGAGGCGCGCTACAAGATCCCGTTCGAATACACCGATGACGTGGTCAAGCTGGTGGTGTCGCGCTGCACAGAAAGCGAATCGGGCGGCCGCATGATCGACGCGATCCTGACCAACACGATGCTGCCGGATATTTCACGTGAGTTTCTCAATCGGATGATGGAGGGCAAGCCGATCATGGGGGTCAAGATTGGCCTACAGGGTGAAGGTTTTTCGTATTCTTTCTAGTGAAGACGGCAATTGGGCCAAAAAACGAGTAAGTCATAAGAGGTGAATGATCGATGAGCAAAAACCACGACTTGGTATTAGGCGATATTGATGATTTTGTCGGCTTCGTGAGCAGTGAGACTGCAGGGGGAAAGCTCCCAAAGAATATCCGCTCGACCTTTGTTTATGGCGGTGCCCACTGCAATCACATCTGCGGCTTTTTAGCGCTCCACGGACGGAACGGAGCCGTTTACATTGCGAGAGACAAGCACGACCTCGTTTACAGCATCAACCTAGTGAAGACAACTCGGGCTCTAGGAAGATCTCGAGGTGCTGCAGAGGAGTTGATGCGCTCGGGCTTCACCATCGACGAGTTCGTCGCGCGACTCTGGTCCAAGCCCAGCGTGGGCGGACTTTATCGTCGTGCTAAAACACAGGTGCGGTGCCGGAAATATGCAAAGGCCGCATTTGCTCAGAGTGCTCAGTCGGGACTGATTGCGGGAGGCGGTATTGGGCAGCCCATGGGCGGAACAGACTGGGATCGTGTCGATGAATCTGGTGAAAATCTGGGTGGCGTCTTCTTTTAAGGGGCAAATGATGTTGGGTGATGCCCGGGTTATGGGCAACCCACTTCTCACCGCGTATGGCCGCTAAACCTGCTATTGCCGATAATCAGCGGATATCATAATGTCCAGAGTTTTAATGTCGCCCTCGGTGGAGTCAGTGCAGGTCAGCCTTGTGCGGGCGATCGAATTGGTCCGAAAGCTCCACCAAGGCGGCCAAGTCGATGATGCCTTGGAACTGTGCGAGCAGGTCGTCGCCCATTGGCCGGACAGTGCCGATGCCTGGCACTTTCTCGGTCTGATTCGTTATCACCGAGATGAGGACCTGCCCGGCATCTCAGCGGTGCGTCGGGCGCTGGAGTTGGCCCCCGACTACGCCGACGCACATGCCAATCTCGGTAACATGCTGCTCAATGAGGGCGCGATCACCGAGGCGCAGCATCATCTTCATCGCGCGCTGTTGCTCAGCCCGAAGGCCTTTCCGCCGCGCATCGCACTCGGTGCGGTATACCGGGCGCTCAACCGTCTTGATGAGGCAGAGGCCGTCCTCAAGCCCGCACTGGAGACGCACTCCGACTCTGGCCTGGTGCACAACGCCTACGGCAACTTGCTCGCCGCACTGGGTCGCGACGCGGAGGCGATCACGCATTTCCAGCGCGCGGTCGAGCTCAACCCCGAGATTGCCGGTACACACCAGCGTCTCGGACTCATGCTCGCCTATGCCGGTCGCACCGACGATGCGCAGCAGGTATTCCGTCGCCAACTGGAACAAAACCCTGCCGATCCCGCTGCCCAGCACCTGATGGCGGCGCTGGGCGGTGCGGAGGTTCCCGAGCGCGCCTCGGATCAGTATGTACGGGGTCTGTTCAACGGCTTCGCCGCAAGTTTTGATTCCAAGCTGGCGCATCTGGACTATCGCGCACCCGAGCACATTGCAGAACTCGCACACAAGGTTCTGGGCCCTGCGCGAGGCACCGTGAAGGCTCTTGACCTAGGCTGTGGCACGGGACTGCTGGGTCCGTTGATCCGTCGCCACTGCCATCGGCTGGAGGGAGTCGACCTTTCTCCCGGCATGTTGGCCCGGGCTCGCCAGCGCAAGGTCTATGACGACTTGCACGAGGCTGAATTGACCACCCATCTGCGTCGGGACGCTGGCATGTACGACCTGCTTACCTGCGCCGATACACTCTGCTACTTCGGCGCGCTTGAAGATTTCCTGTCCGCCGCGCATGCTGCCCTTCGGCCCGGAGGTTGGCTGATGTTTACGGTCGAACACGGTCGTGAGCAGGAGCCCCCGTATCGCTTACAGTTTCATGGGCGCTATTCGCACCGCCGCGACTATATTGAAGTCGGCCTGGCGGCCGCTGGTTTCGGCGCCCTCGAGATTCGTGAAGATGCCCTGCGGATGGAGTCTCTCAAACCTGTCGCCGGTTTGATCGTTGCCGTACAACGTGGGAGCTGATGATGGCGACCTTACCCCTAACCCGGGATTCAACCGTCAACCGCTGGATCGACCTGGAAACGCCATTGGACTCAGGCATTCTGGTTGCGGAGCGGGTGAAGGGCGCAGAGACTCTGGGACGGTTGTTCGAGTACGAGCTGATGGCGCTGAGCGAGCGCCATGATGTGGATTTCGATGCCCTGCTGGGCGAGCACGTCAGCATCGGATTGGAATTGTCGGACGCGGCCTTCGGCGTCCGTCGTTTCATTGACGGCCGCGTGGCCCAGATCAGCTTGGTTGGCATGGCCGACAATCTGTTTCGCTATCGCATCGTGCTCCGGCCTTGGCTGTGGATGCTCACCCGCACTGCCGACTGCCGTATTTTCCAGAACAGGAATGTCCGGCAAATCATTGAGGATGTCTTTGCCGACCAGGCCGACGCCGACTTTGACTTCCGGCTGTCGCGGGACTACATCGAGCGGGAGTATTGCGTCCAGTATCGGGAGACCGACTTCAACTTCGTCAGCCGACTCATGGAAGAAGAGGGCATCTATTACTTCTTCGAACACGAGAACGGCAAGCACACCCTGGTGATCTGTGATGCGCCGGGTGCACACGAATCGGTCGGCCCCTTGCCTTACCGCCCGCAGGGAGCGCAAGTCAGGGGCGGTGAGGCCTATGTGAAGGAATGGTCGGTGACTCGCGAGATCCAGCCGGTCACGACGGTGCTGCGCGACTACAACTTCGAAACCCCCAAGGTCGATCTGACAGTGCGCCGCGGGCAGGACCGGGAACACAGCGAAGCCACGCACGAATGGTTCGACTATCCGGGTGAATATCCGGATGCGGACGAAGGCGAGCATCTGGTGCTGACGCGTCTTGAAGAGATTCAGGCGGCTCATGAACTCATCGAGGGTGCGGCCAACGCCCGCAAGCTGGCCTGTGGAGCGTTGTTCGGTCTGACCGAGTTCATTCGCGCGGACCAGAATCAGGAGTACCTGATCGTCAGATTGGCCATAGAGGCGACCAACAATCTGCCGGAGCGGGATCAACGCGCCGATTTCGAGTGTCGCTTTCAACTGATCCCAAGCGAAGTGACCTATCGCTCGCCGAGAGCCACACGGCGCCCCACTGTGCAGGGGCCGCAGACCGCTGAGGTGGTCGGGCCCGCCGGAGAGGAGATCCACGTCGATGAGTACGGCCGGGTGAAGGTGCAGTTTCATTGGGACCGGCTCGGAGAGCATGACGAGAACAGTTCCTGCTGGGTACGCGTTTCTCAGATCTGGGCCGGCAAGAACTACGGCTGGATGACGATTCCCCGCATCGGGCAGGAAGTGATCGTCGACTTTCTCGAAGGCGATGCCGACCGGCCCATCATCACCGGCCGCGTCTACAACGCCGATCAGATGCCGCCCTGGGATCTTCCCGACAACAAGACGCAATCCGGCATCCTCACCCGCTCATCGCAGAGCGGCTCTCCGGATACCGCCAACCAGCTGCGCTTCGAGGACAAGAAGGGCGATGAGCAGATCTACCTGCATGCCGAAAAGAACATGGACCGGCATATCGAACACGATGACTCGACCTATGTCGGCAACGACAAGATTCTGACGGTCGAGCGTGATCAGCGAAACAACATCAAGCGCGATCGCTGGGAAGTCGTGGAGCGGGATCAGCATCTTGCGGTGAGTCGTGACCGTGTTACCAACATCAAAAACAATGAGGTACGGGTTGTTGATGTAGACCAGAACACCAAAATTGGTGCCAACCAGGTCCTGAACGTCATCGGCAATCAGGATACGACGATCGACGGCAATCAGACCCTGAGCGTCAAGGGCAATATCACCAGCAATACCCCGTCCAACCGAACCACCGATACGGGCGGCGATGAAAAACGCAGCGTCGGTGGCAATCAGGTCTTCAGCGTTGGCGGCACGCTGTCTTACAAGGCGCCAACGATGGTGTTCGAGGCCGGGCATATCGATTTCAAGGTGACCGGCGCCAGCTCCCACGTCCTCGAATGCCCGGTAGGTCCCTACCAGATGATGGTCAACCGGCTGGACGTCATCAGCAACACCGACATCAATCTGTTCGGCGTGGGTGCCATCAACGCCGTCTCGATGGACAACAACACGACCATCATGGGCAACAACAATGGCGCCTATGTGGGGATGGCCAGCGACGTGATGATGGCGATTGCGCGCAACACCTTCATCGGATTGCAGATGGATACGGCGCTGGCTGTCAGCATCAACAACTTCGTCGGAGCCCAGATGGAGAACGCGCTGGCGATCCGCATGGAGACGGCAGCTGGAGTCAACATCGAGATGAATACCCTGAAGACGCTCCTTCCTGGCGGTGGCGGTGGCGGTGGCGGTGCCGCCGCGCCCGGGACCATGTCGCAGGGTGCATCGGCCGCTGCCGCCTTCGTCGCCGTGAAGGGGATCATGGCTGGGCTGGGCTCCTTCGGAGTCGCTATTGCGGAGCAGCAGGATCAGTACAAGACGGCGCAGTCTCAGCTTCGCTCGGCCGCCGCCGCGGCTGAGCGGGAGGGACATCCCAATCTCGCCAACCGGCTCAGGGCGCTGGCCAGCGGCCAGAGCATCGGCGGCAGCGCTGAGAGCACGGGCGGTGGCGGGGCAGCATCGACCAGCGTGCCGTCGTCTTCTTCTGGCCCTGGCAGCGACGGCCCCGCCGGCGGCGGGGGCGGCAACGCGCCCAACGCTCCACTGCCGGACTGATTGCCCACCTCGCGATGCATGTCCTGAAGCCTCAGACGCTGGGCATTTCCTATCGCCCCACCGAGTACCGAGGGCGACTTGGGCTGAGCTTGTCCGGCTATTTGCATATCCCGTTTGATCAGGGCCCCCGGGGTCGTGTGTGGACCGAGCAGTCGATGTGGAACTTTCTGGCCGAGGAAATGGACGTTCCGCTGATCGACGAGGGGGTGAAGAAGCTCACGCCGGAGTTTCTGGTGCACGGGGCGGCCTACACCACATCCGAGCGCCGCGATGCGGTGGCGGTTCGTGCCGAGTTGGCCGGGGTCAGCAAGACCCTGTTCGCCTTCGGTGATCGCTACTGGACCTCTTCCAACCAGGCCACTGCTCCGGCGCCCTTCGAGACGATGCCGCTGGACTGGCGTCGGGCCTATGGGGGAGAGGGCGACCCTGCGAACCCCGTTGGCAAGGGGCGCGCGGCCGTTGACGGGATTCACTGGCTGCCCAATCTGGCGTACCCCGATGACCGGATGTTGCGCCGAGGTCAGACGGTCAGACCGGCCGGCTTTGGTGCGCTGGATGTGATGCATCCGCAACGACGGGATTTTCAGGGTCGCTATGACGAAACCTGGCTCAAGGAGCACTCGCCGGCCGTGGCACCGGACACCGACTGGAAATACTTCAATGTTGCCCCCAGGGACCAGTGGATTCCGCAGCCGCTGCGCGGCGATGAGCCCTACCTGCTGGAGAACCTCCATCCCGAGCAGCCGCTGATCCACGGCCACCTGCCCGGGCTGCGGGTCCGCTTCTTCATCAATCAGCGGGTGGCGGGGGGCGAGACGCCCGCGTTCCGCTTCCGCGAGGTGTCGAGTGCGCTGACCACGGTCTGGTTCTTCCCCCATGCCGAACGCATGGTGCTGATCTACCACGGTCTGGCCGAGGTCGAGGAGGATGATGCCTTCGACATCGCTCACCTCATGGGGGCGGTCGAGCGCATCGATCCAGATCCGGCGCGCGACGATGCGCATTATCTGCGGGTATTCGAGAAGCGCACCGCACCTGGCCCGATGGCCGGACTTCAGGCGATCAACGATATTGATCTGCTGCCGGCGGGCATCGGCATCGACGATCCGGCCACCGAGGCGGCGCAGGCGCCGTTCAAGCAGGAGAACTTCAAGGAAGACGCTGAGTTCCGTAAGGCGGTGATCGAAGTTGATATGGCGCGAGCGCGTCTGCGCGCCAACGGGCAGGACCCCGACGCCCTCGGCATCAAGCCGCCACAACGCGAGACGCCACCGACCCCGGAGGAGATGCCGGCCTATATCGAGAAGCTAGAGAAGGAGCTGAACGACCAGCAGTGGGCCGCAGTCGAGGACATGGTGACAGCCGTGGAGAAACGCTTAGCGATGCAGGCGCAGGGCAAGTTTGATCCGGCTCGCGATATGCACCGCGGCCCCCCGAAGTTTCGTGCGCGTGTGCAGCTCGATGAAATGGAGCGCCGTGCGCTGGCCGCAGGTGCCGCCTTTGACCGTGTGCCCCTCGAGGATCCCATGGCCAAGGCCGAGCTGGCGCGCCGTCTGGACTACCAGCAATCAGCACATCTGCAGCCACCGGCACATCGCCTGACGGGTGCCGAGGCCGAGGAGCGGCGGGCAGAGGTGTGCTGGCTGCTGGAAAGCGGACAACCCGAGCTTCTGCCCTTGCTGGACCTCACCGGTGTGGATCTGTCAAATCTCGATCTTAGGGGGGTCGATTTCAGCGGGGCTTGGCTAGAGCGTGCCGATTTTCGTAATGCCAATCTCTCCCGTGCCGTGTTCACGGGCGCGGTTTTGGCCCACGCTGATTTCGGTCGGGCAGTGGCCATTGGAACCGATTTCACCGGTGCCAACCTCGGCGAAGCCAATCTCGACAGCGCCCGGCTCGACCGCGCGAACCTGGCCGGCGCCATCCTGATGCGCACCCGATTCACCCGCTGCAGTCTGGTGAACGCCCATCTGGCCGGCACCAATCTGCTGGAAAGCCTCTGGGATGGCGCCGACTGTTCGGGCGCCCACCTCAGCGCGCTGGTATTGCACAAACTGGATCTGGCGCGCTGCTGCTTTGTCGGGGCCACCATGGCCCGCATCAACCTGATCGAATGCAGGCTGATCGGTGCCGATTTCCGCAAGGCAGATCTGCAGGGCGCCCTGTTGGTCGAGTGCTGCGCCGAGGGCGTGAGCTTCGCGGGCGCCGATCTAACGGGCGCCGGCCTTTTGAGTCACGGGCAGTTTCAGGGTGCGGACTTCCGCCAGGCGACGCTCGCGGGGGCCAATTTTGGCGATTCCGATTTCACCGGCGCACGGTTTCAGGGCGCGCGGCTGGACGGTGCCAACCTCACCCGCGCCAAGCTGTCGGGGACCGATGCGCGTCGTGCGACCGCCAAGGGCGCGATGATTCGCAAGGCCGACCTGCGCGCGGCGAACTGGTCGGGCGTGGATTTCAAGGATGCGATTCTGCAGGGTGCCGACCTGCGCGGCGCGACACTGGAGCAGGCGCACTTTTTCGGCGCCGACCTCACCCGCGTCCGTCTGGATGGCGCGGTTCGGCTGGGCGGAGCGGAGCTGGAGCAGGCGCGGATCTTCCCGCGCCGTCGCCCACAGCCATCGGACGCAGAGACCTGAGCATGGATCGTGATCTCCTCATGCTCGCTGCTGCGCTGGCTGAACCGCTGGAGGGCAAGATCTTCGGCGGACGCGATGACCTCGTTGGCATCGCCTTGCCGGGAGGGATCTTCAGCCACTGCAATTTCGACGGCGCCGTGCTGACCGAGTCCGACCTTCGCGAGACGGTGTTCGATCAGTGCAGCTTCCACGGTGCCCGGCTCGCCGGCTGCCTACTGCGCAAGGCGGTCTTCAATCGCTGTAATCTCTTCGGCGCCGATCTGTCCGGTTGCGATCTCCATGGTGCGCTGTTCAGCGAGTGCCGCGTGATCGACGCCAATCTGAGTCGCTCGCCGATGTCGATGATGGTCATCTCCGACTCGGTGCTGGACGACAGCAACCTGGAGGGCTGCTCCTTCGAGTCGGCAACCTGGGCCAAGACCCGCGCCTGTGGCGTCAACGCCGCAGACACCTACTGGGAGCACACGACCCTGAGTGAATGCGTCCTGACCGGTATGGTCTGGCCGGGCGCGCGCATGAAGCGGGCGACCTTTCATCGCACCGACCTTCAGAACCGCAGCTTTGACAATCAACAGTTCGAGGGCTGTCTGTTCTCGGACACCGATCTTTCCGGCAGCAGCTTTCGCGGAGCGGTGATGCCGCAGTGCAACTTCACCGGCTCGTGTCTGGATAACTGCGACTTCACTCAGGTCCATGCCCCCAATGCCCTGTTCTGTAACGCCAAGGGCCAGAATCTGCGCTTCTCCGGGGCCATGCTTCGGCACGCGTTGTTCACCAATGCTGAGTTTCCTGGTGCGCGTTTCGAGCTGGCCGATCTTTACCAGTGCCACTTCGCTGGAGCGAAGCTGTACGGGGCTCAATTTCAGCAAGCTGAGCTGACTTATGCCGATTTCAGCGAAGCCGATTTGAGCGGTGTGGATGCCCGTGATGCCCGCTTGTTCCGCTGTAAGCTGCATCGTGCACTGACCGATGATGCGCAGTTAAGCGACCGCCGTCGTGCGCTGGAAACGGACGATGTACTCGCGCGGGCCGAACAGTGGCAACCGCCCGCCCACCTTGCCTGAGCCGGTGTTTCCGCCGGCGCTGATGATGGAGAAGCTGATGGAAGACCTCTTGGAAGTTGCCGTTGATGAGGCGCCGGTCGCGCGTACATGTCCGGTCGCAACGCCTGTGGGTGCCGAGCATCTTGTGGGGATCGTGACCGGGTGCGATGCGGAGCGGGTCAATATTTCCAGCGGCGGCTGGTCTGCGATGGCGCGCCCCGCAACCAGCTGCCTTTTGCGGCTCATGCCGGGCGATACCGTGCTCTGCCTTCGCGTGGCGCCGCAGGAGCTCTGGGTGCTGCAGGTGCTGCAACGGGAAGAGGGGGTGGCCAACATCATCTGCTGCCCGACCGACAGCCGCATCGAGGCGGCTGACGGCAGATTGAGGATCAAGGCGGACACGCTGCAAATCCAGGTCGACGAGTTGCGGATCGCGGCCCAGCTGGCGGAGATCACTGGACAGCAGATCCGCCTGATCGGCCAGAGCGTGAAGCTGGTCGGCAAGGTGCTCTACAGCATGTTCGATCGCATTTCACAATTCTGCAGGCACTCGCTGCGAACCACGGAAGGTCTGGATCGGGTCCAAGCCGGGCAACTCGACTTTCGAGCCAAGCAATTGGCGCGAGTGTCGGGTGAGCACACGCTGATCGAGGGGGAGAAGCTGGTCAAGACACGTGGGCGTCAAATTCATTTTGGTTAGGAGATTACATGTTCGCCAACTCTCAGATGATGGGTCAGGACATGGGGTTCCCCGATGTCTGCATGACGCCGGCTGCCCCCTCTCCGATCCCCGTCCCCTATCCCAATATCGCGATGGGTCCGATGGCGATTCCCAATGTGCCGACCATCCTGATTCTCGGCATGCCAGTGCATAACCTGGGCACGACAATTCCGATGACCAATGGCGATAACGCCGGGGTGCTTCTGGGTGTTGCCTCGGGCACGGTGATGGGGCCTTCACGCCATCTGGCCGGGTCCTTCACCATGCTGTACATGAATATGCCGGGTACGCGCCTGACCAGCCCCTCTCTGCAAAACAGCACGAACTGTCCTGGTGTCCGCGTGGTGCCCAGCCAGACGCTGGTGCTCAACCTGGCACCTTGATGCTGACTCTGGAAATTCATGCGCCAGGCGCCGCAGTAAGCCGACATCGTTTCGATGCAGAAGGCGGGGACATCGGCCGTGCACCGGGAAACCAACTGGTCTTGAAGGATCCCGACCGTCGTGTGTCAAGAACCCATGCCCGTATCGTGAAGCGAAACCAGGGGCCTCGAATTATTTGCCTCAGCGCGGCGGGCCTGACCTTGAACAATCAGCTGGTGGAACTCGGAGAGGAGGCGCTCATTGAAGATCAGGCACAAATTGGCATTGGCGACTTCCTATTGCGCGCGCTGCGAGCTGATCATGCTTGACGATCGAGGCTTGTTCGATGGCCGATAGCACGCCGATAAATCCGCTCCTGTTGGCGGTCGCTTTCCTGATAGCCACCCTGATGGTGTTGGGGGTGGTCTTTCTGTGGGCGCGCCCGGAACCGCGCACCATGGTGATATGGATCGTGGCGGCAGTGTTTGGCAGTGGCTTCATGTGGATGATTTCACGCGGTCAATATCAGAGCGCTGCGTTTGCTGAGGCAATGATTCGTGACGGAGTGGCGGCAGTGGCGACTGTTCGCCGCGTGGAAAGCACAGGGGTCCGCTACGGCAGTCGCCCCCAGGTACGTCTGACGCTCGAGGTTGCGTCGCCTGGGCGCGCGACCCGCGAGAGGGTGGTCACGGAGGTGCTTCCAATGGGCATCGCTGCCCAACCTGGGCAGAGGCTTTCGATCTATGTTGACCCCGACGATGACACACGATGGCTGATCGACTGGTCTGCGCCGCCACCGGAATCTGTGCATGCCAGCGACCCAGGAGATCCTGGACGCAATGCTTCAGCTCGACTGGAGCTCCTTCAGTCCATGCGTGACCGCGGTCTCGTGACTCCCGAAGAGTATGAGGCGCAGCGGCAGCGCATCCTTTCGGAGCTCTGATTCGGATGAACCTTCAATCGTGTCAGCATCACATCACGTTCATTCGTTAGGTTCGCCCGCGACCGGGATGCGGCTTAGACTGTTATTGCGTTGGGGGCGCAGTCTCGGGTCGCGGTGGTCGATCAGACACTTTTACGCATACAGACATTGATGACTGGATTTCCGCAACGGCCACGTACGCCGATAGGAGTCTGGGGACGGGGGGATGATACGCAGTGATTATTGTGGAGGTCCTTTCAATCAACGGACGGGCGCCGCCATCCCCGACGCGCATCACATTCGGCGAAGCCGGCGGCACGCTGGGCCGCGCGCCCGAGTGCACGCTGCCACTGCCGGACGAAACCCGCGCGGTGTCACGTCTGCATGGTGAGTTTCGGTTCGATCAGGGCCAATTCTTTCTTAGTGATCAGGGCACCAACCCACTGAAGGTGAATGGGCAGGCGGTGGGCAAGGGGCGGTCGGTACCGGTTGCCGTTGGTGATCGTATTGAGGTTGGTCCTTATCAGTTGAAGGTCTGCGAGGGCGCGGCTCAATCGTCGTCGAGGGATGGAGTCCGCACCGCAACGCCGCAGCCGTCACCGACCGTCGGCAATCCGTTTGATGATCTGCTCGGCGGCAGCCGTGAAGCGGGAGCGTCGTCAGAAAATTCATCTGGCACCCAGAAGGGTGCTGACGAGCCGCCACACTTACCTGATGACGAGGATGATCCGTTTGCTGATCTGGGGGCACCCGCGCCCAAGCCTGCCAAGCCCACACCCACACCCCCGGCGGCGGCCAGAGGGGGGGGCGTGCTGCTGCCGGATGATTTTGATTTTATGGCCGAGCCGACCCGCCCCTCCGGGGTTGGGGCAGGTGAGTCCGCGTTGCCGGATGAGGACTTAAACCCGCTATCGTCGGCACCTTTGGCGCCGGGAGAGGGCAGTCTGGACGCCCTGTTCGGGCTCGAAAAATCCAACGATGCTGCCCAACCGCTTGACAAAAATTTGGATCTTGAGGGCGGCGGCGCTACCGGTGCTGACAGTCTTGAAGACTGGCTGCAGGGGCCGCCAGGCCACAATCAAGGCGCACCCGTTAGAGATGACGGGGCAGTGCTGCAAACACCTTTCGAACTGACACCGTCGGCATCTGCTCGCAGCGCCAAGAGTGCATCGGAGACTGGGGGCCGGACTCGGGAGCCGCCAGCAGGGCGGTCCGTGGCCGAGCCAGGCGCGTCAATCCCGCAGCGCACGGCAACTTCCAAGGCGGCGGCGACCGTTCCCGGCGGGGACGTATTGCTGCGCGCGCTGTTGGAAGGGCTACAGGCCCCCGAGATTGACCTGCGTGTGGTCGATGCCGATCTGATGCATCGGCTGGGCTGTCTCCTGCGCGAATCCACGAGCGGGACACTCGCGCTGCTCAATGCACGCGCGACCGTCAAGCAAGAGCTGCGTGCCGATGTCACGATGATCTCTGGCAAGCAGAACAATCCGCTGAAGTTTTCGCCTGACGTACAGGGTGCGTTGCGCCATTTTTTCGGGGCGCCGACGCCGGGCTTCATGACGGCCGAAGAGGCGATGCGTGATGCTTACGATGACCTTCGGGCGCACGAAATCGGCTTCATGGCAGGTCTGCGTGCGGCGCTGACGGGTGTTCTGGGACGCTTTGATCCAGAGCGACTTGAACAGAGACTTCCCCGTAAAGGGGGGCTGGATGCGCTGCTTCCGGTAGCACGCCGCGCCCGCCTCTGGGAGCTTTTCACAGAGTTGTACCGTGACCTCAGCAACGAGGCCGAGGAAGATTTTCACCAGTTGTTTGGCCGCGAATTTCTCAAGGCTTACAGTGAGCATGTTGCGGCCATGCGACGTACCAGACCGGGGAGTGAAGCAAGATGAGCAGCAGACAGAGGATGAGCGCGTCGGAGAAATGGCTGAGGCTGTCAGTGCTGGCGCTCACGGGTCTGGTCGGCGCCTGTGGCTTCTTGGGTAAGAAGACGGAGGAGAAGTCAGCACAGCGGACTGAACTAGAGCTCTTCGTTGCTGCGGGCGCGGCCCTGAATCCTGACCCCGAAGGGCGGGCCTCACCACTGCTCGTGCGCTTCTATGTCCTTCACAATGAAAGCGCTTTCGCCGCCGCTGATTTCTTCTCTCTTTACGGCAGCGACACGCAAACTCTTGCGGCCGACATCGCTCAGCGTGAGGAGCGCATCATCCAGCCCGGGCAGACCCTGCAGTATTCGTTCGAGTTCGATCCCAGTGCGCAGTATGTTGCGGCCATCGCGGCGTTTCGAGATATCGAACGCTCAACTTGGAGGGGCATTCTTCCGATCGAACCGGGTACGGCTCAAGCGATTACTGTCGAGCTAGACGGCAATGTGCTTGTGGTTCGCCGTGGCACGCCCAAGGCAGGGCTTGCGGAATAGCTTAAGGAATCTTCGTCATGTCTTGGAGCAAGCGAGTCGTATGGTCTGAGGGCATGTTCCTCCAGCCGCAGCATTTCCAGCAGCAGGAGCGATACCTTGAGCGCTTTCTGGAAAATCGGGTCAGCGAGGTAACGGCTTATCCGTGGGGGTTCGCCGAGTTGGGCCTGGACAGCCCGGCACTGTCGTTGGGAAAGATTGTCATCAACGCAGGCAGAGGCGTGATGCCCGACGGCACTGCCTTCGACTTCCCCCGCCATGATGCCGCGCCAGCCGCACTCGAGGTGCCGGCCGACGCAAAGAACGAAGAACTGGTACTTGCGGTTCCGGTTCGTCGCCCGGGGGCCGTGGAGGTCGATGACGTCGACTCGGGTGAGGAACAGTTCGCCCGCTATTCCACAGAAGATTCTGAGGTCGGCGATCACAACAGCAGCGGCGGCAACCCCGCGCCGATCCGTCTGGCGAATCTGCGGCTGAGATTGATGCTGCGTCGTGATCTCACTGATGGATGGGTCGGTCTCGGGGTGGCACGCGTCGTCGAGCGACGTCCCGATGATCAGGTGCTGCTCGATGCTGCGTTTATTCCGCCGTGTCTGTCAGTGGCGGCCAGCTCGGTGCTGAGCACGCAGCTTCAGGAACTGGAGGGGATGCTTCATCAGCGCGGCGAGGCGCTGGGCAAGCGGCTCGCGCATCCCGGTCGTGGCGGGGTGGCCGAAATCGCGGATTTTCTGTTTCTGCAGACCGTTAACCGATATGAGCCGCTTGTGATGCACCTGCGTGCGATCTCGCCCCTGCATCCGGAAATGTTTTACCGGCATGCAGTGATGATGGCCGGTGACCTCGCGACGTTTCGTGACAACCGTCGGGCTGCCCATTATCCGCGGTACAACCACGCCCATCCCGAGACCTGCTTCCCCCCGTTGCTAAAGGAATTACGAGCCAGTCTCAGTGTAGTGCTGGAGAGCACTGCGATCCCAATCGAGCTGCAAGAGCGAAAGTTTGGCGTGCGTGTGGCCGTGATCCCCGACGCTGCACTCCTCAAGACTTCCAGTTTCGTGATGGCGGTAAACGCCCAGGTTCCGGCTGAGCAGCTGCGCGCGCGTTTCCCCTCGCAGGTGAAGATCGGGCCAGCAGAGAAGCTGCGCGATCTGGTCAACCTTCAGCTCCCCGGAGTGGCCCTGAAGGCGCTACCGGTTGCCCCGCGGCAGATTCCCTTCCACGCTGGCTTCAATTACTTCGAGCTTGATCGCAGTGGTGAACTGTGGAGGCAGCTGGAGCTGGGTTCGGCGTTGGCGATGCATGTCGCCGGCGACTTTCCTGGCCTTGAAATTGAGTGCTGGGCAATCAGGTCATAAGGGAAGGTTATGTCCACCAACACCGACGATCCCTTCGCCCCGCGTCCAGACGATCGCACCATAATGGTGCCGACGCCACGGCGTGCCCAGCAGAAGTCAACGCAACCGCCCACAACGCCACCATCAAGAACGCCGCCGCCCTCCGGCGCCATCGACCGCCTTCCGCCAGCCGAGGGCGTCAATCCCCTGATTGCTGCTGCGACGCCACTGCTTAATCTAATTCCACAGTTGCGAGCCGTCGGCAACGCCGATGCGGTGGCTACCCGGGCGCGCATGGTCGAGGGGATCGCAGCCTTCGAGAAGGCTGCTCGCGATGCCAAGCTGCCATCCCAGCACATCGTCGCTGCCCGTTATGTGCTCTGCACCTTTATTGATGAAACCGCTGCCAACACGCCTTGGGGTGGGAGTGGTCGTTGGTCGGCCCAGAGTCTGCTGGTCCATTTTCACAACGAGGCCTGGGGAGGTGAGAAGACCTTCCAGTTGTTGTCCAAGTTGGCGCAGGATGTGCCGGCCAACCGCGACCTGCTCGAATTGATTGAAGTTTGTCTGGCGATGGGATTCCAGGGTCGTTTCCGTGCTGTGGATAACGGCTCAGCTCAGCTTATGCAAGTGCGTGAGCGCTTGTTTGAACTGCTGCGCCAAGTGCGTGGCGAACTCGATCGGCAATTGAGCCCGGCCTGGGCCGGAGTGGCGCTTGGTCGGAGTAAGGCGTACGGCGTCGTGCCGTTGTGGGTCGTCGCGGCAGGCACCGCAGTACTGTTGGCGGCACTGTTTGTGACGTTCAGCACTTTGCTCAATCGCAAGTCCGACCCGGTGTTCGTGGCCTTGCGCAGCATTGAAGCGCCGGTAGCCTTGGCTCGGGCGGCTGATCAGCCGCCGCCGCAAATCGAGCCGGTGCGCCGCCCGCTGCGCCTACGCGAGTTGTTGGCTGATGACATCGCTACTGGACGCGTGGGCGTCGCTGACTTGCCTGACCGAAGCGTGGTGACAATCCGCTCCGATGGGTTCTTCGCCCCAGCCAGCAGCACCATTCCAGATCCCATGCGCCCGCTGATCGATCGCATTGCCGAGGCGATCGACGAGGTGCCCGGCGAGGTTCTGGTTGTGGGCCATTCGGACAACACTCCAATACGCTCCATGCGCTTTCCATCCAATTGGCATCTCTCCAACGCCCGCGCGGAGGCGGTATCGGAGCGTCTCAGCCGCACTATCGATAGGCGCCGCCTTCGTGCTGAAGGCAGGGCCGAGTCTGAGCCCATCGCGCCGAACGACAGCCCCGAGGGTCGCGCCCGCAATCGTCGCGTGGACGTGCACGTGTTGCCGAACTGACCAGGAAGCGTCACGCCATGTATCAACTTTTGAGCTACATCCGCCATCCTCTGTTCTACACCGTGCTGGGACTGGTGGCCCTTACGGTGCTGATCTGGGAGCTGGGACCGGTACTTGCGCTTGGAAGCTGGCGGCCGTTGGAGGCCCCATTGGTCCGGCTGCTGCTGATCGGGCTGATCCTCCTCATCGTGGTGTTGCGATGGGTGTGGCGACGGATCAAGGCGCGCCGGGCCAGCCGTAAGCTGATGGAAGGGCTGCGCGAGGCACCGTCATCAGCTGACGCTGGACCGACGGCCTCGGAGCAGGAGCTCGCACAGCTCAGTAAGCGTTTCGACGAGGCGGTAGAGACGCTGCGCAAGATGCGGTCCAGTGGTAAGGGCGGCGGACTTTCCGGTCTGCTCGCCCGTACCGGCCGACAATATCTATACGAGCTTCCCTGGTATGTTTTTATTGGCCCGCCGGGTTCGGGCAAGACGACCGCCTTGGTCAACTCCGGCTTGCGGTTTCCACTTGCAGACATGGCGGGTGGTGCGCAGGCAATCAAGGGGGTCGGGGGCACTCGCAATTGCGACTGGTGGTTCACCGACGAGGCAGTGCTGATTGACACCGCTGGTCGATACACCACTCAGGATTCTGACCAGCAGGTCGATCGAGCGGCATGGCAGGGCTTTCTCGATCTGCTGCGCAAGTTTCGGCCACGTCGGCCCATCAACGGCATCCTGTTGGTCGTCAGTGCCGAAGATCTGCTGACTCAGTCGCCACAGGAGCGCGCCCAGCACGCTGCCGCAGCCCGTGCGCGTATCGAGGAGCTGTACGAGCGGCTGCAGGTGCGATTCCCAGTTTATCTGTTGCTGACCAAGGTGGATTTGCTCGCCGGCTTCACTGAGTTCTTTGCGGATCTCGGAAAGGAGGAACGTGCTCAAGTTTGGGGTGCGACCTTTCCCTATGCCGAGAGGCCGGAGGATCTCGATCCGGTCGCTGCTCTCGAGCGGGAGTGGCAGGCGCTACAGACGCGGATCTTTGAGCGTCAACCGGTGCGCTTGCGGGACGAGGGCGATCTTGGCAAGCGCGCACTGATCTTCGGGTTTCCACAACAGCTTGCGGCGCTGCGCCCGGCACTGGCGGATTATCTCGGACAGGCCTTCACCCCTTCGCGCTACGGGGTGCCGCCATTGCTGCGCGGCGTCTATATGACGAGCGGCACGCAGGAAGGCCGGCCAATTGATCGGGTGATTGGAAACGTTGCCCGTGCGTTCGGTTTTGAGGGCAACCCCCTCGGGATGCAGGCAGGCCAGGGTCGCAGCTTCTTTCTGACCCGTCTGCTCAACGACGTGATATTCGCTGAGCGAGATATTGCGGGCACCAACCTGAAATGGGAGCGTCGCCGACAGATGGGGCGTCTGGCTGGCTACGCCACGTGCACCATTGTCGGTATCGGGCTCTTTGTCCTCTGGACGATTTCGTTCACCCGCAACAACGCCTTCGTCAATGACGTGGCCACGCGTGGCGAGTATCTGCGCGAAGAGGTGGCACAACTGCCCACGCGTCCTGACAGCCAGGTGACCTCTCTACTGCCTACGCTGGATGCGGTTCGACGCGCACCGAACGTCAGCGGTGGAAGCGGCGGCGTTCCGCTGTCAATGACCTTCGGCCTCTATCAGGGCGAAAAATTACAGGCGGGTGCCGATTACGCCTACCGAAATCTGCTGCGTGACAGCTTTCTGCCGCGTCTGATCTATCGCATGGAGGATCGCCTGCGCAGTATTCCGGCGAGCGACCTCGAACCGACCTACGAAGTGCTCAAGGTTTACTTGATGCTGCAGGACCGGCGTCACCTCGACCCAGAATATGCCAGTGCTCTTGTTGAGTTGGATTGGGATCAATCTCTCCCGCGCGATGTAACGCGCGAACAGCGCAACGCATTGCGCCAGCATCTGCACAATCTCTTCGCCATGCCAGACTACGCCTCGCCGGTTCCCGCCGACCAAGAACTGGTGGCGCAAGCGCGTGGCACGCTGCGGCAGTTCGCGCTGCCCCACCGGGTCTACAGCCGCATGAAGCGGGAGGGCATCGGCGAGCAGTACCCTGTCTTTTCCATCCTGACGAAGGGTGGTCCCAATGCGTCCTTGGTTTTCGAGCGGGCGAGCGGCAAACCACTTTCTGAAGGGGTGCAGGGCATCTATTCCCATGATGGCTATCATCAGTCCTTCCAAAAGCGGGTAGGGGAGTTGTCCAAGCAACTGGCTGCAGAGGAACCGTGGGTGCTCGGTATAGAAGCCGCAGAAGGCGGCCGCCAAGATCGCGTAGCGTCCTCTGGTGCAGACGATATTGCCGAGGCGGTCCGTCGTCTCTATCTTCAAGACTACGCGCGCGCGTGGGACAGCTTTATTTCTGACATCCGCGTCAAGCGACCCAGCAGTCTCACCGAGGGGATTCAGATCTCGCGCATTCTATCGGCGCCGGATTCTCCGCTGACCTCGCTGATGCGAGGCTTGGTCAGGGAGACGACGCTGATCAAAGCCACCGAAGAGAAGGATCTCGCGGACCGGACCTCTGACCGAATCGACGAGCAGCGTCGACGTCTAGGTCGTCTGTTTGGTGGAGGGGATGTTCCCGGGACAGTGGAAGTGGCTGCCGGCAAGGTCGTCGAAAGCATTGTCGATGATCGATTCGACGCGCTGCGTCACTGGGTGCGGGGACCTGGCGACGGGGTGCCACCGCCGATGGATAGCGCGCTGAACCTGCTCAATGAAGTCTATTTAATGCTGAGCCGGGCGGAGACCGCGTTGCAGGGAGGCAATCCCCCACCCCCAAGTGAGGCGCCGGCGCGCGTCAAGGCGGAAGCGGCGCGCATGCCTGAACCCTTCAAGGCGGTCGTCGATGAACTCACCACCGCGGGTACTGCGCTCATTCTGGGGCAAACCCGGCAGAACCTGTCGCGCGGTATCGCCCAGTCGTTCGGGGATTTTTGTGTGCAGGCCATCAGCGGTCGCTATCCATTTGCCGCCAACAGTGTGCGGGACGTCACTTCGGACGATTTTGCAGCCTTGTTCGGGCCCGGAGGCATGATCGAAAATTACTTCAATTCGTCGTTGGCACCCTACGTTGATACCAGCACGCGCCCCTGGAGCTTGCGGCGTGTTGAGGGCGTGCCAATGGGAGCATCCGGTGCGTTGGCGCACTTCGAGCATGCAGACACGATCAAAAGGGTGTTTTTCCGCGGTGGCGGTCAAGCCACTTACCGGTATGAATTCCGTCCCCTCAGGATGGATGCAGGTATTCAGCGATTCCAAGTCGACGTCGACGGTCAGGTGGTCAGTTACAGTCATGGTCCGGTCGTTCCCCGGTGGGTGACGTGGCCTGGTACGGGCGGGACCTCCATCGTTCGCGTTACCGTAGATCCCCCCGGCCCGACCGGCACCGGATTCTCGGTGCAGGGTCCTTGGGCGCTCTTGCGGCTGTTCGACCGTGCCCGCGTCGAGCGCTTGGCCCAGCCCGAGAAAATGGTCGTTACGTTCACCTTCGACGGTCGCGAGATCTCCTTTGACGTCACCGCCGGCAGCGTTCAGAACCCCTATGGCTTGGATGCAATCAGACGTTTCCAGTGTCCGCGCGGCTTGGGGTGAGATCACCGCCCCTAACTCCCGCGGCGCTGACCCAAATACCGGGATGGTTCGGGAAGATTCCCTGCCTTGGTGATTTTGCGAGCCGTAGATTGCCTGCCGCGTTCATTAGTCCCTGGGACGCATGGTTGCAGTCTGTGATTATCGGCAGCCGCGAGATATTGGACGAGCGGTGGCTGGAGGTCTATCTGCACAGCCCAATCTGGCAGTTTATGCTGCACCCTGGGCTCTGCGGGTCGTCAGGATGGTTTGGTGTACTGATGCCCAGCGTGGACCGTGCAAATCGGCACTTTCCGCTCACCATTGCCTTCGAGACTCCCGTAGCGGATCTGAATGCTGAAGCTCTTTCGCAGATCATTACGCGTCTGTGCGGATTGGCGGACATTGCAGCTGATACGTTGGCGGCCGAGCAAACCCTAGAAAGTCTGGAGGGCCGTCTCCTTCAATGGAGCACTTCTCCCCCGAATCGGCGGCCGGTTGCTCTCCCGACCTGCACACCGGTTATGCCCGTGACAGATGACCAAATCGGTTTGGTGTCCCTCTCCAGCCTGTTGGGCCACCTCGTAAGGGCGAGGCGAGATTGTCCAAGCGGGGCGCATGACATTCCAAGGGGCTTCTGGTGGTCCAACGCCACCGGACACGATGGTGAGTGGTTGATGGCCAGATCATCTGGATTGCCCACCTCGACCCTGTACGCACAGCTGCTTGTTGGCAAGGTTCTAGGGTAACCGTCTGGCGCTCTCGGATGGTCCGGGTGTCATACTTGTTGCGGTCCGACAGCTCGGCTGTCGTGAAATAGGTTTGACTTATATAATGCCTCCGTGGACAGTTTGTGAAAAGAACATGCCGCTCATGAATCGCATGACAGACATTACACATATTAGCTATGTGAGTCGTATAAGTCCCAAGAACCGCATAAAACGTGATTAGAACCCTTTTCGACCGACTTCTCGACGGGCAATCCTTTCGTGAGCGGCGGCGTATTCCGCTCACGGAGGGGAGTCAAGCCACTGGGGTGTCGCGGCCAACCCTCTCGCGGATTGCGAACACGCCGGCATATGTCACCAGCACTGACACCATCGAAGAACTTCGCCGGTTCCTTGAGGGCAACCCTAGAGAACTTTCGGTGCTTGTGGACGATGATGGGGCCGACGGTCAGAAGACAGGCTGAAATAATTTCGCTAGGCCCCAAAGAGGCCCCAAAGAGGCCCCTGATGGCCCCCGGTGGCCCCATTGCATTTTGTCCCTTCCCTCGAGTGAACCAAGCGAGCCCCGACTGGAGGCATACCGCGCGATGCTACAGGCTGGCTGGCTGGTGCTGGCTTCGAAAACAGCCGGCCGCTCAGAAAGTTACGAGCAGCCCCTTGCGCAAGCGCCTCCGCCTCCATACAATGCGCGGCCTTCGAGGATGGCCTCGGAGATTTTTGAAGGTCTGGTGCGGGGTGGAGCAGTCTGGCAGCTCGTCGGGCTCATAACCCGAAGGTCGTAGGTTCGAATCCTGCCCCCGCTACCAATCTTTGGCGGAAAACGAGGCCCCTCAGTGGGCCTTTTTTATTGCGGTTTCGTGGGGACTTAATCAGATTTACTGTGCTTAATCAAAAACTTAACAACTTGCTGGAGCCTTTGATCGAATCGCTCGGTTACGAGCTGGTGTTGATCGAGTTTTCGGCGGGCTCGCACAGCGCCATGCTGCGGCTGTTCATCGACGCGCCGGGCGGCATCACTTTGGGTGACTGTGAGCGCGTGAGCCGCGAGGCGGCAGCGCTGCTGGATGTTGAAGATCCGATCAGCACGGCTTACCAGCTTGAGGTGTCGTCACCGGGCATGGACCGTCCGCTGGTCAAGCCGGCGCATTTCGAGCGGTTTGTTGGGGAGACGATCAAGGTTCAGTTGCACGTGGCGCGTGAGAATCGGCGCCGCTTCTCCGGTGTGCTGGTGGCAGCCGATGCGAACGGGATTGAAGTTGCGCTTCCCGAAATGCGACTGCAAGTGTCGTATGAGGATATCGAGCGGGCCCGTCTGGTGCCCGATTTTGACCGTGAAATGGCCAAATCATGAATAAGAACATCCTGCTGATGGTTGACGTCCTCTCCAATGAGAAGGGTGTCGAGCATGAAATTATCTTCAAGGCGCTCGAGGCCGCACTGGCATCGGCGACCAAGGAGCATCACGGGGATGAAGCCGATATCCGTGTCGAGATTGATCGTGAAACGGGCGAATACCTCAGTTATCGCCGGTGGACGGTGTTGGAGGATGACTCAGAAGATTTCGAGTTCCCGGAGCGTCAGATCAAGCTGACCTACGCGCAGAAGGACCATCCGGAAATTCAGCCGTTGGAGGTCATCGAGACGCCGGTGGACTCAGTGGACTTTGGCCGGATCGGGGCCCAGAAGGCCAAGCAGGTCATCATTCAGAAAATCCGCGAAGCGGAGCGGGCGATGGTGGTTGCGGCGTACACCAGTCGCGTGGGCGAATTGTTGACCGGCATCGTCAAGCGCATGGAGCGCGGCGCGATCATCATGGATCTGGGCAATAACGTCGAGGCAGTCATTCCGCGTGACCACCAGATTCAGCGTGAGCCGCTGCGACCGGGCGACCGGGTCCGCGGTTTTATCTATGAGGTGGGTGCGCAGATTCGCGGGCCGCAGATCTTCGTCTCGCGTACCGATCCGCGTTTTTTGATGGAGCTGTTCAAGCTCGAAGTGCCGGAAATCGCCCAGGGCCTGATTGAACTCAAGGGCGCCGCGCGTGACCCCGGCCTGCGGGCCAAGATTGCGGTGCAGGCCAAGGACAAGCGTATCGATCCGGTCGGTGCGTGCGTGGGCATGCGCGGTTCGCGGGTGCAGGCCGTGTCCAACGAGTTGGCGGGTGAGCGCGTCGACATCGTGCTGTGGGACGAGAACACCGCGCAGTTCGTGATCAATGCCATGGCCCCGGCCGAGGTGGAGAATATCGTCGTGGATGAAGACGCCCATGCGATGACCATCGGCGTATCTGAAGAGAAACTTGCCCAGGCAATCGGCCGCGGGGGCCAGAACGTGCGCCTCGCCTCCGAGCTGACGGGCTGGACCCTGAACGTGATGACCGCCGCCGATGCCGAGGCGCGCAAGGAAACCGAGAATCAGGCGATCCAGCAGACCTTCATGGCCGATCTGGACGTCGATGCCGAGGTGGCCCTCATCCTCGTGCAGGAAGGGTTCACCTCGCTCGAAGAAGTGGCTTATGTGCCAGACGAAGAGATGTTGGGCATCGAGGAATTCGATGAACAGATCGTCACCGAATTGAAGAATCGCGCCCAGGACGTGCTGCTGACCCGGGCCATCGCCAGCGCCGAGTCGGCCGCCGATGGCAGCGACAAGGATGACCTTCTCGCGGTCGAGGGGATCGACGCGCAGGTTGCCGATGTGCTCAACGAGGCGGGTATCCGCACCGCCACCGAGCTCGCCGACCTGGCCACCGACGAATTGCTGGAAAGCGTCGAGATGGACGAAGCAGCAGCATCAGAATTGATTATGGCGGCTCGCCGTCGCGTTTACGCCTGAGCGCTGCTCCGGCCGGAAACCACAGGATTTGCATGTCGACAGTTACCGTTCTTGAATTTGCCAATGAGTTGAATCGCCCCGTCACCGAATTGCTTGCGCAATTTCGGGAGGCGGGCGTGTCCGTGAAGGAAGCGTCGTCATCGATCAGCGCGCAAGACAAGATCGCGCTGCTGAGCTACTTGCGACAGAAAACCGCGCGCGCCACCGGGCAGGCCGGTGAGTCTTCTGAGGCGGCCTCGGCCGAGTCGGACGTGGGCGTGCGGCGGATATCGCTGAAGCGTAAAGAAACCAGCGAACTCAGGGTTTCTGGCGCCCGTGGCGCGCCGGCCAAGACGGTCAGCATTGAAGTCCGCAAGCGCCGCACCTTCGTGCCGACCGAGCTGCCAGAGCCGGTTGCAGCGCCCGAGCCCACCGCTGAAGAGCGGGCAGCGCGTGAGGCCGAATCGGCCCGGCGGGCGCTGGAAGCCGAGCAGATCGCGGCGCGCAAGGCGGCCGAGGCCGAGGCTAAACGCGCTCAGGAAGAAGCCGAGCGCCTCGCGCGCGAGGCTGAAGAGCAGGCCCTGCGTGACGCTGATGAAAAGGCCAAGCAGGATCAGGCCGAGCACGAGCGTCTGCTGAAAGAAGATTTGTTGTATCGCCAGCGCTGGGAAGCCTCCCAGTCGCGTCGTCGTGCCGAGGAAAACCTTCGCCGATCGGCCGAGATGCGCGCCGCCACGCCTGCGCCGGTTGCGGCTCCGGCGGCCAGAACCGCCGCAGGTGCCGCCGCACCTGCCGCCGCCGCGGCCGCGCCCGGTACCGCCCCCGCGCGTCGCGGCGATCGTCGCGACGGTGACCGCAAGGGTCGCAAAGAATTGCACGTGGCCGAGGGCAAGTCGGGCAAACGGGACAAGAAGAGCCGCAAGAGCAGTGGCGGCCGGGTACAGATTGACAACCAACATGCCTTCGAGCGCCCCACCGCGCCGGTGGTGCGCGATGTCGAAGTGCCCGAAATCATCACCGTCGGCGAGTTGGCCAACCGCATGGCGGTGAAGGCCACCGAACTCATCAAGCTGATGATGAAGAACGGCCTGATGGCAACGATCAATCAGAGTCTTGATCAAGACACGGCCGCGCTGATGGTCGAGGAAATGGGCCACCGCGTCGTGATGGTGAAGGCCACCGACGTCGAGGAGTCACTTGAACAAGCGGTTTTCGCCGAGGTCAGCGACGCCGAGCGTGTGCCGCGCCCACCGGTCGTGACCATCATGGGCCACGTGGACCACGGCAAGACCAGCCTGCTCGACTACATTCGCAAGACGAAAGTGGCGTCGGGCGAAGCGGGTGGCATTACCCAGCACATCGGCGCCTACCATGTCGAAACCGAAAAGGGCGTGATCAGTTTTCTCGACACGCCGGGCCACGCCGCCTTCACCCGCATGCGGGCCCGCGGCGCCCAGATCACCGATATTGTGGTGCTCGTGGTGGCGGCTGACGACGGCGTCAAGCCGCAGACCAAAGAAGCCATTCAGCACGCCCGTGCCGCGGGCGCGCCCATGGTCGTGGCCATCACCAAGATCGACAAGCCGGATGCCGATCTCGACAAGGTCCGCAACGACCTGTCGCAAGAGCAGGTCATCTCTGAAGAATGGGGCGGCGAGTACCAGTTCGTGGGCGTTTCCTCGCACACTGGCGAGGGCATCGACAAGCTGCTCGAGGCGATTCTCTTGCAGTCGGAAGTGTTGGAGCTCACCTCGCAGATCGACGCCGATGCGCGCGGCACCGTGGTCGAATCCTCTCTTGAAAAGGGTCGCGGCCCGGTGGCGACCGTGTTGGTGCGCAGCGGCACCCTGAAACAGGGCGACGTGATTCTCACGGGCCAGTATTTCGGCCGCGTGCGTGCCATGTTTGATGAGGCAGGGCGTCCGGTGAAAACCGCTGGGCCCTCGATTCCCGTGCAGGTGCTTGGCCTGTCCGGTGTGCCGGAGGCGGGCGACGACGTGGTGGTGGTTGGCGATGAGAAGAAGGCGCGCGAACTGGCCGACCTGCGTGAAGGCAAGGCGCGTGAGCAGCGGCTGGCTCAGAACCAGGCCTTGCGCATGGACCAGATTCTGGCGCGCATGGGCGAAGGCGAGATCAAGCAGTTGACCTTGATGATCAAGGCCGACGTGCAGGGCTCGGCTGAAGCGCTCTCCGAGGCGTTGCGCAATCTGCCGAGCGAGGAAGTGCGGGTCAACGTGCTGTCCGCCGGGATCGGCGGCATCAACGAATCCGACGTCGACCTGGCGCTGGCCTCGAAGGCCATCATCATCGGCTTCAACGTCCGTGCCGATGCCGGTGCGCGCAAGCGCATCCAGGACACCGGTGTGGACGTGCGCTACTACTCGATCATTTACAACGTGCTCGATGAGGTCAGTGACGCCATCTCGGGCCTGCTGGGCACCGAGACCCGCGAGCAGATTGTCGGCACCGCGCAGGTTCGCGACGTGTTCCGCAGTGCCAAGCTCGGCAGCGTTGCAGGCTGTCTGGTCATGGAAGGCTCGGTGCAACGTGCGCTGCCCATCCGCGTTCTGCGGGACAACACGGTCATCTACGAAGGCACGCTGGAATCGCTGCGCCGCTTCAAGGATGACGTCAACAAGGTTGAAGCCGGCACTGAATGCGGCATCGGCGTGAAGGATTACAACGACGTCAAGGTCGGCGACCAGATCGAGTGCTTCCAGCGCTTCGAAGTGAAACGGTCCGTCAAGACGGCGGCGGCTTGAGGTCGCCGCGCTCATCATGGCCACGGCATTGAAGTCGCTTCCGTCGCGAGGATCGGGCGCCCATGCCTAAAGAGTTTTCCCGTGCCTCAAGGATCAATCAGCAACTGCAGGAAGTGCTGTCGGTGCTGATTCGCGAGCTCAGGGATCCGCGCATTGGCGACATCACGGTCACTGCAGTCGATGCCGCGGCCGATATGCGGTCGGCCAACATCAAGGTCAGCAGCTTTGCCGACGACGCCGCGCTGGCCCAGTCCGTCAAGGTGCTGAATCACGCCAGCGGCAAACTGCGCCGTGATCTGGGCCGGCAACTCACCCTGCGCTACATTCCTGAGTTGCGATTTCTGGCCGATCGCGCGTTGCGTGAAGGGGACCGCATTGCTGCCATCATTCGCGATGCGCGGGCGGCGGACGACCGTGTGGCGGCCGCACGCCAGCAGGCCGAGCCCGACGGCAGTGTTAACGGGTCCAGCAACGACGGATGAGCAAACCGCGTCGCCCGAAACGCGCGGTAGATGGCATTTTGCTGCTCGACAAACCCCCAGGCATTACCTCCAACGCGGCGTTGATGGAGGTCCGGCGTCTGTTCCAGGCGGACAAGGCCGGGCACACCGGCAGCCTGGACCCCATGGCCACCGGCATGCTGCCGATCTGCCTTGGCAACGCCACAAAGCTCAGCGGCCAATTGCTGGCGTCCGACAAGGCCTATCGGGCCACCATTTGTTTGGGGGCCAGAACCGACAGCGGAGACGCAGACGGCACGGTCGTCGAATCGGCATCGGTGCCGGCGCACGATGCCGCGCAAGTGATCGCGATGCTCGACGCCAGCTGTGGCCCTCAAACACAAATTCCACCCATGGTGTCGGCACTGAAGCACGAAGGGCAGCGGCTCTACGCGCTGGCGCGCGAGGGGGTGGAGATTGCGCGCGCGCCCAGAGACATCGTCATTCATCAGCTCAAGCTGGTCGACTGGCAGCCCATGCAATGGGTCATCGACGTGCAGTGCTCCAAAGGCACCTACATTCGGGTGCTGGCTGAAGACCTGGCGCAAAAATTGGGAACATTGGCCCATCTCACCGCATTGCGGCGACAGTGGGTCACGCCATTCCGCGGCACGCAATATGCCCTCTCGCAGCTGCAGGCCATTGCGAGCGACGGGGGGCACGTCGCGTTGGACGCCTGCCTGCTCCCGCTGTCATCGGCGCTGGTGCAGTGGCCCAAAGTGGTGGTTACGGGGCCGCAGGCGGCACAGCTCCGTGCGGGCCAGCCGATCGCCGTGCAAGACAGCGCCGCGTCAGAAGTGGGCGCAGCGCAGCGAGAGGTGGAGGTTCTCGACGGGGAAGGTGTGGCGATCAGCCTGGCCGTTTGGCGCGACGATGGCCTGCTGTGGCCGAAACGGTGGCTTTCAAGAGACGAAAAGCCTTAGAGCGAGTTGCGTGGTGGGGCTGTCGCTGACTACAATACGCGGCTTGATTAACGACTTATATGAACGCTGTTCTGGAGCATTCGAGATGACGATGTCTGTGGCCGAGAAGGCTGATGTTGCAAAGAAGTTCGCGCGCGTTGCCAACGATACCGGGTCACCTGAAGTGCAGGTGGCCTTGCTGACCGCCCGCATCACCGGTTTGATGGGCCATTTTTCCGCGAACAAGAAAGACCACCACAGCCGCCGTGGCCTGTTGAAAATGGTCAATCGTCGCCGCAGCCTGCTCGACTATCTCAAGGGCAAGGACGAAGGCCGCTATCTGAAATTGATCGGCGAGCTCGGCCTGCGTCGCTGAGCGATCAGGCTTCTTGAGTTCTGCGGTGCTGGTCGACGTGTCCGGCGGCCAGAAACAATTTGAATTTCTGACGCCGCCGGAGGATCTCCGGCGGCGATTTATTTGTTTATGGAGAAATGATTAATGGCTATTTCCGCCACGCCGGCAACGGCAGTCAAGAAAAGCTTTCAGTTCGGTGGTCAGACCGTCACCCTGGAAACCGGCGCCATCGCGCGGCAGGCCTGCAGCGTCATCGTATCGATGGGCGAGACCGTGGTCATGGTCAACGTCGTCGCGCGCAAGGATGCAAAGCCCGACCAGGGCTTCTTCCCGCTGACGGTGGATTACATGGAGCGCTTCTACGCCGGCGGTCGCATCCCCGGCGGCTTCTTCAAGCGTGAAGGGCGCCCGACCGAGAAGGAAACGCTGACCTCGCGTCTTATCGACCGCCCGTTGCGCCCGCTGTTTCCGGACGGCTTTTTCAACGAAGTTCAGGTGGCCGCCACCGTGCTGTCCCTGAACCCTGAAATCAGCGGCGACATTCCCGCCATGATCGGCGCCTCAGCGGCCGTTGCGCTGACCGGCGCCCCCTTTGCGGGACCGATTGGCGCGGCGCGTGTCGGCTTCCAGGACGGCAACTTCATTCTCAACCCGACCGAGAGTCAGCTGAAGACGTCCGAACTGGATTTGGTTGTCGCGGGCACCAAAGACGCCGTGTTGATGGTCGAGTCTGAGGCCAAGATGCTCTCGGAAGAGGTCATGCTGGGTGCGGTGTTGTTTGGCCACGAACAGATGCAGGCGGCCATCGTCGCCATCAACGAGCTTGTTGCCGAAGCCGGTCTGCCCAAGTGGGACTGGCGGGCGCCGGACACCAGCGCGGTGAGCGGCTTCGCGGCGGCGTACGAAGGGCGCATTGCCGATGCGTACACGCTGACCGACAAGAAGGAGCGCGTGGCCGCAATCAACGCGATCCGCGCCGAAGCCGTGGGCGCCAAGCCCGAAACGCTGGGTGACCGCGACGTGAAGGATGCCTTGCACGAGCTTGAGGCCAAGGTGGTGCGGGGCCGCATTCTCGAAGGGCAACCGCGTATCGACGGTCGTGATCGCACCACCGTGCGCCCGTTGTCTGTGGCGGCAGGCGTTTTGCCGCGCACCCACGGTTCGGCGCTGTTCACCCGCGGCGAAACCCAGGTGCTGGCCGTCGCGACCCTGGGCACCGGCAAGGACTACCAGATCATCGATGCGATCGAGGGCGAGTGGCACGAGCGCTTCATGTTCCACTACAACTTTCCTCCTTATTGCGTCGGCGAAACCGGCCGCATGAACATGCCCAAGCGGCGTGAAATCGGCCACGGGCGCCTCGCCAAGCGGGGCGTCGCGGCGGTCATGCCTGACTTGACGACCGAGTTTCCGTATGTCGTGCGCGTGGTGTCGGAGGTGACCGAGTCGAATGGTTCATCGTCGATGGCATCAGTCTGTGGCGCCTGCCTGGCTCTGATGGACGCCGGCGTGCCCATCAAGGCGCCGGTTGCCGGCGTCGCGATGGGGCTGATTCTGGAAGGCAGTGATTGGGCCGTATTGACCGATATTCTCGGCGATGAAGACCATCTGGGCGACATGGACTTCAAGGTTGCCGGCACGGCCAATGGCGTGACGGCGCTGCAGATGGACATCAAGATCGCAGGCATTACCGGCGAGATCATGCAAAAGGCCCTGGAGCAAGCCAAGGCGGCCCGCCTGCACATTCTTGAGGCGATGAACGAAGTGATTGCAGCGCCGCGTTCGGATGTTTCCGAGCACGCGCCGCGGATCACGACGATCAAGATTCATCCGGACAAGATTCGCGAAGTGATCGGCAAGGGGGGTGCAACCATTCAGGCCATTACCCGGGAAACCAATACGCAGATCGACATCAGCGACGACGGCACGATCAAAGTCGCCGCCACCAGCACCGAAGCCGCCCAAGCCGCGATCAGCCGGATCGAGATGCTCACCAAAGATGTGGAAGTCGGTGCGATCTATGAAGGCAAGGTCGCCAAGATCATGGACTTCGGTGCGTTCGTCACCATCGCGCCGGGCAAGGATGGGCTGGTCCACATCTCGCAACTGGCCGACAAGCGCGTCGAGAAGGTCGAGGAAGTGGTCAAAGAAGGGCAGGTCGTGCGCGTCAAGGTGCTGGAAGTCAGCCGTGACGGCAAAATTCGCCTGTCGATGAAGGCCTTGGACGAAGTTGTCGCTTGAAGTGACCGGCTTCCGCAGAAAACAAAAAACGGCCGAAAGGCCGTTTTTTGTGCGCGCCGTCCGGCTCGCGCGCCGGGCGGTTGCGTGAGACGACTGGATTTGCGACCCATTGTTGCACTCTGACTTCAGGTGCCCGATAATGGTGCGATAAGCGCTGCGGTCAGGCGCAGGCGTGACCAGAAGAGCTCAACAAATCTGGCCTCTGGAGGGGGACAAAAATAAAAGAGCCCCCCGGAATCCGGAGGGCAAGGTGCTAGAAAGGCGCGTGGCCTTTCTGGAGGAGACCATTTAAAGCCCGGCACCCGTGTCGGGTTTTTTATTTCCGGACTTTGTTGCAGTGCAGTATAGAGATGACCCTGAGTGTTGTCAATTGCATCTCAAAACTTAATGCACAACGATATCAATCAGTTGGAAAGAATAATGGTGCGGCGCACCATTCTGTTCTGGCAACCGCCTGGTCTCGCGCCTGGGAAGAGCAAGGGCGCCAGCAAGATTGGGGATTGCGTGCGCCCATGAAGTGGTAGAGAATCCAATTCACAAGAGCCGTTCATCGGCCGTTAGGCACCGATGCCTGCATTTTTGCGGGACACAATAAAAAGAGCCCCCGGAGACCGGGGGCAAGGTGCGAGAAAGGCGCTTGGCCTTTCTGGAGGAGACTGTTTAAAGCCCGGCACCCGTGTCGGGTTTTTTGTTTCCGGACTTTGTTGCGGTGCAGTATAAAGATGACCTTGAGTGTTGTCAAATCTCTTGTGGGTGGAAAGTAACCCTGTTTATCAGCGACTTGAAGACGTTCATGCTGCGTTGCGGCGGTAGACCGATGGTGCCTCTGCGAGCCTGTGCTGCACCCACTTGGCAATGATTTCAGTGAGCAAATGCCGTGCCAGCGGCCCGCCTACTTGCTGCTGGGCTTGATGGCCCGGGCACGCTCCGAGAGGCTGCGAACGAACTCGCTGCGAACCGTGCGCCACAGCGGGCGTTGCCCATCGGCCAGCTCCTTGAGCATCTGCAACGGCTGTTGCGCCTGCCCCAGCATGTTGCGCAGCTGCTCGGTGAAGTGCTGGTGCTGCTCGGAGTACAGCTTCATCGACAGCTCCAGGTAGCGGCTGATGCTGGTCTGCATGGGGTCGTCGTAGAAGCGGATGATGAACTGCAGCAGGTCGTTGGTGAAGATCGGCGTGCCGTTCTCTTCCCGCTCGGCGATCACCTGGAGCAGGATGCCGCGGGTGATGTCATCCCGCGTGCGCTTGTCTTCGACTTTGAACTGCACGCCGCTGATCACCAGCTTGCGAATGTCTTCAAGCGTGATGTAGCGGCTGATGGCCGTATCGTAAAGACGGCGGTTCGGGTACTTCTTGATGATCCGGATTTCAGACATCGGTGTCAGGTATTTTTGTGCAGTGCATCATTGAATCATGCCAGATGCTGCCGGTGAAGGCCATGCGCGCCTCAGGACGCCCTGAGGCTCTCGAGAACGCAGCGCAGCTGCAGCACGGGCGCTGCACGGTGCAGCATTGGCGGTAGCGTGTGTCCCAGCCGGGTGAGCACGCGCAGCATCGCCGCCGACATGCCGCTGGGGTCATCAGGCAGGGGCGCCGCATGATTCTGCTTGCTCATCTTCCGGCCTGACGCGTCCATGACCAGCGGCACGTGGTGGTATTTCGCGGGGCGATGGCCCAGCGTTCGGGCAATTTGCAATTGCGGCGCGGTCTCCTGCCTCAGATCGTCGCCGCGGACCACTTCGGTGATCTCCATCGCGGATTCATCAACCGCGCACGCCAGGGCGTAACCGGGGATGTCGTCTTGGCGCCAGATGATCGGGTCGCCCAATTGTGCGCGCGTGGCGTGTTGCGGGCCTTGCAGTTGGTCGTTCCAGTGCAGATCAGCGTCATCCAGTATCAGGCGCCAGGCCGGGGTTCGGGCCGGCGTGTGGGGATGACGCCAGCAATGCTGATCGTAGGCCGCAGGCGTCTCCTGCAGCCGCGCGCGTCGCTCGGCGCGGGTGCAGTCACAGGGATAGAGCGCGCCGGCCCGGGCCAGCACCTCACGCGCGTGGCGATACCGCTCGACATGCTGCGTCTGGTAGACAGGGTGCCCGTCCCAGTGCAGGCCGTAGGCCTCCAACTGCTGCAGGATGCAGGCCGTTGCGCCGGGCGGGCAGCGTGCGGCATCCAGGTCGTCGATGCGCACCCACCATTGGCCGTTCTGGCGGCGGGCGCTGATCCAGCTCGCCGCTGCCGTTTGCAGCGAGCCCTCGTGCAGCGGCCCGCTCGGTGTCGGCGCAAATCGTCCTTTCGTCCTCATTCAGCCGAGTTTGATAGATTCCGCGCGTCCTTTCATTCGTAATGGTTCGCCATGAAATCGGTCTCCCGCCACGCTGGGCTTGCGGCATGACGCTCGAAGCGATCCTCTTCGATGTCGACGGCACCTTGGCCGACACTGAAGGGTTAGGACACCATCCCGCCTACAATCAGGCATTCGACTCGCTGGGCGTGCCGTTTCGTTGGGATCGCGATCTGTACCGCACGCTGCTCAAGCAGCCCGGAGGGCGTGAACGCATCCGCCACTATCTGGATGCCTACGCCCCGGAGTTGGGGCCAGAATCCGCCGCCGTTGCGCGCGACCCGGACCAGTGGATCGCCAAGGTCCATCAGCTCAAGTCCGATTTCTTTCGCGACCGGGTCGCGGCGGGTCAGATCCCGTTGCGCGCCGGGGTCGAGCGGCTGATCTGCGAGGCGCGGGATGCGGGCATTCGCCTGGCCATCGTCTCCAACGCGTCGCGGCGCACGCTGGACCCGGTGCTGGAATTTAGCCTGCGTCCCGAGTTGCGCGCGGCCATCGAGGTGATTGCCAGTGGCGAAGAGGTCACCCACAAAAAGCCGCATCCCATGCTGTACCAGCTGGCCCTGCAGCGCATGGGCCTGACGGCCGCCCAGTGTGTGGCCGTTGAAGATTCCGCCATGGGCCTGGCGGCTGCAAAAGCCGCCGGCCTCGCTGCCCTGGTGACGATCAATGAAGACACGCGTGACCAGAACTTCGCCGGCGCCGGTCTCATCGTGTCCAGCCTTGGCGGGCCCGGCGATCCGGTCTGGGTTTACCGGGGCGATATGGGGCACGCCCGCTGGGTCACGGTCAAGGTGCTGGCCGGACTGCTCGCGTCGGGGCAGAAGACTTAAGCGTCCACCGCTCAGACCCCTGGCGTAAGCCCGGCCCCCGTGGGGTCGACATGCCAGGCCGGCGGCGGCAGCGAGGGCACGTAGCCCGGCGTGCAGTGTTCGGCCGTCACGTGGGTGTACACACCGCCACGCACGTTGAAGACCGCGGTCAGGCGCATGAAGCGCGGCCGCGTGGCCGCCACCAGGTCGTCGAGCATGCGGTTGGTGACCGCCTCGTGGAAGCAGCCCTCATTGCGGAAGCTCCAGATATAGAGCTTCAGGCTTTTCAGTTCCACGCACTGCTGGTCGGCAATGTATTCCAGATACAGCGTCGCGAAGTCCGGCTGCCCGGTCTTGGGGCACAAGCAGGTGAACTCCGGCAGGCGCATGCGGATGACGTAATCGCGGGTCGGCGCGGGGTTGGGAAAGGTTTCGAGTGACTGCGAAGCGTGTGGGGTCATGGGCGAATCAGATCGGGGCGACGGGGCAGGGCGCGCTAAATTAAACTATTGCGACACGCCTGAGCGGGCGCGCCGTAACCTGCCGTTCAGTGGGGCTGCCCCCAGGCGGGCTGGCCCGGTGTGGGGAGGCTTGCCGTCATGCACGTTGTCAGACGCGACGGGCTTCAGATCTTCAATTCACGGAAATCGCATGCGCCTGTCGGGGATCAAGCTCGCCGGCTTCAAATCTTTTGTCGATCCGACCCAGTTGCTGCTGCCGTCCAACCTGACGAGCGTGGTCGGTCCGAACGGCTGCGGCAAGTCCAACATCATTGACGCGGTGCGCTGGGTGCTGGGCGAGTCCAGCATGAAAAACCTGCGCGGCGCCGATGCCGAAGACGTCATCTTCAACGGCTCCAGAACCCGCAAGCCGATCGGCCGTGCCAGCGTGGAGTTGCTGTTCGACAATCAGGACGGGCAGATCACCGGCAGCTATGCCGCCTACAGCGAAATCTCGGTGCGCCGCGAGCTCGGCCGCGACGCCGGCTCGCAGTATTTTCTGAACGGGCGCAAATGCCTGAAGCGTGACGTCACCGACCTGTTTCTCGGCACCGGACTCGGCGGCAAGAATCAATACGCCATCATTGAGCAGGGCATGGTCAGCCGCATGGTCGAGGCCAAGCCCGAAGAACTGCGGCAATGGCTTGAAGAGGCGGCCGGCATCAGCAAGTACAAGGATCGGCGTCGCGAGACCGAGAGCCGCATCCGCGCCACCCGCGAGAACCTCGATCGTCTCAACGATCTGCGGGGTGAAATTGACGGTCGCATCCAGGCGTTGACCAGGCAGGCGGCCAATGCCGAGAAATACACCACGCTCAAGGCCGACGAGCGGCGTCTACGCGCCGAGTTGCTGTACCTGCGCGCCCAGGCGGTGGCGCAGGAGTCGGCGGGCATCGCGCAGCAGACCGCCGCGCAGCAGGCCTCGCAGGACGCCGCCGTGCACGCCCTGGCCGCCGCGCGTGCGGCGCGCGAGCAGGCGGAGCGCGCCCTGCGCGAGACCGAAGCGGCCATCAACGCCGAGCAGGCACGCGTCTACGAAGCCGAATCGGCGCGCACTCAGGCCCAGCAGACCCTGGCGCACACCCAGGCCCTGCGCGACATGCAGACCCGCGAACGGGACGAACTCGACCGTCGTCGCAACGACACACTGGCGCGCCGCGACCGCGAGGCCGCGCGGCACGCCGAAGCAGACCAGCATCTGGCTGCCTTGTTGCAGCGTCTCGCTGAAGCCGAAGCGCTCGAGGCCGAAGCCCTGCGTGATCTTGAGCGCCAGGAATTTGCCCTGGCCGAAGCCCAGCAACTTTGGGAGCAATTTTCGCAGAGCGCCGAAGCGCCACTGGCCAAGACCGAATCCGAGCGGGTGCGGGTGCAGGCACTGGACCGCGCCCGTGTGCAGGCCGAGGCCCGTCTCAAGCGATTGACCGACGAGGCCGCCACGCTCGACATCCATGCGCTGGTGCAGGCCCTCGCGGGCGCCGATCAAGAGGCCGAAACCCTGGCCGCGACCCTGGCCGACGGGCGCGCCCAGCTGGGCAGCATGGAGTCGCAGCTCTCGACCTTGCGTGACGAGCGCCGGCAACACGAGCAGACGCTGCATGACGCGCGTCAGCATCTGCAGGGCATCAAGGGTCAGCAGGCCTCGCTTGAGACCCTGCAGGCCGCCGCGCTGCGCAATGACGAAGCCGCACTCAAGCAGTGGTGGGCCGAGTGCGGCGTGCAGGACGCACCAAAGCTCGCCGAGCGCATCGAAGTTGATGCCGGGTGGGAGCCGGCCGTCGAGCATGTGCTGCACGCGGTGCTGAGCGCGCCGGTGGGGCTGGACGCGCGTGCATGCCAGCCTGCGGCCCAAGGCCCGGAGCGCGGTGCGGTGATCATGGTCGATCGCACTGAAGCGGGTGTTTCCGTGCGGCCGGGCGACACGGCGCTGGCGGCCCACGTGCGGGGCCCGTCGGCGCTGGGTGACTGGCTGCGTGACATCGAAGCGGTTGCCGATCTTGCCGCGCTCATCGCACGCCAGTCGCAACTCGCCGCAGGGCAGTCGTGCATCACGCCAGACGGCATCTGGGCAGGACGCGACTGGGTGCGCTACCCGCAGCGGGGCCAGGGGCAGAGCGGGGTGATCGAACGGCGCCGCCAGCTCAAGGCCTTGGTCAAGGCGCGCAGCGACGTTGAGGCCACGGTAGCGGACCTCGACACCACGCTGGGCGCGCTGGCCGCTCGGCTCCAGGCGCTGGAGGCGCAGCGCCGCAGCGTTGCGCAGGCCACCGATCAGGCCCAGTCACGCCATGCGCAGAAGCTGGCGCAGCAACAGTCGCTCAAGGTGCGCCTCGAACAGACCCAGCAACGCGCCGCGCGGTTGGCGCAGGAGCGGCAGGAAACCCAGCAGCAGTTCAACGAAGCCGAGGCCGAGCTGGCCGACACACGGACCGGCCTGGTGGCCCTTGAAGCGCAGTCGCAGGCGCTGCGTCAGGCGCGGGGCGAACATCAGCAGGCGCTGGCCAAGGCCCGCGACGGTGTGCAGCGCAGCCGCGCATCGCATAACGCCCGGGCGCAACAGGCGCAGCGACTGGCGGTGGAGCGTGCCGGTGCCGAATCGACGCTGGCCGCGCTGCTGTCGAGCCAGCAGGCCTTGGCCGAGCAATTGCGTCACCTCGACGCCCAGGTCAGTGCCCACGGCGCCCAGGCCCAGCAGTGGACCGAGCCGCTGGCCGTGCAGGCTGCAGCGGTCACCGCCGCCGAGGCCGCATTGGCCGAGCGACGCGACGCGCTTCGCGGCAAGCGCGGTGTTGCCGAGGCTGCGGAGCGCCAACTGCACGGGTCGCAGGTCGATCTGCAGCAGGCCGAACAGCGCCGGGAGCGCGAGAACGAGGCGCTTCAGGCCCTGCAACTCAAGGCCGAGAACTGCCGCACACGGGGCGAGGCGCTGGATGCGCAGCTTGCCGAGAGCGGTTTCAGCCGTGAGCAGCTGGCCGCCAACATCGCCGCCGACCTCACGCCGACCGCGTGTGAAGACCAGTTGGCCGGCGTCATCCGGCGCATCGAGCGTCTCGGCGCGATCAACCTCGCGGCCATTCAGGAGCTCGAAGAGGCCCAGACACGCGCGCACTATCTGGAGGCCCAGCACGCGGACTTGAGCGGGGCGCTGGAAACGCTCGAGGCCGCCATGCAGAAGATCGACGGCGACACCAAGGCCCTGTTTCGTGACACCTTTGACCGGGTCAACACGGTGTTTCGCGATCGCTTCCCGAAATTGTTCGGGGGCGGCGAAGCCACCCTGGAGCTGATCGGCGATGACCTGCTCAATGCCGGGGTGCGGGTGATGGCGCGGCCGCCGGGCAAGCGCAATGCGACCATCCAGCTTCTGTCGGGGGGCGAAAAGGCAATGACGGCGGTCGCCCTGCTGCTGGGCCTGTTCGAGCTCAACCCGGCACCGTTCTGCCTGATGGACGAGGTCGATGCCCCGCTGGACGACGCCAACGTCAGCCGCTTTTGCGAGGTCGTGCGCGAAATGTCGCAGAACGTGCAATTCATTATCATCACCCACAACAAAATCACGATGGAACTCGCGCATCAATTGCACGGCGTCACCATGCAGGAGCCAGGGGTGTCGCGACTGGTCAGCGTCGATGTCGATCAGGCGGTTGCCCTGACCGAAGTGGGCGAGGGTGACAGCACGTGACCGCCGCATCGATCCATCCGGGGATTGAAGCCGGCGGGCGAGATTTCGAGACCAACACGCTCCGGGGGCATTCGTCATGAACAAGTTGCAGCTGGCCCTGCTGATATTGGGAATCCTCATCATCTTGGGGGTGATCATCAACGCCCTGCGCGAGCGCCGCCGAGACTCGATTGGCGGCGCGCGCTGGACGCCGCCCTCCCGATCCAGCGGTGGCAGCGGCGGCAAGGGCCTGCCTCTGGGTGACCAGATGGACATTTTCGGCAGCGCCGCCGGCGAGTTCGATGAGTTTGGCGTGGGCCGTCCGCGCAAGGTGAAGGAGGACGATGGGGCAGAGGTCGCTCTGCCAACCGCGGCACCCGACAGCAGACCGCCCCCGCCCCCGCCCAAACGTGCTCAGTCGCCGGCGCAAGCACCGGCTGCGGCTGCGGCCGCGGGTGCGGCGTCCGTGTCGGATCATTCGCTCGCCGGCAAGGCGCGCAAGGTGCCGACCCTGTCGGCCGATCGCGAGGGGTCGCCCGCAACCGCCAAGGCTGCGCCCTCGCTGGGCAGTGGCCTGTTGCGCACGCCCAGCGGCAACCCGCGGGACGCGATGGACGCGCCCCCCGAATCGGCTCCCGCCGAGGCAGCGCCGGCCGAGCCAGCGGCAGCGACCCAATCGACCGCGGCCGCCGAGGCTGCGCCTGACTGTGTGGTAGTGCTGTTCGTGGCCGAACGCGAAGGCCAGTCACTGCCCGGAACGCGCATTCATGCGGCACTCAGGGCGCAGAAACTGGTGCCAACGCCTGAAAAGATCTACCAACGTGGCTCCGGCGACGACGTGTCGTTTTCGATCGCCAGCCTGGTCAAGCCTGGCGCGTTGGACCCCGCAGACGCCGGCCGCTTTGCCTCGCCGGGCCTGACGCTGTATCTCACCGTGCCCGGTCCGCAAGATCCGGTCGCGGCGCTGGAAGACCTGTTCATCACCAGCGACCGTCTGGCCGGGGCGCTCGACGCCGATGTCTTCGACCAGGCGCGCCAACCGTTGACGGCGGCCAGCCGCGCCGCGCTGCGGCAAAAGGTCGCGGCGGCCGCGCAAGCCGCTTGAAGCCGGGGGCGTCCGACTCGGCGGCGCGTGCGGCGGAACTGCGGCGGCGGCTGACCGACGCAGAGCACGCCTACTACGTGCTCGACCAGCCGCAGATGGACGATGCCGAATACGACGCGCTGCTGAGGGAATTGCAGGCGCTCGAATCGGCTGATCCCGAGCTGGTGCGCCCCGACTCGCCGACGCAGCGGGTTGGCGGCAGTCCCTCGGGCGCCTTCGCGCCCGTGCCGCACCGGGTGCCGATGCGCTCGCTCAACAATGCCTTGGACGAGGGCGAGTTTCTGAGCTTCGACCGGCGTGTCTGCGAAGGTCTGGGGCGTGCACACGTGACCTACATGGTCGAGCCCAAGCTTGACGGCCTCGCCGTGAATCTGCGCTATGAGCACGGTCGCTTCGTGCAGGGCGCGACCCGTGGCGATGGCCAGACCGGTGAAGACATCACCGCCAACCTGCGCACCCTGCGCAGCCTGCCACTGCGTCTGCGCGGGCAGGCGCCGCCCATGGTGGAGGTGCGCGGTGAGGTGTTCATGCCACACGCCGGCTTCGCCCGGCTCAATGCCGAGCAGGCCGCGCGCGGCGACAGGACCTTCGTCAACCCGCGAAATGCCGCCGCCGGCGCCTTGCGACAGATCGACCCGCAGCTCACCGCGCAACGGCCTTTGCAGTTGTACGTCTATGCCCTGGGCGCCAGCGACGGCTACACGCTGCCGGCCACCCAGCAGGCGTTGCTGGCGCAGTTTCGCGACTGGGGTCTGCCGGTGAACCCCTTGAATGCCGTGGCCGAAGGCGCTGACGCCTGCCTGGCCTGCTATGAAAAGCTGCTGGCGCAGCGGCCCCAACTGCCCTTCGACATCGATGGCGTCGTGTACAAGCTCGACGCGCTGGCAGCGCGCGAAGAGCTGGGCGAACTGGCGCGCGCGCCGCGCTGGGCCATCGCCTACAAATTCCCCGCTGAAGAGGCACAAACCCGGCTGCTGGATGTCGAGTTCCAGGTGGGCCGCACCGGCGCAATCACCCCGGTCGCGCGCCTAGCGCCGGTGTTCGTGGGCGGCGCCACGGTGTCCAACGCCACCTTGCACAACCTTGATGAGATTCGACGCAAGGACATCCACATTGGTGACACCGTCATCGTGCGCCGCGCCGGTGACGTGATTCCCGAGGTCAAGGCAGTGGTCATCGATCAGCGCCCGACCGACGCGCGCACCATCGACCTGCCGTCGCAATGCCCAGCCTGCCGGAGCGAGGTCGAGCGCAGTGACGACGCGGTGGTGGCGCGTTGCCCGGCGGGGCTGGGGTGCCCGGCGCAACTGCATGCGGCCTTGCTGCATTTCGTTTCGCGTCGCGCGCTCGACATCGAAGGCATCGGCGACAAACTGATGCAGCAGCTCATTGACCACGGGCGGGTCGCCGAGCCTGCCGACCTGTTCGCCGTGACCGCCGAGTCGCTGATGGCCCTGGAGCGCATGGGCGAAAAATCGGCGGCCAATCGTGTCGCGGCCCTGGACAAGGCCAAATCGACCACCCTGGCGCGGCTGCTCTACGGCCTCGGGATTCGTGACGTGGGCGAGCGCACCGCCGACACCCTGGCGCAGCATTTCGGCCGCTACGAGGCATTGCTGGCGGCCTGCCAGGCCGATGCCGCGACCGCGGGCGAAGAAAAGGACAAGGACCGGTATCCGCGACTGCGCGCCGTGGCCGACGTAGGGCCCGAGGTGGCCAAACGCCTGGTCGACTGGTTCAGTGATCCGCAGAAGCAGGCGATGGTGCAGCGTCTGCGCGAGGCCGGGGTGCACTGGCCCGACGTGGCGGTAGCCTCCGCTGAAGGGCCGCTGTCGGGCCGGCGTTTCGTGATCACCGGCACCCTGCCCGAAGCGCGTGACGCGGTGGCGGCACGCATCACCGCGGCCGGTGGACAGGTGGTGGGCAGCGTGTCGCGCAAGACCGATTATGTGGTGGCGGGCGAAGCGGCCGGCTCCAAGCGGGTCAAGGCCGAGCAGCTGGGCGTCACCGTGCTGGACTGGGAAGCGCTTCTCAAACTGCTGGACGCACCCACGCCGTTCTGAACCTTCCCGGCCATCGTGCGTCAGAGCCGGTCCGATACCACTGATCAGTCGAAACCGGCCCCCGGCCCGTCACTGGCCCATCCATTGCATGGGGGGCGGTATAACTGAGGCCGACCCGAAGATGACGCCATGAAACCGATGTCAGTCACGCCCTCGCTAAGAACCCTGCAACTGCTCAGCCAGCGCACCCAGCGCTGGCCGTTCGCCTTTCCGCCCGGACTTGAGGCGGCGTATGCCGCAGCGCGCCGGCGGCAGGGTCGTCTGCTGCGGGCCTTGCTGCTGTGCATGCCGCTGCTCGCCCTGTGGGCAGTGACTGGCCAACCCGAAGGCGAGGCCGCCACCCAGGGGCCGGGCTGGCTGACCGGGCTCACCGTTGCCAGCATTGCCCTGATGCTGCTCACGGCGGCCGTCGTCGCTCGGGCGCCGCGCTTGGGTGAGCGGGCCGTTCGCTGGCTGCAGATCGCGGCCATCACCGTGGCGGTTACCTGGCTTCTGGGGCTGCGCCTGTGGCTGATGATTCGGGGTGGCGACGCTGCTCTGATGGCCATCTGGTTGGCGACGGCGTGGATTCTGGTCAGCGCGTTTGGTCGCTATCGCTGGCACTATCTGCTGCCCGGCATTGTGATCAGCGCCGCCATTCTGCTGCTGCAGGATGCCGTGATGAGCAGCGACCAGGCCGGCCTGCTGCATCGTGAATCACTGATCACGCTGCTGCTGTTTGCCATCGCTGCCACCTTGAGCGTGCACCAGGACCGTACCCAGCGGCTGATGTGGCTGATCGAGCAGTCACAGACGCTGCTGAGCCGCGTCGACAGCCTCACCGGGCTGGCCCACCGGCACGAGTGGAACATCCGCCTGGCGCAACTTTGGGCCCAGGCACGGCGCGAATCGCGGTCGCTGAGCCTGGCGCTGATCGACATCAATCGATTCGGGGCCTTCAACGCCCAGCATGGTCATGGCACGGGGGACCGCGCCTTGTGCGCCCTGGCCGACCAGCTCAAGCCGCTGCCGCGCGCCGAGGGTGCGTGCAAGGCAGTGGCCCGCTATGCCGACGATCAGTTCGCGGTGGTGTGGATGGGCCTTGATGCTGCCGCGGCGCAACGCGCCCAGTCACGCCTGGAGATGCTGTTGGGCGGTCTCGACGTGCCGGACGCGCTGCAACAGTCGGCCGAAGTGTTCACCCGCGTGGCGATGGTGCACCTTGAATCGGTGGCCCAGAAAACCCCGGATGTCGTGGAGGCCCAGCTGCGCCGTGCGCTGGTCGAAGCCGGCCATGCGGCGTTGGTCGCGCCGGCATCCGTGGCCGCGGGGGTGCCGCTGCAAGCCTGAATCAGCGCGCCGTTTCAGTCGGTGTCAGGGCGTTTGCAGGCGCATCGACAAGGCGTGAATGTCGGTGTCCATCAGGTCGCCAAGGGCGGCGTACACCGCACGGTGACGGGCAATGGGCGTCAGGCCGACGAAGGCTGCACTGGTGAGGGTGACGTGAAAATGCCCACGGCCACTCTGCGCACCGGCGTGCCCGGCGTGCAGGTGGCTGTCGTCGCGTACCGTCAGCTCGGTGGGCGACAGCGCGGCGCGCAGGGCTGCCTCGATCAGTGCGATGCGGTGGGCGCTCATGCGGGGAGCGCCTTGACGAACGCCTCGATCCGCACCTGTTCGAACAGACCGGCCTTGGCGTAGGGATCGCCTGCGGCCCACTGCTGGGCGGCTTCCAGGCTGTCGAAGTCGGCGATGATCAGGCTGCCGATAATGGGGGTTTCGCTCAGCGGCTTGCCGGGCTCCAGCGGACGCGGCCCTGCAAGCAGCAGGCGATGGTCATCGATCAGGGCCTGCAGATAGGCGAGGTGCGCTGGGCGTTGCGCCGTGCGCAGGGCGGCATTGCCGGGCGCGTCGTCGGCCAGAATCATGAACCACATCAGGGCTTGTCCGCCTGCTGTGGCATGTACTTGGTCAAGAACGGCAGCTGCGCCAACAGGAACACGAAGGTGATGATGGAGTAGCCATAGGTGCGGAACTGTACCCACACCTCTTCGCTGAACTGGCTGGCGACCAGCAGGTTCAGCCCCGCCAGTGCCAGAAAGAAGGCGCCCCAGACGGCGTTGAGCCGCCGCCAAAGGGTCTCTGGCAGCGCCACCACGGTTTGCGGCAGGCGCTGCAGCAGCACGCGATCGCCGATCCAGTGCGATCCCAGCAGCACCAGGCCCAGCAGCGCGTACATCATCGTCGGCTTGAACTTGATGAAGGTGGGGTCGCGCACGTAGAGCGTCAGTCCGCCGAACACCAGGGCGGCCATCGCGGCGGCCAGGTGCAGCTTGTGCAGCCGGCGTTCCAGCAACCCGTATCCGGCCACCGTCACGAACAGCGCAATGATGACGGTCAGCGTCGCGGTGTAGATGTCGCCCAGATAGTAGGCAACGAAAAAGGCCACGGCGGGGCCAAGGTCGAGGACGTGTTTCATAGCCCCTTAGTGTACGAGCGCGCCGCGAATGCTGTCGCGCAGGGGGTGGGTATCAGTACAATTCAGCCCCCGACAATTTCTGATGAGACCGCACGATGAATTTTGATGCCCTGAATGCAATTGCCAAGGCCATGGTGGCGCCCGGCCGTGGCCTGTTGGCTGCCGACGAATCAACGGGCACGATCAAGAAGCGGTTTGACTCCATTGGCGTCGAGAACACCGAAGCCAATCGTCAGACCTATCGCGACATGCTGTTCACCACCGAGGGTTTCGAGCAATACACCTCGGGCGTCATTCTGTTTGAGGAGACCCTGTTCCAGAAGTCGCTGGACGGTCAGTCGTTTTCGGACCTGTTGCAGTCCAAGGGCGTGATTCCCGGCATCAAGGTCGACAAGGGCGCGCAGCCGCTGGCCAACGCCCATGAAGACGAAACCGTGACCGAAGGCCTTGATGGCCTGCGTGCCCGGCTTGAGAAATACCATGCCGCAGGGGCCCGCTTCGCCAAGTGGCGCGCGGTGATCAACATCACCGAGAACGCGCCGTCGGATTACGCCATCCACGTCAACGCCCATGCCCTGGCCCGCTATGCGGCGCTGTGTCAGGAGGCCGGCATCGTGCCCATCGTCGAGCCCGAAGTGCTGATGGACGGTGACCACCCCATCGACGTCTGCGAAGAAATCACCGACCTGGTGCTCGACGCGGTGTTTGCCGAGCTTTCGGCGCAGGACGTGTACCTGGAAGGCATGATCCTCAAGCCCAACATGGTCATTTCGGGCAAGAAATGCCCGGAGCAGGCCAGCGTGCAGGAAGTGGCCGAGCGCACCGTCAAGGTTCTGAAGCGCCGCGTGCCCGCAGCGGTGCCGGGCATCGCCTTCCTCTCGGGCGGCCAGAGCGACGTCGATGCCACCGCGCATCTCGATGCCATGAACAAGATCGGCAACCTGCCCTGGACCCTGACCTTTTCTTACGGTCGCGCGCTGCAGGCTGCGGCGCTGAAGGCCTGGGGCGGCAAGACCGAGGGCCTGGACAAGGGCCGTGCCGCCCACCTGCACCGCGCCAAGATGAATGGCCTGGCGGCGCAGGGCAAGTGGAACAAGGGGCTGGAAAAAGGCGCCTGAAGGCCACCCGGGCTCGTTTGAGCGTCGTTTGATCAAAGCCCCGCCCGGCAGACCCCGCGCGGGGCTTTTGCGTGATCAGCGCCGCGCACGGCGCGCCTCGACGTACACCCAGGCGCGATGCCCCGACCGCAGCTGCACCACCTCGCGCCGGTAGGCGTCGCCTTCATAGGCATCGGCCCGCTGCAGTGCCGCGGCGCTGAGCCTCAGGCGTTCGCCATCGATGCAAGTAGGGGTGTTGGCATCGAGCCACAGCATGGGATAGCCGCGCTGTCCGGTGAGGCGAAACAGGTCGGCGTCGAGGTCATCCACCCACCGGCAGCACGCGCCATGCACACTGTCGGGTGTGGCCGGAACGGCGCGGCCGAACAGCCAGCGCTGCACCTTGCGCTCGCGCAGGCTGCCGTAGGCAAACAATGCCAGCCTCGGTGCGCTGTTCGGCGTCATGGCCGCGAGCAGGCGCGAAGGTTCACTGTCAAAACCCCAATTGGCTCCAAAGGCGCGAGTCTGACGATCGTCACCTGGCGCGTCGAGCCTGTAGGCTGCAGGCGGGGGTCGGAATCGTGGAGAAAGCGGCATGGCGGTAAGTCTGGATGGACGCCTCGTGGTGGCCTTGTCATCGCGCGCGCTGTTCGATTTCGAAGAAGAAAACCAGCTTTTCGAGGCGCAGAACGACCGCGCCTACATGAAGCTGCAGCTCGCGCGTCTGGATGTGCCGGCGCGCCCCGGTATTGCCTTTCCGCTGGTGCAGAAACTCCTGGCGTTCAATCAGGGCGACACGCCGCGCGTCGAAGTGGTGCTGCTGTCGCGCAACGATCCGGTGTCGGGTCTGCGCGCCTTCCGCTCGGCGGCCCATCACGGCCTGCAGTTGGAGCGCGGCATGTTCACGCGTGGCCGTCCGCCCTTTGGCTATCTCGATGCGCTGGGCGCGCACCTGTTTCTGTCGATGAACGGTGACGACGTACGCGCCGCGCTGGATGCGGGATTTCCGGCGGCCAGGGTCATGCCGCTGTCGAAACCCGCGAGCGGCTCGAAGGTTGACGAAGTGCGGATTGCCTTCGACGGTGATGCGGTGTTGTTTTCCGACGAGGCCGAGCAGATTTTTCAGCGTGACGGCTTGCCGGCCTTCACCCGGCACGAGGTCGAATCGGTGGCGCGGCCGCTGCCGCCAGGGCCTTTCAAACCTTTGCTGGCCGCCTTGCACGCGCTGCAGCAAAGCGCCGGAATCACCCTGCCGATCCGGTTGCGCACCGCCCTGGTCACGGCGCGCAGCGCCCCCGCACACGAGCGGGCCATCCGCACCTTGATGGACTGGGGCCTCGAAGTGGACGAGGCCATGTTTCTGGGCGGCCTCGACAAGGCCCGATTTCTACGCGCGTTTGCACCGGACTTTTTCTTCGACGACCAGACCGGCCATTGTGAATCGGCGGCCCAGTACGTTCCGTCGGGGCATGTCGCCGCGGGGGTGAGCAATCTGTGAGGCCCGCGGTGGGGTGATCGTTTCCCGAGACGCGGCGTTCCCGCGGGTCTTGATGTCGGTTGGGCGCCGGGCGCCTAAAGCTGCCGCCTCAAGGCCGCAGCAGCCGGTCGAGGATGCCCTCGTACATCCGTGACAGCGGCGCAAGATCGGCGATGCGGACGTGCTCGTCGATCTTGTGGATGGAGGCATTGATCGGACCCAGCTCGATGGTCTGGGCACCCCAGGGGGAAATGAATCGCGCGTCAGACGTGCCGCCGCCGGTGAAGCGCTCCGGCGCTGCGCCGGTGACCGCGTGTATCGCGTCACTGGCGGCGTCGGTGAGCGCGCCGTGCCGGGTGAGGAAGGGTTTGCCCGACAGTTCCCAATTCAATTCGTATCGCAGACCCGCTTCATCGAGCATGGCCTGCACGCGCTGCCGCAACTGCACATCGGTGGACTCGGTGCAATAGCGGAAGTTGAACACCACGTCCAGGGTGCCGGGCACCACATTGGTCGCGCCGGTGCCGGCGTTGATGTTGGAAATCTGGAACGAGGTTGGCGGGAAGTCAGCGTTGCCCTCGTCCCAGGTCTCGGCCGCCAGGCGCGCCAGCACGGGTGCCGCACGAAGGATGGGATTCTCGACCTTGTGCGGGTAGGCGACGTGCCCCTGCTTGCCGAGCACCTTCAGCCGGCCGTTGAGCGAGCCACGCCGGCCGATCATGATGCGATCGCCCAAGGTGAGGTTGCTCGAGGCCTCGCCCACGATCGCGTAATCCGGCACCACGCCGCGCGCCTTGAGCTGCTCGATGGCGTACTGCGTGCCGTAGGTGGCGGGGCCTTCCTCGTCGCTGGTGATGAGAAATGCCAGGGTGCCTGCCCAGTGGTCGCGCGCGGTGAAGCGCTCGGCGGCCGCCACCATGGCGGCGATGCCGGACTTCATGTCGGCGGCCCCCCGACCGTAGAGCAGGCCGTCGTGCACGGTGGGTTCAAACGGGGGGCTGCGCCACTGGTCCAGCGGGCCGGTGGGCACCACGTCGGTGTGCCCCGCCAGCACCATCAATGGGCCGTCGCCGCGGCGCAAGCTTGCCCACAGGTTGGTCACGCCGCCGGCATTGAAATACTCGGCGGCAAACCCCAGAGGCTGCAGCCGCGCCATCAGCAGGTCGCAGCAGCCGGCATCGTCCGGCGTGTTGGAGGGCCGGGCGACAAGGGCCGTGAGCAGTTCCAGCGTGGCGTCCATCAGCGTGGCCTGGCCGGGTTCAGCCTTGCTGCTGCGCGTCGCGCAGCAGTTCGTTGATGCCGGTCTTGGCGCGGGTTTTTTCGTCGACCTTCTTGACGATGACCGCGCAATTGAGGTGGTAGCGACCGCCGTCACGCGGCAGGCTGCCGGCCACCACGACGCTGCCGGCAGGCACTTTGCCGTAAAGGGTATCGCCGGTCTCGCGATCGTAGATGGGTGTGCTGGCGCCGATGAACACGCCCATGGAAATGACCGAGCCCTTTTCGATGATCACCCCTTCGACAATCTCGCTGCGGGCGCCGATGAAGCAGTCGTCCTCGATGATGGTGGGGTTGGCCTGCAGCGGTTCGAGCACGCCGCCGATGCCGACGCCGCCGGACAAATGCACGCGGGCGCCGATCTGCGCACAGGAGCCCACGGTGGCCCAGGTGTCGACCATGCTGCCTTCACCGACGTAGGCGCCGATGTTGACGTAGCTGGGCATCAGCACCGCGTTCTTGGCGATGAAGCTGCCGCGGCGCACTGCGGCGGGCGGCACCACGCGCGCGCCCTGGCGGGTGAAGTCGGCCGCCGCCCAGCCTTCAAATTTCAGGGGCACCTTGTCGTAGCCCCGCAGCGCGCCCATTTCAACCGGGGCGTTGTCGGCCAGGCGGAACGACAGCAGCACCGCCTTTTTCAGCCATTGATGCACTTGCCATCCGTTGGCGGTCGGCTCGGCCACCCGGGCCTCCCCGTTGTCGAGCAGGGCGATGGCCTGTTCCACCGGCCGGCGATGCTCGGGGTTGGTGGCATCGAACTGGGCGCGCGCGTCCCACAGTGCATCGAGCTGGGCTTGCAGCGTCATAGGGTTTACTCCGGAAAGGTCAGACTTCGGTTTCGGGGCGATCGAGCGTGCGGGCAATGACTTCACGCAGGGCCTCGAGCGCCTTGGGGTCGGTGATGGGCTGGCCATCACGATCGGACAGGTAAAAAACGTCTTCGGCGCGTTCGCCGATGGTGGCGATCTTGGCGGCGTCCAGCGAAATGCCGCGCTTGGCAAAAATGCGGCCGATCAAGGACAACAGCCCGGGCTGGTCGGCGGCCACCAGTTCGAGCACCGTGCGGTTGCGCGAGGCGTCCTGGCGAAACAGCACCCGGGTCGGCGTGCTGAAGTGCTTGAGCCGGTAAGGAATACGGCGGTTGACCGCCACTTTGCCCGACTCGGGATCGCTGAGCGCCTGCTTGAGCTGGGTGGTGATCTCGTTGAAACGCATGCTGGCCTCGACCGGCTGGTTGTCGGCCTCGGCAATCACGTAGGTGTCGAGCACGTGGCCGTCATGGGTGGTGTGCAGCCGGGCATCGAGAATGTTCAGGCCCATGCGCGCCAGCACCCCGGTGGTGACGGCGAACAGGCGCTCGCGGTCACGCATGTAGATGAACACCGTGGTGCCGCGATCGGCCAGCGTTTCGACGCGCACCAGGGGCAGGTGCTGGGCGTCCTCGCTGAGCAGGGCCGGCACCTGCCAGATCAGTTCTTCAGCGCTGTGGCGCAGAAAGTAGTCGGCATCGAAGCGTGACCAGAGCTGGCTGACGGCCGCCATGTCGGCGCCGGCCGCCTGCAATTGCTGGCGCGCCGCCCGCTGGGTGAGGCTGACCTCTTCCTCGTCGGTCATCGGGTTGCTCAAGCCGCGCTGAAAGGCCCGTTTGGTGGTGCGGAACAGCTCGGTGAGCAGGCTTTCGCGCCAGGCGTTCCACAGGGCCGGATTGGTGGCCCGAATGTCGGCGCAGGTGAGCAGAAACAGATAATCCAGCCGCTCGCGGTTGCCGACCCGCGCGGCAAAGGTGGCGATCACGGCGGGGTCGCTGAGGTCCTGCTTCTGCGCCGTGAGCGACATCACCAGGTGATTCTTCACCAGCCACGCGACCAGCTCGGCTTCGGAATGGGCGAGGCCATGATCAAGACAGAACTTCTCGGCCTCGATGGCGCCCAGCTCGCTGTGATCACCCCCTTGCCCTTTGGCCAGGTCGTGGAACAGCGCCGCCAGATGCAGAAGCTCGGGCTTTGGCAGGGTTTCCATCACCTTGCAGGCGATGGGCAGCTCTTCGGCAAAACGCGGGATCTGGAAGCGCCGCGTGTTGCGCAGCACGCGCAGCACGTGCTCATCCACGGTGAGGGTGTGGAACAGGTCGAACTGCATCAGCCCGACGATCTTGCCGAAACTGGGCAGGTACCGGCCCAGCACCCCGTAGCGGTTCATCAGCCGCAGGCTGCGGGTCAGGCCGTCGCCGTGGCGAATCATGGTGATGAACAGGGTGCGTGCGCGCAGGTCGCTGCGCACGTTGGCGTCCATCAGGCGGCCGTCGCGCAGAATCATCCGCAGGGTTTCAGCGCGCACGCCCTTGATGTCGGGCTCGACCTGGATCAGCCGGAAAATCTCGATCAGCGCCCAAGGGGTTCGGGTGAAGACTGCGTCGTCCACCGCCTCGATGGTGTCGCCGCGCTTCTGGAAGCGGGCATTGAGCGGGGTGATGCGTTCGCGGGCCTCGTCACGCAGAATCGCCTCATCGAACAGCTGTAGCAGCAGGTCGTTGAGGCACGACAGCGTCTTGATGGTGCGGTAGTACAACTGCATGAACTGCTCGACGCCGCGGTTGCGGTCGTCATCAACAAAGCCGAACAGCTCGGCCACCCTGATCTGGTGGTGAAACAGCAAACGGTCTTCGCGGCGCCCGACCAGCTTGTGCAGCGCAAAGCGCACCCGCCACAGGAAGTCTTGTCCGGCGAACAGCTCGCGGGCCTCCTGCTCGGTAAGAAAGCCCTCGTCCTTCAGCGCCATGAGGGTGCGGTTGCCGAAGTGGCGCTTGGCCACCCAGGCGATGGTGTGAATGTCGCGCAGGCCGCCGGGGCCTTCCTTGACGTTGGGCTCCAGCTTGTAGGCGGTGTCGTCAAACTTGGCGTAGCGCGCCTGCTGCTCGGCCTTCTTGCCGGCGAAGAACTCGGCCACCGGCCACAGGACGTCGGGCGACAGTGCCGCCTCCAGCTGTCCCGCCAGGACCTCGTCGCCGCAGAGGGGGCGCGCCTCCAGCAGGGTGGTGATGACGGTGATGTCTTTACGGGCTTCGTCGACGCACTCGTCGAGCGTGCGCACGCTCTGGCCGACCTCCAGGCCAATGTCCCAGCCGAAGGCGGTGAGCCGCTCAAGCGGGCTGCGGTGCCGCTGCAGGGCGTCCCCCTCGTGCAGCAGCATGATGTCGATGTCGGAGTGCGGCAGCAGCTCACCGCGGCCGTAGCCGCCCACCGCCAGCATGGCCAGGCCGGCGGGCTGATCCGGAAAATGCAGGGTCCAGGCCGCGCGCAGGCATTCGTCGACCAAGTGGGCGCGGGCGTGCACCAGCGTTTCGGCACGGCCGCCGTCGTCAAACATGGCGAACAGGCGGTCGCGACCCCAGTTCAACGTCTCGCGAAAGGCATTGATCGTGTACTGGCCCTTGGCCAGACGGGCCCGTACCTTGGCTGGTGAAAAGACGGCGTCGGATTCGTCGTCGTCGTCGAGAATTCGGCTTGCGCCTGCTTCGATCAAAGCGCGCCGTCCCGCAGGGTCAGCACTTCATGGCCGTCGCGGGTGACGAGCACGGTGTGTTCCCACTGCGCCGACAGGCTGTGATCCTTGGTGACCACCGTCCACTGGTCGGGCAGCTCTTTGACGGCCGCACGTCCGGCGTTGAGCATGGGCTCAATGGTGAAGGTCATGCCTTCCTTGAGTTCAAAACCGGTGCCGGGCTTGCCGTAGTGCACCACCTGAGGGTCTTCGTGAAACACCAGCCCGATGCCGTGGCCGCAGTATTCACGGACGATGGCATAGCCGGCGGCCTCGGCCAGTTGCTGGATGGCGTGCCCGATGTCGCCGAGCCGCGCGCCGGGCCGCACCTGCTCGATCCCCTGGATCATGGCCTGGTGGCAGGTCTCGACCAACCGCCGCGCCAGTACCGTGGGCTCGCCAACGAAGTACATCTTGCTGGTGTCACCGTGGTAACCGTCCTTGATGACGGTGACATCGATATTGAGAATGTCGCCCTTCTTCAGCACCTTGTTGCCGGGAATGCCGTGGCAGACCACGTGATTCACCGAGGTGCAGATGGCCCCGGTGAACGGCGGCCTCGAGCCGCCCGCGGTATAGCCCACCGTGGCCGACACACAGCCCAGCGGACCCTCGACGAACTCACGGCAGATGCGATCCAGCTCTCCCGTGGTCACGCCCGGCTTCACATGCGGTTCGATCATGGTCAGCACCGACGCGGCGGCCTGGCCGGCGGCGCGCATCTTGTCCTGTGCTTCGGGGGTTTTGATCGTGACGGACATCAGGATTGGCAGCTCCACCCTCGCGCGAAAAGACAGGAAGTTGTGAGGCGAGGGGGCGCAATGGTATAAAGCGCGCCCCTTAAAGGCAACGAAGGTTGTTTTAAGGGCTAATCCATTCGCAGGTTTCAAGGGTGGCTCGGCGCTCAAGCAATGAGTCCATAGCCTGCGATTTGCCATCAACCCATTGAATGAAGGAATAAATCCCATGGCTGATATCACCATGCGGCAACTGCTGGAAGCGGGCGTCCACTTTGGTCACCGCACGCGTTACTGGAACCCCAAAATGGACGAGTTCATTTTTGGTGACCGTAACCGCATTCACATCATCAACCTTGAACAGACGCTGCCGATGCTGCGCGATGCCTGCAATTATGCAGGCCAGCTCGCCGCCAACGGCGGCCGCATCCTGTTCGTCGGCACCAAGCGCGCCGCGCGTGACGCCGTTGAAGAAGAAGCCCAGCGCTGCGGCATGCCCTACGTCAGCCAGCGCTGGCTGGGCGGCATGCTCACCAACTTCAAGACGGTGAAAGGCTCGGTCAAGCGCCTCATCGACATGGAGAAGCAGGTTGAAGACGGCACCATCAACCGTCTCAACAAGAAAGAGCAGCTGATGTTCCAGCGCGAACTGGAAAAACTGCGCCGTTCACTGGGCGGCATCAAGGCCATGCCCAGCCTGCCCGACGGCCTGTTCATCATCGACACCGGCTACGAAAAGAACGCCGTGCTCGAAGCCCGCAAGCTGGGCATTCCGGTCATTGCGGTGGTCGACACCAACAATGACCCCAGCGTGGTCGATCACGTGATTCCCGGCAACGACGACGCCACCCGCGCCGTGCGTGTGTATGCCGAATGCATTGCCGACGCCATCATCTATGCCCGCGGCGCCAACCCGATTCCGTTCCGCGAAACGCCCGAGCCGGTGGCTGAAGACCGCTCGCAGCGCCCGCGCCGTCCCCCCGGCGGCCCGCGCCGTGACGGCGGCGGCAAGCCCTCAGGCGGTGGTGCCCCGCGTGCCGCCAAGCCCGCGCCGGTAGCCGAAGCCGCTCCTGCGGTTGCCGCTGACACCGCGCCAGCCGCCGCCGACGCCAAGCCCGAAACCAACGAGGAATAAGATGAGCCAAGTGACTGCATCCCAGGTCAAGGAACTCCGCGAGCGCACCGGCGCCGGGATGATTGACTGCAAGAAGGCACTCGAAGCCAACGATGGTGACATCGAAAAAGCCGTCGAGAAGCTGCGCATGGACGGCATGGCCAAGGCCGACAAGAAAGGTTCGCGTGTGGCCGCCGAAGGCGTGATCGGCAGTGCGATTGCCGACGATGCCGTGGCGCTGGTCGAAGTCAACTCCGAAACCGACTTCGTCTCCAAGGGCGACGACTTCAAGGCCTTTGCCGATGAGGTTGCGGCGCTGGCGCTGGCCAAGCGTCCGGCCGACATGGCGGCGCTGCTGGCGCTGGACGTGGGCGGTCAGACGCTGGAAGAAAAGCGTCGCGCGATGATCGCCAAGATCGGTGAGAACATCTCCATCCGCCGCTTCTCGGTCGTGGCCGCCGCCGGTGGCGCGTTGGCGCATTACCTGCACGGTTCGAAGATTGGCGTGGTGGTGGCCCTGAAGCAGGGTGACATCGACATCGCGCGCGACATTGCCATGCACATTGCGGCGTCCAGCCCGCGCTTCCTGTCGGCCGACGATGTCGATCCCGAGGTGCTGGCCTCCGAGCGCAAGATCATTGACGCGCAGATCGCCCAGGAGCAGGCGCAGGACATCGAAGACGGCAAGAAAGCCAAGCCGGCCGAGATTCTGGCGAAAATGGCCGAAGGCAAGATTCGCAAGGTGGTTAGCGAGATCACCCTGCTGGGCCAGCCTTTCGTCAAGCAGCCGGATCAGACCGTGGGCCAGTTGCTGACCGCCAACAAGGCCGAGGTCGCGAGCTTCGTGCGCTTTGCAGTCGGTGAAGGGATTGAGAAGCAGGCCACTGATTTTGCTGCCGAAGTGGCCGCTCAGGCCGGTTTGTCAGCCTGATCTGGCGTTACACTGGCCAGACGTTTTCAAGGCCCCGGAAACGGGGCCTTGTTGTGTGTATTGCATGGAGAGGTGATTGATGTCAGCGAAGCCCGTTTACCCGCGCATTCTGTTGAAGCTCTCCGGCGAAGCGCTTTTGGGCGACCTGCCATTCGGGATCGATGCCGACGTCACCACCTTCATCGCCGGTGAGGTCAAGGCGGCGATCGAAGCCGGTGTGCAGGTGGCGCTGGTGGTGGGCGGCGGCAACATCTTTCGCGGCGAAGGGCTGGCCCGCGCCGGTATGGACCGGGTGACGGGCGACCACATGGGCATGCTGGCCACCGTCATCAACGCGCTGGCGCTGCAGGACGCCATCGAACGTGCCGGCGTTGAAGTGCGGGTAATGAGCGCCCTGAAGATCAATCAGGTGTGCGAAGACTACATTCGCCGTCGCGCGATTCGTCATCTTGAAAAAGGGCGGGCAGTGATCTTTGCCTCCGGCACCGGCAACCCGTTTTTCACCACCGACTCGGCGGCCGCACTGCGCTCGGTGGAAGTGGGCGCCGATCTGTTGCTCAAGGCCACCCTGGTCGATGGCGTCTACACCGCCGATCCCAAGAAAGACCCGACCGCGACGCGCTACCGCACGCTGACCTACGACGAGGCGCTGAACCGCCGCCTCGGGGTGATGGATCAGACCGCGCTGGTGATGGCGCGCGACCACCGCATGACCCTGTGTGTCTACGAAATGGCGCGCCCCGGTGCGTTGATGCAGATCCTCAGCGGCGACGAAAACACCGGCACCTACGTGCGCGTATGAACACTTCGGCAATCATTTCGCCGATGATGCCGTCCCAGATGTTTGTGTTGGAACCGAGATAGCCATGGACCTCAACCAGTTGAAGCGCGATATCGAAGCGCGCATGACCAAATCCATCGACACCCTGGCCTCGCAGCTGTTGCGGCTGCGCACCGGCCGGGCCAATCCCGCGCTGCTGGATCACGTGCGGGTCGATTACTACGGGTCGGATGTGCCGATTTCGCAGGTGGCCAACGTGGTGGTCGAAGACGCCCGCACCCTGTCGATCACGCCCTGGGAGCGGACCATGATCGCCGCCATCGAAAAGGCGATCATGAAGTCCGATCTGGGCCTGACGCCCAATACCGCCGGCGCGACGATGCGCATCAACATGCCGCCGCTGACCGAAGAACGCCGTCGCGATCTGGTCAAGGTGGTGAAGAGCGAAGTCGAGCAGACCCGCGTCACCATTCGCGGGGTGCGCCGCGACGCCAACACCTCGATCAAGGACGCGGTGAAGGCGAAGACCTTGACCGAAGACGACGAAAAGCGCGCCGAAGCCGATATCCAGAAACTCACCGACCTGTACATCAGCAAGGCCGACGATGTGGGCGCGGCCAAAGAAAAAGAACTGATGGCGGTCTGAGCCTCTCACGTATGCCGGTTGTGCCCGCTCCCGCGATTCCGCAGCACGTCGCCATCGTCATGGATGGCAATGGCCGCTGGGCGGCAGGCCATGGCCGCATCCGTACGGTCGGGCATCGGGTCGGCGGCGCCACGGTGCGGGCCGCGATTGAGTTCGCCCGTCAACGCGGCCTCCGGGTGCTGACGCTTTACGCGTTCTCGCAAGAAAACTGGTCGCGGCCCGAGGCCGAGGTCCGGGTCCTGATGCGGCTGTTTGCCCGCGCCTTTCGTCAGGAAGTGGCTGCGCTGCACGCCCAGCAGGTGCGCCTTCGCTTCATCGGTGCGCGCACCCGCCTCAGCCCGGCCCTGCTGCAGGCCATGGAGGCGGCCGAAGCGCTGACCGTGGACAACACCGCGCTGGAAGTCGTGATCGCCATCGATTACGGCGGTCAATGGGACATCTGCCAGGCCGCGCAGCGCTGCGCGGATGACGGCATTCCGGTAAGCCCCGAAGCCGTCACGGCGCGACTGAGCACCCGCGACCTGCCCGACGTCGATCTGCTGATCCGCACCGGCGGCGAGCGGCGGCTCAGCAATTTCCTGCTCTGGCAGGCGGCCTACGCCGAGCTGTACTTCACCGACATTCTCTGGCCGGCCTTCGACCACGCCGCGTTCGAGGCGGCGCTGCGGTGGTTCGCAAGCCGTGAGCGGCGCTTTGGAGCCGTGCCCTGTGCCGGTTCGTCAACGGCAATCGCGAGACCCGCGGCGCGGGCGGCGCGCGCCTGATGCTGCGGCAACGGGTGCTCACCGCAGTGGTGCTGCTGGCGCTGCTGCTGGCCACGATTTTCATGGCGCCCAGCGCCATGCTGGTGGCGGTGTTCGCGCTGGTCGGCGCCATTGCCGCGCGGGAATGGGCGGCGCTGTCCACGTGGGCGCGCGCACCCTCGGTGGCCTTGGGCTACGCCGCACTGAGCTTCGGGCTGGTGATGCTCGCCTGGTGGGTGCACACGCGCTCTGCGGCGTGGCTGCCGGCGCTGCTTGGCCTTTCGCTGCTGAACTGGCTTTGGGTGGCCTGGGCGCTTGCCGGGTATCCGCAACGGGTCAGGCCCAGCGTCCAGTCGCGGTGGGGCATCGTGCAGGGCCTGATTCTGGTGGTACCGACCATCGTCGCCTGTGGCCACTTGCAGGCCCGGCCCGAGGGGGCATGGTGGCTGCTGTTCGCCCTGTTTCTGGTGTTTGCGGCCGATGTGGGGGCCTACTTCGCGGGGCGTCGCTTCGGTCGTCACAAGCTGGCGCCGCTGATCTCGCCCGGCAAGACCCGCGAAGGCGCGGTGGGCGGCTTGCTGCTCTGCGGCGTATGGGCCGGTGTGGGCCTGTGGCTGTTCAAGCTGACCGGCGGTCCGGCCTTGGGGTTTGTGCTGCTCTGTGCCGTCATCGGGGGCTTTTCGATCTTGGGCGACCTGTTCGAAAGCGCCTGCAAGCGCATCGCCAACGTCAAGGACAGCGGCAACATTCTGCCCGGCCACGGCGGCATGCTGGACCGTATCGACAGCGTCGTGGCCGCAGTCCCGCTGTTCGTGCTGGGCCTGATGGCGCTGGGACTGGCATGAAGCAACTGGTCGTGCTGGGCGCCACCGGATCGGTCGGTCGCGCCACCCTGGACGTCGCCGGCCAGCACCCCGACCAGGTGCAGGTGCTGGCGCTCACCGCGCATACCGACGTCGCCGCCATGGTGCGTCTTTGCCGGCAGCATCGGCCCCGGCTTGCGGTGATGGCCGACGCCACCGCGGCGCGGGCACTGGCCGAGGCGCTGAGGGGCGAGTCCATCGAGGTCATGGCCGGCATGGAGGGGCTGACGGCGGCGGCGGCATTGCCGGCGGCGACCGAGGTGATGTCGGCCATCGTCGGCGCGATTGGCCTGCGACCGACCCTGGCGGCGATCAACGCCGGCAAGAAGGTGATGATCGCCAACAAGGAGCCGTTGGTGATGGCGGGGCCGATGATCATGTCGGCGGCCCGCGCCAGCGGCGCCGTGATCCTGCCCATCGACTCCGAGCACAACGCGCTGTTCCAGTGCCTGCCGCCGGGTTATCGCTGCGGCACCCCGCCGCAGGGCATCGCGCGGCTGGTATTGACCGCCTCGGGTGGCCCGTTCCGTGGCTGGTCGGCCGAGGCCATGGCGTCGGTGACCCCCGCGCAGGCGGTCAAGCATCCCAACTGGGTGATGGGGCAGAAGATCTCGGTCGACTCCGCCAGCATGATGAACAAGGGTCTGGAGCTGATCGAGGCCGCCGCCCTGTTCTCGGTCACGGCCGACCAACTGGAGGTCATGGTCCATCCGCAAAGCACCATTCATTCCATGGTGACCTATGTCGACGGCTCCACCCTCGCGCAGCTGGGCAGCCCTGACATGCGCATTCCCATTGCCCACGCACTGGCGTGGCCGCAGCGCTGGTCGGTCGACGTGCCGGCGCTGGACCTGCTGGCCCTGTCGCGGCTCGACTTCGAAGCGCCCGATCGCCATGCCTTCCCCTGTCTTGCCCTGGCCGAAGCCACCCTGCGACAGGGCGGTATTGCGCCGGTGGTACTGAACGCCGCGAACGAAATGGCGGTCGAAGCGTTTCTGGCCGGGCGGTTGCCCTTCATGGGAATTCCAGCAGTGATCAGCGAGATGCTTGAAACTGTGGCGTCCGCCCCGACCGCAGGGCTGGAACACGTGATGGCGATTGACGCGGAAACCCGCGCGCGCGCCGCCGCGTACGTGCAGACGAGGAGCGTTGGATGATGGATGTCATGTGGTCAATCGCCGGGTTTCTGGTGGCCATCGGCGTGCTGGTGGCGTTTCACGAATTTGGCCATTACTGGGTCGCGCGACGCTGTGGCGTCAAGGTGCTGCGTTTCTCGATCGGCTTTGGCAAGCCGCTGTTGACGCGGCGTGCCGCCGACGGCGTGGAATGGGTGGTCTCAGCCATTCCGCTGGGCGGTTACGTCAAGATGCTCGACAGCCGCGAAGGCGAGGTGCCCGAGCACGAGCGCCATCTGGCGTTTGACGCGCAGCCGGTGGGCAAGCGCGCGATGATCGTCGCGGCCGGCCCGGTGTTCAATTTCATTCTGGCCATTGCCTTTTACTGGCTGATTTTCGTGATCGGCGTCGAGGGCATGCGCCCCATGATCGCCGCGCCCACCGCCGACAGCATTGCGGCGCAGGCCGGGTTGAAGGCCGGTGACGAAATCATGACCCTGGGCGGCAAGGACATTGCCACCTGGGAAGTGCTGCACACCGAACTGATCGATCAGGCCCTCAATGGCGAACCGGTGGTGGCCGCGGTGCGCAGCACCGGCGGATCGACCCGGCAGGTGACGCTGGCCCTGCACCATGCGCGGATCGACCCGGCGTATCTGTTTGACGACCTTGGGCTGCGCCCCTACGAACCCCCCATCGCGCCGGTGCTGGAATCGGTGATGCCGGGCGAGGCGGCCGACCGCGCAGGGTTGCAGGCGGGTGACCGGCTTCTGTCGGTCGATGGCCAGACCATCGTGTCCTGGCAGGACTGGGCGCGCTGGGTGCGTGACCGCGCCGGCGCGGTCGTGCAGCTCGAATTCGAGCGGCAAGGGCAGGTGATGCAACGCGAAGTGATCATCGGCGAGGTCAATTCCGTGGGCCGCTTCGGCGCCAGCGTGGCCGTGTCCCCCGAGATGTGGCAGGATTTGCGCGCTGAACATCGTCGCGGTCCAGTCGAATCAGTGCAGGCGGCCGTGGCGCGGACCTGGCAGATGTCGGCACTGACCCTGAAGATGATGGGCCGCATGGTCACCGGCGACGTGTCAGTCAAGAACGTCAGTGGACCGATCCAGATTGCGCAAGTGGCGGGTTTCTCGGCACAGGTTGGCCTGGTGTCGTTTTTGGGTTTTCTGGCGATCGTGAGCATCAGCCTGGGCGTGTTGAACCTGCTGCCCGTGCCCATGCTCGATGGTGGTCATCTGTTGTATTACGCGGTTGAGGCAGTGAAGGGGTCGCCGGTTTCCGATCAGACCATGGAGATGGGGGCGCGAGTGGGCCTGCTGATGTTGGCAGGGCTGATGAGTCTCGCGTTCTATAACGATATCGCCCGCTTGTTGTCCTGACGTTCGATCCACTTATTAAAAAAGCGAAGACCCGTCGATGGGGTTGATGAAAAATTTCCTGAACAGCAGCGCATTTGCGCTGGCCTGCCTGCTTTTCGCAGGAGCGGCACAAGCCTTTACGCCCTTTGTCGTGCGCGAGATTCGTGCCGAAGGATTGGTGCGGCTTGAACTCGGCACGCTGCTGACCTACCTGCCGTTGTCCGAGGGCGACGAGATCAACACCGTCAGCGCCCGGCAGGCGATCCGCTCGCTGTACGCCACCGGCCTGTTCGAAGACGTGCAGCTCGACAAGGACGGCGACGCGCTGGTCATCCGCGTGACCGAGCGGCCGGCGATCGTCCGCTTCGAGATCGAAGGCAACAGCAAGGTCGGCGGCGATGAGCTCGACAAGTCGCTGAAGGAACTGGGGCTCGCCGAAGGTGAGCTGTTCCGTCGCGAACTGCTCGACCAGGTGCAGCAGGAGCTGGAGCGCCAATACTTTGCGAACGGCTATTACGACGTCCAGATCGACACCACGCTGGACTTCCAGGCCAACAACCGCGTCGCCATCAAGGTCGACGTGATCGAAGGCAGCCAGGCACGCATCCGCGGCATCAACCTGTTGGGCAACGAGGCCTTCACCCGCGAAGAACTCCTCGACCAGTTCGCCCTCAAGGCCACGCACGGTCGTCTGTTCCAGTCCTCGGACCGATACTCGCGCCAGCAACTCGGGGGCGATCTCGAAACCCTGCAATCGTATTATCAGGATCGCGGGTTTCTGACCGCCGAGATCAGCTCGGTGCAGGTGGCGCTGACGCCAGATCGCGATGCGATCTACATCACCGTGAACGTCGAAGAAGGCGAGATCTACACCGTTAAGGACACCCGTTTCAGCGGTGAAACCATCATCAACGCGCGCTTCCTCGAGCGCTTCCTGTCGACCCGCGCCGGCGATCGCTTCTCCCGCCGCGCCGCCACCGAGAGCGCCGATCGCATCGAAGTCGCCCTGTCAGACATCGGCTATGCCTTTGCCAAGGTCACTCCGCTCCCCGAAGTCGACGAAGAAAACCTCGAGGTGACGCTGAACTATCTGGTTGAACCCGGCAAGCGCGCCTATGTGCGGCGCATCGAGTTCAGGGGCAACGTGTCCACCAACGATCGCACCTTGCGTCGTGAAATGCGTCAACTCGAAGCCGCGCCGTTCTCGAAGAGCGCGATCGAGCGTTCGCGCGTGCGTCTTTCGCGCCTGCCCTTTTTGCAGGCGGTCGAGGTCGAGACGGTGCCGGTGCCCGGCAGCGACGATCTGGTCGACATCGTCTTCAGCATGGAGGAGCGTCCGCCCGGCTCGGTGCAGTTCGGCATTGGCTTCTCGGGTTCGCAGGGCTTCCTGGTGACCGGGCAGGTGACGCACACCAATTTCCTCGGTACCGGCAACCGCATCGAGGTGGGGGTCGAGCAGAACGTGATCTCCAAGAGCGTCAGTGGCTCGTGGACCAACCCTTACTTCACCCAGGATGGCATCAGCCAGACGGTTTCGGGGTTCTACCGCGAGTCCGAATCGGTGATTCGTTTCAGCTCGGGGTTCAACACCAATGTGGTCGGCGCGGCATTGACTTACGGTATTCCGCTGTCGGAATTCTCGGCATTCCGCCTCGGGGCCGGGATCGATCAAACCGCAATCGAGACCTTCCCGAACGCGTCCTCGGATGAAATTCTGCGGTTCGCCATCGAAAACGGCACCAAGTTCACCAATGTGGACCTGCGCACCGGGCTCACCTTCGACAGCCGTAACCGGACCTTCTTCGCCACGCGTGGGGCCTTGCACCAGTTGAACCTCGACGTGGTGATTCCCGGCAGTGACATCGAGACCTACACGCTCAGCTACCGTGCGCAGCACTATGTGCCGATCTACCGAGGCGTGTTCCTCGAGATCAATGGCAGCGCGGCCATGATCGACAATTACAGCGGTGACGGTCAGGTACCGCCCTACAACAACTTCTTTGCCGGTGGCCCGCGCACGGTGCGCGGCTACCAGGATGGCTCGCTGGGGCCGCGTGACACCCCCTTCAACAACCCGTTCGGCGGCACGGTACGCACCACCGTTCAGAACGAGTTGGTGATTCCGCTGCCGTTTGAAGCCGATGGCAAGTCCACGCGCTTCTCCCTGTTCTTCGACATCGGCAGCGTCTTTGCCGAACCGCGCGATTTCGACACCGCCGAACTGCGGCAGTCGGCCGGCGTCGCGTTCCAGTGGTTCACGCCGTTCCTCGGGCTGCTGGACCTGTCGTACGGGTTCCCGCTCAATGACGAGGTGGGTGACGAGGTGGACCGTTTCCAGATCTCCTTCGGTTCAGGGTTCTAACGCGGTTGCGACCGCATCATGTTTGTCCTCTCAACTTCTTTACACGAGTAATTGACCATGCTTCAGAAAATTGTCACCGTCGGCGCGTTGTTCACGGCCCTGGTTGTTGCCCCCATGAGCGTTCACGCGCAGGGCAAGATCGGTGCGATCCGCACCGCCGACATCGTGCTTGAATCGCCGCAGTTCAAAGCCGGTGCCGAGCGCATGAAGTCCGAGTTTGAGCGGCGTCAGAACGACCTCCAGGCCAATGCCAAGAAATTCCAGGAAGACGTCGAAAAGTTTCAGCGCGAAGCCGACTTCATGGCCAACGACGCACGCGCCGCGCGCGAGAAAGACCTCAATTCACGCCGCATCGACCTTGGCCTGCAGCAGCGTCAGTTGCAGGAAGACATCCAGAACCGCGACCGCGAACTGACCCAGCAGATGCGTGAGCGCATCAATGCCGTCATCGTCGAAGTGGCGAAGGAACTGAAGTACGACCTCGTCGTGCAGGATCCCGCGTTCGCCAGCGATGCGATGGACATCACCGACGAAGTGCTGAAGCGCCTCAAAGCCAAGCCATAAGGGCTGCGTCATGGCGGTCTGGACAGCCGCGCAACTGGCGCATCGCTTCGATCTTGAACTGCGCGGTGACGGTCAGCAGTCGGTGACCGGGGTGTGTACCCTCACGCCCGGCCGGCCCGGCCACCTGAGCTTTCTCGCCAATCCGAAATACCGCAGCGTGCTGCGGGACACGGCGGCGTCGGTGGTGGTGCTCGGACCGCGTGACGCCGACAGCTACAGCGGCACGGCCCTGGTGGCGCGTGATCCTTATCTGGCGTTTGCGCGCGTCTCGGCGCTGTTCGATGTTCAGCCGCCGTGCCTGCCGGGCGTTCATCCGTCTGCCGTGATCGACCCGTCTGCCCGGGTCGATGCGGCCGCCGAGATCGGTCCCTTCGTGGTGATCGACGCGGGTGCCACCGTCGGTGCGGGTGCTCGCATTGCGGCGCACAGCCATATCGGGCTTAACGCCTCGGTCGGTGAGGGCACCCGGCTGGAAGGGCGCAACTGGATCGGGCCGAACTGCGTGGTCGGGGCGCGTTGTCGCCTGAACGCCGGCTGCGTGATCGGCGCCCGCGGCTTCGGTCTGGCGCCGACGCCCGAGGGTTGGGAAGAAGTGCCCCAGCTTGGGCGCGTGGTGATTGGCGATGATGTCGAAATTGGCGCCAACACCTGTGTGGATCGCGGCGCCATCGATGACACGGTGATCGAAACCGGCGCCAAGCTCGATGATCTGGTGATGATCGCCCACAACTGCCGCATCGGCGCGCGCACCGCGATCGCGGCACAGACCGGCATTGCCGGCTCCACGCAGGTGGGCGCCCGTTGTCTGATCGGCGGGTCGGTGGGGATCTCTGGCCACCTGCTGATCGGTGACGACGTGGTGCTGCTGGGGCGCAGCATGGTCACGCACTCGCTGCCGGAAAAGGGAACGTATGGCTCAGGCTGGCCGGTGGTGCCGGCCCGCGAGTGGCGGAAGCAGGTTGCGCGCATGCGCCGCCTGGACCGCACCGAGGCAAAAATCAAGCGGCTGGAGGCCAGGCTGGGCCTGGCCTCAGAGCCCGAACAGGAAGGGGAACCCACATGATTGAAGCGCGCGATATTTTGAAGATGCTGCCGCATCGCTATCCATTTCTGCTGGTGGATCGCGTGCTCAGTCACACCAATGATGAATTGGTGGCCATCAAGAACGTCACGTTCAACGAGCCCTTCTTTCCTGGCCATTTTCCGGGCGAACCGACGATGCCGGGGGTGTTGATGCTCGAAGCCATGGCCCAGGCCTGCGGGCTGCTGGCGGTGATTCGCAGTGGCGTGCGCTCCGACTCCGGGCTGATTCTGTATTTCGCCGGCATCGACAACGCCCGGTTCAAACGCCCGGTCATCCCTGGCGATCAGCTGCGCTTCGAGGTGCAGTTGGTCAAGCAGAAGCGCGACATCTGGAAGTTCACCGCCAAGGCCCTGGTCGGCAGCGATCTGGCCTGCTGCGCCGAGCTCATGTGTGTGCTGCGCCATCCCGACAAGATGCAGGAAGGGGCTTGATGTCGAGGATTCACCCGACGGCCATCGTCGATTCCAGCGCCGAGATCGATGCCTCGGTTGAAGTGCGCGCCTATGCCGTGATCGGGCCCAAGGTCGTGATTGGCGCCGACAGCGTCATTCACAGCCACGCGGTGCTCGATGGACCGATGACCCTGGGGGCGCGCAACGAGGTGTATTCGTTTGCGTCCATCGGCGCGCTGTCGCAGGACATCTCGGCCAAACGTGACGATCCGACCGGCACCGTGATCGGCGATGACAATGTCATCCGCGAGTACGTGTCGATCCAGCGCGGCACCCTGAAAGAGTGGGACACCAAACAGGGCCAGACGCGCATCGGCTCGCGCAACCTGATCATGAATTACTGCCACATCGCGCACGACTGCGTGCTGGGCAACGACATCATCATGGCCAACAACGCCAGCCTGGCCGGACATGTCGAGCTGGGTGATTTCGTCGGTCTCGGCGGCTATACCTTGGTCTATCAGTTCTGCCGCATTGGTGCGCACGCCTTCACCGCGTTTTCAGCCGGCGTGGACGGCGACATTCCGCCGTTCATGCTGGCGCACGGCAATCCGGCAAAAGTGCGGACCGTGAACAAGACCGGCCTGAAGCGTCGCGGATTCAGCGCCGAACAGATCGAGGGCATCGAAGACGTGTTCAAGCGCATCTATCGCTCCGGCGCACCGATGGCCGACGTGCGGGCGCAGATTGCCGCGCTTGCCGCCGCCGGTGACGACGCGGCCATGACCGCAATCGCCAGCTTCCTGGAAGGCGGGAAGCGACCGCTGGCGCGATGAAGCTGGCCTTTGTTGCGGGCGAACTGTCGGGCGACCAGCTGGGCGGCGCCATCATTGAGGCGCTGCGCCGCGAGCGGCCCGACATTGACTGCTTCGGCCTGACCGGGCCGCGCATGGAGGCGGCAGGCTGTCGCAGCCTGGGCAGCATCGAGCAACTGTCGCTGATGGGCCTGGCCGAGATTCTGCCGGCGCTGCCGCGACTGTTCCGGCTGCGTGCGAGGTTGATCGACCAGATCGTCGCGGCGCAGCCCAATGCGGTGGTCAGCATCGACGCGCCCGATTTCAACCTGGGCCTGCAGCAGCGCCTGCGCGAACGCGGCCTGCACACCGTGCACGTGGTCAGCCCCACCATCTGGGCGTGGCGTGCAGGTCGCATCAAGGGCATTCGGCGCGCGGTCCAGCAGATGCTGTGTCTGTTTCCTTTCGAGCCGGCGCATTACGCCGGCAGCGGCGTGCGGGCCGATTTCATCGGCCATCCCCTGGCGGACGAAATTCAGGCGGCGCCCGACACGTCCACCGCGCGCGCGCACCTGGGGCTGGCCGACCGCCTCACGCTGGCGGTGTTGCCGGGCTCGCGCGGTGGCGAAGTGCGGCATCTCGCGCCGGTGTTCGCGCAGACCGTTGCGCGTCTCAGTGCAGCCCTGCCGGGGCTGCAGGTGGTGACGCCGGTGGCCAAGTCGGCACTGCGCGAGGGGCTTGCCGCGCAGATTCGGCAGTGGGCCCCGAACGCCGACTGGCGGCTGATCGACGGCCAGGCCCATCAGGCCCTGGCGGCGGCCAACGCCGTGCTGCTGGCCTCGGGCACCGCCACGCTGGAAACCCTGCTGGTGGGGCGCGCCATGGTGGTGGGCTATCGCACCGCGCCCTTAACCGCCTGGTTGATGATCAAGGGCGGCTTGCTCAAGACCCGCCACGTCAGCCTGCCCAACCTGCTGAGTCGCATCCCCACCGTGCCGGAGCGTTTGCAGGCCGAATGCAATCCGCTGCGTCTGGCGGCCGATGTGATGCCCCTGCTCGTGGACGGCGCCGCGCGACAGGTGCAGCTCGACGCCTTCGCCGACGTGCGCCAACAACTTGCCGTGGGGGCCGCCGCGCAGGCCGCACGGGCCATTCTCAGCGGCCTGGCCGCGCGACCATGAGCGTGCTGCTGCGGGTCGCCGGCGTGGATGAGGCCGGGCGCGGATGCCTGGCCGGGCCGGTGGTGGCGGCCGCCGTGGTGCTGGCCGGGCCCATCGCGGGCCTGCGTGACTCCAAGCGCCTGAGCGCCGCCGCACGGGCGCGGCGCGCAGTGCAGATCAAGGCCGAGGCGCTGGCCTGGGGCATCGGCCAGGCCAGCGTGATCGAGATCGACACCCTCAACATTCTCCAGGCCAGCCTGCTGGCGATGCGCCGCGCCGTGGCTGCGCTGCCGTGGGTGCCCGACGCGGTCGAGATCGACGGCAACCAGGACCCGGACGGGGGCTGGCCGACCACCTGCTGGATCGGCGGCGACGACTTGCGGCCGGCGATCATGGCGGCCAGTATCCTCGCCAAGACCACGCGGGATGAGTGGATGCTGGAGCTGGACGCACGCAACCCTGAATATGGTTTTGCCCTGCACAAGGGCTACGGCACGCCGCAGCATCTTGCGGCACTGGCGGCGCGCGGCCCCGGCGTGCATCACCGCATGAGCTTCGCCCCCTGCCAGCGCGCCCGGGCCGCGTTCGCGGCATGACCGGTTTCGTCCATCTGCGGCTGCACACCGAGTACGCCCTGACCGACGGCACGGTGCGTGTCGAGCCACCCAAGCGCAAGGGTGGCGGGCAGGGCGACACCCTGCTGACCCGCGCGGCGGCGCTGGGGTTCGTGGCGGTTGCGGTCACCGACCCGACCAACGTCTACGCCACGGTCAAGTTTTACAAGGGCGCCGAGGCGGTGGGCATCAAGCCGGTGGTCGGCTGTGATCTGTGGATCGCCCCGGAACTGCCGACCGATGCGCCGTCGCGCCTCACCGTGCTGGTGCAGAACGACACCGGTTTTCGCAACCTGTCGGCGATGCTCTCGGCCGCCTACATCGACGGCCAGTCCCGCGGACGTGCCTGCGTGTCGCGGGCACGACTGCAGGCGCATCATCAGGGCCTGATCGCGCTCACCGGCCGCGACGGTGCACTCTTCCGCGCGGCCGCCGCCGATCAGGTCGGCCCTGCGCTGGCCGCCCTCGACGAACTCCAGGCCCTGTTCGGTGACCGGCTGTATCTGGACATCTGCCGCTGCGACCGGCCGGGGGATGAAGACTGGGTGCAGCAGGCCGTCGCCCTGTCGAAGCTGCGCGGCGTGCCGGTGGTGGCCACCAACGACGTGCGCTTTCTCACCCGCGACGACTTCGAGTCGCACGAGGCGCGCGTCTGCATTGCCGAAGGGCGGGTGCTGGCCGATCCCAAGCGACCGCGCCCCTACTCGCCGGAGCAATACCTCAAGTCGCCGGAAGAAATGGCCGAGCGCTTCGCCGATGTGCCCGAGGCGCTGGAAAACAGCGTGCACATCGCGCGGCGCTGCACCCTGACCCTGTCGTTCGGCACCTATCACCTGCCCAAATTTCCGGTGCCGGACGGCGGCCCGCCCGACGCCTACCTGCGTGCCCGCGCCGAGCAGGGTCTGGCCGAGCGGTTCCCCGACGGACTGCCGCAGGGCCGCGCCGACGAGTACCGCCAGCGCCTGGACTACGAGCTGGGCATCATCGAAAAGATGGGCTTCGCCGGATACTTTCTGGTGGTCGCCGACTTCATTCAGTGGGCCAAGGAAAACGGCTGCCCGGTGGGGCCCGGCCGTGGCTCGGGCGCCGGCTCGCTGGTGGCCTATGCCATCCGCATCACCGACCTTGATCCGCTGCCGTTCAATCTGCTGTTCGAGCGCTTCCTCAATCCCGAACGCGTGTCGATGCCCGACTTCGACATCGACTTCTGCATGGACAACCGCGACCGCGTCATCCAGTACGTGGCCGAGCGTTATGGGCGCGACCGGGTCGGGCAGATCATCACCTACTCCACCATGGCCGCGCGCGGCGTGGTGCGGGACGTCTGCCGCGTGCTCGGCCACGGCTATGGCTTTGGCGACCGGCTGGCCAAACTGATCCCCGGCACCCCCGGCGCCACCCTGGCCGACGCCATGGACGAGGTGCCGGAGCTCAAGCAGGCCTACGCGCAGGATGAAGAGATCCGCATGGTGCTCGACCTGGCGCTGTCGCTGGAGGGCGTGACCCGCGGCGTCGGCGTGCACGCCGGCGGCGTGGTGATTGCGCCCGAGCCGCTGACCACCTATTGCCCGCTCTACTGCGAAGCCGGCGGTGGCGGCCTGCGCACCCAGTTCGACATGAAGGACCTGGAAACCATCGGGCTGGTCAAGTTCGATTTTCTGGGCCTGAAAACCCTCACGGTGATCGAGGAGGCGGTGCAGACCATCGCCCGCAGCGGAACCACCCTCAATGTCCTCGAGATTCCCATCGACGACGCCGAGACCTACGCCCTTTACGCCAGCGGCGAGACTTCGGCGGTGTTCCAGATGGAATCGCCGGGCATGCAGAAGGCCGCGCGTGACCTCAAGCCCGACTGTTTCGAAGACATCGTGGCGCTGGTGTCCTTGTACCGACCCGGCCCCATGGACCTGATTCCCGAATACTGCGCGCGCAAGCGCGGCGACGCGCCGGTTGAATATCTGCACCCCGAGATGGAGCCGGTGCTGGCGCCGACCTACGGCATCTTCGTGTACCAGGAGCAGGTCATGCAGATGTCGCAGCGCATGGCCGGCTACACCCTGGGCGGCGCCGACCTGTTGCGCCGCGCCATGGGCAAGAAAAAAGCCGATGAAATGGCCACCCAGCGCAGCATCTTCGAGGCAGGCGCCGAAGCGCGGGGCATCAGCGGCGACATCGCCAGCGGCGTGTTCGACCTGATGGAGAAGTTCGCCAATTACGGCTTCAACAAATCGCACGCCGCCGCTTACGCGCTGGTCAGCTATCAAACGGCGTGGTTGAAGCGGCATTACCCGGCCGAGTTCATGGCGGCGGTGCTGTCCTGCGAAATGGCGCACACCGAAACCATCGTCGTCATGCGCGACGAAGCGCTGCGCATGGGGCTGGACCTGCTGCCGCCCGACATCAACCGCAGTGAAGTGCGCTTTTCAGTCGCCGGCCCGCGTCAGGTGCGTTACGGGCTGGGCGCGATTCGCGGCGTCGGCGAGGGTGCGCTGGAGTCGATGCTTGCCGCGCGCGCCGCTGGCGGGCCGTTCACCGACCTGTTTGATTTTTGCCACCGCATCGACCTCAAGCGTGCCAACAGGCGCGTGCTCGAAGCCCTGATCGGCAGTGGCAGCCTCGATGGCCTGGGCCTCAATCGCGCCTCGCTGCTCGCGACCCTGCCCGCCGCCATCGGCATGGCCGAACAGGCCGCCAATGCCGCCGACAGCGGCCAGGTCGATCTGTTCGGCGGGGGCGATGCCGCCAGCGTGCCGGTCGTGGCCGCCACCGAAGTGGATGATTTCACCGAACGGCAGCGCCTCGACAAAGAGCGCGAAACCCTGGGCTTCTACCTCTCGGGCCATCCCATAGACGCCTACCGCGACCTGGTGGACAAGGTCTGCTCGGGCCGGCTGCGCGCGTTGATCGCCGCCCAGGGCGTGCCGCCGCCGCCCGGCCCCGATGGCAAGACCGCGTGGCAGCCGCGCACCCGCGTCATGTTCGCCGCGTGGGTGACCGACCTGCGCTTCTTCAAGGGCGATGCCAGCGCCGACGGCCGCGGCGGCCGCGCCAGCTACAAGGTCACGCTCGACGACCAGGGCATGCAGATCAGCGTCTGGGTCGATGCCGAGCGCTGGCCGGCCTACCAGCATCGCGTCAAGGTCGACCGGCTGGTGTTCACCGTGGCCGAGTTGGGCTACTCGCCGGCGCGCGAAGGGCGCGAGGCCGAACCCCGGCTGTTCAATCCGGAATTTTTCACGCTTGACCAGGTGTATGCCGATCACGCCCAGCGCCTGACGCTGCACTGGCGCCGCCCTGCGGGTGAGGTGGTGGCCCTGCGCCGCGTGCTCAGCGATGCCCGCGATCCGGCGGGCGTTCCGGTCACGGTCAGGCTTGACCTGCCGGTGGGCCAGGCGCTGCTCGACCTGCCGCGCGAATGGCACCTGCGCCTCACCGACGCGCTGCTGCAGAGTCTGGTGACCTGGTTGGGCGACGACGCGCTGGAGATCAGCTATCGCGCCTACGTGGCGCCGGTGGTCGAGGGACGACGGCAACGCAACGCCCACTTCGTCGCAGCCGATGATGAGGAATAATACCGACATGAAACCGACCTACCTCGACTTCGAACAGCCCATCGCGGAACTTGATCAGCGGATCGAGGATCTGCGCTTCTCCACCGCCGGGCGCGGCGTGGACCTCAATGAAGAGATCACCCGGCTTGAGGCCAAGAGCCGCGAGTTGACGGCGCAGATCTTCGGCCAACTCACGCCCTGGCAGGTGGCCCAGGTGGCGCGGCATCCGCAGCGCCCGTATTCGCTGGACTACCTGCAGCACCTGTTCACCGATTGGGAAGAACTGCACGGCGACCGGCATTTTCGTGATGACCCGAGCATGATCTGCGGCGTGGCGCGCTTCGAAGGCCGCGCCTGCGTGGTGCTGGGCCAGCAGAAGGGGCGCGATGCCAAGGAGCGCGTCTATCGCAACTTCGGCATGCCCAAGCCCGAGGGTTACCGCAAGGCGCTGCGCCTGATGCAGCTGGCCGAGCGCTTCCACCTGCCCATCTTCACCTTCATCGACACGCCGGGCGCCTATCCCGGCATCGGTGCCGAAGAGCGCAACCAGTCCGAGGCCATTGCCCGCAACCTGTTCGAGATGGCGCGGCTGCGCACGCCGGTGATCGCCACGGTAATTGGCGAAGGCGGCTCGGGCGGGGCGCTGGCCATCGGCGTGGCCGATCACGTGATCATGCTCAGCAACAGCATCTACTCGGTGATTTCGCCCGAGGGCTGCGCGTCGATCCTGTTCAAGAGCGCCGCACGTGCGCCCGAGGCGGCCGAGGCAATGAAGATCACCGCGCAGGACCTGCTGGGCCACAAGCTCATTGACGAAATCGTGGCCGAGCCGCTGGGCGGCGCGCACCGCGACGTGCCCGCCACCATGGAGTCCCTGCGCCTGCGTCTGAGTGCGGCGTTTGAAGGCCTGCGCGCAATGCCCATGACCCAGCTCGCCGAACGGCGGCACCAGCGTCTGATGAGCTTCGGGGCGTTCGAACTGGTCCCGGCCTGAACCCAGTGGCGCCATGGGCCGGCCGGTGACCGCGGCGCTGGGCCTCGCGCTGCACCCGCCGCCGGCCCCGCATCTGGTCGTGGCGCTGTCGGGCGGTCGCGACTCGGTCAGCCTGCTGCACGCCCTGGTCGCGCAGCGGACGGGCGCGGTCAGCGCAGTGCACGTGCACCATGGCCTGCAGGCGGCCGCCGACCGGTTTGCCGCACATTGCGAAGCGATCTGCGCCGCCTGGAAGGTGCCCTTGCTCGTGCGGCAGGTCGCCGTGACCCGCAGCGGTGACGGGCTGGAAGCCGATGCGCGCCGCGCCCGCTACGCCGCTCTGGCCGAGGCCGTGCCGCCGGCGGCGGTGCTGGTGACCGCGCACCACGCGGGTGATCAGGCCGAGACAGTCTTGATGCGCGTGCTGCGCGGCACTGGCCCCGACGGTCTGGCGGGCATGCGTGTGCAGGGCGTCACCGCCCACGGCACGCCGGTCTGGCGACCGTGGCTGTCGATCACGCCGCAGCAGATTGCCGCGTACGCGCAGTCACAGGCGCTGGTGTGGATCGACGATCCCCACAATGAGGACCCCGCGTTCACCCGCGTCTGGCTGCGGCGGCATCTGCTGCCTCAAATCGAGACCCGCTATCCCGCCGCGCAGGCGGCGCTCGTCCGGCTGGCCGGGTTGATGGCCGAGCGTGCGCCCGCGCCAGAGACCGTGATCGAGCGGCAGACCGACTGGGGCCGCTGCTGGCCGCTGGACGCGGCCGCGCGATTGCCCGAGCCCGAACGGCGCGAGGCGCTGCGGGGCTGGCTGCGCAGCCGTCTCGGCCAGGTGCCGTCGGCCGCGATGCTGGCGCGCGTGGAGCGCGAAGTGGTCCGCGCAGGCCGCGGCCGGCATCCGGCCCTGCGGATTCGCGGGGTCACCTTGCGGCGCCACCGACAGGGGCTTTACGCCACCGATGATCTCTTGCCGTTGCGGCCGCGCGTGTGGTCCGGAACGGCGGGGGTCGAACTGCCCGGCTGGGGGTGCTTCACCGCAGACACGGCGCCCGAGGCGCCGCTGACCGTGCGGGCCGCTCGGCCGGGTGAGCGCATCAGGCCGCGGGGCAGTGCGCAGCATCAACGCATCAGCACCTTGATGCACGCCCGGGGCGTGCCGGCGTGGCTGCGCCACCGGGTGCCGGTTCTGGCGTGCGGCGACCAGGTGGTGGCGCTGGCCGATTGGCGACTCAGTGACCGGGCGCCGTCAGGTTTGCGGTGGCAGCCCGCGGACGGATGGACAGGGTCGTTCTAGCCGGGCAAGAAAAAGCGGCGCCAACCCCCAGGCAGGCGCCGCCAATAGTGCAACCCGCCCGACTTCAGAGGCAGTTGTCGTCGTCGCTCGCCGAAGTGCCGGCATTGAAGCGCACGCAGCCGCAGGCGACATTGCCGTCTTCCAGGGTGCGGATGACCGAGGCTTGATACTGCACGCCGTTCTCGAGCGGGGTTTCGTTGGTCAAGGCGACCTCGGTGGGGAAGCCTCCGCCCAATGCCGGGCTGGCGCCATGCATCAACGGCGAGCTGACGTTGTTGGGCAGCGTTTGCGGATTGTCGAGGCTCGGCAGTGCGCTGCGGGTGTAGGCCAGTTCGCAGCGTTCGTCCAGTGCGCCCGGCGTGGTGCCCTGAGGGACGCACGCGGTCGGATTGGCGGCGATGAACTCCAGGTTCGCGACGCGCGCCACCGTCAGGCTGCTGACGGCGCCGTCTGTCCATGAGTACATGGGCACCAGCTCTCCGGTGACCTGCATGGGAATCACATCGGTGCAACTCGCGCTGCCGCCGCCAGCCCCGCCGCCACCCCCGCCACCGCCACCTCCGCTGTTGTTGGAATCGCTGTCGCAGGCGGCGAGCGCCAGGGCGGCCATCGGGCAGAGCAGGGTCATGAGAAGTGCGCGTTTCATCGAAGGGTTCCCTTGTGTTGTAGGTCTGGTCGTACCGTACCCAGCCCAGGGAGGGCGCAATACCCCCCGATCCGGGGGCACCACGCGCGTCGCGGGTGGGCTGATGCCAGACCCGAGCACGCGCCTGGCACTATCCCTGCTACCTTCTTTCGCTCAACTTTTCGGGTTCTAGCGAGGCACGCATGAAGCTGCGCCTTTTTCTGGCACTGAGCGCGTCATTTCTGCTGGCGATGGCGGCGGCGTGTTCCCGTCCGGGCGTCGACAGCGAGGTGAAGCGCTACCGGCATTCCGACGACGGCGTGCCGACCAACATCGATCCTCTGCAAGCGGCGACGGTGTATTCCAACCAGATCGTGGTCAGCGTCTACGACACGCTGTATCGCTACAAATACCTGGCGCGGCCTTATGTGCTGGTGCCGAATCTGGCGGCCGGCATGCCGGAGATCAGTGACGATGGCCTGACCTACACCATCACCCTGAAGCCGGGCGTGCGGTTCATTGACGATGAGGCCTTCCCAGACGGCAAGGGTCGTGAGGTCACCGCGCATGACGTGGTGTACTCGCTGAAGCGGCATTTCGACCCGGCCCGGGTGTCTCAGGGGCGCTGGTTGTGGGATCGCAAGATCGAAGGGCTGAATCAGTGGATGGACGCCGGCGCCGACTACGACGCCGCGGTGCCCGGCCTGTTGGCGGTGGATGACCACACGGTGCGCGTGCGTCTGGTCAAGCCCTTTCCGCAGTTCATGAACACCCTGGCGCAGGGGTTCGCGGCCATCGTGCCGCACGAGGCGGTGACCGCGTATGGCGAGGGCCTGGGCACCCGGGCGGTGGGCTCGGGGCCGTGGAAGCTTGAACGGTACACGCGCGAGCAGGTGCGCCTGGTGCGCAATCCCGACTTCCGCAAGGAGCCTCTGGACCTGGCCTACGAGGGCTACGACGCCGCCCTGCACGGCCACTTGGGCATCGCCCATCTCGATGGCAAGCCGTCGCCGTTTGTCGATGAGCTGTGGATCGACTTCATCCAGGAGTCTGCCGCGCGCTGGGCGTCGTTTACCTCGGGGCGTGAGATCCAGATGTCGGGCCTGCCGGTGGAGCAGACCGACATCGTGCTGGCCTCCAAGGATCCGGTGGCGCTCAAGCCCGAGTATGCGCAGCGCTATCACCTCGACACCGGGCCCGAGGCCGGGCTGGTGTTCACGGTCTTCAACATGGCCGACCCCGACATCGGCAACGTGCCCGACCCGCAGCGCAACGCCATGAATCGCGCGTTGCGCTGTGCCATGCGCGATGCCTTTGACTGGCAGCAGCGCAACGACCGCTTCTACTCCGGTCTGGGCGAGGTGTTCCCCGGCGTGATTCCACCCCTCCTGGCCGAGTTCGACGCCACGCTGTCGCGTGATTCGGTCACCCACAATCCCGAGCGCGCCCGGGCGCGGCTGGCCGAGGCCGGCTGGACGGCGGAGAACCTGCCCACGCTCGATTACGGGCTGGTGGCCTCGGTGCTGGGGCGCGAAATGGCCGAAGAATTCCGCGGTTACATGGCCGCAGTCGGCATTCCGCCCGAAAAGATCAACATCAAGAGCTACGCCACCTTCGGCGATTACAACCGCGCCCTGCGCACCTCCGAGTTGCCGATCATGGGCTATGGCTGGGGGCTGGACTACCCGGACGCCGAGAACGTGCTGCAACTGTTCTACGGCCCCAACGCGGCACCGGGCAGCAACGCCGCCAACTACCGCAATCCGGCCTATGACGCGCTGTACGAACAATCGTCGGTGATGCTGCCCAGCGCGGCGCGCAGCGAGATCTATCGGCAGATGAACCAGATGCTGATCGACGACTGCGTGGGCATTCTGTCGCTGTCGCGACGGCGCATCGCCCTCTGGCACCGGGACGTGCTGGGGCTGCCCGACCGGCAGATTCTGGGCGGTTTCTGGCTGCGCTTCGTTGACGTGAAATAGGCATGGCAGGACTGGGGTACCTGATCCGCCGTCTTGCGACCGGCATTCCGCTGATCCTGGGCGTGACCTTCATCAGCTTTTTGCTGATGGTGTATTTCGGGCCCGATCTGAGCTTCGAGCTGGTGGGCAAGAACCCGACGGCGGAGCAGATCGCGGCGGCGCGCGCCCAACTGGGGTATGACCAGCCGTTCTGGGTGCGTTACGCCGCGTACCTGCACGAGATGGTGACCTTCGATTTCGGTCGTTCGGTGTCCACCGGGCAGCCGGTGAGGGGCCTGCTGGCCGACGCGGTGCCGGTGTCGCTGGCGCTCACGCTGCCGGGCTTCGTGCTCGGCAACCTGCTGGGCATCGCGCTGGCGCTGCTGGCGGCCTGGCACCGCGGCCGCTGGCTGGACCGCAGCATCATGGCGTTTTCGGTGATCGGGATGAGCATCAGTTTTCTGATCATCATCATCGTGTTTCAGCTGCTGTTTTCATCGCGCTACGGGCTGAACTTTTTCCCGGTGCGCGGCTGGGACATGAGCAGTCCCGGCGCCTACCTGTATTACGTGACCGTGCCCACGCTGGCGATCGTGTTTGTCAGTCTGGGCTACAACACGCGCTTCTACCGCGCGGTGTTCGTCGAGGAGGTTGGCCGCGACCATGTGCGCACCGCGCGGGCGTTTGGCGCCGGGGCGGGCATCATTTTGTGGAAGTACGTGCTCAAGAACAGCCTGATTCCCATCATCACCCGCGTGATGTTCTCGATTCCGTCCATCGTGATTGCCGGCAGCCTGCTCATCGAGAGCTATTTCGGCATTCCCGGTGCGGGCAAGCTCACCTTTGACGCGGTCACCACCGGCGACCAGCCGGTGCTCAAGGCGGTGGTGAGCCTGACGGCGCTGATGTTCGTGGTGGTGCTGATCATCAATGATCTGCTGTACCGCGCGGTGGATCCCCGTGTGGCGCTGAAATGAGTGCCGACCGGCCGCACAGCCTGTGGTCGCGGGCCGCCCAGCGTTTCGTGCGCGATCGGGCGGGAATGGTGTCGGCCGTCGTGGTGCTGGGCTATTTTCTGGTGGCGCTGACCGTCTGGCTGGGGCTGGGCGGCCAGGATTGGGGCGTGCTGGGCTCGGACAGCTTTGCCCCGGTCTCGGCCGAGCACTGGTTCGGCACCACCCGCAATGGTCAGGACATCTTCGCCCGCACCGTCTATTCCACCCGCACGGCCTTCGAGATTGGCCTGGTGGTGGCGGTGTCGTCGGTGGTGCTGGGTGCGGTGTTCGGCGCGCTGTCGGGCTTCTTTGCCGGGTCGTGGCTGGACGAGGGCATTCTGTGGCTCAAGGGCGTGCTCGACGCCATTCCGTTTTTCCTGTTCGTGGTGGCCGTGGCCTATTCGATGCAGGGCCATCCGCTGGCGATGCACGTGGCAATGATCGCCACCTTCTGGACCACCACCGGGCGCTATGTGCGCGGCGAGGTGATCAAGCTCAAATCCATGGAGTTCGTGGAAGCGGCGCGCGCCGTGGGCGTGCCGCAGGGGGCCATCATCTTCCGCCACATCCTGCCCAACACCAGTCACATTCTGCTGGTGCAGGGCACGCTGGTGTTCGTGACCGCCATCAAGGCCGAGGTGATTCTGTCGTTCCTCGGGCTGGGCGTGCAGGACGGCGTGAGTTGGGGCCTGATGATTTCGCAGTCCACCAACGAGGTCACGGCGGGTTTCTTCAACAACTTCATTGCCGCGTCGCTGGCCATGTTCGTGCTGGTGATGGCCTTCAATTTCTTCTCCGATGCCCTGCAGGATGCGCTGGACCCGCGCAAGGTGAGCGCGTGACCGCGCCGCTGCTGTCCATCGAAGATCTGGACCTGCGCTTCGCCAGCGACCGCGGCGAACTGCATGCGCTGCACGGCGTCAGTCTGACGGTGGGCGAGGGCGAGATCGTCGGCCTGGTCGGGGAGTCGGGCTGCGGCAAGAGCATCACCGCCGCGGCGGTGATGGGCCTGCTGCCGATGCCGCCGGCGCGCATCGCCGGAGGGCGCATTGTCTACAATGGCGAAGACCTGCTGACGCTGTCGGACCGCGCGATGCGCCGCATTCGCGGCCCCGAGATCGCGATGATCTTCCAGGAGCCGATGACCGCGCTCAATCCGGTCTTCACCATCGGCAGCCAGATGAGCGATGTGCTGTGCCGGCACCAGAGGCTCAGTCGCCGCGTCGCACGGCTCAAGGCCATTGACTGGCTCAACCGCGTGGGCATCGCCGACGCCGGGGCGCGGATCAATGCCTATCCGCATCAGCTTTCCGGCGGCATGCGTCAGCGGGTCATGATTGCCATGGCGCTGTCGTGCCGGCCCCGGCTGTTGATTGCCGATGAGCCCACCACCGCCCTGGATGTGACCATTCAGGCGCAGGTGCTGGAACTGATGCGCACGCTGGTGCGCGAAGAAGGTGTGGCGATGCTGCTGATCACCCACGACCTGGGCGTGGTGGCTGAAACCTGCGATCGCGTGCACGTCATGTACTGCGGGCGGGTCGTGGAGCAGGCCACCACGCGGGCGCTGTTTGCCGCGCCGCGGCATCCTTACACCCGCGGCCTGCTCGAATGCCTGCCCCGCATTGACGGCGCGGCCGTTGGCGGTCGCCTGCCGACCATTCCCGGCACGGTGCCGGAGCTGTCGAAGCTGCCCCCCGGCTGTGCCTTTGCGCCGCGGTGCCCGCGGGTGCAGGCCGATTGCGAGCAGGCGCCACCGCCGGTTCGGGCGTTGCAGGCCGATCACCTGGCCGCCTGTCTGCACCCGGTGGCGGCGGCATGAGCCTGCTGCGCGTTCGCGGTCTCAAGAAATACTTTGGCGGCAGCGGCTGGCCGCGCCGCAAGCCGCCGCTGAAGGCCGTCGATGGCGTGGACCTGGATCTGGCGGCAGGGCACACCCTGGCCCTGGTGGGCGAATCGGGCTGCGGCAAGTCCACGCTCGCACGCGCCATCTTGCGCCTGCACGAGCCCACCGGAGGCGAGGTGTGGCTGGACGGCACGCCCGTGACCGGCATTGGCCGGGCGGCGCTGCGCGCGCGGCGGCGCGAGATGCAGATCATCTTTCAGGACCCGTACGCCTCACTCAATCCGCGGCGCAGCGTGGGCCAAACCCTGGATGAGCCGCTGAGCGTGCACCGCTGGGGCAATCGCGCCACGCGGCAGGCCCGGGTGAACGAGCTGCTGGAGGTGGTGGGCCTGCGCCCGGCGATGGCCAATCGCTATCCGCACGAGTTCTCCGGCGGGCAACGGCAGCGCATCGGCATTGCGCGTGCGCTGGCGCTTTCGCCCAAGCTGATCGTCGCCGACGAGGCGGTCTCGGCACTCGATGTGTCGGTGCAGGCGCAGATCCTGAATCTGCTCAACGACATCCGCGAACGCTTCGGCGTGGGCTATCTGTTCATTTCGCACGATCTGGCGGTGGTGCGGCACCTCGCCGATCGGGTGGCGGTGATGTATCTGGGCCGTATCGTCGAAGAAGCCGACACCGCCGATCTGTTCCGCCAGCCGCGGCACCCCTACACCGAAGCCCTGCTCTCGGCGGTGCCGGTGCCCGATCCGACCCGTCATGCCGGACGCATCGTGCTGCCGGGCGATCTGCCGTCCCCGAGTGCGCCCCCTTCGGGCTGCCCGTTTCATCCCCGCTGCCCCAAGGCGGTGGCGCGATGTTCCACCGAGGTGCCGGCGCTGCGCACCATGGACGACGGTGCCCGGGTGGCCTGTCATTTGGTGTAGCACCCTGCGCCATCCCTTCGTGGCTTGAGCGGGGTGGGGCGATCGGCGACCATTCGGGGCCAACCGTTCAATCAGATCAACGTCAGGAGACGCATAAATGCTGGGTCAGATGATGGATGTACCGCTGTCGATTTCGAACCTGCTGGTGCACGCCGACCGCTTTCATGGTGACACCGAGATCGTCTCGCGGCGGGTGGAGGGCGACATTCACCGCTACACCTATCGCGACGCGCACCGGCGCAGCCGTCAGGCGGCCAGCGCGCTGCAAGGCTTGGGCATTGCCCCCGGTGGCCGCGTGGCCACGCTGGCGTGGAACGGGTATCGCCACTTCGAGCTGTACTACGGCATCTCGGGTTCGGGGCGGGTGATGCACACCATCAACCCGCGGCTGCACCCCGAGCAGGTGGCGTGGATTGCCAACGATGCCGAAGACGAGGCGCTGTTCTTCGACCTGAGCTTCGCGCCGCTGATCGACGCCGTGGCGCCGCTCTGCCCCAAGATCAAGCACTGGATCGCGTTGTGTGACGAAGACAGGCTGCCGGAGCTGAAAACCGTCAAGCCCATCGCCTACGAAACCTGGCTGGCCGGCGGCAGCGCCGACTCTGCCTGGCCGGTGCTGGACGAGAATGCCGCCGCCTGCCTGTGCTACACCTCGGGCACCACCGGCAACCCCAAGGGCGTGCTCTATTCGCATCGCTCCACGGTGCTGCACGCGCTGGGCTCGATCATGCCCGACGTGATGGGCCTGAAGGCCACCGATGTGGTGCTGCCGGTGGTGCCCATGTTCCACGTCAATGCCTGGGGCACCGCGTATTCCTGCCCCATCGTCGGCGCCAAGCTGGTGTTCCCCGGCTCGGGGCTGGATGGCAAGAGCCTGATCGAGTTGTTCGAGGCTGAAAAGGTCACCTTCACCGCCGGCGTGCCCACCATCTGGCTGGGGCTGCTGCAGGAGCTGCAGAAGACCGGGCAGAAGCTGAGCACCGTGAACCGCATGGTGGTGGGGGGCTCGGCCTGTCCGCCCGCCTTGATGAAGGCCTTCAAGGACGACTACGGCATCCACATTCACCACGCCTGGGGCATGACCGAAATGTCGCCACTGGGCACCTTCAACGCGCTCAAGGAAAAGCACCTGTCGCTGAGCGAGGACGACCAGTTCAAGATTCATGTGAAAGCCGGTCGCCCGATGTTCGGCGTCGACATCAAGATCGTGGACGACGCCGGCAAGGAACTGCCGTGGGATGGCGTGGCGTTCGGTGACCTGCTGGTGCGCGGGCCGTGGATCGTCAAGCAGTATTACCGCCGCGACGAGTCGCCGCTGGTGGACGGCTGGTTCCCCACCGGCGACGTGGCCACCATCGACCCGGATGGTTATGTCCAGATCACCGACCGCTCCAAGGACGTGATCAAGTCGGGCGGCGAATGGATCAGCTCCATCGACCTTGAGAACATCGCCGTCAGCCATCCGGCGGTGGCCGAGGCGGGCGCCATCGGGGTGTTCCACCCGAAATGGGACGAGCGGCCGATGGTGGTCGTGGTGCTCAAGGAGGGCAAATCGGCCACCGCCGAAGAGATTCTGGCCCATTACGAGGGCAAGATCGCCAAGTGGCAGATTCCCGACGACGTGCAGTTTGTCGATGAATTGCCGCACACCGCCACCGGCAAGATCAGCAAGCTCAAGCTGCGCGAAGCCTTCAAGGACTACGTGTTGCCCACCGCTGGCGAGGCGCTCGCGGGCCGCTGAACGGCGGTTGCACGCGGGTCGGCGCGGCGCCCCCGGATGGGGCGTCGTGCCGACCCGCCGCCTGCCGGCCCGGCCTCGGAGGTGCTGACGGGCGTGGTAAAATCGCGAAACCCTGACGCACGATCTCCCATGCCCGACGCGCCGCATCTCACCCGCTTTATTTTCGTGACCGGGGGAGTGGTGTCCTCGCTCGGCAAAGGCATTGCCGCGGCCAGCCTGGCCGCCATTCTGGAATCGCGCGGCCTGCGCGTGCACATGATGAAGCTCGATCCGTACATCAACGTCGATGCCGGCACCATGAGCCCCTTTCAGCATGGCGAGGTGTACGTCACCGAAGATGGTGCCGAGACCGACCTCGACCTGGGGCATTACGAGCGTTATCTGCGCGGCAAGACCAGCCGCCTGTCCAACGTCACCACCGGGCAGATTTACCGCAACGTGCTCGACAAGGAGCGCCGTGGCGATTATCTCGGCCGCACGGTGCAGGTCATTCCCCACATCACCGACGAAATCATTCAGGCGATTCGTCTCTGCGCCGAGGGCGCCGATATCTGCATGGTGGAGATCGGCGGAACCGTCGGCGATATCGAGTCCCTGCCGTTTCTGGAAGCGATCCGCCAGATGGGCGTCGAACTGGGCCGCGCCAACGCACTGTACATGCACCTCACCCTGGTGCCGTTCGTGAAGGCCTCCGGCGAGCTGAAGACCAAGCCGACCCAGCACTCGGTGAAGGAGCTGCGGTCCATCGGCATTCAGCCCGACGTGCTGATCTGCCGCTCCGAACGCAACCTGCCCGATGAGGAGCGCCGCAAGATCGGCCTGTTCACCAACGTCATCCAGCGCGCGGTCATCTCGGCGATCGACCTGGATGACATCTACAAGATTCCCGACTGGCTGCACCAGCAGGGCCTCGATGACCTGGTCATTGACCACTTCGGCATCGATTGCCGGCGTGCCGACCTCAGTGGCTGGCAGCGCGTGGTGGATGCCCGCGCCGAGCAGGACACCGAAATCCAGCTCGCCATGGTCGGTAAATACATCGATTTGGCCGATGCCTACAAAAGCCTCAACGAGGCCCTGATCCACGCCGGGCTGCACACCCGGACGCGGGTGAAAGTGCGTTACATCGAGTCCGAATCGCTGGAGACCCAGGGCCCGCGCGCCCTGCAGGGCATGGACGCCATTCTGGTGCCCGGCGGCTTTGGCGAGCGGGGCGTTGAAGGCAAGATTGCCGCGGCGCGCTACGCCCGCGAAAACCGCATTCCCTACCTGGGCATCTGCCTGGGCATGCAGGTGGCGGTGATCGAATACGCGCGCAACGTCTGCGGCCTGGAAGGCGCGCACTCGTCCGAGTTCGACCCGGCGACGCCGCACCCGGTGATCGGCCTGATCACCGAATGGCGTGACCGCGAGGGCCAGGTCCACCAGCGCACCAAAGCCACCGGCAAGGGCGGCACCATGCGCCTGGGCTCGCAGAGCTGCCGGCTCAAGGCCGGCTCCAAGAGCCGCGCGCTGTACAACGCCGAGGTCATCGCCGAGCGGCATCGTCATCGCTACGAGTTCAACAACGGCTACCGGCAGACGCTGCAGGAAGGCGGCCTTGACCTGGTCGCCGAGTCGGTCGAGAACGAACTGATCGAAATGATCGAGATCCCCGACCACCCCTTTTTCATCGCCTGCCAGTTCCATCCGGAGTTCACCTCCACACCGCGCGATGGTCATCCCCTGTTCGACGGCTTCGTCCGCGCCGCGCGCGAACATCACCTGGCGCAGCAGCGCCCCAGCGAGGTCTCCACCCCATGAAATTTCTCGGACGCCCGGCCGGGCTGGACGCGCCGCTGTTCCTGATTGCCGGGCCCGACACGCTGGAGTCGCTTGACCTTGCGCTGGAAGTGGCCGGTCACATCAAGCCCATTGCCGAGCGTCTGGGCATCACCTACATCTTCAAGGGCAGCTTCGACAAGGCCAATCGCAGCTCCCACACCAGCTATCGCGGGCCGGGTCTTGAGGATGGCCTGAAGATCATGCAGGCCGTGAAGGACCAGATTGGCGTGCCGGTGCTCACCGACGTGCACGAAGACACGCCGGTTGCGCCGGTGGCCGACATCATCGACGTCATCCAGACCCCGGCATTCCTCTGTCGTCAGACCAACTTCATGCAGAAATGGGCGGCCTGCGGGCGACCCATCAACGTCAAGAAGGGCCAGTTCATGAGCCCCTGGGAGATGGGCAACGTCATCGCCAAGATGCGCGCCGTGGCGCCCGACGGCCAGTTCTTGCTCTGCGAGCGCGGCTTCACCTTTGGCTACAACAATCTGGTGGCCGACATGCGCGGCCTGGCGCTGATGCGCGAGTACGCGCCGGTGGTGTTCGACGCCACCCACACCGTGCAGCTCCCGGGCGGGCAGGGCACGGCCAGCGGCGGCATGCGGGCGATGATTCCGGTGCTGGCGCGTGCCGCAGTGGGGGCGGGCATCAGCGGCATCTTCATGGAAACCCACCCGACGCCCGACAGCGCCCTGTGTGACGGGCCCAATTCGCTGCCGCTGTCCGAGATCGAGGGCCTGCTGGAAACGCTGGTGGCACTCGATCGCGTGGTCAAGCAGCACGGCTTTCTCGAGGCCCGCCTGGGTGCGGGGGCCTGACACGTGTTTGATTGATCTTTCAGGGCGCCCTCATGGCCTACGAGTACAACCCAGAATCCAGCCGCTTCAATCTGCCCAATCCCCACCGGGTCGAGAATGTGATGCTGGCGGCGACGGCGGCCGTCATGCTCGGTCTTGGCGTTTACGGGCTCTTCATGGTGCGCGACGCACTGCGGGCCGAAGACCTTTCCGGCGTGGTGCCGGGACTGCTGGTGTCGTTCTTTCTGCTCTGGTACGGGGCGTGGGCAGCGCTCAAGGTGGGGCGACAGCTGACCTTTTACTTCGGGCGTAACCAGCCCGACGGCCTGCGTCCCGATCAAGACCTGAAAGAGACCATCCGGCAAAACGCCATCCTGTTTCCGGTGCCGGTGCTGGCAACCGACCAGCTGCTGTACCGCCTGGTGCCCAAGCTGGTGTTCTCGCCGCAAAAGGTGCAACTGCGCGCCCGGCAGCAGTTTGCGCACACCCTGGTGGTGCTGGTGTTGGGGCTGTGCTATCTGCTGGCCACCATTGGCGGCGTCGTCGGGGCGATTACCGATTGGGTCAATTGGATCGCGTTTGGCCTGCTGGTGATGGTGATCGTGCTGCCGCTCACCGAGCGGGGCCGCCAGATCACCTATGGCCCCAAGCATTTCATCGTGCTGCTTGCGGTCTCGATTCTGGGGCCGACCATCGCGACGGTGGGTGACTTTCAGGTGCCCGATTTTCCGCTGGATGCCAGCATCGCGGGGGTCAACGTGTTCATTCTGGTGGCCGGCCTTGCCATCAATGGCCTGTTCATCGCCGCGCTGCTCAACCTCACCCTGCAGCCGGAGAAGATCAGCAGCATCAATTCGATGCAGCGGCTTTCGATGAACGCGCACCCGCGGCAGCTGGTCGTCGAGTTCGACCGATTGATGCAGGATGCCTGGACCGAGCGGATCCCCAACCGCATCTTCGAACGGGTCGAGCCCACCATTGCCGGTGACCAGGGGCGTTTCAGGGCCAGCATCCTCGAGGAGTCGCAGCCGGTCCCCCGCGACTCCGGCGCGCTGTCATTCGCTGACGCCTTGAGCCTCAGGGAGTACCGCTTTCTCACCATCATCGATCTGGCCGCCATGATCATGGGGGCCAGCGGCGCGGTGTGGCTCGTCACGCTGCTCGGGGGCGGCATCTCACCGCAGCAGATCACCAGTGCGCTGATCCCCGGCCTGATGGTGGTGTTGAGCGTCTACGGCTTCCTCGCGGCCAACCCCTTGTGGCGGCGATTCGAGTTCACCTCGCGCGCCTACTGGCTGGAGATCGACGGCAACTTCCAGGCCTCCAACATTGATTACGGCCGCGCCCTGGATGACGCGGTCCGCACCCAGAAACGCGTGATCAACATTGAAGACATGACCATGCGCGTGTGGGTGGTCGACCTCTACTCCGTGTGCTTTGACATCAACGAACCGCGAGATCTGATCTCGATGGCGGCCAACGGCGAAGACGCCGAGCTGATCGGTCGTCGGCTGTCCGACTTCGCGAAGGAGCAGCGGGTGTTCGTTGCGCCCACCAGTACCCGCGACCGGCAGTCCCTGGAAACCATGGCCTCGATGAATGCGGCAACCGCCGACGCCCGAACCGCGCTGGAGCGCGAGCGCGAAAAGCGCGCCGTGGCGGCCGGTGTTGCCTCTGTGCAGGGCCCGGCCGACACCGCAGCATCGCAGCGGACAGGGCACGACCACGCAGGTCCGCACAACGGGAACGACGCAGTGCCGGGCGGCGATGCAACCTGATGCTGCGCTGCGAGGCCGCCCGCACGGCCGCATTTCGGCCTTTGTTGGCACGCCACCCGCCCCTAAAGGAACGCGTGCCGTTGCGTGATGGCTATCATGTCGGCGCCCGCGCGCGCTGGAGTCGAGGTTGTTTCGTGTTGCTCCAAGCCGCTTTGCGGCATTGTTTCGTGCGCCTCTGCGTTGAACGCCGTGCGCTTTTTGTCTGCTGACCCACACAAGAGAACCCATGTCCCAGATCGTTGATATTGCCGCCCTCGAAATCATTGACTCCCGTGGCAATCCCACGGTCGAAGCCGAAGTGCTGCTCGACAGTGGCGCCCGTGGACGCGCGGCGGCGCCCAGCGGCGCCTCCACCGGCACCCGCGAAGCGGTGGAATTGCGTGACGGCGCGCCCAAGGCCGCCAAGGGCAAAAAGGCCAAGCCCGGCCGGTATCTGGGCAAGGGCGTGCTGACGGCCGTCGCCAACGTTGAAGGCGAGATCGCCGACCGCGTGCTGGGCATGGACGCGCAGGACCAGGCCGCACTCGACGCCGCGATGATCGAACTCGATGGCACCGAGAACAAATCCCGCCTGGGTGCCAACGCGCTGCTGGCGGTGAGCCTGGCCGCCGCCAAGGCCGCCGCCGAAGAAAACCTGATGCCGCTGTACCGCCACCTGGGCGGTATTTCCAGCGTCACGCTGCCGGTGCCGATGATGAATGTCATCAACGGCGGCGCCCATGCCGACAACAATGTCGACATTCAGGAGTTCATGATTCTGCCGGTCGGTGCCGCAAGTTTTTCGGAAGCGCTGCGCTGCGGCGCCGAGATTTTCCACACCTTGAAGAAGGTGCTGCACGCACGTGGTCTCAACACCGCCGTGGGTGACGAAGGTGGCTTCGCGCCGAATCTTGAGTCCAACGCCGCGGCGCTCGACTGCCTGTTGCAGGCCATCGAACAGGCCGGTTTCAAACCCGGCAAGGATGTGTACCTGGGCCTCGATGTGGCCAGCTCCGAGTTCTACAAGAACGGCAAATATCATCTGACCGGCGAAGGCAAGACGTTCAGCGCCAAGCAGTTTGTGGACTATCTCGACAGCCTGTGCAGCCAGTACCCGATCATCTCGATTGAAGACGGTTGTGCCGAAGACGACTGGGCCGGCTGGAAGCTGCTCAGCGACACCCTGGGCAAGAAGGTGCAGCTGGTGGGCGATGACCTGTTCGTCACCAACACCAAGATTCTGGCTCAAGGCATTGCCAAGGGCATCGGCAATTCGATTCTGATCAAGCCCAACCAGATCGGCACGCTCACCGAAACCCTGCAGGCCATTCAGATGGCCACCGATGCAGGTTATGCCAGCGTCGTCAGCCATCGCTCGGGCGAGACCGAAGACGCCACCATTGCCGACATTGCCGTCGGCACCACCGCCACGCAGATCAAGACCGGCTCGCTGTGCCGCTCGGACCGCATGGCCAAGTACAACCAGCTTCTGCGCATCGAGAAGCAGCTGGGTCGCCAGGCCCGCTATCCCGGCGCCGGAGCCTTCCCCATCGCCCTGTAAGCCTCGACCGCCATGCATCGCCGAATCGCCACGATCGTTCTCGCGCTGATGCTGCTGGCGCTGCAGTGGCGGCTGTGGGTGGCAGAAGGGGGCATCAGTCACACGTTGGCGTTGCAGACGCAGGTGCAGGTGGCAGAGGCCGAGATTGAGCAATTGAGTTTGCGCAACGCCCGCCTCGCCGCCGAAGTGCAGGATCTTGAAACCGGCAGCCAGGCCATCGAGGGCCGGGCGCGCAATGCGCTGGGCATGATCGCCAACGGCGAGACCTTTTACCTTGTGGTCGCCCCCGGCGCCGAATGAGCCCCGCCAACTCGCCGGTCTGGGCCGTAGTGGTTGCCGCTGGCCGGGGCAGTCGCTTCGGCAGCGGCGGTCTGCCGAAGGTGCACCAGCCCCTGCTGGGAAAATCGGTGCTGGCCTGGAGCTGCGAGGCGTTTCTGTACCATCCGCGCGTCGCGGCGGTGGTGCTGGTCCACGCGGCTGACGACCGCCGGGTTTTTGCCCTTGCCTGCCATGGCGATGCACGGCTGCACCTGACGCCGGGGTCCGATGAACGCGCCGCGTCGGTGCGCGCGGGCCTGGCGGCCGCCCGCGGCGCGGGTGCGCCCGACCGCGCGTTGATGCTCATCCACGATGGCGCGCGCCCCTGTGTCAGCGCCGGCGAAATCGATGCGGTGATCGACGCCGCCAGCGACGCGGGCGATCACGGCGCATTGCTGGCACTGCCGGTCACCGACACGCTCAAACGCCGAACCGGGCAGCAGGTGCAGGGCACCGTGGACCGCAACGATCTGGCCCGGGCACTCACGCCCCAGGCGTTCCGGCTGGCCGTGCTGGACGCCGCATTGGCGGCCGCCGACGCTGCCGCCACCACCGACGATGCCAGCGCCATGGAGCAGGCGGGCTTCACGCCCCAGCTGGTCTGGGGCCAGGCTGCCAACCTCAAGATCACCTTTGCCGACGACCTGCCGCTGGCCGCCTTCTGGTTGCAACAACAGGGGCGAGCGGCATGACGAACCCGTCCTTGTTTGACCTGCGCATCGGTCACGGCTTCGACCTGCACCGCCTGGAGGCGGGAGACGGCGTGACCCTGGGCGGGGTGTTCATCGTCTGCCCCTACCGCATCGTGGCCCACTCCGATGGCGACGCCGCCATCCACGCCCTGTGTGACGCACTGCTCGGCGCCATCGGCCGTGGCGACATCGGCCAATGGTTTCCCGATACCGACCCTGCGTTTGCAGGCGCGGACTCTCGCAAACTGCTCAAGGCCATCATGCAGGCCGTGCGCGAGGCCGGTTATGCGGTCGTCAATGCCGACCTGACCGTCATCGCCCAGACGCCTAAACTCGCGCCGCACAAGGCGGCGATGGTCGAGGTGCTGGCGCCGTTGCTCGGCATCTCCACCGACCGACTGAACCTGAAAGCCACCACCCATGAAGGCGTCGATGCGATTGGCGAGAAGCGGGCGCTGAGTGCGCAGGCCGTGGTGCTGTTGGCGCCCTGCCGGTCGATCTGATCGCGATCCGGTCCGTGGGTGCGGTTCGAGTCGGTGACGGGCCGGGTGGGGCTTTGCGTTCCCGGCGAGCTCCAGAGGCGCTGCGTCGAGGCGCTGGTTTATTCGGGCCGTCGCTTTTGCGGGTGGTTTCCGCCCGCCGGTGCGCGGAGCAAGACGTAAGCCGCGCCGGTCCCCCCATCGTGTGACGGGGCCGAACAAAACGCCACGACATCCTTGCGGCGGCGCAGCCAACTGTCGACATGCGCTTTCAGCACCGGCCCCGAGTTGGGTGAGCCATTGCCCTTGCCGTGCACGACGCGCACGCAACGCCATCGGCGCGCGTGACACTCGGCCAGAAAGTCGATGACGGCCAGCCGCGCCTGGTGGCGGTTGTAGCCGTGCAGATCCAGGTTGCCGTCGACGCGGTAATGACCGCGCCGCAGACGGCGGAGCACGCTCTCCTGCACGCCTTGGGCGCGGTAACTGAGGGTTTCGCCGTATTCCAGCTCGTCGATGTCGACCGGGTCGGCCAGCAACTCGGCCATGACCGCCCGCGCGTCGGCTTCTGCGCTGCGGGCGACCGGCGGCGGTGCGGAACGCCGGACGCTGACGCGGGCAGCGGCGCGGTGCGGGCGCACGTCGCCCATGGCGGCGAGAAAAGCCTGGCGGTCGTCGTTTGAGGCAGACATGGCAGATTCCATCTTGCTAGAACGCGGCAGGTTTGCTGCCGCGGGACCATCGCTTGCCGGTAAACTACGGCTCGCACTTCACGCTGTCCACCATGCGAATTCTCTTATCCAATGACGACGGCTGCCAAGCTCCGGGCCTGCGCAGTCTGCAGGCCGCTATGACCGACGCCGGTCACACGCTCGACGTGGTGGCGCCGGACCGTAATCGCAGCGGTGCTTCCAATTCGCTCACCTTGATGCGGCCGCTGCGCGTGCATCAGCACGATGATGCGGTCTGGTGCGTTGACGGCACGCCCAGTGACTGCGTGCACCTGGCACTGGCGCAGCTGTTGCCGCGGCCACCTGAAATTGTGGTGTCGGGCATCAATGCCGGCGCAAATCTGGGCGATGACACCTTGTATTCCGGCACCGTTGCTGCGGCGATGGAAGGGCGCCACCTTGGGTGTGCGGCGATCGCGGTGTCGTGTGTGTCGTTCGAGCCGCAGCACTATGCGACGGCCGCAGCCATCACCGTGCGCCTGCTGGCAAGACTGGCCGAGACGCCGTTACCGCCCGACATCATCCTCAACGTGAACGTGCCCGACGTGCCGCTGGACGAGATCAAGGGCTTCGAGATCACCCGGCTCGGAGCGCGTCGGCGGTCGGAGAACGTGACCCCCGCCAAGGACCCGCGCGGGCGTCCCATCTATTGGCTGGGGGCCGCCGGCGCTGAGGTGGACTGTGACCGTGGCACCGATTTTCACGCCGTCGTGCACCGCTATGTGTCGATCACGCCGTTGACCGTGGATTTGACGCATCACGGGCAGCGCGGTCGGCTCAGCGAATGGATCCGCGGCGCATGACGCCGCGCGCGCCCTTGAGCGTGCGGGGTGCGCAGGCGGCCACCCACCGCTCACCCGCGCAGCGTCTGGCCGAGGAACTGGCGCGGCAGGGCATCAGCCATCCCGATGTGCTGCGGGTGATGGGCCAGTTGGAGCGCCATCGATTCGTCGACGGCGCATTTCATGAGCGCGCTTACGAGGCGCAATCGGCCCTGCCGATTGGTTTCGCGCAGACCATCTCGCAGCCCGCCGTTGTGGCTTTGATGACCCAGGCGCTGCTCGACGGCAAGCGACGTGCGCGGGTGCTGGAAGTGGGCACCGGCTCGGGCTACCAGACCGCGGTGCTGGCGCAGCTGTGCGAGACCGTGTTCACGGTGGAGCGGGTGCGCGCGCTCAGCGAGCAGGCGCGCATCCGCTTGTCGAGCATGGGGTTGCGCAACGTGCATTTCGGCTATGCCGATGGGTCCTTGGGCTGGCTGCCCTATGCGCCTTACGACGGCATTCTGGTCACTGCAGCCAGCGCCGAGGTGCCCGAGGCCTTGCTCACGCAATTGGCGCCCCACGGGCGTTTGGTGATTCCCGTCGGCGCGCCGGGTCAGCAGGTGTTGCGCGTGGTGGACCGGCGCATCACGCGCTATTCGGTGCAGGACATTGCTCAAGTGAGTTTCGTGCCGCTGCTGGGCGGAAAGGTGTGAGCCCTTGAAGCCATTCCGTCGTTTGTACGACTGGACCCTTGGACTTTCGCGTCACCCTCGTGCGCCCTGGTGGCTGGCCGGGCTGACGGCGGCAGAGTCAATCTTCTTTCCCATCCCCACCGATGTGCTTCTGGCGCCCATGGCGATGGCGCGCCCCGAGCGGTGGTGGAAGCTGGCCCTGCTCACCACGGTGTTTTCGGTGCTTGGCGGATTGGTCGGGTACGCCCTTGGGTACTGGATGCTGGATGTGGTGCTGCCCCTCATTGAACGGGCCGGCAAGCGCGAGGCCTATGCCGTTGCGTCCGGCTGGTTCGAGCAATATGGTTTCTGGGCGATGTTTCTGGCCGGGCTGACACCGGTGCCGTTCAAGGTGTTTACGGTGTCGGCCGGTGCGGCGCAGATGGCGTTGGGGCCCTTCGCGTTCGGATGCTTCGTGGGCCGGGCCCTGCGTTACTTTATGGTTGCCGGACTGGTGCGCCTTGCAGGCCCCGCATTCGAGCAGCACCTGCTGAAGTACATCGATGTGATGGGGTGGGTTGTGCTCGCCCTCGTTGCAATAGGAGTGATATGGGTCACGTAAAGACGATTCGCGCCACAGCGTCACTGTGCAGCGCGTTGACCTTGGTCGGCTGCGCCAGCGCACTCACCTGGTCGCCGAAGCCGCAACCCGAACGCACGCGTGTCGAAGCGACCGAGGCGCTGGCCGCGCCCAGAGCCCTGAAATCGGATGAGTATCTGGTCGTCCGCGGTGACACCCTCTACTCCATCGCCTTTCGCAATCAGGTGGATTTTCGCGAGTTGGCGCAATGGAACGGCATTGGCGAGAACTTTCTGATCCATCCGGGGCAGGTATTGCGGCTGACCCCGCCCGAGGTGATCGAGCCTGTTGCGCCCGAGAATGGCGAGACCGCCGTTGCCGCGCTGTCGGCACCGCCGCCCGTGCGGCAGCCGCAGGCGCTGCCGCCGGGGCTGGTCGGGTCGGGTGTGTCTCAGCAGCCCAGCGCCACCCTGCCGCCACCGACAGCGCCACCCTCAGCACCTGCGCCAAGCAGCGAAGTGGCGGTGTCGGCCCCGTCCGGCCCGGCCGTGTCTGGCCCCGCCGCCGCCAAGCCGCCGGTACTCAGTCCCCTGGGTTGGACCTGGCCTACCGAAGGCGCAATTGAGCGCGGCTACAACCCCGCACAGGGCAGCAAGGGGCTGTTCTTTACCGGCACCCTCGGGCAGCCGGTGATCGCGGCGGCGGCCGGCAAGGTCGTGTACAGCGGCAATGCACTGCGGGGCTATGGCGAGCTGGTGATCATCAAGCACGACGAGGTTCATCTGTCGGCCTATGGCCACAACCGCAACCGGCTGGTGAAGGAGGGCGACATGGTGAAGGTCGGTCAGCCCATTGCCGAAATGGGCGAAGGCCCGGAGCGCAAGCCGCTGCTGCATTTCGAGATTCGTGAACGGGGGCAGCCGGTGAATCCGGCCAAGTTCTTGCCCGTCGCGCGGTAGAACTTCGGTTCCAGGGTCTTACGAGACACCGAGCTTCCGGGTGATAATGCGCGGCTAACCCGCCCGGCTTGGGCCGGCCGCTCCCTTCGATCAGATGACTTGTGAACACCAATTTCCCCCGCATTCAGCGCCTTCCGCCCTACGTCTTCAATATCGTCGGTGATTTGAAGAAGGCGGCCCGAGCGCGCGGGGAAGACATCATCGACTTTGGCATGGGCAACCCCGATCAGCCCACGCCCAAGCACATCGTCGACAAGCTGGTCGAGGCCAGTGTGCGGGGCACCGAGAGCGACTACGTCAAGCCCGAGCTGCACGACGAAGACGGGGTGCACACGCACCGCTATTCGGTCTCCAAGGGCATTCCGCGCCTGCGCCGGGCGATGGCGCGCTGGTACAAGCGTCGCTACGACATCGATGTAGACCCCGAGACCGAGGTGATTGCCACCATCGGCTCCAAAGAGGGGCTGGCCCACCTGGCGTTTGCGACCCTTGCGCAAGGCGATGTGGTGCTGGTGCCAAACCCGGCGTACCCGATTCATCCCTACGGCGTGGTGTTGGCCGGTGCCGATGTTCGGCACGTGAAAATGACGCCGGATGTCGATTTCTTCGAGGAACTCGAGCGCGCGGTCATCGAAAGCTGGCCCAAGCCGAAGATGCTCATCCTCAACTTTCCGGGCAATCCGACCACGCAGTGCGTCGACCTGGATTTTTTCGTCAAGGCGGTGGCGATCTGCCGTGAGCACCAGATGTGGCTCATCCACGATCTCGCCTATTCCGACATCGTGTTCGACGGCTACAAGGCGCCCAGCGTGCTGGAGGTGCCGGGCGCCAAGGACTTGGCGGTGGAGTTCTTCACCCTGTCGAAGAGCTACAACATGCCGGGCTGGCGCGTTGGGTTCATGGTCGGCAATCCCACGCTGGTGGCCGCACTGGCGCGCATCAAAAGCTATCTGGACTACGGCATGTTCACGCCCATTCAGGTGGCGGCCATCGCCGCGCTGGAAGGGCCGCAGGACTGCGTGGCCGAAATCTGCGAGATGTACCGCGTGCGCCGCGACGTGCTCTGCGAGGGTTTGAACAAGATCGGCTGGAAGGTGGAAAAGCCCAAGGCGACGATGTTTGTCTGGGCCGAGATTCCCGAGCCTTTCAAGGCCATGGGCTCCATCGAGTTTGCCAAGAAGCTGCTCGCCGAAGCGCACGTGGCCGTGTCGCCCGGCATCGGCTTTGGAGAGTACGGCGACAGCCACGTGCGTTTTGCATTGATCGAAAACGAGCACCGCACCCGTCAGGCCCTGCGCGGCATCCGCCGCATGCTGCAGGGTGGCGGCGTCGCAACCGGCGCCTGACGCCCCTTTTTCTCACAGGTTTTTTGTCATGACGGCACCCCTCAAACTGGCCCTGATTGGCCTTGGCACCGTGGGCCAGGGCGTTGTGGAGTTGATGCAGCGCAATGGCGATGTAATCGCCGCGAGACTGGGGCGTCGCCTGCAGATCACCGGTATTGCGGTGCGTGATGTCAGCCGCCCGCGGGACGTGAACGTGGACGGCGTTTCCATTACCAATGACGCCGAAGCGTTGGCGCGTGACGGCGATTACGACGTGTTGGTGGAACTGATCGGCGGCGAGACGACGGCGCGCACCGTGACCGAGATCGCCTTTTCACGCGGCAAGTCGGTGGTCAACGCCAACAAGGCGCTGATTGCGCGACATGGCAACGCGCTGCTGGCCCAGGCTGAATCGGCAGGTGTGGGTATCGGCTTCGAGGCGGCGGTGGCCGGCGGCATTCCGGTGCTCAAGGCGCTGCGCGAGGGCTTGGCAGGCAATCAGGTCAGTGAACTGGCCGGCATCATCAACGGCACGAGCAACTACATCCTCACGCAGATGGGCAGCAAGGGGCAGGCGTTTGCCGATGCGCTGGCCGATGCCCAGCGTCTGGGCTACGCCGAAGCCGACCCCACCTTCGACATCGAAGGCATCGATGCTGCGCACAAGCTCACCATTCTGGCGAGTCTGGCCTTCGGTATTCCGCTGGACTTTGATGCGCTGTCGATTGAGGGCATCAGCACGATCACACCGCAGGACATTCGCATTGCACGTGAACTGGGCTACGCCATCAAGCATCTGGGCATCGCCAAGCGCGAGCACGATGGCGGTGTCAGCCTACGGGTGCACCCGACGCTGATCCCCGCCGAACACCTGCTGGCCAAGGTGGATGGCGTGCTCAATGCGGTGCTGATGCGCGGCGACGGCGCCGGCCCGGTGTGCATGACCGGTGCGGGTGCCGGGCGTCTGGCCACTGCATCGGCGGTGCTGGCCGACATCATCGACCTGGGCCGCGTGGGCGCACGGATCGCCCCGCCCCTGGGGCAACCCGTCGCCGGCCTCAAGCCGGCCACCGTGCACCCCGCGCACGATGCCGCCAGCGCGTTCTATCTGCGTCTGCGGGTGGCCGACACGCCGGGCGTGCTCAAGGGCATCACCTCGGTGTTTGCCGAGTTGGACATCAGCATCGAGGCCATCCAGCAGCGCGAGCCGCGGGAAGGCGATGACGCCACCGTGGCACTGATCACCTCCGAAGCCACCGGCCGGCAGATTCAGGATGCGGTGTCGCGCATCGAAGCACTGCCGTTCGTGCGGGAGCAGCTGGCGCGGATACGGGTCGCGCATTTTGAGTGAGGCGGCCCCTGCATTACGAGGGCGGTCGTTGACGCGCTGGTTGATGGCATTCAAAATGGCGCATCCCATGCCATGAGAAATGCCATGACCGACGCCACAGCATCTGTCATCTCGATGGACGCCAGCGGCCGTTTTGTGCTGCCCAAAGCCGTTCGTGATCAGCTGTGTCTGAAGCCGGGCAGCCGGTTTTCCGTGGAAGTCGTCGCGGGCCGTATCGAGTTGACGCCGCAGGATGACGAGGAAGTGCAGGTGGTCCGGGTCAACGGTCGGCTTGTGCTGCGTGCCCCGCCCAGCAAGGTCGGCGTTGCTGCGGCCATCGTTGCCGATCGTGAGGAGCAGGCGCAGCGCGGCTGGCCGAGATGAAGGTTGCGGTCGACTCGTCAATATTGGTCGCTGCGCTGTTACCCCACGAGGACGGCCATCAGGCCTGCGTGGCGCTACTGGAACAGTCATCTCATGTGACGGCGTGGCCGCATGTCATGAGTGAAACGTTTTCGTCGCTGACCGGGGGGCGACACGGCTGGCGCGCGAAACCCAATCAGGCCAGCCAGTTAATTGATGATTTGTTGCCGCAGCTCTCCTTTACTGAATTGACCGCCTCCGACATGAGCGCGGCCCTGCGCGAGGCTCACCTGGTGGGCGTACGCGGCGGCGCGATATATGACTATCTGCATCTCGTGGCGGCCAAAAAGGCCGGTGCGGAAGCGTTTTACACCTTGAATAGCCGACACTTTGCTGCCGTGGCGCGTGCCGGTGACCCGCACATCCTGTCGCCTGAATCCTCATTATGAAACGCGAATCCATGAACTACACCGGCCTGATTGATCACTACCGCGACCGCCTGCCCTTCGGCCCCGAGGTGCGCGCCATCTCGCTCGGCGAGGGCCGCACGCCGCTGATCCAACTGCGCAACCTGCCATCCGAAATTGGCTTCGAGGGCGAGATCTACGTCAAGTTCGAGGGCCTCAACCCGACCGGCTCGTTCAAGGACCGCGGCATGACGGTCGCGGTCACGCAGGCCGTGCACGAAGGCGCCAAGGCGATCATTTGCGCCTCCACCGGCAACACCTCGGCGGCGGCGGCGGCCTATGCGGCCCGTGCGGGCATCACCGCCTTCGTGCTGATCCCTGAGGGCAAGATCGCGCTGGGCAAGCTGGCACAGGCCGTGGTGCACGGCGGCGTGGTGGTGCAGATCAAGGGCAATTTTGACGACGGCATGCGGCTGGTCAAGGAAGTGGCCGAGACCGCGCCGGTGTCCATCGTCAACTCCATCAACCCTTACCGGCTGCAGGGGCAGAAGACCGCAGCCTTCGAAATCGTCGAAAGCCTGGGGCGCGCGCCGGATTATCACGCGCTGCCGGTGGGCAATGCCGGCAACATCACTGCGCACTGGATCGGCTATTCCGAAATGACCGGACAGGGCACGCCGGCCTGCGCCATGTGTGACGGCCAGTGCAAGGTGCCGCATGCGGCGGTCACGGACACGCGTCCGGTGATGCTGGGGTATCAGGCCTCCGGCAGTGCGCCGTTCCTCCACGGCGGGCCGGTCGAGAACCCGGAAACCGTGGCCACCGCCATCCGCATCGGCAACCCGCAGAGCTGGGACCGTGCCTGGGTGGTGCAGCGCGAGTCGGGGGGCTGGTTTGACCACTGCAGCGATGACGACATCCTTGCCACGCAGCGCCTGTTGGCGATGAAAGAAGGGGTGTTCTGCGAGCCGGCATCGGCGGCCTCGCTGTGCGGCGTGATCGCCGACATTCGCGCCGGCAAGATCGCCCAGGGCAGCACCGTGGTCTGCACCCTAACGGGCAATGGCCTGAAGGATCCCGACATCATCATGAAGGACGGCCTGAAGGGCTTGATCCAGGTGCCGGCCGAGCGCGGTGCCGTGGAGCGCGCGCTGCTGGCGCACATGAACGGGTGATTCGCCGTCGGCCCGTTCCGGCGCCTGAGGCGCTGGCCGGCCTGCCGGACACGCTGCATCCGCTGGTACGCCGCCTTTACGCGGCCCGCGGCGCACGGTCGGCGGCGGACGCGGAGTTGCCGCTGTCGGCCCTGTTGCTGCCCACCGGCCTGAAGGGGCTGATGGGCCTGACGGCCGCCGCCGACCTGCTGGTGGCGGCCTTGCACGAGCAGCGCCGCATCGTGCTGGCCGGCGATTACGACTGCGACGGCGCCACCGGCGTGGCGGTGGGCGTGCGTGGCTTGCGCCTGCTGGGGGGGCGCCATGTGGACTATGTGGTGCCCGATCGTTTCCGCATGGGCTACGGTCTGTCGCCGCTGCTGGTCGACGCCGCTGCCGAGCGCGGCGCCGAACTGATTCTCACCGTTGACAGCGGCATCTCCAGCGTCGCGGGCGTGGCCCACGCGGCAAGTTTGGGCATTCCCGTGGTCATCACCGATCACCACTTGCCCGGCCCGTTCCTGCCGGCGGCGGCGGCCATCGTCAATCCCAATCAACCGGGCTGCGACTATCCGTCCAAGCATCTGGCCGGTGTCGGGGTGATGTTCTATCTGCTGGCTGCCGTGCGCGCCCGGCTGCGCGATGCAGGGCAGGACCCGCCCAGCCTGGCGCCGCTGCTCGATCTGGTGGCGCTGGGCACCGTCGCCGACGTGGTGCGCCTCGACACCAACAACCGGGTGCTGGTGCGCGCCGGTCTGCGGCGCGTGCGTGCCGGGCAGGCCGTGGCGGGCATTCGCGCCCTGCTCAGCGTGGCGGGTCGCGAGCCGGCTCATGTGTCGTCGCAGGATCTGGGTTTCGTGATCGGGCCGCGCATCAATGCGGCCGGACGCCTCGATGACATTCGCACCGGCATCGAATGCCTGCTGGCCGATGACCTCGCCACGGCCACCGAACGCGCCCGGCAACTCGACGGCATCAACCGCGACCGGCGCAGTCTGGAAGCCGACATGCGCGACACGGCGCTGGCGCGCTGTGCCGACAACACCGCAACCGGTATCTGCCTGTTCGAGCCGGACTGGCACGAAGGCATCGTCGGGCTGGTGGCCTCGCGCATCAAGGAGGTGCACCACCGCCCGGTGATCGCCGCCGCGCGGGCGCAGGCGCCGGGCATGCTCAAGGCCAGCGGCCGCACCATTGCCGGCCTGCACCTGCGGGATGTGCTGGCCGAGATCGACGCCACCCATCCGGGGTTGATCGAGCGCTTTGGCGGCCACGCCATGGCGGCCGGCCTGAGTCTCGCCGAGGCGGACTGGCCGGTGTTCTGTCAGGCGTTTGACCAGACGTGTGCACGGCATCTCGACGCCGACGCGCTGCTGCAGGTGACCGACAGCGACGGCGAGCTGCCGCCGGAGTGGCTGGACATCGACGCCGCGCTGGCGCTCGAAGACGCCGGGCCGTGGGGGCAGGGGTTTCCCGAGCCGCAGTTCGACGGCGTTTTCACCGTTGCCGAGGTTCGGCTGATGGGCAGCGACCAGCAGCACGTGCGCTACGGCCTTGAGCATCCGGGCGGTGGGCGGTTTCAGGCGGTGCACTTCGGAGTGGGCGACCAGGCCCTGGCGGTGGGCGCTGTGGCGCGCTTCGTGTATCGCCTCAGCGTCAATCGTTGGCGCGATCGGGTGAGCCCGCAGTTGATGATCGTCAGCGCCGAGCCCGCCTGAAACAGACGGCCCTTATCGGGTCATCGCTAGCGCGCGGTGTTGAACAGGATGGGCGTGGACCGCGCCACGGCCATGCCTTCCAGATAGTCGGCGCCCAGCAACTGCCACGCCTTGAGCATCTCGGGATCGTGGAGATTGCGCACCAGCAGACGTTGCTTGCGCACGCGCGCCAGTTGCAGCGCCTGCTCGGCCATCAGCCGTTCGGCGGCGTCGGTTTGCAGGCCGGCGAGGCTGCTGGCGTCGAGCACCACTTCGTCGAGGCGCAGGTGTCGCCAGCCGCTGCGGTCTGCCGCCGCCAGCGACAGGGGGTGCGGGCCGGCAAGGTGGCAGCCGATGGCGCGCATGGCATCACAGAACGGCAGCACCGCCGACTGGCTGAGGCGCATGTCGAGCTCGGGCAATTCAAAGCAGATGTGCCGCGCCGGCACGCCGTGGGTTTCGAACGCGTCGATCAGAAAGGTCAGCCAGTCGGGGTCGATGACGGTGGACGGCGACAGGCGCAGGCGCACCCGGCCAATGGCCGCCAGCCGCGACGGGTCCTGCCCGAGCCGGACCAGGCTTTGGCTGACGATCCAGCGGTCGATCTGCGGGCTGAGTTGCAGGCGTTCGGCCACCGGCATGAACACCGACGGCTCGGCCCAGAAGCCTTCTTCGTCCTCGAGCGCCACCTGCATGTCGAACACCTCGCCCTCGCTCTGCAGGACCTTGCTGCTGGCGATGAGCTGGGTGGTGAGGTGGAAGCGGTTCTCCTGCAGCCCGGCGGTGATGCGCCGCGTCCACAGGGTGTTGTCGATCAGACTCTGTGAGCGCGACAGCTCGGGCGTGAACGTGACCGTGGTGTTGCGGCCGCGCTGCTTGGCGGCCTGGCAGGCCGCGTCCACCTGGGTCAGCAGCAGGTTGAAGGGCCGCTCGGCGTCAGGCTGGAGGTCGGCAACGCCGGCGCTGGCGGTCAGGCTGAGATTTTTCGACGACCAGCGGAATTCGGCTTTGGCCAGTTGCGCGCAGAGGGCGCTGATCAGCACCTGGGCGCGGTTGGCGTCGAAGCCTTCCAGCACCACCAGAAACTCGTCGCCGTTCAGGTGATACACCGCGCCGAAATTGCCCGCCGCGCCTTCGAGGTGACGCGCCACGCGGTGCAGCAGTTCGTCTCCCGCCGTCCGGCCGTGCAGGACGTTGAGGGCCTCAAAACGATCGAGGTTGATCAGCGCCGCGGCGTGTGGGGTGGCCGCCTGTTCGAGCAGCAGCCGTTTGACATGGCGCTCGGCGCTGAGGCGGCCGGGCAGGCCGCTGACCGGGCTCAGGTCGCCCTGTGCCTGTGCGTCAGCCGTTCGATCCAGGGTGCGCAGCACCAGAACGACGTGACTGGCCCGGCGTTGCAGCGCCGGCTTGACCGGATGCAGGTGCACCGTTACCGGCAGGTCGCCGCTGTTGCTGAGCCAGGTGCCGGGCTCCGGCAGCTCCACCGCCTGGCCGCGCTCCAGTGCCTGCCGTAGCCAGTGGCTCAGGGGTTGGTCGAAGCCCTGCAGGCTGATGACCTCGTCGGCCATGCGGTCAACCCGTTCGGTCTGTCGCCGGTCCAGCCGCGCTTCCATGGCGGGGTTGACCTGGACCAGCCGTCCTTCGGCATCCAGCAGCCCCCAGGCATCGTCGAGCGCGCCCAGGGTGGTGAGATGCAGGGCCCGTACCCGGTCGAGTGCGCGCTCGAGGTCGCGCCGCTGTGCCGACTCCAGCGACATCTGGGTTTTCATCGACAGCGCGCCGTCCATCAGTTCACGCAAATGACGGGTGCGCTCGTTGTAGAGGCGCGCGATCACGCCCACTTCGTTGCGGCGCGATTCGTCGAGCACGATGTCGAGCGACGATTCGGCGTCAGTCTGCAGTGCCAGCGTTTCGGCAATGCGCTTGAGCGGGTTGATGACCAGGGCGCGCAGCGCGCCCGAGATCAGCAGCAGGGCGATGATCACGCCGCCACCGGTGAGCACCAGCGCCTGATTGAACAGATAGCCGGCCCCGGAAAAGCCTTCCTGTGCGGCCCGCACCTTGATGATGGTCCAGCCGCTCCGGGGCAGCTCGAACACCACCGCGTTGGCGTGGCCACCGACCACCGGATCGTTCTGGATGTGACTGATGACGGGCTCTGCAGACGACTGGGTCGCCGCGCCCAGGCGTGACCAGATCTGCGCCGTGGCCTGTTCCGCGTCGCTGCGGCTGAAGTCGCGGGTCTGCGCCGCGAGGCGGGTGATGGCGCCGGCATCGTAGGCCGGTGATCGGGTGAGCGCCGAGCGTTGTGCCTGGCGACGGTCGAACAATTGCAGCGCCAGCGGCGACAAGGCGGGGTAGCGCTGGCCCAGTTCGGCCATGTTGGCGGCCGGTTGGTCACGCAGGGCCGTCATCAGCCGTTGCGAGGCGGCGATGATCCGGTGGTCGCTGTCGATCAACACGCTGTAGCCCGGGGTGTCTTGCGAGGCTTCTTCGAACAGCGACTCAAGGGTATTGACGCTGATGGCCACGGTGACGACGCCCATCATCCGCTCGGCCCGCATCAGCGGCATGCTGCAGCTGATCAGTTGCCGGTCGATCAGCGGCTCGCGGCGCACCGGCGACCAGTAACAGCGGTGGGGCTGTGTGAATTGGGTGGGGGTGAACCAGGCGGCTTCGGTGTAGGGCACCGCCCGCGGGTCGTTGTAATCGCCGCGCGCCACCAGCGTGCCGTCGGCGCTCCGCAGCCAAAGCTGGCTGCGCCGTGGCTGGCCCTGGGCCGGAATCGGCCAGATGCCAATGCCGGTGAACAGACCTTCGGGGTCTGCGGCGTTGACCATGTCGGGAATGGCCGGCGTGGGGTTGGCCGGGTCGCCGGCCACGGCGGCCAGCTCGGCAATCATCGCCGCCAGGGTTTCGGCCTGGCTGACCAGGGCCGAGAGCCGGGTCTGGACCCGGCGCGCACTTTCGGTCTCGTAGCGGAAGGATTCGGCCGACAGGGTGTCGCGAATCAGCACCAGGCCCAGCCAGTAGGTGAGGCTGCCCAGCACCACCATGAGCACCAGAAACAGCAACCAGAACTGGGTCTGGAGCCGCTGGTACCAGGGAAGGCCGGAGCCTTCGGGAATGGGAATGGGGATGGCGTTGGGCGGCGACATTCGCGTCAGGCACGTCGGTTGATGGGGAGATTGCGCACGATCATGTCACAGGGCCCTCGCCGATGAAGGCGCTGCAGCCCCACGGTAGGCCAAGGCCCGATCAACGGGCCTGAGGCCCGCCGAATCAGCCCAGCAGACGCATGGCGGTCTTCAGTCCGGCGACCAGTTGGTCGACATCGTCCTGACCGTTGTAGACCGCCAGCGATGCCCGCGCCGTGGCCGGTACGCCAAAGCGCTGCCACAGCGGCATGGTGCAATGGTGGCCGGTGCGCACCGCCACGCCCGACTCGCTGAGCAGGGTGCCGAGGTCATGCGGGTGCGCGCCGTCCATCACCATCGAGAACACGCCGACCTTGCCCGGCGCGGTGCCGATGACGCGCAGGCCCGGCAGCGCGGCAAGCTGTGCGGCGGTGTAGGCGGTGAGTTCGGTTTCGTGCGCGATCAAGGCGTCCAGGCCAATGCCCTCGATCCAGTCCAGCGCGGCGGCAAAGCCGATGGCGCCGGCCATGTCGGGCGTGCCGGCCTCGAACTTGTAGGGAATCTCGTTCCAGGTGCTGCCGTCGAAGGCCACGGTCTCGATCATGTCGCCGCCGCCGTGCCAGGGCGGCATGGCCTCAAGATGCGCCCGCTTGGCGTACAGAAAGCCGAAGCCGGTGGGGCCGAAGGCCTTGTGCGCCGAGGTGGTGAAAAAGTCGGCATCCAGCGCGTGCAGGTCGAGCTTGAGATGCGCCAGTGTCTGCGCGCCGTCGACCAGAACCGGCACGCCGTGCTGGTGGGCGATGTCGATCATCTCGGCGACCGGGTTCACCGTGCCCAGCGCGTTGGACACCTGCACCACGGCCACAAGCCGGGTGCGCGGGTTGAGCATGGCGCGCCAGGCGTCGAGGTCGAGGCTGCCATCGTCGCGCACCGGCGCCGCGACCGTTTTGGCCCCCGCAAGCTGCCACGGCACGATGTTGGAGTGATGCTCCATGCCGGTGAGCAGCACTTCATCACCCGGCTGCAGGCGGGGCTGCAGATAGCTGCGGGCAACGAGGTTGATGGCTTCGGTGGTGCCACGGGTGAAGACAATCTCTTGCCGATCGGCGCCCACGAAGCGGGCGATGCGGTCGCGTGCGCCCTCATAAGCGGTCGTGGCCCGCTCGGCCAGAAGGTGCACGGCGCGATGCACGTTGGCGTTCTCGTGCCGGTAGTAGCGGTCCATGCGGTCCAGCACCGCCACGGGTTTTTGCGTGGTGGCGGCATTGTCCAGATAGGCCAGCCGCCTGCCGTGCACGGTCTCGGCCAGAATCGGGAACTGCGCGCGAAGGGCCGCCAGGTCAAGACTCATGGTTCGGCGTCCCGCAGGCGCTGCAACAAGGTGTTGGTCAGCGATGTTCGCAAAGCCTCATCGGGGATTTCGCGCAGCACCTGTTCGGCGAATCCCTGGGTCAGCAGGGCGCGCGCGGTTGCGTCGTTAAGCCCACGGGCGCGCAGGTAAAACAGGGCGTCTTCGTCCAGTTGCCCGAAGCTGGCGCCGTGTGCGCACTTGACGTCGTCGTTGTAAATCTCGAGGTCCGGCTTGGCGTTGATCTCGGCCTTGGGCGACAGCAACAGGCTGGCCATGTGCTGTTCCGAGTCGGTCTTGATCGCGCCTTCGTAGACCTTGATGCGGCCATTGATACTGCTGCGCGTGCCGGCCAGGCCGATGGCGCGCAACTGCAGGCGGCTGACGGCGTGCGGGGCTTGGTGATGCACCGTCACCGGCAGGTCGAAGCCGCCGGCGGCGGGCAGGCTGAGCGCGTGCAGATGCGCCGCGCTGTGCGGGCCCTGCAGATGAATGTCGAGTTCCAGCCGGGTGATGGCACGGCCCAGATGGACCACCACCAGAGCCAGCGTCGCGCCCTCGGCCACGGTGATGCTCAGCCGCGACAGGTCGTGGCCACTGCCTTGCGGGTCGCTGACCCAGACCAGATGCGACTGGCTGTGGTGATCGAGTTGCAGGTGCTGCCAGTGGCTGCGCAGCCCGTCCACCGTGCCCTCACGGCGCAAGACCTGGTGGTCGGTTGCATGGGCGGCCACCGCATGCCGGCCCTGGGTGTGCACCTGCGCGTCGGCTGCGACGCGATCGGGCGTCTGTTCCCCAGCGGCGGGGGCGGTGGCCAGCGCGCTGTTGAGCAGGGCGAAGTGATCGCGGGCATCGACCTTTTGCGCGTCGTCCTGCGCGGGCAGGGTGGTCCAGTGCCACGCGCGTTTGGCCAGCGGCGCCAGATCGGTGTGGCGCCAGGCTTCGAGCTTGCGGTGCGGCCAGCCGAGATCGAGGAATTGCTGCAGCCGTGCGCCGCGCGCCGGGGGCAACTGTGCGGGAAGGGACGTCAGGCTCATGCCGCCGCGGTCTCCAGCCAGCCGTATCCTTTTTCTTCGAGCTCCAGTGCCAGGTCGGGGCCGCCGCTCTTGATGATGCGGCCGCCGGCCAGCACATGCACCTGGTCGGGCTTCACGTAGTCGAGCAGGCGCTGGTAGTGCGTCACCAACAACACGGCACGTTCGGCGTTGCGGATGAGGTTGATGCCGTCTGAAACCACCTTGAGGGCGTCGATGTCGAGGCCGGAGTCGGTCTCGTCAAGAATCATCAGGCGGGGTTCAAGGATGAGCATCTGCAGGATTTCGTTGCGCTTTTTCTCGCCGCCGGAAAAGCCTTCGTTGACGCCGCGCTGCAGCATCTTGATGTCCATGCCCATCTTGGCCACCCGGTCACGCACCCATGAGAGAAAGTCGGCAGGTTCGATCTCGCCCTGACCCGCGGCCTTGCGTCGGGCGTTGAGCGCGGCCTTGAGCAGGGTCAGGTTGGACACGCCCGGAATCTCGACCGGGTACTGGAAGCCGAGAAAAATCCCGGCCACGGCGCGTTCCTCGGGGGCCAGATCGAGCAGGTCGATGCCTTCGAACTGGATGCTGCCCTGGGTCACGACGTAATCGTCACGACCGGCCAGCACGTTCGACAGCGTCGATTTTCCCGAGCCGTTGGGGCCCATGATGGCGTGCACCTCGCCGGGCTTGATGGCCAGCGAAATGCCTTTGAGGATGGGTTTGTCGTCGATGGTGACGTGCAGGTTGTCGATGTTCAGCATGGTTTTATTTCGGGTCCGGATAGAGGTCGGCGCAGAGCTTTCCGCCCACGCCCCAGTTGTCTTTGTTCACCTCGTCGATGACGACGAAGACACCTTCGGGTTTGCAACCGCAGATGCGGGCAAGCTCCCGGGTGAAGGTTTCGGTCAGTTCGCGCTTCTGCGCCATCGACCGGCCTTCGAGCATTTCGACTCGGATGATCGGCATATTTCAATTCAGTTGGTGGCGTCGTCCGCGGCGCGGCGCGACGGGGTCAGGGAATCGGGCCCCGGTCCGGCCTTCCGTGGCCGGCGGTTCGCATTGTCTGCCAGCAGTGCGCGCAAAGCTGACGATGCTCATCCCACCGCCCCTTCGAGCGAAACCTGCAACAGCTTCTGGGCCTCGACGGCGAACTCCATGGGCAATTCCTTGAACACGTCCTTGCAGAAGCCGTTGACGATCATGCTCACCGCGTCTTCTTCCGACACGCCGCGGGCGCGGCAGTAGAACAGTTGGTCTTCGCTGATCTTCGAGGTGGATGCTTCGTGCTCCAGCACCGCCGTGGGGTTGCGCACCTCGGTGTAGGGAAAAGTGTGGGCACCGCAGGTGTCGCCAATCAACAGCGAATCGCACTGGGTGTGATTGCGCGCGCCCTGGGCGCCGGGCAGCACCCGCACCAGGCCGCGATAGGTCTGCTGGCCGTGACCGGCCGAGATGCCTTTGGAGACGATGGTGCTCTTGGTGCGCTGGCCGATGTGAATCATCTTGGTGCCGGTGTCGGCCTGCTGGCGGTGATGGGTGAGGGCGACCGAATAGAACTCGCCCACCGAGTCGTCGCCCCGCAGCACGCAGCTCGGGTACTTCCAGGTGATGGCCGATCCGGTCTCGACCTGGGTCCATGAGATTTTGCTGCGGGCGCCGCGGCAGTCACCGCGCTTGGTGACGAAGTTGTAAATGCCGCCCTTGCCGTTCTCGTCACCGGGATACCAGTTCTGCACGGTGGAGTATTTGATCTGCGCGTCGTCCAGCGCGACCAGCTCGACCACGGCGGCGTGCAGCTGGTTCTCGTCGCGCTGCGGCGCGGTGCAGCCCTCCAGATAGCTCACATGCGAGCCTTCTTCGGCAATGATCAGGGTGCGCTCGAACTGCCCGGAATTGCGCTCATTGATGCGGAAATAGGTGGACAGTTCCATCGGGCAGCGCACGCCCTTGGGAATGAACACGAAGCTGCCGTCGGTGAACACGGCCGAGTTCAGCGCCGCGAAGTAGTTGTCACCGGCCGGGACCACGGTGCCCAGATAGCGCTGCACCAGATCGGGGTGCTGACGCACCGCCTCCGAGATCGAGCAGAAGATGACGCCGGCCTCGGCGAGCTTTTTCTTGAACGTGGTGCCGACCGAGACCGAGTCGAACACCACGTCGACGGCCACGTTCTGCACGCCGGCCAGCGCCGCTTGTTCGTGCAACGGGATGCCGAGCTTTTTGTAGGTTTCGAGCAGTTTCGGATCGACCTCGTCCAGCGACTTCGGGCCATCTTTCATCGACTTCGGCGAGGTGTAATACGAAATTGCCTGGTAATCGATGGGCTCGATCTTGAGCTGCGCCCAGTCCGGCGGGGTCATCGTCTTCCATCGGGCAAAGGCCTTGAGGCGCCAGTCCAGCAGCCATTGCGGCTCCTGTTTCTTGGCCGAGATGAAGCCGATGGTGTCTTCGGTGAGGCCAGGGGCCACCGTGTCAGATTCGATGTCGGTGATGAAACCCGCGCTGTAGACGCGTTTCTTGACGAGTTCCTGGATGTCGGCGGTTGCGGTCATGACCGGATCCTTTGGTTATGAAGTGACCTGTCGCGACGCGGCAGGTGCGGTGAGCGTGGGGTGAAAGCGCAGCGGCATCTCGTTTTCGGCGCGCAGAATGTCGGCGAGCGTGACCGATGCAAGCGCCTCGCGAACGGCGCTGTCGATCAGCCTGAATGCCTTGCGGGAGCGGCAGCCGCTGGCGATCTCGCAGCCGCTGCCGTGCACGGCGCAGTCGGTCAGGGCGATCGGGCCCTCGAGCGCCTGCACCACGTCGGAGACGGTGATGGCCTCAGGCGCATGCGCCAACTGATAGCCGCCGTGCGGGCCGCGACTGGACGTGACCAGGCCGCCCCGGGTGAGGGCCTTGAGCACCTTGGCCACCGTGGGCGCGGGAATCTGCGTTTGCGCGCTGAGCGCCTGGCCGTTGAGCAGCCGCGTGGGCGCCGTCGCCAAGGCGGTCAGTACCACCGTTGCATAATCCGCGAGCTTGTTGAGTTTGAGCACGACGCCAATCCAATCAGGACTGAATGAGTCCTCATTTTAACCCCGCAGGGGTGTCATCACCAAATGCCCGATTCCACCGCGACCCTGCCCTGGATCAAACCGCCCCAGGCGACCCTGGCCTGGACGGTCACCGACGCGCAGACCGATCACTTCGCCCACACCAACAACGCCGAGTACGTGCGGGCCATGGAACGTTGCGCCTGGGTGCACACCGAGGCGCTGGGGCTGAGCTTTGAGGCGTTCCAGCGGATGGGCGCCGGCTGCGTGGTACACCGCCACGAGATTGACTATCTGGCCCCGACGTTGCTCGGCGAGGTGCTGCTGATCGGCACCTGGATCGACGCCAACGACGGCCGCCTGTCGATGCGGCGCGGCTTCCAGATCATTCGCCTGGCCGACCGCAAGACGGTGCTGCGGGCCATGACCCAGTTTGTCTGCGTGGATCTGGCCAGTGGCCGCCCGCGACGCATGCCGCCGGCGTTCGTCGCGGCCTATCAGCCGGTTGCGGACTGACGTCAGGTCAGCCAGATGAGGGTGGGGGGCTGCCCCAGCGCGGCGTACACCAGCGCGTTCTGGCCGAAGCGCCGCCCCAGGTCCATGATCCAGCCCAGATCCGGATCGACCACGAAAAAGCCCGGTTCGTCGGGCCACTCGCCGCGGGGGTCGATATTGGTGGCCTTGCCCCAGGTGCCGCTGCGGCTGGCGAGGGCAAAGCGCAGTTCGTCCAGGTAGAAATTGTTGAGCTCTTCCCGCGACTGCACCGAGCGCGGATTGCAGGGCGTGAGAATCACCCAGTGGCGCTGCAGGCCGAAGGTCTTGCACAGCTGCTGTTCGGTTGCGGCGTCGTAGTGGCCGATCGTCAGCGTGACCTCGTCGTCTTCGAGCATGACCCGGTAAAGCGCGCGGCGGTAGGCGGGCTCGTAGGCCTGCTTCAGCGATGCCAGTGGTGGGGTGTCGGCACTCATGCCGCGGATTGCTGACGGCGCAGTTGTTGTGCGAACAGGATTTCGATGGTGTCCATAGCGGCGCTGAGGCCATGGTCGGCATCGACCACGTGCAGCGCAGCGCGATGGCGCGCGGCAAAGCACTGCACGTTTTGCAGCGGCACCACATCGTCGCCCCAGCCGTGCACGACTTCGATGTCGGCGGGCAGGTCGGCGGGTTCTTCGGCCCATCCCTCGAAATACAGGGCAGGTGCCATCAGGAACAGGGCCTGGGGTTTAAGCGCGCTGCAGGCGTGCGCGGCGACATAGCCGCCCATGCTCGAACCCACCAGGATCAGGGTTTGGGCGCGCGGACGGACCTCGGTGGTGAGCTGTCGCAATCGCGAGTGCGGGTCGTGGGTGTGACTATAATCGGGCGAGATCACCGCAAATCCACAGGCGCGCGCCACCTCAGCCAAACGGCTGATCTTGGTGCCCCAAGGACCGCTTTCTTTTCCGTGGTTGAAGCAGACGAGCCGGTCGGTGCTGGCATCAAGTGTCATTGCGAGGGAGGATCATCATGGCGAAAACGATCATACCCAAAGGCCGCGCTCGGCAGGCCGAGCAGGCGCCGCTGGCGGTTTTCCTGACGGTGCGACTGCGCTTCGGCGATGCCGAAGATGACCGCATCACCATGATCGAGCGGCAAAAGGTGCCCATGGTGCACAGCGTCTTCGAGAACCGGGACCGCATCGTGCGGCAGTTCGTGAAGCTGCTGGTGCTGGGCAGCGTCAGAAGTCCCCGGGTGGTGCGCGAGTTGAACCCGCTGGCGATTCGCAAGCGCCGCCGCAAGGCCGAAGGCCGCCGTTGATGCAAGCGGTTCGAATTCTCACGGCGGTTGCGCTGGCCCTCACCCTCACCCTGGCCGTGCTGATGTGGGTGGTCAGCCTGATGATGGGCGTGCATCTGGATCTGCGCCCGGGCCTGCGTGACGAGTGGCCGACCCTGCTGGCCATCACCACCACGTTTTCGGTGCTTGCGATGTGCTCGGCGGTGGCCTTTTTCAGCTTGCGACGCGGCTGGACGGGCTGGTGGATCGCGCAGGTCGTGATGTGGGTTGCTACCGTTTTCGCCAGCGTTCTGATCAGGGGTCTGTTACTCGGATGAAAAAAACCTACGCCGTACCGCGTTCGACGCCCGTGCTGTTGGCGGTGCCACTGTTGACCGGCCTTTATTGGCTGGTCGCCAGCGAGGGCATTTTCGGCTCACTGCTGGCGTGTGTGCCCGGCCTGTTGCTGGTGGGCGGTTCGATGATGGTGTGGTGGTCGCCCGGCGAGCCCCGCGCCTACGCGCTGACCGGCCTGGGCGCGTTTTTCGGCGTGCTGCTGGGCGTGCCCTGGTTGCTGATCAGTGGTGACGAGGGCCTGTGGGCCCTGGTCGGTTCGGTGGCCGGCGCCCTGGTCAATGCCCGCCAGTCGGTACAGGTGATCGCCAGGGTCGAAGGCGGCGCGCCGGTGCGTGAAAGTCTCAAGATGGACCTGAAGGTGGCGCTGGACGAGGCGGTGCTGGGGTACTTCATCGCCGGGGCGCGTATGCCCAACGGCGTGCAGGCGGCGGAGGCCTGCGACCAGGCCCGCGCGCTTGACGAAACCCTGTCCGAGCGCGGCATTTACCCGCAACCGGAGCGCCTGCACGTGGCGCCGCCCGCGCCCGAGGCCGACAGCGTCGACAGCACCCTGGAGCATCGTTGGGGCGTGCGTTACGAGGCGGTGCAGTTCCCCAGTGCGTTCCGCGCCGACGACACCCTGCCGGGCGGCGCGGTGTGGAACCACCTGGATGCCAACCGTCAGGTGCCGGTGCGGGTGGTTCGCCACAGCGAGCCCGGCCGGCCCTGGCTGCTGTGCATACACGGGTATCGCATGGGCACGCCGTGGATGGATTTCTCGCTGTTCGGCCCCAACGGACTGGTCAACAAATTTGGTGTCAACGTGGTGATGCCGGTGCTGCCCTTGCACGGATCTCGCCGCGTGGGCATGCGCAGCGGCGACTTTTATCTGGACGGCAATCCGCTGGATCTGTTCCATGCCCAGTGTCAGGCGCTGTCCGATCTGCGGCAAACCGTGGCGTGGATTCGCGGGCAGGACCCGCAGGCGCGGATCGGTGTATTCGGCGTGTCTCTGGGGGGCTATAACGCCGCGCTGCTCTCGATCTACGAGCCGGATCTGGACTTTGTGGTGTCGGCGGTGCCGGTGGCCGATTTCGCCGAGACCCTGTGGCGCGTGTTGCCGCCCGCGCATCAAGGTTATTTCACTACCCAGGGTCTGGACGAAGCGCGTTACGCGCGGGTGCTGGGCCCGGTGTCGCCGCTGTCGAGCGCCACGCGGCTCGCGCCAGATCGACGCTTCGTGCTGGCCGCTGCGGCAGATCGGGTGGTGCCGCCGGGCCAGGCCCTGCTGCTTGCCGCGCACTGGGGTGTGGAGCCGGTGTGGTACCAGGGCTCGCACCTCAGCATCCGCCGCGAGTCGCAGACCCTGGCCACCGTGGAGCAGGCGGTGGTGGCGGCCGGGTGGCGGTTGCCGCTGCGCTAGTCCGGACGCGGGTTTCAGTGGTGGTCAGGCCGATGCTCGAACAAGGCGTCGCCCCTCAACAATCGTTCAACAAGGTGTTTCATGCGAACCGCAATCACCGGCGTCGGTCTTTTCACGCCCGAGCAGTCCATCAGCAATGACGAGCTGGTGGAAAGCTTCAATCAGTACGTCGATGCCCACAATGCCGAACACGCCGAGGCCATCGCCCGTGGTGACACGGTTGCGCTGCAGCACTCGTCCAGCGAGTTCATTTACAAGGCCTCCGGCATCAAAAGTCGGTACTGCGTCGACAAGGCGGGCGTGCTCGATCCGGCCGTCATGCATCCGGTCATCGCAACGCGGGGCAACGACGCGCCGTCGTTGATGGTCGAGATGGGCCTGGCCGCCGCCCGCGAGGCCTTGGCACGTGCCGGGCGCCGGCCCGAAGAGGTCGACATGGTGCTGGTGGCCTGTTCGAACATGCAGCGTCCGTACCCGGCGATGGCGGTGGAGTTGCAGCATTACCTGGGCGGACACGGATTTGCCTACGACATCAACGTCGCCTGCGCATCGGCGGCATTCGGCATTCAGGCCGCGACTGACGCGGTGCGGCAGGGCAATGCCCGCTGCGCGCTGGTGGTGAACCCCGAGATCTGCACCGGCCACCTGAATTTTCGCAACCGTGACTGCCACTTCATTTTTGGCGACGCCGCCACCGCGGTGGTCGTCGAGCCGCTGGATGCGGCCGCGGGCAAGGTCACCTTCGAGCTGTTGGGCACGCGGCTGGTGACCCAGTTTTCCAACAACATCCGCAACAATTTCGGTTTTCTGAACCGCTCCGAATCACCGTCGCGCGGCTGGGCCGACGTATTGTTCACCCAGGAAGGCCGCAAAGTGTTCAAGGAAGTGGTGCCGCTGGTGTCCGAGCTGATCTCCAGCCATGTCGCCGACCTGGGCCTGGCGGTGAAGGACGTGAGGCGCTTCTGGCTGCACCAGGCCAATCTGTCGATGAACCAGCTGATTGCCAAGCGGGTGCTGGGACGTGACGCCACGCTCGAAGAGGCGCCGGTCATTCTTGATCGTTACGCCAACACCAGCTCGGCCGGATCGGTGATTGCCCTCAGCCTGCATCACGAAGACCTGGCTGTAGGCGACCTGGGCGTGCTGTCGGCGTTCGGCGCCGGGTACTCCGCGGGCAGCGTGGTGATGCGGCGCGTCGGATGAGCCGCTGCAGCGACTGTCATCGGGGAGTAGCAATTCCCGGCTGAATCGATACAATACGCGGCCTTTTTTGGCGCCCGTCGGCTGCCAGAGTTATTGGATTAAAGATCATGGTTACGATTCGTTTGGCTCGTGCTGGCGCCAAGAAGCGCCCCTTCTACCACGTGGTTGCCACTGAAAAGAGCAGCCGTCGTGACGGTCGCTTCATCGAGCGCCTGGGCTTTTACAACCCCATGGCGCGGGGTCAGGAGCCCAAGCTGGTGCTCAACAGCGACCGCGTGACCCACTGGCAGAGCCACGGCGCGCAGATGAGTGAGCGTGTTGCCTTTCTGGTGAAGAGCAACGCCAAGGCCGCGCAGGCCTAAGCCATGACGCGGATCACGCTCGGGCATGTGTCCGGCGTGTACGGCATCAAGGGTTGGGTGCGTATCGCGTCGCAGACGCGGCCTGAGGAGCGGATTCTTGATTACCGCCGCTGGTGGATTGGCGACGATCAAGGCTTCATGAGCCGCGCCGTTGCCCAGCGTATGCAGGGCAACGGGCTGGTGGTGCAGTTGCTTGGGCGTGACGAAGAGCCCATCACCGACCGCAACGTCGCGCAGAGCCTGATCGGCAAGACGGTTTCGGTCGAGCGGGCGCAGATGCCGCCGCTGCCGGAAGGTGAGTATTACTGGATTGATCTGCTCGGGCTGAAGGTTGCAGACGAAGCAGGGCTGCCGTTGGGTGTGGTGACCGATGTGTTCAGCAACGGCGCGCAGGATGTTCTGACGGTCAGCGACGAGGACAAGACGCATCTGATCCCCTTCGTCGTTGGCCCGATTGTGGTGTCGGTGTCGCTGGAGTCTCGGCAGATCGTCTGTCGCTGGTCCCGCGAGTGGTGATGCAGGTTTCGGTGATCACGCTTTTCCCCGAATGGGTGGAGCAGGTCACGAAGTTCGGGATGCCCCGGGTGGCCGCTGAGCAGGGTGCGCTCGCGCTGAACCTGGTGAATCCGCGGGACTTCGCCGAAAACCCGTGGCGGCGGATCGACCGTCGGCCTTACGGCGGCGGACCCGGCATGGTGATGGAAGCCGAGCCGCTGGCCCGCGCCATTGCCGCCGCGCGGTCGGTGAGCGCCGGACCGGTGGTGGCGTTGACGCCCCAGGGCGAGCGCTTCACCCAGGCCTGGGCCGAGCGCTTGGTTGCAGGCGGCGGTATGACGTTGTTGTGCGGTCGGTATGAAGGTTGGGATGCGCGGCTGGACGCCGGATTGGCGCCGGACGCACCGATTGATGTGGAGCTGTCAGTGGGTGATGTGGTGCTGTCGGGGGGCGAGCTGGGCGCGATGATGGTGATTGATGCCTGCGCGAGATTGCTCCCCGGCGTACTGGGCGATGAAAATTCCTCGGTGGAGGACTCGTTCAGCAGCGGCGCACTGGATCATCCGCACTACGCCCGTCCGGCCGAATGGCGGGGGCAGGCGGTTCCCGAAGTATTGATGTCGGGTGATCATGCGGCGATACGCCGCTGGCGCCGGCAACAGGCGCTGGCCCGGACCTGGGAGCGGCGCCCGGATTTGCTGGATGGACTCGTGCTGAGTCCCGATGAACAGGAATGGCTGCGCGCCTATATTGCGCAGCACGCGATTGATGCCAAGAGGTAGGAACCATGGGTAGCAACAAAATTATTGCCGCGCTTGAAGCGGAGCAGATGACCAAGGTCATTCCCGACTTTCGCGAAGGCGATACGGTCGAAGTGAAGGTCAAGGTCAAGGAAGGCGACCGCGAGCGTCTTCAGGCATTCGAGGGTCTGGTGATTGCACGCCGCAACCGCGGCATGAACTCCGCCTTCACGGTGCGCAAAATCTCTAACGGCGAAGGTGTGGAGCGCGTGTTCCAGTCCTACAGCCCCAACGTGGCCGAGATCGTCGTCAAGCGGCGTGGCCTCGTGGCGCGCGCCAAGCTGTACTACCTGCGCAATCTGGCCGGCAAGGCCGCGCGCATCAAGGAAAAGCTGGGCTGATTCGGTTGCGAGGCCTGCGGTGGTTGTGCGCCGGCAAGCGTCCACCCGCGGTCGGCGCTCGGCAGCTGAGCGTCGCGAGGCCCGGTTGACCGCGCGGATTCGGTTCGGCCGTGCGCGCCACAGCCATCCCTGCCGGGACCACCGGTGGGGATTTTCGCGTTATTGCGCACAGGGGGCGCCTGGCGCCAGCGCTGGGCCCACACCGGCGGCCTGATCCCTGTCGATGGGCCACCGCGCCGAGGCGTGCCCGGCTGGAAGATGACAAGGTGGGCCAGATGGCAAGGTGAGGCCGCCATCGCAGACCCCGAACGCCCGGTTGGGCTTCTTCAAAAAAGTGGAGCTTCCATGTCGCTCGCCCTGCGCACGGTCGATGCCGAAACCGGCATCGCCACCATCACCGTCAACCGCCCCGAAGTGCGCAATGCGCTGGACGTGCCCACCGCGCGCGCCATTTGTGACGCCGTGCTGCCGCTGCGGGAAATGCCCGACATCCGCTGCGTGGTGCTGCGCGGCGCGGGGGGCGCGTTCATCGCCGGTGGCGACCTGGCGCGCTTTGCTGATGACTTTGACCAGGCGGCCTCGGTGGTGCACGGCCTGCTGGACGCGCTGCACCCGGCCATTCTCACCTTGCGCGCGCTGAACGCGCCGGTCTTGGGCGTCGTGCACGGGGCCGTGGCCGGCGCCGGCTTGTCGTTGATGTCGGGCTGTGATCTGGTGGTGGCCGCCAGGGGCACGCGCTTCGTGCTGGCGTACGACCGGGTCGGCGCCGCCCCCGACTGCGGCGGCACCTGGTTCCTGCCCCGCTTGCTGGGCCCCCGCCGCGCGGCAGAGCTGATGATGCTCAGCCCCACCTGGGATGCCGATCAGGCGCAGGCCTACGGACTGATCAACCGGGTGGTCGATGCCGACCAACTCGATGCCGAGGCCGCGCGCCTGGCCGCACAGCTCGCCAGAGGGCCCACGGTGGCCTACGGCAAATTCAAACGGCTCGCGGACGCAAGTTTGAGCAGCGACCTGGGCGCGCAGCTCGAAGCCGAGCGCGCGGCGTTCGCCAGCGGCACGCGCACTGCGGATTTCCGCGAAGGCGTGACCGCGTTCCTGGCCAAGCGGCCAGCCACTTTTACCGGGCACTGAGGGACATGCACATGGGGATTTACACCGACGACCAGCAGATGATTGCCGACGCCGCAGCGCGGTTTGCGCGTGAGGTGTTGGCGCCCGGCGCGGCGGCGCGCGAAGCGGCCGGGGCGATCGAACCCGAGGTGATTCAGGGGCTGGCCGACATGGGCCTGCTGGGCATGACGGTATCGCCCGACCAGGGCGGCGCCGGTGCCGACTATGTGAGCTACGCGTTGGCCCTGATGGCGGTGGCCGAGGGCGACGGCGCCGTGTCGACGGTGATGAGCGTTCACAACGCGCCGTTCTGCGCCATTCTGGAGCGCTATGGCAACGACGCCCAGAAAGCTGACGTACTGACGCCGGCGGCGCGGGGCGCGTTCATCGGGGCCTTCGCGCTCACCGAGTCGCAAGCCGGCTCCGACGCCAGCGCCTTGCGCACCCGCGCGGTGCGCGATGGCGACCATTACGTGATCAATGGCGCCAAGCAGTTCATCACCTCCGGGCGGCTGGCGGAGTGGATCGTGGTGTTCGCGGTGACTGACACCGAAAACCCCAAGCGCGGCATCACCGCGTTTCTGCTGCCGACCCATACGCCGGGTTACCGGGTCAGCAAGATCGAGCACAAGCTGGGGCAGCGCGCCTCCGACACGGCCAGTCTGGACTTCGACGACATGCGGGTGCCGGTGCGCATGCGCATCGGCGAAGAGGGTGAGGGCTACAAGATCGCGCTTTCGAGTCTTGAGGCAGGCCGCATCGGCATTGCCGCACAGAGCGTGGGGATGGCGCAGGCCGCGTTGAAATGCGCCATTGCCTATGCCGGCGAACGGCAGTCATTCGGCACGTCGCTGCTGGCGCATCAGGCGGTGAGCTTTCGACTGGCCGACGCCAAGACGCGGCTGGAGGCCGCGCGCCAGCTGGTGTTGTCGGCCGCGCGCCTCAAAGACGCGGGACAGCCGTGTCTGGAGCAAGCCTGCATGGCCAAGCTGTTCGCTTCGGAAACCGCCGAGGCGGTCTGCTCCGCCGCACTCCAGACTCTGGGCGGCTACGGCTATGTGGCTGATTTTCCGGTGGAGCGCATCTATCGCGACGTGCGGGTGTGCCAGATCTATGAGGGCACGTCCGATATCCAGAAAATCATCATTGGGCGCCATCTGGCGTCGGGTCTGTGAGTCGCGGGCTGTAAGCCCCGAAGGGCGCTTCAGCGGCAGCTGTGGAGACGCCAGATGTCGAAGCCATGTCAGATTTGTTAACGGTTGCTCTTTTTTTGAATGATGTTCAAGATGGCGCCCTTCGAATCGGGATCGGACGGCAAACGTGGGATTCAGGGAGCGTCGACAGCGGGAGTTCCTCGACCGGGAGCGGGTGTTCCTGGAGGCTGCGCGCGAGCTGATTCGTGACGAGGGGCTGCTGGGCTTTCAGATGGCCCGGCTCGCCGAGTCTTGCGAATACTCGGTGGGCACGCTGTACCAGCATTTCGGCAGCAAGGAAGATTTGCTGGTGGCCTTGACCACCGCGACCGCAACCGAGCATGTGCGCCTGTTCGCGCGGGTCGGCAATTGGCAGGCACCGAGTCGCGAGCGGCTGTTTGCCATCGCCGTGGCCGACAGCATCTTCGTCCAGCGGAATCCCGAATATTTTCGAATTGCGCAGTACACCCTGTGTGAAGTGGTGTGGCGCGCGGCCTCGCCGGACCGCCGCAGCGAGTTCATGGCCGAAACGGCCGAGCCCATTCGAACCATCGTCAACGGCATCATTGCCGACGCGGTCGCCAGCGGCGACCTGTCGCTGGGCGTGCTGACGCAGGATTCGGTTGCGGCGGGCTTCTGGGCGCTGACCTGCGGCGTGCATGACCTGGTGCACGCCGAAGGGGTTTGCGATGCCTACCAGACCGAGGATCCCTATCGGCTGTTGTGCCGCCACACCAACCTCATGCTCAACGGTTTCGACTGGAAGCCATTGATCGACCCGCATGACGAAGCTGCGCTCGACGCCCTGATTCACCGTATCCAGAACGAGGTTTTTCATGATCTTTGCGATCACACCTGAGCGGGGCCGCGCCTTGGCGCTGGGGTTCATTCTTGTGAGTCTGAGTGCACCGGCCAGCGCCGCCATGCTGATCTATGAGGCCCTGCAGCGCGCCGCCGAGCGCGATCCCACCTATCTGGCCGCGTTTGCCGCACAGCGTGCCAACCGCGAACGGGGCGAGCAGGATCGGGGCAGCCTGCGGCCGACCGTGGGTGCCTTCGGCGCTGCCCAGCTGACGTCCAGCGACTCTGAATTCGCTTTTGGCGAGGCCCAGGAAACCTACCCGTCGTGGACGGCGTCGCTGGAAGCGCGGCAGCCCGTGTTGCGCATGGACTGGGGCGCGAGGGGCGACCGCGCCACCGCCAGCGATGACCTGGCCGATGCGCTGTTCCGGCAGCAGCAGATCGATTTCGTGGCCAGGGTGTCGAGCCGCTATCTCGAAGCGCTCAATGCGCAGGACCAGTTGAGGCTGATCGAGGCCGAGAACCTTGCGGTGCGTGAATCGCTGGAGAACACCCGCAAGCGCTACGAGGCGGAGTTGGTGCCGGGTCTGGACCTTCGGGAAGCCGAGGCGCGTGATGACCTGAGTCGCGCGCAGCGCATTGCCGCCGAGGCGGCGGTTGAAGACGCCATTGACGCGCTGGCCGAGTTGACCGGTCCATTCGATCGCCCGCTGCCCAGCCTCAAGCCGACGGCCGAGCCCCCACCGTTGCCGGCAAACTCGGTCGAGGGCTGGCTGGCGCTGGCGGGTGACAACAGCACGGCGCTGAGAATTGCCGAGCGTCAGGCCGAGATCGCCGCTGCCGACCTCCGCAGTCGCAAGGCCGAGACCCAGCCCATGGCCGATCTGGTGGGCACCGTGGTGCACAACGACTCGACCGAGTATTCCATTGGTCAATTGCAGACCGAGGCGCGCATCGGTCTGGAAGTCACCGTGCCGATCTACGGCGGCGGTGTGACCAGCAGCCGCTACCGCGAAGCCCAGGCGCGTGCGGAAGAGGCCAGGTACGAGCTTCAGCGGGCGCGCGAGGAAACCCGGCGCCAGGTCGCCCGACAGTTTCGAGACATCCAGGTCGCAAGCGCCAATACCGAGGCCTTCAGGCGCTCGCTGGTGTCGGCCCGTGCCGCGCAGGCGGCCGTCGAAGCAGGCTATGACGCCGGTACCCGCACCATCACCGACGTGCTGGACGCCAAAAGCCGCACCGCGCAGGTGCAGCGCGATCTGAATCGCGCCCGCTATGACCTGCTGATCAACACGCTGCTGCTGCAGTCCACGGCCGGCACCCTCACCATCGATCAATTCCTCATCGTCGATGCGATGTTTGATCTCCCCCATCAATGACGTCTTCAACTTTCTTTAGAGCGCACTCATGACCACCAAACGCATGCTCATCATGCTCATTCTCACTGGCGTCGTGTTCGGGGCCGTGTTTGGCATGAAGTGGTTCGGCACCAAGATGATGAATGAATACGTCAACAACATGCCGACGCCGCCCGTGACCGTGTCGGCAACCACCGTCAAGGCCATGACCTGGCCGAACGAGCTGACCCCCATCGGTACGCTGATTGCCGTCAACGGCGCCGACGTCACCTCCGAGGTGGGCGGCATCGTGACGCGCATCCACTTCGAGTCCGGGGCCATGGTGAAGCGCGGCGACCGCTTGATCGAGCTGGATGCCGACGCCGAGCGGGCTGAGCTGCAACGCTTGCGTGCGCAGGCCAATCTGGCCGACACCAACCGCAAGCGGCGCGAGCAGTTGTTCCGCCAAGAGGCCATCTCGAAGTCGGAGCTGGACATGGTCATCGCCGAGTCCGAAGCCGCCCGGGCGGCGGTGGAGGCGCAGGCGGCGCGGCTGGCACAGAAGGAAATTCGCGCGCCGTTCGATGGACGCCTGGGCGTTCGCCGCGTGGCGGTGGGGCAGTACCTGGCGCCGGGCACGGCCATCGTCAACCTCCAGTCGCTGGACCCGATCGACATCGATTTCTCGCTGCCCGAACAGCATCTGGGCGACGTCGACGTAGGCTTTGATGTGGCCGTCAAGGTCGATGCCTGGCCCGGCCGCACCTTCGAGGGTGAGGTGATGGCGGTGGAGCCGCGCATCGAGACCGCCACCCGCAATTTTCTGGTGCGTGCCCGAATGCCCAATGAGGACCACCAGCTGCGGCCCGGTCTGTTCGGGCAGGTGACGCTGAGCCTGGCCGGTGCGCGGGACGTGCTGGCCGTGCCGCGTACGGCCATCAACTACAGCTCCTACGGCACCTCGGTGTTCGTCATCGAGCCGGTTGAAAACCCCGAAGAAGGCCGGCCCGACAAGTCGGCCGCGCAGCGCTTCGTGAAGGTCGGCGATGCACGTGGCGATTTCGTGGAGATTGTCGAGGGGCTGAAGGAAGGTGACGAAGTCGCCACCTCGGGCCTGCTCAAGCTGCGCAACGGGCAACCGGTGGTGATCGACTACGAGCAGACGCCCGACGCCAAGCTCGATCCGCAACCCGCGCAAAGCTAGTCCGGTGGCGGAGCGTCAGCGCAATACCCTCTTCCTCACGTCGCATTGCCGCAGGTAGGCCCACATGCATTTCACTGACATTTTCATCAAGCGCCCGGTGCTGGCCACGGTGGTCAGCCTGGCGATCCTGCTGCTGGGTCTGCGCGCCGGGCTGGACCTCAAGGTGCGTGAATACCCTGAGCTGCAGACCGCTCAGGTGACGGTCACGGTCATTTATCCGGGCGCCGATGCGGCGCTGATGGAAGGTTTCATCACCACGCCGCTGGAACGCGAGATCGCGACCGCGGACGGCATCGATTACCTCGGATCAAGCACCGGTTTGAGCACCTCGGTGATCAACGCCTACCTGCGGCTGGACAAGGACCCCAACGAAGCACTGACCGAGATTTCGGCCAAGGTCAACAAACTGCGCAGCCAGCTGCCCGCGGGTGCTGAAGACCCGATCATCGAGGTCGCCGAATCACAGGGGACTGCGGCGATGTACCTGGCCTTCACCTCTGAGGTGCTGAGCCCCAGCCAGATCACCGACTACCTGATTCGCATCGTCGAACCGCAGCTGTCGACCATTCCGGGGGTCGAGAAGGCCGACATCCTCGGCGCCCGCACTTACGCCATGCGCGTCTGGCTCAAACCCGAACGACTGACGGCGTTCAACCTCACGGCCGCCGATGTCTACGAGCGAATCCGTTCGCAGAACGTGATCTCGGCGGTGGGCGAGATGAAGGGCAACTTCGTTCGCATCGGTCTGTCGGCACAGACCGACTTGCGCACCGCGGAGCAGTTCAAGCAACTGATCGTCAAGTCCTCCACCGACGGTGCGGTGGTGCGGCTTGCGGACGTGGCCGATGTGGAGCTGGGGGCCGAGAACTATGACGGCGTCACCACCTGGGGCGGCATTCCATCGATCTTTGTCGCCATCAATCCGCGCCCCGACGCGAACGTGCTCGACACCATCGCCGACGTGAAGGCCCTGTGGCCAAGCCTGATCGAGCAGATGCCCGAGGGTCTGGACGGCGACATCACCTATGACACCACCGAGTACATCCGCGCCGCCATCGCCGAGGTGCAAACCACCCTGATCGAGGCCATGATCATCGTGCTGGTGGTGATCTTCCTGTTCCTCGGTTCGGTGCGCAGCGCGCTGATTCCGGCCGTGACGGTGCCGCTGTCACTGGTGGGCGTGCTGTTCTTCATGCTGTTGATGGGCTACTCGCTCAACCTGCTCACCCTGCTGGCCATGGTGCTCGCCATCGGCATGGTGGTGGACGATGCGATCATCGTGCTGGAGAACATCCACCGCCATATCGAAGAAGGCATGACGCCCTTTGATGCCTCCATCAAAGGCGCGCGCGAGCTGTTGGGGCCGGTGATCGCGATGACCATCACGCTGGTGGCCGTGTTCGCGCCGATCGGCTTTCTCGGCGGCATCACCGGCACGCTGTTCAGCGAATTCGCGTTCACCCTGGCCGGCTCCGTGGTGATCTCCGGCGTCATCGCCCTGACCTTGACGCCGATGATGTGCGCCAAGGTGCTCAAGCCCTCGCACGGCCCCGGAAGCCAGCCCAATCGTCTGGCCGACTGGCTGGACAGCCGCTTCGAGTCACTGCGCAATGCCTACAAGAAGCGCTTGCACGGCGCGATGAACACGCCGGTCGTGATCTCGGTGTTCGCGATCATCGTCATCGGTTCCTGCTACTTCCTGTTCCGCGCCACCCCCTCGGAGCTGGCGCCGGCCGAAGACTTCGGGTTTGCGTTCGCCATCGTCGAAAGCGACGGCTATGCGTCTCAGGAGTACTTCAATCAGTACTTCGCCGAGGCGCAGCAACGCACCCAGAACGACCCGGATGTGGAGAACGTTTTCGGCTTCAGTCTGGGGGATGCCGGCGGCACCAGCCAAGGCTTCATCGGCATGATGATGAAACCGTGGACCACCCGCGAGGTGTCCACCGCAAAGATTCTCGAGCGTCTGGGGCCGGAGCTGCAGGGCGTGGCCGGGCTGCGCTGGGCCGGGGTTCAGCCCCCCGCGCTGCCCACGCCGGGCCAGGGGTATCCGGTGGAATTCGTTCTCAAATCGACCGAGAGCGTCGAGACCATTGCCCAGATCAGTGACGAGATCATTGGCCGTGCGATGGACACCAACCGCTTCTTCTTCCTGGCCTCGCGGCTCAAGGTGGACCGTCCTGAAGGCGTGGTCGAGATCGATCGTGACAAGGCGGCGCTGTTGGGCGTGGACATGGCCCAGCTCAGTGCTGATCTGTCGGCCCTGCTGGCCGGCGGAGAGGCCTCGCGCTTTGCCTTCGAGAACCGCTCTTACAAGATCATTCCCCAGGTTGATCGCCAGTCGCGGCTCAACCCCCAGCAGCTCGAGGGCTATTACACGCGTGCCCGCAACGGCGAGCTGGTGCCCATGTCGACGGTGGTGAAGGTGACCGACCGCATCGTGCCGCGGGCCATCGAGCACTTCCAGCAGCTCAACTCCAACACCATCCTCGCGGTACCGCGGCCCGACGTCTCGCAGGGTCAGGCCTTGCAGATCCTTGAAGACATCACGGCCGAGGTTGCCCCGGCCAGCTTCCAGGTGGATTACTCCGGTGCGTCGCGCCAGTTCAAGACCGAAGGGTCGGCCCTGTTGGCAACCTTCGGCTTCGCGATCGTGATCATCTATCTGGTGCTGGCCGCGCAGTTCGAATCCTTCCGTGACCCGCTCATCATGCTGATCACGGTGCCCATGGCGATCTGTGGCGCGCTGCTGGTGATCAACATCATCGGCATCACCAACGGGATGCAGCTCACCAACCTGACGGGGGCGACACTCAACATCTACACCCAGGTCGGGCTGGTCACCCTGATCGGCGTGATTTCCAAGCACGGGATTCTCATGGTGGAGTTCGCCAACACGCTGCAGGCGCAGGGCATCAACAAACGCGCCGCGATTGAAGAAGCCGCCAGCATCCGCATGCGGCCCATTCTCATGACCACCGCAGCGCTGGTGGTGGCAATGATTCCGCTGCTGATCGCCGCCGGCCCCGGGGCCTCAGCCCGCTTCTCCATCGGTTTGGTGATTGCCTCAGGCATGACCATCGGCACCCTGCTGACGCTGTACGTGGTGCCGGTGATGTATCAATTGGTCGCCAGCGATCTGGGTGGCCAGAAAGACATTCCGGTCAACACCACGCCCGCACCGGCGCACGCGTAGCACCCAAGGCCGGCCGGGCGCCTGTAGGGGCCCGGCCGTGCTGGGGTGGTGGGGCAGCCTGCGTGATCGTGCGCCGCTGGGCGGGACTCCGTGCAGGCACCCTGAGGCGCAACAACGCGGCGCAGCGCTGATCGGTATCAAGGCGCTCGCCCGGGTCTGCGACGAAAGTGCCCCGTGACGTCACGTTTGAGGAACGGCACGAGCGCGCCTTGGTCAGGCTCTCGATCAGGCGCTCTACCGATCATTGGTCGGGGCGGGGTCTCGCTCGCTGGCGTCGCGCCTCGCGTATGCCTGCCCGGTCAGCGGCTCAGTGCTGCGCGCGTCTCAGCCGCAATGGCCGCGCACAAAAAAGCCCGGCGTGGCCGGGCTTGGGCGTTCTACCGCGGTCTGTCGGTCAGGCCGCTTGCAGGTGCAGCAGCCGAACGCGCGCGTTCTGCTGCCTCAGGGTGATCTCCAGCGCGCGCAGCCGTTTGCGCATGTCGCTGTTTTCCCATTGATCGGCCAGCTGCTGTTTGGCGGCATCGAAGCGCTCGGTTTGCAACTGGGTCCATTCGGCCAGGGTGTGGCTGAAGTGCTGCCACTCCTGTTCCAGCAATCCGTGCAGGCGGGCCAGGCGAGGATCGGTCTCCCCCGCGGAGTGACTGATGCGCTCGCGGGCAACCTCGAACTGCCGCTGCAGCAGCGCACGCTGCACCACGAAGTTGGGGACGCGTTTCAGGTTGCGGGTCAGGCCCACCCAGCTCGAGGCGGCGATCAGCCATTTGGTGGGATCAAAATGCCACCAGCGGATGCCGTTGCGGTAGTCCCACTGAAACAGGTGGTGATAGTTGTGATAGCCCTCGCCATAGGTGACCAGCGCAAGCAGATCGTTGTCGCGTGCGGAGTTGGCGTCGGTATAGGGCTGGCGGCCCCAGTAATGGGCCAGTGAGTTGATGAAGAAGGTCACGTGCTGGCTGATCACCAGACGCATCACGCCGGCCAGCAGCAGGCTGCCCCAAAGATCGCCATTGATCCACCCCAGCAGGGCCGGCAGACCGAAGTTCATGCCCAGTGCCAGCGCCAGATAGTGGCGGTGCTGGAACATGACGATGGGGTCTTCCTTCAGATCGCGGGCGTTCTTGAAGTCCAGCGCGCTGGAGGGGTAGTCGCGCAGCATCCAGCCCATGTGCGAAAACCACAGGCCGCGCTTGGCGGAGTAGGGGTCTTGGTCTTCGTCATCCACATGCTTGTGGTGGACGCGGTGCATCGATGCCCAGATGAGGATGCTGTTCTGCAGCGCCATGGCGCCGAACAGCATCAGTGGAATCTTCATCAGCGGGTGGGCTTCATACGCGCGGTGCGCCCACAGGCGGTGGTAGCCGGCGGTGATCGACAGTCCCGTTGCGCCCAGCAGCAGGACGAAGCTGATGACCTCGAAGGTGTCGAAACCCACCGTGATCAGATACCAGGGGAAAATGGTCACGGCCGGGACCGTTGTGAGCACAAACATGATCACTGCGGGCCAGTTGAGCGGTGCGCGCTCAAAACTGAGCGGAGTAGGGGTTTGTGGCATCTGAACCTGCTGAAAAATAAGAAAGAATCCAAAGAATACCAGCAACGTGCGTCGGCACCATGACGCTGCGGCCAAACGGTAGGGTCAGCCTGATCTGTCGGTGAGCCGGCAGCGCAGCATCAAGGGCAGTTGCCAGGCGTTCTGCAGTGCGTAAGCCAGCAGTTTGGGCCAGCGCCGGGGCTGCCGGACGGTCCGTTCGACCAGCAGGCTGAGCAAGGGTTTCATCGACAGCGCCTGCGCCTGGTCCTGACGCCGGTACAGCGCGTCGCTGGCGGCGAAGAAACCGTCGTCGCCGAGGGCGTGGGCGGTCATCATCACCGCCATCAAGGCATAGCGCTGTCGCACGCCCTCACGAACGAAACGGCGTGCCGAGGTGTGCAGCGCGTCGGGCAGGAGCTGCCAGCGCGCAGATCGAAAAATCGCGTCTGACAGATACACGTCTTCAAAGTAGGGCAACTGTTCGCGATAGCCGCCCAGTGCGTCAAAATCGGCGCGGTGAATCAGCAGGCCCTGGTCGCCGTGCACGGTGCCCGGGCGGCCGCTGCGCGTTTTGGCCTCCATGAAGGCGAACAGGTGCCGGTGTTCGGCTGGGGCATCGGCAAAATGCAAGGGGAAGTGGCCGGCCACGCCGCGACCGCCGGCATCCTGCCAGGCGCGCAGCGCGCGCTGGAGTTGATCGGCGCGGGGCAGGCGTGAATCGGCGTGCAAGAACAGTCGCATCGGCGCGCGGGCCAGCGCATGGGCCCGGTTCATTTGTGCGCCCCGGCCGGCGCGCCCCACCGTGGTCTGCGCGCCGGCGCGCCGGGCGATGATGACCGTGTCATCCGTGGAACCGCCATCGCTGACCCAGATTTCGAGACGCACGCCGGTTTGCCGGGCCAGGTCCTCCAGCAGGCCAGGCAGTGCCTGCGCCTCGTTGAAGGTGGGAATGATGACGGCGAGGCGAGGGGGCATGAGATAAAAATGCTGCGGTGTTCGTGAGCCTGCGTGCTAGCATTTTCCCCCTTTCGACGACCCTCGGTTTGACGCCCCCATGCTGCTTTTGGTTGCCCGTCTGTACGGATCTGTGACCATCGCGGAGGGCGCCAATCCATGATGGGCGTGGTGGTGGTCGACCGCCTGACCGATTGGCCCATCAGGGTGCCCGATGTCGAGGTGGTCACCGCCTGGACCTATCTCAACGACGACGCCTTCGTGAAGCCGCGTCGCGCGCGGGTCTACAACCTGTGCCGCTCGTTTTCTTACCAGAGCATCGGGTATTACGTGTCGTTGCTGGCCAGTGCGCGGGGACACGCGGCGCTGCCGGACGTGACGACCATCCAGGACCTGAAGCTGGCCGACAGTCCGCGCATCGTCAATGACGAGGTCGATGACCTGATCAATCAGTCGCTGGCCAAGTTGGGCTCGGAGCACTACACCCTCAACATTTATTTTTCGCGCTGCATGGCCAAGCGGCACGAGCGGCTCGCCCGGGCCCTGTTCGACCTGTTTCCGGCGCCCCTGCTGCAAGTGGAGTTCGTGCATCGCGAGGGCAACTGGCGGGTGGATGCCGTGGCGGCGCTGGCCCTTGGAGAAGTGCCGGAAGGGCACCTCGAGTTTCTGCTCGAAGCGGCGTCAGATTATTTTTTGCGCAAGCGTGCGCCCCGCATCAAGCGCGAATCGGCCCGCTACGACCTGGCGATACTTGTCAATCCCAAGGAGGCCGAGCCGCCCTCCAATGCGCAGGCCCTGAAGCGCTTCGAGAAGGCCGCAGTCGATCTGGGCTTCGACGTGGAGTTTCTCGACAAGGGCGACTACGGCCATGTGGCCGAGTTCGACGCGTTGTTCATCCGCGAAACCACCGCGGTCAACCACCATACCTACCGCTTTGCCCGCCGCGCGGCCCGTGAGGGCTTGGTGGTGCTGGACGATCCGCTGTCGATCCTGCGCGCCGCCAACAAGGTGTTTCTGGCCCAGGTGATGACCCGGCAGCGCATTCCGCAGCCTGAAACCCTGATCGTGCACCGCGGCAACGTGAGTCAGATTGCGCGCGACCTGGGCTTTCCCTGCGTGCTCAAGCAGCCTGATTCGCAGTTCTCCAAAGGGGTGATCAAGGTCGAGAGCGAGGCCGAGCTGAAGCGCCAGACGCGCGCCATGCTCGAGCGTTCCGACCTGATCATTGCCCAGCGTTTCACCCCCACCGAGTACGACTGGCGGATTGGCGTACTCGACGGCGTGGCGATCTACGCCTGCCGCTACTTCATGGCCAAGGATCATTGGCAGATCATCCGTCGCGACGATGCCGGCGAGAAGGACGAAGGCGCGCACGAGACCCTGGCCATCGCGGACGTGCCGCCCAACGTGCTGAGCATCGCGATACAGGCCGCCAAGACGGTGGGGCAGGGGCTCTACGGCGTCGACCTGAAGCAGTTCGGCAGCGCCGTCACCGTGATCGAGGTCAATGACAACCCGAACATCGACTTCGGCATTGAAGATCTGGTGCTCAAGGACGCGCTGTATCAGCGGGTGATGGGCTATTTCATCAAGCGGCTTGAGGCGCGCACGCGCACCGGATGAGCGTCACGCCCGTTTGCCGTGTGGCGACGCCGGACGATCTGCCGGCCCTGGTGGCGCTCGAAGCGCTGTTCCCCGGCGACCGCCTCAGCCGGCGCAGCCTGGCGGCCGCGCTGCAACGCAGGACCTCCCATGTGTGGGTGGTGGAAGCGGCGCCGGGCGAGGTGCTTGCCAACCTGGTCTGCTTCACCCGGCGCGACAGCCCCTGGTGGCGCATCTATTCGGTGGTGGTGCACCCCAGCGGCCGCGGCAAGGGCCATGCGCGGCGGCTGATGGCGGCGGTTTCAGATGCGGCTCTGCGCGCGGGCGCGGCGGGCCTGCGGCTTGAGGTTCGCGAAGACAACGCTGCCGCACGGGGTCTTTATGCCGCGCTGGGATTCACCGTGCGCGGTCGCCGGCCCGGCTACTACGACGATGGCGCTGCGGCCGTACAACTGCAGCGCCCTTTTGTCGCCCACGAACGGTTGGCTTAGCGGCGTCGACCGCCACTGGACGGACGTCTGCCCCCGCCGCCGCCGCCACCCCGGCGCGCATCAGGACGCGGCGGTCGCGGTGGGCGTGGCGGCCGCACCAGGTCGGTGGCCAGCCAGGCTTCATTGAGTGATTCCGAGGGAATGCGCTGCTCGATGTAAGCCTCGATGGCCGGCAGGCTGTACACCCAGCTTTCGCAGCAGAACGACAGCGCGTCGCCGCTTTGCCCGGCACGCGCGGTGCGGCCGATGCGATGCACGTAGTCGGCAGCGTCCTGCGGCAAGTCGTAGTTGATGACGTGCGAGACGTCGGGAATGTGCAGGCCCCGCGCTGCCACGTCGGTGGCCACGAGAATGGGCAGGTCGCCGGCCTTGAACGCCTCCAGCAGCTTGATGCGCTTGGTCTGGGCCACGTCACCCGACAGGATCGCGGCCTCGAAGCCGTTGGCCACCAGAGTGCGTTCAATCTCTTCGCCCGCGCGTTTGGTGTTGACGAACACCATGGTCCGGTTGGGGCTGTGTGCGCGCAGCCAGCCCACCAGCAGCGGCAATTTTTCGTCGTTGGCGACGTGAATCAGCTTTTGCTGCACGCGGTCGGCGGTGACCTGTTCCGAGGCAATTTCCACCCGCTCGGGGTTGTTCATGTGCTCGTAGGCCAGCTCCAGCACGCGCTGACTCAAGGTGGCCGAAAACAGGTAGTTGCGCCGCTGGTCCGGCTTGGGCATGCGCCGCAACAGGTAACGGATGTCGTCGATGAAGCCGAGATCAAACATGCGGTCGGCCTCGTCCAGCACCAGCACTTCAATTTCTTTGAGCGTGAACACGCCCTGCTTGAAGAAGTCGATGATGCGGCCCGGCGTGCCGATCAGCAGGTCCACGCCCTCGGTCAATTCCTGCCGCTGGCTTTCGTAACCGGCGCCGCCGTAGCAGACCGTGATGCGAATGTCGGTATTGGCGCTCAGGCCGGCGGCGTCCTTCTGGATCTGGATGGCGAGCTCACGCGTCGGTGCCAGGGCGATGGCGCGCGGCGAGGTGCCATCGCCGTGCTCGGCGCGCGGCTTGCTCAACAGGTGGTTCAAGGTGGCCAGCAGAAACGCCGCAGATTTGCCGGTGCCGGTCTGGGCCTGCCCGGCGAGGTCTTCACCCCGTAATGCGCGGGGCAGAGTCTCGGCTTGAATCGGGGTGCAATGGGTGAAGCCCAGCTTGGCGATGCTGCTCAGTAGCGTTGGATGAAGTGGGAGCGCATCGAAACGTAATTCGGACAGATGGTCTGGTTGTGTCATGCCGGCAGTCGGTAAAAGGATTGGATCGCTGGTGACCGGCTTGCATCTGGCGCGCAGTTGGGCTCAAATAAAGCCATCAACTCGGCACCCGCGTGGCTTCAAAGCGAAAGCCAAGAAATCAAAAGACGCGGCAACCCGGACTCGGTTAATAACCCGTCACTCTACACCCTCAAGAGCCAGACGGCCGAGTGTTGGTGATACGCCTCCCCGCTTATCCATGCCCCTCGCGCGCCGTGTTCGGCGTGTCCTTGCACTGAACAACAGGAAACCTGCCATGAGCGAAAATGTCAGCGCGGTAACCGACGCCAGCTTCGAAGCTGAAGTGTTGAAATCAGATGTCCCGGTGCTGGTCGACTTCTGGGCCGAATGGTGCGGCCCCTGCCGTATGGTCGGACCCATCGTCGATCAGGTCGCCGCCGAACAGGCGGGCAAGCTGAAAGTCGTCAAGCTCAATGTTGACGAAAACCCCGATACACCCAACAAATTCGCCATTCGTGGCATTCCCACCCTTCTCCTTTTCAAGGACGGCAAAGTCGCCGCCACGCAGGTTGGAGCCGTTGCCAAGGCCCAGCTGACTGGTTTCGTGACGCCGCATCTCAACGTTGGCTAATCAACCGCCTCCCCGCATCAAGCAACGCCGCCGCCACCCGCGCGGCCGCAAAAATCCCAACGGCAACGGGGGCTCGCCCGGCAACGTCGCAGATGTCGACGTCGCCAATCTGCCGGAGGACATCGAAGAAGAAGAGGTTGAGTTCGTTCCTCTTGACGCCGATGGCAACCCCATTCCGGTGGCAGATCGCCCGCCGCCCAAGGTCATCCGTGCCGTAGAGCTGCGGCAGATGACGGCCGCCGCCCTTTTGGCGCTGGCCGAGCAGGAAGGCCTGGAAGGGATTGCCCGCGCCCGCAAGCAGGACCTCATCGTCCAACTGCTGCGCGCGGCTGCGCGTCGCGGCGAGCACATCTACGCCGAAGGCGTGCTCGAACTCATGCCGGACGGCTACGGCTTTCTGCGCGGTCCTGATGCGTCGTACGCGGCCGGACCCGACGACGTGTACCTGTCGCCGACGCAGATTCGCCGTTTCGGCCTGCGCACGGGAGACTCCATTGCCGGGCGCGTTCGCCAGCCGAAGGAAAACGAAAAGTACTTCGCGCTGTTCAAGATCGACACGATCAACTTCGAGCCGCCAGAGGTGTCACGCCGCAAGGTCAACTTCGAGAACCTGACGCCGCTGTTTGCCAGTGAGCAGTTCAAGCTCGAGCGCGGTAACGGCAGCACCGAAGACATCACCACCCGCATCGTCGATCTGGTGGCGCCCATCGGCAAGGGCCAGCGTGGCCTCATCGTCAGCCCGCCCAAAGCCGGCAAGACAATGCTGATGCAGAACGTCGCGCAGTCGATTGCGGCGAACTACCCCGATGTGTACCTGATCGTGCTGCTGGTCGACGAACGGCCGGAAGAAGTCACCGACATGCAGCGCACGGTGCGCGGCGAGGTGATCTCGTCCACCTTCGACGAGCCCGCCACGCGGCACGTGCAGGTGGCCGAAATGGTCATCGAGAAGGCCAAACGCCTGGTCGAGCACAAGCGCGATGTGGTGATCGTGCTCGACTCCATCACCCGTCTGGCGCGCGCCTACAACACCGTGCAGCCCAGCTCCGGCAAGGTGCTGACCGGGGGCGTGGACGCCAACGCGCTGCAGAAGCCCAAACGCTTTTTCGGCGCCGCCCGCAACATCGAGGAAGGCGGCAGCCTGACCATCATCGCCACCGCGCTGGTCGAAACCGGCTCCAAGATGGACGAGGTGATCTACGAGGAGTTCAAGGGCACCGGCAACATGGAGCTGCACCTTGAGCGCCGCATCGCCGAGAAGCGGGTGTTTCCTGCGATCAACATCAACCGTTCCGGCACGCGCCGCGAGGAATTGATGGTCGATCCGGGCGATCTCAACAAGATGTGGATCCTGCGCAAGATCATCCACGACATGGATGAGATCGGCGCCATGGAAATGCTCATCGACCGCATCAAGGTCAACAAGACCAACGCGCAATTCTTTGATGCGATGAAGCGGAACTAGGTTTCCATAGCCACCTGTAATGGGTTTACGGGTGGCAGCCTTCCGCGCTCTTTTTGATGGTTCGGTTGGCCGGGACTGCCCCCGGCGGGGCAGTTTCTTTCTTTGTTCCGGCAAAGAAAGAAACCAAAGAAAGCCGTCCCAGCTGCCGCGCCCCGCTTTGCGGGGTTCCCTGTGCTTCTCGCAGCGGAGGGGCCTCACCGAACTCGCTGCGCTCAAACAACCGTGAGGCCTTTTCCCTCCACTGCTGCGATGCTCAGCCCGGCAGAAGGGGGAGGAACTGCGAAACGCCAAAAAGCTGCCACCGCTTTTGACGTTCTCCCCCGTCGGCTTCGGCCGAGCATCGCAGCAATCGGCGATAAGGCGGGCGCTTGTTTGAGCCACAGCGAGTTGTGCCCGTCCGCCGATTGCGAGAAGCGCAGGGGACTTTTGGGCCTGCGGCCCAAAAGCCGGAACGTGGGGTGGCTCTTTTGTTTACTTTTCTGGCAATAGAAAAGTGAGTGCCCCGCCGGGGGCAGTCCCGGCCAACTGAACCGTCACGATGAGCGGTGAGCTGAGTTGCAACCTTCCGACCGGAATGCAGGCCCATCAAGATGTAAGAAAGGCCCTGTCACTCGGGAGCCCTGATACGGGCGACTACCGCTCCTCCGCCTCATCCCCATCATTGAACTCTTGTTCAAGCTGCGCGGTAATCCGCGCCACCTGCGCCAGATATCCCTTGAGGATGCGTTCGCCCAGGCCTTCTTCGATCAATTGATGCTCGATGGCATTGCGCAGCGCGTCGGGGTCGAAATGTTCGTGCTCGGGATCGGTGATCTCGTCGAGATCACCGAGTTGACGTTGCCAGAGTTCGGCAATGGTCAGCACGATGAGTTGCCCCTGATCGTCGGGGTCGCGTTCCACCGATATGAAGTCGAAGCGGTGCGAGTGGCCATCCCAGGTCAGCCATTGCGCCTCACCACTGTCGAGCCAGGTGAGCACCGCCTCGGCATACACCGCTGCGAATTTGCGGACCTGGGTTTCTTCGATCTGGATGTCGTTCATGCGATTGATGCTGCGGGCCTGAGCACGCCATCGGCCTGTTGGTCGGCGTGGTAACTGGAGCGCACCATCGGGCCGCTGGCCACGTGCGAGAAGCCCATGGCCTCGCCGACATCGCGCAGTCGATCAAACTCGTCGGGGTGCACGAACCGGGCGACCGGTAGGTGATGCTTGCTCGGTTGCAGGTACTGGCCCAGGGTCAGCATGTCGACGCCGTGGGCACGCAGGTCGCGCATCACCTGTTCGATCTCTTCGATGTCTTCACCCAGCCCGAGCATCAGCCCCGACTTTGTCGGCACGCGCGGATGCAGGCCCTTGAAGCGCTCCAGCAGGTCCAGGCTCCAGTCGTAGTCAGAGCCGGGACGGGCCTGTTTGTAGAGCCGGGGCACGGTTTCAAGGTTGTGGTTGAACACATCCGGCGGCATGTCGTTGAAGATGGTCAGCGCCGGGTCCATGCGGCCGCGGAAGTCGGGCACCAGCACCTCGATGGTCAGCGCCGGGTTCAGGGCGCGGGCCTCGCGGATGCAGGCGGCGAAATGCGCCGCGCCGCCATCCAGGAGGTCGTCTCGATCGACACTGGTGATCACCACATACCGCAGCGCCATGTCGCGAATGGTCTGCGCCAGCTTCACGGGCTCGTCGGCGTCCAGTGCGTTGGGGCGGCCGTGGGCAACATCACAGAACGGGCAGCGGCGGGTGCAGATGGCGCCCATGATCATGAACGTGGCGGTGCCCTTGCTGAAGCATTCCCCCAGGTTCGGGCAGGCCGCTTCTTCACAGACCGTGTGCAGCGCGTTCTCGCGCAGTGCCGACTTGACGCGACGCACCTCGGCGGCATTGCCCAGAGAGGCGCGAATCCAGCTCGGTTTGCGGGGCGCCTGGGTCGTGGGTTCGATCTTGATCGGAATGCGCGCCATCTTTTCGGCGCCGCGCAGTTTCTCGCCGGTGACCAGCGGTGCGGGACGGGTGGGGGGCGTGGCCTGCGACATGACGCGACATCCGTTGAAGCGGATGGGGAGTTTACGTCAGCCCGCCGCGCGCAGCGTGGCGGACGCGGCCATTCAGGACAGCAGCGCGTCGATCGTGCCGTCCCGGCGGGCCGCGTCGGTAGGCGCTGCGGCACGTCGCGGTTTGCTGGCGCTGGGCGTCAGACCCAGGGCGGTTTCGATGGCCTTCTGGGCTTGCCGGGCGAGGTCTTCCCGGCGCAGCGCCCCGCCGTGGGTGATGACCGGGCAGTAGTGCAGCTCTGCCCGTAACGTGGGCACCTGAATCAGTCGGCGCAGGTGGCTGAGCAGGTCGTCATCGCCGATGAAGGGCGCCGGAAAGTGGCCATCGGCGGTCGCGCCGTAGCGCAGCGCCGCGGGCTGAACCGCAACCCCGCTTTCCACCGCAGCGGCGAACAGCCGCGCGTGGAAGGGCAGCACCTGCCGCCCATCGGAGGTCGTGCCCTCGGGGAAAATCACCACCACGCCGCCCTGTTGCAGATGCGGCACCAGACGCTCCACCAGCGGGGCGGCTGCGCCCTTGCCGCGACGGATGTAGAAGGTGCCCAGGGCGCTGGCCAGCCAGCCGGCGACGGGCCAGTCGCGCACTTCCGACTTCGAGACGAACCGCGTCGGCTCGGCGGCCAGAAGGACGAAAATATCCAGCCACGAGACGTGGTTGGCCACGGTGACACGGCCGCCCTGTGCGGCGCTGCCGTGACAGGTCAGCTGGATGCCGAGAATGCGCAGCAGCCGGACGGCCCACCATTGGCCCAGCCGGGCGGGGTCGAGACGGGACGTTGGATCGAGTTTGACCGTCGTTGCCAGCGCCAGCCCGCAGGCGGTGTGGATGAGTAACTGGGCAACACGCAGGCCGCGCCGGTACCAGGGCAGGCGCAGTTGCACGGTCAGATCACGGCCCGGCTGGCGCTGCCGCGAGTGTCGTCACGACCGAGAAAGTGGCGGGCATAACGGGGGTTCAATTCCGACACGTCGAGCAGCATGAACACGTCGGCGCAGTTGAAATCCCGATCCCAGTACGGCTCGCCGCAGGCTTTTGCGCCAAGCGAGACATAGGCCTTCAGCAGCGGCGGCAGGCGCGGCCGCTCCACCGGGCGGGCGTCGGCCAGCGGCAGGCCTTGGTAAGGGCGCACGTGCTGGCGCTCGGGGGCCATGTACTTGCCGCGAAGCTGTTCGAGAATGGCGTGGGCGCTGCTGCCGCCGTCTTCCAGACCGATGCTGGCGCAGCCGAACAGGTAGTCGTAGTTGTTCTCGATCACGTACGCGGCGATGCCCTGCCACAGGGTGGCGATGGCGGCGCCGCTGCGAAAGTCGGCGTGCACGCAGGTGCGGCCAATTTCCATCACGCGGCCGGGCAGGCTGTCGATCATGGCCAGATCGAACTCCCCGGCGGAGTAGAAGCCGCCGGCGCGCTGGGCCTGGTCGCAGGTCAACAGGCGGGTGCAGGCAATGAGCTGCCCGGTGTGGGTGTCGTGCACGGTGAGGTGTTTGCAGTAGGCGTCGAAATGGTCGACATCGACGCCATCGCCGTCGATCTGGGCACCCAGCTCGCCGGCGAAGATCTGGTAGCGCAGCATCTGGGTGGCGCGGATGGCCTCCACCGTGTCGGCAAAACCGAGCTGGAAGCGGGGCGCAGCGGCCGTAGTGATGGGGCGCTGGCTGTCGATCATCTGCGTCATCGCGGTACCTCGGGGTCAACTCAGGACCCGGGCACTCTATTTCTGCGGCATTGTGGCCTTGTGACGGTTGCGCGATGGTTTGATGACAGCCCGGCTCGACCCCTTCAGGGGGAGGGCAAGGCGATGCGGTACACCGGATACGGCCCTGACTGGCTCACCTGCAGTGGCAGGCGGCCGGCGCTGCGGTCCACCGCCTTGTCGCTCCAGTAGAGCTGGCCATCGTGTCCCAGTGCCAGCGCGCCGGGCCAGCCCAGCGGCCCCGCGATCAAGGTTTCGGCCTGCCCCCGCACGTCCACGCGGACGATTTTCTGCGAGATGGGCGCCGCGATCGCCCAATCACCGCCCGGCAGCGCCAGCAGGCCCTCGCTGAAGGGTTTGCCCTTGCTGATGTCGACGCGGCGCGACAACTGGCCTTCGGTGAGGGTCTTGTTGCGCAGGTCGCGCAGCATCAGACGGGCAATGCCCTGTTGGCTGGGCACGGCCCAGTTCAGCCATTGTCCGTCGTCCGAGATGGCCACGGCATCGACGCCGGGGCGCACGCTCACCAGCCCGAACATCTCCATGCGGCGACCATTGACCCGCGGTGTGTAGCGCTCCGAGCGCGTGCTCGCATCCCGCTCCAGCACCCGGCGCGCCTCGCGCAACTGGCTGTCGTACACCACCAGTGCGGGATGGCGGGCGATGTAGCTGGCGTCGGCCATCACCACCGTGCGGCCATCGCCGGTCACCGCCAGGCCAGCCATGTAGCTGCCGCGTGGCGCCAGGGAACGCGGCAATGCAAAGTCGTGGACGCGGGCGCCGTTGGACAGGTTGAAGGCCACCAGCCGCGCGGGAAACAGCCCGTGCTCGCCGTGGTCCAGCACCCACAGGCGCCCTTCGTCATCGAGCGCCAGGGCCGACACGGTGCGCAGCGCGTCACCTTCGACCCGCTTGTCCAGCGGCGGATAGGGTCTGGCTTCGCCGTTGATCCACTCCACCAGCGGCTGCGCCAGGGTGCCGCGCACGTGCAAACCGAAGAACAGCCGCCCGCCGCGCGTGGCGGCAATGGCAAGTACCGGCGTTGGCAGACTGGCCACCCGTTCAGCCGCGTCCAGGGTGCGCGCCGCCTGGGGCAATTCCGGCTCGGGGAAGGTCGTGCCGCCGCCGTAGATCACCTTGATGGCGGTGATGATGATCAGCGTCACGACGAATGACGCCGTCGCGATCCGGGTCATTACCGCACGCACGCGAGGCGAGGCCATCGCGTTACGCGTCTGGCGTCACGGCGGTGGACGCGGCAATCCGCGCCTTGGCCGCTTCGTACAGCGGTTGCTGCGCGTTGACCAGCTGGCAGAACAGCGCTGCGGTCTGCTCGGCGTCGTAGATCGCGCTGTGCGCCTCGTTGGCGTCGTAACCCAGGTCAGCGGCCACCAGTGCGCGCGCAAGCACGGTCTGACCCAGCGCGGCACCCGACAGGGTCACGGTGTCGAAGACTGAAAAAGGATGAAACGGGTTGCGCTTGTACCCCGTGCGCGCCACCGCCGCATTGATGAATCCGAGATCGAAATGGGCGTTGTGGCCAACCAGAATGGCGCGCTTGCAGCCGTTTTCACTCACCGCACGGCGAATCGGCCGAAAGATTTTTTCCAGCGCCTCGCGTTCGTCCAGCGCCAGCCGCAGCGGATTGTCGACCTTGATGCCGTTGACCTCCAGCGCGGCTTTTTCGATGTTGGCGCCCTCAAACGGCGTCACCGCCGCGAACAGGGTTTCGCGCGGGGTGAGGCAGCCCTGCTCATCGACCCCGAGAATGACGGCCGCCATTTCCAGCAAAGCATCGGTCTGAGCGTTGAAGCCACCGGTCTCGACGTCCACAACGACCGGCAGAAAACCGCGGAAGCGATGACCAATTTTGGGTTTCGGGGCAGGAATGTCCATGTCCGACCAGTGTACCGGCAGCCTTATACTGGGTGCCCTTTTTTCTCGATTCAGGCGTTCGATCTGCCATGGCATCCCCTATCAAGAAAGTCGCGCTGGCCTATTCCGGTGGCCTCGACACCTCGGTCATTCTCAAGTGGCTGCAAGACACCTATGGCTGCGAGGTGGTGACCTTCACCGCCGACATCGGCCAGGGCGAGGAGCTGGATCACGTGCGCCCCAAGGCGCAGCAGTTCGGCGTCAAGGAAATTTTCATTGATGACCTGCGCGAAGAGTTCGTCCGTGATTTCGTGTTCCCCATGTTTCGCGCCAACGCCGTCTACGAGGGCGAGTACCTGCTGGGAACCTCCATCGCCCGACCGCTGATCACCAAGCGCCTGGTCGAGATCGCCCGCCAGACCGGCTGCCAGGCCATCGCCCACGGCGCCACCGGCAAGGGCAACGACCAGGTTCGTTTTGAGTTGGGCGCCTATGCCCTGTGGCCCGACGCGCAGGTGATCGCCCCGTGGCGTGAGTGGGACCTCAACTCGCGCGAAAAACTGCTGGCCTACGCCGCCGACGCGGGCATTCCCATCGCCAAGAAGAAGGACGGCGGCTCGCCATACTCGATGGATGCCAACGCCCTGCACATCAGCTACGAAGGCGGCGGTCTTGAAGATCCGTGGTGGACGCCGGACGACAGCATCTGGCGCTGGACCACGAATCCCGAGCAGGCGCCCGAGCAGGGCGAAGAGATCGTCATCGGCTTTGATCGTGGCGATGCGGTATCGATCAACGGCAAGGCGCTCAGCCCCTTCGAGGTGCTCGACACCCTCAACACGCTTGGCGGCACGCACGGCATCGGCCGGCTCGACATCGTCGAGAACCGCTATGTGGGCATGAAGAGCCGCGGCTGCTACGAGACCCCGGGCGGCACCATCTTGCTGCGGGCGCACCGCGCCATCGAGAGCCTGTGCCTCGACCGCGAGCAGGCGCATCTCAAGGACGAGCTGATGCCCAAGTACGCCAGCCTGATCTACAACGGCTACTGGTTCTCGCCCGAGCGCAGCATGCTGCAGGCGCTGATCGACGACAGCCAGACCCGCGTCAACGGCGAGGTCAAGCTCAAGCTGTTCAAGGGCGGCGTGACAGTGCTGGGGCGTCGCTCGGACGACTCGTTGTTCGATGGTCGTCTGTCGACCTTCGAGGATGACCGCGGGGCTTACAACCAGAAAGATGCGGAGGGCTTTATTAGACTGAATGCGCTCCGTTTGCGTACGGCTGCGAACCTCAACGCGCGCTGAGGGGCGTGGCACTTCACCACGCCCTTGGGCGACCACTCGCTGATCCGGACGATCCCGCTGCGCGGGCCCCTCGTCCGGGCTCGGGTCGGCCGCTTCATTCGTCTCAATGCCCTGCGGCTGCGTACGGCTGCGAACCGCAACGCGCGCTGAGGGGCGCGGCACTCAATATTGCTCAGGGCGGGTTCACCCGGGGGCCGCCATTGTCCGGCCGCCGCCTTGCCGGTCGTCACTGAACGCAGTGATTGTTCACGCTTTGCTTGAGGACATAACCATGAAAAAAGTCACCCTGTTGATTCCCTGCCTGCTGGCGGGTCTGTGGATGGGCAGCGCTGCTGCCGCCGACCCCCACGGCAAGCTGACCGACGAGCAGCGCGCCCGCATCGAGGCCCGGTGTGCCGAGAACCCAGAGCGTTGCGAGAAGGTGAAAGACCGTCTCACCGAGGCCAAGGCCCGTTGCGACGCCAATCCGGCCGCCTGCGAAGCGCGCAAGGATGAGATGAAGGCCCGTGCCGAAGCCCGGCGCGAAGCCTGTGCCGCAGACCCGGCAGCCTGCGCCGAGCAACGCGACGCGGTCCGCGAACGGGTCAAGCAATACCAAAACCCTTAGTCGGCGGGCTCAGCGCGGCACTTCAACGGTGCCGGCGCTGCGCACAATCGCTTCCAGGCGCTTGCCCGAGCTGACATTACGCACCGGAATGCGCTGGCCCACGCCGCCGTCGGCCAGCGCTTCGCCGTTCATGCGGATGGTCACCGCTGCGGTCTGCACCTCGATGCCCACCCGGTCACCGCGCCGCACCACCGCCGGTCGCGTGACATCGGCCGGGCCCAGTACCCGCCCTGCCGGCAGGGCCCGACGGCTGTGCAGGCCGATGACCGACCCGGGGTCGTCAAAGCTGCCATAGCCGGCGGCGAGCGCCGTTCGCGACTCCAGGGCCACGTCTTCGGCACGAATGACCGTGTCGCCTGCGATGCTGCGCTGGAGCACCACCACCTGATCGCGGCCCACGGCGCGGACCGGCACGTAGAGCGTCCACTGCGGCTGCGTGCAGCGCACCAGAACCGTGGCCTGGCGACCGCGAACGCTGCTCAGTTCGCTTTGCAGCGGCGCCTCGCAGCGGGCGACCTGCACGCGCGGATCAAGGCTGGCGGCGGCGGGCGTGAACGGCGCTGCCTGCTCGGCGGCGGCGCGCAGCTGTGCCACCGGCGTTGCCGCGTGCGCGGTGACCGTGCCCAGCAGCAGGGCGATGAGCAGCAGTGTGACTTTCATGGTGCGACCCGCTGCGGCGACCGTGCGCGGCCGCGCGTGGCGGTGCGGTTCGCCCGATGAAGGGGCGATTGGAAAATGCCGGGCGTGACGCTCAAGTTATCGGCGCTGTGGCCGATAGGAGGGCCATGAGTGCCCTACTTGATCGAATTGACGAACAAACCCGCCTTGCCGGGCACAACCGGCTGGCCCTGCTGATCTTCGGCCTTGGCGATGACGTGCGTTACGCGGTGAACGTCTTCAAGGTGCTGGAAGTGACGCCGCCCAGCACCCTGACGCCGGTGGCCGGCGTTCACCCGCTGGTGCAGGGGCTGGCCGAGCTGCGCGGTCAGTTGATGCCGGTGATCGCCCTGCCGCAATTGTTGGGCGGGTCGCCGCCGGCGCATCCGCAGTGGGTGGTGACCGAGTTCAATGGCCGGCGTCAGGCGTTCATCGTGGCCAACGTGGAGCGCATCGTGCATGTCGATGTGGCCAAGCTGCAGGCCCCCGACGCGCAATCCGGCGAGGCCATCACCGGTCTGGTGGAAACGCCGCAGGGGTGGCTGAAGCTGCTGGATTTCGAGCATGTGCTGGCGCGCATCATCGGCGAGCCGCCCGAGTTGCCCGATGCCTGGCGCGGCCGCCTGGGTGACCACGCGCCCGAAGTGCTGGTGGTGGACGATTCGTCGGTGGCGCGCGGCCAGATGCAGCGCACGCTGACGGCGCTCGGCGCGCAGCCGATTCTGCTCAACGACGGTGCCCAGGCGCTGGCGTGGCTGCTGCAGGCGTCGGAAAGCGGACGCCTGGCGCGTGTGAAGCTCGTCATCTCCGACCTCGAAATGCCGCAGCTCGACGGTTACGCACTGACCGCCCGCATCAAGGAACACCCGCGACTCAAACACTTGCGGGTGCTGCTGCACAGTTCTTTGTCGGGCCGTTTCAATGCCGACCTGGTGGCCAAGGTCGGCGCAGATCGCTTCGTGCCCAAATTCTCGTCCGAAGCCCTGGCCAACGCGGTGCTCGAAGACCTTTCGGCGGTCTGATCGCGCCGTTGGCGGCGCACGCGACGCCGCCTTGCAGGACCCGACACAGATTTCATGTCGAGGCATCCCGCAATGAGTGGACCCCTGGCCACACCGCTGTTCGGTATTCACGAAGCTGCACTGGGCGTGCAGTCGCGTCGCCTTGAGCTGATCAGCGCCAACATCGCCAACGCCGACACCCCCGGCTTTCAGGCGCGCGATGTTGACTTCGCCAAGGCGCTGGGACAGCAGCAGCCCCTGTCCACGCTGCGCGACGGCGCGCACGACTACCGCCGCAACGCGGCCCAGCCCTCGCTTGACGGCAATCAGGTTGACCTGCCCATGGAGCAGGCCGCCTTCGCCGACGCCGCCCTGCGCTACCAAGCCAGCCTTCAGTTCCTCGAATCCCGGGTGCGCGGTCTGATGACCGCGCTCACCGGGCAGTAGGGCGCATTGCCATGAGCAGCTTTCGCATTTTCGATATTGCCGGCAGCGCCATGCAGGCGCAGTCGGTGCGCCTGAACACGGTCGCCTCCAACCTTGCCAACGCCGACTCGGTGGCCACCCGCCCCGAAGACGCCTACAAGCCGCGCATGCCGGTGTTCCAGGCGATGCTCGATGCCGAACAGGGTCCGCAAGGGGGCGCCAGCGTCGGCGTGCAGCGCATCGCCGAATCGCAACGCCCGGCCGAGGCGCGCTTCCAGCCCGGCCATCCCTTGGCCGATGCGCAGGGCTATGTCTACGCCCCGGCGGTCAATGCCGTGGAAGAGATGGTCAACATGATGTCGGCCAGCCGCTCCTACCAGTCCAGCGTCGAGGCCATGAACACGGCCAAAGAGCTGATGACCCGCACACTCAACATTGGTCGCTAATCATGGACGTCCTTTCTGCACTTTCCGCCGGGGCCGGCCCCAGCGCCACCCCCAGCAATCAATCGCTGGGCCAGCAGGATTTCATGCGCCTGCTCATCGCCCAGTTCCAGGCCCAGAACCCGCTGGAGCCCTTGGGCAACACTGAATTCATTGGCCAGTTGGCACAGTTCTCGGTGGTGTCGGGCGTGCAGCAGTTGGACAGCAGCTTCAAGGGGTTTGCCCAGCAACTGACCGGCGACCAGGTGCTGCAGGGCGCCAGTCTGCTGGGCAAGCCGGTGCAGCGCGTGAGCGACCAGATTGGCTTTGACGGGCAGCACGCGCCGGTCATGACCCTTGACGTGCCGCCCGGCGCCGCCCGGGTGGAAGTGGATGTACTCAACGCCAATGGCGTGCGCGTGGCCCAACGGGTGCAGGACAACCCTGCCGCAGGGGAATTCACCCTGGCGTGGGACGGCCTTCTGGCGGACGGCAGCCGCGCAACCCCGGGGCGCTACGGCGTGCAGGCCCGGGCGGTGGCAGGGGCCTCAAGCGCCGCGCTGACGGTGCGAACCGAGGCCACCGTCACCGGCATCGCGCCCTCGGCCCAGGGCTTGCAGCTGGCCCTTGATGATGGTTCCACCACGTCGCTGAACGACGTCACCCTAATTCGTGCGGCCCGATAAACCGCACTCACCTTCGAGGAGTTATCCATGAGCTTTTCTACCGCGCTGTCAGGTTTGAACGCCGCCACCCGCGATCTGTCGGTGACCGGCAACAACATCGCCAACGCCGGCACCACCGGCTTCAAGATGGCCCGCACCCAGTTTGCCGACGTGTATGCCACCTCGGCGCTGGGCCTGTCGTCCACCCAGGCCGGTAGCGGCGTGCGCGTGGCCGGCATACAACAGCAATTCACGCAGGGCAATATCGACTTCACCAACAACGCCCTCGATCTGGCGGTGAATGGCGAAGGCTTTTTCACCCTCAATGCCAGTGGCCAGACCGTCTATGGCCGCGCTGGAGCCTTTGGCCCCGACCGTGACGGCTTTGTCACCAATCCGCAGGGGCATCGTCTGCAGGTGTACCCACCGCTGGCCAACGGGGGCTTCGACACCGGACGGCTCTCCGACCTGCAATTGCAGGTCGGCGACTCGGCGCCGAAGCGCAGCACCGGGATTCGTGCCGACATCAACCTGCCGGCGGCATCGGGCACGGCCCTGGGCGTGGCCTTTGACCCGGCCGATGCCAGCAGCTATGCGCATACCACCAGCCTGACGGTGTATGACTCCCTGGGCTCGGCGCACACCGCAGCGCTGTATTTCGCACCCACCGACACGCCTGGGCAGTGGGACGTGCACAGCGTCATCGACGGCGCGGTGACCGGCGGACCGACGGCGGCCACTTTCGATGCCGACGGCAATCTGCTGACGCCGGCCGGGGGCAGCTTCACCCTGCCGCCGGTGCCGCAGACCAATGGCGCTGCGGATATCGCGCTGACGGTCGATCTCTCGGGCGCGACCCAGTTCGGCGACCGTTTCAATGTTGCAGCCCTGACCCAGGACGGCTACGCCACCGGGCGGCTGACGGGCATCGAAGTGACGCCCGAGGGCATCGTGCAGGCGCGTTTCACCAACGGCCAGGCGCGGGCGCTGGGGCAGGTGGCCATGGCCACCTTCGCCAATCCGCAAGGCATGCAGGAGCTGGGTGACACCGTTTGGGGCGAGACGTTCGTCTCGGGCCCGGCGCTGCGCGGCGTGGCCGACAGCGGCAGCTTTGGTTCGATACAGGCCGGTGCCCTGGAAAACTCCAATGTCGATCTCACTGCCGAACTGGTGCACATGATCAGCGCGCAGCGGGCGTTTCAGGCCAACGCGCAAATGATCACGACCACTGATCAGATCACCCAGACCGCACTGAACCTGCGCTAAGCCGGTTTGCAGTTAGGAGTCCACTATGGATCGCGCCGCCTACATCGCCATGAATGCCGCCTCCGAAGCGCTGCGGGCGCAGTCGGTCACGGCGCACAACATCGCCAACGCCGGCACGTCGGGATTCAAGGCCCTGCTGACCCACACCGAGGCCCGCAATGTCGACGGTCCCGGCTGGCATTCCCGCGTCAACGGCGTGTTGCAGCCGGAAACCTGGAACGCCCAGGGCGGCGCCATGCAGAACACCGGTCGGGATCTCGACATCGCGCTGGCCGAAGACCGCTGGCTGGCGGTGCAGACCGAAGACGGCGGCGTGGCCTACACCCGCAACGGCAATCTGCACATGACGGCCAACGGTCAGGTGCTGGACGGCGAAGGGCGCCTGGTGCTCAGCGACAACGGCCCCCTCACGCTGCCGCCGCATCAGGACTTGATGATTGCCGCCGATGGCACCGTCAGCCTCACGCCGCTGGGCAGCGAAGCCACGGTGCGCGCCCAGGTGGGTCGGCTGAGCGTGATTGACGCCTCGCCTGCCGAACTCAAGCGCCGCGCCGATGGCCTGTTCGAGCCCACGGCCGGCACCGAGGCGCGCCCTGCCGCCGGCGCGGTGATGGTCAGCGGCATGTTGGAAGCCTCCAACGTCAATGCAGCCGAGCAGTTGGTGGCGCTGATTGAACACAGCCGCCGCTTCGAACTCGCCACCAAGGCCATGAAAACCGCCGACAGCCATGGCGAAGTCGCCCAGTCATTGATGCGCATCCGCTAAAGGACACTGATATGAACCCCGCACTCTGGATCGCCAAAACCGGCCTCGACGCCCAGCAGACCCGTCTGTCGGTGGTGTCGAACAACCTTGCCAACGTGGGCACCACCGGCTTCAAGCGCGGCCGCGCCCAGTTCGAGGACTTGCTGTACCAGACCATCCGCCAGCCGGGCGGGGCCACCAGCCAGCAGACCGACGCCCCCACCGGCCTGATGCTGGGCACCGGGGTGCGCACCGTGGCCACCGCCAAGGAATATGCCCAGGGCAACGTGCAGCAAACCGGCAACAGTCTGGATGTGGCCATCGACGGTCGCGGCTTCTTCAAGGTGCTGATGCCGGACGGCAACGCGGCCTACACCCGTGACGGTTCGTTCAAGACCAATCCGCAGGGCGAGCTGGTGACCGCCCAGGGCTACACCCTGGAGCCGGGCATCGTCGTGCCCGACACCACCCAGAGCCTGACCATCGGTGCCGATGGCACGGTCACCGCGCAATTGCCCGGCCAGGCCCAGCCGGTGCAGATTGGCACCTTGACACTGTCGGACTTCATCAACCCCGCAGGCCTGCAGGCGCGCGGCGAAAACCTGCTGGTGGAAACCGCCGCCAGCGGCCCGCCGAACGAGTCCACGCCCACGCTCAATGGCCTGGGGGGGCTGGTGCAGGGCGCGCTGGAAAGCTCGAACGTCAATGTCGTCGAAGAACTGGTGGCCATGATCGAAACCCAGCGCGCCTATGAAATGAACTCTAAGGCCATCTCGGCGGCCGACGACATGCTGCGCTTCATCACCAATCAGCTCTGATCGGCCATGAAAGCGCTGCTCACCTGTGCCGTACTGATGCTTACCGCCTGCGCCAGCCGCCCGGTGGCCCCCGACCCGATGCCCGAGGCCGAGTTGCCGCCGCTGCCGCAGGCCGAGCCCGGCGCCATCTACAACGGCGGCATCGCCATGGACTGGTTTGCCGACACGCGCGCCCGCGATGTGGGCGATGTGCTTACCGTGTTGCTGGTGGAGCAAACCCAGGCGCAGACCAGCAGCGCCACCACCACGGGCAAGTCCAGCAGCGCCAGCCTGACCGGCCCCACCGTGTTCGGCCGGCCGATCACCCGCAATGGCGTCGAGATCTTTTCGGGCAGCCTCGGCGGTGACCGCAGCTTCGAGGGCGGGGGCGATTCGACCCAGTCCAACCGTCTCACCGGCGCGTTGTCGGTGCGGGTGATCGAGCGCGACGCACGCGGCCTGCTGCGGGTGGCGGGGCGCAAGCAACTGGCGCTCAACCGTGGCGATGAAATGCTGGAGCTTTCGGGCTGGGTGCGCCCGGAAGACATCAACCCTGACAACACCGTACGTTCCGACCGGGTGGCCAGTGCGCAAGTGAAGTATTCCGGGCGTGGCGCGCTGGGCGATGCCAATGCCCAGGGCTGGCTGAGCCGTTTCTTCAATTCCCCGTTGTTCCCGTTCTAGAAAGACCAAGGACATCGCCATGAAACGACGTGAGCGCAGGCGCATGAGGCAACGGCAGCGGGTGATGCGTGTGCTGGTGATTGTTGGCCTGTTGCTGGCCGCCATCAGCCTGCCGAGCCTTGCGCAGGAAGAACGCATCAAGGACCTGGCCAGCATCGCCGGGGTGCGCAGCAACGGCCTCATGGGATACGGCCTGGTGGTGGGGCTCGACGGCTCGGGCGACCAGACCAGCCAGTCGCCGTTCACCGTGCAGGCGCTGCGCAACCTGTTGACGCAACTGGGGGTGACCATTCCCCCGGGCGTGAACCCGCAGTTGAAGAACGCCGCCGCCGTGATGGTGCAGGCCGAGCTGCCCGCCTTTGCCCGGCCGGGTCAGCAGATCGACATCACCGTCGCGTCGATCGGCAACGCTGGATCGCTGCGCGGCGGCGCCCTGCTGATGACCGCGCTCAAAGGCGCCGACGGGCAGGTGTACGCGGTGGCGCAGGGCAACCTGATCGTCGGCGGATTCGGGGTGGAAGGGCGCGACGGCTCGCGGATTTCGCTCAACGTGCCGTCGGCCGGCCGCGTGCCCAACGGCGCCACGGTGGAACGTGCCGCACCAGCCGCCTTTACCGACGGGCGCATTGCCCTGCAACTGCACACCGCCGACTTCACCACCGCGGCGCGCGTGGCCAGCACCCTGAATGCGGTGTACGGCCCCGGCACCGCGCAGGCCGAAGACGCGGTAACGATTCGCCTTGCGCCGCCGCATCCCGACCAGCGCGTGGCGTTTCTGTCCGAGCTGGAAAACGTGCGGGTGGAGGCCGGTCAGGCCCCGGCCCGGGTGGTGGTCAATTCCCGCACCGGCACCATCGTCATCGGCGAGAGCGTGCGCGTGCGGCCCGCCGCGGTGGCGCATGGTTCGCTGTCGGTGACCATTGCCGAGCGGTCGGAGGTGAGTCAGCCCAATCCCTTCGGTCGCGGCGACACGGTGGTCGTGCCCAACAGTGAAATCAGCGTGGCGCAGCAGGGCGACGGCCGCATGTTCCTGTTCGACGCCGGCGTCAGCCTCGCCGAGATCGTCCAGGCAGTGAACCAGGTGGGCGCCGCGCCAGGCGACCTCATCGCGATACTCGAAGCGCTGAAGCAGGCCGGTGCGCTGCGGGCCGAGCTGGTGGTCATCTGATGGACGCGGCCGCCGTCGATGGCCGCATGGGCGCCTTGCGCCTGGCCGCCAAGGCGCAGACGCCCGAGGCCGCCCGTGAGGTGGCGCGTCAGTTCGAGGCGCTGTTCGCCCAGCAACTGCTGTCGGGTTTGCGCAGCACTGCGCAGGTGCCGGGCAGCGGGGTGACCGATCTGGGACCCATGCAGTCGGTGATGGACCAGCAGATGAGCGCCCTGCTGACGCGCGGCAAGGGTCTGGGGCTGGCCGAGCAATTGATGCAGCAATGGCAGCAGTCCGGACAGGTGGCCGGGCCGGCCACCGCCGACGGCCCGCATGTGCTGCCGGCGCTGGGGACCGCACCCGCCGTGAGGGCCGCTGCAATCACCCCGGGGGCACCCGCCCCGGCAGCGCCGGACGGCGGTTGGCGTGCGCACGCCCGCAAGTTTGTGGAAGACCTGCTGCCCCTGGCCCGCGAGGCGGCGGCGAAGCTGGGAGTGGCGCCACAGGCGATCATCGCCCAGGCGGCGCTGGAGACCGGCTTCGGCCGCCACCAGCCGGGCGGTCAGTCGAACAATCTGTTCGGCATCAAGGCCTTTTCCAGTTGGCGCGGCGCCCGGGTGCAGGCCGAGACCACCGAGGTGAGGGCCGGGCAGGCGCAGACCGAATCGGCCGCGTTCCGCGCCTACGACAGTGTGCGCGACAGTGTCGGCGACTATGTGGCGCTGCTCAGTCAGCCCCGCTATACCGCTGCTCGGAATACCGGCGCCGATGTGGCGGGGTTTGCACGCGGCTTGCAGCAGGCCGGTTATGCCACAGACCCGCACTACGCCCGCAAGATCACCGACATCGCCCAGCGCCTGGTGCGTGAAGGATGGGTGCCGTGAGTGACCTGTTCAGCATTGGCCGCTCGGCCCTGAATGCTTATTCGACGGCGCTGGCCACCACCAGCCACAACGTTGCCAATGCCGCGACGCCCGGCTTCAGCCGGCAGCGCGTTGATTTCGCGACACAAACGCCCACCGGCGTGCTGGGCAACGGCGTGCAGGCGGCCCAGGTGCGACGCATCAACGACACCTATCTGCAGTCGCGCCTCACCGACGATGGCGCCGCGGCCAGTCGTCACGGCACCGCGCGCGATCTGCTGATTCGGGCCGACAAGATGCTCTCCGACCCGCTGTCGGGTCTGGCGGCACCGTTGCAGACCTTCAATGCCGCAGTGCAGGGCCTGATGGCCGATCCCGCGTCGCTGTCGGCGCGCCGTGTGGTGCTGGCCGAGGCCCAGGGCATGGCCGATCGCTTCGCCCAACTGGACGCCGGCTTCGCGCAGATTGACCGCGAAATAGACGGGCGCATGGCCTCGACCGTCAGCGTCGCCAACGGGCTGATCGACGACATCGCCAAGCTCAATCAGCGGATCGCCCAGAGCACGGGCGGCCTGAACGGACTGCCGCCCGGCGATCTGCTGGACCAGCGCGACGAGGCCGTGCGTCAACTGGCCGAGCAGATCGGGGTGACCACGCTGGTGCAGGACAGCGGTGCCGTGTCGGTGTTTCTGGAAGACGGCCAGGCGCTGGTGCTCGATGGCCAGGCGCGGCACCTCAACCTTGTGGCGACCACCGCAACCGGGCGTTATCGGTTGACGCTGGACGCCCCCGGCGGGGCGGTTCCGGTCGGGCGCCCGGCCGGCGGCGCAATGGCCGGGCTGTTCGATGCCCGCGCCCAGGCGGTGGATGCGCCGCGCGCGGCAATGGCCGGATTGGCCAGCGAGATCGCCGGTGCGTTCAATGCCGCGCAGGCTGCGGGGCAGAACCTTGATGGCAACCCCGGCACACCGCTGTTCAGTGATCCCCCCTTGCGGCTGGCCATTGACGATCCGCGTCAGTTGGCCCCGGCCGGTCCGCCGCCGGCCGGCGTGGCCGACAACAGCGCCTGGGATTCAGCGGCCCGCTACAGCGGGGCCGCGCTGAGCGCCCGTGCGGCCGAGGTGGTCGGCCAACTGGGGTTGTCTGCGCAACAGGCCGATGCACGGGCGTCGGCGGCGTCTTCACTGGCCGAGCAGGCCCTGACCGCCCGTGAGTCGGTTTCGGGCGTGAATCTTGATGAGGAGGCCGCCAATCTGTTGCGCTATCAGCAGAGTTATCAGGCAGCCGCACAAATGATCGCCACCGCCGACACGGTGTTCCAGACCTTGTTGTCGGCCGTGAGGAGATAAGCCATGCGGGTCGCTACCGAAACCCTGTTCCGTACCTCGACCGGCTCGATGCAGGCCCACACCACCCAGCTTGCAAAGGTGCAGCAGCAGATCAGCTCGGGGCGCCAGTTTCAGCACGCCCACGAAGCGCCTGGGGCCGCCGCCAGCGTCATGGAGTGGGAGGCGGCGCTGGCCCGCATCGACGCGCAATCAGACGCCGCTGGCCGCGCCGAGCACCGGCTGGGGCTCACCGAGAACGCCCTGGATGATGCGCGCCTGATCATGGAGCGCACCCAGGAGCTGCTCATTTCGGCCGGCAACGGCGCCTTCAACGACCAGGACCGTGCGCTGGTGGCGGTCGAGCTCGAAGGGCTTTCCGCCGAGTGGCGGGCCCTGGCCAACCGCGACGATGGCAGCGGCCAGCCGCTGTTTGGCGGCACGGCACTCGGGCCTGCGTTCGATGCCGCCGGTGCTTATCAGGGCAGCCCCGATACCCGGCGCATTGAAGTTGCCGACGGCCAGCAGGTGCGGGATGGCGTTGCCGGCGATCGGGTGTTTGGCACGGTGCAAGGCCAGTCCAGCTTTGCCTGGCTCGACGCGGCCGCCTTGGCGGTGCGCGAGACGGACCCGGCGCTGCGCAGAGCGGCGATGGACAACGTGCAATCGGGATTGTCAGCTTTGGCGCTCAATACTGAAACGATGCGCACCGAAGTGGGCGTTCAGCGCGCCGCGCTCGACCGCGCGTCCACCTGGCGCGACACCGCAAGCTCGGCCTTGACGCAGTCTCTGGCGCGGCTGCGCGACACGGATCTGATCGATGCCGCCACCCAATTGAGCCGCCACAGCACCCAATTGTCGGCCGCGCAGACGGCGTATCTGCAGGTGTCGTCGTTGTCCCTGTTCGAGCGGTTGCGGTAGCCTTCGCCGCCGCTGGCGCCTGCGAGGTGGGCATGGCTCGAAAATTGCAGAACGGATTTTGAATTCGCAAAGATTCAATTTCCTGTCTGCAAGCGTTCATTTGCGCTCGTTAGCCTGCGGCAGGGTTTGAGATCGAAGGAGAGCTCATGCACAGGGTCCGCGTGCTCAGCAGTTCGCCAGCGATCGGGTTGGCGTTGTGGTGTTCGATTGGCATGGCGCCCGCCGCGCATGCCGTGGTGCCGTGCACGGTGGCAACGCCAGCGGGGCCGGTGATCAAGTCAGTGGCCTCCCTGGGGGCGTGCGTCGAGCGGCTGCAGCGTGCGACCGCAACGCCCGACGATCAGGGGCGCATCTACGGCCAGTACGGGCCGATTCGTCTGGCGGTCACGGCGGATCATGCGCTGCGTTACTACGACGACAACCAAACGTGGTCGATGCTTCAGGGTCATGGCGGCTGGGCCAGGCGGGCACGGTCACACAAGGTCAGCCGCCCTGATTCGGCGCAGCCCGCAGCGTCGGCGCCCAAAGCGCGACCGAAGGCCGTTGTGGCTCCGGCGCCAATGCCTGCGGTTGCACCGCCCAGGGTGACCGGGCCGGTCGCACCAAAATTGAGCTTTGCCGAAGCCTTGGAGGCCGCGTTGGCCGGGCCGTTGCCCGCACCCCAGAGTCCGCCCCTGCAGCCCGTGGCCGACACCCGGCAGGTCTTGCACCGGGCATTGGTGCAGCACGGCTTTGAACAGCAGGGCGTCGGTGCTCGGGGTTGCGGCGTTCGCGTGGCCCGCCAGTGGTACCGCCTGGCGACGGCCTCACTGCCGGAGTGCGCCGCGCAGCTTGCCGTGGTGGGGCGCGCGGCCCCGCGCCTGCGGCTGGTCAACGCCGAGTGGAACGGTCAGGAACTGTGGCTGGGGCCCGATGCGGTGTATCGCAAAGGTCCGCGCGACACCTGGGCCGTGGCCGCGGGCTTTTAGGAACGCGCTGCCTGCATGACGGCTGCCAGCGATCGGTCGGCCGGCGCGCCTGAGTCGCTGTGACACGCGTGTGCCCCGCGCAGGGGCTTCTCTCACCCTCCGAGCGCCAAAACGGTGCCATTGCAAAGGGCGTGCGATACTTCGCGCCCTCAATTCTAAGGATGGGAGCGTCCAGTGCTCGATTGGTTGATTCCGGTTGCTCACGCCCAGCAGGCGGCAGCGCAGCCGAACGCATTCATGCAGTTCATTCCGCTGATCCTGTTGGTGATCGTGTTCTATTTCCTGTTGATCCGCCCGCAGATGAAGCGCAACAAGGAACACAAGGCCCTGATCGCGTCGCTGGCCAAGGGCGACGAAGTGATCACCAGCGGTGGCCTGGCCGGCCGCGTGGTGACCCTGGGCGAAGCGTATGTCGGCATCGAAATTTCCGACGGCGTTGAAGTCAAGGTGCAGAAGCCCGCCATCAGCAGTGTGCTGCCCAAGGGCACGCTCAAGGCGCTTTAATTTGTCGCGGTTGTCACGGAATGCGGGCGGGTCGACCGCCCGTATCGCGTTATGAAGCCCTTTCCGCTCTGGAAAACCCTTGTCATTGTCCTTGCCTGCGTGCTGGGCGCGCTTTACGCCGCGCCCAACCTGTTTGGCGAAGATCCCGCGGTTCAAATATCGGTCAGTGAGGGCGCGCTTGCGGCGCTGGACGCGCCCGTGGCTGAGGCGCTGGACGCGGCCGAGATTCCCTACCTCAGCAGTCGCGCGGAAGGCGATCGCTGGGTGGTGCGTCTTGCCGACACCGATGCCCAGCTCGACGCGGCCGAAGTGCTGCGCCGTGAACTCGGCCGCGGTCGGGTCGTAGCCTTGAGCAGCATGCCCAAGACCCCGGCCTGGTTGATGGCGCTGGGCGCCAAGCCGATGAATCTGGGTCTGGACCTGCGTGGTGGCGTGCACTTTCTGCTCGAAGTCGACTTGAACGACATCAACGTCAAGGCCCGCGAGCGTTACCTCAACGACCTGCCCGCCTTGCTGCGCCGCGAAAACATCCGCTACACGGGCCGCCGCGAGGTGGGAGACGCCGTGGTGCTGGAGTTCGACAGCGCCGAGCGCCAGGCGGCCGCGCAGAAGATCATTCTTGAAGAGTTTCCAGAGGTTGATCTGCTGGCCAAGGGCGCCGCTGAAAAATTCGCACTCGAAGCCCGGTTGAGCGAGGCCGAAGCCAAGCGGCTCGCCGATTTCGCCGTGCAGCAAAACCTGACCACCCTGCGCAACCGCGTCAATCAGTTGGGCGTGGCCGAGCCCATCGTGCAGCGCCAGGGCGCCTCGCGCATCGTCGTGCAGCTGCCCGGCGTGCAAGACACCACCCGGGTGAAAGACCTGCTCGGCGCCACGGCGACCCTGGAATACCGGGCCGTGTCTGAAGAAGACGCGTTTCTGGCCGCGCGCACCGGCGTGACGCCGGTCGGCACCGAGCTGTTCTACACCCGCGACGACGAGCGGCCGGTACTGCTGATGCGCGACACCATCGCGGCCGGCTCGCAGTTGATCGATGCCTCGGCAACGATTGACGAAAACGGGCAGCCGGCGGTCAGCGTGACCCTGGATGGCAGCGGTGCGCGGCGCATGCTGGCGTTTACCGAGCGCAACGTCGGCAAACCCATGGCCGTGCTGTTCCGCGAGCGTGAGGTCATCACCAATTACAACGCGCGTGGCGAGCCGATGCGCGAAACCCGGCAGATTGAAGAGGTCATTTCAATTGCCACCATTCGCGGCGTCTTCGGCAAGCGCTTTCAAACCACCGGGCTGTCGAGCGCCGAGGCGCATGATTTGTCGCTGCTGCTGCGCGCCGGGGCATTGGCGGCACCGGTCGATATAGTTGAAGAACGCACCGTGGGCCCCAGCCTTGGCGCCGACAATATCGCCCAAGGCCAAATGGCGGCTGTCATTGGTCTGGTGGCGGTGGTGGTCTTCATGGCGATTTACTACAGCGCTTTCGGCATGCTCGCCAATATCGCACTGGTGGTGAACCTGATACTGATCGTCGCCATCATGTCGATTCTGCAGGCGACCCTCACCATGCCGGGGATTGCCGGCATCATCCTGACGCTGGGCATGGCCGTGGATGCCAATGTGCTGATATTCGAGCGCATACGCGAAGAGATTGCCGACAAGGTCAGTCCGCATGAGGCGATCGAGTCGGGTTTCAGTCGCGCATTTCTGACCATTGCCGATTCGCAATTAACCACCTTGATCGCCGCCGTGGTGCTGTTTGCCCTGGGCAGTGGTCCGGTCAAGGGCTTTGCCGTGACGCTGACCGTGGGCATTGCGACCTCGATGTTCACCGCCATCGTGGTGACCCGCGCGCTGGTGCATCTGGCATTCGCGCGTCGCAAACTCACCGACGTGCCGGTTTAAGGAAACACCATGCGCTTCTTCTCGCGGGTTCCGCGTATCGATTTCATGTCCGTTCGCAAACCGATGCTGGTGTTTGCGACGCTGGTGACCGTGCTCAGCATCGGGCTGGTCATGGCGCGGGGGCTGGCGTTCGGCCTGGACTTTACCGGCGGCGTACTCATTGAAGTGAGCTTTGACGGGCCGGTCGAGCTCGATCCGATTCGCAGCCAGTTGGCCGGGATAGGGCTCGAAGGTGCCACCGTGCAGTATTTCGGGACGTCATCGGACGTGATGATTCGTGCCGCGCCGGACGATGGCGCCAATGCCGATGAGGTGTCGACCCAGATCATCACGATGCTCTCGGCTTACGCGGATCTGACGCCCGAATTGCGGCGGGTGGAGTTTGTGGGGCCGCAGGTGGGCGATGAACTGGCCACCGACGGCGCCCTGGCAGCGCTGTTCGCGGTCATCGGCATTCTGATTTACGTGGCGCTGCGCTTCGAATGGAAGTTCGCGCTCGGTGCCATCACCGCCACGATTCATGATGCCGTGCTGACGCTGGGCTTCTTCGCGCTGTTTGGCATTGAGTTCGATCTGACGGTTTTGGCGGCCATATTGGCGCTGATCGGTTATTCGCTGAATGACACGATCGTGGTTTATGACCGCATTCGCGAGAACTTTATCGACGCACGGCGATCGAATCCGGTTGATGTCGTCAATCTGTCGGTCAATCAAACCCTGGCGCGGACGATCGTGACCGGTGGAACCACGCTGTTTGTGCTGTGTGCCTTATTCTTCGTCGGCGGTGCGGCGGTTCACAGCTTCTCGATTGCGCTGATCGTCGGCATCATCGTCGGTACTTATTCCTCGGTATTCGTGGCCAGCAGCATGGTGATTCTGTTGGGGGTAACGCGCGAAGACATGCTGCCCAAGCAGGAAGAAGTTGACGAGACGCCTTGAAGCGAGACTCCGGGATCAGTGGGAAAAGTAAACTAATTTTGTCTTTGCAGATTTCAGGCTTTATGATGGCCGTCCCCAGGCTTTAGTTTAAGGATCATCATGTCGAGCTATAACGAGCTTTTAAGCCAAATCGAAGCGCTGAAGCGCCAAGCAGAAGATGTACGCCGGCAAGAGCTGAAAGCAGTCATTGACGAAATCAAGGTGTCGATGGAGAAGTACGGCATCACCATCGCCGACCTGCAATCGGCCATTGGCCGTGGCGGCAAGAAGAAAAACACCGTGGCGCCGAAATACCGCAATCCGGCAAGCGGCGAAACTTGGACAGGTCGCGGCCGTGCGCCGCGCTGGCTTGCAGATGCCGAAGCTTCGGGTCAATCACGGGATGCGTTCCTGATTCGCTGAGATTGGCTCAAAGAGGTTTTCAGCGGTACTCAAAACCCGGCGAAAGTGCCGGGTTTTTTGTGGGCGTCGCAGGCCCGTTCATCACGCAAATATGCGTTCGCAGCGCCGGCGCCGGCTTCATCCGGCCCGAAACAATCGTGGCGGCCCTTAAAATGGGGCATGCCGATTTATCTTGATCACAACGCGACCACCCCCCTGGCCCCGGAAGTACTGGAGGCCATGCTGCCGTACTTGCATGGGCCGTATGCCAACGCCTCGTCGTTGCACCGCCTGGGGCGGGCCTCGCGCGACGCCATCGAGGCGGCGCGGGCTGAAGTGGCCGATTTGCTCGGTGCCCAGGCATCGCAGGTGATCTGGACCTCGGGCGGCACCGAGGCCAACAACCTCGCGATCAAGGGCGTCATGCACCAGGGCGGCCGCCTGCTGTACGGCGCGACCGAGCACCCGGCGGTGATGGAATGTGCCGAGTCCTTGATGGCCGTGCCGCGAACCGTCGTCGAGTCCATCCCGGTCACTGCGGGCGGGCTGATTGCGCTGGACCGCCTCCACGCGCAGCTGGCGCAGGCGCCGGTGACCTTGGTCTCGGTGATGGCCGCCAACAACGAGACCGGCGTCATCCAGGACGTGGCGGCGATTGGGCGCGCAGTCCATGAAATCCCCGATGCGCTGTTTCATGTGGATGCGGTGCAGGCCGCGGGCAAGCTGCCGGTTGACGTGCGGCAGATGGGCGCCGATCTGCTGACGGTGTCCAGCCACAAGCTGTACGGCCCGAAAGGGGTGGGTGCGCTGCTGCGGACGGCCCCGGTCGATCTCTGGCCGTTGCACCATGGGGGTGCGCAGGAAGGGGGCCTGCGGGGCGGCACCGAGAACGTCGCGGCCATCGTCGGCTTCGGCGTGGCGGCGCGTCTGGCCCAGGCGCGGTTGGCCGATTGGGTGGCGCATCTGCAGGCCTTGCGCGACCGTCTTGAAGCGGGGCTGGCGGCCATTCCTGGCCTGATCCGGTTCGCCGCGGACAGCCCGCGCTTGCCGAATACCGTGCAGATGGCCTTGCCCGGCTGGGCTGGTGAGACCCTGTTGATGGCCCTGGACCGGCAGGGGTTTTGTGTCTCCAGCGGTTCGGCCTGCGCCATTGGCCACGGCGCGCCCAGCCATGTGCTGGTGGCCATGGGGGTGCCCGACGCGGTGGCCATTGGTGCGATCCGCATCAGCCTGGGGGCAGAGAACACCGCCGAGCACGTCGACCGCCTGCTCATTGCCCTGACCGCGCTGGCCCAGCAGGGTGTCCGCGGATGACCGCCGACTGGATTGCGCTGGACCACGCCGCCACCACGCCATTGGCGCCCGGTGTGTTCGAGGCGATGCGTCCGTGGCTGGACAACGCGGTCGGCAATCCTGCGTCGGACCATCGTGCCGGCCGGGCGGCGAGGGCCGCGGTCGAGGCGGCGCGCGCGGCGGTGGCGCGCTTGGTCGGGGCTCCGGCCGACAGTCTGATCTGGACCAGCGGCGCGACCGAGTCGATCAACCTCGCGATCAAGGGTGCGTTGGAATTCGACGGCCGCGCGCCGGCGCACGTGATCAGCTCGCGAATCGAGCACCGTGCCACGCTCGACACCCTGCGCTGGGTGGCGGGCCAAGGTCACAAGGTGAGCCTGCTGAGCCCGGACGCGCGGGGCGCGATCAGCATCGAGGCGGTGCTCGCGGCGTTGACGCCGGCGACACGTCTCGTGAGCCTGATGTGGGTGAACAACGAGCTGGGCACCTGCACCGACATGCCCGCGCTGGCCGCCGCCTTGCGCGCCCGCGGGGTGCTGTTGCACGTCGATGCGGCGCAGGCGGCGGGCTGGTTGCCGATCGATCTTGAAACCATGCCCATCGATCTGCTGTCGCTGTCCGCCCATAAGCTGGGCGGGCCCAAGGGCATCGGCGCGCTGTACGTCTGCCGCAGGCCACGGGTGCGGCTCAGCCCGCTGCTGCACGGCGGCGGCCAGGAGCAGGGCATGCGCTCGGGCACTCTGGCGACCCACCAGATCGTCGGCTTTGGCGCCGCGGCGACGCGGCGAATGGCGCAGCGCGAGGCGCTCGCCGCCCACGTGTTGCGATTGCGCGACCAATTGGCGGCGCAGTTGCAGGCGGGCATTCCAGATCTGCTGCGCAACAGCCCGGTTTCCGGCAGTCCGCACATTCTCAACGTCAGCGTGCCGGGGGTGGATGGCGAAAGTCTGCGCGCCAGCCTGCCGGACCTGTTGTTTTCCAGTGGCTCGGCCTGCTCTTCGGCCACGCGCGAGCCCTCGTTCGTGCTGCGCGCTCTGGGCCATGACGACCCCCTGGCCGATGCCTCGCTGCGGCTGTCGCTGGGCGAGGGCAGTTGCGACGCAGAGGTGCAGGCCGGTGCCGCGCAGATCATCGCGGCGGCCACGCGGCTGCGCGATGTTGCCGCCGGCTTACCGCCGCCTGCCGTGACCGGACTGGACAATCTGTATGGCTATTCGCCTGCCGTCTGGCAGCGTTTTTGCGCGGCGGACGCGGTGGGCAGTCTGGCGGGCGAGGGGGTTCACGCGGCAAAAGCCACCTCGCGCGCTGACGGCGCCTGGTTGGAGATCGGCGTGCAGATCACCCAGGAGCGTGTGGTGGCCGCGCGTTACCGGGGTGTGGGGTGCCCGGTGACGCTGGCCGCCGGGCAATGGTTTGCGGAACAAATCACCGGTGCCGACGTCTCAACCTTGCAGCGGCCGTGGCTTTTGGACGTGCGCAACGCGCTTGAAATCGCCCCTGAGAAGTCCCACTGTGCTGTGATGGTTGATGATCTGGCGCGGGCCCTCTGGTCCACGCCGCCGTGAATGGAGTTTCTGCGATGAATGACACCCCGACCCAATCCGCCCCCGAAGCCGTTTCCCTTACGGCGTCCGCCGCCAAGCGCATCCAGCAGCAACTGGCACGGCGCGGCAGCGGCCTCGGCCTGCGGGTGGGGGTGAAGCGGTCGGGCTGTTCAGGCTGGGCCTACACCCTCGATTACGCTGACGCGGTGGGTTCTGACGACACGGTGTTCGAATCGCACGATGCCAAGGTGGTGGTAGCCCGTCCGCACCTTGAACAATTGAGTGGCATCACCGTTGATTTTCAGCGCGACGGTCTGAACGAGCGCTTTGCCTTCATCAACCCCAACGTGAAAGGCACCTGCGGCTGCGGGGAAAGCTTCGCGGTCTGAAGCTGGCGCGACGGCGGCGGCGTCAGACCTGGCGAGCCGCAATGGCTTGAAGGTCCGCCGACCGTCAGTTTTTTCGAGAGATTCAGTGTCTCTTCGGCCCGTGTGCCGTGGGTCGCCGGTTATACTTTGGGGCTTTCTTGATCGCGTTCCGCGCTGGCGGGTGCGATCTCCCTACCGTTTATCCCCAAGGAGTGACCCGTGGCTGTTGAACGTACGCTGTCGATTATCAAGCCCGATGCCGTGGCGAAGAATCACATTGGCGAGATCATCGCGCGTTTTGAAAAAGCGGGCCTCAAGCCCGTCGCCAGCCGCCTGATGCATCTGACCGATGCCGAAGCCGGCGGCTTTTATGCCGTTCACGCCGAGCGCCCCTTCTTCAAGGACCTGGTGAGCTTCATGACCAGCGGGCCGGTGTTGGTGTCGGTGCTGGAAGGCGAGAACGCCGTGTCGGCCCATCGCGATCTGATGGGGGCGACCGACCCCAAGAAAGCCGCGCCGGGCACCATCCGTGCCGACTTTGCCGAGAGCATCGACGAGAACGCCGTGCACGGGTCCGACAGCCTCGAGAACGCAGCCGGCGAAATCGCCTACTTCTTCCGGGCCACCGAACTCTGCCCGCGGACCCGCTAAGGCATTGATCGCACTGCCGCGCGCCATGACCGAACCGACCCCCGCGCTGTCCACGCCAGCGGCTGCCAAGCCGCTGGCAGACGGGCGCCGCAACCTGTTCGGCATGGATCGCGTGCAGTTGCGGGACGCCTTCGAGGCCATGGGCGAAAAGCCGTTCCGAGCCGATCAGGTCATGCAGTGGATTTACCGGCGCGGCATCGGCGACTTTGAGGCCATGTCCAACCTCAGCAAACCCCTGCGTGAGCGTCTGCACGCGCATTTCGTGGTCGGCACGCCCGAAGCGGTGGCCGAACAGGTCTCGCGGGACGGCACCCGCAAATGGGGATTGCGCCTGGCCGGTGGCAACGCCATCGAAACCGTCTTCATCCCCGAGGGCGACAAGGCCGCCATCGAGCACACCGCCGGTCAGCCTCGGTATCGCGGCACCCTGTGCGTGTCGTCGCAGGTGGGGTGCGCGCTGGACTGCAGCTTTTGCTCCACCGCACAGCAGGGCTTCAACCGCAACATGACCACGGCGGAGATCATCGCCCAGGTCTGGTTTGCCGGAAAGCAGCTGCACTGTGATTTTCAGAACGAACGCGACATTTCCAACGTCGTGTTCATGGGCATGGGGGAACCGCTGGCCAATTACGGCGCGGTGCTGCCGGCCATCCGCATTCTGCTGGACGACTTCGGCTTTGGCCTGTCGAAGCGCCGTGTCACCGTGTCGACCAGCGGCATGGTGCCGTTCATCGACCGGCTGCGCGAAGATGTGGATACCGCGCTGGCGGTCTCGCTGCACGCCCCCGTGGATGCCTTGCGTGACGAATTGGTGCCCATCAACCGCAAATATCCGATTCGCGAACTGATGGAGGCCTGCCGCCGCTACACCGCCGGCAAGGACCGCAAGTCGCACATCGTCTACGAGTACGTGATGCTCGATGGTGTCAACGACCAGCCGGCGCTGGCCCGCGACCTGGCCAAGCTGCTGGGCAATTTGCCCGCCAAGGTCAACCTGATTCCCTGGAACCCGTTCCCCGGCGCCCCGTACCGGACCTCGCGACCCGAAACGGTCAAGGCCTTTGCCGACATCCTGCGCCAGAAGGGCATCGTCACCACCACCCGCAAAACCCGCGGTGAAGACATTGATGCGGCCTGCGGGCAGCTGGTGGGCCAAGTGGCGTCCAAGCAAAAAAATCGCCTTCGCGGGATTCCGGTGGTGAGCCAGTGACCGCCCGCAGGCCCGCCCGACTCGCCTTGCTCGCATCCCGGCCGCTGGCCGGGGCCCTGCTCGGTGGCGCGCGTGCGTCCGCCGGGCAGTTGGTGGGCCAAGTGGCGTCCAAGCAAAAAAATCGCCTTCGCGGGATTCCGGTGGTGAACCAGTGATCGCCCGCAGGCCCGCCCGACTCGCCTTGCTCGCATCCCGGCCGCTGGCCGGGGCCCTGCTCGGTGGCGCGCGTGCGTCCGCCGGGCAGTGGGTGGGTCAGGTGGCGTCCCGGCAAGAGAACCGCCTCCGTGGCATTCCGGTGGTCGGTCGATGACGCCTTCGTGTCTGCTGCGGGTCGCCGGGTTGTGCGCGGTGCTGCTGCTGGTCGCCTGCGCAGGCTCGCCGGCGCTAGAGCCCGAAGCGCGGCGCGACTCGGCCGACATTCACTTCCAGTTGGGGGTCGAGCACCTGCGGCGCAATCAGTTCGGGCAGGCCGAGTCCAACCTGCGGCGCTCGCTTGACCTCAACGACCGCAGCGCCGACACGCATATGGCGATGGGGGTGTTGTTTCAGCAGACCAGCCGTCCGGCGATGGCCGAGCAGTCGTTCCGCAAGGCACTGGCACTGTCACCCGACAATGCCTCGGTGCAGAACAACCTGGGCGTCTTTCTCTGCGAACGCGGCCAGCGGCAAGAAGGCGAACAATTGCTGCTCAAGGCGGCCCGCTCGTCGCGTTATCTGACCCCCGAGGCGGCCTGGACCAACGCGGCGGTCTGTATCCGTCCACTGGACAGCGCCCGCGCCGAGGGCTATCTGCGGCAGGCGCTGACGGTCAATCCCCTGTTTCCCGACGCGTTGATGCAGATGGCGTCGATCAGCCTGTCGCAGCAGGAATACCTGCGCAGTCGCGGTTTTCTGTCACGGTATGAGTCGATTGGACCGCCCCATCCGCAAACCCTGCTGATGCGCAGCCGCGTCGAGCGTGCGCTGGGCGACGTTGCGGCGGCACGCAAGTACCAACAACTGTTGATCACCACATTTCCCGAATCGCCTGAAGCCGAGCAGGCTGCCCAAGAATGACCTCAGATCCCGATCTTTCGCCTGATGAACTTGCCCCCGGCGCCTCGGCGCCGGCCAGCCCTCCTTCCGGGCCCGCATCACCGGGCGCGCAGCTCCGCCGTGCGCGCGAGGATGCGCACCTGACCCTGGAAGATTTCGCCGCGCAGACCAAGTTGTCGGTCGCCACCCTGCAAGCGCTGGAGGCCGACGACTTTGGCGCCTTGCTGGAGCCGGTCTACGTTCGCGGCTATTACCGCAAGTGCGCGCGCTTGCTGGGCCTTTCCGAAGAGGGGCTGATCGCGGCTTATAACGCCCGCGTGAAGCAGGCTCAGCCGCAGACCCCGGCGCGCATCCGGCTGTCGGCGGGCAGTGTGGAAAGCCGCAGCGGACTCGGTCGGGTGCTGGGGCTGGTGATCATGGCAATCATCATCGGCTTGCTGGCGTACCTGTGGTTCATGCGATCGACCACCGATCCACTGGCCGCGAGTACCGAAGTGCAGCGCGTGCCGGACGTTGCCATCACGACCACGCCGGCGGTCACCGCCATGGCGAGGCCTGCATCCGAGCCCGAGCCCGAACCCACTGACGCGCCGGCTGAGACGACGGCGCCTGCCGCCGCGACGTCCGAGCCCGCCACGGGCGCAGCCACCGGCGCCGCGGCCGACGCCGCGGCCGACGCCTTGGCCCGCGGTGGGCTGACGCTGAATCTGCAGTTTCGTGAAACCTCCTGGGTCCGCATCAATGACGCCGAAGGGCGCGCGCTGATGAACGGATTGATGAACGGTGGCACCGCGCAGACCGTGAAGGAGGGCACACCGCCCCTGTCCGTGTTTTTCGGCAATGCCCCCGGCGTGGTGCTGGAATTCAACGGTCAGCCGGTGGACTTGGGCCCCTATACGCAAAGCAACCGCACCGCGCGGCTGACCTTGCCGCTGACGAACTGAGGCGAAGGAGTCCAACCCTATGGTGATGCGCAGCGACCATCAGATTCAGCGCCGCCGCTCGCGCCCGGTGCGCGTGGGGCGCGTCACCGTGGGCGGTGATGCGCCGATCGCGGTGCAGACCATGACCAATACCGACACCGAGGACGTTGCGGCCACCATCGCCCAGGTTCTTTCCGCCCAGAAGGCCGGCGCCGATCTGGTGCGTATTTCGGTGCCCACCCTGGCGGCGGCCAAGGCGTTCGGTGAGATCAAGAAGGCCGTCGGCTATTTCCCGCTGATTGCCGACATTCATTTCAACTACAAATGTGGTCTTGCCGCCGCCGAAGCGGGCGCCGACTGCCTGCGCATCAATCCCGGCAATATCGGCAACGAGCGCAAGGTGGACGAGATCGTCGCCTGCGCCAAGCACCACGGCATTCCCCTGCGCATCGGCGTGAATGCCGGATCGCTGGAGGCCGATCTGCAGGAGAAATACGGTGAGCCCAACTCCGACGCGCTGGTCGAGTCGGCAATGCGGCACATCGACCTGCTGCTGAAGCGGGATTTTCAGGCGTTCAAGGTCAGCCTGAAGGCGTCCGACGTGTTCATGACCGTCGAGGCCTACCGCAAACTGGCGAGCCAGATCGAACAGCCGCTGCATCTGGGGATCACCGAGGCCGGCGGGTTGCGGGCCGGGGCGGTCAAGAGCGCCATCGGCCTTGGCATGCTGCTGGCCGAGGGCATTGGCGACACGCTGCGGGTGTCGCTGGCCGCAGACCCCATCGAGGAAGTCAAGGTCGGCTGGGACATTCTCAAGTCACTGCATCTGCGCAACCGGGGCATCAACCTGGTGGCCTGTCCGAGTTGCTCGCGGCAGAACTTCGATGTGGTCAAGGTCGTTGCCGAGCTGGAGAGCCGCTTCGACGACATCGACGAGCCGCTGGATCTGGCAGTCATCGGCTGCGTCGTCAACGGCCCGGGCGAGGCACGCGAGGCCGCCCTGGGCGTGGCCGGCGGTTATCCCAACTCGGTGTACGAGGACGGCAAGATCGCGCACAAAATCCACAACGACCAACTGGTTGACCGTCTGGAAGGGCTGGTGCGCGCCAAGCTGGCCGCGCGGCGCGCGGCGCGCGAGGGATCGGCGTGAAGCTGCAGTCGCTGCGCGGCTTCAATGATGTGCTGCCCAGCGAAACCGCCGTGTGGCAGCACGTGGAGCAGGTGGCCCGCGAAACCTTTGCCGCCTATGCCTATCAGGAAATTCGCACGCCGCTACTGGAACAGACCGCGCTGTTCAAGCGCGCCATCGGCGAGGTGACCGACGTCGTCGAAAAAGAGATGTTCAGCTTCGACGACCGCGAGGGCATGAACCTCAGCCTGCGACCGGAAGGCACGGCCAGTTGCGTGCGCGCCGGCCTTGAGCATGGTCTGCTCCACAACCAGCAGCAGCGGCTCTGGTACGCCGGTCCGATGTTTCGCCACGAACGCCCTCAGGCCGGGCGCTATCGTCAGTTTCACCAGTTGGGTGCCGAAGCCTTCGGCATGGCCGGGCCCGAGATCGACGTCGAGGTCATTGCCCTGTCGGCGCGCCTGCTCAAGCGGCTGGGGCTGCGCGACCTCACGCTGGAACTCAACTCGCTGGGCAGCGGCGACAGCCGCGCGCGCTACCGGCAGGCCTTGACCGAATTCCTCGACCGGCATGTCGATGCGCTGGACGACGATTCAAAGCGGCGGCGGCTCAGCAATCCGCTGCGCGTGCTCGACAGCAAGGTGCCGCAGACCCAAGCCATTGTCCGCGACGCACCGAGCCTGCTCGATGCCATGAGCCGTGACGACCGCGCCCACTTTGAGGGTGTGCAGCAGGGCCTCAGTGATCTGGGCATTGCCTGCGTGCTCAATCCGCGTATCGTGCGTGGCCTCGACTATTACAGCCACACCGTGTTCGAGTGGACCACCACCGAGCTGGGCGCGCAGGGCACGGTCTGTGCCGGCGGGCGCTACGACGGCTTGGTGGCGCAACTGGGGGGGCAGGCCAGTCCGGCAATCGGCTGGGCCTCGGGCATTGAACGGCTCATTCTGTTGATGAAGGCGCAGGGTCTGAATCTGCCGGATGCCGCACCCGATGTGGTGCTCTGCCCGGCCGATGCCGACTCGGCCCGGCCATTGCATCAGGTCGCGGAACAGCTGCGCGATGCAATGCCCAATGCCCGTATCCAGCTGTCGGTGGGTGGCAAGCTCAAGGCGCAGTTGAGCCGCGCCGCACGCAGTGGCGCGCGGTTTGCCGTGGTCATGGATGAGGCCGCGCGGCACGACGGCAAGGTTCACGTAAAATCATTTGCTCAAACCGAGGTCGCTGATGAATCAGTGGCCATCGACGGGCTCGCAGTCAAGCTGGCTGCCCGCCTCAACCTGGAAGGATAAACACCGTGGCAACGCACTACGACGACGAAGCGCAGGTCGACGCAATCAAAAGCTGGTGGAAGGAAAACTGGCTGGCGCTGGCGGGCGGCCTGGGCCTGGGCCTGGGTGCGATCTTCGGCTGGCAGGCCTATCAGCAGGCCGGTGACAGCCGTGCCGAGCGGGCCTCGCAGATGTATTCCGACCTGCGCAACGCCCAGGCCGATGCCCGCTCCGAGGCCGTCGCCGAGATTCGCCAAACCCTGGTCAACGATCTCGCCAAGACGCCGTACGCGTCATTGGCGCAGTTGCATTGGGCGGCGCAACTGGTCAAGGAAGAGCGCCCCGACGAAGCCCGCACCGCACTCGACTGGGTCGTGCAGAACAGCGGTGATGATGGCCTGAAAGCCCTGGCCCGCCTGCGGTTGGCGCGGGTGGATCTGCAAGCCGGCAATGTCGACGCCGCGCTGGCCGCGCTCAGCCCGGTCCCCAACGGCTTCGAGGGCCTGTACCTCGAACTCCGCGGCGATGCCTTGCTGCAAAAGGGCGACCGCGGCAATGCGCGCAGCGCCTACGACGAGGCACTGGCTGCAGTGGCACTCAACGCCCCATACCGTGGCGAACTGCAACGTAAACGTGACGATCTGAACGAGGCGTCCAGCTCATGAATTGGAAGTTAGCGTGGTCTCTGCCGCTGGTCATCACCCTCGCGGCCTGCACCAGCAAGGGCAAGGTGCGCGAGCCGACGCCGCTGCAACCCCTAGCCGAATCTCAGACCTCGTCGTCGACGCTGTGGTCACGCCACACCTGGTTGGGGCGTGATTATTCGCAGTTGCAGGTCGCCGCCGAGCGTGATGCCGTGTTCGTCTCGGACCGGCACGGTGAGGTTCTGGCCCTGGACCCCGAGACCGGCGACCGCATCTGGCGCACCGCGCTGGACGTTCGCGCCAGCGCTGGCCCGGGCGTGCTCGACGCGCTGGTGGTGGTGGGCACGCTGGATGGCGAAGTCATCGCCCTGTCGCGGGCCGACGGTGTTGAGCGCTGGCGCAAGAGCGTCAACAGTGAAGTCATGGCCGTGCCGGTGGGTGCCGGACAGCTGCTGGTGGTCCGCACCGTGGATGGCCGCACCTATGGCCTGAACGCCGACACCGGCGAAGAGCTCTGGCAGTTTGAACGCACCGTGCCCAACCTCACCCTGCGTGGCTTGTCGGAGCCCACGCTGCTGGGCGGTCGCGTGTTTGTCGGGCTTGACAGCGGGCGCATGGCCAGCCTCGAAGGTCTGACCGGACGGGTGCTCTGGGAGCAACTGATTTCTGCCCCCGCCGGTCGCACCGAACTGGAGCGCATCGCCGACATCGACGCCCCCATTGCGGCGTCGGCCCGCGAGTTGTTCGTGGCCAGCGCCGGCGGTGAGGTGGTCGCCGTTGACGGCGACACCGGACAGGTTCTCTGGCGGCGCCCGGTGCGCACCACGGCCAGCATGGCGGTGGTGGGCGAGCGCTTGATCGTGAGCGACAGCAGCGGCGTGGTCTGGGGGCTGGACACCCGCACCGGCAGCGCCGACTGGAAGCAGGAAGGCCTGCAGTATCGCCGCACCACGGCACCCACGGTTCAGGGAAATTATGTGGTGGTCGGCGACATGAAGGGCTATCTGCACTGGATCGACCCCGCGACCGGCGCATTTGTGGGCCGCAGCCGGTTCGGCCGCTCGGGCTTTCAGGGGGCGTTCGCCACCCTCGACGATCAGCTGGTGGTCCAGCGCGGCGATGGCCGGGTTGGTGTGCTGCAGGTTCAGTAAACCCATGGCCCCGCATGCTTCGGGGGCCGGATTGTCTTATCGGCCGTGCGGGTGCGCACTGCGCAACCACGGCCGCGCTTCGAGTCTTGATACGGCACACGGCAAGTCCTGTTCAGGACAGGCTGATCACCGCTGGCTGAGATCAACCCTGTCATTTTTTCTGGTGCCGTGCCTCTCATGACCGACGTTCCGTCGTCCCCGGTCGAATCCGAACTCGCGTTTCGCGAGGTGGTTCCGGTTTCGCGCCTGCCCTGTGTGGTGCTTGTCGGGCGCCCCAACGTGGGCAAGTCCACCTTGTTCAACCGCCTGACCGGCACCCGCGCCGCCCTGGTGGCCGACTTCGCCGGCCTGACCCGTGACCGTCAATACGGCACCGGCCGCTTTGAAGACAAGGCATTTGTCGTGGTCGACACCGGCGGGCTGATGCCGGAGTCCAAAGACCCGCTGGCCGCCCTTGCCGAAGCCCAGGCGCAGCTCGCGCTCAGCGAGGCCGACACGGTGCTGTTCATGGTCGACAGCCGTGCCGGGCGGCATCCCAGCGACGAGGCCATTGCGCGGCAGCTGCGCAAGTGCGGCAAGCCGGTGGTGATGGTTGTCAACAAGAGCGAAGGGCAGGCGCCCAGCGTGGCGGGCACCGATTTTTTCACCCTCGGCATGGGCGAGCCCTGGTCGGTTTCCGCGCAACAGGGCGACGGCGTCACCAAATTGATGCGTCACGTGCTGGCCGATGCGCCGACCTCGCCTGAAGCCAGCGACCTGCCCGAAGATGGGCGCATTCGCGTGGCCATCGTCGGGCGTCCGAATGTGGGCAAATCGACGCTGATCAACCGCTTGCTCGGCGAAGAGCGCGTGGTGGCAGCCGACCAGCCGGGCACCACGCGCGACGCCATCGAAGTGCCGTTTGAAAGCGAGGGGCGGGTGTTCACCCTCATCGATACGGCGGGCGTTCGCCGGCGCGCGCGCGTCAGCGAAACCATCGAGAAATTTTCCATCGTCAAAACGCTGGAAGCTATCGAGAACGCCCATGTGGTGATCGCAGTGGTCGACGCGCATTCCGACATCGGCGAGCAGGATGCACGGTTGATCGGCCTCATCGCCCAGCGCGGACGCGCCATCGTGCTGGCGGTCAACAAGTGGGACGGGCTGGCGCAGGACGAGCGCGAGCAGGTGCGTTACCAGGCCGAGCTCAAGCTGCCGTTTCTCGACTATGCGCCGCTGCATTTCATCTCGGCCCGTCACGGCTCCGGCGTCGGCGTGTTGATGCGCGACGTTATCGATGCGGCCGATGCCACCCTTCGTGACCTGCCCACGCCCGCGCTCAACCGAGAACTTGAAGCGGCCGTGGCCAAGCATGCGCCGCCCGCCGTGGTGGGCCGTCGCATCAAGCTGCGGTACGCGCACCAGGGCGGCCGCAACCCGATCCGCATCATCGTGCACGGCAACCAGACCGAACGTCTGCCACTTTCGTACAAGCGCTACCTCGCCAATCACTTTCGGGATGCGCTTGCACTCAAGGGCGTGCCGCTGATCCTGGAATTCAAGACCGGCGACAACCCCTACAAGCACAAGAAGAACGAACTCACCGGGCGCCAGATCAAGAAGAAAAAGCGGCTGATCGAGCGGGCAAAGCGAGGACGGCGGTAGCCTGCCGGGCAGCCACACCCTTCGGGCCCTTCGAACAGCCGTCCTGAGTCGCCTCGATCACCACGGGCCGGAGGCGCGCAAACGCTGCTCAAGGTCGTCAAGGCCGACCCATGCGCGCAGGTGGGTCCAGGGGCGGGCGCGACCATAATCAGATCATGTTCAGTATGAGGGCGTATCGTGCCCACGCCTTCCGATGCCGTTTCGGGAGCTTGGGTAGCACGACAAACACTATGTGGAGCGCACTATGATTATTCGTAACTTGCTGATTACGCTTGTTTTGAGCTTGGGGCTGGGCGTTGCGGCGTGCCAGAAGTCGGAAGAATCGACGATGGACAAAGCAACCGACGCGGTGGGTGATGTCACCAACACCCGTGACAACGAAAAACTGAAGGATGCCGGTGAAGACGCCGCAGACGCGATGGAAAATGCCGGCGAGGCGGTTGAAGACGCCGCCGACGGGAAGTAACCGCCCGGTCGCATCCGCGTTATCTAGAACCCGGGCCATGCCCGGGTTTTTTGCTGAGCCTGCAGATTGACGCGCCAGCCCTCGAAGCGGCAGGTCGATATCAAGAAACGCGACCGCGACGCCTGAAAGCCGTGCGGGTCGCACGCCGCCCCTCTCACTGAACTCCGCGGGACTGTGGCTGGCCTTGAATCAGCCCTGCCGTTTTGGCAGCGCGGCACAGCCCGCTCAGCCCGAACCACGCGCGGCGACGCTTGCCGAAGACGCGCGCAAGTTGACGGGCATTGGCCGCAACATCCTTCAGGGGATGGCGCGTGGCGCGGGCGTCTACGACGTCACCCGCACCGGGCTAAGGTTCAGCCCGTCTCGCCAAACAGCTCCCGGCCAATCAGCATGCGCCGAATCTCTGAGGTGCCGGCGCCAATTTCGTACAGCTTGGCGTCGCGCCAGATACGGCCGGTGGCGTAGTCGTTGATGTAGCCGTTGCCGCCCAGAGCCTGTATCGCCTGGCCGGCCATCCAGGTGGCTTTCTCGGCGGAGTAGAGGATGGCGCCAGCCGCATCCTTGCGGGTGGTCTCTCCGCGATCACAGGCTTTGGCCACGGCGTAGACGTAGGCGCGGCACACCGACAGGCCCACGTACATGTCGGCGAGCTTGCCCTGCATGAGCTGGAATTCGCCAATGGCCTGGCCGAACTGCTTGCGCTCGTGCATGTAGGGCGTGACCACGTCGAGACAGGCCTGCATCAGGCCCAGCGGGCCACCGGAGAGCACGACGCGCTCGTAGTCGAGGCCCGACATCAGCACGTTGACGCCGCGGCCCACGGTGCCCAGCACGTTTTCTTCGGGCACTTCGCAGTCCTGAAACACCAGTTCGCAGGTGTTTGAGCCGCGCATGCCCAGTTTGTCGAGCTTCTGCGCGGTGGAAAAACCGGGGAAGCTCTTCTCGATGATGAAGGCGGTGATGCCGCGCGGCCCGGCGTCGGGATCGGTCTTGGCGTAGACCACCAGGGTGTCGGCGTCGGGGCCGTTGGTGATCCACATCTTGTTGCCGTTGAGCACGTAGCGGTCGCCTTTTTTGTCGGCACGCAGTTTCATGCTGACCACGTCAGACCCGGCGCCGGGTTCGCTCATGGCCAGTGCGCCCACGTGTTCGCCACTGATCAGCTTCGGCAGGTATCGGGTCTTCTGGGCGGCGTTGCCGTTCTTGTCGAGCTGGTTGACGCAGAGGTTGGAATGCGCGCCGTAAGACAGGCCAAGGCTGCCCGAGGCACGCGACACTTCTTCCATGATCACCGTGTGCGCCAGATAGCCCATGTCGAGGCCGCCATATTCCGTGCCGGCCGTGACGCCCAGAACGCCCAACTCACCGAGCTTCTGCCACAGGCTGCGCGGGTGGGCATTGTCGCGATCAATCTGTTCGGCGACGGGGGCGATTTCGCGTTGGCAGAAGTCGCGCGTGGCATCGCGCAGGCTGTCGAGGTCGGCGCCCAGGTCAAGGTTCAGCAGTTTCATAAGCGTTCTTGAAGTCTCGTTCAGGCCGCGATACGGCCTTCGTTGCGGAGTTTGTTGAGGTGCATGCGAATGTTCATTGCCGCCAGCGGTTCCAGCCGCGGGTCCAGGCCGGCATAGAGTTGCGGCAGGATTTCGCCGACGCTCTGGCCCAGTTGGCTCAGTTGCAGAATGTCGGCCTCGCGCTGCTTGCGGTGAGCCAGCGTGGCGGCGATGCGGTAGGTGCCGCCCATGGCCATGCCGTGCGACGGCAGAATGACGGCGGGGTCGAGGTCGATCACCCGCTGCATGGAGGCGAAGTAGTCCGCCATGTTGCCGCCGTCTTCGGGAATCACCACCGTGCCGATGCCCTGGATCAGGTCGCCCACAAGGCACCATTGACGGCTCTCGGGCATCAGGGCCAGTTGGCCGGGATCGTGGCCCGGCACTTCGAGCACCTTCACCTCTTCGCCCTGCCAGCGGCAGATGACGTCGCCTTCGCGGTACTCGTGTATCTCGATGTCGGCAAAGGCGGCCGGGTGCCGGTCACGAATGCGTTTGCGAGTTTCAATGCTCATGCCCACGGTGGCGCCGAGGCGCATGGCCACGGTGTCGGCGCGCTCCCAATGGTCGGCGTGATGGTGGGTGATGAACACTTCATGCACGCCAATCTCGGCCGCGCGCGCCACCAGCAATTCAAGGTCTTCATCACTGGCCGGAGACGGGTCAACCAGAATCCGGTGACTCTGCATGTCGCCCAGCAGGAACGCGTTGGTGTGCTGCGCCGGCGGCAGCGTGTGCGAGCGCACCGGCAGAATCCGCACGCCCGCCAGTGGTTCGATCAGCCGCTGGCCGCCTTCGTTGCGGTCGACCCCATCCAGGCCGGGAATGGTCGTGGCCGCCAGGGACGTGGCCAGCGCGCGCAGCGTGGCGCGGGTGGGCGGGGCGACCAGCAGGCGGCCCTGCTCGTAGCGGCGGACCAGCTCAGTGGGCGGCGTCCAGAAGGCATCGGAGGCTTCGCGCACGTCAACGGTCAGCGTCGGGCGACTGCGCAACACCAGCTTGAAGAAATGGGTATTGAAACGGCGTTCGGCAATGGGTGGGGTGAGCGCGGTGCCCAGGTCCAGCAGTTCGAGAATTTCGCCGCTGTCGGCCAGGGCGTCGAGATGGATGCCCAATTCCTCGTCGCACTCCCGCGCCAGCGCCCGCAGCAGCCGCGGCGCGACCTCGGGCATGCGGCGTTCCAGGGCCGCGGGCGGGGTCTGCTCGTCTTCGGCATCGACTTTGCCACCCGGAAAGGCGAAATAGCCGCCAAATGCCGGCATCTCGGGTTGGCGATGGGTCATCAGCAGGGCGCCGTCGTGAATCAGCGCCACCGTTACGGCGTCCACAATCTTCATGCTTCGATCATATCGCAGCGGCGCATGGCGCCGTCTTGTTTGGGTACCATCGCCGCCCTTCTCTCGTCGCCGGATTGCCCCATGTGGTTCAAGCAGCTTTGCGTGTTTCAACTGGATGCCGACTGGACCCTGCCCCCCGCCGCGCTCGAAACCCTGTTGGCGCAGCGGCCGCTGGTCCCGTGCCCGGCGTCGGCCCCCGAGATTACCGGCTGGGTGCCGCCGGCCGATGACGGCGTGCTGGTGCAGTCACTGGGCAAACACCTGTTGATTGCGCTGGGCTGGGAGACCCGCCTGCTGCCCAGCGGCGTGGTCAACGATGCAGCGGCCGACAAGGCCGAAGCCTTTGAGCAGCAGCGCGGCTTCAAACCGGGCCGCAAGCTGATGAAAGAGATCAAGGAACAGGTCGCCGCCGAGCTGCTGCCACGCGCCTTCACCCGTCGTACGGCCCTGCGCGCCTGGATCGACCCCGAAGCCAAGCGCATCGTCGTTGACACCGGCACGGCCAGCAAGGCCGAAGTGCTCATCGAGCACCTGCGTGACGCGCTGGGCACCTTGCCGGTGGTGCCGTGGTCGGTCGACAACTCGCCGGCGGTGACCATGACCGGCTGGTTGACCGCCGGTCAGGCGCCGGGGTCGTTCTTCATCGACGACGCCTGCGAACTCAGCGGCTCGGACGACACCCGGTCGGTGGTGCGCTACGTGCGCCACGAGCTGCTGCCAGAGCAGCTGAAGCGCCACATCGATGAAGGCCTGCGCGCCACGCAACTGGCGCTGACCTGGGACGGACAACTGGCCTTCACCCTCACCGAGCCGTTGATCATCAAGAAGGTGAAGTTTCTGGAGGCCGACAACGAAGACGCCGACCGCGTCGACAACGCGCAGCTGGCCTTCGAAGCCGATTTTGCCTTGATGACCGGCACCCTGGGCAAGGTGCTCGACCAGTTGCATGAGGTGTTGGGTTCGCAATAGCCCCGACCGGCAAATGGTGCGGCGCGAGCGGCCGGGTTCGCCGCGCTTTCGTGACACTGCGATGACAGCGTATTCTTCCGGGTCTGTTCATTAATGATGCGTCCGCACCCGGTCAAGGGCAGCGGGCCGCGACACGGGAGCGCCGCACCATGACCAAGACCCTGCCACGCTGGATGCCTGCCGTGTTGATGACCGTGGGCGCCATGACCCTGGCCGCCTGCGGCGACGACATTGACGCCTTCAATGCCCCCGAGGGTGGCGACAACACGGCGCGCGTTTCCCCGTTGCCGCCCACCGCGCAGTGCGCCTCGCCGTTGCCGGCCGAGGTGCGCAACCAGACCGTGACCAGTCCGGTGGCTTCAGACCTTGATCCCACGGCCGAAAACATCACGCCGACCACCGACATTGCCATCAGCGTGCTGCTGCCCCCGCGTTGCGAGGGGGACCGGTTCGCGGTGGTGCTTCAAAGCCACGGCTATGGCGGCAGCCGTCAGACGATGATCGCGCCCGATGGCCAGCCCGATCGCAGCCTGCCCAACTTTCCCTCGTTCGACGCCTTGACCCGGGCGCTGCCGCAGCGCGGCTATATCGTCGTCAGCGTGGACCAGCGGGGCCATGGCGCGTCGGTGCCGGCCAATGGGGGCGGCCTGGCCCGCATCATTGATCCCGCGGCCGAAACCCGCGATGCCATGGCGGTGCTCGACTGGGTGTTCGACAACGCGGGCGCGCTCGGCGTCGCCACGCAGCCTGAAACCGGCATCTCGCGGGATTTCCGCGTCGGCACCCTGGGTTACAGCTATGGCGGCGGATTCCAGATGCCGCTGGCGGCGCTGGACCGGCGTATCGACGCCATCATCCCCAACGGCACCTGGCACAACCTGGCCTACAGCCTGTTGCCCGGCGACGTGGTGAAGCAGGGTTTTGACGGGCTGCTGTGCCTGCTGGCCGCCACCGGCGGCGTGAACAACACCCCCATCATCGCCACCTTGTGCAACCTGTTGGGTGTGCAAGGCTTGGGCGCCGCCGGTCTGCGTACCCGGCCGGACGTGTTCGAGGCGGCGTCGGAGCCCGGGCCGTTCTCGCCGCGCCCGCGCACGATCACCGAAGAAGAGACGCTGGACCTGCTGTTCACCCATGGCATGAACTACTTCCGCAACCGCCAGCGGGCCGGCCAGCCCTGGGGTTTCGGCGAAACCGAGGCGGTGCTGCGCCCGGTGCCGGCGCTGTTTCTGCAGGGCAACCGCGACGTCATTTTCAATCTCACCGAGGCGTACTGGAACTGGCAGTACTTCCGCGATGCCGGCGGCGACGCGCGCCTGCTGTCCAACGAGGGCGCGCACATGAACCCGCTGGCCAACCAACTCGAGGGCGATGCGGGCTGCGGCGCGGTGTCGGGGCTGGACGCCGCCCTCGGCTGGCTCGACGTGCACCTGCGCGGCGCCTCGCCGCTGGCGCTGACGATGATCCCCCGCGTCTGCATCTCGGTGGCCGACACCGCCAATGCCAACACTGCGCCGGCGCGCGGCGTTGCGCTCGACAACTTCCCGGTAGGCCGGCAGCAGGGCGCAGGCGCGGTGGCGGCCAGCCTGGCGAACTTCTCGGCCACGGTGACCTCGCTCTCGCCCAGTCCCGAGTTCGTGCCGGTCACCACCATCAGTCGCGACGGGCTGGTGTTGGCGGGCGCACCCAAAATCGCGCGCCTCGAAGTGACGCGGGGCCCCACCGTGAACATCACCCGCGCGCTGGTGGGGGTCGGCATTCGCCGCGATGGCGCGCTGATCCTCGTCGATGACCAGGTCACCGGTTTCATCGAGGGCACCCACACGTCCAACCGCGAAGTGGGGAACGACGCCGTGCTGCTGCCCGCCGTGGGCGAAATGCTGCGGGCCGGTGATGAAGTGGGGCTGATCTTCTTTGAGCGCAATGTTCAGTTCGCGTCCATCGTCAGCACCCAGACCCTGGGCGGCATCACCGGTCTGATTGGCTTTATCGGTGGTGTGGAATTGCCGCCCATCACCAGTGTTCTCAACCCGTTGCTGGGGGTTCTGACCGCGCCGAATCCGCACACGGTGACCGGCGAAGGCGTCGAACTGCCGATCTTCGAGCCGGGGGTGTTCGCCGGCAGCCGCTGGCGCTAGCGGGTTAGACGGATTTCGCCAGGGCCTTTGGCAACGGGAAGACGCTGAGCGCGTCGTTGTCGGCCAGCAGATGGTTGCGCTCGCGCCGCGTCAGGGTGTCGGGGCCCTGGTGCATCATCTGGCCCAGCAGGGCCCGGGTTTCGGCCTGGTCCCGCCGCTTGCGATTCGGGCGGGGGCGTTCGGCCAGCAGGCACAGGGCGTTCACCTGGGGGTTGCGCCACACATCAGCGAAGCCGGGCAGGGGCGGCGGGGCTGGATCGCGCATCGCCGCGTGCAGATGCCGCAAGGCGCGCGGTGGATGGGTTTCTTCGGGAATCAGAAAGCCGCGCAGTTGGCGTGCGCCGCGGCCCAGCCGCACCCGCGCGCTGAACACCGACAGCGGCACCGCCAGCACCAGAGACCCGGCCACCGGCAGCAGCCACGGCAAAAAACTGGGATTGAGCCAGTACACCCCCGCCAGCCAGCCCAGTCCCAGCAGCGTGCCGCCGCCATGGCGGCGCATGGCCTCACCCCAGGTGGTCTGCGCGTCTTCGCGCGGGGGTGAGGTCCAGCGCACCGGAATGCCCAGCAGCGCCATCACCACATACCGGGTGTGGAACAACATGCGGATCGGCGCCAGCAGTGCCGAGAAGATCATCTCCAGCACGGTGCTGAGCAGCAGCCGTGCTCGGCCACCGTAAGCGCGCACCTGGACCGGACGCAGGGCGATCAACAGTGCGGCCAGCAGCTTGGGCAGCAGCAGCAGGGTCAGGGTGCCGCCGAACAGGCTCACCGCCCATTCCGGCCGCCATTGGGGCCAGAGCGGAAACAACTGGTGGGACTCGGGAAAATAAACCGGCCCCTGCAGCACGAACACCGCCAGCAGCGCCGTGGAGAGCACCAGAAACGCGAACCACAGGGGCGCCGACAGATAGGCCATGACCCCGGTCATGAAGACCGCGCGGTGCGCCGGGTGCAGGCCCTGGGTGAAGAACAGCTTGAAGTTCATCAAATTGCCCTGGCACCAGCGCTGGTCACGCTGCAACTCGTCGAGCAGGGTGGGCGGCATTTCTTCCCAGGAGCCGGGCAGGTCGTAGGCGATCCACACGCCCCAACCGGCGCGGCGCATCAGCGCAGCCTCGACGAAGTCGTGGCTGAGAATCTCACCCGACAGGGCGCCGCGTCCGGGCAGGCGCCCCAAGGCGCAGTGGCGCATGAACGGCGCCACGCGGAGGATGGCGTTATGCCCCCAGTAGTGCGACTCGCCAAGCTGCCAGAAGTGCAGGCCGGCGGTGAACAGCGGGCCGTACACGCGGCTGGCGAACTGCTGAATGCGGGCGTAGAGGGTTTCCCGGCCCATGGCCATCGGCGCGGTCTGGATGATGCCCGCGCGGGGTTGGGCCTCCATCAGTTGCGCCAGGCGCTGCAGGCACGGGCCCGACATCACGCTGTCGGCATCGAGGATCACCATGTAGCGATAGGCGCTGCCCCAGCGGCGGCACCAGTCGGCGATGTTGCCCGACTTGCGCTTGATGCGGTGCGTGCGCCGGCGATAGAAGATGCGGCCGAAGCCGTCAACCTCGCGGGCCAGATCGAGCCAGGCCTGCAACTCGGCGACCCGCAGATCGGGGTCGTTGCTGTCGCTGAGAATGTACAGGTCGAAGTGCGCGGCCGATGCGGTTTCCTGCAGCGATTCCCAGGTGGCGCGCACGCCAGCGAACACGCGGCGCACGTCTTCATTGCAGATGGGGACCAGCAGCGCCGTGCGCGCCTCGGCGGGCAGTGGCGCGACCACCGTGTCGGCGGCATTGATGGCATGCCGGTCGCCACCCTTGAGCAGCACGAAGAAGCCCATGAGCGCGGTCCAGAACCCGGCCGAAATCCACGAGAACAGCAGGGCGTAGAGCACCAGAATGGCCAGCTCCAGCCCGCTGCGCCCGCCGTAGGGCAGGATGGCGGTCATCAGGTAGGTTGCCAGCACCGTCTGCGACAGAATCAAAAGCATCAGCAGCGCCCTGCGCACGCGCCCGGCGGCGCGCCAGGGCGACGGGCCGGCGGGTGGTTCCGCGTTGTGGGCCACGGCGATGCGTCCACGGGCGCCGAACAGACGGCGCTTCAGAGCGGCGCCCAGCCGCTTCACGGGGTTGTGGTTCCACGGCCGTGGGGTCATCGATGCGCGGGCCAGCGGCGGTGTGGTGACCAGACGTGGCTGGCCCTGGCGGTCCACGCTCAGCACGCCGGCTGCCTCACCCGATCGGCCGCCGACCGCCAGCAGCGCGGCCAACTGCCCGCGCGCAGCCTGGCGGGCGCTGGTGGGCGTGGTGCCGTCAGCCGGGGTCAAACCAGCGCCCCGATTCGGTGGGCAGGACCAGGTAGGCCCAGGTTTCCGACACGGTGGCGTCCCCGTGTCGCAGCGTCGCGCGCAGCTCCAGCGGCGTGCTGGGTTCGTTGTTGCGAATCTTCAGGCTCAATCGCCAGCCGCCGGTGACCTCGTTGCGATAGAGCTGCTGCTCGACCACGGTGCCGCCATCGCCGGCCCAGACGTCGGCGCGCAGCGGGGTTTCCGCTGGCAGGTCCTTGAGGGCGTCGCCCTCGAAGTCGATGTGATAGCGCAGGGTGTCGTCCTGCTTTTTCACCCAACCGTGGCCGCGGCGGGTCTGCACCACATGGGCCAATGGCGGCAGCGTCTCGCCCTTTTTCTGCCAGCTCAGGTCGTAGCGAACGCGCAGGGGTTCGCCCCGCTTCGGCGGATTGTCGGGCACCCAGTAGGCCACGACATTGTCATTGGTCTCGTCAGGGGTGGGAATCAGCACCAGCTCGACGCGGCCCGGCCCCCAGTCGCCTCTGGGCGCCACCCAGGCGCTGGGACGCAGGTCGTAACGTGCCTCCAGATCTTCGTACTGATGAAAGGCGCGGTCACGCTGCATCAGGCCGAAGCCCTTCAGTTGTTTGGCCGCGAAACTGGTCACCTGCAGCCGCTGCGGGTTCACCAACGGCCGCCACAGCCATTCCTGATCGGTCTGCACCGACAGGCCATCAGAGTCGTGCACCTCGGGCCGGTAGTCGGGATGGGGGGCGTTCTGGTTTTCGCCGAACAGATACATGCTGGTCAGCGGGGCCAGCCCCAGTTTGCCGCCTTCCTCGCGCACGTAGATCTCGGCGCGAACCGCCATGCGCGTGCGCGTGTCGGGATGCAACTCAAAGCGATAGGCGCCGGTGAGACGCGGCGAGTCCATCAGCGCGTAGATGACCAGATGCCGATCGTCCGCGCTGGGGCGGGCAATCCAGAATTCGACGAACTCGGGAAACTCTTCGCCCGACATCTCGCCGGTGTCCAGCGCCACGCCGCGCGCCGACAGGCCGTAGCGCTGCCCGGCGCCCAGGGCGCGGAAGTAGCTCGCGCCCTGAAACACCAGCACTTCGTCCTTGTACGCCGCGTCGTTGACCGGAAAGTGCACGCGAAAGCCCGAGAAACCCAGCGCGGGCTGGGCGTTGCGCACGGCCTCGCGATCGATATTGTTGGGGCCGTAATCGAACAGGTCGGGGTCGAACGTCACGGGCCGCACGCCGTCGGAGGTGATCAGGTTGATGCCCACCGCCCGGCCGTAGTTGAAGCCGGGGTGCAGAAACTGCACTTCGAACGGCAGATTGCTGTCGCGCCACAGGGCCTTGCGGGTGTCGAAGCGGATCGAGCGGTACTGGTCATAGTCCAGCGACGACAGGGTCGGCGGCAGCGCGACTTTGGGCTTCTGGTAACCCGACTCGGCCAGCTGCCGGGCGCGTGCGGCGACGTCGTCGAAGCCGAAAGCCTGCACCCAGGTGGGCAGCAGAACCGCGGTCAGCAGCAATACGGGCCTGAGCAGATGCATGGTGTTCCGGTGCCACCGAGAGGGGGAGCGCATGGTCGTTCGAGCAATTCCTGTGCCGATCCGCCTCGGGCCTGAAAAGCCCGGTCGGTGGGGTTGAAAGGTGATTCGAGCCGGCATCGTCCCGCAGGCTCGCTGAACCGGATTGGAATGCTCAGTCCGGCCACAGGCTCTCCACGCCTTCGCGAATGATCTCGGCCATGCGGACCGGGGCGCGGCCGCGACAGTCGCGTTCGGCGAACACCAGATAAAGCTCGGCGAAGCGCTCGGCGCCCTCGATCAGCGGCAGCGGCTTGAGGACGCCGCTTGCCAGCTCGCCCTGAATGGTTTCTGCCGGATACCAAGCAAAGCCCATGCCCATGGTGGCGGCGGCTATTGACGTCGCCTTGTGGCTCACCGTCCAGCGCTGGTCGGCGCCCAGCCAGACGCCGCTGTCGAGGATGCGTTGCTGGGCCGAGTCACGAATCACCAGCTGCCGGTGCGGGCGCAGGTCGTCGTGGGTCAGGGGCCGCCCCAGCTGGTGCAGCGGATGATCGGCGTGCGCGGCGGCAACAAAGCGGATGCGCATCAGCCGGTCGCTGGCAAAGCCTTCGGGCACATGACTGCAAATCGCGAAGTCGACGCGCCCTTCGGTAAGTGCCTCGACGGTGCCGCCCAGCACGGTTTCGTGCAGTTGAATGTGAATCTCCGGCCGCTCCAGCGCAAAGCGGTTGAAGCATTGCAGCAGCAGCCAGGTGGGGAAGATGGCCTCCACCGCCAGGCGCAGGCTGGGCGCCCAGCCTTGGGCCATGCTGCGGGCGCCGCGCTCCAGGGCTTCGGCCTCTTCGAGCAGGGTGCGCGCGCGGCGGTACAGCGTGGCCCCCGCAGGCGTGAGCTGTGCCTTGCGGCCGCGTATTTCGAAGGCCCGCAAGCCCAGCAGGTGCTCGATTTTCTGCACCGCGTAGGTCACGGTCGACTGTGATTTGTGGATCAACTCGGCGGCTTGGGCGTAGCCACCGGCGTCCACCACGGCCACCAGGGCACGCCACTGGTCCAGGGTGATTCGGGCTGTCATATCGAATCTATAGATTAAATAAAGCCATAAATTCGTCTTTTTTATCGATCAATGCAATCGTTAAATGGCGCTTCACCTTACCCATGGAGTCACCGACATGAGCACTCTGTTACAGATCAACGCCAGCCTGTTTGGCGACCAGGGCCAGTCCTCGCAGCTCAGCGACCGCTTCATCCAGGCCTGGAAGGCGACCCATGCCGACACCCGCGTCGTGGTCCGCGATCTGGCCGCGCAGCCAGTGCCCCACCTTGACGGCGCCCGTTTTCAGGCCTTCCTCACCCCGGCCGAAGCACGCACGCCCGAGCAGCAGGCCGTGGTCGCCGAGAGCGATGCGTTGATCAGCGAGGTCCGCGACGCCGACGTGATCGTGCTCGGTCTGCCCATGTACAACTTCGGCGTGCCCTCGCAGCTCAAGGCGTATTTCGACCATCTGGCGCGCGCGGGCGTCAGCTTTCGCTACACCGCCCACGGCCCGGAAGGCTTGTTGGGCGGGGCCAAGGTGTACATTCTGGCGGCCCGGGGCGGCCACTATCGGGGCACGCCGGCCGACACCCAGAGCGGCTACGTCACCACCTTTCTCAACTTCATCGGGCTCACCGACATCGAGTTCGTCTATGCCGAAGGGCTGGCCCTGGGGGATGACCCCAAGCGCGAAGCGCTGGCCCGCGCCGCCGAGCGGATCGGCCAACTGGCCGCCTGACCCACAGTCCACCCACCGAGTCCATGACCATGAACACACTGAACAACCTGCTCGACCGCAGCGGCCCGGGCCTTGATCTGCTGGCCCGCCTGTTGCTGGCGCTGATCTTCATCGGCGCCGGCTGGAGCAAGATCGGCGGCTATGAAAGCACCCAGGGCTACATGCAGGCGATGGGGGTGCCGGGCGCGTTGCTGCCGCTGGTGATCGTTGCCGAACTGGGCGGCGGGCTCGCCCTGCTCATTGGCCTGTTGACGCGGGTGGCGGGGCTGGGGCTGGCGGTGTTCAGCATCGTCTCGGCCGTGATCTTCCATGCCGATTTCAGCAATCCGGTGGAGCAGATCATGTTCATGAAGAATCTGGCGATTGCCGGTGGTCTGTTGCTGCTCGTGGCCCACGGGCCCGGTCGCTTGAGCCTGGACGCGCGCCTGTTTCGCTGACGCCTGAAATCGAAAAGTCTCCGGTCGCCCCCGCGGCCGGGGGCTTTTCGCCGCGTGGCGCTACAGCTCGTCGAGAAAGCGCTGTTTGAGCCGGTTGATCAGGCGCCGGTCGCGCTTGCTGGGACGGCCGTCGGGCGTGGCGGCGAACTCCGATTTGCGGGCCAGTCGTGCGGCCTCGCGGCGCTCGATGCTGTCGTCGGTTTCGCGGTAGAGCAACTGGGCCTCCGGTGCGCCGCGCCGCTGGTCCGACAGCGCTGCGACGACCACGTCACGTTCTTCCACGCCCTGCCGCACGCGAATCTGCAGGCCCACGCGCACCTCCTTGGCGACCTTGCTGCGGTCGCCCTCGACCCGCACATGGCCGGCTTCGATGGCGGTCTTGGCCAGGCTTCGGGTTTTGTAGAAGCGCGCGGCCCACAGCCATTTGTCGAGGCGGACAGCATCCATCGTAGTCGGCGAACCCGGGTTGAGGTGAGCGCAGAAGTGTAATCAGCCGTTCGACCATCTGTCCGCCCAAAGCGGCCCTTGGCCTCGGCGCGGCGCAGGGGCTGCAGCGGCAGGGGCGACCCCTCACCGCGCCCGTCGATGACCCCAGGCCTGACCACTGCCGTGACCCACCTTCGCACCCGGGGCCTGCAGGCCGCCGGTGCGCCGCTGATCCTGTTTCTGCTGCTGGCCATGGTGGTGGTGCCGCTGCCGGCGCTGGCGCTGGACCTGTTCTTCACGCTCAACATCGCCCTGTCGCTGGTGGTGCTGCTGGCTGTGCTGTACGTGCTGCGGCCGCTGGATTTCACGGTGTTTCCCACCGTGCTGCTGATCACCACCCTGTTCCGGCTGGCCTTGAACGTGGCCTCGACCCGCGTGGTGCTGCTCAACGGCCACGAGGGCGGCGACGCGGCCGGCAAGGTGATCGAAGCATTCGGCAGCTTCGTGATCGGCGGCAATTACGCGGTGGGTTTTGTGGTGTTCATGATTCTCACCATCATCAATTTCGCGGTCATCACCAAGGGCGCCGGGCGCGTCTCTGAGGTGTCGGCGCGCTTCACCCTGGATGCGATGCCCGGCAAGCAGATGGCCATCGACGCCGACCTGAACGCCGGACTGCTGACCCGCGACGAGGCCAGGGCCAAGCGTGAGGAGGTGCGGGTCGAGGCCGATTTCTACGGCGCGATGGACGGCGCCAGCAAGTTCGTCAAGGGCGACGCCGTGGCGGGCATCCTGATTCTGGTGGTCAACCTGCTGGGCGGGGTGGCCATTGGCGCCATGGCCCACGGCCTGAGCTTTGGCGAGGCATTCGCGGTGTACGGCCTGCTGACCATTGGTGACGGCCTGGTCGCGCAGATTCCGGCGCTGCTGTTGTCGGTGGCGGTGGCGATTCTGGTCACCCGCATGTCGCGCTCTGAAACCATGGCGCAGCAGATGCAGACGCAGGTGATCGGTGACGGCCGCGCCCTGGCCATGGCCGCCGGCCTGATGTTTGTCATCGGCCTGGTGCCGGGCATGCCCAACGTGGCCTTTCTGCTGCTCGCCGGCCTGCTCGGCGGGCTTGCCTACCTGTTGCATCGGCGGGCCCTGGCCAAGCCGGACCCGCGGGACGCATCCGAAGGGCCGCAGGACGCGCCGGCCGAACTGGCCTGGGAAGACCTGCCGCTGATCGACGCCCTGGGGCTGGAACTGGGCTACCGGCTGATTCCGCTGGCCGACGCCACCCAGGGCGGCGAGCTGATGGGCCGCATCCGCGGCATCCGCCGCAAGCTCAGCGAAGAAATGGGCTTTCTGTTTCCGGCCGTGCATGTGCGCGACAACCTGCAATTGCCGCCGGCGCAGTACCGGATACTGCTGCACGGTGTCGAGATTGCGTCGGCCGAGTGCCACCCCGATCGCGACCTGGCGCTCGACGCCGGGCAGGTGCTCGACACGGTCGACGGAATTTCGACGCACGACCCGGCCTTTGGCATGCCGGCGGTGTGGATCGAGCCGGGCAACCGCGCCTACGCCCAGGCGCAGGGCTACACGGTGGTGGACGCGGCCACGGTCATGGCCACCCATCTCAGCCAGATCTTCAAGCAGCACGCCCATGAGCTGCTGGGCATCGAGGAGGCGCAGGCGCTGCTGGCCGCCACCGCGCGCCACGCGCCCAAGCTGGTCGAAGACCTGATTCCCAAGCAGTTGTCGCTGGCGGTGTTCGCCAAGGTGCTGCAGGGGCTGCTCACCGAGCGCATTCCGGTGCGCAATCTGCGCGGCATTCTCGAAGCCCTGGCCGAACACGCGCCGCGCACCAACGACCCGCAGGCCCTGCTCATCGCCGTGCGCCAGGCGCTGTCGCGGCAGATCGTCGCCGCCCTGGGGCAGAGCACGACCGCTGATCTGCCGGTTTTCACCCTTTCAGCGCCGTTGGAGCAGCTGTTGCAAGACGGTCTGCAACACACCAACGCAGTGCTGGAGCCCGGCCTTGCAGACCAAATACAAAGCGCGCTGCACCAACACGTTCAGCAACAGGACGCCGTCGGCGAACCGACGGTGCTGCTGGTTCCGGGAACGGTTCGATCGGTGCTGGCGCGGTTTCTCCGGGCGGCGGTCCCGCAGGTCCACGTTCTGGCATTTCACGAGTTGCCCGAGACGGCCCGCATTCGCCACCTCGGCACCATCGGTTAAGGGGGTCATGGCATGAAGATCAAACGCTTTCTGGCCGGCAGCATGCGCGAAGCCATGCGCCAGGTGCGCGAAGAACAGGGGCCCGATGCGGTCATTCTGGCCAGCCACACCCGGCAGGACGGGGTCGAAGTGGTCGCCGCCGTGGACTACGACGAGGCGCTGATGCGCCAGGCGGTGGCCCGCAGCGAAGCCCCGGCCCCCCCGGCCAGGACCACCGCGCCCAAGGCGGCGAAGCGCCCGGCTGCCGAAGCCCCGGTGTCGCCTGAGCCGGCGCCTCAGTCGCGGCAAGTGGAGTGGGCCATAGACCCGCAGATCCGGCGGCTGGAAACCGAGCTGGGCGAGTTGCGCGGCCTGCTCGAAGCCACCCTGGCGGCCACCGAAACCCGCATTGCCCAGGCCCACCCCAACCGCGCCCGCCTGCTGGCGCTGATGGAGCAGTTGGGGTTTTCGCCGCGCATCGGCCAGCGCATTGCCGCCACCCTGCCGATCGATGCCGACGAGACCCGCACCCGCTGCCTGCCCGTCGGCTGGCTGGCCAAGCATTTGACCGTCATTGCCCCGGCGGTGCTGGAAACCGGCGGTCGCGTGGCGCTGGTCGGCCCCACCGGCGTCGGCAAGACCACCACGCTGGCCAAGCTGGCCGCCCGTGCGGTGCGCCGCTTCGGCTCCCGGCAGGTGGCGCTGATCTCGCTTGACACCTATCGCATCGGCGCCGAAGAACAGCTGTCCACCTATGCGCGACTGCTGGGGGTGCCGCTTTACGTCGCCCAGGCGCCGGAACAACTGGGCGAACGCCTGCGCGACCTGAGTGACTGCCGCTGCGTGTTCATCGACACGCCGGGCATGAGCCCCGGCGACGATCGGCTGGTGGCCTCGCTGGAGGCGCTGGGCTGTCGCAATGACCAGATCCAGAGCTGGCTGGTGTTGCCGGCCGGCCAGCAGCGCGAAGACCTGGAGGCCGCAGTGCACCGCTTCAGGCCCGCCCGTCCCAGCGCGCTGGTGCTGAGCAAGCTCGATGAATGCACCCGGTTGGGCGGCGCGCTGTCGGTGGCGCTGGAGCAGCAACTGCCGCTGACCGCGCTGTGCGACGGCCAGCGGGTTCCCGAAGATTTTCACCTCGCGCGCGCCGCCGACGTGGTGCTGCGCGCCATGCAGGTGGCCCGCAAACCCAACGCGGTGCCGGCCATGCCGCCGCCGGTAACGACCTCTTTTTCCAGTCTGGAGCACGCGCGTCATGGCTGAGTCGATCATCTCCCGCTTTACCCAGGCGGCCGGGCTGCAACCCCGCAAGGATGCGCCCCGGCCGGTCCGGGTGATCGCTGTCGCCAGCGGAAAGGGCGGCGTGGGCAAGACCAACGTCTCGGCCAATCTTGCGCTGGCCTTGCAGATGGCCGGCGAGCAAGTGCTGCTCATGGACGCCGACCTGGGGCTGGCCAACGTGGACGTGCTGTTCGGCCTGCAGCCGATGTTCCATCTGGGCCATGTGCTGGAGGGACGGTGCTCGCTCAACGACGCGTTGGTGCAGGGCCCGTCGGGGCTGACCATCGTGCCGGCCGCCAGTGGCCTGAAGCAGATGGCCTCGCTGAGTCACGCCGAGCACGTGGGCCTGATTCGCGCATTTTCGGAGCTTGCCCGGCCCATCGACACGCTGATCGTCGACACCGCCGCCGGCATCGCCGACAGCGTCACCACCTTCTGCCGCGCGGCCCAGGAGGTGCTGATCGTGGCCAACAACGAGCCGGCCTCGCTGACCGATGCCTATGCCCTGATCAAGGTGCTGTCGCGCGACCACGGCATACACCGCGCCCACGTGATCGCCAACATGATCCGCTCGGCGGCCGACGGCCACGAGATGTTCGAGCACCTGCGCCGGGTCTCGGAGCGCTTTCTCGACGTACACCTCAACTACCTGGGCGGCGTGCCCTACGACGAGTACCTGCAGCGCGCCATCCGTCGCCAGACGGCCGTCGTCGAGGCCTACCCCAGCGCGCAGTCGTCGGTGGCCTTTCGCAACCTCGCCGCCACCGTCCGCAAATGGCCGCCGCCCGAGGGCGCCCGCGGCCACGTCGAATTTTTCGTTGAGCGCCTGATTGGCACCGGGGCCTACGCATGAGCGCCGTCGTCGAGGCCTACCGTGCCCAGCAGGTGCCCTCGCTGCAGGAGTTGATCGCCGCGCACCAGTCGCTGGTGCGGCGCATTGCCTACCACCTGCTGGCCAGACTGCCGTCCTCGGTCGAGGTGGATGACCTGCTGCAGGCCGGGCAACTGGGCCTGATTGAAGCCGCGCAGCATTTCCGCACCGATGCGGGCGCCAGCTTCTCCACCTTCGCCGGCATCCGCATTCGCGGCGCCATGCTCGATGAACTGCGCAAGGGCGACTGGGTGCCGCGGTCGGTGCACCGGCGGGCGCGCGAACTGGCCGACGCCATGCGCCGCGTCGAGGCGCGCACCGGCCACGAGGCGGCAGACGCCGAGGTGGCTCAGGAACTGGGCATCAGCCTCAGTGAATACCACCAGCACGCCGAAGACGCCGCGCGGGCGCCGCTGATGTCGCTGGACGGCGCCGCCGAGAGCGACCCCTCGATACTCGACCACATCGCCAGCCACGACTCGCCCGAACGCGAAGTGCTGCGCGATGACTTCAAGCGCGCCCTGGCGCGCGGCATCGACCAGCTGCCCGAGCGCGAAAAGCTGGTGATGAGCCTGTACTACCAGGACGAACTCAACCTCAAGGAAGTGGGCGCGGTGCTGGGGGTCAGCGAAAGCCGCGTCTGCCAGTTGCACGCCCAGGCGCTGCTGCGACTGCGCGCCCGCCTGAGTGAATGGACCCAGATGTCCGAAGCCGCCTGACCCCGAACGACCGCCGAGACCCGCCATGAACCCGAACATGAAAATCCTCATCGTTGACGACTTCTCGACCATGCGTCGCATCGTCAAGAACCTGCTTGCCGACCTGGGCTTCACCAACACCGCCGAGGCCGACGACGGCGCCACCGCACTGCCGCTGCTCAAGCAGGGCGGCTTCGACTTCGTCATCACCGACTGGAACATGCCCGGCATCACCGGCATCGAGCTGCTCAAGGCCATCCGCGCCGAGCCTGCGCTGGCCAAGCTGCCGGTGCTGATGGTGACCGCCGAAGCCAAGCGCGAGCAGATCATCGAGGCCGCGCAGGCGGGCGTGAACGGCTACATCATCAAGCCGTTCACCGCCGTCACCCTCAAGGAAAAGCTCGACAAGGTGTTCGAGCGTCTGGCCCAGGCCGCGTGATGCGCCCGGACCATCCGTCCGCGCCGGACGACACCCTGCGCGAAGAACTGCGTGGCGTGACCCGCGCCTTTCAGCAGGCCTTGCACAGCCTGCCGCTGGACACCCGGCTGGTCGACGTGGCCCGGCTGGCGCTGCCGGATGCCTGCGCACGCCTCGATCATGTCGTGGCGCTCACCGAAACCGCCGCCCACACCACGCTCGACAAGGTGGACGCGCTGCGCGGCAGCCTGGACGCCTCCGGGCGCATTGCCGCCTCGCTGCCGGAACACACACGCGGCCGGCTGGAGGCCCTGATCAAGGTGCAGCGCGGCCATTGCGCCGAGCTCGATGCCGCGCAGGCCTATCAGGACCTGACCGGCCAGATCATCCGCCGCGTCACCCAGATCATTCGCGGTCTGGAGGCCGATCTGCTGGCCCTGGCCGAAGGCCGGCCGCTGGCCGTCACCCCGGCCGAGCCCGACCTGACGCGGGGGTGCGGCCCGGCCATTGCCAATCTTGACGCCGCGCCCTCGACGCAGGGCGATGCCGACGACCTGCTCGACGCGCTGGGGCTGTGACCGATGACCGACGACCCCAGTCTGCTCGCGGATTTTCTCAACGAGGCCACGCCGTTGCTGGAGCGCCTTGGCGATGACCTGATGCGCCTCGGGGACGACCCCTCGGCCGACACGCTGAACGCCGTGTTTCGCGGCTTTCATACCGTGAAGGGCGGCGCCAGCTTTCTGGCGCTGGACGCCGTGGTCGCCCTTTGTCACCGCGCTGAAGATGCCTTCGGACGGGTGCGCGATGGCACGCTCACCGTCACCGAGCCGCTGATTGACGCGGCGCTGGATGCCGCACGGGTGCTCGACCAGCAGGTGGCCGCCCTGTACGAGGGCGTGGCCCCGCCGCCCGCGCCGCCCGAGGTGCTGGCCGCCTTCGACCAATTGCTGGGGCAGGGCGCCGATGACCTGATCAGCGAAGACGAATTCGAGGCCCTGCTCGACCAGTTGCAGGGCGGTGGCGCGCCGCCGCCGGCGGTCGCCCCGCCCGCAGCCGTTGCACCACCGGTCGCGGCCCAGCCTGCCGCCCGGCCCGCCGCCCTGCGGCCGCCCGACACCCAGGTGCGGGTCGATGCCGAGCGGCTGGACCGACTGATGGCCCTGGTCGGTGAACTGGTGATTGTGCGCAACCGGCTCAAGGCGCACGCCGGTGATCGCGTCGCCACACCCGATGCCCCCGAACACGGTCGTCTGCTGGGCGAGCTCGACCGCGTGACCCTGCGCCTGCAAGACGCCGTGATGCGCTGCCGCATGCAGCCGGTCGGCCGTCTGTTCAGCCGCTTTCCGCGCGTCGCGCGGGAGCTGGCGCGCGAACTGGGCAAGCAGGTCGAGATCGTGCTGGACGGTGAAGACACCGACCTCGACAAGCACCTGGTCGATGCCCTGGCCGACCCGCTCATTCACCTGGTACGCAACGCCATTGACCACGGCATCGAAACGCCCGAGCAGCGCCGCGCGCTGGGCAAGCCGGTGGTGGGCCGCCTGTTGCTGTCGGCGCAACAGCGCGGAGACAGCGTGATGCTGCGCATCGAAGACGATGGCAAGGGGCTGGACGCCGACGCGATCCGTGCCTCGGCCATCAAGAAGGGCCTGCTGGATGAACGCGATGCCGCGCAACTCAGCGTCGCACAGGCCCGCGAACTGATTCTGAAGGCCGGATTCTCGACCCGCGAGGCGGTGTCGTCCGTGTCGGGCCGCGGCGTCGGCATGGATGTGGTGGCCGCCAGCGTGCGCAGTCTGGGCGGGCGCCTGGTGCTGGGCGGCGAGACCGGGCGCGGCACCGTGGTGGAGCTGATCCTGCCGCTGACGCTGGCGATTCTGCCGACCCTGCGCACCGCCTGCGCCGGCCGCTCGCTGGCGGTGCCGCTGCGGCAGATCATCGACCTGCAGACCTTTGACGCCGACCAAGTGCAAATGCGTGGCGACGTGCCGCTGTGGAGCGGCACACAGCCGGCCATTCCCCTGCATTTCCTCGACCAGTGGCTGGGCGCGCCGAAAGGCCTGCGCAAGCTGCTGGTGCGCGTCAGCACGCGCCGCGGTGACTGCGGCCTGGTGGTGGACGCGGTGGAAGGCCGTGAAGACATCGTCGTCAAGCCGCCGGGCGCCCTGCTGCGCGGACTGCCCGGCTACGGCGGCGCGGCGGTGACCGGCGACGGGCGCATCGCCGTGATTTTGAATCCGGATGAACTCACCACCATGGCAGTGGAGGCCTGAGGCATGGACATCGTCAGTTTGGCTGCCATTGTTCTGGCCACCGTGTCGGTGATTGGCGGCAGCATTCTCAAGGGCGCGGGCGTCAAGGCGCTGCTCTCCAGCGCCGCCTTCATGATCGTCGTGCTCGGCACCATTGCATCCGTGTGTCTGCACACGCCGGCCTCGACGCTGAAGCGGGCCATGGCGATTGCCAAATGGGTGTTCATGCCGCCGAAAAGCGATCCGCATCAGACCATCGAGCAGATCGTTGAATGGAGCAACACGGCACGCAAGCAGGGGCTGCTGGCGCTGGAAGCCTCGGTCGATGCGCAGCCGGATGAGTTCATCAAGAAGGGCCTGCAGATGCTGGTCGATGGTGCCGAGCCGGAAACCCTGCGGGCCACGCTGGAGGTCGAAATCGGCGCCAAGGAGCACCACGATCTGGCCGCAGCCAAGGTGTTCGAAAGCGCCGGCATCTACGCGCCGACGCTGGGCATCATCGGCGCGGTGATGGGGCTGATGGCGGTGATGCAGAACCTCGCCGACCCCTCGAAGCTGGGCGCCGGCATCGCCGCCGCCTTCGTCGCCACCATTTACGGCATCGGCTTCGCCAACCTGTTCCTGCTGCCCATGGCCAACAAGCTCAAGGCCATCATCCAGGCGCGCTCGCGGGACCAGGAGATGCTGGTCGAAGGTCTGGTGAGCATTGCCCGCGGCGAAAATCCCCGCAACATCGAGGCCCGCCTGTCGGGCTACCTGCACTGACCGGAGCCCCGTCATGGCGCGCAAACAACCGCACGAAGACCACGTCAACCATGAGGCCTGGGCCATTCCCTACGGCGATCTGGTCACCCTGTTGCTGGCGTTCTTCGTGGTGATGTACGCGGTGTCTTCAATCAACGAGGGCAAGTACCGCGTCGCGGCGGCGTCCATGTCGGCGGCCTTCGGTGGCACGCCCAAGTCGCCGGTGCCGATCCAGATTGGCGACCACACCGCCAAGGGCGACGGGGGCGATCAGAAGGCGCCGCCGATCAACGGCCCCGCCCATCGCCAGGAAGACCGCGCGATGCTGAAGCGCACGCCCATCGCGCCGCCGGTGGCCGATGTGCGGCCACTGAAAATGACGCCCGACAGCGCGGCGGTCACCGCCCAGGCGGTTGTCGGGGACACGACCCTGGCCGAAATCGGCCGCGAGATCATCGAGGCGCTGGCGCCGCTGCTGGCCGACGATCAGGTGCGCATCGTGCACCGGCAGAGCTGGCTCGAGGTCGAGATCAACACCGACGTGCTGTTCGCCAGTGGCTCGGCCGAGCTGGCGGTGGCGGTGTTGCCGGTGATTGATGAAATCGGCCGCATTCTCGGCAGCTTCGACAACCGTGTTCGGGTGGAGGGCCACACCGATGATCGGCCCATCAACACCCGCGTGTTTCCGTCCAACTGGGAGCTGTCGGCGGCGCGCGCCGGCACCGTGGTGCGTCGCCTGCGGGATCAGGCCGTGCTGCCCGATCGCCTGTCGGTGGTCGGCTATGGCGAGTTCCGGCCTCTGGCCGTCAACGACACGGTGGAAGGGCGCCGGCAGAACCGCCGCGTGACCCTGATCGTGCTGGCGGCCGAGCAGACCGAGCTGGCGGCCGCATCGGCCGGGTCGGCGGTGAAGGATGTCCCCGAATCATGAACGCGCAGGTGCAGACCTCGATGTGTCCCGACTTTCCCCCCGGCCCCTGGCTGCTGACGCTGTTGGCCGGCGAACGCTATGCGCTGCCGGTGCCATGGCTGCGCGAGGTGTTGCGCGGCCATCCGGCCGATCCGATCCCCGGCGGTCCCCCGGCCTTGCTGGGCGTGATGCACGTGCGCGGCGAAGTGCTGCCGGTGCTCGATCTGCGCCTGCCGCTGGCACTGGCGCCGCATGATCCGGGCGAGGCCGGAACCCTGGTGATTGTCGATGTGCTGCATGAAAGCTTCGCGCTGCGGGTGGATGCGGTGGCCGACGTGATCAAGATCGCCCCCGATGCCATCGAGCCGCATCACATTGGCGTGCACCCGGCGGCGCTGTGCGGCTTTGCGAGAACGCCGCAGGGCCTGGTGCAGATGATTGATCCTCGGGCGCTGCTGCCGGTCGCGGCGGGGGTCGCGGAATGAGCCGCCGCACCACCCGCCGCACCACCCGCCGCACGCCTTACAGGTCGTAGCCGCGCTCGTTGTGCGATACCTGATCGAGCCCCACCAGTTCTTCATCACTGCTCACGCGCAGGCCTCCGGCCAGCACGCGCACCAGCTTGAACAGGCCATAGGTGACCACGGCGGTATACGCGCCGGTGGCGAGCACGCCAAGGGCCTGCACGCCCAGTTGTGAACCCATGCCCATGCCGGTGGCATAGCCCTGCCCGCTGAACACGCCCAGCGCGTCCGAGGCGAAGATGCCGGCGGCCACGGTGCCAAGAATGCCGCCCACGCCGTGCACCGGAAACACGTCGAGCGAGTCGTCGATTTTCAGCACGCGCTTGAGGACGTTGGTGGCGGCAAAGCAGACCACGCCGGCCGTGAGACCGATGACGATCGCGCCGCCGGGACCGACGAAGCCGGAAGCCGGAGTGATGGTGCCCAGGCCCGCCACCATGCCCGTGACCGTGCCCAGTGCCGAGGGCTTGCCGTAACGCTTCCATTCCGCCACCGACCACGCCAGCGCTCCGGCCGCCGCCGAAATGTGGGTCACCAGCATGGCCATGGCCGCATTGCCGCCGGCACTCAGGGCCGAGCCGCCGTTGAAGCCGAACCAGCCCACCCAGAGCATCGCTGCACCGGTGACGGTCATGGTCATGTTGTGCGGCAGCATCGGCGTGGTCTGAAAGCCGCGACGCGGCCCCAGCACCATGGCGGCGACCAGCGCCGCCACGCCGGCCGTCACGTGCACCACCGTGCCGCCGGCAAAGTCGAGCAGGCCCAGCTTGAACAGCCAGCCTTCACTCGCCCACACCCAGTGGGTGACCGGGATGTAGACGGCCAGCAGCCACAGGGCCGAGAACCACAGCATCGCCGAGAACTTGATGCGCTCGGCAAAGCCGCCGACCACCAGCGCCGGCGTGATGATGGCGAAGGTCATCTGGAACATGGCAAACAGCGATTCGGGAATGGTGCCGCTGAGCGTGTCTTCGCCGATGCCGGACAGCATGGCCCGCGACAGATCGCCGATGAACCCGTTGCCGCCGCTGAAGGCGAGGCTGTAGCCGACCGTGACCCAGATCATTGTCGCCAGGCAACAGATCACGAAGCACTGCATCAGCACCGACAGCACGTTCTTGGTGCGCACCAGGCCGCCGTAGAACAGCGCAAGGCCGGGCAGGGTCATGAACAGCACCAGCGCGGTGGCGGCCATGATCCACGCGGTGTCGCCGGTGTCGGGCTGCGCGTCCTGCGACCACGCCAGGGTGGGCAGGGCCATCAGGCCCGCCAAGAGGATGAGTCTGCGCATGGCCTGTCTCCGGATGGCCTTATGGGTATGGGCCGATTGCCATCGACCGGCAGGCATGGTCGCCGCAAATCGCCGGAAAGAAAAGAGGCGCGCGGGGCCGGTCGGCAGCCCAGGCCGGGCGGGCTGGTACCGCGCCCGGCACCGGGGCGGTCACGCACCGCTGAAAGGCGCACAGCAGCCTGCGTCAAGCGTCGATATTGAGCTTCTTGATGCGATACCGCAGGGCACGAAAACTCATGCCCAGCAGTGCGGCGGCGCGGGTCTTGTTGAAGCGGGCGCGCTGCAGGGCGTCGAGGATGGCGCGCCGCTCGATGGCCTCGACCTGATCGTCCAGCGACGCCTCCCCGGCCGGCGCGGTGGCTGCCGCCGCCGGTTCATCGACAGGGGGGACGTCTGCCGGGGCGCGCGGGTGCCGCAGTTGCAGGTCGTGGGTGTCGATCGCGCCGCCGTCGCTGAGGGTCAGCGCACGTTCCAGAATGTTCTCCAGTTCGCGCACGTTGCCGGGAAAGCGGTAGGCGGCCAGTGCCGCCAGCGCCTTGGGGGTGACCGGCGGCGGGCTGACCAGGCCGTGGCGAGCGGCCAGCTGTGTCAGGCAGTGGGTTACCAGCGCCGGGATGTCTTCCGGGTGCTCGCGCAGCGCGGGCGTATGCACTTCAATCACATTGAGGCGGTAGTACAGGTCCTGGCGAAACTGGCCGCGCTGCACCGCCTCGTCCAGCTTCTGGTGGGTGGCCGAGATGATGCGCACGTTCACCGGCAGTTCCAGCTCGGCGCCCACCGGACGCACCTGGCGTTCCTGAAGCGCCCGCAGCAGTTTGACCTGCATCGACAGGGGCAGATCGGCGACCTCGTCAAGAAACAGGGTGCCGCCCTCGGCGGCCTGGAAAAAGCCGGCCTTGTCGCGCACCGCGCCCGTGAAGGCGCCCTTGAGGTGGCCGAAGAACTCGCTCTCCATCAGGTCGGGCGGAATGGCGCCGCAGTTGACCGGGACGAACGGGGCGTCGGCCCGCGCGCTGCTCAGGTGAATCTGGCGCGCCACCAGTTCCTTGCCGGTGCCGGACTCGCCGCCGATGTGGACCGGGGCCTGGGAGCGCCCCAGCCGCTGCACCAGGGCGCGCAGCGCCACCATGCTGGGGTGGGTGCCCAGCAGCAGCGCGGCGCCGGGGTCTGGCGCGGCGTTCTGCGGGCACAGCGCCAGCGCGCTGTGCACCAGCTTGCGCAGCACCGCCAGATCCAGCGGTTTGCTGACAAAGTCGAAGGCGCCGGCCTTGAGGCTTTCCACCGCCAGCTCGGTGTTGCCGTGGGCGGTGATGACCGCGACCGGCAGGTCGGGATGCTGCGCATGCAGATGGTGCACCAGGTCGAGCCCGCTGCCGTCCGGCAGGCGCATGTCGGTGATGCAGAAATCGAACGTCTGCTCGGCCAGCCGTGCCCGCGCATCGCTCAGGCTGTTGGCGGCCCGGGTTTGCAGGCCCATGCGGGCCAGGGTGATTTCCAGCAGTTCGCACAGATCGACTTCGTCGTCGACGATCAGCACACGGCGGGCGGGCATCGAGGCGGGCATGGGGCGACAGCTTACGTCGGTGCGCTGGCGAATCGGATGCGAAAGCGCGTGCCGCGCGGCTGTTCGAGATAACGCAGTTGTGCCTGGTTGAGCTCGCACAGCTCGCGGGACAGGTACAGGCCCAGCCCGATGCCGCGCGGCGAGGTGGATACGAAGGGCTCGAAAATGCGTTCGCGCATGGCCGGGTCGATGCCGGGCCCGGCGTCGCAAACGTCCAGCCAGGTGACACCACGGCTGTCGCGCCCGCTGAGCACGTCAACCCGTCGACCGGGCGCGTGCTCGGCGGCGTTCTCCCAGAGGTTGTGCAGCACCTGCTGCAGGTGCGCCGGGTCGCAGCGCACCTGCCGCGCGGTGCTGGCCTTGTGGTGGTGAATGACCTGCGCGGCGGTCAGGGGCTGCTCGCGGTAGGCGCCCAGGGCCTGCTCCACGCAGCGGTCGAGGTCGATGACCGGAATGGGGTGGTCGTGCGGGCGGGCAAGGTCGAGCACGTCGCGAATAATGCGATCGATGCGCGTGCCGTGGCGCTGAATCATGTCCAGCAGTTTGTGCTGCCCGGCATCGAGCCGCTCGTCTTCGGCCAGCAGTTGCCCGGCCTGGGTGATGGCCGACAGGGGATTGCGGATTTCGTGCGCAATGCTGGCGCTGAGCCGTCCCAGCGCCGCGAGCTTGAGTTGCCGCGCCTGCTCCTGCAATTGCCAGGCGTCGTCGAGCAGGATCAGCGTCGCGCCGCGGGCATCGGCGCCCAGGGGTGAAAACCGCGGCACCAGTTCGCCGTCGCGGCCCGGCATGCGGATCGGTCCCTGTGCCAGCACGCTGCCACTGCGCCAGGTTTGCCAGGCCTGCTCCAGGGCCGGCGCAATGCTGTGCAGTGAGACCGGCCCGGCCGCTGCCGCCCCCAGAAAGTGGCGTGCCGCCTCGTTGGTGAGCCGCAGGGTTCCCTCGCCATCGACCACCACGACGCCGGTCTGCATGGTGCCGATGATGCTTTCGTTGAGTTGCGACAGGTCGGCCAGCGCGGTGCCTGCCTGCGCCGCCTTGGCCTCGCTGCGCCGCGCGCGCGCCGCCACGGTCGAGGCCGCTGCCGTACTGGCAAACAGCATCAGGCCCAGCACCCCGGTGCTGGTGATGTCGGGTGTCGACAGCGGCCGGCCGAGATGGCGCAGAAATTCCTCGCCGAACATCATCAGCGTGCCCATCGATGCGCAGACCAGCGCCATGCGCGTGCCCAGCAGCAGGGCCGCGACAATCATCGGGGTGATCAGCAAGATGCCCAGGCCGCTCTGGATGCCGCCGGTGGCGTAGACCAGCGCGGCCACGCCAAGGGCGTCCACCGCAAACTGCACGCCCATCTGCAGCGGGCTGCGCGGCCGGCGGTAGAGCACCGGGGCCAGCATCAGCAGCGCGGCAACGGCATAGGCGCGGCTGATCTGGCGGAACAGGCCGGCGTCGACCTGCTCGAACACCTGCAGGCTGATGCCCGATTCCAGCGCGCCCAGCAGCGCGCCAATCAACACCAGCCGGTAGAGGGTCAGCGCCCGCAGGGCGCGCCAGTCCTCGATGCCGCCACTGCGCAAACTCACTGGTGGCATTGGGGGCAGGTGCCACCGTTGTCCAGGCTTGCCTTGGGCACGTGCACGCCGCAGTGCGGGCACTGGGTGACCTGCTGGAACGGCTCGGGGCCATCTGCATCGGCCTCGGGCCCCGGCCCGCGAAGCTGGCGCAGGCCGATGCGCACCAGTTGGGCAATGATCAGCAGGGCGGCAATGATGAGAATCAGGCGGAACATCGTTGGTTTTCCAGTGAGGGCGTGGCGGTGGGTCGCAGGGCGATTCCAGCTGCGCCGGTCGCGCGTGGGGGCGGGCAGGCTGAGCCACGTTGCAGCGTGCAGCAATTCAGCGATGCACCGAATTGTTGCGCCGCGCGCCCCGGGCCGAACCGCCCTGTTGTGGCACCCTTGGGGCAGTTCGTCCAGAATGCGCGCACATTTCCGCACCCGGGACCCCAAATGAACCTTCACGAGTATCAGGCCAAAGAGATTTTTGCGCGCTACGGCATCGCCGTGCCGCAGGGGGCTTTGGCAACCAGCCCGGAACAGGCGCGGGCTGCGGCCAAGACCCTGGGAGGCGACCGCTTCGTGGTGAAGGCGCAGGTTCATGCGGGGGCACGTGGCAAGGCCGGCGGTGTGAAGCTGGTTGAAGGGGTTGATGCCGTCGAGACCACGGCCAAGGCCATGCTCGGGACCCAGCTGGTCACCAAGCAGACCGGCGCCGAAGGTCTGCCGGTCAACAGCGTCTGGATCGAAAAGCCCTCCAACATCGCCCGCGAGCTGTACGTGTCGGCCCTGGTGGACCGCACCTCCGAACGCATCGTGCTGATGGCCTCTGCCGAGGGCGGCATGGACATCGAAGAGGTCGCCGAGAAAACCCCCGAGAAAATCATGTCGGTGCACGTGCACCCGGCCGCGGGCCTGCAGCCCTATCAGGCGCGCCAGCTGGGCTTCTTCATGGGGCTCGACAAGGACCAGACCGCGCAGTTCACCCAGGCGCTGCTGGGCCTTTACCGCATCGTCGCCGAGCTCGATGCCAGCCAGGTTGAGGTCAACCCGCTGATCGTCACCGCCGAAGGCAAGATCATGGCGCTGGATGCCAAGCTCAACTTCGACAGCAATGCCCTGTACCGGCAGAAGGCCATTGCCGAGATGCGCGACACCCGCCAGGAAGACGCGCGTGAAGTCGAAGCCACCCGGTTCGACCTCAACTACGTGACCCTGGAAGGCAATATCGGCTGCATGGTGAACGGCGCCGGCCTGGCGATGGCGACCATGGACATCGTCAAACTGCACGGTGGCCAGCCCGCCAACTTTCTCGACGTCGGGGGGGGCACCACCGCCGAGAAGGTCACTGAGGCCTTCAAGCTCATCACCCGCAGTGACGACGTCAAAGCCATCTTCATCAACATCTTTGGCGGCATCGTGCGCTGCGACCTGATTGCCGAGGGCATCATCCAGGCCTGCAAGCAGACCGGCCTCAAGCTGCCGGTGGTGGCGCGTCTGCAAGGCACCAACATGGAGAAGGGCCGCGAAATGCTCGAATCCAGCGGCCTGAAGATCACTCCGGTGTCGGACCTCACCGAAGCCGCGAAAACCGTTGTCACCCTCGCCAATCAAGGGGCCTGAAGCACATGTCGATTCTCGTCAACAAAGACACCAAGGTGATTTGCCAGGGCTTCACCGGCAAGCAGGGCACCTTCCATTCCGAGCAGGCGATTGCCTACGGCACCCAGCTGGTCGGCGGCGTGTCGCCGGGCAAGGGCGGCGGCAAGCATCTGGACCGCCCGGTGTTCAACACCGCGCATGACGCCGTCGCCGCCACCGGCGCCGAAGCCTCGATGATCTACGTGCCGGCGGCCGGTGCCGCCGACGCGATTCTTGAAGCGGCGGACGCCGGCATCAAGGTGATCGTGTGCATCACCGAAGGCATTCCGGTCAACGACATGGTGCGCGTCAAGGCCGCCCTGGCCGGCGTGGACTGCGTGCTGATCGGACCGAACTGCCCCGGCATCATCACGCCGGGCGAATGCAAGATTGGCATCATGCCGGGCCACATCCACAAGCCGGGCCGCATCGGCATCGTGTCGCGCAGCGGCACGCTGACCTACGAAACCGTCTACCAGACCACGCAGAACGGCCTCGGCCAGAGCACCTGCGTCGGGATCGGCGGTGACCCGGTGCGCGGCATGGGCTTCATCGACACCATCGCGCTGTTCGAGGCCGACCCCGCCACCGAGGGCATCATCATGGTCGGCGAGATCGGCGGCAGCTCCGAAGAGGAAGCGGCGGCCTACATCAAGGCCAACGTGAAGAAGCCGGTGGTGGCCTACATTGCCGGTGTCACCGCGCCCCCGGGCAAGCGCATGGGCCACGCCGGCGCCATCATTGCCGGCGGCAAGGGCACCGCGGACGAGAAGTTCGCGGCGCTGGAAGCGGCAGGCGTCAAGACCGTGCGCTCGCCTGCGGACCTGGGCGCGGCGATGAAATCGCTGCTCTAATCAGCAGATGCAGGCAATCAAAGGCTCGCAACGCGGGCCTTTGATGTTTCTGGAGCACGGACAATATGCAAGCCGAAACCCGCTGGGCGCTGGCACAACTCAACCTCTGGGTGGGGGATGTGGCCGGCAATGTCGACAAGATCATCCAGGCCGCCGTCGAAGCGCGGGACCGCCACGGCGCCCGCCTGTTGCTGTGCCCGGAATTGGCGCTGCTGGGCTACCCGCCAGATGACCTGCTGCTGCGCCGGGGCTTGCCGGGGCTGATCGCCGAAGGTCTGCAACGGCTGCAGGACAGCGTTACCGGCATCACCGTGGTGGTCGGCGGGCCGGAGTATCACGAGGGGCGCCTGTTCAACGCCGCCTGGGTGCTGCGCGACGGCCGGCGTGTGGCCGGCTACCGCAAGCAGCATCTGCCCAACTACGGCGTGTTTGATGAGCGCCGCCATTTCGCCTCGGGCGATCGGCCCTGCGTGTTCGAGCAGGATGGCATCCGCGTGGCGCTCACCATCTGCGAAGACATCTGGGTGCCGGACGCCTGCGCCCAGGCGCGCGACGCCGGTGCCGAGGTCATTCTGGCCCTCAATGCCTCGCCGTTTGAGCAGGGCAAGGCCCAGGACCGGCTCAAAGTGGCGCAGCAACGCGTGTCGGAAACCGGCCTGCCGCTGATCTACCTGAACGCCGTGGGCGGGCAGGACGAGGTGGTGTTCGACGGCAACGCGTTTGCCCTGTCGGCCGCCGGCCAGGTCACCGCCCAGGCGCGGCCATTCACCGAAGAAGTGGTGGCCCTGAGCGTGCGCCGCACCCTGCAGGGCGATGTCGAATGCAGCGGTGAGACGCACCCGGCGCCCGAGGCCGACGCGCTGCTCTACAGCGCGCTGGTGCAGGCAACGCGGGATTACGTGAACCGCAATGGTTTTCCGGGTGCGCTGCTGGGCATGTCGGGCGGCATCGATTCGGCTCTGGTCGCGGCTATTGCCACCGATGCCCTGGGCGCGTCGCGCGTCTGGGGGGTGTCGATGCCGTCGCGCTACACGCTGGACATGTCGAACGATGATGCGCGGATCGAGGCCGAGGCCCTGGGAATCCGCTATGACCGCATTGCCATCGAGCCGGCCTTTGAAGCCTTCAACGACCTGCTGGCGCCCTTTTTTGTCGACACCGTGCCGGACGTGACCGAGGAGAATCTCCAGTCACGCAGCCGGGGCGCCTTGCTCATGGCCTTGTCCAACAAGTTCGGGCACGTGGTGCTGCCCACCGGCAACAAGAGCGAGATGGCCGTGGGCTACGCCACGCTCTACGGCGACATGTGTGGCGGCTTCGCCCCCTTGAAAGATGTTTACAAGCAGCAGGTGTACGCGCTGGCGCGCTACCGCAACACGCTGGGTCTGGTGATTCCCGAGCGGGTGCTCACGCGCGCGCCCAGTGCCGAATTGCGGGCCGATCAGCGCGACGACGATTCCCTGCCGCCGTACGACGTGCTCGACGCGATACTGCAGCGCTACGTCGAATCGCAGCGCTCCATCCCCGATCTGCTGGCAGAGGGTTTTGATGAGGCCGACGTGCGCCGGGTGGTGAGCCTGGTGCGGCGTTCCGAATACAAACGTCGCCAGTCGGCCCCCGGCCCCAAGGTGACGCGCCGCGCCTTCGGCCGCGAGCGGCGGTATCCGATCACGGCCCTGTACGGCGACATCTGAGACCGGGCGACAGACCGGGCACAGGCGGGCAAAGCCTCAGCCCCGACCGGGTGCGTCGCCACCGATGAAACGTGTCGCGCGCAGGGCGTGCTGCAGGTCGCGTGCGAGCGGTACCGGCCGCTGCAGCATCTGTGCCGCGAGCACTTCGCTCAGTAACGGCGCCCAGACGGCGCCGCGCGAGGCATAGCCGCTCGCCAGCCAGACCGGGCCCGGGGGCTCCTGGGCGCCCAGCCCGTCCGGCCCGTTCAGCCCGTTCAGCCCGTTCAGGGCGCCCACGGCGGGCAGGCGGTCGGGCCAGGCGGCGCGAAAGCCGACCCAGCCCGCCGTCACGTCGGCGGCGGTGAGTGCGGCGCCGGTGAGGCGCTGCAGGCGTTCAAGGTTTTCGAGGTGGCTTTGGGGGCGCACTTCGGGGTCGTCATCGCGGTCGTAGCTGGCGCCCACCACCGCACGGCCGCCCGGCAGCGGCGCAACATAGCCATCGCCGCAACGGACCTTGTGCAGATCGTGCAGGGCAGCGGCGGCAACGGTGGTGGTCTGGCCGCGGGTGCGGCTCAGGGGCAGCGACCGCCCCAGCACCGCCGGCGTGGCGCCGGCACAGGCGATGACCACGGCATCGAAGCGCCCGTGCAGGTGCGCCAGCGTGGGGGCGTGGCTTAGCCGGACGTCAATGTCGGGATGATCAAGCTGCGCGGCGCACCAGGCAGCGGCGTCCAGCGCGCCGCCGTGCACGGCCTCGAACCAGGCGGGGTCGGCGTCGGGCGCGCTGATCTGGCGCAGCAGCCCGGCCGGCCAGCCCTGCTCGGCCAGCGCGGCGGCCATGCGCAACGGCGCGTCGCCCGGTTTGCTGCGCTGGTGCACGCCGCAAGGCTGCCAGGCGGGGTGGCCGCGGTAGGCGGTCACCGCGTGCAGAAAGCCCTGCACGCTCAGATTGGAAGCAGTCGTCGGCCGGCGCGTCAGCCACGGCCGCACCACCATGCGCGGTGCGGCCGATGCGCCGCTGGCGGCGTGCGCGGCCGGGTCGAACACCGTCACCGCCACCCCGTGGCGTGCCAGCGCGCGGGCCACGCTGCAGCCCGCCAGGCCGGCGCCGAGCACCGCGACCGAGCGGGTCGGGCGGGCAGGTGCGGCCTGGTCCCCTGTCCAGGTGCCGTGCAGCATCGCGCCGGGCGGCCGGTCCGCGGCGTGCGCAAGGGTGGCGCCGCTGGCGGTCAGCGCGTCACGCACCGAGGCGGCGTCGCGGTCGCAGGCCACCGTGGCGCCCGGCCGTGCCTGTCGGGCCAGGTGTTGGATCAGCGTCGGGGGCGACGCGGCCGGGTCGAGTCCAGCCAGGTGGCAGGCATCGAACGGCGTGTCGGCGCTCGCGAGGGCGGTGGCCACATCGTCCAGCCACAGCAGCAGGGTGACGCGGCCGTCATCGAAGTGGCGCAGGTGCGGGCCGCGGCACGGCAGAGGCCATTGGTCGATCAGAGCGCGGGCAAGTTCGGGGTGCGGGCCGGCGGTGTGATGGCGCCGCAGATCCTCGGGGTGCCAGGGGTGCGGCGCGAAGGCGACGAAGGTCAGCCGACGGCTGCGTGCCGGGTCGGCCCGCCACGCCGCCCAGGTGGCGAGAAACGTCTGGCCGCTGCCGAAGCCGGTGTCCACGACGGTGAACTGCCGGCGGCCCTGCCAACGCTGCGGCAGCTGATGGGCGGCCATGAACCGCGCGTGCCCGGGTGCAGGCGCTGCGGGCGGAGCGTCGCCGTGCAGGTCGGCGTAGGTCAGCGCCAGCCGTTCGGTCACCGCCATGACTCAGAGATGGGTGATTTCGTAGGCGCGGTGGGCCGGTGGTGGTCGCTTGAAGTCTTCGTCCAGCGTTTCGGCAGTGATGTCGCGCACCTGCATGCCCAGGGCGGCGAGCGCCTCGGTTTCAAGCTCGAACTTGCGGCGATTGGTCGAGAACAGCAGCACGCCGCCCGGCGCCAGCAACCTGAAGCTGCGCGCCAGCAGGGTGACGTGGTCGCGCTGGATGTCGAGCGTGTCTTCCATTTTCTTGGAGTTGGAAAAGGTCGGCGGGTCGCAGAAGATCAGGTCGAACTGCGGCGGGCGCGCCTTGGCCGCCTGCTCTTCCAGCCAGGCCAGGCAATCGGCCCGGAACAGGCGATGCGGGTTGTCGGCCGAGGCGCGGCGTTCGGCGTCGACCCGCTTGAAACCGTTGAGGCGCAGGTTGCGCTCGGCCCATTCCAGATAGGTGTTCGACAGGTCGACCGAGACGCTCGTGACCGCACCGCCGACCGCCGCGTGCGCGGTTGCCGCGCCGGTGTAGCAGAACAGGTTGAGGAAGCGCTTGCCGGCCGCGGCCTGCTGGATGCGCAGCCGTATCGGCCGGTGATCGAGGAACACGCCGGTGTCGAGATAGTCAGTGAAGTTCACTTCCAGCATCACGTCGTGCTCGACGATGTTGACGCCGGCGCCCTGGCTGGCCAGCCGCTGATACTGCGCGGTGCCCTTCTGCGCCCGCCGCACCTTGAAGTGCAGGCGGTCGGGCGGCACCTCCAGCACCTCGCAGGTGTAGGCCAGGGCGGCGCGCAGTCGCTTCTCGGCGTGCACCGGGTCGATGGACTTCGGCGGTGCGTATTCCTGCAGGTGCACGTGGCGCTCGGGCGTGGCGTAGACGTCGATGGCGACCGCGTACTCGGTCAGGTCGGCGTCGTAAACCCGGTAATTCTGGATGCCGCGGCGTTTGGCCCACTTGGCCAGGTGCTTGGCGTTTTTCTGCAGGCGATTGGCAAAGTCGCTGCCGAAGCCGTCGTGGGCAACCTCGGCCACGCTGGGGATGACCGGCGCCGCTGCCTTGGCCTCGGCGGCCTTTTCGGCTTTGGCCCAGGGCGATGCGGGTGCTGCGGCTTCAACGACGTCCGGCTCGGGGGCGACGGCCGTGGCTGCGGCTGCATCGGTCGCCGCGGCCCGCGCCGCTGCGCCGCCAATGTCGAACTGCAGCAGTTTGCACGGCAGGGCACCGTTGTAGAGGCTGTGGATGCGCGTGGCGCGCAGGCCAAGACGCGGTGTCAGGTCATCACGCTGGGTCAGCAGCGCCACCTGCCAGCCGGGCAGGGCCCTGGGCCAGCGCGCGCCGAGCAGCGAGTAGAGCTTGATGATGTCGCCCTCGGACCCCAGGCGCTCGCCGTATGGCGGGTTGCAGATGAGCAGGCCGGCCTGCGGGCTGGGTGGCGGCGCGGTCAGGGCGTCCTGCTCGATCCAGCGTATCTGCTGAAAGAACCCTGCCTTGGCGGCGTTGGCCTGGGCGATGAGCAGCACGCGGCGGTCGGTGTCGCTGCCGATCAGCGGCGGCAGGGTCTTGAGCCCGGCGGCAAAGCGTTCGTCGGCCTCGGCGCGCAGGCGCTTCAGCAGGGCGGGCACGTGGTCGTTCCATGCCTCAAAGCCGAATCGGCTGCGGTTGCGTTGCGGCGCCGCGTCGGCGGCGATCATCGCGCCCTCGATCACCAGCGTGCCCGAACCACAGAACGGGTCCCACAGCGGGGCCCCGCCTGCGGCCTGTGCCGACCAGCCGGCACGCATCAGCATCGCGGCGGCCAGGGTTTCCTTGAGCGGCGCTTCGCCGGCCTGCTGGCGGTAGCCGCGGCGGTGCAGCGAATCACCGGACAGGTCCAGCGACAGGGTGGCGCGGTCGCGGTGCAGGTGCAGGTGAATGCGAATGTCGGAGTCGTCGCGCGCCACATCGGGGCGCTTGCCCAGCAGGTCACGAAAGGCATCGACCACCGCGTCCTTGACCTTGAGCGCGGCGTAGTGGCTGTGCGTGACGGTGGCGGAGGTGCCGGCCGCTTCGATCGCGAAGCGTTTCGAGACGTCGAACAGGTCAGTCCATGCGACGCCGCGTGCCAGTGCGTACAGCGCCTCGGGATCGGCCACCGCGCCACTGGCCAGCGGCATCAGCACGCGGCTGGCCAGGCGCGACCACAGGCAGGTGCGATACGCCGCTTCACGGTCGGCGCGCGCCGAGACGCCGCCGTTGCCGGCCTTGACGTCGGTGGCGCCAAAGCGGATCAGCTCATCGACGAGAATCGATTCCAGGCCGCGACCGCAGGTGACGAACAGGGGCCAGGTGTCGATGACGGGGGCGTCGTCGGCCTGGACGGCGTCGCCAGGTTCAGACATCAACGTCGGCCAGGTGCGCCACGACGCGGCGGGTGATGGCGTCGGGCATCAGGTTGGCGAAACGCTTGAACAACGAAGACTGCAGGCCAATGGGCGTGTGCATGGCGGGCTGTCTCTGGCGCACCAGTCTGAGCAGCACCTTGGCGACATCGTCGGGCGTCAGCGACACGCCCATCTTGTCGACGGCCTTCATTTCGGGTGCGTTGTCGACCATCGCGGTCTTGACGAAAATCGGCCACACGCTGAGCACGTGGATGTCGTAGCGCGCCCATTCGATGTTCAGCGCCTCGGTCCAGCCGCGTACGAAGAACTTGCTGGCCGAATAGCTGGCGATGGACGGCTGGCCGTAGACCGCCGAAGCCGAGCACAGGTTGATCACCCGCGAATGGCGCACGTTCTTCAGGTACGGCAGCGCTGCCTGGCAGCCGGCGATCACGCCCTTGATGTTGATGTCGACCAGGCGACTGTGCTGCTCGAAGCTGATCGCTTCGGCGCGGCCGGCGTAGAGAATGCCGGCGTTGTTGATCAGCACGTCGAGCCGGCCATCTTTGCCGGTGAAGCCTTGCAGCGCGCGCGCCCAGGCGGCCGGGTCGCACACGTCCAGCACGTAGGGATGGCAGGCCTTGCCCAAGGTCTTGGCCGTCTCGCGCAGTGCAAGCTCGTTGACATCGCCAATGCCCACGTCAAACCCGGCCTTGATGAACTGCTCGGCAGTTGCCCGGCCAATGCCCGCTGCGCCGCCGCTGATGAACACCCGTTTCATGAGTCTGCCCCGCCTGTGATCGTGTGATGACGTGCATTGTGAGGGCACGCGGCGGTCAGTGGTATGCCCGGCGCCGCACTGAAAACGGGCCGAGGCCCGATAATGCGCGCCTTGGCGCCAAGGTCGGTGCTTTTCTTCGAGATGGGATACGCGTGATGAACGTACCGCCTGAAGTGCCCGGTGGCTGGGATTTGAGCGAGATCGTGGGCGGGCTGCGCCGTGCGCGCGAGCAATGGCGGCAACGCCAGCAGCGCGAACAGGGTCGCAGGGACCGGGAGTTTCCGTCGGTGGACCGCATCGGCTGCGCCATCAAGCTGTTGCGCGGCGCGTTGTTTCCGCTGCGGCTGGGTCCGGTGGAGCTGAAGCGCCCTGGTGAGGACTTCTACGTCGGGCACGCTGTGGACCAGGCGCTCAATGCACTGGTCGAAGAAGTGCGTCTGGAACTCAGCTCGGCCGGCAACGGCGCCGAGACGCCCGATGTGGCCGCCGAAGCGCGCCGCCGCGTCGCCGCGTTCGCCGCGCAGTTGCCGGCCATTCGGGTGCTGCTCGACAGTGATGTCGAGGCCGCCTACCAAGGCGACCCCGCGGCGCGCAATGTCGATGAAGTGCTGCTGTGCTACCCCGGCATTCTGGCGTTGATTCACCACCGTCTGGCACACGCGCTCTACCGGCTCGACCTGCCGCTGATGGCGCGCATCGTTTCGGAGATTGCCCACTCGGCCACCGGCATCGACATTCACCCCGGCGCGACCATTGGCGAGCATTTCTTCATCGACCACGGCACCGGCGTGGTGATTGGGGAGACGGCGATCATCGGCCAGCGGGTGCGGCTGTACCAGGCCGTCACCCTGGGCGCGAAGCGCTTCGAGGTGGGCGAAGACGGGCAGCTGACCAAAGGCATTGCCCGCCATCCCATCGTCGAAGACGACGTGGTGATCTACGCCGGCGCGACCATTCTCGGGCGCATCACCATTGGCAAGGGCTCCAGCATTGGCGGCAACGTGTGGCTGACCCACAGCGTGCCGCCCGGCTCGCAGATCTCGCAGGCGCGGATGGAAGAAGGCGCGCCGGTGGTGAAGTGACGGCTCGGTCCGTCCCCGGACCGGATCCTGACTGATCCTGATGGCGCCCCTTGCGCGGCGGGTGCGCTCGGCTGACTCAGTGGCGGCTCTTGCGGCAGCCGGCCCGCCGCCAACGCAGCAACCCCAGCGCACACAGCCCCAGCACGCCCAGGCCCCAACCGCCGCCGCCGTTGTCGACGGAGCGCAGTTGATCGGCTCTCGCCTGGTTGCCTGCGTTGGGCTCGGTGAAGTGCGTCCAGAAGGCGGTGGTGGCATCCAGCTGGGTGGTAATGGGGCCGAGCACCGCCGCCGTGCCACCGGCGAAGCCCAGCGAGCCGGGCCAGGTATGACCGCCGCCGTTGATGCGATAGGCAATCACCGGCGGAATGCCGGGCGCGCAGTTGTAGCGGAAGTAATCCACCGTGGTGCCGTCGCCGTTGGTCGGCAGGCGGCTGGGAATGGGCGTGTTGTCCAAGGGTCCGGAGCAGCCATTGCGCGCCGCCCAGAACAGTGCGGTGTCCGGTGCCGAGCGATACGCGACCAGGGCATTGTTGGTGGTCTGCCCGTCAATCACGATGTCGTCGCGGTAGGGCAGCCCCTGGTACAGCACCACCTCGTCGGCGGTGCCGTGCATGAACACTCTGGGCATGGCCTTGGGCGTGCCGGGGCAGTTGTTTTCAAGGCCGAAGCGCAGGCTGCTGGCCACGCTGCCCAGACCGGCGAACAGTTGCGGGCGTTCGCAGACCATGCGCTGCGCCATGAAGCCGCCGTTGGAGTAGCCGGCGATGAACACCTGTGTGGCATCAAGCCCGCCCTGTTCCAGCTCGTCCGCGATGACGGAGGCGATGAACGCCACATCGTCCATCAGCGGCAGCGCCGGCGGGTTGGTGGGCGGCGTTATGGGGTCATCGTTGAATTCCCCGTCGATGGCTTCGGGCAGCACCACGGTGGCGCCATGGTCGCGCACCAGACGGCCGACACGCGTCAGGTTGGCCATGGGTTCGATCTCGGTGTCGCGCGCGTGCAACAGGACGAACAGGGGCGGTGTGCCCTCGCGCGCAACCTGCGGACTGAGGCGCAGGTAACGCCGCGGCACGGGCAGGCCGAGTCGATTCTCGGAGCCTTCGTAGGTTTCGGTCACGACCACGCACCGGGTGCCGGCCGTCGGCGCGACAAAGCCCTCGGTTTGCGGGTTTTGCGGGCAGGGCTGCTCGATTGCGTGGCTGGTCAGCGGGGCGCTGAGCGCAGCCGCGAAGAAGGCCAGGGCAGGGAGGATGCGGGCAGGTCTGAACATGGTGGGGGCGTGCAGGTTCGATGGGGCAGGGGGCAACTGTAGCGGTTCACACCGCGGCCGCAGTGTGATGTCGGTCGCCAGACGGGCGTTGGCAGCCGGTCAGCATGCCTTGGCTGCCTGAACCTTGATTGACGATACTCTGCCCATGACCATCACCACCCGTTCGCGCCCGCCGCTGCACCGCCCCGGGCAGGGGGGCTGCGCGACCTTTGCCAGGGGCCCTGAATCAGCATGAACTTTTCATCACTCAAGCAACTGTTGGATGAGGGTCTGCGCCTGGCCTGGCAGGCGGGCGTTGCGCCGGATACCTACTGGCAGCTGGGCGCGGTGACGCTGGCGGTGCTGCTGGGCTGGTTCTTGTCAGCACGCATCGCCGACCTGCCGTCTCCCGGCTCGGGGTTCGAACGCATGCTCGACCGCCTTGAAGGCGTGCTGCGCCCGGCCATTTCGCTGCCACTGCTGCTGATGGTCACCGCGCTGTGCAAGCACGTTCTGGGCGTTGACTGGCTGGCGCGAACGGCCACCATCCTCACCCTGCTGTGGTTGTTTGAAAGCATCATCGGCCGGGTCAGGTCCGGGTCGATGATGGCCTGGATTCTGCGCATCGTCGGCTTTCCCCTGCTGGCGCTGCATTTTCTGGGCGTGCTCAGCCCGGTGATCAAGGTCCTGGACGCGATGTCGTTCGAGGTGGGCAACCTCACGCTGTCGGTCAGCGGTCTGTTGCGGGTCCTGGTGTTCGGGTCGTTGCTGTTCTGGCTGGGCTGGGTGTCGAACAGTGCCGGGCTCAACGTCATCCGCAGCCAGCAGGCGCTGGATGTGCGCACCCGCGAAGTGGTCGCCAAGTTGTTCCAGATTGGCCTGACCGTGCTGGTCCTGCTGCTGTTTCTGCAGGTGATGGGCATCAATCTCACCGCGCTGGCCGTGTTTGGCGGCGCCCTTGGCGTGGGGCTGGGCTTCGGGCTGCAGTCGATCGCCTCCAACTTCATCTCCGGCATCATCATTCTGTTCGACCGCTCGCTGTCGGTCGGCGATTACGTGGAGCTGGAAGATGGCCAGGCCGGCTACGTGCGCGAGCTGACCATGCGCTACACCACGCTCGAACAGTTCGACGGCAAGACGGTGCTGGTGCCCAACGAATCGTTCATCACCAAGCCGTTCACCAACTGGACACACCAGAACCGGAAGCAGCGCTACCGCGTCGATTTCTCGGTGGCGTATCACACCGATATCCGCCAGTTGTGCCAGCTCATCCGCGAGGCCGTTGCGGGCCACCCGCAAGTCATCGGCGGCCCCGAAGTCCCCTTTGAGGAGCGGCCGGATTGTGAGATCGACAGCTTTGGCGACTCGGGGGTCAACATGTTTGTCGAGTTCTGGATGGAGGGCATCGACGACGGTAAAAACCGGGTCGGTGGTGACCTGCTGCTGGTGATCTTCGAGGTGCTGCGCGAGCACGGCATTGAAATTCCGTTCCCGCAGCGCGAGGTGCGTCTGCTGCCCGAAGCCAAGCCGGCAGGCGGGCCGCCGCCGGGCCGCTGAATCACTGCTCGGGCGCGCTGCGCGGCCCGGCCTCAGGGGGCCGGGCGCCGCCGTGAACGGGGCGGCAGGAAAAGCGCCGTCATCAACCGCAGCAGCCCTTCACCGACGATCGACAGCACGAAGCCGCTGGCCAGCCCGAACACCATGGCGCCGGGATCGAGCTTCACGGCGTAGGCAAACCCGGCACGCACCTCGGCCTGGATGTCGGGCACCGGGGTCAGGAACGCCTGCGTGTAGGCCCGCACCGGGTTGGCCCTGAAGTCGGCCAGTCGATCGCGAAGCAGGACATAGCGCCGGTAAAGTGCATCGAGGCTGTCGCCGCCCTCCTGAAAGACCGGGTCGCCACTGCGGCGATAGTGGCCAATCAAGCGGTCCATGTCGCCATCGAAATGCCGGACGGCCTCGTCGCGAAAGGCATCAAGACTGCGCTGCGACTCTGCGTAATGCGCGGTCAGGCTCTTGCCATATTGTTCGACGAACACGGGCACCTGAATGCCCACCAGCACGCCGCCGAAAAACAGGATCAGCCGCAGATACGAAACGATGGTGTTCACGCGTGCCTCACGATGGTCTTCCCGGTGGTCCGCTCAGATCGCAGAGTGAACCGATCTGCCCGCCATCGTCATCGATGCCGATGAATGGCGGGTGAGGCCCCGACGGCCGCGGGCCCAGATGCAGCCCGCCGGCCGGCGGTGACGACCGGCTTGCCGAAAGGACGGTCGCCCCCGGCGCAGAGGTCTGCCTTCCGCGCCGCAATGCGCCTACGCTAGGCCCCTCAACCCGGATGGAGCGCGACATGGCACGTTGGACCGAAGCACAGATGCCCGACCTTGGTGGCCACACCCTGCTGGTGACCGGCGCCAACAGCGGCCTCGGACTCAACACCACCCGCGCCCTGGCGGCCCACGGCGCCCATGTGCTGATGGCCTGCCGCAATGCGGAAAAGGCTGAGGCGGTGCGCGCGGCCCTGCTGCAGGCCCAGCCCGACGCGCGACTCACGATCAAGCCACTGGACCTGGGCAGCCTCGCCTCGGTACGGGCGCTGGCAGCCAATCTGAAGGCCGAGGGCGTCAAGCTCAGCGGCCTGATCAACAACGCCGGGGTCATGGCCGTGCCACACGGGCTCACGCAAGACGGCTTCGAGACCCAGATGGGCACCAATCACCTCGGCCATTTCGCCCTGACCGGTCTGCTGCTGGAGTGCCTGCTGCCGGGCGCACGCATCGTCAACGTGGCCAGCATGGCCCACCGCTGGACGCCGGGCATCAACTTTGACGACCTGCACTGGAAGCGTCGCCGCTATCGTCGCTGGCAGGCCTATGGCGACAGCAAGCTGGCCAATCTGCTGTTCACCTTCGAGTTGCACCGCTGGCTGGTCCGGAACCGTCGCGATGCCCTCGCCGTTGCCGCGCATCCCGGATACGCCGACACCCATCTGCAGTTCGTCGCCGCCGAGGTCAAGCAGTCCAAGCTGGAGCGCTGGGGCATGACCGTGGCCAACGCCCTGCTGGCGCAGCCGGCCGAGATGGGCGCGTTGCCAAGCCTGTATGCCGCCACTGCGGCGGGCGTGGTGGGTGGCGACTACATCGGCCCGGGCGGCTTCCAGCAAATGCGCGGTTATCCCACCAAGGTCGGCTGCCGCAAGGACGCTCAAAGTGAGCCCCTGGCGCAACGGCTCTGGGCAATCTCGGAAGCCGCGACCGGCGTGCGTTTCGACGCCTAGTCAGGGCCGCCCCAGCGCCGACGGTTGGCGCCGCAATGCCAGCCGCGAACCCTCATCCCCGAGGGTCGTGCGCTATGCTCCGCCCCCTGCGCCCGTGGCGGAATCGGTAGACGCAGCGGACTTAAAATCCGCCGCCTTCGGCATCCCGGTTCGACTCCGGGCGGGCGCACCATTGTCGTTTTCTACAGTGCCGGAAGGGCCGTATTGCCTACGATTACGGACAGGGAGCGTTGAAAAGAACTAACCCATTGGGCCATAATTGTGTATGCTCACGGTCGTCGAAACGCCGATCTTCATTCGCCGCGCAGAGAAGCTGCTCAGCCAAGCTGAACATGCTGAACTGATCGCCTGTCTGGCTCGGCATCCAGACGCCGGAGATGAGATCGTCGGGACCGGAGGCGTGCGCAAGGTCCGCTTCGCTGCTGGTGGGCGAGGGAAGTCAGGTGGGTTTCGTGTGATCTATTTCTTCCACGATCACTCGATGCCGCTCTACGCGCTCCTCATCTACGGCAAGAACGAGCGGGCGGACTTGACTGGTGAGCAGCGTAAGGCGGTGGCGGGTTTGGCCGCCGCTATCAAGGCAACGAGGAAGCGATCATGAGCAAGCTGGGCAATGAACTGATTGAGTCTCTCTCCGAGGCGCTAGCCCATGCCGAGGGCCACAAGGTCAGGGTGCGCGCACATGAAATCGACGTGCGCCCCGATTCGATTCAGTCGGCACGAAAGCGGCTTGGGCTGTCTCAGGATCGATTTGCTCAGGCTTTCGGAGTGAGTGCTTCCACGCTGCGCAAGTGGGAGCAAGGACAGCGAAAGCCGAACGGGGCCGCCAAAACACTGCTGCGAATTATCGAACGGGAACCCAATGCGGTTCTTCGTGCGCTGGAGCCACAGTAGACGGAGCCTTCTTCATCCCAGCCTTGACGCGCCAACAGTTCTGATTTTCATCCTGTGGGGCGCACCATTGTCGTTTTCTACGGTAACCCGGCACCGCTTCCCGTCCGCCCAAGATCTAGCGTCGATTCTGGTACCGGTCCAACTCGTCAGGGTCATACCCCTGATCCATCAGCACCATTTCGTCGAGATCGAAGTTGAACTTCAGGACCCGCTCCAGGATGCGACGGGCGATGCGATCAAACCAGGTCTGGTTGCGCGACGCCTTTTTGGCCAGTGCGAAGCCGATCTTTGCCAGCACAACGCGGACAACGTAGGGCTTCATTGCGGTGTCCCGCTCAGCTTGTTGATACGGCAGGGCAGTCCCTTCAAGTGCGGAATACCTTGTTCAAGGTCGATGAAATCGTCATCGTCCGGACACAGCATGGCGTCGGCGTAACGCAGGGCGCCGGACAGCTTGCCCAGTCCCTGCTCAGTTTCCGGCTTCCACCAACCATGGGGAATGCGAACCAGCCCATCGGGCATGTTGGGACGAACCCCGACCATGATCTCGATTTTTCCGGTGCGGGTTTCGACCTCGACCCATTCGTTTTCATCGAGGTGATACTGCCGCGCGGTGCCGGGACTGATGAACAACACCGGCTCAGGTTTACGCGCGCGCATCTCCGGAATGTGCCGTCCGCCGGTCTGGAAATACTCGCCCTCTCGCACGCCAGTGAACATGGCCAGCGGGAAGGCGGGGTCGGCTGGTGGCTCATCACGAAAGTACGGCAGCGGATCAAAGCCCAGGTCTTCGAGGATGGATGAGTGCAGTTCTACCTTGCCGCTGGGTGTGGCGAAGCCGGTCTTTTCGTATTTGCGGAATTCAAGCGTATCGGCGTGCACCTCGTAGGTGCTGGAGAATTCTTCAAAGCCGATCCCGAGCTTTGCGATGCGGTAATCGTAAAAATCTTCCAGCGTTTCCCACGGCACGACTTCAGGCAGGCCGAGTGCATTGGCGGTGAGCTTCCACAGCTCGAAGGTGCTCTTGCATTCGCCGGGCGGTTCCATCGATTTCTGCGACGGTTTGTAGAGGGACAACCAGCCGTAGCCATCAAACATCCACGGCCGCTCCAGCCATGAGTCGCCGGGCAGCACGTAGTCCGCAAGCTGCGCGGTCGGCGTCATGACGTGCTCCTGGACGACGATCAGGTCCTGATTGAGCATGGCCTTCATGATCAGCGGCATGTTGGCGAAGCCCATCAGCGTGTTGTTGCCGAACGAGAACAGCGCCTTCACCGGGTACGGCCCTTCGCCTGCCATGGCGCGGAACACGGCCGAGGGGTTGGCCATAAAGCACCCGGTGACCTGGTTGGCGTACTCGTGGCCCCAGACGCGCTTGCACGGTTCGCGCAGGGCCGCCTGCCCGCGATAGGTGAACGCGGGATGTTTGTCGGAACCAAGCTGCTTGGCTTTCTGGTCCTCCGACAGGACATGGTGCATCTCGATTTCCGACTCCGAGACGATCTGCGGATGGAAGCCCATCAGGGCTTCGCCGCCTGGTACGTCGATATAGCCGCAAACCGCGCGCAAGATGCTTTGCAGGCGAATGGCCGAAGTGCTGTTGCGCTGCTGGTCGGTGATGGGCGTCCATGGAATCACCGACGGCCCCAGCGTGGCGTACATGCGCGCCGCCTTGGCGATCATCTCGGCATCGCAGCCGGTGATCGCCGCCACACGCTCTAGTGGGAATTCGTCGACACGCTTTTTCAGGGCCTCGAATCCCACCGTCCAACGCTCGACGAAGGCCTTGTCGTAAAGCCCTTCGTCAAGAATCACCTTGAGCCAGCCGAAGGCCATTGCCGCATCAGTACCGGCCTTGATTGGCAGCCACAAATCAGCCATTTCGGCACATTCGCTTTTGCGTGGGTCGAGCACGATCAACGTGCCACCGCGCGCTTTCACTCGTTGTATCTGATTGTAGATGGGCACCCAGCTGTTCTTGCCAGGGTTGTGCCCGAACAGCACGATGAGATTGGTGTTGTCGTAGTCCGGCCATGGGTACCAGCCGTAGGTCAGCCGATTGATGGCGGCCGTGTTCCCGGCGCAGAGCGCGACGCCGCTGATCCAATTCGGTGAGCCGACGTGATTCATGATTCGCCGACCCAGACCATGGTCAGTGCCGGTGTTCCACTGGCTGGTGGAGACGGCCCACGCTTCTGGGCCGAATTCGGCGATGATTTTCTTCAGCCGCTGGCCGATGTCGGCCATGGCCTCCTCCCAGCTCACCCGCTGCCACTTTCCGGAGCCACGCTCACCGACGCGCTTCTGCGGGTAAAGCACACGGTCGGGGTTCGCGAAGTTCTTCGGCGCGACGATGCCCTTGATGCAGATGTTGTCCTTGAACAGGGGATTGTCGGAGGAGCGCACACGGGTGACGCGCCCCTTCTGGATTTCGGTGACAACGCTGCACGCGATATCGCAGCTTGCGCACAGGGCTTTGCGGGTTTCGACACCCGGCCGCTGATGCGGTCTCGGAATGCTGCGGCTGCCTGCCGCACTGGGACCAACAGATGGAACTCCGGGCACTGATGCGCTCCTTAAGGGATGACGGCGTCATGGCAATCTCGTTCGCCGGTAGCTGGCTGGCTCGAGATGACAATTGATATTAACTAAGTGTATATACACGCATATGACTGCCAAGCGCTACCACCTGCCTTATCTGGAAGAAGTTCGGAGCCAACGCCACGTCTGCTTCGCCGAGCAGTTGCGCTCCGCGAATCGCGCGGTCTCGAAGCTTTACACGCAGCACCTCGGCGACTCGGACATCGGCATCACCCAACTGTCGCTACTGATCCGTCTCTACTATTTCGGCGAGATCTCCATGTCAAAATTGGCCCAGCAACTGGAAACTGACCGCACCACCCTGGCGCGAAACGTTCAGCTTTTGGAGCGCAGTGGCCACCTCAGTATCGTCAGCGCTGACGACCGTAGATCGCGGCAGGTGCGCTTGACCGACAAGGGTTTCGAGTCCTTGCAACTCACAATTCCCCGCTGGCTGGACGCCCAAAACGATCTTCGCTCGCGCTTAGGGCACGACCCTTGGGACGCACTGTTCGCCGGTCTACGAGGGCTCGTGACACTTGGGAACGAAATAGAGCAGTCGCACGGGGTTGATCAGGCGCACAGCATCCGAAAGAAGCCCAGGGCTAAAGGCTCAACTGCCCGCCAACCCTCCGAATAGCCGGAGGTGTCAGGTCCCGGATGATTGACCACCCGGTGCGCGCCTGTTCCCCAACCCAATGAGGCATGAGCGGAATCTGCGCGTGGTTTGAGATCTAGGTCTTCATTCGCTGCGCATTGAAACTGAGCAGGCAGGCCATACGTGGCCAATGAATGGCCAGGCGGGTACGGCCGGCACCGGCGGCGTGCGCAAGGTCCGTTTTGCTGCCTCACGCCTTCCGGGTGAGCCTGCGTTTAGGCCGCGCGAGCCCTGCCGAGCACCCGAAGCGGCTGGGGCAGTGAGTTTATTCGCGGGTCGCTGTGCGGGGCGCCGCTAAAGCCGGTCCATCGAAGGTTCCAGCCAGGTGTGTCGCGTGGACTTGGCCAGGGTCATCCAGGTGCTGAAGGCCACGCCGCACAGGCGCGTGGGCGCCGGGCGCACGCAGTCCAGCCGGTCGGGTCGGGCGATGATCACGCCGCATTCCGCCGGCACGTCGTCGGCCTCACCGATGCCTTCGGCCAGCACGTAGTAGCAGGCGCTGGCCAGGGCCTGATAGCCGCCACGCTTTTCCGGCCGTCGAAGGTCGGCTTTCAGATCGGCGCGGCTGACTTTGATCTCGTGGATGACCGGCTCCAACCGGTCTTCGCGCGTGGTGTTGCGAATGGAGTACACGTCGGGCCGCAGTTGCAGCCAGGCATCGCCCGGTTTGGAGAGCAGCGTCAGGCCTTGGTAGGCAATCCGGCCGGCGCGCACCTGGTCGTCGGCAATCCGTTGCACCAGGGTTTCGTGTTGGGTGAGCGCTGCGCGGTTGCGCGCCTGCACGCCGGCAATTACCGCCAGGCCGGCATCGGTGACGCGCAGGGTTTCAAGCTGTCCCGGCACATGCACCCGCTCCAGCAGACCGGCCACCAGCAGGTCGACCTCCAGCGCGTCCTGACACGGCCAGCCGGAGGATCGATACATCGCCCGCAGGCGACGGTGATGGCGAACGGTGAGTGCGGGCGGGTGAGCAGCCATGCCCATAGTGTGCGTGAGCGGCGCCGCGCGAGGGGGGCGATCGCCGCAGCGCCGGCCCCTGCCTGAGGAACTCGATCACCGGCGCTGAACGACCGACCGTGGGTTGCCAGACCTGCTGTCGTGAAGGCGCCGCAGGGCCGGCGATGGGGTGCACCCGGTGGTGATGGGCATGGTCTAATCGCGGCCATGCGTAATCCATTTGAACTGTTTGCCGGGCTGCGGTACACCCGCGCCAAGCGGCGAAACCACTTTATTTCGTTCATTTCTGGCGCTTCGATTCTGGGGATCGCCGTGGGCGTGACCGCCTTGATCACCGTGTTGTCGGTGATGAACGGCTTCGAGCGTGAACTGCGCGTGCGCATCCTCGGCATGGCCTCGCACGCCACCATCGTCGGCGCTGAAGGGCCGATGCTGGACTGGCCGGCGGCAGCGGCCCAGTCTGAGACCCACCCCAACGTGATGGGCGTGGCGCCGTACATCGAGGGCGAGGGCATGTTGCGGGTGGGTAACGAACTGTCGGGCACCTTGCTGCGCGGCGTGCTGCCCGACCGTGAACCCCGGGTGTCGGACATCGGCCAGAAGCTCATCGCTGGGCGGTTCGAGGACCTGGAGTCCGGCGAATTCCGCATGGTCATCGGGGTGGAGCTGGCACGCCTGCTGGGCGTGCGCCTGGGCGACACGGTGGACCTGATGATTCCGCAGGCCTCGGTCACGCCGGCCGGTGTGCTGCCGCGCTTCCGCCGCTTCACGGTGGCGGGCGTGTTTGAAGTGGGCATGTACGAGTTCGACCGCGGCATGGTGTTCATACACCTCGATGACGCGCAGGCCCTGCTGCGCATGGGCAAGGGCGTGACCGGGGTGCGACTGAAGCTGGACGATCTGTTTCTGGCGCCGCGCATTTCACGCGAGCTGGCCGCCGAGTTGCCGGGTCTTTATTACGTGTCGGACTGGACGCGCAGCCACGCCAATTTCTTCCGCGCGGTGGCCACCGAGAAGACCGTGATGTTCATCATTCTGTCGCTCATCGTCGGCGTCGCGGCGTTCAACATCGTCAGCACCCTGGTGATGGTGGTGCAGGACAAACAGGCCGACATCGCCATTTTGCGAACGCTGGGCGCCAGCCCGCGATCGGTGATGCTCATTTTCATGGTGCAGGGCAGTCTGATCGGGGTGTTCGGCACCCTGCTGGGTCTGGCCGGCGGCATCGGCCTGGCGCTGAATGTCGAGAACATCGTGCCGCTGATCGAAGCGCTGATTGATCAGCCGGTGCTGGCGCCGGACGTGTATTACATCTCGGACCTGCCCTCGGAGTTGAAGCAGGCCGACGTGTTGCGCATCGGCATGCTGTCCTTGGCGCTGGGCCTGCTGTCGACGCTGTACCCGGCGTGGCGGGCGTCCAAGGTTCAGCCGGCAGAGGCGCTGCGCTATGAGTGAGCTTAGAGACGATGTGCCGGTCCTCTCTGCCAGCGGGCTGTGCAAGGTGTTCGACGACGGGCGGCTGCACCTGAAGGTGCTCGACGGCGTCGACATCGAAATTCGCCGCGGCGAACGCATTGCCATCGTGGGCGCCAGCGGCACCGGCAAATCAACGCTGCTGCATTGTCTGGGCGGGCTCGACACCATTGACGGCGGCAGCATCCATGTGGCCGGTGAAAACATGAGCGCGCTCAGCGATGCCGCGCGCGGCCGGCTGCGCAACCGGTTCATGGGCTTCGTGTATCAGTTTCACCATCTGCTGCCGGAGTTCACGGCGCTGGAAAACGTGGCCTTGCCGCTGCTGATACGCCGGCGTCCGGTCAAAGAGGCGCAGGCCGCAGCAACGGCGATTCTGACGCGGGTGGGGCTGTCTGAACGCCTGCACCACAAGCCGGGCGAACTTTCGGGTGGCGAGCGCCAGCGCGCGGCCGTTGCGCGTGCGCTGGTCACCCGGCCCGGCTGCGTGCTGGCCGACGAGCCCACCGGCAACCTGGATCGGCGCACCGCCGATGCAGTGTTCGATCAAATGCTGGCGCTCAACCGCGAGCTGGGCACGGCGCTGGTGGTGGTCACCCACGACATGACGCTGGCCTCGCGCATGGACCGCGTGCTCACACTGGAGGCGGGCCGCCTCAGCGCGGCCTGACCCCCTTGCGGGTGCGCTGGGCCGCCGCCTTTACCCTGGGCTGCGGTGCGGTGCTGATCAACCCCAACCCCTGGCCGCTCTGGCTGGCCTTGCCGATGCTGCTGATGGCGCTGTGGTGGGCGCCGCTGCGCGGTCCGCTGCTGGCGCTGCTGCTGGGCGCGCTGCTGTGCGAATGGCAGGTGGCCCAGCGGCTCGCCGAGCGCTGGCCGGCGTCGCGGCACGGCGAAACCCGGTGGGTGACCGGTTGGATCAGCGATTTGCCCACCTCGCGGCCCGGCGAAACCGGCGCGCACTGGCGCTTTCGCCTGACCCCCGACGCCGATGCCCGGGCTGCGGGCGTGCCGCGCCAGCTGCGGGTGAGCTGGTACGACGGCCCCGACACCCTTGCGGCGGCCAGCTGCTGGCAATTCGACCTGCGCCTGCGCACGCCGCGGGGCAGCCACAATCCCGGCAGCTTCGACTATGAAGGCTGGTTGTTCCGAGAGCGGCTTGGCGCCACCGCCAGCGTGCGCGACGCGGTGCCGTGTGCCACCGAGGTGACCGGGCCCCGTGCTGCGCTGCTGCGGGTGCGCGCCGCATGGGCAGACGGTCTGGCACGTCATCTGGGCGATCATCCCGGCACGCCGTATCTGGCGGCCCTGAGCGTGGGGGACGGGCGCGGCCTCACCGACGGGCACTGGCGCATCTTCCGCGAGACCGGCACCAGCCATCTGGTGGTGATCTCGGGGTTGCACCTGGCGCTGATGACCGGGCTCGGGTTTGCCCTGATCCGGGTGCTCTGGCCACTGTGGCCTGCGGCCGCGTTGCGCCTGCCGACGCCGCTGGCCGGTGGCGTGGGGGCGGCCGTGCTGGCCACTGCGTATGCGTTGATGGCCGGGTTCGAGCCGCCGGTGATCCGCGCGCTGCTGATGGTGTGGCTGGGGCTGTGGCTGGCCTGGCGGGGCGGCTGGCGGCAGCCGTTTCGGGCGCTGGCGCTGATCTGGCTGGTGGTCGTGGCCTGGGACCCGGTGCGGCTGCTGCGCCCGGGGCTGTGGCTGTCCTTCGTGGCGGTGGCCGCCATTGTCTATCTGTTGGCCTTTCGCCTGCGTCCGCGGCCGGGCTGGCGGCAGTTCGTCTGGCTGCAAGTGGCCCTGGGCCTGGTGATGCTGCCGATGACCCTGGGGTTTTTCTCGGGCACCAGCCTGATCGCGCCGCTGGCCAATCTGGTCGCGGTGCCGCTGTTCATGCTGCTCACCCCTGCGGCACTGCTGGCCGGTGCGCTGGCGCAGTTGGATGCCGGCTGGGTGACGCCGGTGGTGCACGGCGTGGCATCGGCTTTCGCCGCCGTCGATGCCGGGCTGCGCCTGGTGACGACCCTGGGTGACGGCGTGTGGTGGCAGCGCACGCCGGCGTGGGCGATCAGTGTGTTGGCCCTGATCGGCGCCATGCTGCTGCTGGCGCCCCGCGGCATGCCGGGCCGGGTGCTGGGGCTGCTGTGCATGGTGCCGCTGCTGCTGCCCCGCGGGGTTGAGCGCGCGCCACTGACGCTGACGGTGCTCGATGTGGGTCAGGGCACCGCGGTGGTGGCGCGCACGCCGCACCACACGCTGCTGTACGACGCCGGCCCCGCCTGGACCGGGGGCTTTGATGCCGGCGATGCCGTGGTGGTGCCTTATCTGCAGTTTCGCGGGGTGACGCGGCTGGACCGGCTGATGCTGTCGCATGCCGACCGTGACCATGCGGGGGGCATCGCGGCGGTGATGGCGGCCTTTCCGCATGCCGAGCGGCTGGGCGCCGACAGCGCCAGGCCCTGTGTTGCAGGGCAGCGCTGGCAGTGGGATCAGGTGCGCTTCGAGGTGCTGCATCCGCCGGCGGGTGCTGGGCCACCGGGGCCGCGCCGCAATGACCAGTCGTGCGTGCTGCGCATCGAGGTGGGGGCGCAGGCCATCTTGTTGACCGGCGACATCGAGGCCCCGGCCGAGCAGGCCCTGCTGCGTCAATCTGACCGACCGCTGGCGGCGCAGTGGTTGCTGGCGCCGCATCACGGCAGCCGCACCTCGTCCGGCGGCGCGTTCATCGACGCGGTGCGCCCCGAGGTGGTGGTGTTCAGCGCCGGCTGGCGCCATCACTTTGGCCATCCGCACCCGTGGGTGGTGGAGCGCTACGCCCGGCGCGGCATCCGGTCCTGGAATACCGCCCAGCACGGCGCCCTGATCTGGCAGTTCGATGGCCAGCCGGGTCTGGGTGATCCGCTGGCCTGGCGGCTGAACCATCGCCGGCGATGGCACGCCGCCGCAGCCCCGTGAAAGTCGGGACTGGCGCACGCCGGCAGGGGGCAAGTTCCGCTACGCTGACGGACCGTTTTTTCTGCCTCGAGAACGACTGATGACCATTGTGCGAAGCAAAGCGCCGCTGCGACTTGGCCTTGCCGGCGGCGGCACCGACGTGTCGCCGTATTCCGACACCTACGGCGGTTGCGTGCTCAACGCGACGATCGACCTGTTTGCCTACTGCACCATCGAAACCCGCGACGACTGGCGGGTGGAATTCCGGGCCCGCGACCTGGGGGAGCATTACGAAGGTCCGGCACAGCCGCGACTGCCGCTGGAGGGCGGGGTGATGCTGCACAAGGCCATCTACAACCGGGTGGTGAAGCAGTTCAACGACGGGCAGCCGATGGGCCTGACGGTGACCACCTATTCCGACGCGCCGCCGGGCTCCGGCCTGGGCACTTCATCGACCATGGTGGTGGCCATACTCGCGGCGTTTCAGGAGCTGATGCAGCTGCCGCTGGGCGAGTACGACCTGGCGCACCTGGCCTACGAGATCGAGCGCAAGGACTGCGCGCTCTCGGGCGGCAAACAGGACCAGTACGCGGCGACCTTCGGTGGCTTCAACTTCATGGAGTTTGGCGCCGACGACAAGACCATCATCAACCCCCTGCGCATTCGCGATCACATCGCCAATGAGCTGCAGGCGCGCATGTTGCTGTATTTCACCGGCCGGTCACGCGACAGCGCCAGGATCATCGACGACCAGATTCGTTCGGTCACCCATGAGGCCACCACGCACAAGGCGGTCGATTCGATGCATGCCCTCAAACGCATCGCCTTCGAGATGAAGGAGCGTCTGCTGCGCTACGACGTGGACGGCGTTTCGGCCCTGTTTCGTGAATCGTGGCTGGCCAAGAAGTCCATGGCCGAGAGTATTTCCAACGCCGGAATCGAGACCGTTGCAGACGCCGCCATGGACGCCGGCGCAGACGCGGTCAAAGTCTCGGGCGCCGGCGGCGGCGGTTTCATGATGATCTTCGTCAATCCGGTCCTGAAACTCGACGTGGTGGACGCGCTGAGAAGCGAAGAGGGCCACTTCGTCAAATTCAACTTCACCGCCACCGGAGTGCAGGCATGGTCGCTTTAACCCTGGATCGCGTGTCCGGCATGATTCGCGACTCGATCGCGGTCAAGGATCAGCTGCTGGCCGACACCGCGCTGCATGACACCATTCTGGTGGTGACGCGGGTGTGCATCGAAGCCCTGAAACGCGGCAACAAGATCATCCTGGCCGGCAATGGCGGATCGGCCGCCGATTCGCAGCACATCGCGGCCGAATTTGTCAGCCGCTTCGAGTTTGACCGGCCCGGCCTGCCCAGCATCTCGCTGACCACCGACACCTCGATGCTCACCGCCATTGGCAACGACTATGGCTACGAATACGTGTTCGCCCGGCAGTTGGAAGCCAACGGTCGCGAGGGCGACGTGTTCATCGGCATTTCCACCTCGGGCAACTCGAAGAACGTGATTGCCGCCGTTGAAGCGGCGCACAAGCGCGGCATTTCCACCGTGGCGCTGTGCGGCGCGGCAGGCCGGCTCAAGGACCTGTGCCGCTATGCCCTGTGCGCGCCGTCGACGCACACGCCGCGCATTCAGGAGTCGCACATTCTCATCGGCCACATCCTCTGTGCGCTGTGTGAGGAGGCGATGTTTCCCGAGCACAAGCCGCAGCCCGGCGCATGAGCCTGCCCTGCGCGGTGGTGCTGGCCGGTGGCTTCGGGACGCGCCTGCAATCGGTGGTGGCGGACGTGCCCAAGCCGATGGCGCCGGTGGCCGGCCGGCCGTTTCTGGAGGTGCTGCTCGACACGCTCGCCGATGCCGGGGTGGGCCGGGTGGTGCTGGCCGTGGGCTACAAGCGCGAGGTGATCGAGCGCCATTTCGGGGCGGCCTACCGGGGAATGACCATCGAATACAGCGTCGAATCCGCGCCATTGGGCACCGGCGGCGCCCTGCGTCAGGCGCTGGACCTGACGGGTGTGGCACGCGCGCTGGTGCTCAACGGGGACACCTGGTGTCCGGTGGACCTGCAGGCACTGATCGACACCCATCGTCGCCACGCGGCAATGCTCACCCTGACCCTGACGCAGGTGCCCGACGCCGGCCGTTTCGGCGCGGTGGAGCTCGATGCAGACGGACGGGTGCGGGCGTTTCACGAGAAGCGAGCCGGCGGCGGGCCGGGCCGCATCAACGCCGGGGTCTACGTCGTGGAGCGAAGTCTGCTCAGTTACGCGCCCAGCACCTCCAACTTTTCGTTCGAGACCGATGTGATGCAGCGACAGGTCGGCCACGTGCCGGTGTTCGGCCATGTGACCGATGCGCCGTTCATCGACATCGGCATTCCCAGTGAATTTGCCCGCGCGCAGGCGCTGTTCGCATGAGCGACAAGGTTCAGCTGCTCAACATTGCATTCGACAACCTCAGCCGCAGTGAACTGCTGGCGCGCTTCGAACACGGGTTCATGCTCAACCCCAATGTCGATGTGCTGATGAAGCTGCAGCACGACGCGGCGTTTTACGCCATCGCCCGGCAGGCCGACTACGTGATCTGCGACAGCCAGATTCTGAAAATGGCCTCGACGCTGCTGGGCACGCCCATCCGCGAGAAAATCTCGGGCAGTGATTTCTTCGGCGAATTCTGCGCCCACCATGCGGCCAACCCTGCGGTGACGGTATTTCTGCTGGGCGGCCTGGACGGCGTGGCCGACAAGGCGCGGCGCAATGTCAATGCGCGGGTGGGGCGCGACATCATCACCCACGCCCACAGCCCCAGTTTCGGCTTTGAACAGAAGCAGGCCGAGAGCCTGGCGCTGGTGGAGCAGATCAACGCCTCGGGCTGCACCGTGCTGGCGATCGGCGTGGGGTGTCCGAAGCAGGAGAAATGGGCCTGTGCCTGGCGCCACGCGATGCCGCAGATTCGCCAGATTCTGTGCATTGGCGCCACCATCGACTTCGAGGCCGGCAACGTGCCGCGCGCACCGCGGTGGATGAGCCGTGTCGGTCTGGAATGGTTGTACCGGATGGCGGCCGACCCGAAGCGGTTGCTGCGGCGTTATCTGGTGGATGACCTGCCGTTTTTCGGCCTGCTGCTCAAGCAGCGTCTGGGGCGCTACCGGAATCCATTCGCATGACGCGCCGCTGCCGGCGCGTGCACCGCAACCGCCCGGGCCAGATCGGCTCTGGCCCGGGCGGCGCGTCATGAATACCGGACCGGCGCGCGCGCACTTCCTGACCGGCGTGCTCTACGCCTTCCTGGTGGCGCTGCCGCTGTTCGTGCTGGCGCAGGGATTTGGCGTGGAGTGGTCGCGGCCTTACCAGTCGCTGGCGGTGCTTGCCGGCGTGCTGGCCTTTGTCCTGCTGCGCCGGTTCGACCCGACGGCCAACTGGCGTTTTGGCCGGCCCGGATCGATTGCCAATCGCTTTCTTGTCGCCTGGGGCATGCTGGTGGGCGGGCTGGCGCTGGCCGGCTTCGGGCTGCAATACGCCGAGTTTTACTCGCGCCTGTTGCTGGGAACCTGGGTGGTGGTCACGCCATTTTTCATTGCCACCGTGCACTTGCTGATTCGCGTGCTGATGCGCCGCTACGCGCCCGAATCACGACTCAAGCGGCGTGCCGTGCTGGTGTTTGCCAGCGAATCGGCCCGTCTGCTGGAACGGGGCCTGCGCAAGATTGACGACTTCGAGCTGCTCGGTTACTTCGACGACCGTGATGCAGGCCGTACCGACGGCGGGGTGGGCGACCTGCCCCTGCTGGGCAAGGCCCGCGACGTGGCCGAATACACCCAGAAAAACAATGTTGACGTGGTGTTCGTGGTGCTGCCCGACAACGCCACCAAGCGCGTTGTCGGCGTGCTTGAAACCCTGGGCGACACCACGGCCAGCGTCTATTACGTGCCGGACTTCATCGCCTTTCAGGTCTTCAATGCGCAGTTTGTCGAGGTGGCCGGGTTTCCGGTGCTGCAGGTGGCCGAGTCGCCTTTCTTCGGCGCCGATGGCCTGCTCAAGGCGATCTTCGACCGCGCATTCGCGGCCGTCGCACTGGTCCTGCTGCTGCCGGTGTTCGCCCTTGTGGCGGTGCTCATCAAACGGGATTCGCCGGGGCCGGTGTTCTTCAAGCAGGCGCGGTACGGGCTCAACGGCAAGCGTTTTTTCGTCTACAAGTTCCGCTCGATGACGGTGGGTGACGATCAGGTGCGACAAAGCCGGCAGGCCACCAAGGACGACGACCGCATCACCCGCATCGGCCGTTTCATCCGCAAGACGTCGATTGATGAATTGCCGCAGTTCTGGAACGTGATGCGCGGCGAAATGAGCGTGGTCGGGCCACGGCCGCATTCGATCTCGCACAACGAGCAATACCGCAAGGAAGTGCGGCGCTACATGGTGCGGCACAAGGTCAAGCCGGGCGTGACCGGCTGGGCCCAGGTGAACGGCCTGCGCGGCGAAACCGCCCAGGTTGAACGCATGGCCGAGCGCATCGAATACGACCTCGACTACATCCGCAACTGGAGCCCCTGGCTCGACATCAAGATCATTGTTCTGACCGTCTGGACCGTGCTGCGTGGCGATGACAACGCGTACTAGCGTTGCCGCAGGTCTGGCCTTGGTGGCGGCAGCGTGGCCGGCCTGGGCGGTGCTCGAAGGCGAGCCGTATCTGTCGCTGCGCCACGGGCACACCGACAACCTGTTTGAAGCGCCGCGTGATTCGGCAGCGTCCGCAGATCGGCCGCGGGTGTCGGACGACCGGGAAACGGTGACCGTCGGCGCGGTGCTGCAATACACCTGGGGTCTGCAGCGGGCCACGGCCAACCTCGAAGCGGCCCGGGTACTGCATCGTGAATTTGACGCGCTCGATCACACCACCTACGAGGTCGGCACCGGCCTGGACTGGCAGATCGCGCGGCTGTGGGAAGGCCAGCTGGCGGTAGAGCGACGGCGCGAGCTGGAGCGCTTCGCCGATCGCGACACCATTGCCCTGGGCCTGCTGGACCGCAGCCGCGTGGATGCATCGGTGCGCTGGAAGCCGACGCCGCGTTGGGCGCTGGAGCCCTCCTTGGGGCTGCGCCGACTGGCCTACGAGCGCCCCAGTTCGCGCGGGGCCGACCGCGATGAGCTGATCGCGGGCATCGAGGGCCTCTACACCGGCAATCCCGTGGCCTTGATGGGCGTGGGTGTCGAGGTCACCTCGGGGCGGTATCCCGGCCGCGAAGGACAGCCGCAGCGCTTCGGGACCCTGGGGGACGGCTTCCAGCAGACCGACGCCTTTACCCGCCTGGAGTACCGTTTCAGCGGGATCTCCAGTGTGCAGGCCGAGCTGGGCTACAGCTGGCGTGATGCCGAGGGCCTGAGCGCCGGCGTACCCGACCGTGACCTTTCCGGCGCCACCGGGCGTCTGCGCTACAGACGCCAGCAGTCGGCGCTCACGCTGATTCAGTTGGAACTGTTCCGGCGGCTCGACAGCGTCGAGGAGTTCGATGCAGTGTCGGCCGAGCGCTGGGGCGCGCTGGCAGAGCTGGACTACGCCCTGACCCGCAGGATTCGCCTTGAGGGCCGCTATCGCTACGAGCGGCTCGACTACGTGGGCGGTGGCGCCGCCGCGACCCCGGCCGCGCGCGCAGATCGCATCGACGTGTATCGCGCGGCGCTGCGCTATCAGCCACTGCTGTGGCTGGGCATCACCGGCGGGGTCGAGTCGGAGCAGCGACGCTCCAATCGCGACGCGCGCAGCTTCGAGACCGGCATCGGATTCATCGAGATCGAAGCCCGTTACGACTGAAAAGTCGGTGTCGGAAAGGGTGCACCGTCTCGGCGTCCGCTTGAGTAAACGGCAAAAAACCGCTAACTTCAACAAGTTGTCATCAAGTTATGGTCTGATTCTCCAGGTTCCACAACGAGGGGGCGCACGCAGCGACATGCACACGATTCCCGCGATCTTGAAGCTCGATGCCGGTGGTCTGCCCGTGGGGTGGATCCGCTGGCAGACCGCAGTCGTGCTCTATGCCCGCGACCGGGTGCGCTGGGAGGCGGGTGAAGAACGCTTCGAGATTCGCGGGGGCACCTGCGCGCTGACGGGGCGGCAGTCGAAGATCGAGATCGGCAGCATCATTGCCGTGTCCGACCGCTCCAAACGCTTCGAGCGGGGCGTGCCGCTGCTCACCAACCGCACGCTGTTTCATCGCGACCAGAACCTGTGTCTTTACTGTGGCCACCATTTTGCAGTGAGCCAGTTGACGCGTGACCATGTCATTCCGGCCGCGCGCGGCGGCCTGACGATCTGGGAAAATTGCGTCACCGCCTGCCGCGTGTGCAACCAGAAGAAGGACAGCCGCACGCCCGAGGAGGCCAGCATGCCGCTGCTGGCCGTGCCTTACACGCCCAATCTGGCCGAGTACCTGATTCTGCAGAACCGCCGCATCCTCGCGGACCAGATGGCCTTCCTCAAAGGCTATTCGCGCAAGCATGCGCGAATCCTGCCCAGCGCGGCGCACTGACCCGTTCAAACCTCACCGGCGCCAGGCCTCGGCGCCATGAAATGCCCGCCCCTTTGCTGGCACACTCGTGCGCCTCGCCGAGACCGCTCGGCCCTTTTTTGCAGATGAGGCTTGGTTTGGTACGGCATCACCCGGCGCAGTGGGCGCCTCACGCGCAGCGGCGCCCATGAGCGTCGCCCGGCCGTTTCGCGGAATCGCGTTGATCACCGGCGCGGTGTTCCTGTTCGCCTGCATGGATGTCACCACCAAGCTTCTGGTGGCTGAATACCCCGCGCCGGTGGTCGTTGCCGTGCGTTACATCGTGCAGTGCCTGCTGATGGTGGTGTTGCTGATGCCGCGCAGCGGACGACAGATGCTGCACACCCGGCGCACCGCCCTGGTGTGGGTGCGCGCGGCGTGTCTGGCGGCCACGTCCCTGGTGGTGGCCCTGGCCTTCCGTCGCTTGCCCGTGGCCGAGGCCACGGCCATCGTCTACCTGTCGCCGCTGCTGGTGGTGATGGTCGGCGGCCTGGTGCTGCGTGAATCCATCGGCCGGGTCGGTGTGTTGGCCGCCATTGCCGGCTTTGTGGGCGTGCTGCTGATTGCCCGGCCCGGCAGCGGCCTGGACCCTCTGGGGGTGGCCTTGGCCCTGGCGGGCGCCCTGATGATTGCCGGCTACCAGTTGCTGTCACGGGTGCTGGCAGCCACTGAAAGCACGCTGGCCTTGCTGTTCTATGCGGCGCTGTTCGGTTCGATTCTGTACGGCCTGATGGTGCCGTGGTTTCTGGAAGGGCTGGCGCCGACGATGCTGCAACTGGGGCTGTTTTCAAGCCTCGGCGTCACCGGCGGGCTGGGCCATTACCTGTTTACCGCCGCCCACCGGTATGCACCCGCCTCGTCGCTGGCCCCGGTGATGTACGTGCAGTTGCTCTGGGCCAGCCTGCTGGGCGGGTGGGTGTTTGGCGACGTGCCCGATGGCTTGAGCCTGTTGGGCATGGGCGTGATTGCGCTGTCGGGCGTGGCCGTGGTGATCAAGTCGCAATGGACGCGCCGCACGGTGGTGGCCGCGGCGCCGGAGTGACGGCGCACGGGGTTTCGCGGCGCAGCGCCATCGCCGATGATGGGGCTCAATTCCTTGCGCCGGATGCCGAGATGACCCCTACGCCGACTGCGGATCGAGGTCGCTGATGCAGATTGCAGATGCAATGCGACTGGCCGCTGACCACAGTTGTGAGCTGTATCGAGATGCCGACTCGGGGCTCTGGATCGTCGCCTCGATCTCTTATGACAGCGACGCCTGCTCGCTGACCGACGCCAAGCTGCTGGAAATCGACGCTGCAACCTTTCTGACGCAGTTCATTCCCGATCGCTTCTGAGTGGTCGCGCCGGCCGCGCGACGCGTGGCGCCCCCCAGCGGCTGCAAACCGGGCATTGGCCTGAGGTATTCTGCGCGCCTTGTAAAAACCAACTCATTGGAATGATTGTCATGGCAGACGCACTCAACAAACGCTCGCGCATCATCACCGGCGGCATGGAACGCTCCCCCAACCGCGCGATGCTGCGTGCCGTCGGCTTCAGCGATACCGATTTCGAGAAGCCCATCGTCGGCGTTGCCAACGGGCATTCCACCATGAACCCCTGCAATGCCGGCATTCAGCCCCTGGCCGATCGCGCCTGCAGCGCCTTGAGCCAGTCCGGCGCCATGCCGCAGATTTTCGGCTTTCCCACGGTCACCGACGGCATTTCCATGGGCACCGAGGGCATGAAGTTCTCGCTGATCTCGCGCGAGGTGATTGCCGACGCCATCGAAACCGCCGTGTCCAGCCAGTGCATGGATGGCGTGCTGGTGGTCGGCGGCTGCGACAAGAACATGCCCGGCGCCATGATCGGCATGCTGCGCATGAACATTCCCGGCGTGTTCGTGTACGCGGGCACCATCAAGCCCGGCGTGTGGAAGGGGGTGCCGCTCACGATCGTGTCGTCGTTCGAGGCCGTGGGGGCGTTTCGCGCCGGCACGATGAGCGAAGAAGACTTTGTCGGCATCGAGAAAAATGCCTGCCCCAGCGTCGGTGCCTGCGGCGGCATGTACACCGCCAACACCATGTCGTCGTCCTTCGAGGCGCTGGGCATGAGCTTGCTCGGCTCTTCGCAGATGGCCTCGCCTGACCCTGAAAAAGCCGACTCGGCGGCCGACTCCGCGCGGGCGCTGGTGGGGGCGATCAAGCGTGACCTGAAACCGCGTGACATCGTCACCCGCAAGGCCATCGAAAACGCCGTGACGTTGGTGATGGCCACTGGCGGCTCCACCAACGCCGTGCTGCACTTCCTGGCCATTGCCCACGCGGCCGAAGTTGAGTTTTCGCTGGACGACGTGGAAACCATCCGCCAGCGCACGCCGGTGTTCTGTGACCTGAAGCCCTCGGGGAAATATGTGGCCGTGGACTTTCATCGTGCCGGCGGCGTGCCGCAGGTGCTCAAAATGCTGCTGGTGAAGGGTCTTTTGCACGGTGACGCGCTGACCATCACCGGCGAGACCATGGCTGAGGCGCTGGCTGCGGTTCCCGACGCGCCGCGCGCCGATCAGGACGTGATTCGGCCCATCGACAAACCGCTGTACGCGCAAGGGCATCTTGCGGTGCTCAAGGGCAACCTCGCGCCTGAAGGCAGCGTGGCCAAGATCACCGGCCTGAAGAACCCGGTGATCACCGGGCCGGCCAAGGTGTTCAACTCTGAAGACGAGTGCATGGCCGCCATTCTCGACGACCGGATCGTGGCGGGCGACGTGGTGGTGATTCGCTACGAAGGCCCCAGGGGCGGCCCCGGTATGCGCGAGATGCTGGCGCCCACCAGCGCGCTGATCGGCAAGGGTCTGGGCGAAACGGTGGGCCTGCTCACCGACGGTCGGTTCTCGGGCGGCACCTGGGGCATGGTGGTCGGCCACGTTGCGCCGGAGGCCTATGACGGCGGCCCCATCGCGCTGATCGAAGAGGGCGACTCGGTCACCATCGACGCCCACCAGCGGCTCCTGCAACTCAATGTGCCCGACGCCGAGATTGCCGCGCGCCGTGCAAAGTGGGTGCAGCCGGCACCGCGTTACACGCGTGGCGTTCTGGCCAAGTTCATGAAGAACGTGTCCAGCGCATCGAAGGGCGCGGTCACCGATTGACCGGGCCGGCTGTCGGTCGCGTTCCGAGCCGACATACCAGGTCGGATGTCAGCATGAATCGCGACCTGCAGCACTTGGCAACCTGAAAAAGCGCCGGGCATTGGCGGCGGTGACGGCGCCCAGTTCGGCCGGGTCGTCACCGCGCAGTTCGGCCAGCGCCCGGGCCACCCACGGCAGGTACGCCGGTTCATTGCGGCGGCCGTCGATTCCCGGTTTGTCGTCATGGCGCTTGCCGGGCCGTTGACCGCGCGGCAGGTTGCCGGGCAGCAGGTAGGGCGCGTCGGTTTCGATCATCAGGCGGTCGAGCGGAATTCCCGGCGCCACCGCACGCAGCTCGGCGCCGCGGCGTTTGTCGCACACCCAGCCGGTGATGCCGATATGGCAGTCCAGCGCCAGGTAGGCGTCCCGTGCGGCGGCGGTGTCGGTGAAGCAATGCACGCAGGCGTCGGGCAGGGCGGCGCGGTACTCGCGAACAATGGCGTGAAAGTCGTCATGGGCCGACCGCTGGTGCAGAAACACCGGCTTCTCTAGGCGAATGGCCAGCTCCAGTTGGGCGATGAACACCTTGCGCTGCACCTCGCGCGGTGACAGGTCGCGGTGGTAGTCCAGCCCGCATTCGCCGAGGCTGACCAGCCCGGCATGCGCCGCCAGCGAGGTGATCAGCTCGGCGTCTTCATCGGTCCACTCGCTGGCGTGATGGGGGTGCACGCCGGCCGTGCAGTACAGCCGGTCGGGCGCGGTCAGTCGGAGTTGCTGGACGGCCCGGTTGGACTGCCGGCAGCTGCCGGTGAGAATGATGGCCTGCACGCCGGCGCCCCAGGCGCGGCTGAACACGGCCTCGCGGTCCAGATCAAAACTGTCGTGGGCCAGATTGGCGCCGATGTCGATCATTGCAGGCAGCCCTATTCGCCGGGGCGCAGGTCGATGGGGTCACCGTCCAGCCGCTGACGTTGCGAACGGGCCACGCCGTCCACGCAGCGATAGCGTTCGATACGTCCGCGTTGGGTGCGGGTGTCGGCGGCCACGATCCATTCCAGGTTCACCGCCAGGGGCGGGTCTTCGCGCGCGCCGCACAGCCGGTTTGCCAGCCGGCGAATGCTGGCCCCGGGCAGTTGCGCGCCGGCGGCGGCCAGATAGCGTTGCCAGCGCGTGTCGGCGTAGGCCCCGGTGACCGGTGTGAGGTCGTAGGTCAGGGCCTGGTCGCCGCGCAGGGCGTCACGGTATTGCCCGGGCACGCGTTCGACGGCCGCAACCCACTGTCCCTGCTGGCGCGCGCGCGCGCGCGGGGCCTCCGGCGGCGCGATGAAGGGCGTGAAGGCCAGCCCAGGCGGTGTGGCGAACCAGGGCCCCGGCGCGGTGACAACGTAAATGCCCTGCGCGACCAACAGCATCAGCGCCATCAGCGCCAGACCGTTCATGGTGTTGTGGGGTTTGCTGGCCGGCGGCAGGCTGCCCAGCAGCCCCGCCAGCAGGCCACGGTGGCGTACGACCCGTTGGTAGCAGGCATCGCCCGCTGCGCGGATGGGCGTCAAGGCCAGAAGGGGCGCCAGCGGCGCGAGCCACGCGGAGTGCCGAACCAGGGTGACGCCCGCAAGCCAGTGCAGCGTGGCCCGGCCCTGCTCGTCGATCACCACCCAGCTGTTCTGTGCCTTCATCAGCGCGTGGGCGCGCGGGTTGTCCTGGGCCGGCTTTACCGAACTGCCCGGCGGCAGAATCAGCAGGTCCTGCAGCACGCGGCAACACTGGTGGCAGAAACGGCAGTCCTGATCGTAAAAAACCTGCACCGGTTTGCCCGTGGCGTGACGCCGGGCCAGTGACGTCCACAGCGCACTGGGCAGCCACGGGATCACCGCCAGCGCGGCGACCGTCATCAGGGCTGTGGAGGATCGGTGGGCGATGAGCACCCCCAACGCGCCGCCCAGCGCCAGCATCGGGGTCGCCCAGCGCCATGGCGACGGGGTGGGCAGCAGCCCTCTTGAAACCAGCGCCAGCAGCAGCGCAATGGCGCCGGCGATGGCCAGCGATGCGGCAGTATCCTGCACCGGTATCGTCAGTGCGGCGCCGGCCAGCGCCAGCCATTGCAGGGCCCAGCTCAGGCCGATCAGCCCGCCGCGGCGGGTGTCGCTGGCGCCGGGCGCCAACGTCTGCCCCAGCGTGGCATCGAGGCTCCAACGCAATCCCAGCGGCAGACTCAGCGACCACAGGGCCAGCCCGACCAGCCAGACTTCGTGCGGCAGGCTGATCAGCGGCTGCCGGGTGACAAAGCTGAACAGCACCAGCGTTGCCACCCCCAGGCTGAAGCGGGTGCGATAGCCCAGCATCAGCGTGAAGCTTGCCATCAGTCCGACGCCCAGCATCAGCCGCAGCAGCGCGGTGTCGCCGGTGACCAGGGTCAGGTTGTGGGCGGCCAGGCCGCCCAGATCAAGGCTGTCGGTGCGCGGCATCATGCCGCCGTCGCTGAACCAGAGCGGGACGGCGCCCATCAGCGAGGCGAGGGTGCAGCCCAGCGCGATGGCCAGGGCGACGCGAAACAGGGCCAGGCTGCGCAGGTCCATGCTGGTGGTCTGGTACCAGTAATGCTGCGACAGCGGCGTTGCGTCGTGGGTCATGGCCCTCCAGGGTGTTGGCGGTGCGCCCGTGCGGCAGCCGGGGGCATGCCCGGCCGCTCGGTACAGCGGCCCCGCGACGGCGCGATTGCTTGGATAATGGGCCACGCTCGCGGCCCATCGATTCGGCACTATAGAAGTCGCGTGATGCCGCCGCAACCAACGTCGTTGCAGGGTTCTGCCCTGCCCTCCGGAGGGACGATGCTCACCGAAATTCCCCGCTCACTGGCAACCGCGCCCCAGCGGCTCAGCGCCGAGCACGGAGTCATTGAAGTGGCGTGGTCACTGCCGTCATCCGCACCGCGCGGCTGGATGGTGGTGGGGCATCCTCATCCGTTGTTTGGCGGCGCCATGAGCAACAAGGTCACCTACATGCTGGCGGCAGCAGCGGCCGAGGCGGGTTGGCTGGCGTTGCGCTTCAACTTTCGCGGGGTGGGCGGCAGCGCCGGCCAGCACGACGGCGGCCGGGCCGAAACGGCGGACTATCTGGCCGTGGCGTCGGCGCTGCGCACCCACTTGCCGAACCTGCCCTCGGTGTACAGCGGGTTCTCGTTTGGCGGCTTTGTGGCGCTGCGTGCCGCCGAGCAGGCGCCGCCCGATGGCGTGCTGACGGTCGCCCCGCCGCTGACCAAGTATGTCGACCTGCCGATGCCGGCCGTTCCCACCATGCCGTGGTGGACGATTCACGGTGCCGATGACGACGTCGTGGCCATGGCGGACAACGAAGCGGCGCTGGCCGACGCCGATCCGCCCCCGCGCTGGGTGCGGGTGGAGGGCGCCGGGCACTTCTTTCATGGGCAGCTGGCGATCATCAAATCGACCACTGTGGAATTCCTGGAGGGTTTGGCGATCTGATGGCGTCTGCTTGCCCGAAACACGACCCAGAAATGGAGATTGCATGCTGAGTAAATGGCTGTCCCGATTGAACGCCCACCCGGACCAAGATCCGGCAGATCAAGGTGACGTGAGCCTGGCCACGGCCTTGCTGCTGCACGAAGTGGCCGTGGCCGACACGGCGCAAGACGCGGTCGAGACCGACCAGGTTCTGCAAGAGATCAGCGACGCGTTTGGCTTGAGCGCCGAACAGGCCGCGACGCTCAAGCGACAGTCAGCGGTGGAGGCCGAGCGCACGGTGTCGCTGCACGGCGTCGTGGAGGCGCTGAATGCCAGCCTCGATGCCGAAGGCAAGCGTCATTTGTGCGCACGTCTGTGGCGGGTGGCGTTTGCCGACGGTCACCTCGACCCTCAGGAAGAAGGGCTGATCCGCAAGCTGGCCGATCTGCTGTTCATTCCGCACCCGGTCTTCGTTCAGGAAAAGCTCAAGGCCGAGGCGGCGCGGGTGCCCGGGCCTTCGGGAGCCTGAGGCCGACGGCGCCGATGGTGTCGTCCTTGAGTTCGCGAATCACCAACTCCATGTCACCGAAGCGCAGACGGTCGCCAATGACCGGATTGGGCAGGCTGCTGTCGAGAAATTCGGCAACCGTCAATCGGGCCGCGTGGGGCGACAGGCTGACGCCGTAAATCAGCGCCAACTGGTCCATGGGGGCGTCGGGGCGCAGCCCGAACTCACCGAAGAAGCGCTGCTCTTCTTTCTTGAGCGGCTTGGCACTGGCCTCGAAGATCTTGTCGAGGGCGTCCAGTTCGGCGCGATCACACAGCAGCGCGACGCTGTCGGCTTCGCGCAGCCGCCCCCAGTCGCGGGTTGACAGCAGCTTGTTGCCGCGGGTGATGGCGACGATGCGAATGGTGTCGGGCAGCTCGATCTCGCGGATCGTCTGGCCGGCCAGCGCCGAATGCCGGGGCAGCCGGTAGCTGACGATCTCGTGGTCGCGCGCGCCCGGCAGGTCGATGTCGACACGGTGCGTCCGCGCGCTTTGATTGGGCACGTAGAGCCCCAGAAACTGGGCGGCGGGTGCCATCGTCCAGCCCTGCACCACCAGTGAGACCAGCACGATGATGAAGGCGATGTTGAAGAACAGCTCCGCGTTGTCGATGCCGGCGATCAGCGGAAAAGTGGCCAGCACGATCGGGACCGAGCCACGCAGCCCCACCCACGAAACAAAGACCTTCTCACGCCAGGGAAACCGGAACGGCAACAGGCCCAGGGTGACTGCGACCGGGCGTGCGACCAGCATCAACACCAGGGCGATCAGCAGTCCGGGCACCGCCACCGTTGCCAGCTCGGTGGGCGTGGCCAGCAGCCCCAGCAGCACGAACATGCCAATCTGCGCCAGCCAGGCCACGCCATCATGAAACCGCCGAATGTTGGGCAGCGCGTGCACGCGGTGATTGCCGACCCACAGGCCCGCCAGATATACGGCGAGAAAGCCGCTGCCACCCAGCCGGTCGGTCAACCCGAAGATCAACAGGCCGCCGGCCAGCGCCATGAGCGGGTACAGCGAGTCGTTGAGGTCGAGCCGGTTGAGGGCTGAGGCCAGCGACACGCCGCCGGCCAGCCCCATCAGGCTGCCGATGCCCATCTGCTGGACGAGAAAAATCAGCGAATCAACCAGGGTGTAGTCGTTGGGGGCGCTCAGATAACCAATCACCGCGAGGGTGAGAAACACCGCCATCGGGTCGTTGGTGCCGGATTCGGTTTCCAGCGTGGAGCTGACGCGGGTGTTGAGCGCCATGGAGCGCGTCCCCAACAAGGCGAACACTGCCGCAGCGTCGGTAGAGCCGACGATCGCGCCGATCAGCAGGCCCTCGGCCCAGGTGAGCTTGAGCAGCCAGGTGGCGAAGGCGCCGGTGATGCCCGCCGTCAGCAGGACGCCCACGGTGGCCAGCGAAATCGACGGCCAAAGCGCGGTGCGAAAGTTGATGGCCGAGGTGCGCAAACCGCCGTCAAAGAGAATGACGGCAAGCCCCACGGTGCCCGCCAGGTTGGCAAGCCCGTAGTCACTGAAGGGGATGCCGCCGGGGCCGTCAACGCCCGCCAGCATGCCAATGATCAGGAAGATCAGCAGCAGGGGAACGCCCAGACGCGGCGTGATCACGGTTGCCAGGATGCTCATCGCGAGCAACAGACCCGCCAGCAGAATCAGATCAGGTGCGATGAGCATGACGACATTCTAGCGATCGCCTTGGCGAGGATGCACCGACTTCAGACTGTTTTTGCACTGCGCGACGCCGCGCAATCCGGTCGCGATTGCGGGTCAATGCCGGGGCTTGTGCGTGGCCGTTTCCGTGGGCCGATTTTCGGCGGGGTCAGCGGGCGGTAGGCCATGGGTGGGCGCCGCGTCGGCGCGCTCTTCGGCCATGGCGACCCGGTGCTGATGCAGATGCGGCCTGCCGAACATTGCATGGACGAGCAGGCCGGCCACGGCCATCTGCATCCAGCCCCAGCCGATGCTGCCCAGCGCCAGCTTGAGATTGGGCGTGAGGTGAAACCCGACCAGGGTGGCGGCGCCGATCCCGACGATGACCAGCGTGCTGCGCCGCCAGCCGATCAGGGGAATGAGCAGCCAGCACACCGCCAGCCCGATGGGCAGGCTGTGCAGCGCGATCGATGCGCCGAGTTCTTGGGTGGCGTTGTCAATGTTGGCGAGAATGGCGCCGTCGGCCAATGCGTGGATGGCCAGCCCGGCAAGGGCGATGGTCAGGGCGATCCAGTGGGTCTGCTCGCGGATCGGCCGAAAGGCGCGTTCCAGCAGGGTGGGCAGTGCAAATCCGGCAACCAGCCAGACGACGCCCCAGGCACCGCCATCGTGCAGGGCGTGGGGAATGATTTCGAACAGCAGCAGGGCCGCAATACTCAAGAGCACCAAGGTGTCGAACACCCGACGATAACCGGGCGCGGCACGGGTCATGGCATACAGCAGCGGCCCGCAGGCCAGCGCCAGCAAGGTGGCGACGAGAAACAGCACCATATCGAGAAAGCACCTTTGGGCCTGCAGTGGACCCGGCTGAACACACTGCGCCTGCAACAGTGTCGTTATAGCGTAACACTAAGCAAATGCCCGTCGCCCCCTGAGGAGGGCGACGGGCGCGGTGCGAAGATCAACCCGCGCCGGTGCGCTTCAAGGCTGAGGTCTCAATGGGCGCGGACGGCCCCGGTTTCAGCGTCTTTGTCGGTCGCCGGAATGACGTCTTCGGGCAAGGCTACGGGCATGCGTTCCAGCGCGATCCGCAGCGCGTCCTCGATCCAGCGGACCGGCTCGATCCGCAGGGCGGCCTTGACCGTGTCGGGAATCTCGCTGAGATCCTTGACGTTTTCATGCGGGATCAACACCGTGCGAATGCCGCCGCGCTGCGCTGCGAGCAGCTTCTCCTTGAGCCCGCCGATGGGCAGGATCTCGCCGCGCAGGGTGATTTCGCCGGTCATCGCGACATCGGCCCGTACGGGAATCTTGGTCAGCGACGACACCAGCGCGGTGCACATGGCCACGCCGGCCGAGGGGCCGTCCTTGGGTGTTGCGCCCTCGGGAACGTGCACGTGCAGGTCCGATTTTTCGTTGAACAAGGGGTCGATGCCCAGCTGGCGACCGCGTGAGCGCACGACGGTCAGCGCCGCCTGAATCGATTCCTGCATGACGGTGCCCAGCGACCCGGTCTGGGTCAGCTTGCCCTTGCCGGGCGCCAGCGCGGCTTCGATGGTCAGCAGTTCGCCGCCCACCTCGGTCCAGGCCAGTCCGGTGACCTGGCCAATCTGGTTCTTTTCTTCGGCGCGGCCATAGCGGTAGGGTTCGACGCCGAGGAATTTCTCCAGCGTTTTCTCGGTCACAGAAATTTTCTTCTTCGCGGGCTCTTGCAGCAGTTGCTTGACGACCTTGCGGCAGATTTTGCCGATTTGCTGCTCCAGCTTGCGCACACCCGCCTCACGCGTGTAGGTGCGCACCACGTGACGGATGGCCTTTTCGCCCAGTACCAACTCTTTGTCCTTGAGGCCGTTCTCGCGAATCTGCTTGGGCAGCAGGTACTGCATGGCGATGGCGACCTTTTCGTCTTCGGTGTAACCGGGCAGGCGGATGATTTCCATGCGGTCCAGCAGCGGGCCGGGGATGTTCAAGGTGTTGGCGGTGGCCACGAACATCACGTCAGACAGGTCGATGTCGACCTCCAGATAGTGGTCCTGGAAGGCTTTGTTCTGTTCCGGGTCCAGCACTTCAAGGAGCGCGGACGAGGGGTCTCCCCGGAAGTCGGTGCTCATCTTGTCGATTTCGTCGAGCAGGAACAGCGGGTTCTTGGTGCCCACCTTGGACAGGTTCTGCACGATCTTGCCGGGCATCGAGCCGATGTAGGTGCGGCGGTGACCGCGAATCTCAGCCTCGTCGCGCACGCCGCCCAGCGCCATGCGGGTGAACTTGCGGTTCACCGAATCGGCAATGGAGCGCCCCAGCGACGTCTTGCCGACGCCCGGGGGGCCGACCAGGCACAGGATCGGACCCTTGACCTTTTTCACGCGGCTCTGCACCGCAAGGTATTCGACGATGCGTTCCTTGACCTTCTCAAGGCCGTAGTGGTCTTCGTCCAGCTTGGCCTGGCAGGCGGCCAGATCAATGACGCTCTTGGAGCGCTTCTTCCACGGCACCTGCAACAGGGTGTCGAGATAGTTGCGCACCACGGTGGCCTCGGCCGACATCGGCGGCATCATCTTCAGCTTGGCGAATTCGGCGCGCGCCTTGGTGCGGGCTTCCTTCGACATGCCTGCCTTTTCGATGCGCTCGGCCAACTCCTCTTGCTCGGATGGCCCGTCTTCACTCTCACCCATTTCTTTCTGAATGGCCTTCATCTGCTCATTCAGGTAGTACTCGCGCTGGTTCTTCTCCATCTGCTGTTTGACGCGGCCGCGGATCTTCTTCTCGATCTGCATCACGTCTATTTCGCCATCGAGCTGGCCCAGCACGTACTCCAGCCGTGCGCGCGCGTCATCGATCTCGAGCACCGATTGCTTGTCTTCGAGCTTCAGGGACAGATGGGCGGCGATGGTGTCGGCCAGGCGGCCGGGGGCGTCCATGCTGGCCAGCGAGGGAAGCAGCTCGGCCGGAATCTTCTTGTTGAGCTTCGCGTACTGCTCGAACTGCGACAGGGTCGAGCGCATCAGCGCATCGACTTCGGGTGAGCGGTCGTCTTCGGCGGTCTCCTCGCTCAGGGGCGTGCAGTCGGCCACCAGAAACGGTCCGTCTTCCTGCCAGCGTTGAATCTCGGCACGACGCACCCCTTCGACCAGTACCTTCACGGTGCCGTCGGGCAGCTTGAGCATTTGCAGAATGCTGGCCAGGGTGCCGACGTTGTAGAGGTCTCCCGGGCCGGGGTCGTCCACGTCCGGCGTACGCTGTGCCAGCAGCAGGATGCGTTTGTCGTCCTGCATCGCGGCACTGAGCGCCTTGATGGACTTTTCGCGACCGACGAACAACGGGATCGCCATGTGTGGAAAGACCACGACGTCGCGCAGCGGCAGGATCGGGGCGCAACGGTCAGAGAAGGACGGCACAGGCAACTCCCGGGCTAAGACAGCAGTGAAATGGATTATGCCTAAACAGTCTGGGGACGCTGAGCGGGGAATCAACCGCCGGTCGCGAGGCGGGGCGGCGACTGCCGGGCACGGCGCGCGCCTCATTGACGCTTTTTCCGCGCCCTTGTTATAAAGCACGCCACTCGAACGCGAAAAGCACGAGGCAGTGAGACTTAATGCGCGACGGGCACGTTTTCGGCGACCCGCTCTGGCATCATTGCAGTCCATAAATTTTCGGGGATCAAATAGATGAACAAAACGGAACTCGTCGCAGCAGTCGCGGAATCGGCTGATCTCAGCAAGGCTGACGCGGCTCGTGCGATCGACGCCTTCTTCGGCGTGGTGGGCTCGCAGCTCAAAAAGAAAGACAAAGTGTCACTGGTGGGTTTCGGCACCTTCCTGTTGCGCGAGCGGGCCGCTCGCACCGGCCGCAACCCCAAGACCGGCGCTGCACTGAAGATCAAGGCCAGCAAGACCCCGTCGTTCAAGGCTGGCAAGGCGCTGAAAGACCTCGTACAATAAGCGGCTTGGTCGGTGCGGCTGGTGACGCGAACGCTGATCGATTGAGGGTGCTTAGCTCAGCTGGTAGAGCGTCGCCCTTACAAGGCGAATGTCGGCGGTTCGAGCCCGTCAGCACCCACCACAGATTCAAAAATTAACGTACAATTGTCGTCTTCGCGGAGTGGTAGTTCAGTTGGTTAGAATACCGGCCTGTCACGCCGGGGGTCGCGGGTTCGAGTCCCGTCCACTCCGCCAGTCAGTTGCAATAAAAAAAGCGCCTCAGGCGCTTTTTTTATGTCCGCAGTTTATTCAGTTTATGGCCCCGACACCTGGCTGGCGGGCCGCAGGCGCGGCTCAGTAGTCGAACTCTTCGTACTCGATCTCTTCAACCGGTGCGTTGCCGTCATGCACCAGGTTGCGGCGACGATCAAGGTAGGCGGTGCGCAGGAAAACGTACGGGTCGAACTGCTCTCGCAGCAACTTTTCGGTTCCCAGCAGTGCCGCGCGGGCATCCAGCGCGCCCAGCACGATGAGGCCGTAGCGAATTTCGTCTTCATGCTCCAGATCAACGTGATTGATGGGCTGTGCATAGCCGTCGGCCACGAGGCCCACGAGGTCCCGGTTTGACGAGGGGCCGAGCAGGGGCAGCATCAGGAACCAGCCGTCGCCCACGCCCCAGTGGCCCAGGGTTTGCCCAAAATCTTCATCCGCCTCGGGCAGACCCGCCGCGGTGGCCGGGTCGAACAGCCCGCCGATGCCCAGCGTGCTGTTCATCAGGAAGCGCCCGGTGTCTTTGGCGGCCTGCACCAACTTGAGCTGCAGCAGGTCGTTGGCAATCACCACTGGGTAGCCAAGGTTCGACAGAAAATTGCCGATGCCCAAGCGGACCGGACCGGGCACGACGCGCACGTAACCGCGGGCCACGGGCTCAAGCACGTAGGCGTCCGCAACATTGTTGAAGGCGAATACGCTGCGGTTCACCTTTTCCAGCGGATCGGAGGGTTGATGTGTCGGGCGGTGCGCGCAGGCACTGACCGCGGCCAGAATTGTGACGCTGAGGCCAAGGCGGGCCATCCAGTGGCTCATGGTCTGGCTTCCAGTTCAAACATGGTGTCGACCCCGTAAAAAGTCAGCAGTGTGCGCACCTGCGGCGCGGCGTTGAGCAAGGGCAGTTGCCGTCCCTGTGCCGCTGCCCGGCGACACAGTGCCAGCAGGAAGGCAACGCCGGCGCTGTCAATGGCCCCGACCTTGCCCAGATCCAGTGGACCAGCCGCCAAGGCGTCAGCGTCTTCAAGCAGTGCGGTGACGGTGGCGAACTTCAGATCGCCCTGCAACTGTGGCATCAGTCTTCTTCACCCACGCCGGGAACCTCAGGCTCGATCTGGCCGCCTTCCAGCTTCTGGGTCACGGCGTCCAGACCGTCACGACTGATCTGATTGTTGAGTTGCGCGCGGAAATTGTTGACCAGCGAGATATTCTCGACGGTCAGGTCGAACACTTTCCAGCCATCGTCTTTCAGTTGCATGACGAAGCCGATCGGTACCGGCGGCGCGTCCTTGCGGATCAACGTGGACTGCACGGTGGCCCGCTTGGCATCCGGCGCCAGGCGCAGCGGCCGCCAGTCAATCTTGACGTCATCCTCGTACTCGACCAAGGCGCTGGCGTACGAACGAAACAGCATGCTTTTGAACGCTTCGCCAAACCGTTCGAGCTGCTCGGGCGTGGCTTCGCGGCCATGCAGGCCCAAGACCAACCGGGTGATGCGAGGAATGTCGAAGTGCGGCACCACCAGTTCATCGATCAATGCCTGCAGCGCCTTGGGGTCGGCCTTGAGCGCCTCCCGGCGTTCGGCGATCGCCGTGCGCAGGTCGGCGGTCACCTGCTTGACCAACTCATCCGGCGGCGTCACCTGGGCCTGCGCGTTGCCCAGCGCGAGCCCCAGCAACAGCGCCACCGGCATCAAAAAGCCAAATCTGGAGGAATTGCGCATCGTCGTTACTCCTGTTGTGTTGCCATATTGGATAAAAACTGGCCAATCAGATTCTCAAGCACCAATGCGCTCTGGGTGAGCATCAGCTCGCTGCCATCGGTCAGTGGCTCGGGCATCCCACCCGGCGTCAGCCCGATGTACTGCTCGCCCAGCAGCCCGGCGGTGAGGATGGAAGCCGAGCTGTCTTCAGGCAGGTTGTCGTACTGCCCGTCGATGGTCATGTGTACGGTCGCCTGAAAGGTGTGCGGGTCGATGCTGATCTGGGTGACCCGGCCAACGCGCACACCCGCCAAGGTGACGGCAGAGCCCTGTTTGAGGCCGCCGATATTCTGGAACTGCCCGGTGATCCGGTAGGTGTCGGCGCCGCTGCCCACGGTGTCGAGGCTGGCCACCCGAAAGGTCAGTACGAAAATGGCGGCGATGCCGAGGCAGATGAAAAAGCCGACCAGTACTTCCAGTGAACGATTGACCATTGATGATCCTTGTCCGCAACGCGTTAGCGGAACATGAAAGCGGTGAGTACGAAATCCAGCGCCAGGATGGCCAGCGAGGAGAGCACCACGGTGCTGGTGGTGGCGCGCGACACGCCCTCGGAGGTCGGGGCGGCGTGATACCCCTGATACACCGCGATCCAGGCCACGGCAAAGCCGAACAAAGTGCTCTTGATCAGACTGTCTACGATGTCCTGTACCTCGACGGATGCGCGGATCTGGCCCCAGTAGCTGCCGTCGTCGACCCCCAGAAGTGAGACCCCCACCGCGTGGCCGCCGGCGATGCCGATGGCCATGACCGAGAAGATTGCGGACAGCAAGGGCATCGAGATCAGCATCGCCAGAAAGCGGGGTGCAATCACCCGCTTCAGCGGATCGGTCGCCATCATTTCCATCGCCGACAATTGGTCGGTGGCCTTCATCAGGCCAATCTCGGCGGCCAGGGCCGAACCGGCGCGGCCGGCAACCAGCAGGGCAGTGACCACCGGGCCGAGCTCACGCACGATCACCAGCGCCACGAAAACGCCCAGTGATTCTTCCGCGCCAAAGCGCACCAGCGTCCGGAAGCCCTGCAACGCCAACACCATGCCCACGAAGCTGCCCGACAGCACGACGATGATCAGCGACATCACGCCCACCGAATGCACCTGCTGGGCGAGGATGCGCGGCCGCGTCAGGGCGGCGGGCAGCGCGGCCAGCACGTTGATCAGGAAGAACTGCGCCCGGCCGATGCCCGCAAACACGGCGGTGAGGGTGGTGAGCAGGGTGTTCATGAGGTGCGCAGGCCCCCCAGGCTCGCGGCCAGGGCAGGGGCAGGATAGTGAAAGCGCACCGGGCCATCGGCCTCGCCGCGCAGAAACTGGCGGGCCAGCGGGTCTTCGGTGTGCGCCAGTGCATCGGGCGTGCCGGCGGCAATCACCTTGCCACCGGCCACGATGTACGCGTAATCGGCGATCGACAGCACCTCATCCACATCGTGGGACACGACAATGCTGGTCAGGCCCAGGGCGTTGTTCAGGTCGCGAATCAGCCGCATCAGAACGCCCATGCTGATCGGGTCCTGTCCGGTGAAGGGTTCGTCGTACATCACCAGGTCGGGGTCGAAGACCACGGCCCGCGCCAGCGCGACCCGCCGGGCCATGCCGCCCGAGAGGGATTCGGGCATCAGGTCGGCGGCGCCGCGCAGGCCCACGGCGTCAAGCTTGAGCAGCACCAGGTCGCGGATCAGGGCTTCGGGCAGATCGGAATGCTCGCGCAGCGGGAAGGCGACATTCTCGAACACGCTCAAATCGGTGAGCAGCGCGCCGTGCTGGAACAGCATGCCCATGCGCCGCCGCAGCGCGTACAGCGGCTTGCGCCGCAGCGCGTGCACGTTGACGCCATCAAACGCAACCGTGCCGCGACCGGGCCGCCACTGGCCACCAATCAAGCGCAGCAGGGTGGTCTTGCCGGTGCCCGAAGGCCCCATGATGGCGGTGACCTTGCCGCGCGCGATGTCGATGTCCACGCCGTCATAAATCACCCGCTGGCCGTGCGAAAAGTGCAGCCCTCTGACCGACACCAGGGAGGTGTCGGCGGTCGGTGTTGCGGGGTCGGGGGGCGGGGGCTGGGTGCTCACGCGCGAAGTGTAGGCAGACTTGACTGAATGGTGGCCTGACGGGCGCGCGGCAGGCCGAGGCCTTCGACCAGCAAGGCCAGCAGGTCGGCGTCAAGCTGCGCGCGGTCAATGACCGGCACATGGGCTTTGAGCTGGGTCATCGCCTGCCCGGCCAGGCCACAGGGATTGATGCGATCGAACGGCGCCAGGTCCATGTCGATGTTCAAAGCCAGGCCGTGATAACTGCGAAAGCGGCGCACCCGCAGGCCCAGCGAGGCGATCTTGGCGGCCCCCACATAGACGCCCGGCGCCTTGGGCAGCGCGTGTGCGACGACGCCGTATTGGGCCAGCAGGCGGATCAGGGCCTGCTCGATCGCGGTCACCAGGTCGCGTACCCCCAGGCCCAGGCGCTGCAGGTCGACCAGCACATAGACCACGCGCTGCCCGGGGCCGTGATAGGTGATCTGGCCGCCGCGGTCGGCCTGGACAACGGGAATGTCGCCGGCCTCCAGCAGATGCTCCGCCTTGCCGGCCAGGCCCTGGGTGAAGACCGGCGGATGTTCCACCAGCCACAGTTCATCGGCGGTGTCGGCCTGGCGCGCGTCGGTCCAGCGCTGCATCGCGTGGTAGCAGTCGAGGTAGTCCACTTGCCCGAGATTGCGAATGCGCACCGGTGGCACCACGGCGGTCTCTGCCGCTGTCATCGCCCGCCTTATCCGGCGATGAGCAGGCGTATCCAGTCGATGAAGCGCTTCCACAGCGAGCCGCGCTCCACCTCGGACAAGGCCACCAGGGGCGCGCTGCGCAGGGTTTCGCCATCAAGGCTGACCGTCACCTCGCCGACCACCTGACCCACGGCCAAGGGCGCCTTCAGCGGTGCGTTGACGGTGGAGGCCGTCTCGATGCGTTGGGCGCCGTCACGACCCAGGGTGATGGCCAGCGGCTCCAGGGTGCCGACCGGCACCTCGTTCAGCGCGCCGCCATACACACGGGCGTGGGTCACGGGTTTGGTCGGGCCGAGCAACTGCGCCGTGTCGAAGAAGCGGAAGCCGTACTCCAGCAGGGCCTTGGAGGCCTGCGTGCGGGCGCGGGTGCTGTCGGTGCCCATGACCACGCTGATCAGCCGCCGCCCGTCGCGGATGGCGCTGGCGGCCAGGCAGTAGCCGGCAGCCTCGGTGTGGCCGGTCTTGATGCCATCGACCGTGCTGTCTTCGAACAGCAGCCGGTTGCGGTTGGGCTGGCGAATGCCGTTGTAGACGAACTCACGTTCCTTGAACCAGGCGTAAAAGTCCGGAAAGTCGCGGATCAGCGCCTGCGACAGCAAGGCGATGTCGTGTGCCGACGTCATCATCGCGTCGTCGGGCAGACCGCTGGCATTGGTGTAGTGGGTGTTCGCCATGCCAAGGCGCGCCGCATGTTTGTTCATGAGTTGCGCAAACACGCTTTCATCTCCCGCGATGTGCTCGGCGACGGCGATGCTGGCGTCGTTGCCAGACTGCACGATGATGCCGTGCAACAGGTCTTCGAGCCGCACGCGATTGCCGACCTCGATGAACGATCGAGAGCCCTGCGCGCGCCAGGCTTTTTCACTGATCAGCACCTGGTCGTCGAGCGAGCTGTGTCCTTTGCTGATTTCATCGAAGGCGATGTACAGCGTCATGACCTTGGTGATGCTCGCCGGCGGCAGTCGCAGGTCGGGATCGCGTGCGGCCAGCACATCACCGGTCTGGTGGTCGATCAGCACAAAGCTTGCGGCGGCAATGCTGGGCGGCGCGGGCGTTGCGACCGTCTGTGCAAAAGCGGGCGCGGCCAGAACTGCGGCGGCCAGACTCAAAACAGCTTTCAACCTCATAGACCTCATTCCTTAAATCGACGTCAGGGCAGGTGGGGACGTGCCAGATATTCTTCAGACTGCATTTCCAGCAGTCGCGAGCAGGTGCGTTCGAACTCGAAACGCAGTTTTCGCCCCTGATACAGCGAGGCAATTGGTGCGGCGGCGCTGATCACCAGTTTCACGTTGCGATCATAGAACGCATCGACCAGGTGCACGAAGCGGCGCGCCGGGTCTTCGCCGTCGACGCCCAGCGCCGGAACATGAGAGACCAACACGGTGTGATGCGTCTGCGCCAGTTCGAGGTAGTCCGACACGCTGCGCGGTCCTTCGCACAAGATCGCGAAGCTGAACCAGATGACGCCATCGGCCATCCGCTCCACCGGCAAGTCGCGGTCATTGAGTGTGATCATCCCCTTGGCGGTGCCCGGCTCGGGCGCCAGCGCCTCGAAGGATGCACTGAGCCGTTCGTCGGCGTGCGCGTCGTCGGGGTGGTGATAAAGCGCCATCTGGGTGAGCGAGCGCAGGCGGTAGTCGGTGCCGCCATCCACATTCAGCACGTGCACCCGGGCCTTGAGCTGGGCGATGGCGGGCAGGAAGCGCTCCCGTTGCAAGCCGTCGCGGTAGAGCTGATCCGGCACCAGATTGCTGGTGGCCACGAGGCAGACGCCTTCGGCGAACAGCGCGTCGAGCAGGCGGCCGAGAATCATCGCATCGCCAATGTCGGAAACGAAGAATTCGTCGAAGCACAGCACCCGCACCTCGGCCGCGATGTCTCGTGCGATCGGCACCAGCGGGTCCACGGTGTTGGCGTAATCGCGCCGACGCCGATGGATGTCGCGCATGAAGCGGTGAAAATGGGTGCGCAGCTTCTGCGGAAACGGCAGGGCCTCGTAGAACAGGTCCATGAGGTAGGTCTTGCCGCGGCCGACGCCGCCCCACAGGTAGAGCCCTTCAACCGGCGTCCAGGCGCGGCGCCGGCCCAGCCAGTCTCGCCCGGCCGGTGTGCTCACCAGCGCCACGAACAGGGCCTCGAAGGCGTCCACCGCCCGGCGCTGCGCGGCGTCGGTGACAAAATCCGGGCGCGCCAGATCGCGCTGGTAGCGGGTCAGCGGCGAGTCGCCCAGCATCATTCGTAGCCGACTCCCAACAGGTTGGCGAGATAGCGGTTGAGCAGCACGCCGCAGGGGTCGACTTTCTGGCGCAAGGCCACGAAGTCGTCGAAACGCGGGTAGAGCTGCCGCAGTTCGTGCGCCGATTTGTCGTGCAGCTTGGCCCAGTGCGGGCGGCCGCCGTGGCGGTCGAGCACTTCCCACAGCGCGGCAAAATAATCGGCGTGTTGCGTGTCGGGCGGCGCGCGCAGGCCGATGAGCGCGACCTCCTGCTGGTAGGCCGGCGACAGCCAGGCGGTGTCGGCCGAGGCAAAACGGACGGTGATGGGCAGCCTCGCCGGAAGATCGAGCACGCGGATCAGATGATCGATCTGTCGCAGCGCTTCAGGCGCGGCGTCCACCGGAATGGCGTATTCCGACTCGACATGGCGCACCCAGCGGATGCGCCCGAAGGCCTCGTGCGATTCTGTGACCCAGGGGCGATCGCGGCCGACCAGTCGATTGATGCGGTGGGCCAACGGCGTCAGACCCGGCGCCCGTTGGGTGGTGCGGTCCCAGGCCGGGCCCACCAGGTTGTTGGCAATGAAGTCTTGCGCGAGGCGCCGACCGGGAAACCGGGTGACGGGTGCGCGGGTCAGGTTGCGGCTGAGCAGCAGCACATCGCCGGCGGCCGGGTGCCAGTACAGGGTGAGATGTCGGTGCCCGCGGCGCAGGCGCTCCAGCCGGTCAATCACCGAATCGAAGCGGGCGTTCTCGCGGCGGGTGACCAGGCGGTAGGGGGTGCGGCATTGCAGTTCGATGTGGGTGATCACCCCCATCACGCCCAGCGACAGGCGCCCGGCGTCGAAGTTGTCACTGTTGTCCTGGGTCACGGTGTGCGCGGTGCCGTTGGGCAGCACCACCCGGAAGCCGGTCACCAGCGAGGCCAGGCTGGACAGGCCGTTGGCACTGTTGATCAGCCCGCCCGCGAGGGCGCCGCCGAGGGTCTGCTGCGTGTAATCCCCGTGGACATCCAGCGCCAGGCCGCGCTGGGCAAGCGACTGGCCCAGCCGACCCAGACGGGTTCCGGCGCGGACCCAGGCGCGTCTGCGCGGCTTGTCCACCGACTCGATGCCGGTGAAATGCGCGAGCGACATGTGGTTTTCATCGCTGAACGAGAGCGGCGTGTGGGCGTGCCCGCCGCCCACCACACGCAGGCGCTCGGCCTCTTCGGTGCAGCGCATCAGTTCGGACTGCACCTCCTCCAGCGTGGCCGGATAAGCACAGTGCGACGGCTGGCAGCGGACGTTGCCCGCCCAGTTTCGCCAGGGTTTAGGCAGCAAGGTGCGTTGCATGAAGCTCCTGCGGGGGGTTTTGGCCGTGCCAGAGGCCCGTGACGGCGCCGTGGCACGGGCAAAAGGATACGCTCAAAGCGGCGGATTGGTGCGCTGCATCATGGGCCGCCAAACCTGCCGTCGGGCTCAGCGTCGGGCTCAGCGTCGGGACTTGTGTCGGTCAGGGCCTCAAGGTCGGGCTCGCCGCAGCGGGCGGCGATCCAGTGGCGTGCCTGCTGCTTGAGCGCCGCCACCGCCGCGCGGTCCGACCCGGTGGGCAGACAGGGCGGCCCGATCACCACCGAGACCGGCCGCCAGCGAAACCCCCGCCATCCGGCGCCGAGCAGTTCGCGGCTGTTGCGAATCACTGCCGGCACCACCGGCACCTCGGCGCGCGCGGCCAGCAAGAACGCCCCGTTCTTGAACGGCAACAGCCCGGGGGCGTGGTCATCGAAGGTGCCTTCGGCAAAGATCGCCAGTGACTCGCCGGACTTCAGGCGCTTCATCAATTGGCGGGTCTGCTGGGCGCCTGCGCGCACCGAGCTGCGGTTGATGAAGGACACCCCCATGCGCCGCAGCACGCGGCCCACGAACGGCCAGCGGGCCGCGCCGTCCTGCACCACGAAGGTGAAACGGCCGGGCAGCACGGCGGTGAGAATCAGCCCGTCCATGTAGCTGGCGTGGTTGGAGACCACCACGGCGGGGGTGTCGGGCAACCCGTTCATGGCCTCGCGCCGCAGTCGCTGGCCGATCAGCGCCAGGCACACGTGCACGGCCGCCCGGCCGATGGCGCGGCGCAGGGGCAGGGTGGGGCTGACCAGTACCAGCGGGCAGAAGAAACCGAACATCACCACGCAGAACACCGGCGTGGCGACCAGGCAATACAGACCGTCAGCGTAGCTGCGCAGCGTGGAAGGGCGGGGCGGCGTCATCGAATTATCATAGCCAGATCATGGTGCCCGAACCCGCCGCGCTGGCTGCCTCACACCGTCTGATCGACGGCTTTCTCGATGCCCTGTGGCTGGAGCGTGGCGCGCGGCCCAACACCCGTGCCGGCTATGGCAGTGACCTGCGGCAGTTCGCCGCCTGCCTGGCGGAGAACAACAAGGCGCTGACCGACGCCCACGAGGCCGACATCCAGCAATGGATTGCCCGTGGCGCCCGGCAAACCGTGGCCCGTACCCAGGCGCGGCGGGTTTCGGCGCTGCGGCAGTTTTATCAGTGGCGGCTGCGCGAGGACGGCAGCGCCATGGACCCCACCGTGTCGCTCAAGGCCCCGCGTCTGGGGCGGCGACTGCCGCGCAGCCTGAGCGAAGACGAGATCGAACGCCTGCTCGACGCCCCCGACACCAACACGCCGCTGGGCCTGCGTGACCGCGCCATGTTCGAGCTGATGTACGCCTCCGGCCTGCGCGTGACCGAACTGGTCGAACTCAGCCTGCCGCGGCTCGACCTGCAACGCGGCCTGGTGCAGGTGCTCGGCAAGGGCGGCAAGGAGCGGCTGGTGCCGATGGGGGAATGGGCCAGCGACTGGGTGACCCGCTACCTGCGTCAGGCGCGGCCGCTGTGGGTCGCCGGCGCGCAGGTCGACGTGGTGTTCTGCTCACAGCGCGGCGAGGCCATGACCCGCCAGAACGCCTGGCTGAGAATCAAGCAGCACGCGGTGCGCGCGGGCATTGGCAGCGCCCTGTCGCCGCACATGCTGCGCCATGCCTTCGCCACCCATCTGCTCAATCACGGTGCCGATCTGCGCAGTCTGCAAAGCCTGCTGGGGCACGCCGACCTGTCGACCACGCAGATCTACACCCACGTGGCCCAGGCCCGGTTGCAGCAGCTGCACGCCCGGCACCATCCCCGGGCCTGAGGGCGATTTGCCATACTCGCGCCTCACGATTTTCACGAAGGCCTTGCCCATGCCGTCTGCCGTTCGTTTGTTGCCCGCCGTCGCCCTGATGGCCCTGCTGGTGGCCTGCCAGGACCCCACCCCCGAACCGGTGACGCCGCCAACGCCCACGCAATCGCCCACCCGGGCCACGCCGGTGCCGGTGTCTGAAGGCATTGCCGAGGAATACCGGGCACTGGCCGAAACCCTGACCGAGATCATGGGCGTGGCGCCGGATGCGATTGGGCCGGCGGCCGCCGAAGGCATGCTGCAGGTGCGCTGGGGCACCAACTTTGCCTACCTGCCCGAGGGGGGCAGCCACGTCGTCTTCGGCGACATGATCGACCTGCGCACCGGCGAGCAGATCACCGAAGCCAGTCGCAAGGCCATGCGCCTGGCGGCTTTGGCGCGTGTTGAAGACAGCATCGAGTTTCTGCCGAAGTCGCCCCGCCACGTCGTCACCGTGTTCACCGACATCGACTGCGGCTACTGCCGCAAGATGCACAGCGAGTTGGCCGATTACCTGGCCGAAGACATTGGCATCCGCTACGTGTTCTATCCGCGCTCGGGGCCGGGCACCGAGTCGTTCCGCAAGGCCGAGGCCGTGTGGTGCAGCAGTGACCGCAAAAAGGCGCTCACCGAGGCCAAGCAAGGGGCGGCGATGAAGGGCGACAGCAGTTGCGCCAACCCGGTGCTCGCCGACTACCAGCTGGGACAGGAGCTGGGCCTGCGCGGCACGCCGATGATCGTCCTGCCCGACGGCGAGATCATCAACGGCTACGTGCCCGCCGCGTCATTGGCCGCCCAGCTGGCCACGGCGGACCAGGCCGAGGGCTGACCACGTAAGGCGGATCGCCCCGGGCCGGCCAACCGTGTCGCAGCGCGCGTCCGTGCGGCGTCGCCCCGGCGCTCAATCGGTGAAGCGGGGCCTTCGTGACGCGACGGGCTCGGGCAAACCGGGGCGGGCTGTTAATCTTGTGGCCCTCGCGCGCCTGCCTCTTCGTCTGGAATCCGGCTGATCCATGTCTGTTGAATACAAAAATGTTTACTGGCTGTGGCTTTCGGCCGCCGTGATTCTGATTGACCAGGTGACCAAGCAACTGGTGGTGCGCAATTTCGAGCACTACGACGTGCTGCCGTTGATTCCCCACTTCAACCTCATCCGGCTGCACAACACCGGCGCGGCATTCTCGATGCTGTCGAATGCGCCGCCCCTGTTTTTTGTGGCGCTGGGCGTGGCGGTGAGCGTGGGGATTCTGGTCTGGATGCGCCGTCACCCGCAGACCGAGCGTCTGATGGCCGTCGGCCTGGCGCTGATTCTCGGCGGCGCGCTGGGCAACGTGATGGACCGCGTCGGGCGGGGTTACGTCGTCGATTTCATCGATTTTTACTGGGGCAACTGGCATTTTGCCGCGTTCAACGTGGCCGACATGGCCATTTCAGTGGGCGCCGGCGTCCTGATGCTGGATGCCCTTTTGCAATGGCGCCGAGATCGGCGCCAAAGGAAGCTCACATGAAGATCGTGCTCGCCAACCCGCGGGGTTTCTGCGCCGGGGTCGACCGCGCCATCGAGATCGTCGAGCGCGCCATCGAGCAACTGGGGCCGCCCATCTACGTGCGTCACGAGGTGGTGCACAACCGGTTCGTGGTGGAAGACCTGCGCAACCGCGGCGCCATCTTTGTCGAAGACGTGAACCAGATTCCGGCCGGCGCCACCTGCATCTTCTCGGCCCACGGCGTGTCGCAAATCGTGCGTGACCAGGCCCGGCAGCGTGGCCTGACGGTATTTGACGCCACCTGCCCCCTGGTGACCAAGGTGCACATCGAGGTGCAGCGCTACGCCCGCGAGGGGCGCGACGTGGTCCTGATCGGCCACGCCGGACACCCCGAGGTCGAGGGCACCATGGGGCAGTTCGACACCCGCTTTGGCGGCGCCATTCATCTGGTCGAGTCGCCGCAGGACGTAGACAGCCTCAGCCCCGGTCAGCCCGACCACATGGCCTATGTGACCCAGACCACCCTGTCGATGGACGACACCGCCAAGGTCATTGACGCGCTTCGGGTGCGGTTTCCGCACATTCTCGGGCCGCGCAAGGACGACATCTGCTACGCCACCACCAATCGCCAGGAAGCCGTGAAGGCCCTGGTCAGGCAATGTGATGTGCTGCTGGTGGTGGGCTCGGCCAACAGTTCCAACTCCAATCGCCTGCGTGAACTCGGCACGCTGGCCGGTGTGCGCGCCTATCTGGTGGACGGCCCTGAAGACTTGCAGGCCCAATGGTTCGAGGGCTGCGCGGCCGTGGGCGTCACGGCCGGGGCAAGCGCGCCGGAATCGATCGTGCAGGGCGTGGTCCAGCGTCTCACCGAGCTGGGCGGCACCGCCGCCGAAGAGATGAAGGGGCGCGAAGAGCACATTGTGTTCTCGCTGCCCCCGCAGTTGCGGCGCGCGGTTGAAACGCGCGAACCGCCGGGTTCTCACTGAGTGTGCGATCCCGCCCGTGACCCACAAAAAAGGCCCGATTTCTCGGGCCTTTTTTGTGTGACGGGGCGTGCGCTTGCGCGCCATGTCACGCGGCTTCGGTCTTCGCCTTGGGCGCGTGGCGGGTTTTCGCGGCCGCAGGGGGCACGCCAAAGTAAATGCCGCTTTGCCCCTTCGAGGTCTCGAAGTACTGCTCGGGCGTGAAAACGTCCACTTCGATGTTGTGAAGGCGGGCGGCGTAGGCCGCGGTGACCCGGCTGGCTTCCTCGCGGCTGATGATGGCCTGCTGCGCGGCGTCTTCGGCCAGCAATTCGGGCGTGCCGCGTGGCAGTTTCTTGTTGCGCTGCGCCTGGATGATTTTCTGCAGTCCCGGCTCGGCCTCGGCCATCAGCTTGAAGGTGGCGAACAGGCGGCCGAAGCCGGGTCGATCCGCGGCCGGAAAATACACCCCGTCATGCAGGCGCTTGTACTGTTCGCCATAGGTTTGCGTGGTCAACGCAGCCTTGTGGCTCAGCGCATCGTTGGGCAGCGTGCCGATCGGATTGATGCGCACCCACCACAGGCTCAGCACGCGCATGACCGCGCCCACCGGGCCGTCGAAGTTGGCGTAGATGCCTTCAAACGCGTCCTGCACCTGCGCCAGCGCGTACTGCACGCTGTAATGCAGCAGCGGCAGGTCGTCACGACGCGCACCCTCGGCCTCGAAGCGGCGCAGGGCGCCGCTGGCCAGAATCATCCAGGCCAGCGCGTCGGCATAGCGGCCGGTGAGATTGCCCCGCGCCTTGAGCTTGCCCCCCAGGGCGAACATGGCAATGTTGGTCAGCATCGAGAAACGGCTGGCGGCCCAGCCCAGACGCCGGTAATGCACCCGGGTGGCGCTGTGCACATTGCCGGGCATGGGCACCGACCAGCCGCGGGTGAGGCCGCGCAACAGGGTTCGCCCGATGTTGGCGAAAAAGTGCCCGAACCACGCCAGAAGATTGCTGCGGAAGGCGTCCACATCGTCGGCTTCGACAGCGTTGACCACGTTCAGCGCATAGGGGTGGCAGCGCGTGGCGCCCTGACCGAAGGTGATCAGGGTGCGCGTCATGATGTTGGCGCCCTCCACGGTCACGCCCACCGGTGCGCTGCTGTAACCCGGCCCGAGAATGTTGTTCGGCCCCTGCATGACGCCGGCGCCGGCAAAGATGTCCATGCCGTCGGTGCCCAGCTGGCGCGCCACCTCGGTGGTCCAGGCCTTGAGCACGGCGGAGACCACCGGCGGCTGTTCGCCGTTGTCGATGGCCGAACAGGCCGCGATGCGTGCACCGTCCATCATGTAGGTGAGCGCATTGATCTTGGCGATCTTCGATTCGATGCCTTCCATCCGGCCGATGGGGATGGAGAACTGCTGGCGAATCATCGAATACGGGCCGGTTGCGGCCGACACCACCTTGGCGGCGCCGATGGCCCCGGCGGGCAGCGAGATGGCGCGGCCGCCGGCGAGCTGTTCCATCAGCATGCGCCAGCCTTCGCCGGCCTTTTCAGCGCCGCCGATGATGTTGTCGGCGGGAACCACCACGTCCTTGCCGACCAGCGGCCCGTTGTAGAACGGTTCGCCGATGGGCAGGTGATGGTCGCCGCTTTCGAACCCCGGGGTGTCCTTGTGGATCAGCACGCAGGTGATGCCGGGCGACTCGCCTTTGCCCAGCAGGTTGTCAGGATCGTGCAGGTTGCAGGCCAAGGTCACCAGATTGGCGATGGGCGCGAGGGTGATGTAGCGCTTGCGGAAGTTGAGCCTGATCTTGACCTCGTCCCCGTCTTTGAAGACCTCGCCCTCGGCCTTGATGCTGGCGGCATCCGAGCCGGCGGTGGGCTCGGTGAGGCCGAAGCAGGGCACGTATTCGCCGGCGGCGAGCTTGGGCAGGTAGTTGTCTTTCTGCGCCTCGGTACCGTAGTGCTTGATCAGTTCGGCCGCGCCCAGTGAATTGGGGATGACGACGAAGGTGCCGACTGTGGCGTTGACCGGGCTGATCTTGGTCAGAATCGTGCTGATCGCCAGGGAGGAGAACGCCTTGCCGCCGTACGCCTTGGGAATGAGGAAGCTCATGAAGCCTTCGCGCTTGAGGAAGCTCAGCACCTCGTCCGGAATGCGCCGCGTGCGGTTGATGTCGTAGCGGTCCAGCATGCCCAGCAGCTCATTGACCGGGCCGTCGAGAAACGCCTGTTCTTCGTCGGTGAGCTGGCTGTAGGGGCTGGCGAGAATCGTGTCGAAGTCGGGGTTGCCACGAAAGAATTCCCCGTCGATCCACACCGTGCCGGCCTCCAGGGCCTGTCGCTCGGTGTCGGAAATGCGCGGCAGGATGTTGTTCGACTTCATCCATTTCATCAGGGGTGAAAACATGGGCATGGCCCTCCTAAAGGTTGAGTACCGTTGCAGTTTGTCGCAGTGCAGCAAAGCGTGCAAAGGGGGAAGGGCCGCCCACGGCGCGTGAACGGCCCTCGATTGCGCGCCCGCCGAGGCCGGTCAGACCCCGGTGCGCGGCGGTTTCAGCGGGTCTTTTCGAACCGCAGGGTCATGCGGTCACTCTCGCCGATGGCGCGATACCGATCCTGGTGCGTTTCGCCCAGTCGCAGCGAGGGCGGCAGGGTCCACACGCCTGCCGGATGGTCGGCCGTGTCGCGCGGGTTGGCGTTGATGTTGCTGATGCCGGTCAGGGTGAAGCCGGCCTGCTCGGCCAGACGGATGACTTCGGCCTGCAGCATGTAACCGCTCTTGGCCTGGTCCGATTTGGGCCGGCCCGCCGGAAGCCGGTGCTCGACGATGCCCAGGGTGCCGCCCGGCTTGAGCACTTGATTGAAGGCGCGGAACGCAGCCAGCACGCCGTCGTCACCGCCGTTGCGGTCGTACCAGCTGTGCACGTTGCGGAAGGTGACCACCAGATCGGCGCTGACCACCGGGGCGATGGCGGTGAGGTTGGGCAGCTCGAAGGCGGTGACCGTCACCTGGTTGTAAATCTGCGGCGCGGCCGTCAGTTTTTCCATGAACGCGGCATGCGAGGTGCGGAAGTAGTCCACCGTGGATTGCGGGTTAAACTGCGCGGCGTAGAGCTTGCCGGTGTCGCGCAGGTACGGGGCCAGAATTTCGGTGTACCAGCCGCCGGCGCCGGGGGATACCTCCACCACCGTCATGCCCGGTGCGAGGCCGAAAAATTTCAGGGTTTCAGCCGGGTGCCTGTAGACATCACGGGCCGCAAACGCCGGCGATCGATGGTCAGAGGCCAGCACCTGGGCCAGCCGCGCGTCGGTCTGGGCCGAGGCCGCGGGGGCGCCCAGCAGGCTGGCGGCAAACAGCACGACCGGGATGAGCGCGGTCATCGGCTTATTCAGCATCATTGAGATTCCAGTTGTAGTCGGTGAATTCGAGTTCAAAGTCTTGTTGCCTGATGCGTTTGCGGTCGGCGGCGGTGTCGGCCAGCCATTCGGCATGTTGCGCGAGCCAGGCGCTGCGATCCGCCTGACCGTTGACCTTGAAGTCTTCACGGTACCAGCGCAGCAGCGGGGTGACGTACAGGGTGCCGGTTTGGGCATCGAAGTGGTTACGGCGGCGGTCCTGCAGAAACTGCCGCGTGGCCGCATCGAGTTGGGCGTCAAGACCGCCGGCGGTGAAGGGCGTTGGCTGCAGTGCCGGGCAGCCCACCGAGGCGCAGTTGACGGCAAAGTGGATGCGCGGGTCCGGGTAGTGGGCACGCAGGGTGTCGTGCTCCAGCCAGTCGAGGCTGCGCTGTGCGCCCAGCAGGCTGAAGAAGCTGCGCTTCCAGGGGGAGCGCAGCAGGCTGCCGAGGTCGCGGATTGACTTCAGATCGGGGTAAGCGGAGAGGATCAGCGACAAGGTGAAGCCGTTGTAGGCATTGATGAGAAAGGCCATCTGCTGGTCGCGGGACCAGCCCTTGAATGCCGCAGGTTCGACCGCCGACCAGGTGTCCAGCACGGCGGCAAGCTTGGCCTGGTCCTTTTTCAGGGCGGCGTAGTCCACCGTGCCGCGCGTTTTGTTGTCGTGCAGCTGCACGTGCGCGTCCAGCAGGGCGCCATAGTCCCGGTAGGCGTGATCGAAGGCCTGCGCGGGCAGACTGATCAGCGCGGCCAGAATGCCCGCCAGGTGCCAATACGCTCGAATGCGCATGCGAAGTCCTCTGGTTGTGAATCGGTCGGTCTAGCCGCGACGCCAGGCGTGATAGCGCGCCACCCAGGCCAGCAACTTCTCTGGCTTGTGGGCCTGCTTCCATTGGCCGGCCACGTATTTGTTGGCCTCGGCCAGCGTGGGGTAGATGTGGAGGGTGCCGAGAATCGTGTTCAAACCAATGCCCTGCTTCATGGCCAGCACGTATTCGGCAATCAGATCGCCGGCATGTTCCCCGACGATGGTGACGCCCAGAATCCTGTCTTTGCCGGGCACCGTCAGCACCTTGATGAAGCCGTGGGCCTCGCGGTCGGTGATGGCGCGGTCCAATTCTTCGAGGCTGTAGCGCGCCACCTCGAACGGCACGCCCTGTTCATTGGCCTCGGTCTCGCTAAGGCCCACCCGCGCCACTTCCGGCTCGGTGAAGGTGGCCCAGGGAATGACCGAATAATCGACTTTGAACGGCCCGCCACGAAACGTGAGCAGTGGCGCAAACAGGCTGTTCACCGCCGCATACCACGCCATGTGGCTGGCGGTGTGGGTGAACTGGTAGGGCCCGGCGACGTCGCCGCAGGCAAAGATGTTCGGCAGATCGGTTTGCAGAAAATCATTCACTTCGACCGTGCGGCCGGTGCGCACGCCGATGTCTTCAAGCCCGAAGCCGGTCAGCCGCGCGCTGCGGCCCACCGCGACCAGAATCTGATCGAAGGCGATGGCGTCTTCCACGCCCTCGTGTGCCACGATCAGGCGCTTTTCACCGTGGGTCTGCTCCACGCGCAGGGCCTTGGTGTTGACCCGCACGTCGATGCCCTCGGCGGCAAAGCGCGCCTGCACGCAGGCCGACACCTCGGGATCTTCGCGGCTCAGCAGTCGGGGCAGCATCTCCACTTGCGTGACGGTGGCGCCCAGCCGCGCGAACGCCTGGGTCAGCTCCGAGCCGATGGGGCCGCCGCCCAGCACCACCAGCCGCCGGGGCCGTTCGGTGAGGTGCCACAGCGTGTCGGAGGTGAGATAACCGCAAGCTTCAAGGCCGTCGATGGGCGGCACGGCAGGGCGTGCGCCGGTGGCAATGACGATGCTGCGCGCGGTCAGGCGTTGTCCGTTGACCTCGACCGTCCATGGATCGAGCAGTCGTGCCTCGCCCTTGATGCATTCCACCCCCAACTCGGTATAGCGCGCCACCGAGTCGTGCGGCGCAATGGTGGCAATCACCGATTTGATGCCCGCCATGACCTGCGCAAAATTGACCTGCCCGCTGACATTCTCGAACCCGAACTGGTCGCCACGCCGCAAGTGGCTGGCGTACTTGGCCGAGCGGATCAGCGCCTTGGAGGGCACGCAGCCAGTGTTGAGGCAGTCGCCGCCCATCTCGTTTTTTTCGATCAGGGTGACCTTGGCCTTCACCGCCGCGGCAATGTAGGCGCTGACCAGCCCGGCCGAACCGCCGCCAATCACGATCAGGTTGCGGTCGTAACGCTTCGGCTGTTTCCAGCCTGCGTAGACCTTGCGGGCCTTGAAGAGGTCGACGATTTTCTTGGCGATTAGCGGGAACACGCCGAGCAGCACGAAGGCGCCGATCAGCCCCGGTGAAAGAATGCCGCCCAGCGACTTGAGCTGCGCAATCTGGGTGCCGGCGTTCACGTAGACGAAGGTGCCCGGCAGCATGCCGAGCTGGCTGACCCAGAAAAAGGTGGTCACCCGCATCTTGGTCAGGCCCAGCAGCAGGTTGATGAGAAAGAACGGGAACAGCGGCACCAGCCGCAGGGTGAACAGATAGAACGCCCCTTCTTTTTCGATGCCGGCATTGATGCGCTTCAGGCGCGCGCCATAGCGCGACTGAACGGCGCCGCGGGCGAGGTACCGGGCTACCAGAAACGCGCCGGTGGCACCGATCACGCTGGCGAACGAGACGATGACCAGGCCCCACCAGAGGCCGAAGAGGGCGCCGCCTGCAAGGGTGAGAATCGCCGCGCCCGGCAGCGACAGGGCGGTGGCCAGCACGTAGATCGCGAAAAAGCCCAGGGTGGACAGCCAGGGGTTGGCATCGCGCAGTTCGATCAGCGCGCCGCGCTGTTCCTGCAGATAGGGCAGCGAGACGTACCGGCCCAGGTCGAATGCGAAGAACAGGGTGATCGCCGTTGCAATCAGTGCCAGCAGCACGAGTCGTTTTGTCACGGTGACCTCAGATGTGGGTGCGGGTTCTGGCGATTCGCGGGCACCCGGCGGCTCAGGCGGTCGCACCGCCGCACGAAGACCCGGCGCCGGCGGTGCAGGCAAAGCAGTGGGCGCCAAAGCGGATGGCGCGGCGTCTCAGGCGGGCCGCGTCAAAATTGGCCAGAGTGACCGGGCGGCCGTCGTCACCCAGAATCGGCAGGTCAATCTGCTGGTTGAAATCACAGTCGTACAGCGTGCCGTCACTGCCCACACTGACCAGGTCGCGGCACATCACCGAGCGCGCCGCCTCGGCGTTGAATGCGCCACTGAGCTTGTCCATGTAGGCCCGCAACTGGTCGCGCTTCTGCAAATGCAGGGCGAAGCGGTTGATGGGCATGTTGGTGATGGCGAACAACTGATTGAAGACGATGCCGTAGCGGCTGCCCAGTTCACGTTTGTAGTCGGCCTGCAGCGAGGTCTGGTCGGCGGGCAGGAACGGCCCCACCGGGTTGTAGACCAGGTTGAGGATCAGGCCCGAGCCGGGCTGGCCGTAGCCCAGCGTGTTGAGTCTTTGCAGGCCGTCGATGCTCTTCTTGAACACGCCGCTGCCGCGCTGCTTGTCGGTGAACAGTTCCTGGTAATACGGCAGCGAACAGATGACCTCGACGCCGTGCTCGGCAAAGAAGTCGGGCAGGTGGGCTTTGGACGCGCCGGTCTGCGGGTTGCCGTCGTAGGTCACGGTGAGGTTGTGGCGCACCATCACCTTGCGGCCCAGACGCCGGGCGTCGATGACCAGGCGCTCGAACCCGGGATGCAACTCGGGCGCGCCGCCGGTGAGGTCCAGCGCGGTGATTTCGGGCGTGGCCTCCAGCACGGTCAGCAGCCGGGTGATGTCATCTTCCGGCAGGGCCTCGGTGCGGGCGGGCGAGGCATCCACGTGACAGTGACGGCAGGCCTGGTTGCAGAGCTTGGTGAGGTTGACCTGCAGGGTGGCCAGGCTTCGTGCGTCCAGTTGCAGCTTGCTGTCGGCGAGCCGCGCGTTGAAGTCGTACGGGTGCGTGAGCGCGTGCGCCGGGTTGGGCTCGATGACGACGGGGATGTCCAGTGGCATGGGCTTAGGCTTGGGCTTGAGTAGGGGCGTTGGCGTTGGCGTTGGCGCTGCGCTCAGCAGCACGCGGCGGCGGTGTCGGTGGGCCCGCCGGCGCCTGGCGACACGCAGTCGAACAGGCCGAAATGACGGGTCTTGTCGCCGATCAACTGGATGTGCGGTGCGTAGCGCGTGTGGCTGAGCATGTCGGCGGTGTTGCCGCAGACGCGCAGCGGGCGGCCGGTTTCCAGCAGGTGGTGGTCATCCAGCAGAAACCGGTGCGGCGCCTCGGGCAGGGTGCCCAAATAAGTGGCCACCTGGCCAAAGTCTTCGCAGCGGTCTTCCAGTGCGAGCTTGAACGCGCGCAACGTGACCGAGGTGAAGTTGACGAAGCCGATCTGCCGCTCGATGTCGGGGTTGTGAATGGCCAGCGGCGAGCGGCTGACGATGCGGCTGTCGCGGCAGCCCACGTCGGCCATCAAGCGGCGAAAATCTTCTTCATAGAGGGCGCCGCCCAGGCATTCGCCACGCAACAGCGGGTCGTTGCTCAGCGCTTCGGGAATGCGGCGGTCGGCAAACACGTCGGAAAAGTACAGCTCGCCACCGGGCTTGAGCACCCGCATCAGCTCGCGGAACAGGGCGGGTTTGTCGGGCGACAGATTGAGCACGCAGTTTGAGATCACCACGTCGATCGAGGCGTCGGCAATGCCGGCGCTGGCCAGGTCCTCGATGTAGCCGTGGCGAAAATCGACGTTGTCGTGGCCATAGCGCTCGGCGTGCCAGGCCTGGTGGCGACGGCCGACGGCCAGTTGCGTCTCGGTCATGTCGAGGCCGATGACCCGGCCGGTCGGACCCACCAGGCGCGACAGCAGGTACACATCGCGCCCGGTGCCGCAGCCCAGATCAAGCACCGTCGCTCCCTCGATGGCGGGCGGTATCGGCGAGCCGCAACCGTAGAAGCGGTCCTTGATCTCGGGGTGGATGTCCTTGAGCAAGGGGATCAGGTGGGCGGGCATGGCGTCGGCCAGGCAGCAGGCCGAGGTCTGCAGGTCGCTGGAAGATTGCAGCACTTCGCCGTAGTAGTGCTTGACGGCGGCGAGCGTGTCGGGGTTGCCGGTCATGAGGGGTGATGGGGCTCTTGAAGTGGGGTGAATGAGGTTACGCGCCCGTCGTGCAGGCGGTGCGGTTCATCGTCTTTACTTCATGTCACCGCGTCTTGGATGCGTCGCCTTGCGTTGTTACCCTTGAGGCATGTCGCCTACCTCACCGCGTTCTGCGTCACACATGGCCCCCTTGCTCGGCAGCGTCGCCCTGCTGCTGCTGGGGGTGGGCCTGCTGAACACCTTCCTGGCCGTACAGGCGGCCGCCATGGGCTGGGCACCGCTGGTGATCGGCGGGGTCATGTCGGCTTATTTCATCGGCTACGGCTGCGGCACCTTCGCCACCTCTTTTCTGATTCGCCGCACCGGGCACATTCGCGCCTTCGCAGTGTTTGCCGCGCTGGCGTCGTGCACGGTGATTGGCCACGCCCTGACCGATGCGGCCTGGGCCTGGGCGCTGCTGCGGGTGCTCACCGGCGCCAGTCTGGTCGGGCTTTATGCGGTGACCGAAAGCTGGCTGGCCGCCGAGGCCACCGGCAGTGAGCGTGGACGCTTCTTCGCCGCCTACATGGTGGTCAACCTGCTGGCGCTGGCCGCCGGTCAGTTCCTGATGGTGCTGGCCCCCAGCGATGCCTTCGTGCTGTTCGGGGTGATCACGTTGCTGATCAACCTGTCGCTGATTCCGGTGGCCATGACCCGCCTCAACCAGCCGGCGCCACCGCTGTCGACGCGGCTGCGACTGGGCGTGATGTCGCGCGCCGCGCCCTCGGCGGCCATCACGGCCGCCGTGTCGGGCCTGGCCATGGGTGCGCTGTGGGGGCTGTTGCCCGCTCAGGCGCAACTCAGCGGCGCCAGCGCCCTGGGCATTGCCATTTTGATGAGTACGGCCATTCTGGGCGGTGCGGCGGGGCAGTGGCCCATCGGTCGGTATTCCGATGGCCGCGATCGGCGTCGGGTGATGCGGCTGCTCGCAATTGTTGCCCTGGGCGTCTCGCTGGCCCTGGCGACCCTGAGCCAGTGGCTGCCCTGGAGCCTGTCGCCGCTGGTGTTCTGCTACGGCGTGCTGGCGTTTTCGGCCTATCCGCTTGCCATTGCCCATCTGGCAGACCGGCTGCCCGCCGAAGACCTGCTTGAAGGCGCCAGCGTCATGTTGCTGCTGCATGGCGTGGGCGCCGCGCTGGGGCCAACCCTGGCCGGGCTGCTGATGAACCTGCTGGGCCCGAGCGCCCTGTTCATCTACTTTGCCCTGTGCTGGGCGCTGCTGGCGGTGCTGCTGCATGCGCGATTGAGGGTGGAGTCACGCCAGGCGCCGGTCGGCGAAGCGGCGACCTTCATGCCTATGCTGCGGACCTCGGCGGTGGCGCTGGAAGCCATGTGGGAAGACGCCGCTGCCGCTCAGGCCGAGCCCGCTGTGGCGCCGGAACCGCCCCCACCGACCTGAGCAAAGCGCCCCCGGGGGCGCGTCGGTTGGCGCGGCGTTTCAGGTCTTGGGGCCGGCATCTTTCGGGCCCCGATGGGCCCCTCCGTGACAGGCGGCGGCCTTGGTTTTAGGCGGGAATGCCGGTAGGGTGCCACCGGCTGACAAAGCTACCACCCACCCGTTGGAGCGTCCGACCGCCGGTCGGAGCCCCTCCAGACGGCGAAGCGTGTTTGCTCTGTGGTGTACCACCCCGTATTGCCACGGCCCGCTGCGTTTCGTTGTCATCCACGTTCATACAGGGAGACAACATGACTGTCCAAGGCCCGCAGAGGTTTGGATCCAACCCGATCGCCATGCGCGATTCGCAACATTATCAAGAGGAATACGTCACTTCTTTCGTCGAGAAGTGGGACGAGCTGATCGACTGGGAAAGTCGCGCCGAGTCCGAAGGGCGCTTCTTCATCGATCTGCTGAAACAGTACGGCAAGCGCACCGTGCTCGATGTGGCCACCGGCACCGGCTTTCATTCGGTGCGTCTGGCGCGCGAAGGCTTCGAAGTGATCAGCGCCGACGGCAGCCCCGAAATGCTGTCGATGGCGTTCAGCAACGGCCGCCGCTACGGGCTGATTCTGCGCACCGCGCAGGCCGACTGGCGCTGGCTCAACCGTGACATCAACGGCAAATACGATGCCGTGATCTGCCTCGGCAATTCGTTCACCCACCTGTTTTCCGAGCGTGACCGCCGCAAGGCGCTCGCCGAGTTCTACGCCGCGCTGCGCCACGACGGCATTCTGATACTCGACCAGCGCAACTACGACCAGATTCTCGACGAAGGCTTCTCCTCGAAGCACAAGTATTACTACTGCGGCGACCGTGTCAGTGCCGAGCCCGAGCACATGGATGAGGGACTGGCCCGGTTTCGTTACAGCTTCCCGGACGGCTCGCAATATCACCTCAACATGTTTCCGCTGCGCAAGGACTACACCCGGCGGCTGATGACCGAGGTGGGCTTCCAGCGGATCGAGACCTACGGCGATTTTCAGGAAACGCATCCCGAATCGCAGCCCGATTTCTACATCCACGTCGCGCACAAGCACTACGAGACGGATGAAGAAGCCACCGCTGCCGATCTTGCGAAGGGCCACGTATGAGCACGACCGATCAGGCTGCCGTCGACATCGCCCGCGACTACTACAACAGCGATGACGCCGATCATTTTTACTTTCACGTCTGGGGCGGCGAAGACATTCACGTGGGGCTTTACGCGCACGACGACGAAGCCATCGCGCCGGCCAGCCACCGCACCGTCACCCGCATGGTGCAGCGCCTGACCCAACTGAACGCCGATGCCCGGGTGCTGGACATCGGCGCGGGCTACGGCGGGTCGATGCGGCATCTTGCCAAGACGGTGGGCTGCCACTGCGTCGCGCTGAATCTCAGCGAGGTGGAGAACCAGCGCAACCGGGCGATGAATGTCGAACAGGGGCTCGATCACCTGATCGACGTGGTCGATGCCAGCTTTGAATCGCTGGCCTATCCCGACAACCATTTCGATGTCGTGTGGTCGCAGGACGCCATTCTGCACAGCGGCAAGCGCGCGCAGGTGCTGGCGGAGGTTGCCCGGGTGCTCAAACCGGGCGGCGAGTTCGTGATGACCGACCCGATGGCGGCCGACGACTGCCCCGACGGCGTGCTCGACCCCATCCTCGCGCGCATTCATCTGCAAAGCCTGGGCACGCCCGGCTTCTACCTGCGCACCGCCGCGTCGCTGGGGCTGACCGACCAGGGCTTTGAAGACCACAGCCCTCAGCTCACCCGCCATTACGGCCGGGTGCGCGAGGAGCTGATCCGCCTCACGCCGGAGCTGCAAGGCCGGGTCAGTGACGATTACATCAGCCGCATGAAAGCCGGGCTGGCGCACTGGGTGAACGGCGGTCGGCAGGGGCATCTCGCCTGGGGCATTTTTCTGTTCCGCAAGCAGTGAGGGTGATCGCGGCCGGCTGATCGGCTGATCCGCCCGGCGCGGGCCGCGCCTTGTGCGCGCCCGGGTGGGCTTGGCCGGGGCCTGCAACGGCCCCCGCCGGGCCCGCCGGGCCCGCTGGGTGTTGCGCCCCAGCTTGTGGCGCAGGCGCGGGCTCTGTCGCGCGCGCCCGGACCGCTACAATCGCGCGCTGGATGAGCACCTCTTTAATGAAGTCGTCAGCAGTGGTCGGCGGAATGACGCTGATCTCGCGCGTGCTCGGCTTTGTGCGCGACATCCTGTTCGCCGCCGCCTTCGGCGCAGGGGCGGGCATGGACGCCTTTCTGGTGGCGCTGAAAATTCCCAACTTCGGGCGCCGCATGTTTGCCGAGGGGGCGTTTGCGCAGTCGTTCGTGCCGGTGTTCACCGAAACCCGCACCCGGGGCACGCACGAAGATGTGAGCGATCTGCTCTCCAGGGTCAGCGGCACCCTGGGCGGGGTGCTGGGCGCCATCACCCTGGTGGGCTGCCTGGCCAGCCCGTTGCTGATGGGCCTGTTCGCCCCAGGGTTCGCCGATGATCCGGCGCAGTTCGCGCTCGGCGCCGACATGCTGCGCTGGACGTTTCCGTATCTGATGTTCATCTCGCTCACCGCCATGGCCGGCGGGGTGCTCAACAGCTACGGCCAGTTTGCGGTGCCGGCCATCACGCCGGTGATTCTCAACATCTGCCTCATCGCGGCCGCCTTCATCGACAACGATTCGGTACAGGTGCTGGCCTACGCGGTGTTCGCCGCGGGCATTCTGCAGCTGGCCGCGCAACTGCCCAGCCTGCGGCGGCTGAACCTGACGCCGCGGCCGCGCTGGGGCTGGGGCGATGCCCGGGTGCAGCGCATCATGAAATTGATGGTGCCGATCATGATCGGCTCGTCGGTGGCCCAGGTGAGCCTGCTGCTCGACACCATCATTGCCAGCTTTCTGGTCACCGGCAGCGTCAGTTGGCTGTATTTCGCCGATCGGTTGATGGAGTTTCCGCTGGGCTTGTTCAGCATTGCCATCGGCACGGTGATTCTGCCGACGCTCTCGGCGCAGTTCGCCAGCCAGTCCGACACCGCGTTTTCCGACACCCTGGATTGGGCGCTGAAGCTGCTGTTGCTGGTGGGCTTGCCGGCAGCGCTGGGCCTGTTCGTGCTGGCCGGGCCTTTGGTGGTGACCCTGTTCCAGTACCGGGCCTTCACCGCCACCGACGTGCACATGACCGCTGCGGCGCTGATGGCCTATGCCTTCGGCTTCATGGGGTTTTCGCTGGTGAAGATTCTGGTACCGGGCTTTTACGCCCGGCAAGAGACGCGCATTCCGGTGCGCTACGCGATCACCGCGTTGCTCAGTGGCATGGCCCTGTCGGTCACGGGCGTGCTGGTGGCCGTGCATTTCGAGTTCGGCGCGCCGCACGCGGTTCTGGCTGCGGCCACCTCGACCTCGGCGTGGATCAATGCGCTGCTGCTGTTCGGGCGCCTGCGGCGTGACGGCGTTTATGTGCCGGTTGCCGCGCCGTGGAAAACGTTCGGCCTGCGCCTGCTGCTGGCCAACCTGGCCATGGTGACGGTGGTGGTCGTGCTGCAAGGTCCGCTGCAACTGTGGCTGGACCTGCCGCTGCTCGACCGCGTGCTGCGGCTGCTGTGGGTGCTGGCCGCTGCGGGCCTGAGCTATGGTGCAATGCTGTTCCTGACGGGCCTGCGCCCGCACCACCTGCACCGCCGAAGCTGATGAAACTTGTTCGTGGCCAATGCAATGCCGCTGCGCTGAACCGTCCCTGTGTGGTGACGATTGGCAACTTCGATGGCGTACACCGGGGGCATCAGGCGTTGATCGCCGCCGCGCGCCGGCAGGCCGATGCCCTGCACCTGCCGGTGACCCTGCTGACCTTCGAGCCCACGCCGCTGGAGGTCTTCGCCCCACAATCCGCCCCGCTGCGCGTCACCACCTTGCGCACCAAGCTTCGCGATCTGGCGCGTTATGGCGTCGATCAGGCGCTGGTGCAACGCTTTCACCCCGAATTCGCCGCCACCGCGCCCGCAGCGTTCGTGACCGAATTGCTGGTGCGCGACCTGGGCGCCAGGGCGGTGGTGGTGGGGGACGATTTTCACTTCGGCAAGGCGCGCGGCGGCGATTTCTCGCTGCTCACGGCCATGGGCGAAAAGCTGGGTTTCAGCACCCATGCGCTGGGCACGGTGGCGGCGGACGAGATGCGGGTCAGTTCCACTGCGGTGCGACAGGCCCTGGCGGCGGCCGATCTGGCCACCGTGGCGCGACTGCTGGGGCGGCCCTATCAGGTGCTTGGCCGGGTGCGGCACGGCCTGCGACTGGGCCGGACGCTCGACATGCCCACCGCAAACCTGCCGATTCACCGCCCGCTGGCGCTGCGCCACGGCGTGTACTGCGTTGAACTGCAGCGCGGCCGCCAGACCCTGCCGGGCGTGGCCAATTACGGCGTTCGTCCGACCCTGGGCGGCACGCCCGCCTTGCTGGAGGTGCACTGTCTCGCCGACCCCGGAAATCTGTACGGCGCCGAGGTGAACGTGACCTTTGTGAAGGCCCTGCGCGATGAGTCGCGCTTTGACTCACTGGACGCTCTCAAGGCGCAGATGCGGGTGGACCGCGAGGCAGCGCGACAGCACTTCTCCTATCCTTAGCGGTTTGCCGCACGCCCAATCGAGCCGTACGTGACCATCGACTACAAATCCACGCTCAATCTTCCGAACACGGTTTTTCCCATGCAGGCCAATCTGGCCAAGCGGGAGCCGGACTGGCTGGCGCGCTGGCAGGCCGAAGAGATTTACGCCCAGGCGCTGAACGCCGGAGACGCCGCGCGTCCGTTCTGGTTCGTCGATGGCCCGCCGTATGCGAACGGCGACATCCACATCGGCCATGCCGTCAACAAGGTGCTTAAGGACATGGTGGTCAAGGCCGCCCGGCTCGACGGCCACCGGGCCGCGTTCATCCCCGGCTGGGACTGCCACGGCCTGCCCATTGAACTGCAGGTGGAAAAGAAGTTCGGCAAGGTCGGCGACAAGCTCAACGCCGCCGAATTTCGCGCCAAATGCCGCGAATATGCCGAAGAACAGGTGCAGCGCCAGCGCGTCGATTTCGAGCGGCTGGGCGTGCTGGCCGACTGGGACCAGCCCTACCTGACCATGCACCCGGCCTTCGAGGCCGAGCAGATTCGTTCACTGGCGCTGATTGTGGAGAACGGCCACCTGGCGCGCGGCTTCAAGCCGGTGCACTGGTGCCTGGACTGCGGCTCGTCGCTGGCCGAGGCCGAGGTGGAGTATCAGGACAAGACCTCGCAGGCCATCGACGTGTGCTTTGCCGCCGCCGACCCCGCCGATCTGGCGCGGCGCTTTGGCGTCGCCGATGCCAGTGGTGCCGCCTTCGTGATCTGGACGACCACGCCCTGGACCCTGCCGGCGAACCAGGCGATCTGCGTGCACCCGGCGCTGGACTACGCACTGGTGCAGCTGGGGTCGCGGCGGCTGGTGCTGGCAGCCGGGCTGGTGGACGCAGTGGCCGCGCGCGTGGGCGAGACCGCCGAGGTGCTGGCCACGGTCGCCGGCAGCCGGTTGGCGGGCAGCGCGGCGCAGCATCCGTTTGCCGAGCGGGTTGTTCCGGTGCTGACCGGCGAGCACGTGACCCTCGATGCCGGCACCGGCCTGGTCCACACCGCGCCCGCGCATGGCGCCGATGACTACGCCGTAGGCCAGCGCGAAGGCTTGCCGGTGGCCAATCCAGTGGCCTCCAACGGGGTGTTCATCAACGGCACACCGCTGGTGGAAGGCGTGCACGTCCGCAAGGCCGATGCGCTGGTGATCGACGGCCTGCGCGAGCGCGGCGCCCTGTTGCATTTGGGGTCGTTGCATCACAGCTATCCCCATTGCTGGCGCCACAAGACGCCGCTGATTCAGCGTGCCACGCCGCAGTGGTTCATCGCCATGGACGGCGCCGGGCTGCGTGAACAGGCGCAAAAGGCCGTGGCCGCAACCCGGTGGATTCCCGCCTGGGGTGAAGCGCGCATCGCCAAAATGGTGGCGGGCCGGCCCGACTGGTGCATCTCGCGCCAGCGCTATTGGGGCGTGCCGCTGGCGGTGTTCGTGCATCGCGAGACGCAAACCCTGCACCCTGATACCCCGGCGCTGCTGCACCGGGTGGCCAATGCCGTCGATCAGGGGGGGCTGGAGGTGTGGTTCGGCTCCAGCAACGAAGATTGGGGCGTGAGCGATGCGTACGAGAAAGGCACCGATACGCTGGATGTGTGGTTCGATTCCGGCGTCGTGCACCAGGCCAGCTTCAAGGCGCTGGGCATCCCTCGCCCTGAGCAGGCCGACATCTATCTTGAGGGATCGGACCAGCACCGAGGCTGGTTTCAGTCGTCGCTGCTGACCTCCACCGCCATGCACGGCCGCGCGCCCTACAAAAGTGTGCTGACCCACGGCTTCACCGTGGACGAGCAGGGCCGCAAGATGTCGAAAAGCCTCGGCAACGTGGTGGCCCCGCAGAAGGTCACCTCGACCCTGGGCGCCGACGTGCTGCGCCTGTGGGTGGCCAGCAGTGATTACTCCGGCGAGATCGCCATCTCGGACAACCTGCTCAAGCGCATCGCCGACGCCTATCGGCGCATTCGCAACACCGCCCGCTACCTGTTGGGCGCGCTCGACCAGTTTGATCCGGACACCCACGCCGTCCCGGCCGACGAGTTGGTGGCTGTCGATGCCTGGGCCATTGCCCAGGCCGCTGCACTTCAGACCGAGTTGCAGGCGGCTTACGCCGCGCGCGAATTCCACCGCGTGTATCACGCGCTGCACAACTACTGCGTCAATGACCTGGGCGGCCTGTATCTGGACCTGCTCAAAGACCGGCTCTACACCACGCCGCGCAGCAGCCTGGCGCGCCGCTCGGCGCAGACGGCGCTGTTCCACATTGCCGAAGCGCTGGTCCGCTGGATCGCACCCATCACCTCGTTCACCGCCGACGAGATCTGGCAGCTGATGCCGGGTGACCGCAGCGCGACCGTGTTCGGCCAGCGCTGGCATTCGCTCCCCAGCGTGAACGGCGCCCAACTCGACTGGGCGCGGCTGAGTCTGGCGCGCGAGGCTGTCAAGAAAGTGCTGGAAGACCTGCGTGCCGCCGGCCAGGTGGGCAGCGCCCTGTCGGCAGACCTGACCCTGTCGGGCGACGCAGCACTGCTGGCGGCGCTGCGCCAGCCAGGTGACGAACTTCGATTCTGGTTCATGACCTCGGCCGCCCAGGTGACCGACCACACCGAAGGCACCTGCTTCACCCTGGACAACGGCGAAAAACTGATCGTCAACGCCGTCGCCAGCCCCCACGCCAAGTGCGAGCGCTGCTGGCATTACCGCCAAGACGTGGGGTCTCACGCAGCGCACGCCACGCTGTGCGGCCGTTGCGTGGACAACATCGAAGGCCAGGGCGAGGCCCGGCGCTGGATCTGACGCACCCGCCCAATTTCGCCAAACCCGCGCCCGAGCGTTTCCGCCCGCAGAAGCTTTCGCTATAATCGCCGGCTTGTTCGCGGCCTCCACGTGGTGATGTAGCTCAGTCGGTTAGAGCGAGGGATTCATAACCCCTAGGTCGGCGGTTCGATTCCGCCCATCACCACCATTTTCCTGTTCAGACGATTCAGCCTTCAGGCGGGTCTGCAGTCGGCCGATTCTGTTCGGCTTCGAGCCAGGCCCTCAGCGCTTCGACACGATCTCGGTTGACCCCGAAGTCTCGGTAGCCAAAACGGGAAATCGAGCGGACGTGAATCACTGGGTCGTCTCCGGCCAGTAATTCCAGATCGTCATGAAACCGCATCGTGGGCGAGACGAAGACTGCGTGCACATAGCCGGGTTTGATGTGCTCGATGCGCGCGCCGGGCAGGCCGCTGACATGCTGGGCCAACAGGGTGAGGGCGGTGTCCGGGTCGCCCGCGACGCGCAAGGGCGCGATGGCATGGGGTTCGTCGGTGGCGATGGATGACACGCAACTGGGACGCGCCGGGCAGTCGGTGAACTTGCCGCTGATGGCGTAGAGATGCGTCGGGGTGCGCAAGGTGAAAAACAGCGCCATCGCAACGAAGATCAAAACCAGACCCAGGATCCACTTGAGTGCGTGCATGCAGGCCTCCATCGGCCGTTGGCGAGGACGGGGATGATAGGGACGCTGCTCAGGAACCACAAAATGGCGTCGGTCCACGCGGGGCGCTGCACTTTGCCCGGCATGTCGTGACCCGGCGGTGGAGGCTTGATCGCCCCGGGGTAAATGCCGCTAACCTATGGCGTCTGCTGCTGCAGCCCTTACGCCACGCGGTCTATTGATGAACCAACCCTTGAACGTTGCGCCGGCCGCCACGGATCACCCCGTGGTGAGCACGCCCGGCACCCGCACCCATGTCGCCCCCAGGCTGCTTCGGCGGCGCCTGCATGACGCGACGGATTACGCCTCCTGGGCCGAAGCGGCCAAGGCTCTGGATCGCCTCAGCGGGCGTGAGCGCTGGCGGCAACGCGACATCAGTGCCCTGTACGACTACGCCAACTTGCGTGAGCGGGTGGACCACCTTCGCGCCCTGCGTGCCAAGGGTGACAACCAGGGTCTGGTATTCGCCATCGAAGAGGGCGTGCACGGCAATCTGGGCGGCATGGGCAAGCCGATTCTTTACAGCAAGGCCCGGTTTGGCACCAAGCAGCTGATCGAGGACTATGTCGATTGCGTGGCTGAGGCACTTCGCCACATCGAGCGTCTGCCCCGGCGCGAGATGTCGGACGCTGCGAAGCTGGATCTGTTCCGCCGCGCCAGTCACTGTTACGGTCGCTCGGCCCTGATGTTCAGCGCCGGCGGGGCTTTGGTCTATTTCCACTTCGGGGTCGCCAAGGCCTTGCTGGAGCAGCGATTGCTGCCGAACGTGCTGTCGGGCTCCAGTGCGGGCGCGATCACCGTGGCCCTTCTGGGCACCCACACCGAAGCCGAACTTGACGCCCTCTTTGCCGCTGGCAATCTTCGAGTCGGGGATGAATGGGCGCCCAACTGGTTTGAACGCAGCACCGGCCTTCGGCGCGTTTTTGACGCGGATGCGTTTGATGCGACCTTTGAGCGGCTGATCCCCGACCTGACGTTTCGCGAGGCCTTCGAGCGCAGTGGTCGCCATATCAGCATTTCGGTCAGCCCTTGCGAGCGCCATCACAGCCCGCGCCTGCTGAATGCCTTGACTGCGCCGCACGTGCTGATCCGTTCAGCCGTGCAGGCGTCCTGCTCGGTCCCCGGGCTGTTCGAGCCGGTGCAACTTATGGCCCGCGATGCCCAGGGCAGAACGGTGCCCTACCTGCGCTCACGCTGGATCGATGGGGTGTTCGCGGCCGATCTGCCGGCCAAGCAGTTGGCGCGTCTGTACGGCACCAATCACTACATCGTCAGCATGATCAACCCCTTTCTGCTGCCGACCTTTCGCGATCACAAGCTGCAGGGCACGGGCCTGCAGCCTCTGGCGCGCTCTGCCAAGTCGGCAGCGCGCAGCGCCTTGAAGACGGCCGATGTTTATCTGGGCAAGTACCTGCCGACCTCATCGCTGGGGGTGGTCAACAAGGTGGCGCACGACCTGCTCTCGCAGGACTACGTGGGCGACATCAGCATCGCGCCGCGCCGCCGGGTGTTTTCACCCCTGCGGCTGCTGTCGCCGTACACCAACGATGAGATCGACGAATTGATGCGGGTCGGCGAGCGCCAGACCTGGCCGCGCATCGAGATGATCCGCATCTGCACCCAGATTAGCCGAACGCTGGAAGAGATTCTGGAGCGGGTCGATCGCGGCGCGCTCGAAGCATTGACCTGAAGCCTGGTCTGACCCCGCCCGCACAACCCGATGGCGGATCGCCCGCGTCTGGAACGACGCGGAAACCCCGCCCGGCAGTCCGGACGGGGCAGGCCCTGTGCGCGGGCTGGCGCGTGCGGACTATGGTGCTGCCAGCGCCTGATTGAACGTTGTGCTGGGCCGCATCACGGACGCCATTTTTTCAGGGTCGGCCAGGTAATAGCCGCCAATGTCGACCGGCTTGCCCTGAACCTCGGCCAGCTCCTTGAGGATGGTGTCTTCGTTCTCGGACAGGGTCTTGGCCAGCGGCTTGAAATGCGCCTGCAGGTGCAGGTCTTCGGTCTGCTCGGCGAGCGCCTGCGCCCAGTACAGCGCGAGGTAGAACTGGCTGCCGCGGTTGTCGAGCTCGCCGACCTTGCGTGAGGGGTTTTTGTCGTTGTCCAGCAGCTTGCCGGTGGCGGCATCCAGGGTCTTGGCCAGAATCACTGCCGCTTTGTTGTCGGCTTTCAGGCCCAGGTCTTCGAGGCTGACGGCCAGCGCCAGAAACTCGCCCAGTGAGTCCCAGCGCAGGTGATTTTCCTCCAGCAGTTGTTTGACGTGCTTGGGCGCCGAGCCGCCGGCGCCGGTTTCGTACATGCCGCCGCCGGCCATCAGCGGCACGATGGACAGCATCTTGGCGCTGGTGCCCAGCTCCATGATGGGGAACAGGTCGGTGAGGTAGTCACGCAGGATGTTGCCGGTCACCGAGATGGTGTCCATGCCGCGCATGACGCGCTCCAGCGTGTACCGCATGGCCCGCACCTGCGACATGATCTGAATGTCGAGCCCGTCGGTGTCGTGGTCCTTGAGATAGGTTTCGACCTTCTTGATCAGCTCCGCTTCGTGCGGGCGGTACTCATCGAGCCAGAACACGGCGGGCATGCCGGAGTTTCGGGCGCGGCTCACGGCCAGTTTCACCCAATCGCGGATGGGCGCGTCCTTGACCTGGCACATGCGCCAGATGTCGCCGGCCTCCACTTTCTGGGTCAGCAGAATCTCGCCGGTTTCGAGGTCGACGATGTTGGCGTCGCCGTCTTCGGCAATCTCGAAGGTCTTGTCGTGCGAGCCATATTCTTCGGCCTGCTGCGCCATCAGCCCGACGTTGGGCACGGTGCCCATGGTGACCGGGTCGAAGTTGCCGTTGGTTTTGCAGAAATTGATGATCTCCTGATAGATGCGCGCGAACGTGCTTTCAGGAATGACCGCCTTGGTGTCTTTGGGGCGGCCGTCGGCGCCCCACATCTTGCCGCCGATGCGAATCATGGCCGGCATCGAGGCGTCAACGATGATGTCGTTCGGCGCGTGCAGGTTGGAAATGCCCTTGGCCGAATCCACCATGGCCAGCTCGGGGCGGTGTTCGTGGCAGGCGTGCAGGTCGCGCACGATTTCTTCGTGCAGCGAGTTGGGCAGTTGCTTGCTCTTTTGGTACAGGTCGACCAGGCCGTTGTTGACGTTGACGCCCAGTTCTTCAAAGAGCTTGCCGTGCTTCTCGAACGCTTCCTTGTAAAAGACCCGCACCGCATGGCCGAAGACGATGGGATGGCTGACCTTCATCATCGTGGCCTTGACGTGCAGCGAGAACATGACGCCGGTCTTGCGCGCGTCTTCCATCTGTTCTTCATAGAACGCGCACAGCGCCTTTTTGCTCATGAACATGCTGTCGATGATTTCACCATCGAGCAATGACACTTTGGGCTTGAGCACGATCGTCTTGCCGCTTTTGGTGACCAGCTCCATCTTCACGTCACGGGCGCGGTCCAGGGTCATGGATTTTTCGCTGTGATAGAAATCGCCGTGGCGCATGTGGGCCACGTGGGTGCGTGAGGCCATGCTCCATTCGCCCATGCTGTGCGGGTGTTTGCGCACGTACTCCTTGACGCTTTTCGGCGCGCGGCGATCGGAGTTGCCTTCGCGCAGCACCGGGTTCACCGCGCTGCCCAGGCACTTGGAATAGCGGGCACGAATGGCCTTGTCTTCGTCGCTTTTCGGATCTTCGGGGAAGTCCGGCACCTTGTAGCCCTTGGACTGCAACTCCTTGATGGCACTGATCAGCTGGTGCACCGAGGCGCTGATATTGGGCAGCTTGATGATGTTGGTGTCGGGCTTGAGGGTCAGTTTGCCCAGCTCGGCCAGGTTGTCGGGCACCCGCTGTTCATCGGTCAGATATTCGGGGAACTCGCCCAGAATGCGCGCCGCCACCGAAATGTCGCTGGTGGTCACGGTGATACCCGCCGGCGCGGTAAACGCCTTCACGATGGGCAGGAACGCGCTCGTGGCAAGCAGCGGGGCCTCGTCGGTCAGGGTGTAGATGATGGTTGCGGGCTTGTCGGTCATGGGTTCTCGTCCTGGATGCGCAGTGGGGGCGCGCATCGGCGCAGCGAACGCGGGGTCCCTTGTTGCGGCAGACCCGTCGCGTGCGCAGCCGATGGCGCACCCCGATTCTATGGTGAGGGCCGCACTGCTGCAGTCCCCGGCCTTGTCCGATGCAAAGCGTGAGCGCCGGCGGTTACGAAATGAGGTCAGCGCAGATGCCGGCGATCGTGCAGGGGATGCGTGGGATGCATGGGCAGGGGCCGCCGCCGGGACCGCGACCAGGCCGGTGGCGCGCCGTGCAGGTGCAGGGCGCGCGCATTGCAGCGCGAACTATTGCAGGCCGTTGTCCAGCAGGTGCGCAACGTCGAGATGGCCGCGTTCGCGCGCCAGGTCGGCGGCGGTCTTGTCGTCTTCAGTCTTGAGGCTGCGGTCCACGCCACGGGCCATCAGCAGTCGCGTCAGGCCGTTGAAGCCGCGGGTGGCGGCCAGGTGCAGCGCGGTGATGCCGCTGCCGCCCACATGGTGCACATCGGCGCCAAAGCCGATCAGCAAGGGGGCCATCTGCTCGCCCGCCGGGCCGGCGATGGCGGCGTGCATGGGGGTGTTCTGCATCGGGTTTTCACTGATCGAATCGATGGGCGCGCCCAGCCCGATCAGCACCAGCAGCGCATCACGCTGGCCGAAGAAGGCGGCGAGGTGCAGGGGCGTCCAGCCGTCAACACTGTGGCGGCGAATGGCGTCCGGCGCGTCGAGCACATGCCGGGCAACGGCCGGGGTGTCGTCGAGCGCCACCGCTTCGTGCAGGCTCAGCGGCCGATAGGCGCGCAGCAGTTCGGCAATTTCCTGTGCGCCGTTGTACAGCGCGAACATCAACGGGCTCAGCCCCCCGGGCAACGGGTCGGTGGCCTGGGACGCGTCACGCGCCAGTGCGGCGCGTGCGGCTTCGGTATCGCGATTCTGGATCGCGTGCATCAGGGGTCTTACGTCGGACATGGTGGCGTGCCTGGCGGTTTACTTGGCGGCGGGCGGTTCGGTCGCCAGCATCGAGGGTCGGGCGGCGAAGGCGTCGAACCACTCGATGAGCGACGGCGCGCGCTGACGCCAGTTGAGGTACGGCAGGCGCAGGTCAAGATAGGCCAGCGCGATGCCTGTGGTGAGGTTGGCAACGCTGGGCACCGCAGCGGGGTCGCCCAGCGCGTTGGATTCGAGCGCCAGCATGTCGAGCGCACGCTCAATGGCATCGGCCTGACGATCGAGCGCGGCCGGCATGATGATGCTTTCGGGACGCCGCTTTTCGAGCACGCTGGCAACCGCGGCTTCGATGACGCCCTCGGCAATCGTCGCCCGGCGCGCCGCGGCCCAGCGGGCAGATTCCACCGGCAGCCGGTTGCTCTGGGTGGCCTGCAGCCACTCAAGAATCAGCTTGGAGTCGGGCAGGGCCAAACCTTCGTCGGTGATCAAGGTCGGGATGCGCGACAGCGGGTTGGCCGCCAGCAGTTCGGGCGGCGGCGAGGCCGCGAACGGGTCGGTGAGGACCTCTTCGACCCGATCTGAAAGGCCCATCTCGTGCATGGCGACACGCACCTTGCGTGCGAACGGGGAAGTGGCGTTGCAAAAAAGCTTCATTCGGCAGATCTCGTCAGGAAACGGCAGCGCGGCGGCCCGGCCTTGTGGCGAGGCCGGTCTTCAGAATCACTGGCCGTCGTCGGCAAGCTTGTCGAGATAGCGTTCGGCGTCCAGCGCCGCCTGGCAGCCGGTGCCGGCGCTGGTGATGGCCTGGCGATAGACGTGGTCCATCACGTCACCGGCGGCGAATACGCCGGGCACGCTCGTCGCGGTGGCATTGCCGCTGCTGCCCGACTGCACCTTGATGTACCCGCCGCTCATGTCGAGCTGGCCGTCAAAGATGCCGGTGTTGGGGGCGTGGCCGATGGCGATGAACACGCCTTTCACCGCAAGCGCGCGCGCTTCGCCGCCTTCGGTGGGCTGGATGCGCAGGCCGGTGACGCCCGTGTCGTCGCCCAGCACCTCGTCGAGCGCATGATTCCAGACAATCTCGACCTTGCCTTCGGCCTCGCGCTTGAACAGCTTGTCATGCAGGATTTTCTCGCCGCGGAATTTGTCGCGGCGATGGACCACGGTCACCTTGTTGGCGATGTTGGACAGATACAACGCCTCTTCGACCGCCGTGTTGCCGCCGCCGATCACGGCCACATCCTGCCCTTTGTAGAAAAAGCCATCGCAGGTGGCGCAGGCCGACACGCCCTTGCCGCGAAACGCGGTTTCAGACGCCAGCCCCAGGTACTTGGCCGAGGCGCCGGTGGCGATGATCAGCGCGTCGCAGGTGTAAGTGCCCATGTCGCCCGTCAGCGTGAAGGGGCGCTGCTGCAGGTCGACCGATTGAATGTGGTCGTAGATCAGCTGCGTGTCGAAGCGCTCGGCGTGCTGCTGCATGCGCGTCATCAGGTCGGGGCCCATCAGTCCTTCCACGTCGCCGGGCCAGTTGTCGACCTCGGTGGTGGTCATCAGTTGTCCGCCTTGTTCAAGGCCGGTGATCAGGGCCGGCTGCAGGTTGGCACGGGCGGCGTAGACGGCGGCGGTGTAGCCGGCCGGCCCCGAGCCAAGGATGATCAGGCGGTGATGAGTGGGCGTGGACATTGCGTTCCTTGAAGCCGGAATAAGGTGGGTGTTCGCGGGCGCAACGCGCCCGGCGCGGGGGTGGGTGCAGTCAGGGCGTGGCGATGCTAGGCCGCGAAGGGGTTCAGGTCAAAACGGGCGCTGCGTTGCGTGCCGGGGTGGCGCTGACGCGGCGCCGATACCGACCGCCCCTTACACTTGGGGATTGACCCCCATTTTCAAGCAAGGTGCGCTGATGGCCGATGCCGATCAAGCCTCAAAGTCGTGGTTTTCGCGTGTGTTCGATCGGCTTTGGACCGTGGTGTCCACCCTTTACAAGGCCGCGATCATCATCGGCTTCGGTTTTTTTCTGGTCACGTTGTGGTTCATCTGGCGGGGGCCGGGCGTCGCCGTCAAGGTTGAAGACAACGTTGCCCTGATCGTCGCGCCCTCCGGGGCGGTGGTGGACCGCATTGACATCGACCCGCGCTGGGCGCTGGTCGATCAACTGGCCGGCGCGCCGCCGCCGCAGACCGCGTTGCGCGACCTCATCACCGCCTTCGAGCGGGGCGCCGAAGACCCGCGCATCAATTTTGCCGTGCTCAAGTTGGACGACATGACGCAGATCGGCCTCGCCCAGAGTGCCGAGCTGATTCAGGCCATCGATCAGTTCCGGGCCACCGGCAAGTCGGTGGTGGCGTATTCGGCGTGGTACGACCAGGCGGCGTATCTGGCGGCCAGCCATGCCGACGAGATCGTCATGGATCCGCTGGGCATGTTGGCCCTAGAGGGCCTGTCGCGCTATGCGAACTTTCTCAAGGGCCTGACCGACAAGCTCGGCGTCACCGTCAACGTGTTTCGCGTGGGTGAGTACAAGTCGGCCGTGGAGCCGTTCATCCGCCAGAACATGTCGGACGAGGCCAAGCAGGCCAATCTGGACTGGCTGCAAGACCTTTGGGGTCGTTACGGCGTCAACGTGGCCGAAGGCCGAGATTTGGCACCCGACGCCGTGCACCGGTTCGTCGAGACCCTGCCCGAAGCCATGGAGGCCCAAGGCGGGCGCGGCGCAGAAGTGGCCCTGCAGGCCGCGCTGGTCACGCATGTCGAGACGCTCGAAGCCTTCCGCAGCCGCATGAAAGAACGCGTGGGCGAAGATGCCGAGCACGGCAGCTTCCGGCAGATTCACTTTCACGATTACCTGGCCGCAACCGAGATGCAGCAGCAATCCGCGTTGGCGGCGAGTCCGACGCCGGCCTGGATCGCGCGCGTGGTGGTGCAGGGCGAGATTGTGGACGGCTACAGCGAGGTGGGCGTCTCGGGGGGGGATTCGGTGCAGGAGCTGTTGATGGCCGCGCAGCGTGACGACTCGGTGCGTGCCGTGCTGCTGCGCGTCGACTCGCCCGGCGGCAGCGTGTGGGCTTCCGAGCAAATCCGTCGCGGGGTGGCGCAGCTCAAGGCGGCCGGCAAACCGGTGGTGGTGTCGATGGGCAACGTTGCGGCCAGTGGCGGCTACTGGATTTCGATGAACGCCGACCACATTTTCGCCCTTCCGGAAACCATCACCGGGTCGATCGGCATCTTCGGCCTGCTGCCCACCTTCGAGAACAGCCTGCAAAAGATCGGCGTCACCACCGATGGCGTGGGCACCACGTCGTTGGCCGGCGCGTTCCGGCTGGACCGGCCACTGGGCGCCAATGCAAAGCGCGTGATTCAGGCCGAAGTGCAGCGGGGCTACGACGACTTCATCAACAAGGTGGCCGAGGCGCGGGGGCAGACCCCTGACGCCATCGATGCCGTGGCGCGTGGCCGGGTGTGGAGCGGCGAAGCGGCGCTGGATCATGGCCTGATCGACGCCTTCGGCACCGAGGCCGACGCGGTGGCCGCGCTGGGCGAACTGGCCGGCCTCGACGACTGGGAACTGGTGGAGTGGACCGAAGAAACCGACCCCTTCATGTTGCTGATCAAACAGTTCTTTGGCGGGCTTTCGGGTCTGGTGCGGGCCTCGGTGATTCCGCAGAGCCTGCTGCAGTTGTGGGTGCCGGCCGAGCGCATCGTCGTGCCGCTGTCGCGCTTCAGCGATCCGCGCGGTCAGTACGCGCACTGCGAGTGCGGTGTGGCGGTGAGCAGCCGTGGTGGGTTTTGAGGTGAGCCGGCCTGCCGCGCCGCGCGCCCGTGACGGGGCGTGCGCAGTCGCCCCCGGGCGCTGACCATGGTGGTGATCGACCAGGGTCAGGGCCCCGTCGTGGTGCTGATTCACGGCCTGGGCGCCAACCACGAAGACTGGCGCCGCGTCGTGCCGCTGCTGTCCGATACGTTCCGGGTGCTGGTGGTCGACCTGCCCGGTTTCGGGTCGGCCCCGCCACTGGCGGCGCCCGGCGGCCTTGTCGACTACGCCGAGGCGGTGTGGGGCGCGCTGCAGGCGCTGGGGGTCCATCAGGTGGGCGCGCTGGTCGGGCATTCCATGGGCGGCGCGGTGGCCATCGAGGCGGCCTTGAACCACCCGCAGGGCGTGGCCCGTCTGGCGGTCATCAACTCGATGCCGGCGTTCACGCCGCAAACACCGCGTGACCACTTCGAGGTCGTGTACCGGCGCTTCATGGTGCGCACTCTGGGGCCGCGCAGGTTGGCCAGGCTGAGTGCCATGCGCATGTTCCCCGACCCGGCAGACGCCGCCCTGCGGGCGCCGGTGATTGCCCGCGGGCGCCGCAACCGCGTCGGCCCGTATCTGGCGGCGCTGAATGCCCTGATCGGCTGGGAGGCGCGCGATCGCCTGTCGGGCTGGAAGAAGCCGTTGTTGTGGCTTGCCTCTGAATACGACTATTTCGAATTCGAACCGATTCGCGAACTGCGCCTGGTGATTCCGCACATGCGCGTGCGCTGCTTTCCCGGCGAGCGCCACGGGCTGCCCATGGCGCGCCCTGAAGCGGTGGCCCGCGAAGTCCGCGCATTGATGCGTTTATGACCGCCGGGCTGCACGCGGCAGCGCCCATTGGCATTTTCGACTCCGGGGTCGGCGGCCTGAGCGTGCTGCGGGCCTTGCAGGCGCAACTGCCGCACGAACGGTTCCTCTATTACGCCGACACCGCCCATTGCCCCTACGGCGAGCGCGATGTGGCGACCATTCGCGCGCGTGCCGAGGCCATCAGCGCTGAATTGATCGCTGCCGGCGCCAAGTTGATTGTGGTGGCCTGCAACACCGCGACGATTGCCGCCATTGCCCATCTGCGCGCCCGTTTCGAGTTGCCCTTCGTGGGCATGGAGCCCGGCGTCAAACCGGCGGTGATGGCGAGTCGCAGCGGCCACGTCGGCGTGCTTGCCACCACCCGCAGTCTGGCCGGCGAGCGTTTTCAGGCGCTGGTCGATGCCCATGCGCGCGGCGTCACGGTGCACACCCGTGCCTGCAGTGGCTGGGTGGAGCGGGTCGAGGCCGGCGATCTGCACTCCCCGGCGTGCATGGCCATGCTGCGCGGCGACGTGCAACCGTTGATCGAGGCGCGATGTGACGTGCTGGTGTTGGGCTGCACCCATTTCCCGTTTCTGGCCCCGGCCCTGCGCGACCTCGTGGGGCCCGACATTCACCTGCTGGACACCGGGCCCGCCGTGGCGCGGCAGGCGGCACGGGTGCTGGGCGATGCGGCCGCGCTCAATCCTGCCTCCGGGCCGGGACCGACACTCTGGCGCTGCAGCGGGTCTGATCATGACTTTCAGCAGCAGCGACGCCTGTTAGGTTTTGCAGCCACATGAGCGACGGCCTCGCCACCGTGTACCGTTGCCGGCGCGCCAAAGGCGCCGCACGCACGCCATTGATGCACCCGCCGCCAACGCGGCATGCCCCCTATCTGGAGACCGCATGAACACCTCACCGACACCGGAACCGCCGCCGAAATCGCCCGCCAGCAACAGTTTGTGGGCCACCGTGTGCAGCGTGGCGGCGTCGTTCTTCGGGGTGCAGACCGCGAAGAATCGGCAGCGCGATTTCACCCAGGGCAAGGCCGCCCATTTCATTGTCATCGGCGTGGTGATGACCCTTCTGCTGGTGGTGGGCCTGGTGATGATTGTGCGGCTGGTGTTGCGCCAGGCAGGGGTCTGAACCGGCCCGGTCGACGTATCCGCCGCGCCGCGCGGTGGCCGGTACCGGCCCTCGGAATGGCCGGCGGCCCATTGATCAGTCATTCACGAACACGGCGCTGAGGGCCGCAGCCCTCAGCGCCTCTTGGAGTTGCCCGGCGACCGTGGCCTACATGTTGCGGCGGTAGCGCCCGCCCACTTCGTAGAGTGCGTGGGTGATGTCGCCCAGGGAGCAGACACGAACCGCGTCCATCAGTACTTCGAAGGTGTTCTGCTCGCTCATCACCGCCTCGCGCAGGCGGGCCAGCTGCTGCCGACCCGGCTCGGCATTGCGCGCCTGGAAGGCGTGCAGGCGGGTGATCTGGCTCTTTTTCTCGTCGTCGGTCGAGCGTGCCAGTTCCACCTCGAACGCCTCACTGTCGCCCTTGGGATTGCGGAAGGTGTTCACGCCAATCAGCGGCAGCGAGCCGTCGTGCTTCTTGTGCTCGTAGAGCATGGATTCGTCCTGGATCTTGCCGCGCTGATAGCCGGTTTCCATGGCGCCCAGCACGCCGCCGCGGTTGGCGATGGCCTCGAATTCACGCAGCACGGCTTCTTCGACCAGATCGGTCAGCTCATCGATGATGAAGCTGCCCTGCAGGCCGTTCTCGTTCTTGGTGAGGCCGAATTCGCGGTTGATGATCAGCTGGATGGCCATGGCACGACGCACCGACTCTTCGGTGGGCGTGGTGATCGCCTCGTCGAAAGCGTTGGTGTGCAGCGAGTTGCAGTTGTCGTTGATCGCGATCAGTGCCTGCAGCGTGGTGCGGATGTCGTTGAACTGCATCTCTTGCGCGTGCAGCGAACGGCCTGAGGTCTGCACGTGATATTTCAGCTTCTGGCTGCGTTCGTTGCCGCCGTACTTGTGCTTCATCGCCACCGCCCAGATGCGCCGCGCAACGCGGCCGATCACCGAGTACTCCGGGTCCATGCCGTTGCTGAAAAAGAAGCTCAGGTTGGGCGCGAAGTCGTCGATGTGCATGCCGCGCGCCAGATAGCTTTCGACATAGGTGAAGCCGTTCGAGAGCGTGAACGCCAGTTGGCTGATCGGGTTCGCCCCGGCCTCGGCAATGTGGTAACCCGAGATCGACACCGAGTAGAAATTGCGCACCTGATGTTCGACGAAATACTGCTGAATGTCGCCCATCATTTTCAGCGCGAACTCGGTGCTGAAGATGCAGGTGTTCTGGCCCTGATCTTCCTTGAGGATGTCGGCCTGCACCGTGCCGCGCACCGTCGACAAGGTAAATGCCCTGATCTTGGCGTGTTCTTCGGCACTGGGGTCGCGCTGGTTCTGGGCCTTGAACTGCGCGACCTGCTGGTCGATCGCGGTGTTCATGAACATGGCCAGCAGCATCGGCGCCGGCCCGTTGATGGTCATCGAAACCGAGGTGCTCGGGGCGCAGAGGTCGAAGCCGTCGTACAACACCTTCATGTCTTCCAGCGTGCAGATGGACACGCCGGAATTGCCGACCTTGCCGTAAATGTCGGGGCGCTCGGCCGGATCCCAGCCATAGAGCGTGACCGAGTCAAAGGCCGTCGACAGGCGGTGTGCGGGCATGCCCTCCGACAGGCGCTTGAAGCGGCGGTTGGTGCGGAATGCGTCGCCTTCACCGGCGAACATGCGCGTGGGGTCTTCACCTTCGCGCTTGAACGGAAACACGCCCGCCGCAAACGGAAAATAGCCGGGCAGATTTTCCTTCATCAGGAAACGCAGCAGCTCACCGTCATCCCCGAAGCGGGGCAGGGCGACCTTGCGCACCTTGGTGCCCGACAGCGATTCGGTGGTGAGCACGGTGGTCAGTTCCTTGTCGCGCACCCTGGTCACATGGGTGTCGCCGCTGTATTGCTTGACCACTTCGGGCCACTGCGCCAGCAGCTTGCGCGGTGCCGGCAACAGGTCACCCTCCTTGGCCTGCAACACCGGCTCGATGGCCGCCGCGGTGTTCGGGTCTGCACTGGCCAGCAGGCCGTGGCTGATGCGCAGCGCCTGACACTCGCGGGCCACCTGCACCTGGGCTTCCACGTCTTTGTGGTAGCCGCGGACCGTCTCGGCAATTTCGGCCAGATAGCGCACGCGGTCGGGCGGGACCACGGCCAGTCGGGTGGTGGAGCTGCGCACGCTCACCGGTTTGAGCCGCGACTTTTCGGCCTTGAAGCCCTGCGCTTTCAGCGCCGGGAGGATGGCCTGATACAGCGCCGTCACCCCGTCGTCGTTGAAGCGCGACGCCATGGTGCCGAACACCGGCATCATGTCGGGCGCCTCGCCAAAGCGCTCTCGGTTGCGCTGGTACTGCTTGCGCACGTCGCGCAGGGCATCTTCGGATCCCTTGCGATCGAACTTGTTGAGGGCGATGAAATCGGCGAAGTCGATCATGTCGATCTTTTCAAGCTGTGAGGCGGCGCCGAATTCCGGCGTCATCACGTACAGCGAGGTGTCGACGAACGGCACGATGGCCGCATCGCCCTGGCCGATGCCCGAAGTCTCGACGATGATCAGGTCGAAGCCCGAGAGCGTGCAGGCGGCAATCACATCGGGCAGCGCGCCCGACAGTTCACTGCCGGTGTCGCGCGTGGCCAGCGAGCGCATGTAGACATTGGGCGTGTCGATGGCATTCATGCGGATGCGGTCGCCCAGCAGCGCGCCGCCGGTGCGCTTGCGCGACGGGTCGATCGAGATGATGGCGATGCGCGGCTTGTCGTCCTGGTCCAGCCGCAGGCGCAGCACCAGTTCGTCGGTCAGCGATGATTTGCCGGCGCCGCCGGTGCCGGTGATGCCCAGGCGCGGCGTGGTGATGGCCGCGGCGGCCTCGCGCAGCGTTTTGCGCAGGTCGTCGTCGTAGGCGCCATTTTCGATGGCGCTGATCACCCGCGCCAACGCGCGGCGATCGCCGCTCTGCAGTGCGTCCAGGGCCTTGGCGGGCTTCGGCGCCGCGGCCGTCACGTCGTAGTCGGCGCCCTGCACAAGGTTGTCGATCATGCCTTGCAGCCCCAGCGACGCGCCGTCGTCAGGCGAGTAAATGCGGGTGACGCCGTACTCCATCAGCTCCTTGATCTCGCTCGGCACGATCACGCCGCCGCCGCCGCCATACACCTTGATGTGCTCGCCGCCGTTCTCGCGCAGCAGATCAATGATGTATTTGAAGAACTCGGTGTGTCCCCCCTGATACGAGGTGATGGCAATGGCCTGGGCGTCTTCCTGCAAGGCGGCGTTGACGATCTCGGCGGCCGAGCGGTTGTGGCCAAGGTGCACCACCTCGGCGCCGGAGGCCTGCAGGATGCGGCGCATGATGTTGATCGACGCGTCGTGGCCGTCGAACAGGGCGGTGGCGGTGACCAGGCGGATCTTGTGCTTGGCCTTGTAGGGCTCGGGCTTCTTGAAGGCGGCGGGGCTGGTCATGGGGCATTACTCCTGAAAGGGCGGCTGCATGGCGCGGGCGGTCTGCGCGATGGCGGTCAACGCGCGAGTCTAGGCGATGGTCAGCGCCTTGCCGATGCCCGAATCGCCTGTGACGGGTGATTGAATTTACAATGCCGCACCCCGGCGCTCATGCGCTGCTACCGGGCAGTTGAGTGGAAAGGGACAGCGTATCGGTGGCGTTTGTGCGCGAGGCCTTGCACGGCGTCAGTGCGCGCGGGGGCGACCCGCAGCGGCTGCTGGCCGACGCCGGCATTGCGCCGTCATTGCTGGTCGATCTGCAGGGCCGGGTCAGTGCGGCGGCGTTCGGGCGCCTGTGGCGGGCCTCGGCCCTGGCGCTGGACGACGAGCTCTTCGGACAGGATCGGCGGCGGCTCAAGCTCGGCAGTCTGGCCACGCTGGGATTGCTGTGCGTGCACACCCGCACCTTGCAGCAGGCCCTGCAGCGCGGCACCCGGCTGCTGAATCTGCTGCTCGATGATGTGCGCCTTGAGCTGCGCCACGATGCCCGGCGCGCCACCGTGGTGTTGCTGCCGAATGATTGCCCGGTCAAGGTCTTCGCGCATGAAACGCTGGTGATCGTGCTGCAGGCGCTGATCTGCTGGCTGATCGATCGGCGCATTCCGTTGCTGGAAGCCCAGTTTGCCTATCCGGCACCGGCCTGGGCCGAGGAGTATCCGCGCATTTATTCGCGCAACATCGCCTTCGATGCGGCGCTGACGCAATTCAGTTTTCCCGTCACCGATCTGCGGGCGCCGGTGGTGCAGACCGAACGTACTCTGCGGGAGTTTCTGCGCGACGCTCCGGCCAATGTGATCGTGAAATACCGCAACCCGCGCAGCCTCAGCACCTACCTGCGTCATGCGCTGAAGCACCGCAAACACGGCTTCGAGCTGAGTTTCGATGCGGCCGCCCAGGAGCTGGGGCTCAGCCCCTCCACCCTGCGGCGCAGGCTGGAAGCCGAGGGGACGTCGTTTCGGCTGATCAAGGACGGCGCACGCCGTGATGTCGCCATTCGCCAACTGCAGCAGACCCGGCGCAGCATTCCAGAGGTCGCCGACAGTCTGGGCTTCGCCGAATCCAGCGCCTTCCATCGCGCCTTCATCAAATGGATGGGCATCTCACCCGGCCAGTTCCGCCAGAGCGGGCGCGATGAAGCAGGCCGCTAGGCCTCTGGCCGCAGCCGGTTTACTCCAAGACCCCCATCAGCACGTCAACGACAACCTGAGTGGCAACGTTCAGAAGAACGAGATCGGCGCCAACCACCTGCCAGTCGTGACCGTCATAGCGGGGCAGGCGGTTCAGCAGCGGCTGCGGCGCCATTTTCCTGGCGATGCCGGGCGGCAGCGGCTTGCCCCGTGCCAGGTTTTTGCGGATGCCGGGCGGCAGGGGCTTGCGACCGGTGAGTTGGTCCTCGATGGCCCACTGGCGTACCTGCCGGGCAGACGGCACGCGCAGCTGCGGCAGTGCGTCGCCGCGCTGCGATGCGCCGTGCCCGCGGTCTGCCGGAGGCCCTTTTTCGGCCAGCACCGCACCGGGTGCGACGGACAGGGACAGCAGTGCTGCATACAGCGTCGCCGAGTGCTTCATGATGCTGTTCCTTAAGCGGTGAATGGGGGAGCAGCTTATCCGTCTTCCCCGTCCCGTCGGTGAATGAACCGGCATGGCGTGCGGCCTGGCGCCCTTCGCCAGCCGGGCACTTGCATCCCGCGTCGTCGCGCCGTAGTATCTGCGCCCTTTTTCGAGGTTCGTCGTTGAGGCGAACTGAACAACCATAACCCCACGGGGACAAGATGAAGACGGTCTTTATTAACAACCAGAACGCGCAGCGTGACTGGTACATTCTGGATGCTGACGGCCAAACACTGGGCCGACTCGCCAGCGAAGTGGCCAAGCGACTTCGCGGCAAGCACAAGGCGGAATACACCCCCAACGCGGACAACGGTGATTACATCGTCGTCATCAACGCGGAAAAGGTGCGCACCACCGGCAACAAGGTCAACGACAAGACCTATTACCGGTACACCGGTTACGTGGGTGGCCTCAAGTCCCAGACGCTGGGCGAGTTGCTGGCCAAGCACCCCGAGCGCGTGATCGAAAAGGCAGTCAAGGGCATGTTGCCCCGCGGCCCGCTGGGCTTCGCCCAGTTCCGCAAGCTGAAGGTGTATGCCGGTAAGGATCATCCGCATACCGCCCAGCAGCCCAAGACCCTCACGCTTTAAGGCCCCGAACAATGGTTATCAAGAAAGCTTCCGCCGAACAGAAATACGGCACCGGCCGTCGCAAGACCGCCACCGCCCGTGTCTTCATCAAGCCGGGTAACGGCGAAATCACCGTCAACGGCAAGACCGTTGAAGCGTATTTCGGCCGCGAAACCTCGCGCATGATGGTGCGCTCGCCGCTTGAGCTGATCGACGCGCTGACCCGCTTCGACATCAAGATCACCGTGGCGGGTGGCGGCCCCACCGGCCAGGCCGGCGCCATCCGTCATGGCCTCACCCGCGCGCTGATGGCCTACGACGAAAGCCTGCGTCCGCAGCTGCGCGAAGCCGGTTATGTGACCCGCGACGCCCGCGAAGTTGAACGTAAGAAAGTCGGTTTGCACAAAGCCCGCCGCGCCACGCAGTACAGCAAGCGCTAACGGCCACCCGGATGGCGTGTGCTGCAGCAGCAGTACGCAGCCACGTCATTCGCATCCTTTTACGCGGAGCCCCGGCTCCACGTTTGGGAGATCGTCTAATGGTAGGACAGCAGTCTCTGACACTGTTTATCTAGGTTCGAGTCCTAGTCTCCCAGCCAACCGTCGAACCGGTCCAGAGCGGTTCGAAACGAAAAGCCCCGCCATGCGGGGTTTTTTGTGGGCGGCGTTTCAGTGCCCGCGGGTCGTTGCGGCGTCTCGCGCGTGTCGCGCCGCCGCGCAGGCGCGACCAAGGGCGATGCCGTGCCGACCGGCGCCTATGGGGCGGGGCGCTCGTCGAGGCTGCGCTTCAGCAGAAGCAGGCGCAGGTCAAATTCAACTTGATGGTAATGCGGCTGAATGTGGCGGCAGAGTTGATAGAAGGCCTTGTTGTGCGCGCGTTCGCGCAGGTGGGCGAGTTCGTGGGCCACGACCATTTCGAGAAATTCTGGCGCCGCATCCTTGAACAGGCCGGCAATGCGGATTTCGGCCTTGGCCTTGAGGCGGGCACCCTGAACCCGTGAGATGGCGGTGTGCAGGCCCAGTACCTTGTGCATCACGTCCAGCTTGGAGTGCCAGACAACCTTGTGCACCGGCGGCGCGGTTTTCAGGTACTGCTGCTTGAGTGACTGGACGTAGTCGTACAGCGCCGCATCGGTTTGGATGTCGTGACGGCCGGGATATTTCTGCGCCAGATAGGGTGCCAGCCGGTTGTCCTGAACCAGGGTCTGCACCTGGGCCTGGGTGTCGGGAGGATAGGCGCCGATGAAGCGCTGGATGGCGACCGCGGGGTCGCTCACGATGCGTCGCTGGCGATGACGAGAATGCTCATGTCGTCACAGGTGACGGTCTGACCGGCGCGGATTTTCGCGGTCTTGCGGTGTTCGGGCTGGCCATCGACCTGCACGCGCCCTTCGGCCACCATCGCTTTGCCGGCGCCCCCGCTGTCGCAGAGCCCGACGAGTTTCAGCAACTGGTTGACCTCGATGGTTTCGGCTTCGAGGGTGAACGTGACGTCGGCCATGGTGGGTCGCACAGGAATGTGCCGTTAGCCTAACCCGGCCGCGCGCGGCGATCGATGGTCTGCCGCCGGGGCGGGTACCATCACCGCCCCATGGACGCCCCGATCAGCCCCCTGCTCACCCTGCCCGTGCACCTCGCGCTGATGGATGCACGCGCGGCAGGCGCCGAGCGCCTGATCTGCTCACTGGACCTGGATCGGACCCAGACCGAGGTCAGTATCTCGGCGACCGACTGGCGCTGGCAGGGCGTAGCCTTTCCCTACATGGACGACTGCAGGGACCGGACGATCTATCACGCCTCAGAGGGCCGTTTCGTGCCGGTTTCGCGCTTCAGCGACGGCTTGATCAAGCTGGTGCCCACCGATTGGGGCGCGCCCACGTTCGAGATTGATGGCATCAAGATGCTGCCCACGGCGCGGGTGTCGCCCTATGCCGACGCGCAGCGCAAGGTCGGGCTGATCGAGCCGCGCGGCAAGACCGTGCTCGACACCTGCGGCGGTCTGGGCTACTTCGCCGCCTGGTGTCTGCAGGGCGGCGCGCGGCGGGTGCTGTCGTTCGAAAAGAATGCCGATGTGATCTGGCTGCGCAGCCTCAACCCTTGGTCGCCGAGGCCCGCGGCGGACGAGGGCGTGCTGCGCCTCACGCACGGCGATGTGACCGAGCACATTCTGCAATTGGCTGACGCGTCGGTCGATGCGGTGCTGCACGATCCGCCGCGCTTCGGCATTGCGGGCGAGCTGTATTCGCAGGTGTTCTACGCGCAACTGGCGCGGGTCATCCGGCCGCGCGGCCGACTGTTCCACTACACCGGCGCGCCCAACAGACTCACCAGTGGCCGCGACGTGCGCAAGGAGGTGGCGACGCGGCTGCAACGTGCCGGGTTTGCCACCGAGTTCAACGGTGACGGCGTGCGGGCAGTACGCAGGCGGTAGCGCAACCGAATCGCCGACCGCCAGCCCGGCTGCCGCGTCATTCGCTCAGTGGGTGACGACCCACTGCGGGTTGAGCCCGCTGGACACCAGGCGTTGCCGCGCCGCCTCGCCTTCGGCCTTGCTGCTGAACGGGCCAATCACCACCCGGTGCCAGCGCTGATCGCCCCGCATCAGTTCGTGGATGGACACCGGCCGGATCGCCGAGCGCATCAAGGTCTCGTACAGCGCCGTGGCATTGGCGGCCAAGGTGAAGGCGCCGGCCTGCCAGTACCCGGCGGGTGCGCCGTTGGCGGCAAGCGTGGGGGTACTGTCGGGCGACGCCGACATTGAGGCGCGTATCGTCGGGGTGGGCGCCGGGGCGGCGTTCGCAACGGCGATGTTCGCGGCGCCAGGCAGCACCGCTTCGACCCGGACCTGCGCCGAACCGTGCTTCAACATGCCCAGCCGCGCTGCGGCCGCATACGAAAGGTCGATGATGCGGCCCTCGTGGAAGGGGCCGCGATCATTGATGCGAACGACCACCGATTTGCCGTTTTCGAGGTGGGTCACCCGCACGTAGCTGGGAATCGGCAGCGTCTTGTGCGCACCGGTCATGGCGAACATGTCGTAGGTCTCACCGTTGGCGGTCAGGTGGCCATGAAATTTCTTGCCGTACCACGACGCCCAGCCCTCCTCGCGATAGCCGTGAGACTCGTCCTTGACGACGTAGGTTTCGCCAAAAACGGTGTACAGCGGCCCATTGCCGCCGCGTGAACGGGGCTCGTGGATGGGGATGGCGTCGGGAATCATCATGATGTTGGCCGGCACCTCCTCATCGTCCGGACCCATGTCCTGATCCAGCGTGTAACGGCCCCGCGACGAGGCGGGCGGCTCGTGGCGCTTGTTGCCGGTGCGATGCACCGGTCGCACGACCGCGACGGGTTGGCTTTCGGGCGACGGCCGGGGCGGGTTTCGGGCCTCCTGCCAGCTGCAGCCCGCCAGGCCGCAGAGGAGCGACACGACCGCAAGCCGAACCGGCCTCATGGCGAGGCGTACGCCTCGGCGGTGATGGCGGCGGCCAGCTGGGCCACGGCCATGGCATAGAACACGCGTGGGTTGTACGTCATCACGGCATAGAAATTGTGGAGTGCGATCCAGACTTCGTCACCGCCGTCATCCAGCGGCAGCTTGAGAATGCCCACGGGGAAATCGGCTGGCAAGGGCACTTCCGAGGCGATACCCAGGTCGGCCAGGTCGGCAAACCTGAGGTCGGGCTGACGTTGATTCACCGCCAGACCCTTCGGCAGGGCGCGGGTGGCCGTGGCGCGCACCAGCAGCGGCTCGCCGCGCCGCCATGCCAGTGCGGGGCGGTAGTCAACGAAGTAACGGCCGATGGAGCCGATCGCGTCCGGGAGTTGCCACAGGTCGGTGTCGCCATCCCGGTCGAAATCAACCGCCAGGCGGCGGTAGTTGCTGGGCATGAACTGGGCCGCGCCCATGGCGCCGGCATAGGAGCCTTTGGGCGCGCGCGGGTCCCAGCCCTTTTCCTGAGACAAGACCAGAAAGGCGATCAGCTCGCTGCGGAAAAACGCGGTGCGGGTGGGGTGATCGAGCCCCTGCGTGGCCAGGGCGTCGAGCACCCGCACGTTGCCGGTGATGTTGCCGTAGCGGGTTTCGATGCCCAGCACGGCGGCGACGATCGACGGCGGCACGCCGTACGCCTGCTCCACGTCGGCCAGCGCCCGGGCATGGCGCTGCAGCACCCGGGCTCCGTCACGGATGCGCGGGGTGTCGATGCGGCGCGCGTACTGCGTCCAGGTTTCGGTGCGCTCCGGGGCGGTCTGCTCCTGCTTGATCAATTGCGGCAGGGTCTTGGCGTCGGCCAGGGCGTTGCGCGCCCAGGCCAGCTGCTCGGGCGAAAAGCCGTGCTCCTGCTGCAGTGCCGTGTAGACCTTGCGGGCATCCGGGTGGTCGGCGTACTGGGCTGCGGCCACCGGGGCGAACAGGAGGCTGGAGATAGCGATGAGGAGCGGCCGGATGTACACGTTCAATTTGCCAGTAGTTTGCGATTGGTTTGTATCGACATGAGCATTCCAAAGCCGACCAGCAGGCTGACCGCCGAGGTGCCGCCATAGCTGATCAGCGGTAAAGGCACGCCCACCACGGGCAGCAGCCCGATGACCATGCCGATGTTGATGAAAACATACACGAAGAACTTGAGCGTCAATGCCGCGGCCAACAGTCGTTGGAACGTGTCCTGCGCCCGCAATGCAATCAGCAGGCCGCGCGCGACGATGGCCAGGTAGACCAGCAGCAGTAGGACCACGCCGATCAGCCCCAGTTCTTCGGCGATGACGGCGAAGATGAAGTCGGTGTTGGCTTCGGGCAGAAAGTCGAGCTTGGCCTGGGTGCCCTCCAGCCAGCCCTTGCCGAAGGTGCCCCCCGAGCCGATGGCGATTTTTGACTGGGTGATGTGATAGCCGGCGCCCAGCGGATCGCGCTCAGGATTGAACAGGGTGAGGATGCGACCGCGCTGGTAGTCGTGCAGGCGCATCCACAAGAACGGTGCCGTGGCCGCCACGGCGGCGATGGCGCCCAGAATCCAGCGCCAGCGCAGCCCGGCGAAGAACAGCGCGAAGCCACCGGCCGCCACCACCAGCAGGCTGGTGCCGAGGTCGGGCTGCACCATCACCAGCCCGGTGGGCACGGCGATCAGGACGATCGACACCAGCATGCTGCCGATCTGCGGCGGCAGGGTGCGCTGATGCAGGTAGGCCGCGATGGCCAGCGGCATGGCGAGCTTCATTAGCTCGGACGGCTGAAACCGCATGACGCCTAAGTCGAGCCAGCGCTGCGCCCCCTTGGCCGAGTCGCCCAGCAGCAGCACCAGAACCAGCATCAGCACCGTGCCGCCGTACAGCCATCCCGCGCCGCTGCGGTACCACTCGGGCGGTGCCTGGGCGACGAGAATCATCAACACGAATCCCAACCCCAGGCGTTTGGCCTGCGCGCTGACCGCACCGAGGTCGTGCCCGGATGCCGAATACAGCATCACCATGCCAAAGCCGCTGAGAATCAGCAGCAGCGACAGCGTCCACGAGTCGATGTGCCAGCGCTCGAACCAGTCCGAAAGGGTCGGGTTGCCGCGCTGGCCCCCGACGTCGATCAACGCCATCAGGGCGCCCCGCTCGTTTTGCGCACATCACCGGAATACGGCGCGATGACCGGCGCCGGCACGTCGTACTGAACCTCGCCCAGCAGGTATTGATCCATGACCTTGCGCGCCACCGGGGCGGCGACCGCGCTGCCGCTGCCGGCGTGTTCGGCCAGCACCGCGACGGCGATCTGCGGGTCGTCAGCCGGGGCAAAGGCGATGAACAGCGCGTGGTCACGCAGCCTTACCGGGGTGTTTTCCAGCGTGCGGGCCACCTTGTCGTCCTGTGAGAGCGAGGCCACCTGGGCGGTGCCGGTTTTCGCGGCGATCAGGTACGGCGCGTTCTGGCCGATCCTGAGCGCGGTGCCGCCCTGTTTGTGGGCGGTGTCGATCATCGCCTGAATCACTGCCGACCAATGATCGGGGTTGCGCAGAATGATGGGCGGCAAGGCTTCCGGGCTGTGCGAGACGCGTTGCTGGCTGACCGGGTCCACCGACTCGCGCAACAGATGCGGCGGGTAACCACCGCCACGCATGGCCAGGCGCGCCGTCATCTGTGCCATCTGCAACGGCGTGGCCAGGGTGTAGCCCTGACCGATGCCGACGATCAGGGTCTCGCCCGGGTACCAGGCTTCGCCGCGGGTACGCCGTTTCCAGGCGCGCGACGGCATCAGGCCGGTGCTCTCAAGTGGCAGGTCGATGCCGGTGATGCTGCCCAGCCCGAACTGCTGCATCGAGTCGTGCATCAGGTCGATGCCGAGGTTGAGCGCCAACTGATAGAAGTAGATGTCGCAGCTCTGCATGACGCCCGACACCATGTTCATCCAGCCGTGGCCGCGGCGGCGCCAGCAGCGGAACAGGCGGGTCGACCCTGGCAGCTGCATGTGGCCGGGACAGAATTCGCGATGCTCGGGGTCGACGACCATGTGTTCAAGCCCCGCCACGGCCATCGCCGGCTTGAGGGTGGACCCCGGCGGGTACTGGCCTTGCAGGGCGCGGTTGAACAGGGGGCGATTGCGGTCCTGCAGCAGGTTGCGATAACTGACGGCGTCGATGCCTTCGACGAACCGGTGGGGTTCGTAGCCGGGCTTGCTGACCAGCGCGATGATCTCGCCGCTGCGGGGATCGATGGCCACCACGGCGCCGTTGAGTTCGCCCAGCGCCGCCTGGGCAACGGCCTGGACGTCCGAGTCCAGCGTCAGGTGCAGGTTCTGCCCCGCCTGGCCGGGCCGGTGTTCGATCTCGCGCAAGGGGCGTCCAAACGCATTGGCTTCGATGATGCGCGCGCCGGGCATGCCGCGCAGGCGATCTTCGTAGAAGCGCTCCAGGCCAGTCTTGCCGATCTGCGCCAGCCCCTGATAACTGGCGGCATCGATACGCTGAAGGTCGTCTTCGGTGATGCCGCTGACGTAGCCCACCACATGGGCGCCTTCCGAGGCCAGGGGATAGTTGCGGGTGAGGCCGGCCGTCACCTCGGCACCGCGCAGGTCGTGGCGGTTGACCTCGAGCAGGGCCACCTCCTCCATGTTCAGGTGGGTGCGCAACGGCACCCCGCGGTAGCGCGGCGTGCGGTTGACGCGGTCATTGAAGCGCTTGAGGTCTGACTCGGTCAGTTCGATCAGGCCGCCGATCTGCCCCAGCAGTGCCGGCATGTCGTCGACCTGCTCGGGGGTGATCTCAAGCCCGAACGCCGGCCGGTTCTCGGCCAGCACCACGCCATTGCGGTCATAAATAAGGCCGCGTACCGGCGGCACCGGCACCACCCGCAGCCGATTGTCGTTGGCACGCGTGGTGTAGTACTCATGGCCCTGAATCTGCAGCGCCGACAGGCGATAGAGCAGCAGGCCGGTCATCAGCAGACAGAGCACGGTGCCCACCGCGACGCGGGCGCCAAACAGGTTCTTTTCCCGCTGCAGGTTCTTGATCGATTCGCGACGCGCCATGGTGGGAGTGTGCCCCGAACTCGGGCTTCAATCCTCCCTTTTGGTGCGCTGTATGCCTTTCAGCAGGTTGTAGACCAGCGGCCAGATCAGGGTGGTGGCGATGATCGGCATCCACCGCAGCGTGGGGTCGGCACTGCGGCTGGTGAGTCCGTCGAGCCAGAACAGCACGAAGACGTACAGGGCCCACAGCGGCACCAGCGCGAACATCACTTGCCAGGTGTCGAGCAGCACGAACAGCGTGCGCAGGCGGGCGATCAGATACACCACCACCACATTGGCCAGAGCGTGCTGCCCCAGCGCGGTGCCGAAGGCCACATCCAGCCCCAGGCCGGCGAGCACGCTGATCACCAGCAAGGCCCCGCCGGGCTGCGTCAGCGCGAAGTAGGAGAGCACCATCGGCACCCAGTAGGGGCGGGATGAGCGCATCCAGTCGGGCAGGGCCATCAGTTGCAGCAGCAAGGCCAGTGTGACGCTGACCAGCAGCAGCAGTACCCCCGCGCGGCCGCTTCTCAAGGACGTTTCTCGGCGGGCGTCGGGGCAGGGCTTGGCGTCGGGCTTGCCGAAGGCGCCGGTGTCGGGCTGGCCGGCGGTGCGTCGGCAGCTTCGACCGCCGCGTCTTCGGCCTCGATGTTGTCCAGACTTTCGGCCCACACCAGCAGTGCCTGGCGGCCCTGATTCAACTGGGCGCTGGGGTGGGCGCGCGCTTCCAGAAAGTGCGCGCCCGGAGTATTGCGCAGACTGTGCACGCGGCCCACCGGGTATCCGGGTGGAAAACGGCCGCCCAGGGGCGACGACACCAGCAGATCACCCTCGCGAATGTCGACGTTGGTGGGCAGAAACGGCAGTCGCAGCCCGGCGCCGTCGCCACTGCCCACGGCAATGGTCTGCAGGCCTGTGCGGTTCACTTCAACCGGAATGCCATGATCGGGATCGGTGATCAGGATGGCGCGCGAGTGCCGGTACGACACCTCCAGCACCTGGCCCAGCACGCCGTACGCATCGATCAGCGCCTGGCCGCGGTAGACGCCTTCGCGACGCCCCTTGTTGAGCGTGATCTGGTGGCGGTAAGGGTCCTGGTTGATGTCGATGATCTCGGCGATCAGCACTTTTTCTTCCAGCGCTTCGCTGGACGCCAGCAACACCCGCAGCCGTTCGTTCTCGGCCTCGATGGACTCCAGACGTTGCAGGCGCGCCTGCAGCCTGAGCAGGGTGCTCTGCAGCTCGTGGTTCTCGGCTTCGAGCGACTCGCGACTTTGCAGGCGGTCGGCGACGAAGCCGGCGCGCACCGGCGTCTGCGCCACCCACACCAGAGGCGCCAGCGCAGTGGCCACGCCCTCGCGCACGGTGATCAGGTGATCGCCCTGATGGTCGGCGAACACCAGCCCCATCGACAGCAGCATCAGCAGCAGCGTGGGCAGGCCCAGGCCACCGACGCGGACCTGTCCGGAGTCGGGATCGACGTAGTTACCGTGCATGCGGGCAGACGCGTGCGCACGGGGCGGTGGACGGATTCATGCCCATCGCGCGCGCCGGGCCTTCAGTCGAAGCTGTAGAAATCGCCCTGACGATCGAGCATGTTGAGCACCATGCCGCCGCCGCGGGCGACGCAGGTCAGGGGGTCTTCGGCAATGATCACCGGCAGGCCGGTTTCTTCACTGATCAGCTTGTCAAGGTCGCGCAGCAGGGCGCCGCCGCCGGTGAGCACGATGCCGCGCTCGGCGACGTCGGACCCCAGTTCGGGCGGGGTGCGCTCCAGCGCCTGCTTGACGGCCTTGACGATGCCGGCCAGCGGCTCCTGCAATGCGTCGAGAATCTCGTTGGAGTTCATCGTGAAGTTGCGCGGCACGCCCGCCGCGAGGTGACGGCCCACCACATCGATCTCGGTCACTTCGTGGCCGGGAAAGGCGGTGCCGATTTCCTGCTTGATGCGCTCGGCCGTGGCTTCACCGATCAGCATGTTGTACTGGCGGCGCACGTAGCTGACGATGGCTTCATCGAACTTGTCACCGCCGATGCGCACGCTTTCGGCATAAACGATGCCGTTGAGCGAAATCACCGCCACCTCGGAGGTGCCGCCGCCAATGTCGACCACCATCGAGCCGCGTGCTTCACCGACCGGAATGCCGGCGCCGAGCGCTGCGGCAATGGGTTCTTCGATGACGTACACCTTGCGGGCGCCGGCGTTTTCCACCGACTCGCGGATGGCGCGTCGCTCCACCTGGGTGCTGCCGTAGGGCACACAGACCACCACGCGGGTGATGGGGCGCATCAGGCGGCCTTTCTGCACCTTGCGGATGAAGTACTGCAACATCTTCTCGGTGACGGTGTAGTCGGCGATCACGCCATCGCGCATGGGGCGGATGGTGGAGATGTTGGTGGGGGTGCGGCCGAGCATTTGCTTGGCATCGATGCCCACGGCCTCGATCTTCTTGTGGCCCTTGGAATCAAGGCGTATCGCGACCACCGATGGTTCGTTGAGCACGATCCCCTCGTCTCGGACGTAGACCAGGGTGTTTGCGGTGCCGAGGTCAATGGACAGGTCATTGACGAACAGGCGACGGACGGCGTCGATCATCGAAGGCGTTATTCGTTTAGTTGTAGCGTGAAGAGGCGGGCATCAAAGCAATTCAGTGCCCGAGAAGGCAACGCGCAGCATACAATGGCGCGGCGCAGCCATCATAGACCAAAGCAGGCTGACTCACGCCGCCCCAGACCCATCACCGTGTTGCCATGACCCTAACGCCAGACCAGATTCAACAGGTTGCGCACCTTGCGCGGCTGGACCTTGCCCCCGAGCGGGTGGCGATCTATGCCCAGCAGTTGACCAACATTCTCGACATGGTGGGCCAGTTGTCCGGCGCCAGCACCGAGGCTGTGCTGCCCATGGCCCACCCGCTGGACATGCACCAGCGCCTGCGCCCCGATGTGGTCACCGAGCCGAACCAGCGCGAGGCGTTCCAGGCGCACGCGCCGGCCGTTCAGGATGGCCTTTACCGGGTGCCGAAGGTCATCGAATAACCGTGACCCGCCATCAGGGCCCGCAGGCCCGATGGCCGCGCCCCGACGGGGTGGTCACCCCTCACGAATCAAGAGAGCACATGCACACCTCAAGCCTCAAGAAGCTCAGCGAAGGTCTGCGCACCCGGCAGTTCAGCTCGCGTGAGCTGACCCAGCATTTCCTGGCGCGCATCGACACGCTGGACCCGCAGATCAACAGTTTCATTACCGTGACCGCCGAGCGGGCGCTGGCGCAGGCCGAAGCCGCCGACCGGCGCATCGCCGAAGGCACCGCCACCGCCTTGACCGGCATCCCGATCGCGCAAAAGGACCTGTTCTGTACCGAAGGCGTGCGCACCAGCTGTGCCAGCCGCATGCTTGACCGCTTCATCGCGCCCTATGACGCGACCGTGGTCAAAAAGCTGCACGCCGAGGCCGGCATGGTGATGCTGGGCAAATGCAACATGGACGAGTTCGCCATGGGCTCGTCCAACGAAACCTCGTGGTACGGCCCGGTGAAGAACCCCTGGGACCTTAACCGCGTGCCCGGCGGCTCGTCCGGCGGCAGTGTGGCGGCCGTGGCCGCCGGCCTTGCGCCCGTGGCCACCGCCACCGACACCGGGGGCTCGATTCGCCAGCCGGCGGCATTGACCAATCTGACCGGCATCAAGCCCACCTACGGCCGCGTGTCGCGGTTCGGAATGATCGCGTTCGCCTCCAGTCTTGATCAGGGCGGGGTGGTGGCCCGTTCGGCAGAAGATGCCGCCTACGTGCTGCAGGCCATGAGCGGCTTCGACCCGCTGGATTCCACCAGCGCCGATCGCCCCGTGGATGACCTGCTGGCAGGGCTGCAGCATCCCATCAGCGGCCTGAAGATCGGCCTGCCGGCCGAGTTCTTCGGCGACGGCATGGCGGTTGGCGTGCGTGCCGTCATCGATGCGGCCATCAAAACCCTCGAAGGCCTGGGCGCACGCTGCGTGCCGGTGCAACTGCCGAATGCGCCGCTGTCGGTCCCCACCTACTACGTGGTGGCCCCGGCGGAAGCCAGTTCCAACCTGTCGCGTTACGACGGCGTGCGCTTCGGCCACCGTGCTGAAGGCGTTAAAAATCTCGAAGAGTTATATAAAAAGTCACGCGGCGAAGGCTTCGGTGCCGAGGTGCAGCGGCGCATCATGATGGGCACCTATGTGCTCAGCCACGGTTATTACGATGCCTACTATCTGCAGGCGCAGAAGGTTCGGCGGCTGATCTCGCGGGACTTCAAGCAGGCCTTCGAGCAGGTCGACCTGATTCTGGCGCCGACCACCACCGACGTGGCGTTCCGCTTCGGCGAGAAAACCGACGATCCGGTGGCTATGTATCTGAACGACGTCTACACCATCGCCGCCAATCTGGCGGGCATTCCCGCCATGAGCCTGCCGGCGGGATTCGTCGACGGCCTGCCGGTCGGTCTGCAACTGATGGGCAATTATTTCAGCGAGGCGCGATTGCTGGGCGTCGCGCATCAGTATCAGCAGGCCACCGCCTGGCACACGCAGATGCCGAAGGGGTTCAACTAATGGCGCAGCACGAATGGGAAGCGGTGATCGGGCTGGAAGTGCACTGCCAGCTCTCCACCAAGACCAAGATTTTCTCTGGCGCCAACACCGCCTACGGCGCCGAACCCAACACGCAGGCCGATGCCGTGACCCTGGGCCTGCCGGGCGTGTTGCCGGTGCTGAACGGCGCCGCACTGGAAATGGCCATCAAGTTCGGCCTGTCGGTGGACGCGCAGATCGCGCGTCGCTGCGTGTTCGCGCGCAAGCATTATTTTTACCCTGACCTGCCCAAGGGCTATCAGATTTCGCAGTACGAGCTGCCCATCGTCGAGCACGGCGTGCTCGACATCGAGGTGAACGGCGCCACCAAGCGCATCGGCATCACCCGTGCCCACATGGAAGAAGACGCCGGCAAGTCGCTGCACGAGAATTTTGTCGGTGAAACCGGCATCGACCTCAACCGCGCCGGCACGCCCCTGATCGAGATCGTCTCGGAGCCGGACATCCGCTCCTCCGACGAGGCCGTGGCCTACCTGAAAAAACTGCACCAGATCGTCGTGTATCTGGGCATCTGCGACGGCAACATGCAGGAAGGCTCGTTCCGCTGCGACGCCAACGTGTCGGTGCGCCGCAAGGGCACCGAAAAGTTCGGCACCCGCACCGAAACCAAGAACATCAACTCGTTTCGCTATGTGCACGCCGCCATCGACTTTGAGATCGAACGCCAGATCGAGGTGATCGAAGGCGGCGGCAAGATCATCCAGGAAACCCGCCTTTACAACCCCGGCACCGGCGAGACCCGCAGCATGCGCGTCAAGGAAGATGCCAACGATTACCGGTACTTCCCCGACCCCGACCTGCTGCCGGTGATCGTCACCGACGACGAGATCGAGCGCATCCGCGCCACCCTGCCGGAACTGCCCGAGGCCAAGCGCGACCGCTTCGTCGCCCAGTACGGACTGCCGGTCTATGACGCGGGGGTGCTCACCGGCGAAGGTCCGCTGGCCGACTACTACGAGACGGTGGTGAAAGACTCGGGTGCCGACCCCAAGCTCTGTGCCAACTGGATCATCACCGACCTGCTGGGCGGCTTGAACAAGGCCGGTCACGGCATCCAGGACAGCGTCATCACCGCGCCGATGATGGCCGGCTTGATGATGCGCATGGCCGACAACACCCTGTCGGGCAAGCTGGCCAAGGAAGTGTTCGAGGCCATGTCGGACGGCGAGGGCGATGCCGATGCCATCATCGACAGGAAGGGCCTGCGGCAGATCACCGATGACGGGGCGATTCTGGCCGTCATCCAACAGGTGATGGACGCCAATCCCGGCCAGCTCGCCCAGTACCGCGAGGGCAAGGACAAGCTGTTCGGCTTTTTTGTCGGGCAGGTGATGAAGGCAAGCCAGGGCAAGGCCAACCCCGATGCCGTGAATCGTCTGCTCAAGACGGCGCTGGCGGGCGAATGAATCAACTGTTGCCGTTTCTGATTCCGGGTCGCGGCGCGCGCGGCTACTGGGTGCAGATCACCGAAGGGCTTGAGACCATGTTCGGCTGGCGCGATTACCCGCCCGATGTCGCCCAGCAACTCGGCGAAGCGCTGGCGGCGGCGCCCCTGCTGGCGGCCGACATGACCCAAGCGGGGCGGTTCAATCTGCAGTTTCAGGGTGAAGGCCCGCTCAAACTGCTAGTGACCCAGATCGACGCGCAATTGCGCCTGCGCGGCATGGCCAAGCACGCGCCGGATGCGGCGGGTGATTTTCAGGCCTTGATGAAAGGCGGGCTGCTGGCCGCGATGATCGAGCCCGAGGGCGATGGCGAGCGCTATCAGGCCATGGTCGAAGTCGTGGGCCTGGCGCTGTCTGAAGCCCTGCAAATCTATTTCGGCCGCTCCGAGCAGCTACAAACCCTGATCCGCCTCTCGGCCTCCGAAGGCAAATTGGCGGGATTACTGGTGCAGCGGCTGCCTGAGGGCGAAGGCGCGCGCAGTGCGAGGGCCGCCGGCGCCCGCAGCGCAGCCCAACCCCCGGCCTTGGGTGGCGAGTCCGGGGGCGAGCACGTGGACCCAGATCACGCCGCGGCTGGCTCAGGCAATGTCGACAACGACAACTGGGAACACGTCTACACCCTGATGCGCACGGTCACGCCCGATGATCTTCAGAAATGGAGCGGCGAAGAACTGCTGAACCGCATCTTTGCCGAAGATGAAGTCAGGGTGTTCGAGCCGCGGCCCATCGAGCTGGTGTGCCGCTGCTCCGACGCGCAGATCTCCGCCATGCTGCTGGGTCTGGGGCGCGACGAGGTCGACTCGGTGCTCGCCGAGCAGGGTGCGGTGGCCATCAACTGTGAGTTCTGCGGTCGCGGCTATCGCTACGACCCGGCCGATGTGGTGGCTCTATTTGCCGCCGATGCCGCCTCAGGTAACGACCAGGCCACGCGTCATTGAATTGAGTGATTGAGTGAATGGGGTGAGTCCCCGGGGCGCATGGCCGCCGCGGGTTTTGCGGGTTCGTCGCGGTTGCGGGAAAGGTGCAGGGCAATGATGCAAGTCGCACATTTTGTGGGGCCCAGTGCCATTGCCGGCGCCGGTCTGTTTGCCGGGGCCGACGTCAGCGCCGGCGCGACGATCTACCGCTACGACGAGCGCTTCGTGATCAAGCTGGCCGACGCCGAGCTCGATGCCATGCCGCCCGCAGTGCGCGCCGAATTCATCAAGTACTGCTACCGCGGTCGTGGCGAGCACCGGCTGGTCGACGCCTGGTACTACTGTGCCGATGACGCGCGTTTCTTCAACCACAGCGATCACCCCAATGCGGTGTGGGATGAGTCTGCCGACGCCTACCTTGCGGCGCGCGACATCGCCAGGGGCGAAGAGATCACCTGTGATTACCGCAGCTTCAGCGAGCCCGGTGACTACGAGTTCATCGCCGCCGACGCGGAGCCTGCCCGGTGATCGTCGTGCCTTACGAGGTGGTGGCCTCCGTCATTCCCGGCGCCGGCAAGGGGCTGCGCCTCACGGCGCCTGTGGCCCGTGGCGCGGTGATCATTGCGCCCGATAATCTGCACACGGTCTGGCCTGAGGCGCGGCTGCGTCAATGTGCCCCCGACAGCATTGAAGTGCAGGCCAGCGTGCGCTGGTTCGAGCAATGGTTTTCGATCACGCCGGAGTGGACCGACGAGTGCTACGTCAACCACAGCTTCGAGCCCAACGGTCTCTGGCATTTGGGGTTCATCTTCGCCTTGGATGACCTTGCCGCCGGCACGGAATTGACGGTGGACTACCGTTTGCTGCTGGGCGATGACGAAGATCCCGGCTTCGCTTGCGCGGCCAGTGGTCAGGCCATCCGTGGCTGGCACTGGCGCGAAACGCTGTCGCGTTCAACCGCCCAGCTGGCCGGGCTTTTCTCCCGGGGCTGACGGGGCTTCTCCGGCCGCATCCGAACCTGCACCGCCGGGCTCGACCCTGTCTTCGCCCGGCAGCCGTCGCCGGCGCCATTGACGCTCGGCCCAGGCCCGGCGCTGTTCGGCGGTCAGTGCGCCGGCGGTGTCGCCCATCGCAGCGTGGATCAGTCCCTGCGCGGTGTCGGTTTGCCGCCGCAGTTTGCCCAGCGCCTCGTGCAGCGCGGCCGTTTGCCAGAGCGTGATGAACACATCGTGCGACACGTCTTCGGCCTCGCTGCGCGAGCCGAGCACATTAAAGGCGAAGGCCATCACGCGGCCGGATGCCGGACGGGCCAGGACGCCCATCAGCCCGCGTCGCCTGCGTCGCCCCCGGCGCGCTCTTCGGCACGCCTGGCCTTCATCGCGGCGTGGTGGGCCTTCATGGGTGTGTTGATGGTCTTGGGGCTCTTGGGGCGCGCGGAATGCACCGCCTTCCCCCTTGATACACCGCGCATCGGCAAAACCCTGCGCAGGTTCTCAAGAGTTTTTCAGGCGGGCTTCTTCGGCGGGTTTGTCGCCCGCAACTGGTAGACGCCGCGCGAGCGCGCCACCACCGCGCCCTGGGCATCGGTGAGTTCGCCCTCAAGCACGAACTCGGCCTTGCCGTTGGCCTCAAGCGCGGCATCGATGCGGGCGATGGCCTCGTCGGTGATCGAGATTTCAAGGCGGACGTCCGTGGTCGCCGGCTTCAGGAACTGCAGGTCCAGTGCCTTGACGATGGGGAAGCATTTCGCCGGGTCGAAGGTTGAGAAAAACAGGGCGCCGCCAGGCATCTCGGCGCAGGTGAACAGCGCGCCGGCGTACATGGTGCCGATATGGTTGGTGTTGCCCTCAATCGGCATGCGGCACACCACGCGGCCGCGTTCCAGCGTTTCGACCTTGAAGCCGCAGCGTTCGACAAAGGGGATGCCGTTTTCCAGCATCCGGATGGCGGGGGTTGCATCCATCGTCACGGGGCCTCGCGTATTGGGGGGCTGAGTGTACCCTTGAGCCCATGAACTTCTCTGACCTGATGTGCCTTGCGATCGTCGTGGTCGTGACGGCCAAAACCATCGCCTGGTTGATTCAGCTGCGCACTCACAATGCCGCGGTGGTCGATCCCATCTGGGCGTGGTCACTGGGCTCACTGGCCGTGCTGTTCGGCGTGGCCGGCAGCGCGCCGCCCGAGGTGCGCATGCTGGTGGCCTTGATGGGCGGTGTCTGGGGCATGCGCCTGGGCATGCATCTGTGGACGCGCATGGCCGACAAGCCGGAAGATTTTCGCTACGCCCGATTTCGTGCGGACTGGGGTGACAAGGCCAACCGCAATCTGTTTTTCTTCTTCCAGTTCCAGAACCTGTTCACGCTGATCCTCGCCGCCTCGGCCTTTGGTGCGGCCAGCTATCGCGACGACAGCGTGCCCATGGTGCTGATGGTGTTGGCGGTGCTGATCTGGTTCGTTGCCGTGGTGGGCGAGGGCCTGGCCGATGCGCAGATGGATCGCTTTCGCCGCGACCCGGGCAATCAGGGCGAGGTGTGCCGCGACGGACTGTGGCGCTACTCGCGGCACCCCAACTACTTTTTCGAGTGTGTGCATTGGCTGGCGTATGTGCCGCTGGCCTGGGGCGCGCCCTGGGCGTGGACGGTGGCGATCGCCCCGCTGGTGATGGCGTTTCTGCTCACCAGGCTGTCGGGCATGCCCATGCTGGAGGCCGAAATGGCGAAGCGCAAACTGGGCTTCACCGAGTACGTGCGCACGACCTCACCGTTGATCCCGTGGTTCCCGAAGCAAGAATCCTGAGCCCTTCCCTGAGCCCTTTTTCACGCCTGACCGAGTCAAGACTTCCGCATGAATCCTATTGAGTGGGTCGAGCAGGGCCTGGTGCCCGACATCATCGCCAGAGCGGGCATGCGCCGCCTGATCCGCAGCCGACTGCAGGCGCCCGAAAGTGTCGATCAAGAGCGCCGCAGTGAAGCCTTCGCGCGCTTTCTCGGCGAGCTGCGGGCCAGCCCCATTGCCGTGAACACCGCCGATGCCAACGTGCAGCATTACGAAGTGCCGGCGGCATTTTTTCATCGTCACCTGGGCCCGTGCCTGAAGTATTCCTGCTGCCTGTACCCGACCGGCCGCGAAAGCCTTGCCGAAGCCGAGCAGCAGATGTTGGCCCTGTACGCCGAGCGCGCGGGCCTGAAGGACGGCATGCGCATCATGGACCTGGGCTGTGGCTGGGGCTCGCTGTCGTTATGGCTGGCCGCGCGTTATCCCGGCAGTGAGATCGTGGGCCTCAGCAACAGCCACGGGCAACGCGAATTCATCATGGGCCAGGCCGCCGAGCGTGGTCTGAAGAACCTGAACATCATCACCGGCGATGTCGTGACCTTTGACTGTCCCGCCGAGGGCATCGCCGGCGGATTTGATCGCGTCATGTCGATCGAGATGTTTGAGCACATGAAGAATTACGGCCTGCTGCTCAACAAGATCAGCCGCTGGCTGCGTCCCGAGGGCAAGCTGTTCGTGCACATCTTTGCCCACAAGCTGTTGGCGTATCACTACGAAGTGCAGGACGAGAACGACTGGATGACCCAGTACTTCTTTCTGGGCGGCACCATGCCCAGCGAGCACCTGTTCGCCCATTTTCAGGACGATCTGAAGATCGCCCGCCAGTGGTGGGTGTCGGGCCGCCACTACGAAAAAACCTCCAACCACTGGCTGGCCGGCATGGACGCCGCCCGTGACCAGATCATGCCGATCTTCGAGCAGGCCTACGGCGGGCCGAAGCAGGCCAGGATCTGGTTCAACCGCTGGCGCATGTTCTACATGGCAGTGGCCGAATTCTTTGGTCTGGACGGCGGCAATGAATGGGGCGTGGGGCATTACCTGTTCGAGAAGCGGTGACGGACGCAAGGCTTGCCGCGGGGCTCTGCGTGGCAATGCTGCTGGCCGCGCTGACGGCCTGTGCCAGCGGCGCGCGCCATGTGGGCCCGGTCAGCGATCACTTCGACGGCGAGCGCTTCCATAACGAAGCACCGTTCGACCTTGGCTGGCGCGATCTCTGGCGCTATTACCGCGAGCGCGAGCCCGGCGTCTGGACCCGCGATCTCACGCCGCCAAACCACCCCGATCCGGTGGCGCGCGTTGGCGCTGGCGAGTTGCAGGTCACGGTCATCAACCACGCCACGGTGCTGATCCAGATCGACGGCCTGAACCTGCTGACCGACCCGATCTGGAGCGCCCGTGCCAGTCCATTCCAGTGGTTTGGGCCCCAGCGTTATGTCGCCCCCGGCCTGGCGTTTGCCCAACTGCCGCCGATCGACGCGGTGCTGATCTCGCACGATCATTTCGATCACCTGGACCTGCCCACCCTGCGGCGCCTGGAGGCCGAGCATCAACCCCGCTTCATCGTGGGCCTGGGCGAAGACGCGTGGCTGCGCGACGAAGGGCTGCGCGATGTCGTGGCGCTGGACTGGGGGCAGGCCCACGCCCTCAATGAACGCGTCTCGGTGCACGGGCAGCGCGCCCAGCACTGGACCGGCCGCGGTTTCGGCGCGTGGCAACGCAACCGCAGCCTGTGGATGGCCTATGTGATCACCGCGCCGGGTGGCCCGGTCTATTTCGCCGGCGATACCGGTTACGGCCCGCATTTTGCCGCCAGCGGCGCGGCCTTCGGCCCCTTCCGGCTGGCCCTGTTGCCGATTGGCGCTTACAAGCCCCGCTGGCTCACGGCCTACCAGCACACCAGTCCGGACGAAGCGGTGCAGGCGCACCGTGACCTTGGTGCCGCACGCAGCATCGCCGTGCACTTCGGCACCTTCGCGCTGGCAGAAGAAGGGCAGCACGAACCTGTGCATGACCTGTCGGTCGCACGTTCAGCGGCAGGTCTGCCCGATGATGTTTTCATCGCCCCCACGTTTGGTCAGCGCTACGCCATTGCGGCACGGCGATCGGCCCCTGAATTGGAGTGACGCAGCATGACTCGAACGCTCATTGGTTTTTTTCTTGCGAGCCTGACCCTTATGGCACACGCTGAAACCGCGCGCTTTTATGGTTACGCCTTCGACTTGGAGACCGACAAGTACCTCTACACTGAGGTTCATGAACAGGTGATCGACGAGGGTGTGTGGAAAAGCGGCACGATTCACTATGTCGCGCCCGATGGCAGCCCGATGGGCAAGAAGACCATGGATTTCTCGAAAAGCGGGTCGATTCCGATCTACCGGCTTGATCTGCCCTACGTGAACTATGCGGAAGGCATTTCCAAGGTCACCGACGCCGAGGTGGCGCTGTACAAGATCAACGAAGGCCAGCGCAGCGAGAAGACCGTCAAGCGCAGCCAGAATCTCGCCGCTGACTCGGGGTTTCACAACCTGATCCGCGATAACTTCGCGGCCCTCATGGACGGCGAGACCATCAAGATGCGTCTGGCGGTGGCCGGCAACCTCGACAGTTATCGCTTCCGCCTGCGCAAGACGGGCGAGACCACATTCGACGGCAAGCCCGCCGTGCAGTTCAAGATCGAACTGGACTCGCTGCTCAGGTTGCTGGTCGATGATCTGCAGCTCACCTACGAGCCCGAAGCGCGGCGGCTGGTGGCGTATCGCGGCATCTCCAACGTCCACAATCCGGCGACGGGCAAGCCCTACAATGCCCGCATCGTTTACACCGACCAAGCCCCCGAAGGCGCACCGGATGATCTGCCGCCGCTGACCGGGCGCTAGGTCACGGTCTGCAACCGGCGGCGGCCTGCAACTCGACCGGGTGCACGTGCGTGCAGAAACTGATCAAGGCGGTAACCGCTCTGGCCTTGTGCGGCGCGGGACTGGCCCACGCCGAGGGTTGCCGCGAATACCCCTTGGACGCGCTTGAAACCATGTCTTTGGCGGCGCTGGAACACGAGCGCGAGCGGGCCATCGACCTCATGCTCCAAGGTTTTCTGGTGGAGGGTGCCGAGATCTCGGAGGCCGCCCACGCAGGCTGCGTCGCGCAGGGGCGCATCCTTGATGCGCTGATTCTTGCCCACCGTTCGGAGGCGGCCGCCCGCAAGCGCGAGGCCGATGCCAAGGCGGCTGCGGACGCGGCCGGGCAGGGGTCGTAGCCCTCGTTGCCCCATCAATCCATCGGCCCCCGAGTTGCCCGGATTCGCCTCAATCGGCGCTGACCGGCTGCCGATATACTCGCGCGCTTTGTCTCCTGAACTGAACGACCGAGCCCGCCCGTGCTTCCCACTCCTGAAACCACCGCCCGACTGCTGGTGACCTGTCCCGATCGCCCCGGCATCGTCTCGGCGGTGACCAGCTTTCTGTATCACCACAGCGTCAACATCACCGAGCTGGATCAGCACGCCACCGATGCCACGGGAGGAACGCTGTTCCTGCGGCTGGAGTTCCAGACGCCGGGGCTCGATGTCAGCCACGCCGCGCTGACCCAGGCCTTCGACGAGGGGGTGGGGCGTCACTTCGAAATGGACTGGCACATCAGCTTCGCCAACCGGCGACCGCGCATGGCCATTTTCGTGTCCAAGCACGACCACGCGTTGATGGAGCTGCTGTGGCGCTGGCAGCGGGGCGAACTGCGCGCCGACATTCCGCTGGTCATCTCCAATCACGACGCCTTGCGTGCCGAAGTGGAACGGTTTGGCGTGCGTTTTGAGCACGTGCCCTTCAGCCGCGACTCGCAGCCCGGGGACGAAGCGAAGATTCTTGAGCTGCTCGCCGACCAGGCGGACTTTCTGGTCTTGGCGCGCTTCATGCGGATTCTCTCAGGCGACTTCGTGAGCCACTACCCGCACCGCATCATCAACATCCATCACTCCTTTCTGCCCGCCTTCGCCGGGGCCGACCCGTACCAGCAGGCTTACGACAAGGGCGTGAAGCTGATCGGCGCCACGGCGCACTACGTGACGGCCGATCTGGACCAGGGCCCGATCATCGATCAGGACGTCGCCCGCGTGTCACACCGTGACGAAGTGGACGACCTGAAGCGCATGGGCCGCGACCTGGAGCGCCAGGTTCTGGCCCGCGCCGTACGGTGTCATCTTGAAGACCGCATCCTCATTCACGGCAACAAGACCATCGTCTTCAACCCCTGACGCGCCGCTGACCGGGCTTGGTGCCGCTCAGCGGCACCACACCGGCTTGTCATACGGCTTGTCGCGGAGCTGCTGCAGTCGCGCCTGGACGTCGGCACGCACCACCGTTTCGGGAAAGGCGGCGACAAAGCCTTTGAGTGCGGCTTCCACCGGCGCCTGTTTCTGGGTGCAGGTGCAGGTGCCATGCACCATCACGTCTTCGATGTCGCGCAGCCATTGGCGAACGAAGTGTGCATAGGCATTGGGATTGGCCTTGCGAAACGCCTGCCAGTACGCGTACTGCTCATACATCAGCGCCGGTTGGTCGAAACGGATGCACGGTGAGGCCCGGTTGGCCAGATTCAGATACACCGGCAACCCCTGATCATTGAAGGCCGCCTTGAGCCCGGCGAAGAATGCCTGGTCCACCGGTTGGCCGTGCTGCAGCGCGAGTTCGTGCATCACGGCCGTGTCGATTTCGGCGTACACGTCCAGTCCGCGGTGCAGACGCAGACCGACGAGCTGCGCCTGAAGGGCCAGGGCTTCATCGTCACTGACCCTTTCCAGCCAGGCCGAACCGCCTTTGTCGATGGTCATGACCGCCGACTGCACGCTCTGCGCGGCGTCGAACAGCGGCTGCATGGAGTTCGGTGTTTCGCTGACCTGCAGAAATTGCAGCAGACCGCGATAACGCTCGACCTCGGGCAGGCTGGGCCCGGCCCAGGCGGCGGTTGCCCCCAGCAGGGTGCAAAGCGTCAGGATGATGAAACGGTTCATTGCGGGTTCTCCTCCCCAAAAAAGTGTCGGCGCACCCACGGTGGGCCGATGGACGCGGCCTATTCCCAGGCCAGCTTTTCGCGGCTTTCGGCGTGTTGGCCAAGCAAGGCCTTGTAGCGGGCCTCGACCTCATTACGTTTGACTTTCATGGTTGGAGTCATCAGCCCGTTGTCGATGGTCCAGAGATCGCGCACCACCAGAATCTTGGCGATCTGCTCGTGTGACTCAAGCGTGGCGTTGACGGCGTCCATGTCGGCCACCAACGCCGCACCCGCCTCGGCCTTGCTCATGGCGCGACCGGCGTCATTGAGTGACACCAGCAGAATCGGCTGCTTGAGTTCGGTGCCCACGAGGCACAGTTGGTCGATCAGCGTGTTGCGGCCCATCGCGCCCTCGATCGGCGCCGGCGCCACGTACTTGCCCTTCAGGGTCTTGAAGATGTCCTTGACGCGGCCGGTAATGAACAGATAGCCCTGCTCGTCGACCTTGCCGCGGTCGCCCGTGCGCAGCCAGCCGTCGTCGGTGAAGGTTTCGCGGGTTTTCTCCTCATCCTTGTAGTAGCCGGCCATCACCGCCGGATGCTGGAACTGGATTTCGCCGTCGCTGGCGATCCGCATCTTGGCGCCCGGCATCGCCCGGCCCACCGACCCCAAGCGGTTGGCACCCGGCAGAGTGGCGGTCGCGTAGATGTTGTTCTCGGTCATGCCGTAGCCCTGCAGCACTTCGATGTCGAGCTTCTTGAACCACTCCATCAGCGGAATCGGCACCGGGGCGGCGCCGGCAATCAGGTAGCGCACGTTCTGCAGGCCGATGCCGGTCTTGATTTTTTTCTTGATCAGGCCAGAGATGATCGGCAGTTTGAGCAGGGTGTCGAGCTTCTTCTGCGGCAGCTTCTTGAGTACGCCGGCCTGGATGCGCCCCAGCACCAGCGGCACGCCGAAAAAGCGGGTGGGCGCCACCTGTGCGAGTTGCGTAGGGAGTTTCTCGATGTCTTCGAGAAAGTGCACCTCGGCGCCGAAGTACAGGCTCGACATCTCGACCGCACCGCGCTCGAACGCATGCGCCAGGGGCAGATAAGAGAAGAAGCGCTCCTGCCCCTGCGCCGGCATGGCCTTTTGCAGACCTTCGGCGGCGAAGGTCATGTTGCGGCCGTTGATCATCACGCCCTTGGGGTTGCCGGTGGTGCCCGAGGTATAGACCAGGGTGACCAGGTCTTCCGGCGCTCGGTCCACGGGCTTGGCCATGGGTTGATGTGCGGCAATCAGGGAAGTCCACTGATGCTGGCAGTCGATGCCGAGGTTGGGGTAGGGCATGCCGATCTTGATGATGCCCTCGGGCAAGGCCTGGTCGAAATCCTCGGGGTCGGGCATGGGGCCGATGAACACCGCCCTGGCCTCGCAGTGCTCAAGGATGTACTGCACCGCGCTGCGCGCCTGCTTGGGGTAAAGGCCGACGCTGATGTGCCCGGCCATGGCGATGGCAAGGTCGGCCAGAAACCAGTGGGCACAGTTGCGCCCCGAGAGGGCGATGGCACTTTTCGGCGGCAGGCCCAGACTGTGCAGTGCGGTGGCCATGCGCCTGACCTGGTCGGCGGCCTCACCCCAGGTGATCGACGACCATTGCCCGTTCAGCGGCTGGAACAGCCACGGCGTGTCCTTGCGGTCAATGGCCCACTGCAACAGCATGTCGACGGGTGTAGGCGGTTGGTTCATGTGTCGGTCCCCTGATAATTGAAATTGTGGGCCTGGCAATATTGAGCGCTGCCGGCCGTTGCGGGGCGAGTGTAGCCAATGACTTCAGATTGGGCTTGTCAGGCCCACATCGGGCACGCAGACTCCGGTCAAAAGTGAATCTCAGGTCGCCGTTATGAAGCCGCTTTTCGCCGCCGTGATCGCACTGCTCTTGGCCTATCTGTTGTTCTGGCCGGTGCCGATCAGCCCACAGTCGTGGACCCCGCCCGATGCACCGGCAACCGATGCCGGGCCGTTCGCCGTCAACCAGCGCCTCAAGGCGGCCGAGGTGCTCGCGGTCGATGCCGGGGTGGGGCCCGAAGGCCTGGCGTTCGACGACGAGGGCATGCTCTATACCGGCTACCTCGACGGCCGCGTGGTCAAGCTGGACCCGGCCAGCGGTGCGCTGACCGAGCTGGCCAACACCGGCGGTCGCCCCCTGGGCATGGTGATGACCGAGGCCGGGCTGGTGGTGGCCGACGCCATCAATGGTCTGTTGCGTATCGCGGCCGACGGCACCGTCACCACGCTGAGCACGCAGTCCGACGCCCGCCCGTTTCGCTTCGTCGATGACGTCGATGTCGCACCGGACGGAAGGCTCTATTTCTCCGATGCCTCCTACCGCTACGGTGCCGATCAGTTGATGCACGATTTTTTCGAGCACGCAGGCACCGGCCGGCTGCTGCGCCACGACCCGGCCACGGGCATCACCGAAACGCTGGTTGACGGTCTGCACTTTGCCAATGGAGTGGCCGTGGGCCCCAACGGTGACTATGTGCTGGTGACCGAGACCGGGCGTTATCAGGTGACCCGCTACTGGCTCAATGGGCCGCAATCGGGCACGACCGATGTGTTCATCGACAACCTGCCGGGTTTTCCCGACAACATCAGCTACGACGATGACGGTCGATTCTGGCTGGCGCTGTACGCGCCGCGCGACCCCGTGCTCGACCTGACCCTGCCGCAGCCGTGGCTGCGCAAGGTGCTGTTCCGCCTGCCGCAGTGGATGCACCCCGAGCCCAAGCCTTATGCCGCGATTGTCGCGCTCGATACCGAAGGCCGCGTGGTGGCCAACGCCCAGGCCAGCGGTCCCGACGTGTTCGCGCCCGTCACCAGCGTCAAGCGCCGGGGCGATGCGCTGTTCCTGGGCAGCCTGTCCTATCCCGGCGTGGCGCGACTGCCGGTGAGCGCCGTGACGGCCGATTGAGGCCCGCCCAGACGGACCTCAGTCGTTGTAGAACTGCTGCTGCCAGCGCACCGGAATGGGCTGGTCATGACCTTCGGGCGTGACCATCAGGTCCAGCGTCAGAAACTCGCCGTCCAGGGTTTCGAAGCGGGCGAGCACGTAGTGCACGTCGCCCTCTTGCCTGGGCGTCAGCTTCAGCACCTGGCGGTGGCCCAGCAGGCTGGTGACATGCCCGGTGGCGGTGGCCGCGATCGGCGTCGGCAGCCCGGGCCCGCCGCTGTCGCGCTGCGCGTTGAGCACCAGCAGGGCCTGGTTGCGGCTGCGGCGCACGCCGAATCGGGTGGCGATCTCGGGCGTCAACAGCGTGGTGCGCACCGCCGAGTAGTGAATGATCACATCACCATCGCGCACCGCCTGCTCGGCGTGGCCGCCAGAGGCGACCAGGCTCAGGGCCAGCGCCAGAAGCAGGCTTGCCAACGCGCGTCCGGTCATGGCGCGCGCCGCTTGCCGTCGGCTTCGAGCAAATACAGGGCGATCTCGGCGAACAGGTTGGGCGCCAGACGGATGGAACGGCCCTGGCGATGACGCCGATCCAGCAGATGGCGGTCGCGAATCCCCCAGCCGCGCTCGCGGCACAGCACCTCGAAGTCGCTGACCGTGCACAGGTGAATGTTGGGCGTGTCGAACCAGCGGTCCGGCAGGGTGGGGGTCAGCGGCATGCGGCCGGCGAACATGGCGCTGCGCACCCGCCAGTGACCGAAATTGGGGAAGGTGACGATCGCCTGGCGGCCGACACGCAGCATGTCGGCCACGGCTTCATCGGGTCGCGTCAGGGCCTGCAGTGCGTGCGACATGATCACCACGTCAAAGCTCTGGTCGGCGAAGTCACGCAGCCCTTCATTGATGTCGGACTCGATCACGTTGACGCCGCGGCGGATGCAGGCGGTGATGTGCGGCTCGTCGATGTCGAGCCCATAGCCGCTGACGTTGCGCTCGGTCAGCAGATAAGACAGCAACTCGCCATCGCCGCAGCCCAGATCGAGCACGCGGGCGCCTTGCGGAATCCAGCGGCTGATCAGGGCGAAGTCGGGCCGCAACACCATCGATGTGCTCATGGCCGGGCCCGCATCATGAAACCGCGGAGCACGTCGTGGTAGTGCGGCAGCGGCATCAGAAAATCGTCGTGGCCAAGGCTGGAATCGATCAGCGCGTACGACACGTCCTTGCGCGCATCCAGCAGCGCCCGGACGATTTCTTTCGAGCGTTCGGGGGCAAAACGCCAGTCCGAGGTGAAGGCGATGACCAGGCAGCGGGCCTGCACCTGCTGGAAGGCGCGGGTCAGCGAACCGCCGTAGTCGCGGGCCGGGTCAAAATAGTCCAGCGCCTTGGTCATGAGCAGGTAGGTGTTGGCATCGAAGCGCTCGACGAAGCGCTGACCCTGATAGCGCAAGTAGCTTTCAACCTCGAACTCCACGTCAAAATTGAACCCCGGCTTGGGCGCCTTCAATTCGTGGCCGAACTTGGCGCGCATCGCCTCGTCGGACAGGTAGGTGATGTGCCCCAGCATCCGCGCCAGCTTCAGGCCATTGGATGGAATCGTGTTGTGGGCATAGAAGCGGCCGCCGTGAAACTCCGGGTCGGTGAGAATGGCCTGACGGGCGATCTCGTTGAACGCGATGTTCTGCGCCGACAGCCGGGGTGCGCTGGCAATGATCACCGCGTGACGAATACGGTGCGGAAAATCCACCGTCCATTGCGTCACCTGCATGCCACCGAGCGACCCGCCCACCACCGCGGCCCAGGCGCGAATGCCGAGCCGGTCGGCCAGCAGGGCCTGTGAGCGCACCCAGTCCGACACGGTGAGCAGCGGAAAGTCGGGGCCGTAGAGTTCGCCGGTTTCAGGGTTGGGGGTGTTGGGGCCGGTCGAGCCGCGACAGCCGCCGAGGTTGTTGAGGCAGACGACAAAGAAATGATCGGTGTCGATGGGCTTGCCAGGGCCGATGGCCGAGTCCCACCAGCCGGGTTTGCGATCGTCGGCGCTCGACACGCCCGCGGCGTGGTGATCCCCCGACAGCGCATGGCAGATCAATACCGCGTTGCTGGCGTCGGCATTGAGCGCGCCATAGGTTTCAACCATCAGATCGAAGCGCGGCAGTGTCTTGCCGGATTCCAGCGCCAGCGGCGTTTCGAACGCCAGCTTCTCGGGTGTGACGACCCCCACCGAGCCGACCTCGACAGCGGGCCTCATTTAACGCAGCACCCCCGGCAGCGGCACCAGGCGGCTCAGCACCTGCAGCATCAGAATCACCGCCAGCGGCGACAGGTCCAGCCCGCCGATGGGCGGCAGAAGGTTGCGCACCGGCCGCAGCAGCGGCTCGTTGAGGCTCCACAGCACATTGGCCGCGGGGTTTTGCGTGCCCGGCCCCACCCACGAAAGAATGGCCTGCACGAACAGGGTGAACGTGTACAGCCCCAGCAGCATCGTCAACAGCTTGAGCCCCCCGTGCAGCGTTGCCGAGACCACGTCCACCGGCAGGTTGATCAGGCTCGCCACGGCGTAGACGTAGGCCAGCGCACTGAGCGCCAGACCGACGCACACGGCCAGGTTGACGCCCCGCACCGTGGGCATGAAGCGCTGCAGCCAGTCGGTTGGAAAACGCGAGGCCTGCCACACGAACTGCGAGATGGGGTTGTAGAAATCGGCCTTCACCACCTGCAGCAGCAGGCGCAGCCAGAACACCCAGATCACCAGCTCCAACACCGTGGTGACCAGAAAAAACAAGGCTTGATTACCACCGGACATGGTCAGTGAGTCTCCCGTGATGGGGTCGCCGGCGTGCGCAGCGCCAGGCTTCGTTTTGCGGCGGCCTGCGCCGCATCATGGACGCGCGCGGCCAGCTGTCCGTCTTCGAACGCCGCCAGCGCCGCCTCGGTGGTGCCGCCCTTGGAGGTCACGTTGGCGCGCAGGGTCGCGAGGCTGTCCTGAGGCTGTTGCTGCACCAGTGCCCCGGCGCCGACCAGCGTCTGCCGGGCCAGACGTTCGGCCATCGCCGCCGGCAGGCCCAGGGCCGTGCCCGCGGCCGCCAGCGCTTCGGCGAAGCGAAAGAAATAGGCAGGGCCGGAGCCTGAAATGGCGGTCACCGCGTCCAGCAGGGATTCGTCGTCCAGCCATTCGCACGGCCCGGCCGTGGCCAGAACCGCCTCGGCCTGCGCGCGCGCCGCCTGGGGCGTGCCGGGCGGGGCAAAGAGGACGGTCATGCCGGCGCCGACCAGGGCCGGGCTGTTGGGCATGCAGCGGACGATGGTGCAGCCCTGCGGCAGGTCACCGGCCAGTTGGGCCACCGACAGACCCGCGGCAACCGACACCACCGTGCAGTCTTGCGCCACGCGCAAATTGCGCAGCGCCTCGTGCATGTGCTGCGGCTTGACCGCCAGCACCACGATCTGGTGGCTGAGATGACCGGGCTGCGCGGTTGAAGCATTGACGCCGTAGTCCGCCGCCAGTTGCGCGGCGCGCGCGGCGTCACGTTCGATCACATTGATCGCGCCCGGCACGTGGCCCTTGCGCAGCAGGCCACTGATGAGCGCCGCTGCCATGTTGCCGCCACCGAGGAAGGTGATGGCGTGATCGGGATCGAGCGGCGATGCAGCAGGTGTCGGGGTCACGGGCACGGGAACCGGTAAATGGCCGCGTATGATAGGGCAATCTCCACCGCTTCCAGATGGCCTTTCATTGGACGACTCCAACGTCTCCGCCCCCGGCGCCGCCGATTTGCCGCGTTTGCTCGGGCGCTACCAAAAACTCATCGACAGCGCACGCGTCTACGACGTGGCCCAGGTCACGCCCCTGCTGGAGGCCCTGCAACTCAGCCAGCGGCTGGGCAACCGGGTGTGGCTCAAGCGCGAAGACCTGCAGCCGGTGTTCAGCTTCAAGCTGCGCGGCGCCTACAACAAGATTGCCCACCTGTCGGCGGCCGAACGGCAGCGCGGCGTGGTCACCGCCTCGGCCGGCAACCATGCGCAGGGCGTGGCGCTGGCCGCGCGCAAGCTGGGAATGACCGCGTCCATCGTGATGCCGCGCACCACGCCGGGGGTGAAGGTCGACTCGGTGCGCCGCCTCGGTGGCAAGGCCATTCTGCACGGCGACACCTACGACGAGGCGCGCGAGCACGCGCTGGCGCTGGCCGCGGAAAAGGGCCTGACCATGATTCACCCCTACGACGATCCGCTGGTGATCGCCGGGCAGGGCACCATCGGCCGCGAAATTCTCGATCAGTGCCCCAATGCCGATGCGGTGTTCGTTTGCGTGGGCGGGGGCGGCTTGCTGGCCGGAGTGGCGGCGGCGATCAAGGCCGTCAATCCACGGATCAAGATCATTTCGGTCGAGCCCGACGATTCCAACTGCTTTGCCGCGGCCATGGCCGCCGGACGTCGCGTCACCCTGCCGCAGGTGGGCCTGTTTGCCGACGGCGTGGCGGTCAGGCAGGTGGGTGAAGAGTGCTTTCGCGTGGCGCGGCACCTGGTGGACGAGACCCTCACCGTCAGCGTGGATGAAATCTGCGCCGCCATTCGCGACGTTTTTTACGACCAGCGCGCCATGCCCGAGCCCGCCGGAGCGCTGGCGGTGGCCGGCATCAAGAAGTGGGTGGCGGCCAGGGGCGTGAATGGCCTGAATCTGGTCGCGACCGTGTCGGGCGCCAATGTCAATTTCGACCGCCTGCGCCACATCGCGGAGCGCGCCGAACTGGGTGACGATGCCGAAGCCCTGCTGGCCGTGACCATCCCCGAACAGCGCGGCAGCTTTCGCAAGTTTCTGAAGCAGATCGGCCGACGCTCGATCACCGAGTTCAATTACCGGCATTCGGTGCACGGCGATGCGCACGTGTTTGCCGGCATCCGCACGCCCGACGGCGATCCGGAACGGGTCGCGCTCATCGACAAACTGCGCGCGCAGGGCTACGCGGTGGTCGACATGTCGGCCAACGAAATGGCCAAGATGCACGTCCGCTTCATGGTCGGTGGCCGGGCGCCGGGCCTGAAAGACGAGCGGCTGTTTCGTTTCGAGTTTCCCGAGCGGCCCGGCGCCACGCTGGATTTCCTGAGTGCCATCGGCAGTCGCTGGAACATCTCGCTGTTCCACTACCGCAATCACGGCGCGGCTTATGGCCGTGTGCTCTGCGGCTTGCAGGTACCGCGCGGCGAGTGGACCGCCTGCCGCGAGGCGCTCAACGCCCTGGGCTATCCGTGGTGGGCCGAGTCTGACAATCCGGTGTATCCCATGTTTCTGGGCACCGAGTCGGCCGGGTCATGACGCCCGCGCCACGCCGCTTTGCCGGTGATGGATGTGGGCGCAGCGCAGGCGCGGCGGTTCAGGTCAGAAAGCCGCCGTCCACCGCCAGGGTGGTGCCGGTGACGTAGCTCGCGGCATCCGAGACCAGATACAGCACCGCCGGCGCGATCTCCTGGGGCTGGGCGACACGGGCGAGCGGGATGGCAGGCAGGAAGTGGGCAAGCATTTTGTCGTCGGTGGTCAATGCCGAGGCGAAGCGGGTATCGGTCAGCCCCGGCAGCACGGCGTTGACCCGGATGCCCCAGGGCGCGCATTCCATCGCGTAGGCCTTGGTCATGTTGATGACCGCCGCCTTGGTGATGGAGTAGATGCCCTGCATCGGGCCGGGCTTGACGCCATTGATGCTGGCAATGTTGACGATGGCGCCCTTGCCATTGCGTCGCATCAGTTTCGAGGCCAGCGCCGCCAGTTCGAAATATCCCTTGACGTTGACCTGCAGGGTCTTGTCGACCATCGCCATCGGCGTGTCACTGATGTGGCCGAAGTGAGGGTTGGTGGCGGCATTGTTGACCAGAATGTCGAGGCGGCCGAAGCGCTGGTCGATGGCACTGATCAACTGCACCAGGGCGTCGGAGTCGCCCTGGTGCGCCGCGATGGCCGACGCCTCGCCGCCGTCGGCGATGATCGATGCGGCGACGGCATCAAGATCGGCTTGCTTCCGTGACGACAGCACGACATGCGCGCCTTGTTCCGCCAGCAGCCGGGCGGTGGCTTCGCCGATGCCGCGTGACGCGCCGGTGATCAGGGCCACGCGGCCTTTCAGGTCAAACAGCTTGGTTGGCATGGGGCGGTCTCGCTCAGGGGTTCAGGGGCATTCTATGGCGGGTGGCAGGGTGGGCGGGTCAGCCCAACGCGGCCGCGCGGGTGAGTGGCATGATCGTGGCGCCATTCAAGACATTAATGAAGAGGACCTGCGCCATGGCGGCAAGCCCGGACGTTTCTGCTGATCGTGTCACGCTCCCGGCGCTGGTGCGCGGGGCGTTCGCCGGGGCCCGCAGCAGCCCGCGGCTCGCCAGGGGGCTGTGGAACCTGGCGACCTTGCGGCCAGGCTCGAAGCGCTCCATCGGCGCGCTGTTGCAGCGGCAGGCGAAAAAAACGCCGCATGCCATCGCCCTGGTGTTCGAAGGCCAGATCTGGCGCTACGCGCAGCTCAATGCCTGGGCCAACCGCTGCGCCCACGTGCTGCAGCAGCGCGGGGTGGTCGCCGGCGACACGGTGGGCATTCTGATGGAGAACCGCCCGCTGGTCCTGGCGGCGGCCCTGGGCATCGTCAAGCTCGGCGCCGTGGCGGCCATGCTCAATCATCAGCAGCGGGGCGAAGTGCTGGTGCACAGCCTGACCTTGACCGGGCCCAAGTTGATGTTGGTGGGCGAGGAGTGTGCCGAGGCCTGGTCATCGGTGACGGCCATCAAAAAGCGGCCCAGAACCGCCGTGCTGTGGGACGGTGAGCAAGCGCCGCGCGGGGCTGATCGTCTGGCGCCGCTGCTGTCGGCGGCGCCGAGCGGCAATCCACGCGGGGTCGAATCGATCACCGCGTCGAGCACCTGTTTTTTCATCTTCACCAGCGGCACCACGGGCTTGCCCAAGGCCTCGAAGATGACCCATTACCGCTGGCTGCGCGGCATGGCGGGCCTGGGGCAGATGGGCTTGCGATTGACCGCACAAGACCGTCTCTACTGCTGCCTGCCGCTGTATCACAACAACGCGCTCACGGTCAGCCTGGGCGCCGTTCTGGGCGCGGGCGCGAGTCTCGCGCTGGGGCGCAAGTTCAGTGCCAGCCGCTTCTGGGACGAGGTGCGCGCGTCCGACGCCACGGCGTTCTGCTACATCGGCGAGCTGTGTCGCTATTTGATGAATCAGCCTCCGTCGGCCAAGGATCGCCACCACCGCGTGCACGCCATGATCGGCAATGGTCTGCGGCCCGAAATATGGGCCGACTTCCAGGCCCGCTTCGGTATCGACAATGTCAGCGAGTTTTACGGCGCCAGCGAGTCGAATCTTGCCTTCGTCAACGGCTTCAACCTGCAGCGCACCGCGGGCTTCTGCCCCATGCCGTTCGCGGTGGTGCGCTTTGACCCCGACGCCGAGCAGCCGCAACGGGGGGTCGATGGCCACCTGCAAACGGTGGCGACCGGCGGGGTGGGGCTGTTGATCACCGAGGTCACCGACCGCACGCCGTTTGATGGCTACACCGACCCCAAGGCCAGCGAGGCCAAGCTGCTGCGCGATGTGTTCAAGCCGGGTGACTGCTGGTTCAACACCGGTGACCTGGTGCGCGATCAGGGGTATCGCCACATCCAGTTTGTCGACCGGGTGGGGGACACGTTCCGCTGGAAAGGCGAGAACGTCGCGACCACCGAGGTCGAGGCCGCGTTTGCCGGCATCAGCGGTATCGAGCAGGCGGTGGTGTACGGCGTACAGGTGCCGCACACCGAGGGTCGTGCCGGCATGGCCGCCCTGACGCTGAGCGGCCCCTTTGATGGCGACGCCGTGGCCCGCGCCTTGAGCCGACGCCTGCCGGCGTATGCGGTGCCGGTGTTCATCCGCATCAAGGCCGAGCAGGAAACCACCGCCACCTTCAAGTACCGCAAGGTGGATCTGAAACGCCAAGGCTTCGACCCGGCGCAGGTCAGCGACCCGCTGTACGTGCGCGGGTCGGCCACGGGCGGCTACCAGCCGCTGACCGATGAACACGTGCAGGCACTCAATGCCGGACAATGGCGCGGATGAATCGATTGGCTGCATTGCGGACGATGCTGTGGGCCGCGCTGATGGCTGCATCGTCGGCGGCCGTCGGCGCACCGCCCGGCGGCGTTCCCGGCATTGCGCCCGGCAGTCCGGCGCCTGAAATTGCGGGGCCGATGCTGCGCGGTGAACCGCTGCGGCTCAGCGGCCTGCGGGGCAAGGTCGTCCTCGTTGATTTCTGGGCGTCGTACTGCGGCCCGTGCATTCTGGCCATGCCCGAGATCAACCGGATTCGCACCGACCTGCATGCCCAGGGCCATGCCCAGCACTTCGAGGTGGTGGGGGTGGCGATGGACCGCGAATCAGACAAGGCCGAGCAGTTCCTGGGCCGGGTGTCGGTCGATTACCCGATCATCATCGACACCCTGGGCCTGGCGGCACACAGTTACGGCGTGTGGCGCTTGCCGGCCACCTATCTGATCGACGCCGAGGGCACCATCCAGCGGATCTGGTACGGCTTTGGCGACACCTTCGCGGCCGACATTCGCCACTACGCCGAGGCGTTTCTGGCAGCGCGCGACGGCCCGGACGCCCCCTGACGCGACGCGAGGGGGCTGCCGGGCGCTGCCGGGCGGCGCGCTGATATACTTTCGGGCTGTTTTGAGGCGTCATTTCGACCCGAACGCGAGCTGATCGCATCTGCCATCGAAATGCCGCACGCGAGAGTGGCGGAATTGGTAGACGCACTGGATTTAGGTTCCAGCGCCGCAAGGCGTGCGAGTTCGAGTCTCGCCTTTCGCACCATTTCATCATCCCTGGGCGCCGATTCGGCGACAGGATTTTTAAGATCATCAACGAGTTTTCGAGTCGAGTCCTATGGAAGTCACGCTTCAAACGCCCGGCGGCCTGCGCCGCGAACTGCACGTCCGGCTTCCTGCCGAGCGCCTCAACGACGCCTTCAATGCCCGCCTGAAGCGCATGGCCGCGCGCGCAAAAGTGCCCGGCTTCCGGCCCGGCAAGGCGCCGCGCAAGGTGCTGGAGCAGCAGTACGGTGACGCCGCGCGGTTCGATGCGATCAACGACCTGGTCAACGAGACGTATCCGGCGGCGGTGCAGCAGTCCGGCGTCACCCCCGCGGGCCAGCCGCAGATCGACATCACCACCGAAAAGGCCGGCGAGCCGCTGGAATACGTGGCCAAGTTCGAGGTTTATCCGGAGATCACCCTCAGCGGTCTCGAAGGCATCGTCATCGAAAAGCCGGATGTCGCCGTCAGCGACGCCGACGTTGATCGCCTGATCGACAACCTGCGCCGCGCCAAGCGCAGCTTCAGCCCGGTGCAGCGTGCCGCCGAGAAGGGCGACAACGTCACCATCGACTTCGTCGGCAAGATTGACGGCGAAGCCTTCGACGGCGGGAGCGGCTCCGACGTGAAGGTCGAACTCGGCGAAGGCCGTTTTCTGCCGGACCTGGAAAAGGGCATCGAGGGGCACGCGGTGGGCGACAACTTCACCGTCAATGTCGATTTTCCCGACGATTACGGCGCCGAGCAGTTGCGGGGCAAGCAGGCGCAGTTTGACGTCAACCTCAAGCAGGTTGAAGGCGCCGAGATGCCCGACGTGGCCGACCCTGAGTTTCTCTCAAGCCACCAGATCGACCCCGAGGGCGGCGTCGCCAGCCTGCGCGAAAAGTGCCATGCGGCGCTGGTCAAGCAGCGTGACAAGGCCATCCGCAACAACGTCAAACAGCAGGTGATGGAAGCGCTGCTCAAGGCCAATGAAATCGAAGTGCCCGATGCGCTGGTCAGCGACGAGCTGCCGCGCATGCAGCAGGAAGCGGCGCAGCGCATGGGCCTGCAGAACCTTGAGAAAATCTCACCCGAGCAGCTCGATCAGATGTTGCCGGCCAGCCTGTTCGAGCCGCAGGCCAAGCGCCGTGTGGCACTGGGTCTGCTGGTGGGCGAAGTCATCAAGACGCGCGAAATCAAGCTCGATGCCGAACGCGTCAACACCGAGATCGACCAGATCGCGGCCGATTACGACACGCCCGAGCAGGTCAAGCAGTTCTATCGCTCGCGCCCGGACCTGCTGCAGGGTCTGCGGGCCATGGTGCTTGAAGAGCAGGTCGTCGAGAGCCTGGTGGCATCGGCCACGGTCAACAGCGTGACCCGGTCGCTCGACGAACTGCTGCGGCCGCAGCAACAGCAGCAAGGGCTGCCCGGCTGATCAGCCGGCCGGGCGCTGCCGCGTCACCAAAGGACCTGACGAAGCCCGCGAATGCACGCGCATTCGCGGACTGCGTTATTTTTGTGACTCCTCAATTCAAGATTCCAACATGACCTCATCCCAGATTGCCGCCGCGCTCGTGCCCATGGTGGTCGAGCAGACCGCCCGCGGTGAGCGTGCATTCGACATCTTTTCGCGTTTGCTCAAAGAGCGGTTGATCTTCCTCACCGGCCCGATCGACGACCACGTGGCCAACCTGGTGGTGGCGCAGTTGCTGTTCCTTGAATCTGAAAACCCGGACAAGGACATCCACATCTACATCAACTCGCCGGGCGGCGTGGTGACGGCGGGGCTGTCGATTTACGACACGATGCAGTTCATCAAGCCGGATGTGGCGACCATTTGCGTGGGTCAGGCGAGCAGCATGGGGTCATTCCTGCTGGCGGCCGGGGCCAAGGGCAAGCGTTATTGCCTGCCCAATTCGCGGGTCATGATTCACCAGCCGTCCGGGGGCGCGCAGGGGCAGGCCACTGACATCCAGATTCAGGCGCGCGAGATCCTGTTCATTCGCGAGCGCCTCAACAAGATCCTGTCGCAGCACACCGGCCAGCCGCTGGAGCGCATCGAGCGTGACGTTGAGCGCGATTACTTCATGACCGCCGAGGCCGCGAAGGAATATGGCGTGGTCGACAACATTATCGACAAGCGCCCGGCGGCGCCGACCGCCGAGTGAGGCCCTCAATGCGACCGCTGAACGCCGTCCAGTCCAGCGCTTGCAGTGCCTTTGACACGATGACCACACAGCAGACATTGCGAGGACGACCATGAGTCATGAAGCCCGCAGCACCGGTAGCCGCGTGCTGTATTGCTCTTTCTGTGGCAAGAGCGAACACGAAGTCCGCAAATTGATCGCCGGACCGTCGGTGTACATCTGCGACGAATGCGTTGATCTGTGCAACGACATCATTCGCGAAGAGGTCCAGAGCAAGCCGCAGTCCAGCGGGCTGCCCAAGCCGCACGAAATTCGCGCGGTGCTCGACGAGTATGTGATCGGCCAGGAAACCGCGAAGAAAATTCTGTCGGTGGCGGTTTACAACCACTTCAAGCGGCTCTCGACCAAAGGCGCGGCCGACGGCATCGAGATTGCCAAGTCCAACGTGTTGTTGATTGGTCCCACCGGCTCGGGCAAGACCCTGCTGGCCGAAACCCTGGCCCGGCTGCTGGACGTGCCGTTCGCCATTGCCGATGCCACCACGCTCACCGAGGCGGGCTACGTCGGTGAAGACGTCGAGAACATCATTGCGCGCCTGTTGCAGAAGTGCGACTACGACGTTGAAAAGGCGCAGCGCGGCATCGTCTACATCGACGAAATCGACAAGATCGCCCGCAAGTCCGAGAACCCGTCGATCACCCGCGACGTGTCGGGCGAAGGCGTGCAGCAGGCATTGCTGAAGCTGATCGAGGGCACCATTGCCAGCGTGCCGCCGCAGGGCGGTCGCAAGCATCCCCAGCAGGAATTTCTGCAGGTCGACACCGGCAGCATCCTGTTCATTTGCGGCGGTGCGTTTCCGGGTCTCGACAAGATCATCACCCAGCGCACCGAGAAGACCGGCATCGGCTTCAATGCCGACGTCAAGTCGCGGAAGGCGGCCAAGGCGCAGAACGATCTGTTGCGGCAGCTCGAGCCCGACGACCTGGTGCGCTACGGCCTGATTCCCGAATTTGTCGGGCGCCTCCCGGTGGCGGCCGTGCTGGACGAGCTGGACGACGCCGCGCTGATGTCGATTCTCTGCGAACCGAAGAATGCGCTGGTCAAGCAGTACGGCAAGCTGTTCCAGATGGAAGGCGCGCAGCTTGAGTTCCGTGACGATGCGCTGAAAGCCATCGCCAGCCGTGCCCGCGAGCGGAAAACCGGTGCGCGCGGCCTGCGCACGATCATGGAGAGCATTCTGGTCGACGTGATGTACGACCTGCCGTCGATGACCAACGTCTCCAAGGTGGTGGTCGACGAGGCGGTGGTGCGGGGCGAGGTCAAGCCCTTCATCGTGTACGAGAACGCCGAGGTCAAGCGCGAGAGCAAAAAGCCGGCCGCCTGAATCGTGCCGGGGGTGCCGGTGCCCGGCCCGACATCCCCAAGCCTGTAAGGGCCTTAGGTCTTGACGGTTGCCGGCGCCGATGGCGCATCAGCGGCGGCGGCGCGGGCCGGGTCTTGAAGCGCCTCCAGCGTGTGCGCGCGCTGGTCCGGCGAGCCGGTGTGGCGACACATCAGGGCGTAGAAGCAGGGTACGACCACCAGCGTGATGACGGCCGACAGGGCCACGCCGCCGAAGATCACCAGACCCAGAATCATCCGCGCTTCGGCGCCGGCGCCGCTGGACAGGATCAACGGCACCGCGCCCGCCACGGTGGACAGGGTGGTCATGAGAATCGGGCGCAGGCGGATGGCCGCCGCCGAGACCAGCGCCGCGTCGAACGGCATGCCGGCGTCGCGCTGCTGGTTGGCGAACTCGACGATCAGAATGCCGTTCTTGGCGGCCATGCCGATCAACATCACCAGGCCGATCTGCGAATAAATGTTGAACGATTGATCGAAGGTCAACAGCCCCAGCAGTGCGCCGAAGATCGCCAGAGGCACGGTCGTCATGACCACCAGCGGATGGACGAAGCTTTCGAACTGCGCGGCCAGCACCAGGTACACCACCAGCAGCGCCATGCCGAACACCAGAAAGATCGACTGCGCCGAATCCTTGAAGTCGCGTGACTCGCCGCTGTAGTTGATCTGCACCTGCTCGGGCAGTTCCTCGCGAATCAGCGTTTCAAGGTCGGACAGGGCTGCGCCCAGGGTGTAGCCCGGGGCCAGGCCGGCAGACAGGGTGATGGTGCGGACCCGGTCCAGACGGTTGAGCGTTGCCGCCGCCGCCACTTCGCGGGTGCTGACCAGCATGGCCAGCGGCACCAGTTGGTTCTGGCTGCTGCGCACGTAGAGTTCGTCCAGCACGTCCGGGGTGCGGCGCGCTGGGTCGGGCGCCTGAATCAGCACGTTGTATTCCTCGCCATCGTCTTCGTAGGTGGTGACCCGCCGGCCACTCATGAAGGTTTCGAGGGTCTGCGCAATTTGCAGGTGGGTTACGCCAAGGTCGGCGGCCTTGTCGATGTCGATGTCGAGGTCGATCTGTGGCTTGGTCGCGCGGTAGTCAGAGTCCAGCCGCACCAAACCCGGCAGTTCGTCGCGTGCCCGGGCCAGCACCCGGTCGCGCCATGCCGCGAGTTCCTCGAAGGTGCCGCCGCCAATGGTGACCTGCACCGGCTGCGAGAGCCTCAAGCCGAAGCCCTGGCGCGGAATGACGAATGCCCGGGCATCGAGCAGATTGGCAACCTCGCGGCTGACTTCTTCACTGATGACATCGGTGCCGCGCCGTCCACTGTCCCAGCCCGAGAGCGTGGCGATGAGAAAACCGCTGTTGACTTCGTCCCCGGCGCCGAAGCCGGGCACACGCACCAGAATGCGCTCGACTTCGCCGCCCAACCGCTTGACCAGGGGTGCCTCGACCTCATCCATGACGTCGAGCATGGCGGGAAAGCTCGCGCCTTCGGGCCCCACGACGCTGATGAAAAAGCCGCCCCGGTCCTCGTAGGGCACGAACTCCTGCTTGACCAGGGTCATGAACAGCGCGCTGGCCCCCAGCAGCACCAGAAACAGGGCAACGCCGATCCACACCCGCTTGATCAGCCCTTCCAGCAGACGCGTGTACGCGGCGCTCAGCCGGTTGAACAGGCGGTCGATCAGCGACGGTCGATGCGCGCGATCCGTCGGTCGGGCCGTGAACAGCGTGCTGGCCAGCACCGGCGCCAGGGTGAGCGCCACGATCGACGAGCAGAACACCGACGCGGCCAGCGCCAGTGCAAATTCTCGGAACAGGCGCCCGACCTGACCGTCGAGAAACGCCAGCGGGGCGAACACGGCAATCAGCACGGCCGTGGTCGCGACGATGGCGAAGCCGACTTCCCGCGCGCCCCGGTAAGACGCCAGCAAGGGCGGTTCGCCCAGTTCCAGACGGCGGTGGATGTTCTCGATCATCACGATCGCGTCATCGACCACCAGGCCGATGGCCAGCACCAGCGCCAGCAGGGTGAGGATGTTGATCGAGAAGCCGAACATGTTGAGAAAAATGAACGACGCCAGCAGTGAAATGGGCACGGTCACGGCGGGGATCAGCGTGGCCTTGACGCTGCCCAGAAACAGGTAGATGACCACCACCACCATCAGCGAGGCGTAGATCAGGGTCTTGATGACCTCCGACAGCGCGCCTTCAATGAACTCGGACGAGTCGAAATTGAGCTCGATGTTCATGCCCTCGGGCAAGGTCGGGCGCAGGCGCGCGACCTCGGCACGGGCGTCCTGGGCCACCGCGAGGGTGTTCGCCGTGGAGGTGCGCAACACGCCCAGGCCCAACGACGGCACGCCATTGGCCTTGAACGAGGTGCGCGGGTTTTCGGCGCCGCGTACCACGTGCGCGACATCGCCCAGGCGGGTGACAAAACCTTCGTCATTGCGGCCCACGACCAGCTGGCGGAAATCGTCGGCGCTGGCGAACGAGCGCGGCGTGCGCAGCGTGAACTCGCGCTGCAGCGACTCGATGCGCCCCGCCGGACGTTCCACGTTCTGGTTGCGCAGCGCGTTCTCGATGTCTTCGGCGGTCAGCCCCCGGGCGGCAAGTTGGTGGCGGTCCAGTTCGATCCGCATGGCGTACTCAAGGTTGCCGCCAAGGCGGACGTCGGCCACGCCATCGATGGTTCTGAGTCGGTCGAGGAGGTAACGATTCGCATAATCCGACAGCTCAAGGTTGCTCATCCGGTCGCTGGTCAGCACGAACCAGACGATGGGCGAGGCATCGGCGTCGGCTTTCTGGATGCGCGGCGAGTCGGCCTGTTCCGGCAATTCGCCGAGCACCCGTGACACGCGGTCGCGCACGTCGTTGGCCCCGGCGTCGATGTCGCGCGACAGTTCGAATTCGATGTTGATGCTGCTGCGGCCTTCTTGCGACGCGCTGGTGATGCGCCGCACGCCCTCGATGCCGGCCAACTGGTTCTCCAGGATCTGCGTGACCTGGGTTTCCATGATGGCGGCCGAGGCCCCGGTGTAGCGCGTTTCCACCGAGACGACGGGAATGTCGATGTCGGGGTATTCGCGCACCGACAGCTGCGCGATCGAGAAGAGGCCGAACACCACCAGCAGCAGGTTCAGCACCGTGGCGAAGATGGGCCGTTTGACGGATTGATCAGACAGCCACATGGGGCACTCCGCAGATCACGGACCCGGTGGCGGGCACGCGTGGGGCATCTCAGGGTTGCAGGTACTGGTCAAGCTCACGCAGGTCGGAGAATTGCAATTGCCCCGCGGCGGCCTTCAGCCGCAACACGCTCAGAATGTAGCCGTAACGCGCCTCTGCCGCGTTGCGCTCGGCCGCGTACAGCAGCTGCTGGGCGTCGAGCACGTCAATGGCCGTGCGGGTGCCGACCTCCAGGCCGGTTTCGCTGGCTTCGAGCGCCGTGCGGCTGGAGCGCACCGCCTGCTCCAGTGCCTTGACCCGCGCGGCATTGGAATTGACGGTCTGGTAGGCATCGCGAACGTCGCGCTCCACCTGGCGTTGCAGGCTGAGCAACTCGGCCTTGCGCTGCCACAGCACGCTGCGGGACTGATCGACGCGGGTGCTGACCGCCAGACCGCTGAACAAGGGCACCGAGAACTGCAGTCCGATGCTGGAGCTGGCGCTTTCCACCGGGAAAACGCCGGTTTCCGAGCGCCCGTCGGTGTAGTCGGCGCGGGCGCTGACGGTGGGCAGGTGGCCGGCGCGGTTGATGGCCACGTCCGAGCTGGCAATGTCCACCGCGTGGTGCGCGCTCAGCAGCGTCAGGTTGTTTGCCAGCGCGGTTTGCGTCCACAGGTCCGGGTCGGCGGGGCTGGGGGCGGGCAGGGGGATGGATTCCTGCAAGGGCTGCAGGGCAACGAAGCCGTCGCCGGCAATTTCCGCCAGCGACAGTTCGGCGACCCGCAACTGGCGTTCTGCATCGATGATCGTGGCCTGGGTGAGGTCGAAGCGCGCCTGCGCTTCCTGCACGTCGGTGATGGCGGCCAGACCCACTTCGAAGCGCTCCTTGGCCTGGTCGAGCTGGCGCCCGACCGCTTCGTTTTCGGCACGGGCGAAGCGTAGAAAATCCTGTGCCGCGAGCACGTTGAAGTAGCCGGTGGCGGCCCGCTCGATCAGCGTCTGCGACACCAGCGCATACTGCGCCTCGGCGAGCGCGACCTGTTGCTTGGACTGATCGAATTGACGAAACGCCGCCAGATTGAACACCGACTGCTCCAGCGCAACGCTGATGTTGCGGTTGGTGCCATCGCGTGATTGCGTGGGCTGCCCCGACAGTTCGGTTTCGGAGTCGCTGTAGGTGTAGTTGCCGTTGGCGCCCAACTGCGGCAGTAGCGCACTGCGCGCGAGCGGCGTTGCGTAGCGGGCGGCGTCACGCTGGAAGGCGGCGGCGGCCAGGGTGGCGTCGTAATCGATGGCGCGCAGATAGACGCCGCTCAAGGATTCCTGGGCAAGTGCCGGGCTGACGGCGGCTGCCAGCGCTGCGCCACCGGCGAGCGTCAACACGATCGAGTGCAGCGGGCGCTTCAAACGCATGGGAATACTCACTGGAACGGAAGATGTGGGTGTGTCGAAGCCGCCATGGCGTGGCGCTTGCCCCGCAGACAATGCCACGGTTCAACCCCCACCCCGAGAAGCCCGCGCCACCGCGTGACGCGCTGCTTCAGCCACGACTGGACGTCGTTCCATGGCAGCCCGCGCGACACGTCCGCCCGCGTGTCGGCTGGAAACGCGGACGGACGCCGACCGGCCAGTGCCGCACACGGTCGAGTGCCGAGTCTAGCAGCGGCCCGGCAATTACTAAACCGATCGGTTCAGCATTTTCTCGAGGTAGTGAATGTTGTGCGTGCCACTGGCAAACACCTTGTCCTGCATGATGCGCTGCTGCAGCGGAATGTTGCACTTGATGCCCTCGATCACCATCTCGGAGAGCGCCTGCTTCATGCGCGCCAGGGCGGCGGGGCGATCACGGCCGTGGACGATCAGCTTGCCGATCATGGAATCGTAGTGCGGCGGCACCGAGTAACCCGAGTAGACGTGGCTGTCGACGCGCACGCCGGGGCCGCCGGGCGCGTGATACTTCTCGATCTTGCCGGGCGAGGGGATGAATTTCTCGGGGTCTTCGGCATTGATGCGGCATTCAATGGCATGGCCGCGGAAGAGGATGTCGTCCTGCTGCAGCGTCAGGCCCTGGCCAGCGGCGATCTGGATCTGCTGCCGAATCAGGTCGACGCCGGTCACCATTTCGGTGACGGGGTGCTCAACCTGAATGCGGGTGTTCATTTCGATGAAATAGAAATGACCGTTCTCGTAGAGGAACTCGAAGGTGCCGGCGCCGCGATACCCGATGCGCTTGCAGGCCGCCACGCACAGGGCGCCGATCTCGGCCCGCTGTTCGGGCGTGATGCCCGGCGCGGGCGATTCTTCGACGACCTTCTGGTTGCGGCGCTGCATGGAGCAGTCGCGTTCACCCAGGTGCACGGCGTGCCCTTCACCATCGGCCAGCACCTGAAACTCCACGTGGCGCGGCGTTTCGAGGTACTTCTCCATGAACACGGCCGCATCATTGAAGGCGTTTTGCGCTTCGATGCGGGCCATCTGGATTTTTTCGATCAGGGTGTCCGGTGAGCGCACCACATGCATGCCGCGTCCGCCGCCGCCCGAGGCAGCCTTGATCAGCACCGGATAGCCGACGGCATTGGCGATGTCGTGGCATTTGCCTTCATCGTCGGGCAGCACGCCCTCGGAGCCGGGCACGCAGGGCACGCCGGCGGCGATCATCTCGGCCTTGGCGTTGGTCTTGGAGCCCATCAGCCGGATGGTCTCGGGCCGCGGACCGATGAAGATGAAGCCAGACTGCTCGACCCCCTCGGCAAAGTCGGCGTTCTCCGAGAGAAAGCCGTAGCCGGGGTGGATGGCGTCGGCCTGGGTGACTTCGGCGGCCGAGATGAGGGCGCTCATGCTCAGGTAGCTTTTGGGCGCGGCTGCGGGGCCGATGCACACCGCCTCGTCGGCCAAGAGCACGTGCTTGAGGTCGCGATCGGCCGAGGAATGGACCGCCACGGTACGAATGCCCAACTCGCGGCAACAGCGCAGGATGCGCAGGGCGATTTCACCGCGGTTGGCGATGAGGATCTTCTTGATCTTTCTCATGGGCACGCCTATTCGATGATGAAGAGCGGCTGGTCGAACTCCACCCCTTTTTCGTTATCGGCGAGGATTTCCACCACCACGCCGGACTTGTCGGACTCGATGGCGTTGAGCATTTTCATCGCCTCGATGATGCACAGCGTCTGGCCGACGGCCACGGTCTGCCCGACCTCGACAAAGTTCTTCGCACCCGGCGACGGCGCGCGGTAGAAGGTGCCGACCATGGGCGCACGCAGAATGTGGCGCGACTCTGCAGCCGGCGCGGCGGCTGCCTCGGCGGGCGCTGCGGAAGGTGCCGCCTGAAGGGCCTGCGGGGGCGGTGGCGCGGCGTAGTGCTGAGGCGTGGCCGGTGCGCTGGCGCGGCTGATGCGCACTGCCGTCTCGCCTTCTTTGACTTCCAGCTCGACGATGCCGGACTGCTCGACCAATTCGATCAGCGTTTTGATTTTTCTGAGGTCCATCTGAAATAGCTCCGTAGGGGAGGGCAGGAAACGTCAAGAAGATTGCGGTGCGGCGCCGGCGACCAAGCGGTCTGCGACAGCGTCGAGCGCCAGGCGATAGCCGATCGCGCCAAGGCCCATGATCTGGCCCGCGGCAATGTCGGCCAGGTAGGAGTGGTGGCGGAAGGGCTCGCGCGCGTGAATGTTGCTGAGGTGCACTTCGATGAACGGCAGCCTGACGGCCAGAAAGGCGTCGCGCAGGGCAATGCTGGTGTGGGTCAGGGCGCCGGGGTTGATGATCGCGAACGCGGCGCTGCGGCCGGCGCTGTGGAGGTGGTCGATCAAAACGCCTTCGTGATTGCTTTGCAGGCACTGCAGCGCGATCTGGCGGCTCGCGGCGTGGGCCGTCAGGGATTTTTCAAGCGATGCCAGTGTTTGATGCCCATAGGTTTCGGGCTCGCGCTGACCTAACAGGTTGAGATTGGGGCCATTGATCAGCAATACGGTTTGCACGGCGCCCCCTGTTGCGGAAATCGATCACCAATAGTGCCCGATAACCCAAGATAACGCCAAGTTGGGGGAAGATCGGGGTGATTGGTCCCGCGGACGTGCCGTGGCGCGGGTTCAGGGTGCGCCGAGGTGGGTTTTCAGCAGTTGTTCCAGCTCGACGGCATCGAATTCGCCGTGCTTCTGGAAGCGGATGGTGCCCTCCGGGTCGATCAACACCGAATAGGGCAAGGCGCCAAGGGTGTCGCCAAGCGCACTGGCGGCCGAGGCGATGGCTTCGTTGCCATAGAACACGGGGTAGTTGATGGCAAAGCGCTCTGCCATCTCGGCCGCCCGGTCGCGTGGGTCCATGGCCGGCCCGAGGATCTGCAGATTGCGGTCCTGCCAGCGGGTCTGGGCATCGACCAGCACCGGAATCTCCTTCAGGCACGGCGGGCACCACGAGGCCCAGAAATTGACCAGCCGCCATTGGCCCTGCCAGTCGTCCAGGGTGACGGTGGCGCCGTCGAGCGCCGTGAGTTTGATCGCCGCGGCGGGCAAGGCGTCGGTCACGGTCTCGATGCTCTGCGTCCCGGTGTCGGCGGGATCGGTGAGCAGCCGGTAGAGCCCGAAGCCGACGGCCGCAGAAACGCCGCACAGAACGACGGTGATGAGTGGCGCAAGTCTCACGGACGGGCCTTGACGACCGGCACGGTCGTGGTTTCGGGGGGATAACAGACGCCCGCATCGGCGCAACCCTGATAGCGCAGGGTTACCGAGGCGGGGGCGTCGGGCGCGGCGAAACCTGCTTCCAGCCAATCCCGATAGATCAGCACGTCCCCGAAAAACTGATCGTGGTAGACGGTGCCGTCGGGCAGGTCCAGGGGCTGTTGCAAGGCGGGCGTGTCCACGGTCAGCGTGTGGCGGTAGAGGTAGTAACCGGGCGCGATGCGGATGCCCAGCGTCACCTGGCCATCACGCCAGATGGCCGCCACGGGCGTGAACGCCTCGGCGGCGCTGAGCAGCGGCGGGTCGGCATTGTCCTTCTTGAACGGGAAGGGTGCCGCCACCCCCGGCGCCGAGACGCCGAATGCGCCGGCACACGCCAGCAGGATCAGGGCGAAACGTTGGCGAGCAACCATTGCAGATACCGAGGTGAACTGGGCCCGAGTGGGACTGAAATGATCTCGGGAAGTTCGGAGGGATGGAGCGCATGAAGCGCCGCCTCAAGCTGTGGGTAGGCGCTTTGCGAGGTCTTGATGAGCAGCAGTTGCTCGGTCGCGGATTCGATTTGTCCTTGCCAGCGATACACCGAGGTCATGGGCGGGATCAGGTTGACGCAGGCCGCAAGACCGGTATCGACACAGTGACGGGCGATGGCTTCAGCCTGGGCCGGCGGCACGTTGGTCAGTACCAGCAGGGCGTCTGTGGGGGCAGCGACATCAGTCATCGTCGTATTGTGCACGGCGACGGCGCGTTGTGGCCGGTTTTGTCGCGTATTGCGGCCCTGCAGGTCGCCACCTATACTTCGCGCCCTTGCAAATGCCGCGATAGCTCAGTCGGTAGAGCGACTGATTCGTAATCAGTAGGTCGGAGGTTCGATTCCTCTTCGCGGCACCATTGTCAAGGCATGAAAGACACCGACTCAAGAGGACGGGTCTGCGGCCGGCGTTCAGCTGATCTGCAGCGCAGGCCGCGTTGGACGACACGGCCTCGGCGCGGCCCTTCCCTTCAGGCCACTGGCAGACCCTTGGTTATGACCCTTCCGCAATCGCTGCCTGACGCGCGACTCATGATCGACGCTCTTGACGAGCAACTGCAGCGGTTGATCAGCGAGCGCGCGCGCATTGCCCAGCATGTCGCGTTGCTCAAGCAGCGGGCGGGCGATCAGGGCGATCACTACCGGCCGGCACGCGAGGCCGAGGTGCTGCGCGCCGCCATGGCCCGCAACACGGGGCCGCTGACCGATGAAACGATTGCGCGATTGATGCGCGAAATCATGTCGGCCTGCCTGTCGCTCGAATCGCCCTTGACGGTGTCCTACCTCGGCCCGGAAGGCACCTACACTCAGGCGGCAGTGGCCAAGGCCTTCGGCGATGCGGTGACCGCCCGGCCGCTTGCGGCCATCGACGAGATTTTTCGTGACGTGGAAAGCGGCGCCGCCGACTACGGCGTGGTCCCGGTGGAGAACTCCATCGGCGGCATTGTCAGCCACACGCTCGATGCGCTGGTGATGACGCGTCTGACCCTCTGCGGCGAAGTGATGTTGCCGGTGCATCACCACTTGCTGTCGACCCATCCGGCCATGGACGAGATCGAGGTCGTGTATGCGCATCCGCAATCGTTCGCGCAATGCCGACGCTGGCTGGATGCACGCCTGCCCAAGGCCCGTCGCGACACCGTGTCCAGCAATGGCGAGGGTGCGCGCAGGGTGGTCGATGCCCCCAGGGCAGCGGCCATTGCCGGTCTGCCCGCAGCGCGCCTGTACGACCTGCGGATACTCGCCAGCAATATCGAAGACGACCCCACCAACACCACCCGCTTTCTGGTCATCGGCAAGCAGTCGCCGACGCCCAGCGGCGATGACGTGACCAGTCTGGTGCTGTCGGCCCACCGCAATCAGCCCGGCGCCCTGTTCAAGCTGCTGCAGCCCTTTGCCGATGTGGGGCTGGACCTGACCCGCATCGAGTCGCGGCCCACGGGGGGCGCGCCGATTCAGGACTATTACTTCTTTATCGATTTCTCGGGGCACCAGGACGCCGCAGAAGTGCGTGACGCGCTCAACGCCGTCCGCGCCGGCGCGGCCTTCTTCAAGGTGCTGGGCTCATATCCGCGTGCGGTGATTACATGACAGAAGCGACCGATCGCTTTGCCCTGCCGGGCATTCTCAAGCTGCAGCCCTACTCGCCGGGCATGCCCATCGATGAGCTGCAACGGCGGCTTGGCCTGAGCAATGTGGTCAAGCTGGCGAGCAACGAGAATCCGCTGGGCCCTTCGCCGCAGGTCAAGGCGGTGTTGGCCGATGCGATTCAGGGCAATCTGGCGCTGTACCCCGACGGCAGCGGCTATGCCTTGAAGCGGGCCCTGTCGGCGTATCACCGCATCGCGCCCGAATGCATCACCCTGGGCAACGGCTCCAACGATCTGCTGGAGTTCCTCAGCCGCATCTTCCTCGGCCCGGGCCGGGCGGCGCTGTTTTCGGCGCACGCGTTCGCCGTGTATGCGCTGGCCACTCAAGCGCAGGACGCCGAGGCAGTGATCGCGCCGTCGTTACCGGCAGATCACCCCAAAGCGCCTTACGGACACGACCTGGCCGCGTTGTCTCGTGCGCTGGCGGCGCGGCCGGACATCAGCCTGGTGTTCATCGCCAATCCGAACAATCCCACCGGCACCTGGCTCAGCGCCGAGGCGGTGGAATTGTTTTTGGCCACCGTTCCGCCGCATGTGGTGGTGGCCTATGACGAGGCCTATTTCGATTACATGGCCCCGCAACACCGCGGCGACGCCACCCAGTGGCTCAAGCGCTTTCCCAATGTGGTGATTTGCCGCACGTTCTCCAAGGCCTATGGTCTGGCGGGGCTGCGGGCGGGCTACGCGCTGTCGAGCCCGCGCATCGCCGACTTGCTCAACCGGGTGCGCCAACCCTTCAACATGAATTCCCTGGCGCTGTTGGCGGCCGAACATGCGCTGGCCGACCAGGCGCACGTCAGCGAGTCGGTGGCGCTGAACACCCGCGAGCGTGGCCGCCTCACCGACGCCTGCGAAGCCTTGGGGCTGAAGGTGCTGCCGAGTCAGGCCAACTTCATTGCCATTGACTTTGAGCGCGATGCCGCGCCCTTGCACCAGGGGCTGCTGGAGCAGGGGGTGATCGTGCGCCCCATGGGCAGCTATCAGATGCCGACGTTCTTGCGGGTCAGCGTGGGCACCGAGCGCGAAAATGACCGCTTTCTGGCGGCGCTGGAAACCCTGCTCGCGTGATTCCTCGCCTTGCAATCATCGGCCTGGGCCTGATTGGTGGCTCGTTCGCGCGCGCGCTGCGGGCGGCGGGCGAGGTGGGCACCATCAGTGGCTACGATCATGATGCGCAGCAGCTGGACACCGCGCTCAATCTTGGCGTCATCGACCACGCTGCCGCCTCTGCAGCCGAGGCGGTGGCTGACGCGGCCGTGGTTCTGATTGCCGTGCCGGTGCTGCACATCGCCGCGTCGCTCGACGAATGCCTGGGCGCCTTGCGGGCCGACGCCATCATCACCGACGTGGGCAGCACCAAAGGGTCGGTGCTGCGCGACATCGCCGCGCGCTGTGGCGAGGTGCCCGCCCGCTTCGTGGCTGCCCACCCGATTGCCGGCACCGAAAAGAGTGGCGTGGCCAATGCCACGGTCGACCTGTTTCGCGGCAAGCGGCTGGTGATCACCCCACATCCCGGACAAGACCCGAAGTCCGTCGAGGTGGTGGCCGGGTTATGGCGCGCGGTGGGCGCGCGCGTGGTCGAAATGACCGCCGAGGGTCACGATGACATCTTCGCCGCCACCTCCCATCTGCCGCACGTGCTGGCCTACGCCTTCGTTGACATGCTGTCACGGCACCCGGACGCGGCCGAAATTTTCCCCAATGCCGGGGGCGGGTTTCGCGACTTCACGCGCATTGCCTCCAGCAAGCCCGAGCTTTGGCATGACATCGTGCAGGCCAACGCACCGGCGGTGTTGCACCTGTTGCGTGAGCAGATCACCCTGCTTGAGCACCTGCACGGCCTCATGGCTGCGGGCGATTGGCCCCAAGTGCTGCAACACTTTGAACGCGCCCGCGCCGCGCGTGAGCAGCACCTTTCCCTCATTGAATAGCCCCGGGCCATAAGGCCCGATGGATTGCAGGAGCGCCATGTCGTCTGATGTCTTGTCCGTGTTGAGCTATCACGTTGCACCCGGTGGCCGGCTGAGCGGCCGTCATCGCGTGCCCGGCGACAAATCGATTTCTCACCGCGCGGTCATGTTCGCCGCCCTGGCCGAAGGCACCAGCACCATCACCGGCTTTCTGGACGGCGAAGACTGCCTGTGCACCCTGCGCGCGTTCGAGGCCATGGGCGCCACCGTGGCGCGTCTGGACCGGACCACGTTGCGCATCACCGGCGTCGGCATCGACGGCCTCAAAGATCCCGGCACGGTGCTGGACGTGGGCAATTCCGGCACCTCGATGCGGCTCATGTGCGGGCTGCTGGCCGCGCAGCGTTTCGGCAGCACCCTGACCGGCGATGCCTCGTTGCGCCGCCGGCCGATGAAGCGCGTCACCGAGCCCCTGGCGCAAATGGGGGCAACCATCCACACGCAGGCGGGGGGGCGCGCCCCGCTGCAGATCGAGCCCGCCGCTCGGCCCCTGAACGCCATCCGCTACCACAGCCCGGTGGCCAGTGCGCAGGTCAAGTCCAGCATCCTGCTGGCCGGTCTGTATGCCGAGGGATTGACCGAAGTGCATGAGCCGGAAGCGTCCCGGGACCACACCGAGCGCATGTTGAGCGCTTTCGGCGTCCGGGTCGAGGCGCGCGAGGGCTACGCGGCGGTGCAGGGCGGGCAACGCCTCCGGGCCATCGACATCGAGGTGCCGTCCGATATTTCGTCGGCCGCCTTCCTGATGGTCGGGGCCGCCATTGCGCCGGGCTCTGACGTCACCCTGGAGGCCGTGGGCCTGAACCCGACCCGCACCGGTGTCCTCCACATTCTCAAGGCCATGGGCGCGCGCATCAGCATCGCCAATGAACGCACCATCGGTGGCGAGCCCGTGGGCGACGTGCGCATTCTCGGCAGCGCCCTGCACGGCATCGACATCGACCCGCGCTGGGTCGCTTCGGCCATCGATGAGTTCCCGGCCCTGTTCATCGCCGCGGCCTGCGCGCGGGGCGAGACCCGCCTGAGCGGCGCGGCCGAATTGCGCGTCAAGGAATCTGACCGAATCAGCGCCATGTGCAATGGCTTGCGGGCGCTGGGCATCGACGCCGTCGCGCTGGCCGACGGTGCCCGCATCAGCGGCGGGCGCCTGCGCGGCGGGTCGGTGGAATCTCTGGGCGATCACCGCATCGCCATGAGCTTTGCCGTTGCCGCACTGCGCGCCGAGCAGCCCATCACCATCCGCGACTGCGACAACGTCGCCACCTCGTTTCCGGGGTTTTCGACCCTGATGCAGGCGGCCGGCCTGCGCCTGCGTGTGAGCACCCGGCACCCATGAGCATGGCGCCCGTCATTGCCATCGACGGCCCGTCGGGCGTCGGCAAGGGCACGGTCACGCAGGCCCTGGCACGGGAGCTGGGCTGGCACCGGCTGGACAGCGGCGCCCTCTACCGGGCGGTGGCCCTCGCGGCGGCGTCGCGGAACGTCGCGCTCGACGACGAACAGGCGCTGGTGGACGTGGCCGCGACCCTTGATGTGGTCTTCGACGAGCACGAGGCCGGTCGAGAGCGCATCGTGCTCGACGGTGAGGAGGTCACCACCCGAATTCGTCAGGAGCGCACCGGTGATGCGGCCTCCAAGGTGGCCGTCTGGCCCGGCGTACGGCGCGCTCTGGTGGAGCGCCAGCATGAGTTTCGCCAGCCTCCGGGGCTGATCGCCGACGGCCGCGACATGGGCACCGTGATCTTCCCGGACGCCAACCTGAAAATCTTCCTGACCGCCAGCCCCGATGCCCGCGCCCAGCGGCGGCACGGACAATTGGCGGAGCAGGGGCGGCACGCTATACTCGCCGACCTCTGCCTTGAAATTGAAGGGAGAGACAGGCGGGATCAGACACGCGCAGTTGCGCCGCTGGTGCCGGCTGAAGACGCGGTGACGATTGACACCACACAACTTTCGCCTGACGCAGTCATGGCGGAGGTTCATGGTTTATTGAAGGCTCGCGGACTGCGGTAGCGGCGAAGCAAGACGCTTCGCTTTCTTTAATTACTGGACCGCTGACACGGACGTGGCGGATGTTCCACCTGAAAACCGAGAGTTGCATGAGCGAAAGTTTTGCTGAGATGTTTGAAGCCAGTCTGAAAGCTGGCCAATCCATGCAGGCCGGCACGATTGTCAATGCCCGCGTGCTGGACGTAAAAAATGATGTGGTGATCGTCGATGCCGGGCTCAAGTCCGAAGGCGTGATCCCCCTCGACGAATTCAAGATTGACGGCGAGTACACCGTTGCCATTGGCGACATGGTGGAAGTGGCCCTCGAAACCCTCGAAGACGGCTTCGGCGAAACCAAGTTCTCGAAAGAGAAGGCCGAACGCATCAAGACCTGGGAACGCCTGGCGGTTGCGCTGGAGCAGAAGGAAACGGTCATCGGCATCATCACCGGCAAGGTCAAGGGCGGTTTCACCGTCGATATCGGCACGGTGCGCGCCTTCCTTCCCGGCTCGCTGGTTGACGTTCGCCCGGTTCGCGACACCGCGTACCTCGAAGGCAAGCCGCTGGAATTCAAGGTCATCAAGCTCGACAAGCTGCGCAACAACGTGGTGGTGTCGCGCCGCGAAGTGCTTGAAGCCGAATACAGTGCCGAGCGCGAACAGCTGCTCGAAAACCTGCAGGAAGGCGTGGTGCTCAATGGCGTGGTCAAGAACCTCGTCGAATACGGCGCCTTCGTCGACCTCGGCGGTATCGACGGCCTGCTGCACATTACCGACATGACCTGGAAGCGCGTCAAGGACCCGGCTGAAGTCGTGACCGTGGGCGACGAAATCGAAGTCAAGGTCCTCAAGTACGACCGCGAGCGTCGCCGTGTGTCCCTGGGCCTCAAGCAGCTCGGCGCTGATCCATGGGAAGACATTGCCCGTCGCTATCCCGAGAAGACCCGCCTGTTCGGCAAGGTCACCAACATCACCGACTACGGTTCCTTCGTGGAAATCGAGCCGGGTGTCGAAGGCCTGGTCCACGTCTCGGAAATGGATTGGACGAACAAGAACGTCAACCCGGCCAAGGTCGTGCAGGTGGGCGATGAAGTCGAAGTCATGATTCTGGACATCGACGGCGAACGCCGCCGCATCTCGCTGGGCATGAAGCAGTGCAAGGTCAACCCCTGGGAAGAGTTCTCCCAGAACCACCAGAAGGGCGACAAGGTCTCTGGCGCCATCAAGTCGATCACCGACTTCGGCATCTTCATCGGCCTGCCGGGCGGTATCGACGGCCTGGTACACCTGTCCGACCTCGACTGGAACGAGCCCGGCGAAGTCGCCGTGCGCCGTTACACCAAGGGTCAGGAACTCGATGCGGTGGTGCTGGCGATCGACGGTGCGCGTGAGCGTATTTCGCTGGGCGTCAAGCAGGCCAGCTCCGATCCGCTGGCCCAGTTCATTGCCGACAACACCAAGGGTGAAATCGTCAAGGGCATCGTCAAGTCGGTTGACACCCGTGGTGCGGTCATCGACCTCGGCAACGAGGTCGAAGGCTACATCCGCGCCAACGACCTGGCCCGTGAGCGCGTTGAAGACGCCACCAAGCTGCTGAAGGAAGGCGACACGCTGGAAGCCCGCTTCATCGGCGTGGACCGCAAGAGCCGTGTGGTGTCGCTGTCGGTTCGCGAAAAGGAAATCCAGGAAGAAGCCGAAGTGGTCGCGGAATACAGCCGCAATGCCACCACCGGCAAGACCAGCCTGGGCGACCTGCTCAAGGATCAGCTCGGCAACTGATTCATCCAGGGTGACGCTGTTTCGAAAAGCCGCGCTTGCGCGGCTTTTCTTTTTTGCGTATTGTTTTGAAATAAAAGGACTTTTTGGTCATTCCCGAGCCGCAGTCGGCGCCGGGAACGACCCAGACACGGTGGACTCGACTGCATGACCAAATCCGAACTGATTGAGCATCTGGCCAACCAACAGGCACACCTGCTGCAGAAGGACGTGGAGCTTTCGGTCAGGCTCATTCTTGATCGCATCAGCCAGGCGCTCGGGCGTGACGAGCGGGTCGAAATCCGTGGCTTTGGCAGTTTTTCGCTGCACCATCGTCCGGCGCGTGTCGGACGCAATCCGAAAACCGGCGAGCCGGTTGAAATCGCCTCCAAGCGGGTGCCGCACTTCAAACCCGGAAAGGAATTACGCGAGCGGGTCAATGCCAGCGTGCAGCCTGAAGGCGCCAAGGGGTCAACGTCATGAGAATGCTGCTGCTGGTGTTGTGTCTGGTTTTTGTACTCATCGGAGCGGTGCTGGGCTATGCCAACCACGCGCCCGTCAGCGTTGATCTGCTGTTCGCGCAGTTCGAGATGCCGTTGATCGTCTGGATGCTCATCGTGTTCGGCACCGGCGTCCTGCTGACCGCGCTGGTGAGCGGGGCTCGCCAGTGGGGGCTGCGCCATCGCTGCCGCAAGGCCGAGAAGCGGCTCGCGGCGCTCGAGAACGAGCTGCGTCATCTGCGGCAGCTCGGCGCGCCCGGCCCGGCGCCGAAGCCGCGCGGCGCCACGCCGGTCAAGGCCCTAGCCGAAACCCCATGATCGATGCACTGGCGCAGTGGACATTGCTGCCACTGGGCATGGCACTGGGCTGGGCCCTTGCGCGGAAAGCGCTGAGCCCTCCCGCCGGCGGCAGCGCGCAGGCCAGCGATGGCCAGGCGCCAATGCCGATCGATCAGTCGGTGCGGTGGATTGCCGAGGCCACCGGCGAGGGCGAAGGCAATCTGCCCGAACTGCAATTGCTGCTGGGTAATTTTTTTCGCAAACGGGGCAATGTCGAGCACGCCATCCGCCTGCATGAAGCGGTGCTGACGCACCCGGGAGAGGCGGCCCGCCACGCGGATGCGGCACGGTTCGAGCTGGCGGTGGACTACCAGCAGGCCGGCCTGCTGGATCGCTCCGAGCAGTATTGGATGGAGCTTGTTGAAGGTCGATCGCCGTTTGCGCCTGCGGCGCTGGAAGAGTTAATCGCCCTTGCAGAACAGGGGCAGGATTGGCCGCAGGCCATCACCTGGGCGACCCAGTTGGCTTCGATCAAGGGCCAGAGCCAGGCCAACCGTATCGCGCATTACCACTGCCAGCGCGCCGAACAGGCCCTGGCCCGCTCGGAGTTTGACGTGGCCCTGAAGGCCGCCAAGCAAGCCCAGTCTCACGACGGCGGCTCGGTGCGGGCGCGATGGCTGCAGGGGCAGATTCTGTCGCGTCAGGGCGAGCCCGCTGCGGCTGTCACCCGCTTTGTCAGCGCGGCCGAGCTGGACGCCCGATTCCTTGAAGATCTGGTGCCCGCAATCGAAGCCTGCTGTGCCGTGGTCGACGACCCCGTGCTGCAGGCCCAAGCCTTTGAAGACCTGAACGCCATGCACCCCAACGCGCCGACGCTGGTTGTGGCCGCCGCCGCACAGCGGCGCGCGCAGGGCGAAGACCCGTTGCCGACCCTCACCCGGGGGCTGAAAAACGCGCCGACGCGTGCGCTGCTGAAGGCATTTCTGGCCGAAATTGAGCCGCGGCCCGAGACCGAATCGATGGGCATGAGGGCCTCAGCCGCCGCCATGCACGCCGCGTTGGAGCGCATGGAGCAGTCCGTGGCCGCCTTTCGTTGTGAACATTGCGGCTTCACCCCGCGCAACCGATTTTGGCAATGCCCATCGTGCCGGCAGTGGGGCACGATTCACCGTCTGCCCGATCAGATCGGTTGACGAGAAGGCACCTTGCAGCGATGCGCCGGCGAGACCTCAGGCCCGGTGCCCGGCACCCAAACGGCGTGTCAGCCTCGTGCGGTCACCGGCGCTGCCCGCCAACCACGTGCACGCCCTGAATGAAGGCCTCGGCTTCAGCCCTCAGTTTTGGATCGACCTGATGGCCCAAGTGCGAAAAAATCGCCGAGAATCCGGTTTCAAGCCGATCCGGGTGGCGGCAGTACAGCGCATCGATTTCCAGCACCAGGGGTTCTGTCCTCGCGGGCGCGGCCCGGTCGGTGGCGATTGACTGGTATCGAGCACAGGGATAAGCGCGCTCCTGGCTATCGCGGAACGATTCGCCCCTGACCTCAAAACGCGCAAGGTCGAGCTCCTCGGTGGCCTTCGACTGGATCAGAATCTGAAACCCCTCAGGCGTCTCGGTGGGCGGCAACTCGAACAGCGTCACCTTGGCGACATAGCGGTCGCTGGCGGCCTGGTCACCCTTCGCAAACAGGATGCCGGCGCTGGACTGCTCGATCAGGGCCCAGCCGCCCGACGCCGGGGCCTGAACGGCGATGTCGTCGGTCGTGTAAACCCGCGGTGCGGCGGCAGGCTCAGCTCGCTCAACGGACTCAAGGGTCGCTTCGATGGATTGGCCGGCGTCAACCGTGTGTGGGGCGGCGCAGGCGCTTCCCAGCAGCCCAAGCAAGAGCGCGCCAGCAAGGCCCAGCGTGTGGCGCCGGCTTATCCCGACGGTTGAAGGGAGGTGCACTTTGAGTGTTGCCATGTGGTGTCTGCGCTGCCAGTGAGTTGAATAACGCGAAGGGTGGCCTGCCGTGAGTCGCTCCCGCCTCGAATGCTTTCAATTCCGGGCTCATGGCTTCAGCGACACTCGTTGTTGCGGTCGCAAAAATGGGCGTCGGGTCAAACGTCCGCTGCCACGCAATCTAAGCCGACTGCGGCGCGGCTTTGAAAGGTATGGTCCTTCCCATCAAAAGCCCAAGAACAGCATGTCGAGCGCTGCGGAGATTTCAAGCTGCTGTGCCCCCAAGTTGCCTACCTTGATCCGTAATTCGGCTTCAGGCACTGCTGCCATAAACTGAGTGCCCATGATCACCTCGGCGCCTTCAACCTCAAAAACTGGATTGAGCCTTTGCGCAGGAGATGGCGCCGCAGACCGTGTCAGCAGAGGCACGACCACACGGGTGTTCAAGTCGCTTAACAGATCTGACTGAACATCCAATAAATAGCCCTCGACATCGTCGTTCCGGAAAATGTCGAATCTGGCCATCAGAACTGACGATGTTGCGCCAAAGGCAGCCCATGAGCATCGACATAGGCGTTTGAACTCTTCAACGCCCCGGCATTCTCCTCGAGCCACTTCTGACGTTTGTGACGTTTCACTGCTTCGGAAATGCCAGCTTCCGCTGCCCGCGAGACGTTGATTCCCAACGCCTTTGCCTCCTGCAACAGGGTGTTATCAAGTGAAAGGTTGGCCGGCCTTCTGGCCCGTTCGGATGTGTCGACTGCCTGCATGGGAGGATTCTCGCTTGGTGGGCCAGACCACTATATGCGCATGACAGATGCGCATCAATCAGGTCAGAAAAGGGGTCGGAGTAAATAAAAAGTGCTAAGGTTCGGTTCGGCTGTAGGAGAGCTTCATGGCGCGCAAACCCCGATACTACTTGCCCGATGTTCCGTGCCACGTGATCCAGCGCGGACATAACCGCGAGCCTTGCTTCTACGCACCGGAAGACTTTCGCTACTATCTTCAGTGCCTGCGGGAAGCTTGCCTTCAGCATGACGCTGCGGTGCACGCTTATGTCCTAATGACTAATCATGTTCATCTACTCATCACGCCGACGGACAAAAAAGGCATTTCCCGTGTGCTGCAGACCGTCGGGCGACGCTATGTCCAGTATGTCAATGCGTGTTACCGGCGCAGCGGCACGCTCTGGGAAGGCCGGCACAAGGCCAGCCTGATCGATACCGAGCACTACCTGATGACGTGCTATCGCTATATCGAGCTCAATCCAGTCAGGGCAGGAATGGTACAAAAGGCTGCGGACTACCCATGGTCAAGTTTCAACGCCAACGCCTATGGCAAAGAAGATCAGCTCACTTGGCCGCACCCCGTCTACTTGGCTCTCGGGGCGAATGACGGTGAGCGCCGGAAAGTCTATCGCGGATTTTTTCGTCAGGCGCTGGAGCCGGCTGACATGCAGAGCTTGCGAACCGGAATCAATTTATGCGTGCCTGTGGGCGCTGACCGGTTCAAGGCTCAGATTGAACGGCAACTCCAACAACGAATCAGTTACAAGCCGCGTGGAAGGCCGAAGAAGGAGAAAGTCGTGCTCGACTCGCAGGAGTAGCAACGCTCAATTGGCCGCACAGTTTCTTTTATTTACTCCGACCCCTTATTGTTTTAGAAGAAGGAGAAAGTCGTGCTCGACTCGCAGGAGTAGCAACGCTCAATTGGCCAGACAATTTATTTTATTCACTCCGACCCCTTATTTCCCGCTGACCCCTTATTTCTTCACTCCGACCCCTTATTCCCCATTTATTTTATTTTCTCCGACCCATTATTTTTCCTTATTTTCCGAGTTAGAGTTAACACTGATCAACTAATTGCACATCAGATTGTATGCCGAGGTAAAACCGATGAGACTTAGGCTTTTTGTTTGCCACCCGGTGTTCGAATACTTCCCAGCGACTTTCATCGCATTCCCAGCTTTAATTGCCTCAACATCTGTTCTGTTTAGGTTAAATGAAAAGTATCTGCTGTCTGTAACCATGTCCGAGCCACCTAGGTACGTTGAGAATTGTCCTCTCTTTTCCACCGGTGACTGATCGTCAACCATGTACTTTAAATCGGCTCCAAAGCTCAGACTCTCGAACCCATATGAGTTAACCTCCATATTTAGTTCACCACAGCGGAAGGTGAATCCACTCTTGGTAATCTGAAAAACTTCTGATTTTGAGCTATCAAACGGGTCGGTCTGCTTTGCAAGGCCAATCCACCCTTGATCCAATTGCCGAATCTTCATTGAATCGTCGGCAGCCGCCTCGTTGATCCCCGCCAAGGCCAAAACCACCAATGTGATTGTAAAAAAGGCCATAATGTTCCTCTGTCATACACCAAATATTCAAATGGGTACGTCAGCGCACGCTATCGATCCCTTAAGAGTGCTCAGGGTATACCGCTAGCCACATGGACGCCCAGACGCCCAACAGAAACGTAACCGTCTGCCGACCTCACCTTGAATCCGCCCATTTTATATTTCCAATGAAGGGTCTGATTAACAGTTCTTGCATGGGGCAAGTATTTTATTTACTCCGACCCCTTATTTCGATGCTCAATGCGTGGATTTAAATTTACTGATAGTTGCATGAACTGTAGGGCAGTAGAAGGCTGCACAGCTTGTCAGGTCGCCAGGAGATCGCGGATCAGTACATTTTTTTAATTCGGAAAAATATCTTTCTCCATTCTCTTTTGCCCGCCAAGACTGAAAATGCAACTGCCATCCAGCGTTAAAGCCAAGATAAAATTCCGGCGACTGCGCCCTGATGTAGTAATAAAGGCAGCCCATCCGACAATTTTCAGGTGAATTTTGAGGGGGCTCTGACTTTGATACGACAACTGGGCATTGTCCGTCTAGCCTAGCAAATAGTGATGGATTGGACTTCTCTTTTCCAAAAATATCCAATAAATCAATGTAAGGCATTTTTGCAGATTTATTGGTCTGTAGTTGCTTCCCATCAACGGTCATCTCAAGATTCGAGACTGTGCCGTTGTAGATGTGCTCAGATACTCCCACCGCGATTTTTCGGCAGTGCTCTAGATAGCGTGGCATCGAATGCCCTGTAGCACTTGACGAAAGCTCTTGGATGGCTTCTTCCCCGATGAACTCCCCAAGTTGGGACAACACAGATAGGCAGCCAACATCTATATCTTTGAGCACTAAGCTGGAATCATTGGCGTGTGACGCAGACCATTGAAGAACAAGCGACAATACTGCCAACTTGATAAGTTTCATGTATTCACTCCGAGGCATAACGCCCACATAAAGGGCCGACTGGAGCGCAGCGTAAGGAGGTCCAGCGGAACGAAGTGGAGCGATTTTTGATGTGTTTGTTATGTGTTTTGGCACACACTACCTAATAACCTCTGTTACTTGAACTTGATATGAAGAATACCATTTGGATTTACCAAGAGATTGAGCTTTTTTATGTTCAGGGTTTTCGTGCCAAGCTTTAATATGTTCGATTGAAGGCCAATAGGATATAGCGATTTCTTTATCACCTTCAGTGCAAGCCGTAAATTCAGTGCACCCATATTCGTTGAGAGCTAAATCACGCATACGCTCAGCCATTTCTGAATATTGAGCGTCAAACTCTTTAATCGTGGCTTTAAATATTACTGCGTACATTTAATGTTTTTACTCTCTTATACACATAACGCCTGAGCTCAGGCGCGTTTGAGGCGACGCCTGCTTTTGCGGCAGCAAAAGTAGGTGGCGGGTCAAACGTCGCCTGCAGCGATTTGTTAGGTTTCAGCCCCACGATGCCCGGATATATTTGTCGAGATGCAAAGCACACATGCTCACTTCATCAGGCTTTAGTGTTTCGCGACTGTTGGAAATAAATGCAGGCAACGCCTTCGGGTTTAACACCCCCACGTTACTCCCTTTGGCTTCCGCCGTAGGCTGAATGTACCAGCCAGGAAAGACAACAACGGGCCGAACCGGGAACCTGCGACCCGTTGAATCTTCAAGTAGTTCACTCAGCCACTTGCTCCCTGCGAGAACCTGTGTGATTGGGTTTCGATCCGGTTCCATACCGCTTTTTAGAATGCGCTCTCCGTCGTAGATCAGCTTAGCCTCGCCTCGATCTGGCTTAGAAAGGGTTTTCGTTTCAATAACATATATCCCCGATGAGTGGACAACCACATGGTCCAAGTTGAAATCTTCTCCGGGAACATCGTGCATCACCCGTGCACCTTTCTCACGTAGGCGCTCTAAGAACTGACCGACGGCTCGTTCACCATCCAAGCCCAGCTTGATGTTTTTAACCTTCTTCCAAGCCTTCCGAATTTTCCAACTGGCCACGGCCAGGGCGATAACGGCAAACCCCGTTAAGACAAACGGGCTTGGCGGAGTTTGAGCGTACCACCGCCACCATTCGAGCCCAGCCAAGATGACAATGAATGCCGCCGACATTGCATAGAACAAGATGTCGTCATACAGGATGTCTTGAATCTGGCGATCCAACGATTCCCCAGGATTTCGAAGCGGTTTGGCCTTGATCGGTGACTTCAATGAATCCTCCCTGAAACCTAACTACAAATAGACGGAAGGCGGAATCCGCCTATCCCGGCCGGGATGTCCGCCTATGCGAGCTGCATCTTTCGCAAGTCCATGATAAACGGGGAGTCTGTAGTTCATCTGGAGTTTTCGTATGGAAGACAACAGGGAAGGCGGAACAGGGACACGGCTGTTGGATCAGGTTCGGCAGCGGGTGCGTGCCAAGCATTACAGCCTGCGCACCGAGCAGAGCTATCTCGGCTGGATTAGACGCTTCATCTTGTTTCATGGCAAGCGCCATCCGCGCGACATGGGCAAGAAAGAGGTCGAGGCCTTTCTGACGAATCTGGCGGTGCAGCGCTCGGTATCGGCCAGCACGCAGAATCAGGCCTTGAGCGCGCTGCTGTTTCTATACCGAGAGGTGCTGGAGGTCGATTTGCCCTGGCTGGAGGGCGTGGTCCGCGCCAAGAAGCCTGAGCGTCTGCCCACTGTGCTGAGCCCGACAGAGGTTGGCGCCTTGTTGTCGCAGGTGGGACCGCCGGTCGCGACCGCGAGCCTGATTGCGCATTTGCTTTACGGCACTGGCATGCGCTTGCTGGAGGCCTTGCGACTCAGGGTGAAGGACGTGGACTTTGCCCAGCGGGTGCTGACCGTCCGCCAGGGCAAGGGCGGCAAGGACCGCGTGACCATGTTGCCGGATCGCCTGGCTGAACCGTTGCGACAACACCTCGAATCCCGTCGTCGGTTGTTTGACGAGGACTTGGCGGCGGGTTCGGCCGAGGTTTGGCTACCCGACGCACTCGCCCGCAAATATCCGAACGCGCCCAAGGAGTGGGGCTGGCAATACCTGTTCGTGTCGCAGTCGCTTTCGGTGGACCCTCGCTCGGGGAGGGTGGGCCGCCATCATGTGGACCCTTCTACGGTGCAAAAGCTGATTCGCCGTGCCGCACAGCGGGCGGGGATCGCCCGGCCGGTGTCGCCGCATGTGCTGCGGCATTCGTTCGCCACGCACCTGTTGGCGTCGGGGCAGGACATTCGCACGGTGCAGGAGTTGTTGGGCCATGCGGATGTGAGCACGACGATGATTTACACGCATGTGCTGAATCGTGGTGCACGAGGCGTGATCAGCCCGCTTGATCAGATGGGGTCGTCCTGAGTCGCTCAAACAACAAAGGCGCCTTTCGGCGCCTTTGTTGTGTACCGCCTGAGGTAAATCAGGCCGCCATCTGCCGCAGCATGTAGCTGAGTACGCCGCCGTGGGCGTAGTAGTCCCACTCTTTCGGCGTGTTGATGCGTACCTTGGCCTTGAAGGTGATGACGTTGCCGTCGGCTTTCTTGGCGTGCACGGTCACTTCGCTGGCGCCCTGTTCGAGCCCGTCGAAGTCGAACACTTCGCTGCCGTCCAGGCCCAGCACCTTGGCGTTCTGGCCGTCCTGGAAGTTCAGGGGCAGCACGCCCATGCCCACCAGGTTGGCGCGGTGAATGCGCTCGAAGCTTTCGCTGATGACCGCTTTGATGCCCAGCAGCAAGGTGCCTTTGGCCGCCCAGTCGCGCGATGAACCGGTTCCATATTCCTTGCCGGCCAGCACGACGGTGGGGGTATTGCTGGCCTGGTATTTCATGGCCACGTCGTAGATGGGCTCGACCGGGCCGGCCGCGCCATTGATGTACTTCGAAACGCCGCCTTCGACGCCCGGGGTCATCTGGTTCTTGATGCGGGTGTTGGCAAAGGTGCCGCGCATCATGATTTCGTGGTTGCCGCGGCGCGAGCCAAAGCTGTTGAAGTCGGCCTTCTGCACGCCGTGGGCTTCAAGGTAGGCGCCGGCCGGGCCGTCTTTCTTGATGTCGCCAGCGGGCGAGATGTGGTCGGTGGTGATCGAGTCGCCCAGCACCGCCAGTACGCGCGCGCCCTTGATCGGCTGTATGCCCGGCGGGGTCATGGTCATGCCTTCAAAGTAGGGCGGGTTCTGGATGTAGGTGCTCTTGTCGTCCCACGGGTAGGTGTCGGACTTGGTGATTTTGATCGACTGCCAACGGGCGTCACCCTTGAGCACGTTTGCATAGCTGGCCTTGAACAGGTCGGCGGTGACGCTCTTGGTGACTTCGGCCTGGATTTCAGCGTTGGTGGGCCAGACATCCTTCAGGAACACGTCCTTGCCGTCTTTGCTCTTGCCGATGGGCTCGGTGGTGAGGTCGATGTCGGTGGAGCCGGCCAGCGCATAGGCCACGACCAGCGGCGGGCTGGCGAGGTAGTTCATGCGCACGTCTTGATGCACGCGGCCCTCGAAGTTGCGGTTGCCCGAGAGCACCGCGCTCACGCTCAGGGTGTTGTCCTGAATGGCCTTGCCCACCGGCTCGCCCAGCGGGCCGGAGTTGCCGATGCAGGTGGTGCAGCCGTAGGCGGCCACGTGGAAGCCCAGATATTCCAGATCGTCGATCAGGTTGGCTTTTTTCAGATACTCGGTGACCGCCAGTGAACCGGGGGCCAGCGACGTCTTGACCCAGGGCTTGGTGTGCAGGCCCAGGGCACGCGCCTTGCGGGCCAGCAGGCCGGCGCCGATCAGCACCGAGGGGTTGGAGGTGTTGGTGCATGAGGTGATGGCGGCAATGACCACGGCGCCGTCTTTCAGCTCGAAGGTTTCGTTCTTGTAGGTGATGGTGGCCGGGCCCTTGGAGGGGCGCAGCTTCTGCTCGTCTTCGAAGGCCTTGCGGTAGTTGGCCTTCACGTCGGTGAGCAGCACGCGGTCCTGCGGGCGCTTGGGGCCGGCGAGGCTGGGCTTGATGCCGGTGAGGTCGAGTTCCATCACGTCGGAGTACTCGGCTTCGGGGGCGTTGTGCGTCCACCACATGCCCTGGGCCTGAGCGTAGGCCTTGACCTTGGCGATGTCGGCATCGTCGCGGCCGGTGAGGCGCAGGTAGTTCAGGGTTTCTTCGTCAATCGGGAAGATGCCGCAGGTGGCGCCATATTCCGGCGCCATGTTGGCGATGGTGTTGCGGTCGCTGGCCGACAGGTTGCCGACAGCGGGGCCGAAGAACTCGACGAATTTTTCTACCACGCCGCGCTTGCGCAGCATTTCAGTGACGGTGAGCACCAGGTCGGTGGCGGTGGCACCTTCGGCGAGCTTGCCGGTGAGGCGCACGCCGATCACGTCGGGCATCAGCATCGATGAGGGCTGGCCGAGCATGGCCGCTTCGGCCTCGATGCCGCCCACGCCCCAGCCCAGCACGCCAATGCCATTCACCATGGTGGTGTGGCTGTCGGTGCCGAAGCAGGAGTCGGGATACAGCACGCCGTCGTCATTTTCGAACACCACGCGGGCGAGGTATTCGATGTTGACCTGGTGGACGATGCCGGTATCCGGCGGCACGGCCTTGAAGTTTTTCAGCGCTTCCTGGCCCCAGCGGAGGAAGGTGTAGCGCTCCTCGTTACGCTGGAATTCGATCTTGGCATTCAGGTCGAGCGCGTCCTTGGTGCCGTAGTGGTCGATCATCACCGAGTGGTCAATAACCAGCTCCACCGGGCACAGGGGATTCACCTTGGTGGCATCGCCGCCCAGCTTGGTGATGGCATCGCGCATCGCGGCCAGATCCACCACGCAGGGAACGCCGGTGAAGTCTTGCAGAATCACGCGCGCCGGGGTGAAGTCGATGTCCTTGTTGGGCAGCTTCTTCAGGTCGGCACCCGCCAGCGCCGCGATGGTGTCTTTGGTGATGTTCACGCCGTCTTCGTGGCGCAGCAGATTTTCGAGCAGCACCTTGTAGGAGTAGGGCAGACGGGACACCTTGTACTTCGCTTCGAGTTGGGTCAGGTCGAAGTAGGTGTACGACTTGGGTCCGACTTTTAGCGTGGACTTCGCTTGGAAGCTGTCCGTCATGGCGGGAGTTACTCCTGGCTTGTGGGGAAATGAGGGGGTGCTGTGCACAGCGCGCCCCGAAAAGCGGCGCATCATTATAAACCGTGCGTGAATCCGGCTTTTTTGCCGCATCGGCAACGCATGGCTTACCGCGCTCGAACGCAGTGCGTCAAGGGGGACCTGCGTCGTCCTCCCACGACGGGCCTGTGCAACACCGCCGGTGTCGCGCTCAGGCCGGCGGTGGCGGGTTGCGCAGTTCGCCGCTGCCCAGGCAGGCCATGCCGTCGTAAAGCGCCAGGTACTGACCGGGCGCAGCGGCGCGCTGGGCGTTGTCGAAGTCGACGATCAGGCTGCCGTCGTCGGCGACCGACTCGATGTGGCAGGTCTGCAGGCCCTGTCGGTGGCGGATGCGGGCCAACAGCGGCCGGTCGAGGCGGGCAGGGCGGTTGATCCAGTGAAACGGCGCAGTCGCCAGGCGGCGGTGCATGATCAGCGGATGGTTCGGGTCTTGTGAGGCCATCAGCCGGCGGCGCGGTGCATCCTTGGCCACCACGTACCACGGCGCTTCGGCCGCGCCGCGGCGACCGCCGATGTGCAGGCCCTTGCGCTGCCCCAGCGTGAAGTGATGCAGGCCCGGGTGCTGGCCGATGACCTGGCCGCCCTCATCGACAATGTCGCCCGGTGCGTCCTTGAGGTACTGGGCCAGAAACGCGCGGAAGGCGCGTTCACCAATGAAGCAGATGCCGGTCGAGTCCTTCTTGCGGTGCACGTCCAGGCCGATGTCGCGGGCCATTGCCCGGACGGCGGGCTTGTCGTAGCCGCCCAGAGGAAAGAACACTTTTTCAAGCTGCTCGCGCCGCACGGCAGAGAGAAAATAGGTCTGGTCCTTGTCTTCGGTGACCGAGCGCATCAGGTGCGGGCCATCGTCGCGGTGCTCGATGCGGGCGTAATGGCCGGTGGCGATGCCATCGGCTCCAAGCCGCAGGGCATACTCGCGGAAGGGTTGGAATTTCACTTCACGGTTGCACAAGACGTCGGGATTGGGCGTCTTGCCGGCCTGGTAGTCGTCCAGAAACTGCTGGAACACGCGCGCACGGTAGTCGGCGGCAAAATCAACGCGAATCAGCGGAATGTCGAGGTGCTCGGCAACCCGGCGGGCATCCTGAAAATCTTCGGCGGCGCTGCAATAGCCGGCTTCATCTTCGGTCCAGTTGACCATGAACAGGCCGGTGACCCGGCAGCCGTGCTGCTTGAGCAGGTGCGCCGTGACCGATGAGTCGACGCCGCCCGACATGCCGACCACGATCTGCTGGCCGGGCTGCGGCAGGGTGTTGCCCACCGCCGTGCTCACAGGTGATCGAGCGCGCTCAATGGCAGGCGACGCCCGGCGCGGTAGTCGTCGATGCAGCGCTGCACCATCGGGCTGCGATGGCGTGCCGCCTGTTCGCGCAATTCGGCCTCGGTCATCCAGCAGGCGCGCAGAATGCCGGTGTCGAGCTTGCGGCCTTTGTCGAGGGTGTCGGGCGTGCCGACGAAGGCAATGCGCACGAAGGGATAGTCAAGACCCTCGGGCTGGTGCACGTACAGGCCCAGCAGCGCGTCGATGCGCACCTGCCATGCGGTTTCTTCCAGCGCCTCGCGGATCGCCCCTTCAATGAAGGTTTCGCCCGGCTCCCAGTGCCCGGCGGGCTGGTTGAGCACCACCTCGCCGTTGGCGAGTTCTTCCACCATCAGGAACTGGTTGTCGCGTTCGATGACGGTCGCCAGAACGATATGCGGGGCTTCGGTCCAGCTCATGGCATGCGGCCCTGACGTTTCAGGTGATACCAGCCGTTGGCGTCGGGCTGACCGAGGCCGTTCAGCAGGTTGCGGATGATGGGCGGGGCATCGGCGCGGGGGCGCATGCGCAGGTCGATGTCATGACTGCGGTCATGGCGCTGGCGGGCAACGCCCTCCAGTTCCAGCGGGCCTTCCAGGCTTTTCAGATTGGCGACCAGCACTGCGTGGCCGTCATCGCCGGGTTCATCGCTCAGCGTGGCCTCGAAGTTGCCGAGCACGATGGGATTGCGCCCCAGGGCCCAGGTGAGCTCGGTGAGCGTGACGGTGCCGTCGATGGCGGTGGGCCATTGGTCGCGTGCCGCCGCATGGTCGAGGTTGAGATGCCAGCGGCCGTTGACCGGCAAAAACCCCTGACCGATGGCCTGCAGCAGGGTGCGCACGTCACCGCCGGCGCGCAGCGCATCGACCGCCACGCTGCCCCAGGGCGTGGCCTTGACCCGGCCCAGCGCCGTGCCGCCCAGCACCTGACCTTCCACGGTGTAGCCCCAGGCGGCGCCGAACAGCGCGGTCGGGCGCCAGCGCCAGGCCAGTTGCTCGGCGATTCTGCGCTGCTGCTGGGTCAGCCCTTGCAGGCGCCCGTTGAGCACGGTGCCGCTCAGGCGCTCGACCTGCACCGGGCTGGGCTGGGGCGCCCATTGCCAGAGCGTGGCGGCGGGAGCCATGGCCACCAGCCCGACGATGAATGCCGTGACGCCCAGCAGCGGCGCCAGCCAGATCAGACGACGGCTCACGAGGCGCGAACCAGGGTCAGGCGGGCGTTGACGCGGCCCGGCTGTTCGCCACGTTCAAGGTCGATGGTCTGCGCGCGCACGCCCTGTTTCTGTTCCAGTTCGTCGACCCAGCGCAGCAGGTTCTCGAAGGCGATTTCATCAATCCAGACCCGCACTTCGCGGTCCTGCTCGGGCTGGATGCGGCTGGGCGGCGTGTCGCCCAGGCCGGCGCGCGCGGCGCGATCAACGGTGGCCAGCAGCGCACCGGCCGGCACGGTGGGGCGGCTCTGTTGCGCGGCGGGGCCGAGCTCGGCGGCGATCTCTTCGAGACGAACGGCCACGGCCCGGGCGCCGTCCAGGGCGGCGGCCCGTTGTTGGCGCGTCTGGACCAGCGGCTCCCAGACCAGCAGGAACAGCAGGGTCAGGGTCAGCGCAGTGCCGGCGACGATCACCATGATGCGTTCGCGCGGCGCCAGCTGCGCCCAGTGAGCAAGGAGCTGATCGCGCATCAGGAAGTGCTCCGTCGCTGCAGGCGCAGGCGAATCTGCGCGCCGTCGGCACCGGCGTTGGCCGACTGCACGTCCATCTGCACTACCGGGTCATCGGCAAAGCGCGCGCGCAGGGTTTCAAGGGGTTGCAGGCTGCTGCCGGTGAGGCTGGCCACCAGGGCCCCTTCGCGGAACTGCAGACCTTGCAATTGCAGGCCCTCGACCGTTTCAAGGGCGGTCGACAGCGGCGACAACAGGCCCAGAAAAGCCTGCCCGCCATTGCCGGCGCGCAGCGCCGCGAGCTGCTGCTCGGCCTGCGCACTCAGGTCGACGATGCGGGTCTGGCTGGGAAACAGTTGCTGGAAGCGGGCGATGTTGGCGGCTTCCTGCTCTGCGATCTGCCCGGCCAGTCGCTGGCTGGCGATCACGTGCTCCAGTCCGACCACCAGGACCAGGCTGGCGGCCAGCGCCAGCGGCCAGCGCCAGGGTTTCAAGGCGGCGCCCAGGTCGCCGCTGGGCGCGTAGGCACCCTGCAGCAGATTCAGCGTGCTCAAGCGTGTGAGCTGCGGGTGCAGTTGTGGCAACAGCACCGACAAGCCGAACGCAAAGCCGGGACGCAGGCTGGGCGGCTGCGGCAGGCCGGTGAGGTCGGGTGCGCCGTGGCCCACCAGGTACAGGGTCAGGCCCTGGGGTGTGTCACGCCCGCCGACCGCCAACTGCAGCGCGGCGGGCAGGTCATCGACCTCGCACTGGAAGCTCGCCCATTGCCGGTGTCGCACGGTGACGATGCCGTCTTCCAGCCAGGCGTAAAGCTGGGTGTCTTCGGGTTCGGACAGCCCCAGCACATCGGGGATGATCAGATCGGGGTGCAGGTTGACGGACTGCAGCAGCGCCAGTCCGGCTTCGAAGCGCTGGCGCCGCATGCTGAGCACCGGAAAGCCGTCTGCCTGACGGGGCGCCGCGATCAGGTGCAGCTCGTCGGGCTCGTCGGCCACCGCTTCTTCGAGGCTGAAACGCGCGGCCTGCGCGGCCTTGCTGGCCTGTTTGACGGGCAGGTCCAACAGGTCCATGCGGAGGTCGGCACTGGGCCACAGCACCACCAGACGCTTGCCAAGGGCAAGCGGCGCCAGATTCTTGAGTGCCGATTGTTCAACCGGCCAGGACTGCAAGGCCTCGGCAGGGGCCACGCAGAATTCGCACGGCGCGTCTTCAGGCGCGTCGTGGTGGGCCGGCGGCAGTCGCAGATAGAGGGTTTCGCGCAAGGGTCGGGATCAGCTGTTCCGCGGCGGGATGACACGCCGTCAATCGGGGTAGGCCCCGCGCGCCAGCACCGAGGGTGGCGCGCCAGTGGGTCGATAAATCAGATGATACAAGCCCACCCGGCTACTGCCTATGAGCGCTTCGCTTTCGAGCATGAAGTACTGGCTGGCGACGCTCACCGGCGGGGCATCGACGGTGAGGCTGGACTGGATGGCCGCAACGTCTTGCAGCGGCGCATCGAGACGCGATTCCAGAAAGCCGCTCAGTTCGGGCCCGGGGGTTTGCACCAGGCTCAGCAGCACCGGCTCGGTGGCGGTATTGACGTTGACCGCGCTGCCCACCAGCGGCAGTGCGGTGACGTGTGGGCGCAGCAGTTCGAAGATTTCGCGGGTCATGCCCTTCACGGCCATCAGTTCGCCTACATCGACCATGGGGCGATCGGGCGTGCGGTAGGGCGGCGAAAACCCGAGGTACTCGGTTTCTTCGGCGCCATCGAAGCCGGTGGGCTCCTGGTCGGCGTCGATCCAGTCGCGGATCACCGAGGCCATGGCCGCAGCCTCGAAGTCGGTGCCGGCGCCGACCAGGACGTACAGGCGCTGAAAGTGGCCGTTGTAGCGCGTCAGTGCCTCGGCGTCGGCGCTGGCCAGGTTGTTCAGGTTGAAGCGCCCCTGCAGGTCCACCAGGCGCCCGCGCAACACGCCTTCATCGACCGGCAGATAGTCCACCGGCTGCGCCCAGGGCTCGACCAGGCTGTCGTAGTCGCTGGTTTCGGCATCGCGCTGCAGGATGGTCATGACCCACTGCTCGACGCCCTCGATGTACCACCAGCCCATTTCGCTTTCCTGCAGCGTCCGCGACCGGTGCACGGCAATCTGGTGACTGACCGCCATGGCGGCGGCGGCAATGGTGGCGATGGCCACGACCAGGATCGCGGTGATCAGCGCGACGCCGCGCTGTGCGGTGGCGGGGGTGCGGGGCGGGGTCATCAGTTGAACGGGATGCCTGGCACCGCCGCGCCCGGTGTTGGCGGCGGCGTGGTTTCGGGTGCCGGGTCGTTGCCGCCACCTGCGGTGTCTCCATCTCCGTCACCGGTGCCCGGGTTGGCGTCGGGGTCGGTGGGCGGGCCTTGCCCGGCGCTCTGGATGATCTGACTGGCGGTGGGCGGTATGCCCGCCTTGAAGCGCCACTGCAGCTCGCCCCAGTCCTTGGTTTCGAGGGTGATTTCGACCATCAGCGGCAGCTCGTTGCCTTCGCCCGGCCACTCGTCGCGCCATTCCTGATTGGCGTCGAGAAAGCGCCAGGCGACGCTTTCAACGTCTTCCAGCAGCCCCAGTTCGACCGGCTCGCTGTCTTGCGCCATGTCGAGAACCCGCCAACTGTCGCGGAACAGGGTGCCTTCGGTGAGGCGGTAGCGCACCCTCTGAAAGGTGGTGCGCGGCTGGCGCAGCGGGTTCTGCCAGCCGGCCCGGGTGAACATCACGTCGGCTTCGCGCTGCGCCATGAACGGCGGCTGCCGGTCGCCGAAGGCATCGCGAATGTCGCGGGCGCTGAGCTGGCGGATGTCATCGCGCACACGGCGATAGCTGCGCTGAAACTCGGCGGTGCGGTCCATGGCGGCCTCGACGCCGACGCGGGTGTCGAGCACGCTGCGCAGGCCGCCGTACGCGAGGATCGACATGATCGAAAAGATCAGCAGCACCACGATCAGCTCCAGCAGCGTGAAGCCGGATGCGGCGGCGCGGTGGGGGCGGCCGGTCACCGCGCGCCGCCGGGGTTGCGCATGAAGGTCGACAGCTGCGCGTAACGATTGTCGCCCTCGGCGTCACTGACGACGATGTCGATGCGCCGCAGCCGCTCGTCCTGGGTGGCTTGCACGGTGGTTTCCCATTCCCACTCGAAGCCGCCCATCTCGGCGGTGTCGTCGCGCTTGCCTTCTTCCGGCCACTGGGGCTGGCTCAACACCACGCCAAGCTGGTTCTGTGCCACCCACATGGCCAGGGTGCGCATGCGCAGGTGGTGCGCCGTGTCGGCGTAGCGCGCCATGCCCGAAAGTACTGCGCCCAGGGCGATGGCCAGCACCACAAGCGCGGCGAGCACTTCGATCAGCGTGAAGCCGCGCGCGCGCGTCACTCGCCGACCTCGTCCCGCGGGATCTGTGCACGCTTGATGCGGCCCAGCACATCGACCTCGACGCGGTAGGCCAGGTCGAGATCGCCCGCGAACAGGTCAATGACCATGGGTGTGACCTCGCCACTGGACAGGAACAGGCCCAGCGGCTCCATCGAGGCCGTGGGGTCTTCCAGTTGCGCGGCAGGCGGCATGGCGCGGCCTTCGACGCGCAGACGTATTTCGATGGGTTGGGGGATGGCCTGGGGTCGAAACACGCCGTTCTCGGCGTAAGGCACCCAGCGGCCATCGCCGCCGATGGCCACCCATTGCCATTGCGTCTCGGTGGGCCGGAAGCCAATGAACAGGCCCTGCAGCTCGGCCTCTTCCTGCGCCAGTGCCAGCATCCGGTGGAGCTTCTGCGCTTCGTTGTCGAGCCGGTCGGCCACGTTGCGGCCGCTGATCGAGAACATGGCGAAGGTGATCATCACGCCGATGATCAGCACCACCACCATGATTTCGAGCAGCGTGAACCCGCGCGCGTCGCGGGCCGGGCGAGGGCGTGCGCCCGCTCGCACCCGGACGGGGCCGGGGCCTCCCGGGGCGCGGCACCGCAGCACGGAAATGCTCAGTTCAGATTCCAGTTCCCGATGTCAGCGGCCACGCCTTCGCCGCCGACGCGACCGTCGGCCCCGAACGAGAAGATGTCGAACTCGGCGCGCGTGCCGGGATAGAGGTACTGGTACGGCGTGCCCCACGGATCATTGGGCAGGCTCTGGATGTAGCCGCCCGACTTCCAGTTGCGCGGTTCCGGCTCACCGCTGGGCTTTTCCACCAGGGCTTCAAGACCCTGCTGGGTGCTGGGATAGTTGAAGTTGTCGAGGCGATAGAGGTTGAGCGAAGCCTCCAGCATGCGGATGTCCTGACGGGCCTTGGTCATGCGCGCATCGTCCGGGCGATCCATGATGCGCGGCACCACCACCGCCGCGAGAATGCCGAGGATGACCACCACGACCATGATTTCGATCAGGGTGAAGCCGCGGGCGCGGCGGGGAAGGGCAGTGCGCATGGAATCCATTCTGGGGTTTCAAAAAGGGGATGGGTGGGCCGTGGGCGGTCACGCCGGGGCGACTCTGAAGGCGTTGGATCATAACAAAGGGTTCAGGTTCCTCTGATGAAGGGTGCGGCCTGGCTTCTGGCACTGTTTGCGCTGCTTGAAATCGGTCACCCATGGACCTTCGAGGCCCTGCGTTACGACCGCGACGGTCTGCTGCACGGCCAGATCTGGCGCGCGCTGACGGCCCACCTCGTGCATCTGGGACCGGTGCACGCCGCCATGAACAGCCTCGCCGTGTTGCTGCTGGTGGCGCTGTGTCAGCCGCAGTGGACCGTGTGGGGCTGGTGTTGGCGCAGCGCCGCGCTGGCAGTGCCCATCAGTCTGGGGCTGCTGGCAGCGGTGCCGGCGCTGGCGTCTTACGTCGGCTTTTCAGGGGTCGCCCACGGACTGTTCGTGCTGGCCTTGTGGCCGCTGGCGGTGAAGGGCGACTGGATCGCCCGGGGCTGCCTGCTGTATCTGCTGGGCAAACTGGGGTGGGAGATGATGTTCGGCGCGGCGGTGATCGACAGTGCGTGGATCGGCGGTGCGGTGATCGTCGAAGCGCACAGTTTCGGGGCTTTGGCGGCCGTGGCCGGGCTGGCACTGGCCGCCTGGCTTGACGCGCGGGGCGCGTCTCGCCGCTAATGTCGACCCTTTGCAGCGTGGGCCGTATTGACCTATGACATTTGCGATGCTGTTTCCGGGGCAGGGCTCACAGGCCGTCGGCATGCTGGGCGATTGGACCCACCCTCAGGTCAGCCAGACCTTCGCCGAGGCGGGCGAGGTGCTGGGCTACGACCTTGCCGCACTGGTGCGTTCCGGGCCGGAGGCCGAACTCAACCGCACCGACCGCACCCAGCCGGCTTTGCTCGCCGCCAGCATTGCGTTATGGCGGGTGTGGCAGGCCGAGGGCGGCGCCACACCAGTGGCCATGGCCGGCCACAGCCTGGGCGAGTACGCCGCGTTGGTGGCGTCTGGCGCCCTGCACTTTGCCGATGCCTTGCGGCTGGTCGAGCGACGTGGCCAGTTGATGCAGGGGGCCGTGCCCGAGGGCGAAGGCGGCATGGTGGCGGTGATTGGTCTTGACGACGAAGCCGTCGAAGCGCTGTGCGCACGCTGCCCCGTTGACGCGGTGCTGTCGCCGGTCAATTACAACGCGCCGGGCCAGGTGGTCGTTGCCGGTGCGCGCGCCGCGCTGGACTGGCTGGAGGCCGAAGGCAAGTCTGCCGGCGCCCGGATGATGGTGCGCCTGCCGGTGTCGGTGCCCTCGCATTGCGCGCTGATGCAGTCGGCAGCGGTCGAGTTCGCCAAAGACCTGGACGCCGTCACCCTGCGGATGCCCGAAGTGCCGGTGCTGCACAACGTCGATGCCCGGCCTCGCGTGGACCTCGGCGGCGTGCGCGACGCGCTGGCCAGCCAACTCCATCAGCCGGTGCGCTGGTCGCAGACCCTGCTGGTGCTGCAGGGCCAGGGCGTTTCGGCGCTGGCCGAATGCGGTCCCGGCAAGGTATTGGCGGGGCTGGCCAAGCGCACCCTGAAGGGCGTGCCCTGCCATGCGCTGGAGTCGCCGGCGGGCCTTGCGAGTGCGCAAGCCGCGATTGCGGCAAAATAACGATTATTCCAAGTGCCCGACGACTGATCGGGCTCGAGAGAGCCATGAAAAAACTGGAAGGACAAACCGCCTGGGTCACCGGCGCAAGCCGCGGCATCGGGCAGGCCATTGCCCGGCGGCTGGCTGAAGAGGGCGCCAAAGTGATCGGAACCGCCACCACGCAGACGGGCGCCGATGCCATTACTGCGGCCCTGGCCGAGTTTGGCGGCCAAGGCGCGGTGCTGGACGTTCGCCAACCCGAGGCCGGCGACGCCTTGCTCAAGGCGGTCGGCGCACCGGACATCCTCGTCAACAACGCCGGCGTTACCCGCGATCAGTTGCTGATGCGCATGAAAGACGACGACTGGGACGCGGTGATCGCCACTGACCTCACCAGCGTCTTCCGGCTGACCCGTGCGGTGCTCAAGAGCATGATGAAGGCCCGCCACGGCCGTATCATCAGCATCGGCTCGGTGGTGGGCACGCGCGGCAATCCGGGGCAAACCAACTACTGTGCCGCCAAGGCCGGGCTGGTCGGCTTCTCCAAGGCCCTGGCCCAGGAAATCGGTTCAAGAGGCATTACCGTCAATGTGGTGGCGCCCGGCTTCATCGCCACCGACATGACCGACGCGCTTGCCGAGGCAACGCGCGAGAGTTTGTTGTCTGCAGTACCGCTGGGTCGTCTGGGTGCGCCAGAAGACATCGCCAACGCGGTGGCCTTTCTCGCCTCGCCGGAGGCCGGTTACATTACCGGCGAAACCCTGCATATCAACGGTGGTTTACACATGGTCTGAGTGGTCCCCAGCCCCTCTCCCACAGGCCAGTCCGGGGACGCTGTTTCCCTTCCTTTTATCCCTTTACAATACGGCGGCTTTCGCCAAATCAGTCAGGAGTGACGCATGAGCAGTCTCGAAGAGAAAGTTAAGAAAATCATTGCCGAGCAGTTGTCAGTTGCCGAAGACCAGATCACCCCTGACGCTTCGTTTGTCGAAGATCTGGGTGCTGATTCACTCGACACCGTCGAATTGGTGATGGCACTGGAAGAAGAATTCGAAATCGACATTCCCGACGAGGAAGCCGAGAAAATCGTGACCTTCAACGATGTGCTGAAGTACATCAAGAACCACGCCAAGCTCGAAGGCTGATCCGCGTCGCCGATGGGGCCGCCCTGTGCGGCCCCATTTCCTTTTCTGTGTCCTTGTGCGCGGATGGTTTTTCTGAAAAGCAACTAAAGGAATACACATGTCCCGTCGCGTTGTTGTGACCGGTCTCGGCACCATTTCGCCTGTCGGCAATACCGTTGCCGAAGCGTGGTCTGCGGTTTGTGAAGGGCGTTCCGGCATCCGGCCGGTCACCGCCTACGATGTCAGCGCCTACAGCACGCGCATCGCCGGGACCATCATCGATTTTGACGCCACGCAGTGGTTGAGCGCGAAGGACGTCAAGCGCACCGATGAATTCATCCAGTTCGGCGTTGCTGCGGCCAAGCAGGCCGTGCAGGACGCAGGCCTGCACATTACCGACGAAAACCGTGAGCGCATCGGCGTTTGCGTGGGTTCCGGCATCGGCGGCATTGGCACCATCGAGGCCGAGTGCCGCGTGCTGCATGCCAGTGGCCCGCGGCGCCTGTCGCCGTTTTTCGTGCCGTCTTCGATCATCAACATGACCTCCGGGTACATCTCGATCGATCTGGGCATCACCGGCCCGAATCTTGCCACCGTGAGCGCCTGCACCACGGGGGCGCACGCCATCGGCATGGCCTACCGCATGATCCAGTACGGCGACGCCGACATTTTCATTGCCGGTGGGTCCGAGTACGGCTCGGCCCCGGCCGGCATGGCGGGCTTCTGCCAGGCCCGTGCCATGTCGACCCGGAACGACGATCCCACCGCCGCCAGCCGGCCGTTCGATGCCGGTCGTGACGGTTTCGTGCTGGGCGATGGCGCGGGCGTGCTGGTGCTGGAATCGCTGGAAAGCGCGCAGGCGCGCGGCGCCAGAATCTACGCCGAGCTGGTCGGTTTCGGCATGTCCAGCGATGCCTCGCACATCACCCTGCCGCCGGATGACGGCCATGGGGCGCGCCGCGCCATGCTCAACGCCCTGAAGGACGCAAAGGCCAATTCCGACGAGGTGGACTACATCAACGCCCACGGCACCTCCACGCCGGCCGGCGATGTCGCCGAAACGGTGGCCATCAAGGCGGCCTTTGGTGCGCGGGCCTACAAATTGCCGGTGTCATCCACCAAGTCGGTCACCGGCCACCTGTTGGGGGCCGCCGGGGGCATCGAGGCCCTGTTCTCGGTCATGGCGCTGAAGGATCAGGTGATTCCGCCGACCATGAACCTGACCGATCCCGATCCGAAATGTGACCTGGACTACGTGCCCAACACGGCACGCCAGACCAAGCTGAATCTGGTGCTCTCGAACTCCTTCGGGTTTGGCGGCACCAACGGCACCCTGGCCTTCAAGCGCTACGCTTGAGGGGCCTTCAGGCGGCTCAGGTCGGGCCGGGTCGGCGATGGCCTGCGTCGTCGGGGTCTGACCTGACCCGCGCGCCCTAATGCACATTGTCGAAGGCCCGGCCGCGGCGGACCTGCTGAGTTTGCAGGCCGCCGAGCCGGCGCGATTTCCGTGTCTGCTGGAAAGCGCCGCGGCGCATCCGCGCTCCGGGCGCTTCGACCTGTTGATGATGGTCGACACCGCCGCCGACGCGGTGGACACCGTGTACGACGCCGATCCCTTTGCCCTGCTCGATGCGCGCCTGGCGGCGCTGCCGCGTTGCGCGCCGCATCCCGTGCTGCCGTTCGCCGGCGGCTATGCGGTGTTTCTGGGTTATGAAGCGGGGCGCTGGGTTGAGCCCCGCTGGCGCCCGCACGCGCAGGCCAGCGGTTTGCCCGAGGCGCAGTTGCTGCGCGTGCCGGCCGCGTTGATGCGGGACCGCGCCGACGGGCGGGTCTATGCGCTCAGTGAACGCAGCCAGGCGGAGGCGCGCTCGCTGCTCGATGCGCTGGCGGCGGCGCCAAGCGTGGCGCCGGCCCCGCAGGCGGTGCTGGCGACGATGACCGCCGAACCCCCCGCAGCCTTTCTGGCGGGCGTGGCGCGCATTCACGAATGGCTGCGCGCCGGCGACGTGTTCCAGGTCAATCTGTCGCGGGCCTGGTCTGGCGCGCTGGCCGAGGGCGTGGCGCCGGCGCATCTGCACAGGGCGCTGCGGGCGGCCAACCCCGCGCCCTTTGCCGCCAGTTGGCGGGGTCAGGGCTGGTCGGTGGTCAGCTCGTCACCCGAACGGCTGGTGAGCATTCGCGGTGATCAGGTCGACACCCGGCCCATTGCCGGCACCGCCCCCCGGGGGCGCGATGCCGCCGCCGACGCACAGGCCATTGCCGGGCTGCGCGCCAGCGCCAAGGAGCGGGCCGAACACATCATGCTGATCGATCTTGAGCGCAACGATCTGGGCCGGGTCTGCCAGCCGGGCAGCGTGCGGGTTGACGAGTTGATGACGGTTGAAACCTATCCGCATGTGCATCACCTGGTGTCCAACGTCAGCGGTCGGCTGCGGCCGGGCGTGGGCGCCGGTGCGGCGCTGCGGGCGGTGTTTCCGGGGGGCACCATCACCGGCTGCCCCAAGGTGCGGTGCATGGAGATCATTTCAGAACTGGAGTCGGGCCAGCGCGGCGCCTATACCGGCGCCATTGGCTATGCCTCGCGCTGCGGCCAGTTCGACAGCAATATTCTGATTCGCAGCTTGAGCGTGGTCGGTCGGCACCTCAGCCTGCGCGCCGGTGCCGGCATCGTGGCCGACTCCAATGCCATCACCGAACTGGCCGAGACCGAAGCCAAGGCGCGCGGTTTGTTGCGCGCACTGGGCTTGAGCGGATGAAGCAGCTGTTCAACGGTCGTGTCGCCGACTGCCCGGCCGCCCTCGCTGCCGCGCTGGTCCACGGCGAGGGGGTGTTTCGCACCGTGCTGGTATGGGCGGGCGTGATCGTGGATGCCGAAGCCCAGCACGCCGTGCTGGCGGCCGACGCGCAGCGCCTGGGGCTGAAGATCGCTCCCCTGCACACCTGGCTTGACGACAGCGCGCAGGCCCTTGCCGGCGCGCCGCGCGCCGCCTTGCGCTGGTGGCTGGCCGGCGATGACGGCGGCGGGTCGGTGCGCTGGGTGGCGGCCTCGCCATTGCCGCCAGATCGCCCCGCGCACCTGTGGACGCAGGGCATCCGCGTCGGCATCAGCCCGGTCCGGTTGGTGGCGCCGATCGAGTTGGCCGGCATCAAGCACCTGAACCGCCTGCCGCAGCGCCTGGCCGCGCGCGGCTGGCGGCCTGATCAGTCCGAGGCCTTGATGTGCGACGCCGACGGGCATCTGGTGTGCGGCACCCGCAGCAACCTGTTCTGGGTGGCAGGGGGCGCGCTGTACACGCCCCCGCTCGATCGCGTGGGCGTCAAAGGTCTGATGCATCGTAAAATCGGGCGAACGGCTGACACGCTGGGTTTGCGGCTCCGCGAACAACGCATCAGCCCCGACCCACTGGACGATGCCGAGGAGGTTTTCGTGACCAACAGCCTGATCGGCCTCTGGCCGGTGCGTGCGCTCGATGCCCGGCAATGGCAGGCCCCGGGCCCCATCACCCGCGCACTGTTCGCGGCATTGCAGCACCCGCTGGCAGACCGGATGCGGGAGCCATCGTGCGCCGATTGATCATGGGGCTCTGGGCCCTGTTCGTCTTGGGCCTGTTCCTGCTGCTGGCCGTGGGCCTGTGGGCGCGTTTCGAACTGGTGACGCCCGACGCGGTGCCGCACGAAACGCGCCTGGAGATTCCGCCCGGCGCGTCGTATCAGGCAATTCTTCGGCAATTGGTGGACGTGGGCCGGCTCAGCGCGCGCGAAACGCTGTGGTTGCGCATCGAAGCGCGCCTCACCGAAACGCCGCAGGTCAAGGCCGGCGAGTATCTGATTGCGGCCGAACAGAGCCCGCACGACATCCGCGACCTGCTGGTCAGCGGCAAGGTGATCCTGCACCGCATTCAACTGGTCGAGGGCTGGACCACGCAACAGGCCATCGCCGCGGTGCGCAGCAATCCCGCCATCGTTCAAGAACTGACCGAAGCCGAACTGGCGCTGGACCGATTGATGCCGGCGCTGGATCTGGAGGGCGGCTGGGCCGAAGGACGCCTGCGGCCCGACACCTATGCGTTCCCCAAGGGCACCACAGACCGCGCATTTCTGCGGCGCGCGGCCCTGGCGCAAGCGGCCGAAATCGAGCGCTGGTGGGCGCAGCGTCCCGACGACCTGCCGCTGAACAGCGCCGACGAGTTGCTGATTCTGGCGTCGATCATCGAAAAAGAAACCGGCCTGCCTGAAGAGCGCTTCGAGGTGGCCGGCGTGTTCGTCAACCGCCTGAAGCTGGGGATGCGACTGCAAACCGATCCCACCGTGGCCTACGGCGTCGCGGCCGATTTTTCCGGACCCCTGTTGCGCAAGCATCTCGACACCGACACCCCGTTCAACACCTACACCCGCGATGGATTGCCGCCCACGGCAATCTGCCTGCCGGGCAGCGCGTCGCTGCAGGCCGCCGTCGCGCCGGCTGAATCCGGATATCTCTACTTCGTGGCGCGGGGCGATGGCGCGGGCGGTCATGTGTTCTCCAAAACGCTGGCCGAGCACAATGCCGCCGTGCAGCGCTACCGCGAGGCGATCCGCAGGCAGCGCGTGCCGGCGCCGACACCGGTGCCCGCGCCTGCGGTCACACCCATTCCGGTCGATCAAGAATGACGCGAGGCCGGCTGATCACCCTGGAAGGCGGCGAAGGCGCCGGCAAGAGCACGCTGGCCGCCCGCCTGTGTGCGGCGCTGACCGCCGAAGGGCTTGCGGTGCTGCAGACCCGCGAGCCGGGCGGCTCGCCCTTGGCCGAAGCGCTGCGCGGGATCGTGCTGCACTCATGGAACGAAGGCATGGCGCCGCAGACCGAGGCCCTGATCATCTCGGCCGCGCGGGCGGCGCATTGGCGGGCCACCATCGCGCCGGCGCTGGCGGCCGGGCAGTGGGTGATCTGCGACCGTTTCATTGATTCGACCACCGCCTATCAGGGCAGCGCGGGCGTGCCGCAGGGCTTGCTCGATGCGCTTGCGCAACTGGCGACCGACGGCCAACGACCCGACCTGACCCTGCTCGTCGATCTGGACCCCGCAGTGGGGTTGGCGCGAGCCCGACAACGGGGCGATGACAACCGCTTCGAGGCGGCCGACCTGGCGCGCCACCAGGCCATTCGTGACGCCTTCAGGGTTGCGGCGGCCGCCGAGCCGCAGCGCTTTCGTGTGCTCGACGGCAGTCTGCCGCCCCAGGCCGTCCTCACGGCGGCGCTGGCCGCACTTGCTGACGCGCGCCAAGGCTGGACCGCCCATGGCTGAGCCCGCCGCGCCGCCGCTGCCCGCACTTGCTGACGCGCGCCAAGGCTGGACCGCCCATGGCTGAGCCCGCCGCGCCGCCGCCACCACCGTTTGCCTTTGCGGCCTTGCCCTGGCACGCACCCTTGCTGGCGCGATGGCGCGACGCTTCGCGGCAGGGCACCCGGCCGCAGGCGACCTTGCTGGCCGGGCCGCCCGGCAGCGGCAAGGCGTGGCTGGCCCAGGTGCTGGTCGCCGAAGCGCTCTGCGAACGCCCGGTCAACGGCCCCTGCCGGCAATGCAGCAGCTGTCACAAGCTGGCGCAGGGCCTGCATCCGGATCTGTTGTGGCTGCAGCGTGAGGTCGATGAAAAGACCGGTCGCCGCCGTCGCGACATCCAGGTGGTGCAGGTGCGGCGGCTGATCGAGCGCCTGCACCTCAGCACCCACTATGCACGCGGGCGTTTTGCCGTGATCGAGCCGGTGGAAGCGCTGAACGTCACGTCCACCAATGCGCTGCTCAAGACCCTGGAAGAACCCGCCGCCGGCACCCATCTGATTCTCATCAGCCACCGACCGCAGGCGCTGCTGGCCACGCTGCGCTCGCGGTGCGCGATCTGGCGGTGCCCGGCACCCTCGCCCGACCAGGGACGGGCCTGGCTGCTGCAGCAGGGCATCGACCCGGCGCCGGTTCCCTGGGCGTTGGCCGCCCCGCTGCACGTCAAGGAATGGGCCGATGCCGAGCAGTTGAGTGTGTTCGCCCGCTGGGACGACAACTGGCGCGCCGTGGCGGCGGGCCGCATGGCGCCTCTGGCTGCGGTGGCCGAGGTGGGCAAGGACGAGGCCGGAGCCTTCGTGCGCTGGCTGACCCGCTGGTGCCATCGCAGCATGACATTGGCCGCCGAGCAGGATCAGCCCGAACGGTTGCGGGCGCTGGATGCCCTGCTGGACGACGTGATGGCCGCACCCGCGCAGCTTGCCGGCAACGTGCAGCCGGGCCTGTTGCTCGAATCTCTGGCCATCGGCTGGTGGCGTGCCACGCTGCCGCTGCGCCGTGGGTAAACTCGACACCGCCTTCGAATTGGTCGCCTTGCCATGAACCAGCTGCCCCGCACCGGGCTGACCCAGCCCGGCATTCTCACGCTCAGCGTCAAGGACAAGGCCGCGTTGTCGGCGGCCTACATGCCGTTCGTGAAAAATGGCGGCCTGTTCGTGTCCACCACCAAGGAATACCGGCTGGGCGATGAGGTGTTCATGCTGCTGACCTTGATGGAAGACCCGGAGCGCATCCCCATCGCCGGCAAAGTCGTGTGGGTGACGCCACGCGGCGCGCAGAACAAGCGGCCGCAGGGCATCGGCGTGCAGTTCAGCGGGTCCGACAACGGCGCCACCCAGCGCAAGGTCGAAGGGCTGTTGGCCGGCGCGCTGGGCCACGACCGGCCCTCGCACACCCTGTAGGCCGACGGCCCCAGCACCCGCGGCGCAGGGCCTCCGGCGCAGGTGCCAAGGCCGCGGGCATGCCCTTCACATGGGCCCAGCCCCGCGGGGAGGGGTGCTCAGGGCACGCTGATGGTGCCGCGCACCGTGTGCGGCCAGACCCGCCCATTGCGATCCTGCAGCCCGGCACCCACCGTGATGTCGTAGTCGCCGGCGTGAACCAGCGGGAAAATCGCCAGGTGGTCGTTGGCCGGTGAGAGCGACCATTGACCCTCGATCACGATGCCGCCCCGCAGCACTTCAACGTTGCGGGCAAGACTTTCCACGTTGTTGAACCCGCCATCGGTGATCAACACGATGGCGCGGTTGAAGCCCGCCGTGCCGACATGGACGACGCCGAGTTGCGAAGGCGTGGTGGGGCGCAGCCACCACGCGTCGGCCTCGCGGTCGTCCTGCACCGGGGTTTGCGGTGGTGGCGGCCGGGGCGCGGGGCGGCGCGGCGCAGGCGGTGCGGCCGTTGGCGCAGGCGCGGTGGGCCGTGACCGGGCATCGATGTCATGTGACGACGGGGCAATGACCTGCGGCGTCAGCGGCTTGCCGCTGGCCAAGGTGGATGCGCCACCCGGCGGGCCAGCCGGTGCTGCAACGGCCGCGCGGGTCGGTTCGGGCGTAGGGCTGCGGCTCGCCGACGGCGCCGGTTTGGGCGTCGCGGTCGCCGTGGGCACCGGCGGCGCTTTGCTGGGCGCCGGCGTGGCGGTGGGGGCGGGCTTGGCCTGTGCCAGCTGGGTTTCTGCCGGTGGCGCACTGGCCTCGGGCGCCGGGTCGGCCGCCGCGTCTGCGGTTTCGGTTTCGGTTTCGGTTTCGGTTTCGGTTGCAGATTCCGCCGTCGAGGCTTCGGCCGGGTCGTCTTGGTCGGCCTCGTTGGCCGCATCGACCGCGGGCACCTCGTCGGTCGCGTCCGCCTCGGCATCCGCCAGAGCCGCCAGGCGCAGGGCATCTTCGGTCAGGCGGTCGCTGTCGTCATCGGGCGCCGTGGTGCCGGCAAGGTCTGCGTCGGGGGCGCTCATGTCTTCCGACAACTGGCCCTGCTCGGGCGGGGTGACGTCGATCACGGTTTCGTCGGCAGGCATCAGCAAGCGGCCGGAGGGCAGCGGCGCCGGTTTCAGGGGGCGATCGAGAACCTCTTCTGCCGTCACGAGATTGCGGTCCACTTCGACCGACGTGTTGATCGGGAACAACAGGTGCAGCCCGTACGAGGTGCCCAACGCGGTGGCCACCGCAGCGAGGGTGATGATGAGCAAGCGCATGACCGATGTTTTCTCCTCGAATCGCGAAACAGGTGCCGGACTGCGTCCGTGCTTTGTTTGAGGTTATCAGGATGCCGAATCGTGAAGTGACCCGTTCGGCGGGTGGTTCATGCGGCGAAGTCAATGCGCTGCGATAATGCCCGGCTTACCGTCGCGGCCCCATTTTTGTGTTGAGGTTTTTCCATGACCGACCGTTATTTCGAGTTCACGCACTCGCCGATTGGAAAGTCGGTTTCCAACCTGCTCGGTCTGCCACAACCGCCGAAGCTGGCGCGCGCCACTGAAGCCTGGGCGCCCGCGCCCCTTGAAGGGCAAGGCGTGTTGCTGGCCGCATCGCCCAACGCCACGGCCGTGGCCGCGCTGCTGAAGGCGCTCACGGCCATGGGCGCTGCCATTCGCGTTGCGCCCCAGCATGTGGGGCTGCCGGTCATCAAGGCCGCCGCGCAGGACGCCAAGATCACGCTCAGCAGCGAGCCGGTCCGTGACGCGGGTGAACCCGGCAGCCGCGCGATCGTGTTTGATGCCACCGGCGCCCGTCGGCCCGAAGATTTGCGCGCCCTGTATGACCTGTTCCACCCGCAGGTGGCGGCGCTGCCGGCGCAGGGACGTGTGCTGGTGATTGGCCGCGTCGCCCACGGCGAAACCGATGTGGGCGCCAGAACCTGTGCGGCGGCGCTGCAGGGCTTCGTCAAGTCACTGGCCAAGGAAGTGGGCAAGAAGGGCTCAACCGTCAATCACATCGAGCTGGAGAGCGGCGCCGAAGTGCGTCTCGAAGCTGCGCTGCGGTTTCTAATGACGCCGCACGCCGCCTTTGTGACGGGACAGACGCTGCGGGTCGGCAAGGGGCAGGGCAGCGCGCCGTCACTGCCGGGCTCGCTGCAGGGCAAGGTGGCCGTGGTCACCGGCGCGGCACGCGGCATCGGTGCGGCCATCGCCGAGGTGCTGGTGCGCGAAGGCGCGCAGGTCGTGGGCATCGATCATCCCGCTCAGGAAGGCGCCCTGGGAGAAACCCTGAGCCGTCTGGGCGGCTATGGCATGGCCCTGGACGTGACCGCCGCCAATGCCGGCGAGCGCATCGCCACCGAAGTGGCCGAAAAATTTGGCGGCATCGACGTGATCGTCCACAACGCCGGTGTCACCCGCGACAAGATGATGCGCAACATGCCGCCGCATTTCTGGGATCTGGTGCTCGACATCAATCTGGGGTCCATCCTGCGCATCAACGAGCGCCTGCTCAAAGGCGGCCTCAACGGCGGCGCGCGGGTGGTGTGCATTTCGTCGATCGGTGGCATCGCCGGCAATGCCGGGCAGACCAATTACGGCGCCACCAAGGCCGGCATCATCGGCTATGTATCGGCGCTGGCGCCGGCCATGGCCAAAGCCGGCGGGGCCATCAACGCCGTTGCGCCGGGCTACATCGAAACGCAGATGACCGCCGCAATGCCGGTGGGTCCGCGTGAAGTGGGCCGGCGTCTCAGTTCCCTGTCGCAGGGCGGTTTGCCGCAGGACATCGCCGAAGCCGTCGTGTTTTTTGCCTCGCCTGCGGCGGCGGGCATCAACGGCAGCACCTTGCGCGTGTGTGGGCAGAACTTTGTCGGTGCCTGACACCACGGCCTTGCGCACGGCGGTGCGCCTGCGCCGCCTGGCGAGCGCGCGCCTGCCAACGCCCCATGGCCTGTTCCAGATGGCAGTGTTTGCCGCTGGCGACGACAAGGAGCACGTGGCCTTGTGGATGGGTGAGCTTGAATCGGGCATGCCGCTGGTGCGCATACATTCCGAATGCCTGACCGGCGATGCCTTCATGTCGCTGCGGTGTGACTGCGGTCCGCAACTGCAATCCGCGCTGGCGCAGATCGCGGCCGAAGGACGGGGCGCGGTGCTGTATCTGCGCCAGGAAGGGCGCGGCATCGGCCTGGCCAACAAGATTCGCGCGTATGCCCTGCAGGATGAAGGCGCAGACACCGTCGAGGCCAATCATCAGCTCGGCCTGCCGGCCGATGCCCGTGATTTCGGCATTGCCGTGGCCATGCTGGAAGCGCTGAAGGTGCGGCGCCTGCGCCTGATGACCAACAACCCGCGCAAGCTCGACGAACTGCGGCGGGCCGGATTCGAGGTGGTCGAGCGGGTGCCGATCCAGATTGTCGCCAACCCCTTCAACGCGGCTTACCTTGAAACCAAGGCCCGAAAGATGGGCCACCTGCTGGACCCGGACGCGTGACAGAGCCACGCCCGCCCAAGCCGCCCCGAAAAGGCAGCCTGCTGAGCGGTCTGGGGCAATTCTCCATGTCCACCGTGCGCGCAACACGGGGGTTCTCACCGCTGCTCAAGTTGCTGGGCAGCGAAGCCGATGCCACGCGCTCAGATTTGTCCGAGGCACTGGACAGCGCGTTTGCCGGCGTCTATCAGCATCCGCTGCTGCAGCAGAGCGGGCGGCTGACCGGTTATCTGCGGCACCGCGGCCTGATCCCCAATGAACAGTCCACCGAAGAGCTGATCCGCTTTCTGGTCGACCAGGCCATGGCGCGCAGCCCCATGCCGGTGCCGCAGGCGCTGGTCGATGAGTTCTGGCTCTTTTTCAACGAGCTGTTCGCCAGCCCCGAGCTGAAAGGCCTGGGCGAGCTGGGGCTCGACATGGTGCGGCTGGTGCTCAAGACCTACGAGCCCATGCTGGTGGAGATCGTCAACCTGCTCAAGGCCGGGCGGCGCTTCAACCAGTGGCAACTGGACGAGGTGATGCGCCGCGTGGCCTTGCTGCGCACCGACCTGATCATCATGCGGCGGCAGATCAAGGCGCTGCGTCACATTCGGCCGTTCTTCGCGGCCGACCCCGCCGACTTTGCCGGGCAGGCCCAGATCATTGCCCAGATGGTCCGCGAGTTTGGCCCGTTCTTCGTCAAGATGGCGCAGGTTGCGGCCGCCAATGCCGATCTGCTGCCCGACGAAATTGCCCGCGAGCTGGCCGTGTTCCACGAGGACGTGCCGGCCATGACCGAGGCCGAGGTCAACGCGGCGTTCCTGGAGTGCTACGGCGAGCTGCCGCACAAGCGCTACCTCGATTTCGACCCGGCGCGGCCGGTGAAGTCGGGGTCGATCGGCAGCGTCTATTTCGCCAAGAAGCCGTTCCTCGAAAACGGCCTGGAAGTGCTGCGGCCGGTGGTGATCAAGGTGGGGCGGCACAACATTGACCGCGAATTCGTGATCGGCAAGATGGTCATGGGCCTGGCCATCATGTCGTCGCAATACTGGGCGCCGCATTCGCGTTTGGCGCCGTTCCTGCGGGCCATGCAGGAGCAGGTGGACGAGTTCGTCGCCGGGTTTGTCGATGAGCTGGATTTCGATGCCGAGGCGGCGCATCACGCACGATTTTTCGAGCGCGCCCGCCATTCGCAGATCTGGCACGTGCCCGAGATCTACGGCCACAGCCGCCGCATCATCGAAATGGAATATCTGGCCGACGCCGTGAGCCTGCCGCGGGCGCTGGCCAAGCGCTCGCCCAGGGAGCAGCGTCGCTTTCAGCGGCAGATCGTGCAGCGGCTCAGCTTCACCGTGGTACGCCACATGCTGCGCCACCAGGAAATGCATGGCGACCTGCACCCCGGCAACATCATGGTTGGTGACGACGGCCGCCTGCACCTGATCGACTGGGGCAACGTGGTCTCGCTGGAAGGCAAGTGGAACGCCGTCTGGGACTACCTCGCGGCCGCAATTCTGGCCGATACCGGGTTGCTGGCCGACGCACTGATCCGCATGAGCACCACGCCCGCGCCCGACGTTGCGCGACGGTCGGAGGTGATCGCGGCCCTTGACGACACGCTGCGTCGCAAGGGCATCACGCCGCTGACCCGTCGCAACCTGCTGCGCGAACTGCGCCGGGGCGGCTGGGAGGGCCTGCATCGGCGGGGTCAGGCGGTGCTGCAGCTGATGAGCAACACCCAACAACTCGGGGTGGTGATCCGCAAGGATTATCTGCACCTGTCACGCGCCCTGTTCGCCGCGGCCGGCAGCGTCGGCACCCTGTACGAAGGCGCGCCGAAGCGCCGTCTTCTGCAGGATCTGATCCTGGGCGGCGCCCAGTTTCCGCTGATGCTGGCGCGCGAATCTCTGGCCGAACGCCTGGGCCGAACCCGACTGGCCGCGCCGCGACCGGTGCCGGCGCTGATCTCCCGCCACGCAGACCGTCAGGCGCTTGACCGGCAGTAGCGTATCTGCTGATTTTTCCGCGTTTTTCCAGAGAACCCGTCACATGCTTTATGCCGTGGCCCGCAGTGCCCTGTTTCAACTGGATGCCGAGACCGCGCATCACCTGACGCTTGCCAGCTTCAAGCACATGCCGCGGCTGGCGACGTTGCCGTTTCGTGAGGCCCCGGTGGAGGATCCGGTCAATTGTCTGGGGCTGCGCTTTCGCAATCGAGTGGGCCTGGCGGCTGGCCTCGACAAGAACGGCGCCTGCCTCGAAGCCTGGGAGCGACTGGGCTTCGGTTTCGTGGAGGTGGGCACGGTGACGCCGCGGCCGCAGCCCGGCAATCCGCGCCCGCGCATGTTTCGCCTGCCCGAGCAGGCCGCGCTGATCAACCGTCTGGGCTTCAACAACGAAGGCGTGGATGCGCTGGTGCGCAACGTGCAGCGGGCGCGCTACGGCGGCGTACTGGGCATCAACATCGGCAAGAATGCGGCCACCGCCATCGAGAATGCCGGCGACGACTATTGCATCTGCCTCGAAAAGGTTTACCCGCACGCGCACTACGTCACCGTCAATATCTCCAGCCCCAACACCGCGAATCTGCGCGCCCTGCAAACCGAAGGGCCGCTCGCCGAATTGCTGCGCGAGGTGTCGGAAACCCGTGCCGCGCTGGCCGAACGCCACGGGCGGCGTGTGCCGGTGCTGATCAAGATTGCGCCCGACATGGATGCCGACGCCGTGCGGCGCGTGGCCGAAACGGTGCAGGCCAGCGGCATGGATGGACTGATTGCCACCAACACCACGGTGCGTCGCGACAGCGTCAAGGGCGCCCGCCACGCCGAAGAGACCGGCGGGCTGTCCGGACGACCGCTCACCGACATGAGCTGCGAGGTTCTGCGGCAGGCGCGTGAGGCGGTCGGACCGGATTTTCCAATCATCGGCGTCGGCGGCATCCACGACGCCAGGAGCGCCCAACAACGCATCGCCGCCGGTGCCACCCTGCTGCAGGTTTACACCAGCTTCATCTACCAGGGTCCGGCCTTGATTCCGGCCCTGGCCAGGGCGGTTGCTGCACCGCAGCATTCGACGTAGAGTCGAGACCACAAAATTTTGGAAGGTCGCCGGAGGGGGCGGCCGGGCCAGTCGCTTTTATTCACAATCTTCGGGGAATTTCATGACGTTAAAAGCTTCTTTGTGCGTGGCCTGCCTGGCATTGGCAGCAGCCGGCGGCGCCTCGGCCAACGGGCCGGGCGTGGGCCACCCTTACCTGGGCGCCAATTTTGTTTACGAGGCTGGCGACAGTGACCGCCAATCGGACGACGGCTACGGCTTTCACCTCAGCTTCGGCGTGCCGGTGCTCTCTTACGAGCACCTCGACGTGGAATTTGGCTACTCGGCCCTGCAGCGCGATCGCGACATCGACGGGCGAACCGACTACACGCGCACCCTCCACACCGATTTCCTGTACCGCTTCGCGCATCAGCATTTCTTTGGCGCTGGCGAGCCGGGCTTCAGCCGGCCTGTGCTTCACCCCTACGGCCTCGCCGGCCTGGCACTGGTGGAAGAAGACTCAGCCGGCGACAGCGGCTATCACCTGGGGGCCAGCCTCGGCGGCGGCGCGCTGATCGATGTCGGCCTGCCGTATGACACGCTGATCCGCTCGGAGCTGCGCGCGCTCTACCAACGCAACGACGACACCGTTGCCGGTGACAGTGCCATCCTCGATTTTCGGGCGATGGTGGGTTTGCAGATGCCGATTCCCGGTTTTGGACGCGCGCCTGCACCGGTGGCGCCGCTGTTGCCGCCTCCGGCCTGCAGAGTGGCCGTGGTCGATCCCGTCACCGGCCGCAGCGATTGCGATACCGATTCCGACGGCGACGGCGTGTTCGACAGCCGGGACCAGTGCCCCGGCACCCTTTCGGGCACCGTCATCGATACCACCGGTTGCCCGGTACAACTGACCCCGCAGGTCATTCGGGGCGTCAATTTCGAATTCGACTCGGCCATTCTCACGGCCGACTCGAAAGTCATCCTCGACGACACCGCCCGGGCACTGAAGGGCATGAACGACCCCAATCTCCTGATCGAGATCGGCGGCCACACCGATGACCGCGGCAGTGCGTTGTACAACGAACGTTTGTCACAGGCCCGTGCCGAGTCGGTCCGTCAATACCTGATCGGGCGCAACGTCTCCGCCGACCAGTTGACCGCCAAGGGTTACGGCGCCAGCCAACCGCTGGCCGACAACGACACCGAAGCCGGGCGCGCCGAGAACCGCCGCGTCGAGTTCCGCATCGTTCTTCGCTGAGCAGGTCGCGGTGACGAAAAAGCCCTCGCGATGCGAGGGCTTTTTTACGCGTTGATTCAGTGACGACGCTGTGCTTCGCAGTGGGTGGATCGGCGCTCGCGCGGGCAAGGAGCGGGACCGGGAACGGGAAGGGCCGATAGCGGTGCCAGGCCCGGGCCCAGGCCACGATCCATCGGCATTTCTGGTCCACAGGGCTTGCAAGGCAGTTGCCGCCGAGGCCCCTACGCAAAAAGCCCCGCATTGATGCAGGGCTTCTGAGGGTCCACGGGCATCCGCAGATGCCGAATTGGAGGTGGGGTCTCTTTCACATAGCGCCGCGCGTAGCTTATCAGGGCGACGTTTCGCCAATTCGAGAAAGTGCAGTTACCCCACCAGTTACCCCCAGAAGTGAGAAAGGCTAGGAAGTGCGCCCTCATTCAGCGACGCGCGCCCATATTGCGCGGATTCGCCCGGACACCCACGGACACAAGTTATTCCTTGTGAGCCACCCCGAATCAGAGTCGATTAAGTAGATCAAAAGATAGTGACAGCCTATTATGAGCTAGCGCATAATGTTTCCGTACCTTGTGACCTAACAAGCAGCACGGAGAAACAGATATGAGCCGGATCGCCTACTACCGCGTTTCAACAGTCGGTCAAAGCATTGAAGCCCAACGCGCTGCGCTGGGTGGTGGTGCCGCCATCACGAAGGAGTTTTTCGACGAAGGCGTGAGCGGAACCACGAAGGCCGCCGAACGTGCGGGCTTTAAGGCGATGCTGGGCTACGTGCGCGAGGGCGACACCTTGGCGGTCTACGCGGTGGACCGGCTGGGTCGTGATGCGCTGGACGTTCAGGCCAACGTGCGCGCCCTTCTTGAACGCGGCGTCACTGTGGACGTTCATGGCTTGGGGGTCATCGGCCGTGGGGTGGGCGAGCTGATTCTTGCCGTGCTGGCGCAGGTTGCCGACATGGAGCGCCAACGGATTGTTGAGCGTTGCGAGTCTGGCCGCCAGGCGGCGCGCGCTTCACTTGAAGCCACCGGCCGCACGCATCGCGGCAAGGCCAGCATGGGGCGCCCGGCCGCTGCCGACGCTCAGGCGGTCATCGCCTGGAAGCGCGAGCACTCCGCCAGCATCGCCGCCACTGCCCAACAGTTCGGCATCAGCGACGCCACCGTGAAGCGGTACGCACGCGCCGCCGCGTAACCCCCAGCCGTTCACAGCCGAAGGCGTGCCGGTCTTGATCGGTGCGCCTTTTTTGTTGCCCGCGTTTGGGTGTGGGGTGGGGCGCCCCTCCTTTCCGCGCTGTGACCCAAGCACTTAAGCGAAGCGTGCGCGCCGGGCCGGGCCGGGCTGGGGGTGGCGGTAGGAACTCCCATTTCCGCCGCTAATTTTGAGGGTTGCAGTCCGCCATAAATGCGAGGGGCTGATGATCGGCGAACGCGAGTAAAAGCCGTCTCGACGATCAACCATCCCCAGGCGCGGTCACCTCAAGTCACAACACCCCCCCTCACAATTTCCCGCCGCGTGATTATTCACTGGGACGACGGTGTTGCTTCATGTCGGTTTCAGACTTTTACCGTGCCCCCTTTTTGTACTGGGAACACCGGGAACACTGGGAACATCAATCAGAAATGCAGTAAGGACGGGCTTTTAGCTCTGTTTATTGTTCCCAGTCCCTACATTAATCACTGGGAACAGACCGGGAACATTCAGCCCTTTGGTGTGCATCTGGCTGGACCTCAAAAACCACGCGGGAAAGAGGATTGCGGCCCGCCCCGCACGGCGCCCGGCCGCTGGCCACTGCACAACAATCATCAATGCGCATCACCCGCGAACAGCGCATCACCATCGATGGCATAGAAGTTCATCGGCTTGTCGCTCTGTGGGGTCCTCACCTTGCTGGTGTATCTCTTCTCCTTGGTGTTCGCGCCGATCAACACCCCTTGATCAGCCAGCACGCGCAACACGTCGCGATGGTCAAAGCCTGCGCAGACCTCAAGGCGGAAGACCTCGGGCGCTGTGTAGTAGATCGTCCGCCCGGTATCAATAGCCTTCCGCCGATAGCCCGCGCGATTGATGATGCGCCGCTCCACATCGTCGCCGTCGTCATGCGTCCCAGGTCCCCGCGTGCCCAGGTCTTGGTAGCGGGCACCACCATGCGCCTCGATGAAGGCCCGTACCTGCCCGAGCATCTGTTCTGGCTCCTTGGCGCCATGCGTGCCGCGCCGATCTAGCCAGGCATCGAACGCATCGAGCGTGGCCACCTCTACAACGTCTGACCGCCACCCGGTCAAGCCCCAGCGAGTCGCCAACTCACCAGCAAAGGTAACCAAGCCGAAGCGCGCGGCCACACGCAACACCTGTGGATCGGAACCGGCAGGGGTGACGTTCTCGACGAATGATGCGATTCGATCCCGTGCCTCAACAGCCACAGCCTCGCGTTGCTCTACCAGCTTCGCCAGGAACGCCGGGCCTGCGTAGCCATGGGTTACGCGGGCAGCATCCACCAGGTGATCGGCAAGGCCGCGCGCATCGGCAAAATCACCCGCGCTATCGAACAGACCGAAGCCCCGGCCGCTGTCCGCCGGGATCTCCACCAGGCGAACATCATGGCCCGCATAACTTCGCTTACCGGCCTCATTCAGCATTGCCGCGCTACCCACCTCCCCAGTGGACAGCAGCAACACACGGAAGCTTTTAATGGGCCGTGAGCCACCTTCTTGCCTTGCCCGCACCTTGCCCCGGCCGTTGGCCAGCATGTACGCGACCTCTCCAATCGTTGCCGATTCGGCCTGTTTGATTTCATCCAGGCATAGCAGGCAGTCATTGAAGTCCTCGGCAATAGCCTCCAAACCGTTAGACGTTGCGCGCCAATTGCGGCAGAAGGTTTCAGGGCCGCCCCACACCGATGCTGCCAGCCGCAGCGCGGTGGTCTTACCGATGCTCGATTTGCTCACCAGGTGAAAGCCGCCCGATTCCGCGCCGGCCAGCTCGACCAATGGACCCGCGAACGCAGCCGAAAGCGCGAAGACCGCGCGCCGATGGTGTCCGCAAGGGATCGCCAGCGACGTGCGCCAGCTCGATAAGTCGCCCACCTGTGTGAACGGGGAAATGCCCTCAAGGTCGCTATTGAGAAAAAAGCGCTCGCCCCCTGCATTGCCGTACACATGCCCGGCCAGCACGAAGGCCGGGCCATGCCAGCCGATCTGCGACACGCTACGTGCCCGCGCGGCGGGGATTTCACGCATCAGGTACATCAGCAGCCGCCGCTGTGCGTTCGGCTCAAGGCTGATGGCGGGCAAGCCTTCTTCCAGTAGTGCCGCCCGCAGCTCATCGCCACGGCCGCCCGCCAACAATCGCGCAGGCATGTTCCAGGTCTTTGGGTTGCCGTCGATATCAGTGAAGGTCAGCAGCCGTCCATGCTTTCGCCCTCGCATGTCACGCGTAACGGCCTCGATGCGCAGCGGTGAAGCCAGAAACATGGGCGGGCGCGCCCGGGCCTCACCCTCGCGATATTCCACCTCGCACCAATACAAGCCATCGTCCTGCAGCTCATACCCTGATCGCAGCGGCCCCGCGTCTCTCGTGCCTCGACCCTTGGCTTTGCTGTCGCGTTTGCTTAGTGGCGGCTGTGCTGTGGCTGGCGTGTCCACTGGGGGCGCCTGTGCCGCCTCCGCATCAAGCCCAGCCACCAGGGCGGCACGGGTGGCGTCACGGCCATGGGTCGCCGCGTAGTCGTTCCAGTCGGTGCCCGTTTCCTCTGGCGCGAACTTTGGCGCGATGACAGCCCCGTCCACGGCCTGCGCAGCGGCGCGGGCTTTGCTTATGCCAGGGTTTCCCTCAGTTCGGTGGTCATTGTCGGCAGCGATCGCCACGCGCGCACTTGGCCGCGCTTTACGCATGGCGCGCGCCACCGGCTCAAGGTTGCCAGCGTCGAAAGCAACTGCCACCGGCCAACCCGTCACCTCATGCACTGTGGCGGCCGTGGCATAGCCCTCAGCAACGGCCAGCACGGGCACATCAGCATCAACAGCGCCCACCATATGAAAGGCGCCGCGTTTAGGCGTTCCGGTCAAAAACTTCTTGCTGCCGTCGTTCTGAATGAACTGCAAACCAACCAGCCGCTTGCCTGCTTTCACCGGCACCACTAGGGCCTCACGTAGCTGGCCAATGCCATGCGCGCCAACACCCTTGGCCACTAGGTAGGGGTGCGCGGGATCGGCGCCGCGCTTTGCCGCTTGCCCCCAGGTGTCAGCCGCGCGGGTGGCTGCGGTCTCTCGAACCTTCGACAGCTCGGCTTCCCGCTGCGCCCGCATCGCTTTCACGCGCTCACGCTGGGCTGCATCTTCTTCGCGAGTCAACTTGCGGCCCAGGTTGGCGCACCAGGTCTCCGAATGGTCGGATTTCCAGTTGCCGAACTGACCAGCCGCGATGCCGTCGGCATGCAGTACGTACCACCCATTTTTTGACCCGGCCTTGTCACCCTCCACACGGAAGCGGTGAAGCTTTCCGTCGGCAATGATGGCTTGATCGGTCGCCAGCCCGGCCGCGCGCATGGCGCGGGTGAACTGATCCAGCACATCCGCGAGGGAAAGCGGTTCGCGATCATTCATCGTTGGCTGCCTCCCACCTGTTGCCTTCGCATAGGTAATGCGGCGCGCGCTCCGGTAGCGCTGACATGCCCGGCAGGCCGTGTTGACCCGAACGCTCATCGAAGCGGCAAACGAACAGCGGATCGTCTCGATCCCTGCGGTCTAGGTTCCGACCATGTCGGCAGTTTCGGCACCCCCGTAGCTCACGCGGTACCCGTGGCGGCTGGCGGCTCATTGCTTCGCCCTCGTTGGCGCTGCCTTGGCTGCATCAATGCGAGCTTGAACCCATGCGTCAACGTCAGACGCCACGAAGGCGCGGGTGCGGCCGTGAAGGGGAATCGGCGCGGGGAATTGCCCTTGCCCGATCAGTTGGTAAACCGTGGATCGGGCCAGGCCCGTGCGTGCGATGACTTCGCCAATGCGCAACAGCGTCGGCGGTAAAGGTTGATCGTTGATGCTCATTTGTCGTGTCCAGTAGACGCGGGGGAATCCGCGTGGACACGGTGCAATTCAGGACGTCACGCCTCTAGTAACCTAATTACTTATTAGGTTTTCTCGCTCGCATCGATTCGAGAAATGCAATCGCAGGCTCGCCGTCCCCGTGTTTCTGCAACGCCTTCTTGACGGCTTCGACGCTCACGCTATATCGCTCGGCAAGAGACTCACGCGCGGCGTTCCTGCTCATCCCATGGCGCACCACCAATATGGCGAACGACAGGGCTGCTTGACCCGGATCAAACTTGGCCGCTTGGCCTCGCCCGCGTTTCGGTTTGTCCGGGATCGAGTCAGCAGCACCGCGCAACGTCGCTGCGATGAGCATCCAAGCCAGTTCGTCGGTCGGAAGCTCTCCGCGTTCGATTAGGTCTGCAAAACCTCTTAGGTCTTGCCGCTGAAGCTCTGCAATTCGTCGCTCGTCTTCAGCACTACTTAGAAATCGCATGCGTGGGATGGCCGGTCGCATTGCGGTGACACTCTTTCGACCCGTCTTCTGCATCACCATCCGCTTACCCCTCACGCGCCCCCAATAAAGCTTCGCCAGGCCGGGAGGGTGTTCGGCTTTTCGCCCCGTCGGGCTAGGCGCAGCCGCTTGGTTATAGCAGGCCAATCCTTGCAAAAGACACCGGCTCGCCATCGCCAACAATTAGATGGTCCAACACCTTCACATCGATGAGATTGAGTGCTGCGACAAGCCGTGTGGTTATGTGTTTGTCGGCGACGCTGGGCTGCGGGTCCCCAGACGGGTGGTTGTGGGCAAGGATCAGCGCGGCCGCGTTCAACTCAAGCGCTCGCATGACGATCTCGCGAGGGTAAACAACCGCTGAGTTGAGCGTTCCGGTTGACAGCACCTCGAAGGCGATCAGGCGATGCTTCGCATCCAGAAAGAGCGCGCAGAAATGCTCTTTTCGCTTTGCGCCCAAGTACAGCCGCGCCAGCGATGCCGCCAATTCAGGTTGGTCAATCGAGACCGAAGACGGCCGTCGCATGCGGGCCTCTACAATCTCGATGGCCTGATTAATGGTTCGGCTCTCTTCAACAGAAAATGCCTCAGCGGCCTTCCGTTTTCGTGCGCGGTACCTGACCGGCGCCTTCGTCGATTTGCGCACTCCCTTAGACTTCGTCGCAGCTTGTTCCATGGGTTTCTCCATGTAGGCAGGTTAGGCGGCGGCGGGTGGCTCTAACACCCGTCGTCGCCGTTTATTTCGCTTTGCTACCGGCGAAACGTCGGTTACTTCGTTGACTCCCTCAGGCCGCTTTTGGCTTCAGAGGCTTGCAGCGCGAAGAGAACCGTGCGGCGTATCCATGCGGAACTGGTCAGCAGCTCTTTATCAGCGGCGCTTTCGATTCGAGCTGCAAGGTCGGCCGGTACCCTTACCGCGATTGTCTTGTCCTTCTTCGATGCCTTTTTTTCGGCGGCGGCGGTCATGCTTTGTCCTCAAGTGGGCGCCCGTCACTGGGCATGGATTTCCACAATTGCACTTTATCGCTATCGCTAAAAAATGTCAAACAATCGTGGACATTAGACATACGATGTGAGATATTGCAGTTGTGGAAAGCTTTGCCTATGCGAGCCGCCCCAGCTTGCGAAGCGCTGGCCCCCGGCCCGGCATTCGTTCCCAGCGCCGTACCACTGGGAACAGTTCATTTCCCACTACTGGGAACAAAGGTTCCAAGTAATAACAATCCCTTGCGAGCGTTGTTCCCAGTGTTCCCGTTGTTCCCAGCTAAAAAGGGGACATAGGTAGGGGCGCAGGTTTAAGCCGCACCCGCGCGCAGTGTTACGACCTTGGAATCACCCCTCGCGAGGTGGTCCAAGTAGTCAGCCCAGGCTTGCATCATCTGGCGCCGCGCGGCCAGGTGTTCGGCGCGGTTGTAGGCGGCCTTCACCTTGTTGCGTTCGGCGTGGGCGAGCTGGCGTTCGATGACATCGGGCGGCCATCCCATTTCGTTGAGTTGGGTGGACGCCATAGATCGGAAGCCGTGCCCGGTCATCTGGCCGGTGGTGTACCCAAGGCGCCGCAGTGCACCCAATACGGTGTTCTCGCTCATGGGCCGCGTGCGGGTGCGCACGCTTGGGAATACGTATTGCCCGCTGCCGGTCAGTGGCTGCAACTCTTTCAGGATCGCCACCGCCTGGACGGCAAGGGGGACGATGTGCACGGCCCGCGATTTCATCTTGCCCGCAGGGATGCGCCACTCCGATGCGTCGAAGTCGATCTCTGACCATTCGGCCCGCCGCAGCTCGCCAGGGCGAACGAACACCAGCGGCGCCAGCTTGAGGGCGCACAGCGTCACGAACGAACCCTTATAGGAGTGCAGCACCCGCAACAGCTCGCCCATGGCTTTGGGCTCAGTGACGGCCGCGTGGTGCGTTTCCTTTGAGGGGGCGAGGGCGCCACGTAAAGAAGGGGTGGGGTCCGCTTGTGCCCGCCCGGTGGCCACGCCATAGCGGCACACTTGCCCGCAGTTTTGAAGCGCGCGGTGTGCAGTGTCCAGGGCGCCACGGCTTTCGATTCGACGCAATGCGGCCAGCAGCTCGGGCGCGGTGATGTCGGCAATCGGGCGCTTGCCCACCCAAGGGAACACGTCACGCTCGAAGCGTCGTTCGATGCGTTCGGCGTGCTCAGGTGTCCACGATGCCCGGTACTTGTTCAGCCACTCTCGCGCCACGGCCTCGAAGCTGTTGGAGTCGATAGTGGTCAACGCGGCCTTGGCGGCTTTTCGCTTCTCGCTGGGGTCGATACCGGCAGCGATGTCCTTGCGTGCCAGGTCGCGAGCATCACGGGCGGCTTTCAGGGAAACGTCAGGGTAGGTGCCCAGGGATAACAGCTTTTCTTTGCCGCCGATGCGGTACTTCAGCCGCCACCACTTACCGCCGTTGGGCGACACCAAAAGGAACAGCCCCTTTTCGTCTGACAGCTTGCGAGGCTTGGGCTCAGGCTTGGCGTTTCGTGCTGCGGTGTCTGTCAGTGGCATGGCTGGGGGTAACCGGTTTCGCCCATAGGGGTATTACCCCCAAAGCTACCCCCATTCAACGCTGGCTGCCAGTGGATGACAGCGGACAAGCACGGACGTCAGAAAGCAAAAAACCCTGTATCTAACAGGGTTTCTTGGACTTCCATGGACATCCTCGGATGGTCAAATGGAGGCTGGGGTCGGAATTGAACCGGCGTACGCGGATTTGCAGTCCGCTGCATAACCACTCTGCCACCCAGCCGTTGAGACGGTGTCGCCAGGGGCAATGCCCTGAGACAAAAAAGCCCCGAAACTTCGGGGCTGTTTCTTGGAGCGGGTAACGAGGCTCGAACTCGTGACCTCGACCTTGGCAAGGTCGCGCTCTACCAACTGAGCTACACCCGCATCGTGGCGCGCATTATAGGCGGTCAGATCATTCCGTCAACTGGTTTTTTCGGGGCCGGTCGATTGGCTAGTACATCTAGCCTTCGGGCTGGCCGCTGGCAGTCGACATCGTTATTCTTGGCCGAAGACCCAGTGAACAATGCCGGCAGCGTTTCGGCGAGGGTCACACAAAATGTTGTTATCGAGGAGCGAGTGCATTTTGAAAAGCATCATTGCCGTGGTGGGCATCGTCGGCGCGTTACATGTTCATGGCGCTGCCGCCCAAGACCCGGTCGATCGGGCCTTGGGCACCGCCGAGCGCGCGCAGCGCGACGCGGCGGCTTCCCAGAAGCGTATCGACCAGCTTGATGACCAGACCCGGGCGTTGCTCGAACGCTATCGCGCGGCGACCTGGCAGGCGCAGCAGCTCACGGTGTTTGCCGAGCAGCTCGAAGCGATCGCCGAGCGTCAGGAAGAAGAGAAGGCCTCGCTGCGGCGTCAGATCGACGCCATGCAGCGCACTGAAGCCGAGCTGATGCCGCTGATGTTGCGCATGCTCGATACCTTTGAAGCGCTGATCGCACGTGACCTGCCGTTTCTCGAAACCGAACGCCAGGAGCGCCTGTCGCAAGTCACCCAGCTGATGAGCGATCCCGAGGCCTCACTGGCACAGAAATACCGTCGGCTGCTGGAGGCTTACCAGATCGAGATCGATTACGGCCAGGGTTTGGATGCAGAACGCGGCCAAGTGGGCGAGCGCACCATTGACATTCTGCGTGTGGGCCGGCTGGCCCTATATGGGCTGACCCTGGATGGCCGCGAGGCCTTCCGCTGGGACCGCGAGGCGGGCGAGTGGCAGCCTGCCGATTCCGGGCTGCGACGCACCATTCGCCAGGGGCTGCGCATGGCCCGCGATACCGCGCCGATCGCATTGATGAAGCTGCCCGTGGAGGCGCCAGTAGACGTGGGCGCCATCGAGTCTCTGGAGGGCGCGCTGCCCACCCTCGATGACAACGCGGAGGGCACGCCATGATCCGCGCATCCTGGAAAAATACCCTGGGATTGGCCGGTGTCATCGCACTGCTGGCCGTTGCGCCGCAGTTGGGCGCCCAAAGCCCTGATCTGAATGCCCTGCTGCGCGAAGTGGAGCAGGCGGCCAGGCAGGGCGGCGAGATCAACCGTGAGCGTGAGGCGCGTTTTCTGCGCGACCGTTCCAAGCAACAGGCACTGCTGCGCGAGGCTGAGGCCGAGCAAAAGCAGGCACAGGCGCGCATTGATGCGATTCGCAAGCGGTTCGAGGCGCAGCAGCAGGAGATTCAGGCCCTCAAGACCCAGTTGCGGGACAACGTTGGCGAGCTGGACCAGATGTATGCCGGCATTCGCCAGACCGCCAGCGATCTGCGCAGCACCGCCAGCGAATCGCTGATCACCGCTCAGACGCCGGAGCGGCTGGACTTGCTTGATCGTCTCGCCGAGCGCAGCGAGCTGCCCGAGATCGGCGATCTGGAAGCGCTATGGGTCACCATGCTCGAACAGGCCGTGGAAGCGGGGCGCAGCGTTCGCTTCGATGCCCAGGTGGTGCGGCCCGATGGTGTCGGCCAGACCCAGTCGGTGGTGCGGGTGGGGCCATTCACGGCCATGTCGGACGGCGAATATCTCAGCCTGGACGCCGACGGCAGGCTGGTCGCCCTGCCGCAGCAGCCGTCGTGGGGCTGGGCGCGCACGGCGTCGGCCTTCGAGGCGGCCGATCCGGGTGTCGTCGTGCCGGTCATGATCGATCCCTCACGCGGCACCTTGCTGAAGGTCGAGGGCGAGCGACCGGACCTTCTGGAGCGCATCCGCCAGGGGGGCGCCGTGGGGTTCCTGATTCTGGTGATCGGCTTCATCGGCATCGTCATCGCCCTGGTGCAGTGGCGGTATCTGTCCAGTGCCGGCGGTCGCATGCGGCGCCAGCAGGCCGATCGCGCCCATCCCAAGCCCAACAACCCGCTGGGGCGTCTGTTGCTCACATTCAGCGACGACGCCGCGCCCACCGACGACCCGGAACTGGTGGAGTTGCGGCTGTCCGAAGCGGTGCTGAAGGAAACCCCGCGCATCGAGCGGGCGCAATCGCTGGTCAAGCTGTTCGCGGCCGTCGCCCCGCTGCTGGGGCTGCTGGGCACGGTGACGGGCATGATCGCCACCTTCCAGGCCATCACCGTGTTTGGTACCGGCGACCCCAAGCTGATGGCGGGCGGCATTTCGCAGGCCCTGGTGACCACCGTGCTGGGGCTGGTGGCGGCGATTCCGCTGCTGTTCCTCAACTCGCTGCTGGTGGCGCGCGCCAAAGTGCTGATCCAGATGCTGGATGAAGAATCGGCGGTGATGCTGGCCGATCGCATGGAGCGTCAGCCGTGACTGACTGGTTGCTCGAACCCTGGTTGACGCTGCTGGCCTTCTTCGACACCGGCGGTCAGGTGCTGTTGGTGATCTTCGCGGCGGCCGTGCTGATGTGGATGCTGATACTGGAACGCGCCTGGTATTTCTGGCGCGTGCTGCCGCAGGTCGAGCGGGACGTGCGCGCCCATTGGTACGGCCGTCCGGAACGCAGCTCGCTGGCCGCGCGGCGGGTGCGTGAGGCGCTGCTGGAACGCATCAAGCTGTCGATGAGCCGCACCCTGCCGACCATTCAGGTGATGATCGCCATCTGCCCGATGCTGGGCCTGCTGGGCACCGTCACCGGCATGATCCAGGTCTTCGATGTCATGGCGCTCAAGGGCACCGCCGACGCGCGCGCCATGGCCAGCGGGGTGTCGCGCGCCACCATTCCCACCATGGCCGGCATGGTGGTGGGGCTGTCGGGCCTGTTCTTCATTCACCGGCTTCAGGTGCGGGCGCAGCGTGAGGCCGAACACTTCGGTGACACGCTGAGCGTGCGCGAGGTGACGGCATGAAGATCAAACGCCACGCGCCACCCGGTGAAGAAACCGGCATCGACCTGACGCCCATGCTGGACGTCATTTTCATCATGTTGATCTTCTTTATCGTCACCACCTCGTTCATTCGTGAGGCCGGCATCGAGATCAACCGCCCCAGCGCCGAGACCGCAGAGCGCGAGGAACGCACCAACATTCTCATCGCCATTTCGCCCGAGGGCGCGATCTGGATTGATCGCCAGCAGGTCGACATTCGCGGCCTGCGCGCCGTGGTGCAGAAGCTCCGTGCCGAAGACCCGCAAGCCTCGGTGATCGTGCAGGCCGACCGGGATGCCCGGGCCGGACTGATGGTCGAGGTGATGGATCAGGCGCGCCTGGCGGGTGTGCGGGACGTGGCCATCGCCGCCGCGCCACCGGGCAAGTAGCGTGATGTCGACACCGGCCACCTCCCAACCGACCGCCGCGCCGCTGGCCGCTTCGCTGCTGGACGACGGCAGCGGTCGCCGTCTCATGCTCGCCTCGATTGCTGCGCTGGGCGTGGCGATCGCGCTGTTCCTGTGGATGTCGTGGATGACGCGTTCGCCCGAGGCGCCGCTGGACGCGCAGCGGCGCACGCCGCCGGTCGAGATCGTCAAGGCGCCGGAAGAAACGCCTGAAACGGTGGAATCGATGTTCAGCCCCGAGGCCGAGCCACCGCCGCCACCCGCCGCGCCGCCGGGCCTGTCGGCGCCCAAGGCGCCGCAGGTACGGGTGCCCACGCTGGCGCTCAACACTGCGGCGATCGGAGACATTGCCGTTTCGGTCAATTCCGGCATCAACACCGGCGTGGGCCTGGCCAATGCGGGGGCATTCGCGGGCTTTGCCGGCAGCGGCAGCGGCACCGGTGGGGGCGGTGACGGCACCGGTCGCGGCTTCACCGGCAAGCCGGTGGTGCCGTTGTCGACCGCCCGGCCGCAGATGCCCGAATGGGCGTGCGACAAGGGCATTCGCGGCTGGGTGGAGGTGATGTTCACGGTCATGCCGTCGGGCCTGGTGCGAAACGTGAAGCTGATCGATGCCGATCCGCGCGGGGTCTTCGAGGCCGCGGCCATCGAGAGCATCGGCAACTGGATCTACGAGCGCGGCAAGGTGGCCCGTGAGGTGAAGCAACGTGTGCCGATGAACCCCGAAGACTGCGCGTACAACTGGCGATGAGCATCATTCGTGGGCGGTCTCTGCGCATCTGGGGTGCGGCCTTGGCGCTGTGTGTGTGCGGCGGGGTGTCGGCGCAGCAATACCGCAGCGAGGTGCGTGAACTGCCCAATCCGCCTGCCGAAGAGCGCCAGTCGGCGGAAGCCTTGCTGAAGCAGACCACCGACCCGTATCAACGGGCGCTGTTGCTGCGCGAGCTGGCGGTCAAGGCGGCCAAGGCCGGCGATCACCAGCGCGCCGCCGAACTTCTGAGCCAGGCCCTTGAAACCAACGCGCTGTCGGGCCCGGCGGCCGAGCAGATGCGCGAAATGCTGGGCCAGGTGCTGATGGCCGGCGGCGATTTCAAGCGCAACCAGCCCGCACTGGAAGCACAGGTGCGGCGTGGCAACGCACCGCCGGAAATCCGTGTGGCCCTGGCCGCCGCCTACCTGCAAGACCGTCGCCACGCCGATGCGATTCCCTTGCTGCGCTCGGCGATCGACGCGGTCGAGAATGCCGACATCAGTTGGCGGCGCGCGTTAATGGGCGCCTATCTGGCCACCAACCAGTTCAAGGCCGCCCTGCCGTTGCTGGAACGTCTGGTGCGGGAGGCCCCCGAAGCGCGGGACGACTGGGCCCGCCTGGCGGCCGTCTACCTGCGCGTGGGCAACAAGCAGCGCGCGGCCGCGACCCTGGAGCTGGCGCAGCGGCTGGGCTACATGAACGAGGCCAGCGATCGCCTGCGATTGGTGGGGCTTGCGGCCGAGCTGGGCGCGCCGTTCGAGGCCGCATCGCTGTTGCAGGGCTGGATGGACAACCGGCAGTTGCCGAATGATCGCGGCAATCGGCGGCTGCTGGCGCAGTTGTTCGTGGCGGCGCGCGAGGCGCAGTTGGCCCTGCCGGCAATCAGCCGCGCCCTGAAGGACGGCGCCGATGCCGAACTGCTGCGGGTGCAGGCGCAACTGCAAATGGAAAATGAGCGCTACGGCGACGCGGCGGAATCGATCAAGCAGTTGATCGCACTTGAAGGGCCTGAGCCCGACAGCCTCATGAGCCTGGCCACCGCCCAGTATCAGCAGGCAAATGTAGACGACGCCCTGGCCAACTTCCGCCGCGCCGCCGCCGCGCCCGGTCAACAGGCCGAGCTGGCGCGCGAATGGGTGAAGTATCTGGAGTCGGGACGCGCCCGCGAACTGGCCATGACCGCTGCCGCCGAACGCCGCGAGCGTGAGGCCGGCGACGTGCGCCTGGCCTCGCGCATCGGCACGGGGGACGGCGCCATTCCCACGCGAGCGAACCGCCCGGCGACGGGCGCCGATGCCGCAGGCCAGAGTGGTGGGGGGCGCTTCACCCCGGTGGGCGCCGAGCGCGCCGGCAATGCCAGTGGTGAAATTCCCGCATGGACGGGCGGCATCACGCCTGACCGGCGTCCCGCCGGATTCGTGAAGGGCAAGGCCCTGCCTGATCCCTATGCCGACGACGCGCCGCTGTTTGTCATCACCGCCGACAACATGGCCAAGCACGCCCAGCGGCTGACACGCTCGCACCAGCACCTGCTCAAGAAAGTGCCCGGGTACCGCCTGCCGGTGTACCCGACGCGGCGTTCGGTCAGCTATCCCAGCGCGATCTACCAGGCCACCGCGAAGAATGCCGAAACCGCGAAGCTGGAAAGTCCTGATGCCCTGAAAGACGCGCGTCTGGGGTTTCCGTTCCCGCAGCCGAGCAGCGGCGTCGAGATCATGTGGAATCACCGCACGCGCTACCGCGGCGACACCGTCAATCTCGAAAACGAGCAGGCGGTGGTGCAGAAAAGCGGTTCGTTCTCCAGCGAGCACACGCAGGTGTTCCGGGTGAATTTCCGCTACGCCAACATTCGTGACACGGCCGACCCCGAAACCGAGAACTACGTGGCCCTGGGCATCACCCACATTGCGCCCCCGGGCCGCATGCCCGATGTGGTGGCGCTGTTCCACGAAACGCTGGACTCGGAGCGCCAGCCGCGCAATATCTGGGTACTGCTGGCCGCTGCGGGGCGCATGTTCAGGGTGCCACCGCTGGGATATGACCAGCCCTTCCCCGGCTCTGACGGGTTGGAGTTCATCGACATGGTCGACATGTACAACGGCGCGTTCGACCGTTACGTGTGGAAGCTGGAAGGCAAGCGCGAAATGTACATTCCCTACAACGCCTACCGGCTCAATCTGCCGCCGTTGAAGAACGAAGACCTGTTGCAGCCGCTGGCCTTCGACCCCGAGCACACGCGTTACGAGCTGCATCGGGTGTGGGTGATCGAAGCCACCGAGCGCGGCGGCGAGCGTCACAGTTTCGGCAAGCGCGTGTTCTATGTCGATGAAGACTCATGGACGGTGGTGATGGTCGAAAACCACGATCGCAAGGGCAACCTCTGGCGCTTCCAGGAGGGCCATCTGGTGGCCGAGTACGACGTCCAGGCCGCCTGGACGCGGCCGGTGATCACCTACGACCTGAAGGACGGACGCTACTTCGCCAACCGTCTGTTCGCCGAGTCTCCGCACATCGAGTACGGGCTCAAGTTCGGCACCAACGAATTCTTGCCGGCGGCGGTACGCCGCACGTACAGCCGCTGAGCTCAGACCTGCTCGGGCCGGGCGATGACGCGGTCGATCAGGGTCGCCAGACCGGGCAGGATGCGCGCCACTTCGGCCTCGGCATTGCCGCGAAAGCGCGCGTAGGTCTTGCGAACCAGGTCGGAACTGCCTTCGACGCGCTGGTCGGCCACGGCAATCAGACGGGTGATGGTGGTGTCTGCATTGCCGAGCAGGGTGCGGCTGAAGGTTTCGGCGCTGCCGCCCTGTTGCAGGTGCTGTTCGAACAAGGGATTCAGCGCCTCGGCAAAGCCGGGCATCAGCTCGACGGACGCACGGCGCGCGGCGCCGGGTTTGGCCGCCTTGATCATCGCGTAGCCTGTACGGTATGCCATGCCGGTGAGGCCGCCACGCTCGGCAATGGCTTTTTCCAGCAGTTCGGCGCCGCCGGCAATCAAGGCTTCGCGCTGGGGCGAGGCCAGTAGAATCTCTGACAAGGAAGCCAAAAGGGAACTCCGTGGGCGATCAAGATGAGTCGGGATCAAGGGGCGCAAAATCTACCATGTCGGCATTGAAAACCAAGCCCTTCGAGCGGAATCTGGCCCTCACCAAGCTCGGCATTGGCACGGGTGGGCGGTTCGTCGCGCACAGCATGGCCAATGCGTTCCGCAGTGCCGAGGGCCGCAAGGCGGCGGACCAGACGTTCTATGTGGAGCGCGCCACCGAACTGGCCGATGCCCTGGGCCAGCTCAAGGGCAGCGTGATGAAGGCCGGCCAGATGCTGTCGCTGTACGGGCAGTATTTCTTGCCGCCGGAGGCCGTTGCCGTGTTGTCGGGCCTGCAGGACGACACGCCCTCGGTGCACTGGCGCGTGGTGGCCCCGGTGCTCGAACGCGCCATCGGTCGCCAGCGCATGGGCGAACTCGACATCGAAGAAGTGCCGCTGGCGGCCGCCTCGCTGGGGCAGGCGCACCGGGCGCGGCGCAAGCAGGACGGGTTGGAGCTGGTCATCAAGATTCAGTATCCGGGCGTGGCCGATGCCATCGAAAGCGACATCCGCAGCCTCTCGCGGCTGGTTGGCCTGTCGCGGCTGGCGCCCAAGGGCGTGGACCTGGACCCGGTGTTCAACGAAGTCCGCGAGATGCTGCACCGCGAGGTCGATTACGACAGCGAAGCCAACTTCACCAATGAATTCCAGAAGCGTCTTGCCGACGACAGCCGCTTCGTCGTGCCGCGGGTGTTGGGCGACTACAGCAACGACCGGGTGCTGACGACCACCTTCGAGTCGGGGGTGTCGGTGCGCCATCACGACATCCAGTCACTGGACCAGGCGCGCCGTGACCGGCTGGGCAAGCATTTTCTGGAACTGTTTCTGACCGAGTTCTTTGACTGGGGCATGGTCCAGTCGGACCCGCACTTCGGCAACTACCGCATACGGCCGCGCGATTCGGGCGAAGACCAGATCGTGCTGCTCGACTTTGGCGCCACCCGGCTGTTCGGCCGCAGCTTCATCGAGTCGTACAGCGACATCGTGATGGGCGCGCTGTCGCGCAATGCCGAGCAGATTCATCGCGGTGCGATCGCCATTGGCCTGATGGACGATCACTTTCCGCCGCAGGTGGTGAAGGCCTTCGCCGAACTGTGCATTCAAATCGTGGAGCCGTTTGAAGCGCCCGACAGCGGGCGCATTCCACAGGCGCTTCTGACCCCCGACGGCCGGTATCGCTGGCATGCGTCGGACCTGCCGATGCGCGCCGGCCGGATCGCGTCGCGCAATGCCCTGTCGGTGCATTTCCGGGTGCCGCCGCGCGAGATCATCTTTCTGCACCGGCGACTGGCGGGGGTGTTCATCATGCTCTCGACCCTGCGCGCCGAACTGGCGGCGCGCGATCAATTGCTGCCGGTGGTGGCCGAACTGTCTTGGGACAAGCGCTGACCGGCGGCACGCGGCACGCGGGTCATCGTCAATGAAAATCGCGTGACAGGTAGGGCAGTTCGCCCACCCAGCGGGAACGGTCATGCAGGCGCCGCGCCATCAGGTGCACGATGCCTTCCTGGCGCTGCAGCACGCCCTCGGCGATGACGAACTGCGCGGCCACCGCCGCTGCGCGCTGGGTGTCGACCAGCGCCGGGCGGACGATCAGATTGACGATGCCGGTTTCGTCTTCCAACGTGAGAAACATCACCCCTTTGGCCGAGCCCGGGCGCTGGCGGAACATCGCCAGCCCCGAGACGCGCACGCTGCGGCCATCGGCCACGGTGGCCAGCGAGGCGTTGGTGATCACCCCCAACGGCTGCAGGCGCGGCCGCAGCAGCGCCACCGGATGGCGGCGCAGGCTCAGCCCGGTGCTCTGGTAGTCGGCCACGATGTCGGCGCCCTCGCTGGGCGCGTGCAGATCGGCGTGCCCGGCTTCGGGCGGCGGGGCGTCGAACAGGTCGGCCTGGCCGCTGCCGCGCCGCTCCATCGCCGCCCAGCGCGCGGCATGGCGGTGGCCTGCCAGACCCTGAAGCGCGTCGGCCTTGGCCAAGGCTTCGAGCGCCTTGGTGTCCAGCCCGGCGCGGCGGGCCAGGGTCGGCACGTCGCGATACGGGCTGATGCGCGCGGCGACGACGCGCTCGGCACCGGGCCTGCCCAGGCCGTCGACCAGCCCCAGCCCCAGCCGGATACCCGGCTGGCCGTCGGCATCGGGGACCAGCACACCGTCCACCTGGCTGTGCTGCACGTCCACCGGGCTGACCTGCACGCCCATGCGCTGCGCCTCGCGCACCAGCATCGAGATCGGGTAGAAGCCCATCGGCAGGCTGTTGATCAGCCCGCAGAAAAACGCCGCGGGGTGATGGCATTTCAGCCACGATGAAAACCAGGTCAGCAGCGCGAAGCTGGCGGCGTGGGACTCGGGGAAGCCGTAAGCGCCGAAGCCAAGGATCTGCTGATAGATGCGCTCGGCAAAGGCGGGGTCGTAGCCGCGCGCGGCCATGCCGGCCATGAGTTTGTCGCGAAAATGCGCCAGGCCGCCCTTGCGCTTCCATGCCGCCATGGAGCGGCGCACCTGATCGGCCTCGCCGGGCGAGAAGCCGGCCGCCACCACGGCAATCTGCATCACCTGTTCCTGAAAGATGGGCACGCCGCTGGTGCGATCGAGCACGGCACGCAGCTCGGGTTTGTCGGGCAGTTCGGGCACGGCCACGCCCTGCCGGGCCTTCAGGAAGGGATGCACCATGCCGCCCTGGATGGGGCCGGGGCGGACGATCGCCACCTGGATGGTGAGATCGTAAAGCGTGCGCGGCTTGAGCCTCGGCAGCATGTTCATCTGCGCGCGGGACTCCACCTGGAACACGCCCAGCGACTCGCCGCGCTGGAGCATGGCGAAGGTGGCGTCACAGTGGCGGGGAATGTCGGCCAGCCCGCGGCGACGTCCGTCCCAGCCGTGCAGGGCGTCGAAGCTGCGCCGAATGGCGGTGAGCATGCCCAGCGCCAGTACATCGACCTTGAGCAGGCCCAGTGATTCGAGGTCGTCCTTGTCCCACTGAATGATGCTGCGATCGGGCATGGCGGCGTTTTCCACCGGCACCAGATCGGCCACCGAGTGCTCGGCGATGATGAAACCGCCGACGTGCTGCGACAGGTGCCGGGGCAGGCCGATCAGATCAACCGCCAGGGTCAGCCATTGGCGTACGCGCGGGTCTTCGGGTGACACGCCAAGTTTGCTCAGGTGCAGGGGCCAGCGTTCCGGTGCATCCCACCAGGTATGGTTCTTGGCGAGCTGGTCGATGACGTCGCTGGGCATTTCCAGCACCTTGCCCACGTCGCGCAACGCCGAGCGCGGCCGCCAATGGATGACGGTGGCGGCCAGCGCCGCGCGGTGCCGCCCGTACTTGCGATAGATGTACTGAATCACTTCTTCGCGGCGCTGGTGCTCGAAGTCGACATCGATGTCGGGCGGCTCGCCGCGCTCCTTCGACACGAAGCGCTCGAACAGCAATTCGTTGAAATCGGGTGACACTTCGGTCACGCCCAGTGCGTAACAGACCACGGAGTTGGCGGCGCTGCCGCGGCCCTGGCAGAGAATGCCCAGCCGTCTGGCCTCGCGGACCAGGTCTTCGACGGTGAGAAAGAAACTCTCGTATTCCATCTCGGCAATCAGGGCAAGCTCGCGCGCTACGGTGGCCCGCACCTTTGCGGGCGCCCCTGCGGGCCAGCGTTGTTCAAGGCCCGCCTCGGTCAACGCGCGCAGGTGGGTGGTGGGCGTTGCCCCCGGGGGCACCAGCTCGGCCGGGTATTGGTAGCGCAGGCTGTCAAGGCCAAAGGTGCAGCGTTCGGCAATCACCTGTGTCTGGCGCAGCCAGGCCTTGGGGTACAGCGCCTGCAGTTCTGCCAAGGAACGCAGATGGCGCTCGTGGTTGGGAAACAGGGCGCGGCCACACTGGCTGACCGGCTTGCCCAGGCGCAGGGCGGTGACCACGTCTTGCAGGGGGCCTCGCTCTCGGCAGTGGTAATGCACCTCGCCCACCGCCACCGGGTGCAGGCCGAACTGCCGCGCCAGCGCCCTGGCCTGGGTCAAGCGTTGATGGTCGTCGGCCTCACGATGGCGCGCCAGGGCGAGGTGCACCTGGTCGAACCGCGCGCGCAGCCAGCCGGCGGTGTCGGGGTTCAGATCGCGTCCCGGCGCCCACAACACCTGCAGGCCGGGCAGGGCCGGCAGGTCTGCCGCGGCAAGCCGATAGTGACCTTTGGGCGTGTCGCGGCGGGCGCGCGTGATGAGCTGGCTCAGCGTCTGGTAGCCCCGCAGATCTTCGACCAGCAGCACCAGGCGCGGGCCATCGGTGAGCTGAAGTTCACTGCCGACGATGAAGCGGAAGTCGGGGTGCTTTTTGGCTTCATCCCAGGCGCGCACCACGCCGGCCAGCGAGCACGCGTCGGTCAGTGCCAGGCCGCGATACTGCTGCGCGACGGCGGTGGCGGCCAGCTCATCCGGCGCGGAGGCGCCGCGCAAGAAGCTGAAGGATGAAAGGCAGTGAAGTTCGGTGTAATCCATCGGCGGGCCGCAGCGGGGTCAGGGTCTCGGCTCAGGCCCCGACCCAGCGACTGCGAAAAATGAAAAATGCCGCGCCCAAGATGCAAAGTCCCGCCCACAGATAATCCAGCTTGAGCGGTTCTTTCATGTAGAAAAAAGCGAACGGCACGAACACGGTCAGGGTGACGATTTCCTGCAGGATCTTGAGCTGCCCCAGCGACAGCACCCCGTAGCCAATGCGGTTGGCGGGCACCTGCAGCAGGTACTCGAAAAAAGCGATGGCCCAACTGACCAGCACCGCGATGATCCAGGGTTTGCTGCTCAGGTTCTTGAGATGTGCATACCAGGCAAAGGTCATGAACACGTTGCTGAGGGTCAGCAGCAACAGGGTCAGGCTGATCTCGCGCATGCACAGGGCTCCGGGCGTGAAGGGGGATCAGGTGAGGCGCTGGTCAGCGGGGCACACATGCACTTCGACCGCCACGTGGACCAGCCCCAGTGAGGCGGGGATCAGCGCCTTGTAGTCGGCTGGCGACAGCGGGTCGTGGGCCACGGCGGCAATCTGCGCGGAATAAATCTCGGGCCCGATCGACCACACATGCAGGTCGGTGACCCGCGTGTCGCCATGCGCTTCAATGGCGTGCCGAACCTGCTGGCGCAGGGGCTCCGGGGCCTGGCGGTCCAGCAGCACGGCGCTGGTGGCGCCCAGCAGGCCGTACGACCAGCGCGCCACCAGCACGGCGCCGATGACGCCCACCACCGGGTCCATCCAGACCAGGCCAAAGTATTTGGCCGCCAGCAGGGCGACGATGGCGAGCACCGAGGTCAGGGCATCGGCAATCACGTGCAGGTAGGCAGACTTCAGGTTGTGGTCGTGCGCGTGCGCGTGGTCATGACCTTGATCGTGATCGTGATCATGGTCCTTGAAGCCCAGAATGAACACGCTGATCCCATTCACCACCAGCCCCAGCACGGCCACGAAAATGGCCTGGTCGAAAACGATGGCCACCGGATTCAACAGCCTCACCACGCTTTCGAAGGCCATGAACACCGCAAACAGCGCCAGCAGCAGTGCGCCGGTGAAGCCGCCCAGCGCATTGACCTTGCCGGTGCCGAAGCTGAATTGATGGTTGCGGGCATTTTTTCGGGCGTAGACATAGGCAAACGCCGAAATGCCGAGGGCGGCGGTGTGCGAGGCCATGTGCAGGCCGTCGGCCAGCAGGGCCATGGAGCCGAAGCTGACGCCGGCAACCAGCTCGATGACCATCATCACGGCGGTGATGGCGATCACGATCAGGGTGCGCGACTCCCCCGGCCGTCGCCGGTCCTGCGCAAAGGTGTGGTCGTGCTGCCAGGGCTGGGTGTTATGACGGTGCATGTTGGAGGGTCAGGTGGTGTGCGTGGGGCGGCCTGCGCGGGCAGGCACTGCGGGTGCGGAAACGGGCTTTCATTCTGGCGGATTCGGTCATTGCGGCGCGGTCTGTTTCATCCGGCCCAGCCTTCGATCCAGGCGCGGTTGCCCAGCGGGTCGCCGCTGACATCGCGGCGCACCCAGGCCTGGCGGCCGTTGATGTCGGCCCAGCCGTAGTCGGCGTCCAGCGGCGCAGGGGTCCACCAGCCGCCGGCAATGCGTTCGATGCCGTTTCGCGCAGGGCATTGCGCCAGCGGCTGCGGACGGGGGTTCCACCACAACGGGCGCCGGGTGGTGGGCGCCGCCACGCCGCGGCTGCCGGGGGCGCCCCGGTCTTGTGCAAAAACGGGCCGGTGGTCATCGCGGACCACGGGCGTCCACACCGCCGCCTCGCCGAAGCGGGCACGCAGGCGCTCCAGCGTGGCGGTCCAGTCCTGGGCCTGGCGGCTGGCGACAAAGGCATCGATCTGGTCCGGGTGTGGGCGGGTACATTCGACGGCGATCAGACGCAGGGCGCGTACCGGCGCCGGCGGCGGGTGCTGCATCAATTGTTCGCGCAGCGGCGGCAGCAGACGGTCACGGTGACGGGCCGGGCTGAGCAGCTGCAGTTCCAGCGGCGCGGCCTGCGCTGACGGCTGCGCGCCTTCGCCGGCCCATGCCAGTTCCAGCTCCAGCCGCAGCCTGAGCACGGCAAGGTCATGCGCGGCAAGAAACCCCAGCAACTCGCCCAGCAACCGCTGCAAGGGGAACAGCAGCGTTTCAACGTGGGCAATTTCTTCCAGCAGTTCCAGCCGCACGTTGAACTGACTGGGCGGGGTGATGGCCTGAAACGGCTCGGGCGCGCGGCCATGAAGCTGGTCCAGCGCCCGCAGGCATCCGGCCCCCAGGCGGCGCAGCAAGCCTTCGCGCGGCAGCTGCCACAGCTGGCCCACGCTGTGAATGCCGATGCCCTGCAGCGGTTCGCGCCAGGCCTTGGGCCAGGGCAGGGCGGCAATCGGCAGGGTTGCCAGCCGCGCCGGCAGATCGGCGCCGTGCAGGCAGGGCGCGGTGTCGCCGACCTGGGCCAGCAGGGCGGCGGCGGCGCGTGCCGGGGCAATGCCGATACGGGCCTGCACGTCGGCCTCGATCAGCACGCTGCACAGTTGATCGCGCAGCGCCTCCAGACCGCCAAACAGGCGCTGGCTGGCGCCAATCTCGACCCAGACGCAGGCCTGCGGCAGGGCATAGGGTTCGGCGATTTCCAGCCTCTCGGCGACCACCGGGCTGCCGATGCCATAGGCCATGGCGGCACGGCTGGCCAGCAATGCCTGTTCGGCCTGCGGTTGCCGTGACAGGCCCAGGGCCTCGGGCGCGCGCAGGCGGGCCATGCTCACCGGCATGCCCGGGGCGATGGCACCGCAGGTGCTGACCGCCCATTGATGGGCGCCATGCCGGGCCATGACCCAGTGCCGCTGCGCGTCACCGCCCACGGCGTCCAGGGCCAGCTGCGGAAAGGTCAGGCAGAGCCACAGCATTTCAGGCGGCCAGCAGGCACCGTGCGTGGGGACGGCCGCCCCGCACCTTGAGTACCGAGGCGCCGTTGCCGTCCACCCGCAGCCTGAGCGCGGCGGTGGACGGCGCGCCGTGTGCGGCGGTATGGCGCATCCACAGGGCAAACGCCTGGGCGGTTTCGGCGGCCAGGGTCAGACGCCGGGTGTCGATTTCATTGAGTCTGACGACCCACAGACACACCGCCGCCGCGCCGGCCTGCAAGAGCTGGCAGGTGGTGTCGAGCGCCTGCGGTGCGGGTGCCTCGATGACGATCAGCCGTGACAGGTCCACGCCCGCCTGCGCCCAGCCCGGCGCGTAAGGCAGCAGCGGCGGGGCCACCAGGGCAACCGGACGGCCCTGCTGGGTCAGGCGTGCCAGCAGCGGCAACACCAGCCGCAGCTCGCCGCTGCCGGGAGCGGCGTGCACCACTTCACTGAGCGCGCCGCGCGGCCAGCCGCCACCGGGCAGCACGGCGTCGAGGGCGGCATGTCCGGTGGGCAGGGTGTGCACCGTGCGCGGCACGTGACCCCGCCACAGGCGGCCTTGATCGATCAATTGGGCAAGGGCGCTGCTCACAGGTTGCGGGCCATGTCCCCGGCGCGGATCAGGCCCACGGCGCGGCCTTCGATGACCAGCTCCTGGCGGTTGAGGTCGATGCGGATCGGCGCGTAGGCGCTGTTGGCGGGCAGCAGTTCGGCGATGGTCTCCCGCAGCCGCAGGCGCTTGACGGTGATTTCGTCATCCAGCCGGGCGACGACGATCTGGCCACTCTCGGCCACGGGCGTGCGGTGCACGGCCAGCAGGTCGCCATTGAAGATGCCGGCGTCGCGCATCGACTCACCGTGTACGCGCAGCAGGAAATGCGCGCGCGGGGAAAAGAAGCCCGGCTCCACCGGCACCCAGCGTTCAATACCGGCGTCGGACATGATCGGCTGGCCAGCGGCAACCCGGCCGACGATGGGCAGGCCGGTGGGGGCATCGGAGCGATCGGCCAGTACGCGAATGCCGCGTGCCGCGCCGGGCAGCAGTTCGATGGCGCCCTTGCGGGCCAGGGCTTTCAGGTGGTCGTCGGCGGCCGTGGGTGAACGAAAGCCGAAGCGCGCCATGATGTCGGCACGGGTCGGTGGGGCGCCGCGGTCACCCAGGTGTTCGTGGATGAAATCGAGAATGGCTTGCTGGCGGTCGGTCAGCGGAGCGATGGTCATGGCAGGTCCTGGTATCTGGCTAAACATACAGTCCCCTGATTGCTGGAAGCTGTCAATCCATACAGCGGCAAGCGCTTGATTCAGGTCATGATTCGCCTTCGGCGCGTGCGCTCGTGATAATGCGCGCCGTTTTTCACAAGGCTTTTCCGAGGTTTGAATGATGTCGATCAGTCGCGATGTATTCGATACGGTCATGGTGCCGAACTACGCCCCTTCCGCCATCATTCCGGTGCGCGGTGAAGGCGCGCGCTGGTTTGACCAGAACGGCCGCGACTATCTCGATTTTGCCGCGGGCATTGCCGTCAATACGCTAGGACACGCGCATCCCGCACTGGTTGCAGCCATCACCGAGCAGGCGCAGAAGCTGTGGCACGTGTCCAACGTGCTGACCAATGAGCCGGCCTTGAGGCTGGCGCAGAAACTGGTGGCCCACACCTTTGCCGAGCGCGTGTTCTTCTGTAATTCGGGCGCCGAGGCCAATGAGGCGGCGTTCAAGCTGGCGCGCCGCGTGGGCAACCTCAAAGACCCGAACAAGAACCGCATCGTGGCGTGCATCAACGGCTTTCATGGCCGCACCCTGTTCACCGTGAGCGTGGGCGGGCAGCCCAAGTACGCGCAGAGCTTCGAGCCGCTGCCCGGCAATATCGAACACGTGCCGTTCAACGACGTGGCGGCGCTGGAAGCGGCCATGGGCCCGGACGTCTGCGCCTTCGTGGTCGAGCCGATTCAGGGGGAAAGCGGCGTCATGCCGGCTGATCGGATTTTTTTGCAACGCGCCCGTGAGCTGACCACCCGGCACGACGCCCTGCTGATTTTTGACGAAGTGCAGACCGGCAACGGCCGCACCGGGCATCTGTATGCCTATCAGCATTTCGGCGTGGTGCCCGACGTGCTCAGCACGGCCAAGGGCCTGGGCGGCGGCTTCCCGATTGGCGCCATGCTGACCACCGACGCGCTGGCGCAGACCCTGCAACCCGGCACCCACGGCTCGACCTATGGCGGCAATCCGCTGGGCTGCGCCGTGGCCGGCGCGGTGCTCGACGAAGTGCTCAAGCCGGCGCTGCAGGCCAACGTGCAGGCCCGTCACCGGCAGTTGGTCGCCGGCCTTGCCAGCCTGCAGCACGACTTTGGCCTCTGGCAGTCGGTGCGTGGACTGGGCTTGCTGATCGGCGCGGTGCTGGCTCCGGGCCGGACCGCCGCCCCGCTGGTCGCCGCCGGCCTGGAGGCCGGGGTCTGGATGCTGCAGGCCGGCCCCGAGGTACTGCGCTTTGCGCCGCCGCTGAACATCACCGAAGCCGAAATGACAGAAGGGCTGGCGCGCCTGCGTGTGGCCTGCAAGGCCGTTCAGGGTTAGCGGCCCGGCCACGCAGCGGCACGTCTGGCGGCCGCTCAGCCGGGCCGCTGGATCAGCACCTTCTGCCCGTCGACGTCGATCACCAGGCCGCGCGGGGCAATTTCCAGCAGGCGGTGGCCCCCTTCGAGGGTGCTGCCTTCACCGAACCGCTCACCGCGGATCAGGATGAAGCGGCGCGCCGGATCGTCGTTGTACACGTGCACGTCGATGGCGTAGTCGGGAATCCGGTCGCGCACCGCGGCGGGCAGGTCGCGGCGCGGCGTCACATCACGCGGCAGCGGCGGCGGCGGTGCGGCGGCGGGCGGCGGGGTGCTGACGGGCACTTCGGCCAGCGGCGGCAGAAACGCGGAACTGGGCGTGGGCGCCACCGCCGCCTCGTCCGCCGCTGCCTCGGTCACCACCAGTGCGGGCACCGAGGCCACGGTGGCCGGCGGTGGGGTGTCCACCGGTTGCAGGGCCGGCATGGCCAGTGCATCGAGCGAGTACAGGGTTTCGGGGGTTTCGGGGGTTTCGGGGGTTTCGGCGGACTCGAAGCGATCCAGCGTTGTCGGCGGCGCTGCGTCAAGGGTTGCCGGTGCCGTGCTGGGGGCGGGGGCCAAGGCTGCGGTGGGCATCGGCGTGGGTGCCGCGAGTTCGGAGGCGGCCTTGCCGACATTCGGCGCCCGTTGCCAGACCACCAGCGCCAGCAGCAACACGGCAATCAAGATGCCCCAGAGCACGGCCAGCAGCGCGCGCTGGGAGCCGGCCGGTTTGGAGGGCTGGACGGCTGCAGCACGCGGTTCGGCACGCGGGGTGTCGGGCGGGGGCGGCTCGTCGAAAGGATTCAGCGGCTGGCCGCTGCGCCGTTCCCGGTCGGCCTTGCGCAAGGCATCAAGGAGCAGTGACATGGGCCGGGGGCTCCAGATTGGGCGTGGCGGGCAACCCTTGGGTGAGGACGATGAGGGTTTGCGAGCCCACCACGCCATCGACCTGTAATTGCTTCTCGGACTGGAAGCGGCGCACCCGGCGGGCCATGTCGGCATCGAAGCGGCTTGGCGCAGGGCGGGCATCTTCGCCCAGCAGGGTGGTGAGCCGCTCGTGCAGCCAGACCAGGTCTTCACCCTGGGTGCTGCTGTCGAGCCGGCGTGATTCGGTGGGCCGGGCGAACAGGGTCAGGAACGCACCGGGGGCCAGAATCTCCAGGGTCTCGCGGTCTACGGCAATGGGGCCCTCCGGGGTGAACAGGCCGGCCTCGGTGGCCGACAGCCACAGCACCAGCACGTGGCGGGTCTGATCAAGAATGCTCAGCTCGACGATGGCCGGGCGCCCCAGTTGGGTGAGCCGGGTGAAGCCGCCGGTGTCGCGGTGGCATTCATAGCCGGCGGGCTGAAGGTCCAGACACAGGGTGCTGGCCTTGGGCGGCGTCAGGGTGTCATCCCAGGTGGCGACCAGCGCGCGCAGCAGGGTGGGCAGGGGCAGCATGGCGCTGTCGAAGTCACTCAGGCCCGCAGCCTCGGGTTCAGGCAAGGGCGCCTCGGGTCCGGGGGTGATCACGGCCGGCGCGATCGGGGGCGCGCTGACCTCCACGGCAGCCCCTTCAGGCAGGGCAGGTTCGGGGGGTGGCGAGACAAACAATGCCGGCATGCAACTGCGCAGCAACAGGACCGAGGCCAGCAGCAGCGCGATGACCGGCAGGGCGCGTTCCAGCCACGGCAACCAGGCGCGGCGCGGCGCCGCTGCGCTGGGGCGGGCGGGGGGCGTTGTCTTGCAGTGCGGGTGTCCAAGCGCTTCTTCGGCTGCGCGGGATACCAGCTCGCTGTCGATCTGCAGCCGTTGCTCGGCGTAGGCGCCGAGCAACGCGCGGTCGGCAATCACGTTGATCAGGCGTGGGGTGCCGCCACTTTCATGGTGCAGAGTGGCCAGTGCCTCGGGGGTGAAAATGGGTCCGCGCGCGCCCGCCACCCGCAGGCGGTGGCGGACGTACTCGGCGGTCTCGTTGGCCGCCAGTGGGGTGAGGTGAAAGCGTGCGGTGATGCGCTGCGCGAGCTGGCGCAGATCGGGCCGTGCCAGCAGTTCGTTGAGCTCGGGCTGCCCCACCAGCATGATGCGCAGCAGCTTTTCCTTGTGCGTTTCGAGGTTGGTCAGCAGGCGCACCTGCTCCAGCAGGGCGGGATCGAGGTTCTGCGCCTCGTCGATGATCAGCACCGTGCGTTTGCCGGCCGCGTGGGTCTTGAGCAGATGCGTGTTCAGGGTGCCGATCAGGGCCCGCAGGCTGTCGTCGGCGCTGGCGGCAATGCCCAGCTCGTCGCAGACCGAGGCGAGAAATTCGCGCTCCGACAGGCGGGGGTGATGCACCATCGCCACGTCGACATCGGCAATGGGCTGTGCCAGCAAGGCGCGAATGACCGTGGTCTTGCCGGTGCCCACCTCACCCGTCAACTGGACGAAACCCCCATATTGGCCGGTGCCGTAGAGCAGGTGGCCGAGGGCTTCCTGGTGCTTGGGCGACAGGTACAGGTACGCCGGATCGGGCGTGATGCTGAAGGGCATCTCCTGTAGGCCAAAGTGCGAGAGGTACACGGGTGACGGGGGCTGTGCGGTTGCGGCGGAGCGGCAGTATAGGCCGCGTGGCCTTCAGCTTTTGGTCTGGCGGGTGGCGGCAGCGGCGCTGGGGTCGATGACCTGGCCCTCTTGGCGCGGCGGAATCAGGGGGGCCGCGGGCAGGGTGTTGTTGGCCAACAGGTCTTTGCCCGCGTACAGGTCGCCAAGGGTCTGCAGTTCCAGCCGCTCGGCATCGCGCCGCCGCATGTCATCGCTCACCGCCCTGGCGGTGTCGTCGGCCACGCCCAGGGCCCGCAGTGCGGCCTCGCCGAACACGAACGCCGATTCGGCCGTTTCCCGCAACTGGAAATCGACCCCCTGCTTGATCAACTGCAGCGCATGCCCCCGGTCGTAGGCCCGGGCCAGAACCTTGACCAGCGGAAATTCCGACTTCAGCAGCTGAACGATGTGACTGGTGGTGCCGGCGGTGTCGGTGCAGACCAGAATGGCGTCGGCATGCCCGGCGCCCGAGGCGTGGAGAATGTCGAGGCGGGTGCCGTCGCCGTAGTAGATCTTGAAGCCGAAGCGGACGGCATCGCGGATGCGATCGGGATTGGACTCGATGATCGACACCTGGATGCCATGCGCCAGCAAAGACTGACTGGCCACCTGGCCAAAGCGGCCAAAGCCGATGATCAGTACCTGGCCGTGCAGCCCGTTGGCCGATTCCACCCCGTTCAGGTCGTGGGCGGCGGCGGGCGGCTTCAGGCGCGCGCCCATCAGCAGCACCAGCAGGGGCGTCAGCACCATCGACAGAATCACCGTGGCGGTAAGCAGGGCGTTGGTTTCGGCATTCAGAACGCCATTGCCGGCGGCGGCGGCGAACAGCACAAAGGCGAACTCGCCGCCCTGGCCGAGCATCACCGCGCGGTACAGCCCTTCACGGTGCGGGGCGCGCAACACCCGTGCGACGCCGTAGATCGTCAGCATCTTGATGCCGCTCAGGCCCACGACCCAGAGCGCCACCATGAGCCAGGCCTGCTGCACCACCCACAGATTGAGCGACATGCCCACGGCCAGAAAGAACAGCCCCAGCAGAATGCCGCGAAACGGCTCGACATCGGCCTCCAGTTGATGGCGGAAGGTGGACTCGGACAACAGCACGCCGGCCAGAAATGCGCCCATGGCCATCGACAGGCCGCCCAGTTCCATCAGCAGCGCCGCGCCGAGGACGATCAGCAGGGCCGCCGCCGTCATCACCTCGCGCGCCTTGGCGGCGGCCAGTACGCGGAACAGCGGGTTGAGCAGCCAGCGGCCGATCACCACCAGCGCCACGATGGCGCCCAGGGCCAGGACGATTTCCTGGATGCGTTCAGCGGCGGTCGTTTGCGGACTGCCGGGCGCCAGAAACGCCACCAGTGCCAGCAGCGGCACGATGGCCAGGTCTTCGAGCAACAGAATGGACACCACGCGCTGGCCGTGCGGGGTGGCGGTTTCGCCGCGCTCCCCCAGCATCTGGAAAACGATGGCCGTTGACGACAGGGTGAAGCCCATGCCGCCCACAAAGGCCACCAGCGGCGGCAGCCCGAGCAGGACGCCGGCGCCGGTCAGCAGCGCGCCACAGGCCGCCACCTGCGCGGCGCCCAGGCCAAAGATTTCACCGCGCAGTTTCCACAGCTTGGAAGGCTGCATCTCCAGGCCGATGACAAACAGAAACATCACCACGCCCAGTTCGGCGACGTGAAGAATGGCGTCGGGGTCGTTGAACAGCCGCAATCCGAACGGGCCGATGACCACGCCAGCGACGATGTAGCCCAGCACCGAGCCCAGGCCCAGCTTGCGGAACAGCGGCACGGCCACCAGCGCCGCACCCAGCAGCGAGACGGCCTGGGTCAGTTCGGGAATGTAGCCTTCGGCCGCCATGCGCGCCTCGTGGGTCAGTCGCTGCGCTGGGTACGGATGCGGGCGCCGGCCATCAGGGTCTTGGTGACCGGCGTTTTGCTGCAGATGTCGAGCAGGCGTTCCCACTGTTGCGGGCTGAGTTCGGCACTGCACCGCAGGTCGCGTTCAATGTGCGTGACGCCGTCGTCATCCTTGAGCAAACGCAGGTCCATCTCGATGTCGCCAAGCTGCCAGCCCTTGCGCTCGGCGTACATGGTGAGGGTCATCACCGTGCAGGCGCCCAGGCCGGCCAGAATGTACGCATAGGGTGCCGGGCCGGCATTCTGGCCGCCGGCGGAAGTGGGCTCATCGGCCACCAGCGCATGGGGGCCGGCGGTGATCTCGTTGCGGTAAGGCGGGGCATCGGCCGCAGCGCGAACCGAGGTGGTGGCGATCGATTTCATGTGCGTCACCGTGCCTTGAGCTGGAGGCCGGCAAGATCGGGCGCGGTCAACCGGGGGGACGGGCTGCCGCTCACCGCTCCGAACCCCCGGCCGGCGTTCCAGTCGTCGGTGGCCTTGGCAATGTCGGCCGGATCGCGGCCGACAAAGTTCCACCACAGCAGCACCGTTTCATCGAAGGGCTCGCCGCCAATGAGCAGCAGCTGGCAGGCGGCATCGGCCAGCACCGCCAGGGTGGCCCGGCCAGTGCCGAGGTACAGCAGCGTGCCGGGGGCCAGCGGTTCGCCCAGCACCGTGGCAGTGCCGCTCAGCACCAGCACGCCGTGCTCAAAGTCGGGATTGAGCGGGATGGCGATCTCGGCCGCGTCAGTGCAGCGCAGGTCCAGGCCCAGCAACGGGCTGTAGACCCGGGCCGGCGAGGTCTGCCCGTAGGCCGCGCCCGCGAGGACGGTGACCCGGAAGCCGCCATCCTCGACCACCGGCAGTTCGGGGTGATGATCGAACGCCGGTGCGCGGTGGCGTTCGGCATCGGGCAGGGCGATCCACAGTTGCGCGGCGTGCAGGTGGCCGGGATCGTCGTTGACCGCGTCTTCGGCGTGCGAGATGCCGCGCCCGGCGGTCATGATGTTGACCTGACCGGGGCGGATCACCTGCGCATAACCGAGGCTGTCGCGGTGCATCATTTCGCCTTCGATCATCCAGGTGAAGGTCTGCAGTCCGATATGCGGGTGCGGTCCCACCGCAATGCCCTGACCGCGCCCGTAGTCGCGCGGGCCAATGTGATCGAGAAAGCACCAGGCGCCGATCATGCGGCGCTGCGGGTTGGGCAGTGCGCGGCGAATCATCAGGCCGGTGCCGATTTGGCCGTCGCGGGTGGCGATCCGCTCGAGCACCGGTTGGTCCGGCGTGTCAGGACAGTCCCGCGAGTCCGAAAGGTTCTGCGATGTGGGCTGGGTATTGCTCATGTCCGCTGCGGCTCCGAAAGGGGATCGGTGCGGCAGTGTGCCATCAGTTCTGGGGGGTGTCGGCCAGGTACTTTTCAACGTAGGCCACGCGGGTCTCCACCGGTGCCTTGGCGTCGCCGTCCCGCTCGATCTTGCGCAGGTAGGGCGCCAGCCCGGTGCCGTTGGCGATCTGGATGGCAAGCCCCGGCCGGGCGTTGAGTTCGAGAATCAGCGGCCCCTTGTCGGCGTCGAGCACGACATCGACCCCGAGGTAGCCGAGGCCGGTCAGTTCGTAACAGCCGGCCGCCAGCCGCAGCAGCACGTCCCACTGCGGAATGGCGTGGCCGCCGATGGGATGGCCGGTGTCGGGGTGATGGTCAATCTTCAGGCTGTTGAACACGCCGTGATGCGTGACCCCGGTGGCGATGTTGATGCCGGCGCCGACCGCGCCCTGGTGCAGGTTGGCCTTGCCGTCCGACGTGCGGGTGGGCAGGCGCACCATGGCCATGACCGGGTAACCCTTGAAGACGATGGTGCGGATGTCGGGCACGCCCTGAAAGGTGATGTCTTTGAACAGCGGGTCGAAGCGCACCCGGTATTCGATCATGGCGTGGTCGGGCTGACCGCCAAGGCTGTACATGCCGCTGAGAATGTTGCCGACGTGGTGTTCCAGTGACGCCAGGGTGACGAGCTGGCCGCTTGCTTTGCGGAACAGCTTGCCCTGACGACCGTCGACCACCACGATGCCTTCGCCGCCCGAGCCGTGGGCGGGTTTGATGACGAAGTCCTGATACGGCGCCAGCAGGCTGGCCAGACGCTGGGCGTCGTGGTTGGTCTCGACCACCGCGTAAAGCTCGGGGACGGCGATGCCGGCACTCACCGCCAGTTGCTTGGTGATCAGCTTGTTGTCGACCTTGGGGTAGTCGCTGCGCCGATTGAGCTTGGAAATGTAGTCGCCATTGCGTTGATTGAGGCCGACCACGCCCAATCGCTTCAACTTGCCCGGCGGCGCGAAGAACATTTACTTGACCAGGTCGCGGAAGCGGCGCAATTCGGTAAGGCGATAGCCGGTGTAACGGCCCACCAGCAAGGTGATGCCCAGCACGATCAGCATCAGCTCGGGGAACACGAATACCAGATGCTCGACCTGCGGATGGAACATGAACAGGTAACAGGCGGCCGCGACGATGAGGCTGCCAAAGCCCTGGCGAATGGCATCGCCCGCGCCCAGTTCTTCCCAGACGATCGACATACGCTCGATGGTCATCGCCAGAATGACCATGGGGAACAGGGCGACCGACAAACCGATTTCGAGGTTCATGCGGTGCGAGGCGATGGTCACCAGCGCCATCAGCAGAATCACCGTGATGACCACCGCCGCCAGCCGCGGAACCAGCAGCAGTTTCAGACGCTCCAGATAAAAGCGGATGATCAATCCGAGCGCGACGATCAGGGTGAACAGGATCACGCCGCTGACCAGCTGCGTTTCGCGGAACGACAGCGCAATCAGCACCGGCATGAAGGTGCCAAAGGTCTGCAGACCAATGATGTTGCGCAACACCACGATCAGCAGCGCGCCCAGGGGCACCAGCAGCAGCACCCGGTAGAGGTTCTGGGTCTGCACGGGCAGGTCGAGCAGCGAGATGTTCGCCAGCGAGGCGTTTTCGGCGCGTGAGCGCGAGGCGGCGGTGCTCAAGGCGGGCTCGACGCTCTTGATTGCGGAGAACTGCACGGTGGCATTGCGCGAGCGGGTGACATCGAACAGCGGCTCTTCACCGACCCACCACAGCAGCACGTCGTCCGGCAGGCCGGGGGTGCCGGTGAGCGGGTCCAGGGTCAGCCAGCGCTCGCCGTTGTTGACCTGCAGCCAGGCGCGCGGCTGGATGTCGCGGGCGCCATCGACCAGGGGCAATCCGTAGACCGCGCGCGCCGGAATGCGCGCGCTGGCCAGCATCTTCACGGCCAGCGCCGCCCGTTGCTGTGGCGAGGTGGCCTCGTTGACCAACAGCGTCACGTTCGGGCCGGGCGGTGTGGCGTTGATTTCTTTTACCAGTGCGGTGGCAAACGAGAAGATGTCGGCGCTGCGCGCCCGCACGTCATCGAGCACGGCGAGCACGGCGGCGCCGAAGGGTTCTTCGTATTCGGGCACGTCGGCCAGCGCCGGAACCCCGATCGGTGGGCGCGGCTCGGAACTGCGGACCACGCGCGCCCGGTAGTACAGCGCCTGGTTGCCCGAGGTGCGGCGGGTGGTCCACACCGCCTGCCGCGAGGCCTCGGCCGATTCCGTGGCCAGGCCGTAGCCACGCGAGATGAAATTTTCGTCCAGCACGGTATAGCCGGGCGGGTCGATGGGCACCTTCAAGGCGGCACGGGTGGCGCCGCCAATGGCCTCGAAGCTCAGCTTGGCCTCCACCAGCCAGGTGTCGATCGAGGCCTCAGGCGTGATGGGGTATCCCAGCACTTGCGCCTTGTAACCGGCGATGCCGGTCGCGGTTGCAATCAACAGCGCCGCCAGTGCGGGAACGTGCCATTGCATCAGCCTTCATCGCCTTTCGAGGGGGTGCATTCGGGCTTGGTTTCGAAGCGGCTGCCAGAGTCCACGACGATATGTCCTTTCAAGAAATTGCGGCCGACCAGGACTTGGTAGTTAAAAACGGATCGGTCCGCGAGGGTGAATTGTGCCACTTGGTGCACATGGCCGACGCACATGCCCAGTTCCACCACGGGCCGCTGGTGCGGCGTGCCGCCGTGGCGGCGGATGCGAACCGTGCGCACCACAGGGGCTTCGAAGGTCACCAGATTGTCTTCGTCCTCGGGGTCGATCACGTCGAAGCGGATCCACTCCTTGCCATCTTTCTCGAAGCTTTCCTTGTTCAGCGCGTTCAGCGACGACGTGGTCGCGCCCGAGTCGAGCTTGGCGTTGAGTTCGATCGACGGATTGTCGAAACGGACTTTTTCGATGTAACCCAGAATTTCCAGTTCGCCCGGTTTGCTCTTGGCGTAGGCCCCGATGGGCAGCGTGGGCAAAAGTGCAGCAAGGGAGAGTGCGAGCCAGTTTTTCATTGGAGTGATTTTGATGTTGGGACTGGAGGTAAAGCATGTGCGGCCCCTCCCGCACTGTGCCTTAACCCTGATGCTCAATCGTCATTCTGTGCCTTGTATTCGCCTTCTAGGATGACAGGACGGCGCAGGTCCGGTCGAGCCTTGGCAATGCCACTTTGCAGGCGGCCGGCCAGACGCTCGCGCAGGCTGCCGCCCAGCACCAGCGTCGCGCCCATCACGTCAGAGAGGATGCCGGGCAGAAAAAACATCAGTCCACCGACCAGCTTCATCAGGTCCGCCAGTGGCGAGGCCGAGGGCAACTCGCCCTGCGCGGCGGCGAGCTGCACCTTGCGCAGCGCCTGCAGCCCGGTTTGCCTGATGGTCCAGATGCCGAACAGGCCGGTCAGAAACATCCACGCGAACATCGGCGCGGCCCCAAAGCGGTTGATCAGCTCGACCAACAGCCAGATCTCGGTGGCGACGAAGATGAACAGCATCAGCAGCGGCATTACATGACCTCGATGGTGTGGCGCTGGGCCGCCAGTTGTGCCAGATCGGCGTCCTGTTTGGCCAGCAGGTCACGCGCCTGTTGCTGCACGTGTTCGGGCGCCTTGCCGAAGTTGGGGTTGTGGACCCGCACCAGGGTTTTCTCGCGGTCGCCGCCCAGTTTGGCGATGGCCTTGTCGAGACGGGCCAGTTCGGCGTCCTTGTCGATCAGGCCGGCCATGGGCACCAGCAGCTTCATGTCGCCGCACAGGGCCACAGCCGATTGGGGGGCGTCCTCGCCCACCTGCTCGATGTGCTCGATGCGGGCAAGGAAGCGAATGGATCCGTCCAGTCGCCGCAGTCGTTCCTGATCGTCCTGGGTGGCGTTCTGGATGAGCAGTGGCAGCGGCTTGCCGGGCGACAGGTCCATCTCGCCGCGAATCTGCCGGATGCCCAGAATCAGGGCCTTGAGCCAGTCGATGTCGGCTTCGGCCGCGGTGTCGAGTTTGCTTTCATCGGCCACCGGGTACGGCTGATGCATGATCGTTTTGCCCTCGCGCCCGGCCAGCGGCGCGATGCGCTGCCAGATGTCTTCGGTGAGGAACGGCATGATCGGGTGCAGCAGCCGCAGCGCGGTTTCCAGCACCCGTATCAGGGTGCGGCGCGTGCCCCGTTGTTCTTCGGCCGAGCCTTGCTGCAGGGCGGGCTTCGACAGCTCCAGGTACCAGTCACAGTATTCGTTCCAGATGAACTGGTAGAGCGCGGTGGCCAGCAGGTCGAAGCGATAGGTCTTGAAGTGCTCGGCGGCGTCCCGTTCCAGGCGCTGAAGCTGGCTGATGATCCAGCGATCCGCAGTCGAGAGGGTGTAGGGCAGGGTGGTGTCCAGCCCGACGTCGGCGTTCTCGCTGTTCATCAGCACGAAGCGCGCGGCGTTCCAGATCTTGTTGCAGAAGTTGCGATAGCCCTCGGCGCGGCCGGCGTCGAAGCGGATGTCACGGCCCTGGGTGGCCAGCGCCGAAAAGGTGAAACGCAGCGCGTCCACGCCCACGGCGGCGATGCCGTCGGGATAGTCCTTGCGGGTCTTCTTTTCGATCTTGGCGGCCATGCCGGGTTGCATGAGGCCGGTGGTGCGCTTGGCGACCAGATCATCGAGGGTGATGCCGTCGACCACGTCCAGCGGGTCCAGCACGTTGCCCTTGGACTTGGACATCTTGTTGCCTTCGGGGTCGCGCACCAGGCCGGTGATGTACACCTCGCGGAACGGCACGTCCTGCTGGAAGTACTGCCCCATCATCACCATGCGGGCGACCCAGAAGAAGATGATGTCGAAGCCGGTGACCAGCACGCTGCCGGGGTAGTACTTGGCCAGCTCCGGTGTTTTCTCGGGCCAGCCCAGGGTGGCGAAGGGCCAGATGTCGGACGAGAACCAGGTGTCGAAAACGTCGTTGTCCTGGTGTAGGGCGGGCTTCAGCCCGCCATCCGAACCCTGTTGTCCGGACGAATCCCGACCTACGGGCGCCTGAAGGTGCGGATGCTTGGCGCGCACCTCGTCTTCGCTGCGACCGACATAGACGTTACCGGCTTCGTCGTACCACGCCGGAATGCGATGGCCCCACCAGAGCTGGCGGCTGATGCACCAGTCCTGAATATTGTTGAGCCAGTGGTTGTAGGTGGTTTTCCAGTTGTCGGGCACGAATTGAATGCGGCCCGAAGCCACGGCGTCGAGCGCGGGTTGGGTGATCTTGGTCCAGCCGCCGTCGGGCGTCTTGCGGGTCAGATCCACGAACCACTGGTCGGTGAGATAGGGCTCCAGCACGGCGCCGCTGCGGTCGCCGCGCGGCACTTTCAGGCCGTGGTCTTCGATCTTGTCGAGCAGACCCAGCGCGTCGATGTCGGCGACGATCTGCTTGCGGGCGTCGAAGCGGTCGAGGCCGCGATACGCCGCCGGCACGTCATCGGTCATCTGGGCGGTGCGGGTCAGCACGTTGATCATCGGCAGCCCGTGCCGCAGGCCAATCTGGTAGTCGTTGAAATCGTGCGCGGGCGTGATCTTCACGCAGCCGGAGCCGAATTCGGGATCGACGTAATCGTCACCGATGATGGGGATGTCACGGTCCACCAGCGGCAGGCGAATGGTCTTGCCGATCAGGTGCCTGAAGCGTTCGTCTTCGGGATGCACCGCCACGGCGGTGTCGCCGAGCATGGTTTCCGGGCGGGTGGTGGCCACCACGAGATGGCCGCTGCCATCGGCCAGTGGGTAGCGGAAATGCCAGAGATGGCCTTTCTCGTCTTCCTGCACCACCTCCAGATCGGAGATGGCGGTCTGCAGCACCGGGTCCCAGTTGACCAGGCGTTTGCCGCGGTAGATCAGCCCGTCTTCATGCAGCTTGACGAAATGCTCGATGACCGCGGTGTTGTAGCCGGGGTCCATGGTGAAGGCCTCGCGCGACCAGTCCACGCTCGAGCCCATGCGGCGAATCTGCTCGCTGATGGTGCCGGCCGAATAGCGCTTCCAGTCCCAGACTTTTTCAAGGAATTTCTCGCGGCCCAGTTCGGCACGTGAGGGTTCCCCCGCCTGCTTAAGGTTGCGCTCCACCACCATCTGCGTGGCAATGCCGGCGTGGTCGGTGCCCGGCTGCCACAGCGTGTCCTTGCCGCTCATCCGCGCGTGGCGGACCAGCGCATCCATGATGGTGTGCTGGAAGGCATGGCCCATGTGCAGGGTGCCGGTCACGTTGGGCGGCGGAATCATGATGCTGTACGGCGCACCATCGCCGGGGGCGTGCTGGCCGGCGGCGAAGCAGCCGTCAGCCTCCCAGGTCTGGCGCCAACGGGCTTCTACAGCGGCGGGTTCAAACGTCTTTTCCATGAGGACCGGTCGTTGGGCGCGAACCTGCAGGCCCGCGCAACGTGAAAATGAAGGCCGCGAAGTTTACGCGCTGCGCCGGGGCGCAAAACAGGCCCCCAGTCCAGCAGGCACATTTATCCAGGTCGTGCCGGCGCGCACCACGGGCCCATGACCGGTCGCCATGGGCCACAACACCGCTCCTACGGCCAGAAGATCCACGCCAGAAGGGCGGCCAGCAGCAGGTACTTGAGGGTGTAGTACAGACGGCGGTTGTAGGCCTTCAGGCGCTTGCCGCCGATGCGCAGCGCGTAGACATACTTGAAGCCATGGTTGAGGGCCCCCAAGGGCTCGCCGGGACGGTTGCGCGAGGCCGAACCTGCCGCCAGCGTGCGTCCCACCAGCCAACTGAGGGCGCGGGCCAGGGGATTGTTGAGCGGCCGTTCGACGTCGCAGAACAGAATGATGCGGTCTTGCCCGCTTTGATTCTCGGCGGTGTGGATATAGGTTTCGTCGAACAGCAGGTCTTCGCCATCACGCCAGCTGCGCGTCTGGTCGTCGACGAGGATGCGGCAGGCGTCGGAGTTGGGCGTGATCAGCCCGAGGTGGTAGCGCAGCGAGCCCGCCCAAGGGTCGCGGTGCAGGGGGAGCCGGGCGCCGACCGGCAGCAGGGTGAACATTGCCGCCTTGATCCTCGGCGCCTGTTCTAGCAGTGCGCTGGTGTGCGGGCACAGCTCGCGGGCGGACGGGAGAAAATTTCCGTACCAGTGAAAATAGAACCGGCCCCAGCCTTTCTTGAAGAAAGAATTGAAGCCCAGATCGTTGAGGCCGTCGGACTGGCCGATGGCGCCCACGCCATACAACGCTGCTGCCTCGTCCCGAATCACCTGCCAGTTGTCGCGCAGCAGGGTCAACTCTGGAAAGTCGCGCGGGTCCAGCATGGGCGTGCGTGGCACGCTGGATGACAGGTAGATCAGCGCATTGAGCGGCGCCAGAAAGGTGGAATGATCCATCAGTTGGCGGGGCAGGCGATGCCGAACCCGGCCTCTGAAATGCACATAGGCGATGCTCAGCAGGCCGTAAAAAGCGAGCAGCCATTGCGGCGTCAGCAGGGCAGTTGCCCAGGGGGCCAGTGTCGGGCTCATGAGCATTGCCCGCCGGTAGCGGGCAGGTGGCGTGCGGCAGTGGCGGCGTGCAAGGCCGGGCTCCTCCGGTGTGGGCCGTTGTCATCGGCTCGAATCATTGAGTCCGAAAAATAACCGAGTCCGTTTGCCGCGGGAAGGCGTTTCCTCCCGCCCCGACGTTGCCCGTAATCGTCCTCCGCACTCACCCTGCGCGCAGCAGCGCCAGGTAGCCTGGGTCAGCGCTGATGGTGTTGTGCCGGGTGCCGGGAATGACGTGCAGGGTGGCGATGCCGGGGCTGAAGTGACGCAGCAGCGCATCGGTATGCAGCCGCGGAATGACGTCATCGTGCTCGGCCGCGAGGATGCGGGTGGGGGCCGTGATCTGCGGTGCGTAGCGCCACGATTCGTATTTGTCCAGCAGCAGCCAGTGCACCGGAAACATGGGCAATCGCCCGGCGGCCACGTTGGCGATGCTGTCGTAGGGGGTGATCAGCAGCAGCCGGCTCACGGGCCGCTGGCTGGCCAGGTAGGTGGCGATGCCGCTGCCCAGACTGCGGCCGATCACGGTGATCTGCGAATGCCGCGCCATGACCTGTTCATGCAGTGCGAGGGCGTCGGCGAACAGGTGGGCTTGCGAGGGGCTGCCGGTGCTGCCGCCGTAGCCACGGTAATGCATCAGGTAGAGCGCGTGGTCGGGAAAGGCGCGCGCAAAGCCTTTAAGGCTGGCCGACACGTCTTCGGCATTGCCGCCGAAGTAGATCAGCGCCTTGCGGCCGCGATGCGCGCGATGGCTGACCGCGACCTCGGCCCCCGCCACCGACAGGGTGATGGCGCTGTTGGCGTGCGCCACCGATGCGGCGCGCGGGATGTAGATGAACGATGACTGGGTCACGAACAGCAGCGCACACAGGCCCAGGTAGATCAGGCTGCTCAACATCACCAAGCTGACGGCGGCGCGTTTCACCTGAGGTCAGCGTGGTGTTGAAGAAGGTGCATGGCGTGTCCTTTCGTTATGAACCGTTATGAACGGTGTCGCTCGGGCAAGTTCACCCTGAGTGTGACGCGGTCTAATCCAGCGGCGTCACGCGCACCCGGGCCACGCCACTGTCGATCATGTCGAGCTTTTCGGCGGCGCGGTGCGACAGATCGATGATGCGGCCTTTCACGAAAGGGCCTCGGTCGTTGATGCGCACCGTCACCTCGCGGCCGTTCTGCAGGTGCTGCACGCGCACCCGGGTGCCAAAGGGCAGCGTGCGGTGGGCGGCGCTCATGCCGTGTCGGTCGAACAGTTCGCCGCTGGCGGTTTTGCGGCCGTGGTGACGGTCGCTGTAATAGCTGGCAATCCCGACTTCGCTGGCGCCCGCGCCGGGCCGCAGTGAGCGGCTGGCGCAACCACTCGCAAGCACGGCCAGCGTGAGCGCCGGCAGCAGCCACCACAGGCGGTGCCGCGGCCAAGGGCGCGCGGGCGGCCAGACGGACGGGGAGAGGTGCGGGGTCCAGACGGTCATGTCGCTAAGGTAGCGGAGCTTGGCCGATCAGCGTTGATTCACGCGGTGCAGGTACTGTGATGTCGGTCACCCGTCCGGTGGCTGAAACCAAGTCTATAAGGAGCGCACCCATGGGCATACTTTCGTGGATCGTGTTGGGGTTGATTGCGGGGCTGCTGGCCAAATTGCTGCTGCCCGGTCGTGACCCTGGCGGATTCATCATCACGATTCTGCTGGGCATTGGCGGCGCCTTCGTCGGCGGCTGGGTCGGAACGCAGCTCGGCATTGCCAGTTTCACCGGCTTTACCGTGCAGGGCGTGCTGGTCGCCACCGCCGGCGCAGTATTGCTGCTGGTCTTGTACCGGCTGTTGCGCAAAGCCTGAGCCAAGGCGTGACGACCCCGAACCGGGCGTTGGCCGTGCCAGCGCCCGGTTTTTTTGTGCGCGGTGACGGGCAGTGGCCCAGCGCCGGCCGAGTGCCGGGGCGGCAGGCTCAAAGCTCGTGGGTTTGCAGCGGGAAGCCTTTGTCCCGATAGGCCTTGAAGCGGACTCTTGAGGCGGCGCGCTGGGCGGCGTCGCCCGAGACCAGCTCCAGCACGCGCTCGAACCGGCCAAACCAGGCCGGAATGTCGGTGCCCAGGTTGACCAGCACGTCGAGGTGGGTGTCGGGCGGCTCGGCCTCGCCCATCAGCACGGCGGGCTGCGGTGCGGCGATGGCCTGGCCGCTCCAGGTTTCGTGGGCAATAAAACTGCCCTGGCGGGTGCTCCACAGCGCGCCATCGAGCGCCACCTGCTGGTCGGGCGGCGCGCGCACGTAGACCTTCTGGCCTTGCGCGGCCGCCTTGTCGCAGAGCTTGCAGACCGTGGCCACCGGATCGGCCACCGCGGCGCCGAGCACGTAAAAATCAACCCGCGTCATTTGGCGGCCTGATCCACCAGAAACTGCGTCACCATCGCCACCGGGCGGCCGGTGGCCTTTTTGCCGACCCAAGACGAGGCCGCAATGTCCAGGTGCGCCCAGCGCATGTTCTTGGCGAAGCGCTGCAGGAACATGGCGGCCACGATGGCGCCGGCCTCACCCGCGCCGCGGGTGGCGATGTTGGGAATGTCGGCGAAGTCGCTGAACAGCTGATCGTCGTATTCCTCCCACAGCGGCAGGCGCCAGGCGCGGTCGGCCGTGTCGGTGCCGGCCTTGAGCAGCGCCTCGGCTAGCGGGTCGTCGTTGCTGAACAGGCCGCTTGCCGGATGCCCCAGCGCGACCACGCACGCCCCGGTGAGGGTCGCGAAGTCGATGCACATCTCGGGCGCGTGGAATTTTTCGGCGTAGGTCAGCGCGTCACACAGAATCAGGCGGCCTTCGGCGTCGGTGTTGAGCACTTCGATGGTGATGCCGGCCATGGAGGTGACGATGTCGCCGGGTTTGTTGGCGGCGCCGTCCGGCAGGTTTTCGGAGGCAGGCACCAGTCCGACGAGGTTGATCGGCAGCTTGAGCAGCGCCGCCGCCTTGATTGCCCCGAACACGGTGGCACCGCCGCACATGTCGAACTTCATCTCGTCCATCTTGCCGGCGGGCTTGATGGAAATGCCGCCGGCATCGAAGGTCAGGCCCTTGCCGACCAGCGCGATGGGCTTGGCGTCGTCCGGCCCGTTGCGGTACTCCATGATGATGAACTTCGGGGGCTGGCGTGAGCCTTTGGCCACCGACAGCAGCGCGCCCATGCCCAGCGCCTCCATGTCGGACTGTTCGAGAATGCGGGTGGCGATGGGCAGTTCGGCCGCCAGCTGCTCGGCGGTTTCGGCCAGATAGGTGGGCGTGCAGAGGTTGCCGGGCAGGTTGGCCAGATCCTTGGCCAGCTTGATGCCCGCGGCGGTGGCCTTGCCCTGGGCAATGCCCCGTTCGATGGCCGTGGCCTCTTCGGCCGCCCCGGTCAGGATCAGGCTGCTGAGCTTCGGGGGCGTGATCTTGGCCTGCGCGGCCTCGCCCTTGCACTGGTCCATGCGATAGAGCGCGTCCTCGCCAAAGCGCACCACGCGCTCAGCCAGAGGTTGGGCGGCCAGCGCGCCCGGCAGGTGGGCGAGGTCCAGTTGCGCACTGGCGGCCGTGGTGCCCTTCAGGCCGCTGTAGACGGCGCCGATGATTTTCTTCAGCGCTTTGTCAGAAGCCTCATTCTTGCCCGTGCCGACCAGCAGCACGCGCGGCGCCGGCGCCGCGTCATCGGCACCGAGCAGCAGCAGTTGCGTGGTCCCCAGCTTGCCGGTGAAGTCGCCGTCCTTGCGCGCGCGCTCCACCTGACTGCGCACGGCGGGCGGCAGCGCGGCGATTACCCGCAGTACCGCATCGCCCTCGGGCAAAGGGAGCACCAGGCAGTCGGTTCGGGGGGCATCAGCGGCGGCGGAATAGCGGAAGTCCATGGGGTGCAAGGTCCTGAATGTGGGTGTGCGGCCGGGCGCGGCGCGCGAGCGGGCAGCAGGGAAGCAGCGATGAGGCAGTGTAAGCAGTCGCTTCAAGACGCGCTGATCGCGGTGTCGGCCGACAAACATCGCGCGCATCACACCGGATTCAGTCCCAGCACGGGCATAATTTGGCGATGACCCGTGCGCGCCTGTTCGAACGCTACCTGCTGCGTGAAGTGACCCAGAGCTGGCTCGCGGTTACCGTCGTGTTGCTGGCGATCATGCTGGCGACGCGTTTCGCACGCTTTCTCGGCGATGCCGCCAGCGGACAGTTGCCCAAGGAATTGCTGTTTCAGGTGGCGGGGCTGTCGAGCATGCAGTACCTGATCGTGCTCACCCCCATTTCGCTGCTGCTGGCCGTGATGATGGCGCTGGGGCGCCTTTACCGTGACCAGGAGATCACCGCCTTGTTGGCCTGCGGCGTTCCGCTGACCACGCTGTATCGGCCGGTGATGCTGCTGGCAGCCGGCATCTGCGTGCTGACGGCGGTGATGTCGTTCGAGCTTGGCCCCTGGGCCGGGCGGACGGCCGATCGTCTGGTGGCCGATGCCGCGCGCAACAATCGCTACAACCCGTTCGAGGCCGGGCGCTTCACCGATGTCGGCGCGGTGAACGCCACGCTTTATACCGGCCAGGTCAGCAGTGACGGCAGCGAGATCCGCAATTTCTTCGCGGTGCAGCGGCTCGCCGACGGCAGGGTGGCCGTGGTGGTCTCTGACGGCGGCGGCAGTGCCGCCGATCCGGCGACCGGCGCGCGCATCGTCACCCTGGAAAGCGGCCATCGCTATGAGGGGCGGCAGGGCGAGTCGGCCTTCGATGTCATCGGCTTTGACAGCATCACCGTGCGGATTCCGCCACCGGCGTTCGCCGAGCTCAGCAACAAGCGGAAGCTGGCCCCCAGCGCCGAGCTGAGACAGTCCGAAGCGTTGCCCGACCGCGCCGAGTGGGCGTTCCGCATTGCCGTGCCGATTTCGGTGCTGATCTTGGCGCTGCTGGCGGTGCCGCTGTCGCACGTGCGGCCGCGCAGCGGTCGTTACGGCCGCATGGTGATCGGCGTGGTGCTGTATCTGGTGTACAGCCAGACCATCACCCTGGCCCAGGTGTGGATTGCCAACGGCACCCTGCCGCCGATGCTGGGCATCTGGTGGGTGCACGCCATCTTCGCCGCTCTGGCTCTGGCGCTGATCGCCAAGCAGGCGGGGTGGCGCACGTGAGGCGCTACGACCGGTACATCGCGCGGCACGTGATGACCATGAGCGGCCTGGTGGCGCTGGTGCTGATCGCGCTCTTCAGCTTCATCAGTTTCATTGGCGATGTCGATGACGCCGGGCAGGGCAGCTTCGGTCTGTTGAAACTCGCCGCCTTCACGGTGCTGATGATGCCCACGGCGCTGTACACCCTGCTGCCGGTGATCGCGCTGCTCGGCACCATGGCCGGGATGGGGGTGCTGTCATCGCAGAGCGAACTGACCGCGTTGCGGGCGTCCGGCATCTCGACGTTCCGGCTGGCCGGGTCGGCGCTGATGGCGGGGATGATCACCGCAACGATGGCCGTGGCCCTGGGCGACTTCGTGGCGCCGTGGACCGCCGATCGCGCCGAGCGCCTCAAGGCCAGTGCCCGGCTGGGAGGCGGGGCAGCGGTCGCGGTGCAGCGGCCTGCCTGGTTGCGGGTGGGCAATGACGTGGTGCACGCGCTCAATATTCAGTCCCCGGAGGTGATGGGGCCGGTCGAACTGTTCGAGCTGGACGGCGCTGGCGCGCTGCGGGCGTGGTCCCAAATAGATGAAATGCGCTACGACGCCCGCCGCCAGCGCTGGCAATTGTCCGGCGTGAGCCGCACCGAGTTTGCGGATGAGCGGGTGCGCTCAAACACCGAGGCGGCGGCCGAGTGGGGCGGCGATCTGTCGCCCGAGGTCCTGCAGCTCTTGCTGCTGGAGGCCGACAGCACGTCGATCCGCGGCCTGATGCGACTGGTGGACTATCTCGATGCCAACGCGCTCGACACGGTGCGCGCCGAGCGTTCGCTGTGGCGCAAGCTGATGGTGCCGTTCACGGTGCTGGCGATGACGTTTTTCGCGGTGCCCTTCGTGTTTGGCTCGATGCGGGACAGTGGCATGGGTCAGCGACTGTTTCTCGGCGTGCTGATCGGCGTGGCCTTTTTCGTCATCAACGAGGTGTCGCTCAGCATGGGCCAACTGTTCGGGTGGCCGGCCATTGTCGGCGCCGGGCTGCCCAGTCTGGCGCTGGTGGTGGCGGGTTTCTGGAAGCTGCGACGCGCGCGCTGACGCCGGCCGGCTAACCGGCTTCGTCTTCCATCACCCTGACCACGCGGGTCCCGGCGATCACGTCGTGCAGGGCGCGACGATCTGCCGAACTGAAGCTCCAGACAATGCCCAGCGGGATCCAGGTGATGCCGGCGGTGAACCGCAGCATCGCGGTCGGCCAGTTGATCAGGGTGCCGGCAGGGGTTTCCACCCGCAGCTTCCAGGCGCGGCCCCCCAGGGTCTGGCCGCCGTGGGTCCAGCTCCAGCCGAAGAAGGCGAAGGCGACCAGAATCAGCAGCGCCCGCAGCAACTCGGGCGGGCGCGGCAGGTCGGCGGCGTCGGTGATGACCACGGTCAGCAGGGTGGTCGACATCCACAGCGCCAACAGCAACAGACCGTCGTAGAGCGTTGCGCCCAGACGTCGACGCAGCGAGGCGGGAACAGGAACCTCGCTCATGCGCGTGCCAGCCTCAGGGCAATGATCTCGATCACCTCGGGGGCAAGACACAGCCCGAGGTGTGAGGCGTTGACTTCGCGGTAGGTGACCTCGGGATGGTGCGGGTCGTGGCTGGCGCCGGGGTGGACCATGCCGTCATGCGGTGTGAAGACGCTGAGCAAAGGACAGGGCAGGGCGTGGCTGGATTCGAAGTCGTCCACCTTGCGGGCCATGGCGTCGAGGTCCATGCCCTTGCGCGCATACCAGGGCGCGGTGAAGGTGAATTTGGGGCCGCCGACCAGGGGGGTTCCCAGGGCGATGATGTCGTTCACCAGCCCCGGTTGCTGGCGCGCCACTTGACGGGCGATCACCCCGCCGAGGCTCCAGCCGATGAGTGTCACCGGTTGGTCGCGACGCGCGACGATGGCCTGCAGCCTGGGCAGCAGGCGCTCGGCATCGCGCCCCAGTTGACCCCGGTTGATGCCCAGGCCCCAGCCGTACACGTGGTGACCGAGGCGCGACAGGCGACCGCGCAGAATGCCGGTGGCCCAGTCTCCGGCACCAAAGCCGGGAATCACCATCACCGAGGCCTGGCCGCGCGGCAGGTCGCTGAGGCTGCGATCGGCGGCGTAGGCGGCCAGGTCCTTCAGCAGGCGCCATTCACGCAGCAGGTCAGACGGCTTCAGGGTTTCCGGCGTCATCATCGGAATCTCGGACATCAAGGGGGGTTCCTGGGCGGTGCGCATCGTCAAGAGATGCGGCGGAAAGGGGTGGCCGATACTATAAGGCGACACGCGGTCGATTCCGGCCGTTGTGGTCAAATCAAGACCTCGAGGGTGTCACCATCACTTCTGCCTTAGAACCTCGGCGCATTCCGCGCGCCGATCATCCGGTTTCACGTTCGATGTTGTCGTCGGCGGCGCTGCGAACGCTTTACACCCTGCGCGATGCCGGGTTCGAGGCGTATCTGGTCGGCGGTGGGGTCCGCGACATCCTCGCCGGCATCACGCCGAAAGATTTCGACATTGCCACCAACGCGCATCCCGAACAGATCAAGCCGCTGTTCCGCAGTTGCCGGCTGATCGGACGCCGCTTCGTGATCTGCCACGTGCGTTTTGGCGGCGAAGTGATCGAGTTGACCACCTTTCGCGGCGCCATCAGCGACAGCATGGAGCGCGACGACACCGGCCGCATCCTGTCGGACAACGTGTACGGCACGCTGGAAACCGATGCCTTCCGCCGCGATTTCACCGTCAACGCGCTGTACTACGACATCAGCGACTTCAGCATCGTCGACTACTGCGGCGGGCTGGACGACCTGCAGGCTCGGGTGATCCGCATGATTGGCGATGTCGAGTCGCGGTATCGCGAAGACCCGGTGCGCATGCTGCGCGCGGTGCGCATCGCCAACAAGCTGCACTTCGAACTGGCCGCCGACACGGCGGAGCCGATTGCCCGATTGGCCCCGCTGCTGCGCGAAATTCCGGCCGCGCGGCTGTTCGACGAGGTGTTGAAAATTCTGCAGAACGTCGATGCGGTGGCCAATTACGAGAGCCTGGCGCATTTCGGTCTGTTTACCGAGTTGTTTCCCGACACCGACCGGCTCTGTGATCGCGACGACATGGCCGACGATTTCGTTGCCCTGGCGCTGTCGAACACGGCCGAGCGCATTCGCAATGATTTGCCGGTGTCGCCCGCGTTTCTCTATGCCGCGCTGCTCTGGCCGCCGGTGCTGCAGCGCTATCGGCAGACGATTCGCCGTGAGCGTCCCAGCCCCGCGGTGGTGATGCAACAGGCGGCCGAGGAGGTGCTTGGGCGGGCCATTCGCCGCGTGGCGATTCCCAAGCGCTTCTCCATTCCGATGCGCGAAATCTGGCTGATGCAGCCGCGCTTCGAGCAACAGAGTGACGGCCGTGCGCGACGTCTGATGGGCCATCCGCGGTTCCGTGCCGCCTACGACTTTCTCCTGTTGCGCGCCGAAGTGGGCGAGGTGCCACAAGCCCTCGCCGACTGGTGGACCGAGGCGCAAACGCGCCTCACCGCCGAGCGCGGCGATGACGACATCGGGGTTTTCGATGACGCCGTACCGGCCGATGACGACGCGCCGCCGCGCAAGCGCCGTCGCCGCAGACGGGCGCGGACGCGGTCTGAAACCCCTGCCTGAGTCCGGCCGGATGAATGTCGGCGGCGCGCGCCAGGCCTGGATTGGCCTGGGCAGCAATCTGCAAGGGACCTGGGGCGCCAGCCCCGACCGGCAGGTTGCGGCCGCGATGCAGGCCATCGACCGCTTGCCCGGCACCCGGGCGTTGGCGCAGTCCTCGCTGTACCGCAGCCCGCCCATGGGCCCTTCCGACCAGCCGGACTACGCCAACGCCGTCATGCGGATTCAGACCCGCCTTGCACCGGCGACCCTGCTGCGCCTGTTGAAGCGCCTTGAGCGCCACGCCGGGCGTGATCCGCACGGGGTGCGCTGGGGCCCGCGCGCACTGGACCTTGACCTTCTGCACGTGGAGGGCTGGGCCAGCACCGACCCTGCCCTGCAGTTGCCCCATCCCGGTATCGCCCAGCGTGCGTTCGTGTTGCGGCCGTGGGCCGAAATTGACCCCGCCCTGCAGGTGCCCGGCGCGGGGACGGTGGCAGAATGCGCGGCCCGCGTGGCGCCCGCGGGCATTGCGTTGTGGTCCGCCACGCCCTGATCGACTGAACTGGAGTTGCCATGAGTTCCCCGAACGCCTCGACCGCCCGTCCGCTGAACTGCGGTGATCTGCGCGCCATGCGCGAAGCGGGTGAAAAGATCGCCTGCCTGACGGCCTATGACGCCAGTTTCGCGATGATCGCCGACGAAGCCGGTATCGACGTGGTGCTGGTGGGCGATTCGCTGGGCATGGTGCTGCAGGGGCGCGGCAGCACCACCGCGGTGACGGTGGATGACGTGGTGTATCACAGCCGCTGCGTGGCGCCGATGCTCAAGCGTGCCTTTCTCATGGCCGATCTGCCGTTTCTCAGCTACGCCACGCTGGAGCGCGCGCTCGATGCCAGCCAGCGGCTGATGCAGGAAGGCGGCGCAAAAATGGTCAAGCTCGAAGGTGGCCAAGAGCAGGCGGCCATTGTCGAGTACCTGTCGATTCGCGGCGTGCCGGTCTGTGCCCACCTGGGCTTGCAGCCGCAGTTCATCCACAAGATGGGCGCCTTCAAGGTGCAGGGCAAGGATGCCGCCCAGGCCGAAAAAATGCTCAGCGACGCGCGGGCGCTGGTGGCCGCTGGCGCCGATTGCCTGTTGCTGGAGTGCATTCCGTCGCGACTCGCGGCCGAGATTCACGCGGCGGTGGACGTGCCGGTGATTGGCATTGGCGCCGGCCCTGCGGTGGACGGTCAGATTCTGGTGATGCACGACATTCTGGGCATCTCGCCGATGGTGCGCCACGGCCGCACCCCGCGCTTCGTCAAGCCCTATCTGGTCGAAGGCCGCGACATTGAAGGCGCGTTCTCGGCCTATGTGGCCGAGGTGAAATCGGGCCGGTATCCGGCGCCCGAGCACAGCTTCGGCGCGCCATGAGCCTGCGCACGGTCAACACCGTGCTGGCCCTGCGTGCGGCGGTGGCTGCGGCACGGGCCGGCGGCGCGCGCATTGCGCTGGTGCCGACCATGGGCAACCTGCACGCGGGGCACCTGAGGCTGGTGGAAACCGCCCGTCAGCACGCCGACTTCGTGGTCGCCAGCGTGTTCGTCAATCCCTTGCAGTTTGGCCCCAACGAAGACTTCGACCGCTACCCGCGGACGCTTGCCGCCGACACCGAAGCCTTGGTCGGCGCGGGCTGCGATCTGCTGTTTGCCCCGCCGGTGGAGGCGATGATTCCGCCGGGCGCGCCGACCACCCGGGTGACCGTGCCGCAGGTGACCGAAACGCTGGAAGGCGCGCAACGGCCGGGGCATTTCGACGGCGTCACCACTATCGTCAGCATCCTGTTTCATCAGGTGCAGCCCGATGTTGCCTGCTTCGGGCAGAAGGATTACCAGCAACTGGCCGTGGTGCGGCGCATGGTGGGCGACCTGCACCTGCCGGTAGACATCATCGCCGTGCCCACCGAGCGCGCCGCCGATGGGCTGGCCCTGTCCAGCCGCAATCAGTATCTGGACGAGCATGCACGGCGTGTGGCGCCGCAGCTGTTCCAGACCTTGCAGGCGCTCGGCGAGGCCCTGCGCGCCGGGGCGGCCCCCGGCCCGGTGCTGGAAGACGGCGCCATGGCGCGGCTGCGGGCGGCGGGTTTTGAGCCCGAGTACGTCGCCATTCGGGCGCCCGATCTGTCCGATCCGACGAATGGTCCCTGGGTAGTACTGGCAGCAGCCCGTCTGGGCGGCACGCGATTGATTGACAATTTATTGATTTCAAACACATAAAAATCAATGAATGTCGGCGTCGAACGGCCGTTAAAGCATATTGTTCATCAGGTTTTAACAATCGGCTGAATCGACTAGACTAGCCGCCCGTTCGGCCAATCCAATCGCGAATCCGTCGGGGATCAGGGTGCATGTCTTAGTGGGCCACCCCATCTTGAAACAGACGCGTGACCAGGGTGCATGTCTTAGTGGGCCACCCCTTGCGCAACCTTCCAAGAGTCATCTCTCATGCAACTCAACCTGCTCAAATGCAAGCTGCATCGTGCACGTGTGACACATGCCGAACTCGACTACGACGGGTCCTGCGCCATAGACGGCAAGCTGCTGGATCTGGCGGGTATTCTCGAATTCGAGCAGATCGACATCTACAACGTCACCAACGGTGAGCGTTTCACCACCTACGCGATTCGTGCCGAAGAAGGTTCGGGCATCGTCTCGGTCAATGGCGCTGCGGCGCACAAGGCCCGGGTCGGTGACCGCGTGATCATCGCCGCCTATGCGCAGATGGATGAAGCCGCCGCCCGTGTTTACAAACCGCGTCTGGTTTATTGCAACGATGTCAACGGCGTGGCGCGCGCCAGCAACGTGATTCCGGTCCAGAAAGCCGCTTGACGCCCTTTCTGGTTTGACGAGCCCGCAGCCCCGCTGCGGGTTTTTTTATTTCACGATGACTCCAGCCCGACATTACGCCGGACTACGCCCAAGCCAGATGCAGCAGGTTTATCAATGACTTAGGCGAGTTCAACATATGCCGGTGCTTTCTGAAACCTGACCCGGCTTGTGCTCGCATGGCTCCCATGTGGCTCTTGGAAACCGGGTCGTTCCGAGGAGTCATCATGGCAAAACTCAAGCTCACCAAGTCCGCCGTCGATGCGGCACAACCCCAGGCGCAGGCTGTCGAACTCCGGGACACGATGGTGCCCGGCTTCCTCTGCAAGATCACCCCGGCGGGCCGCAAGGTGTTCATGCTGCAATACCGCACGAATGCCGGAGAGCGGCGCAAGCCCGCCTTGGGCCTGTATGGGGAACTGACCGTCGAGCAGGCCCGCGCCTTGGCCCAGGAGTGGCTGGCCGAGGTGCGCAAGGGCGGTGATCCTGGGGCGGCCAAGGCCGCCGCCCGTGCCGCGCCTACGGTCGCGGAACTGTGCGGCAAGTTCATGGAGGACTACTCCAAGCTGCGCAACAAGCCCAGCACGCAACGCGGCTATCAGGCTGTCATAGACCGCTGCATCGTTCCGATGCTGGGCCGGATGAAGGTGCAGGACGTGAAGCGGCCCGACGTGGCCACGGTGATGAAGAAGATGGCCCACAAGCCGGCCGAGGCCAACAACGCTTTCAGCGTGATGCGCAGGATGTTCAATCTGGCCGAGGTGTGGGGCTACCGGACGGATGGAACCAACCCGTGCCGCCACGTCCCGATGTACCCCAACGGGAAGGCCACGCACCTCATCAGCGACGAGGACATGGCGCGGATCTTCCGCCATCTGGGCAAGCTGGAGGCGGAAGGGCTGGAGCCTTACGTCATTCCCCTGGCGATCCGCTTGCAATTCGAGTTCGCTGCCCGCCGTGGCGAAATCGTCACGCTCCAATGGGATTGGGTGGACTTCGAGAACCGGCGCGTGGTTTGGCCTGACAGCAAGACCGGCGGCATGTCCAAGCCCATGAGTGAGGAAGCCTACCGACTGCTTTCGACCGCGCCGAGGCAGGACGGCATTCCCCATGTGCTGCCGTCCCCAAACCATGAGGGCCAGCACTTGACCACGGGCGAGTATTACAACGGCTGGTGCCGTGCGCTCAAGGCTGCTGGAGCGGCCCACGTCGGTACGCACGGCATCCGGCATCGTTCGGCTACCGACATTGCCAACTCGGGCATCCCGGTCAAGGTCGGCATGGCGCTGACGGCGCACAAGACCGTCGCGATGTTCATGCGCTACGTCCACACCGAGGATGACCCGGTGCGCAAGGCGGCCGAACTGGTGGCGAACCGGCGCAAGACAATCACCGGGGCGCAGCGCCCCGTGAAGGTGACGACATGAACCGGCGCAAAGTATCCGTGGCGTCATCCGCAGCGCCGTCGGCGCTGCTGGGCGATATTCGGGCGCTGATCGAGGCGGCGCACAAGCGCGCTGCCTCGGCCGTCAATGCCGAGCTGACCCTGCTGTTCTGGCGCATCGGCCAGCGTATCCATACGGAAGTGCTGGCCGGTCAGCGGGCCGGGTACGGCGAGGAAATCCTGCCAACCTTGGCCGAGCAGTTGGTACGCGACTACGGGCGCAGCTTCGCGGACAAGAATCTGCGCCGGATGGTGCAGTTCGCCGCCACCTACTCGGACGAGCCAATTGTCGTGACGCTGTCACGACAATTGAGCTGGTCACATTTTCTGGCCCTACTGCCGCTCAAAGACCCGCTCCAGCGGGACTACTACGCGCAGATGGCGAGTGCCGGCCGCTGGAGCGTGCGGACGCTGCGCGAGCGCATCGACTCGATGCTCTACGAGCGCACCGCGCTGTCCCAAAAGCCGGACGAAACCATTGCGCAGGAGCTGGCGACGATGCGCGACGCGCAGCGCATGTCGCCCGCCCTGGTCATGCGCGATCCCTACATCCTCGACTTCCTCGGGCTGCGGGACACCTGGCAGGAAGGCGATTTGGAGGCCGCGATCATCCGTGAAATGGAGTCGTTCCTGCTGGAGCTGGGCGCGGGTTTCTCTTTCGTTGCCCGGCAGAAGCGCATCCAGATCGACGACGAGGATTTCCACCTCGACCTGCTTTTCTACAACCGCAAGCTGCGGCGCCTGGTGGCGGTGGAGTTGAAGGTCGGCGAGTTCAAGGCCGCGTACAAAGGGCAGATGGAGCTTTATCTGCGCTGGCTGGACAAGCATGAGCGCGAGCCGGAGGAAGCCTCGCCGCTGGGGATCATCCTTTGCACCGGCAAGAAGCGCGAACAGATCGAGTTGCTGGAGTTGGACAAGTCGGGCATCCATGTGGCCGAGTACCTGACGAGCTTGCCGCCGCGTGCGGTGTTGGGTGAGCGGTTGCAGCAGGCGACCGAGAGGGCACGTTTGCAGATCGAGCAGCGCAAGACGGATGCCGAGTAGTTCTGCCCCAGGCATTCGGGCGTCCCGGCGTGCCGCCGTCGCGCTCTCGTGCTGCGCATCAAGCCTCGCTGCGCGAGTCTCGCCCCTGCCGGGCTTCCATCACTGACGCCTCCGGCCCTGCTCGTTGATCCGGGCCTACGCGCTCCGCTTGCCCCAAAAGCAAGGTGTGTGCAGTGGGCGGGTGTGGGCGGTCTTGCTGTTCCCATCACCGTATCACGGCGTTCTCGCCGTCAAGGGCAGCGCGCGCCATGCGCGCTTGCGTCCTGGCGGCCGTCTGCGACCCCTGACTGCTTGCGCTGCGCCGTGCTGGCGACGGTTCCGGGCAATTCCGCCCGTGCAACCGGAGCACGCTCATGTCGCAATTTTCCTTTTCCTCGTTCGATGCCTCGCTGATGGTGCGCGATGCGAAGGGTCACTACCAGCCGGCGACGGCCGACCAGATTCTGGACGCTGCGCGCCAGGCCATCGAGCACAAGATGCAGCGCGGTGCATCGTTCACTTCGCCGGCGGCGGTCAAGGAGTACCTGTGCACCAAGTTGGGTGGCTTCGAGCATGAAGTGTTCGCCGTGCTGTTCCTCGATACACGGCATCGCCTGATCGAGTATGCCGAGATGTTCCAGGGCACCATCGACTCGGCCGAAGTGCATCCGCGCGAGGTGGTCAAGGCAGCCCTGCGGCACAACGCGGCCGCGGTCATCGTTTCGCACAATCATCCGAGCGGTAATCCCGAGCCGAGTGCGGCAGACCAAGCGCTGACCCAGCGGCTCAGGGAAGCGCTGGGGCTTGTGGACGTGCGCGTACTCGATCACGTCATCGTCGCCGGCAACGCAACGGCATCGTTCGCCGAGCGTGGGCTGATCTAGCTCAAGGGGCTTCGGCCCCTTTTTGCTGCGCCTGCTGGCAGGGCCTGCGCGCGGCCCTTGCCTGTCCGTGCCTTCGTTCTGAAGTTAATGCTCAAGAAGTCACAACCTGAATCATTTCGTCGTAATGCTTCTTGTCCACTTCTTCAAACCACTGAAAGATGTGTCCGATGACGCTATGGCTTTCGCCAGCCAAGTTTTCTGCCGATTCCTCGGTTATTTCAATTACATCGCTATGCGAGTATTTGTTGATAAAGCGATATATTTTTTCCTTGAGTTCCGGCGTTGTGATGGCGCAGTCTTTCAGACCAACATCCATCAGTTGACTGATGTCGCTTCTCCGCCTGGGATATTTGAAGGTAAAGAACGATTCAATGAGCTTGCGAGCGAGGTTCGCAGTCAAAAAGGCTTCATCTCTATTAAGGATCGTATGCGCCCTGTATTCATAGAGCTTTTTGAAGATGTAGTGATACTCAGAACCGTAATTTTTCAGAGAATCATCGGCATCAACAAGCAGCGAATGGCGGGGTGAACCAGGAGGCGCATCCAGTCGATAGAAGAAACAATTCTCAGCTTTTCCTTTGGCAATCCTGTTCCTGTTCGTTCCAGTGAACCAGTCTCTCACTAGCTTGAAGTAGGTGAAATTATGAGTCAGCACAAAAAGTTGCTTGGCTTCAGTGCATTGAGTTCTCAGGAACGAATAGGCATGAAACAAGTGATTTGAGTCAAAGCTTGAGACGGGATCATCAACAACCACAATCGTGTCCTTGATGTTGTTTCCGTTTTCTTTGAGCTTCGTGATGAAGTAGACGAATGCAATCGCAGTCTTCTCACCTTCGCTCAAATTCCCATCATGCTCACCCACTCCGTTTCTGATGATCTCATAGCCTTTTTTCTTTTGATTAAAGCTCAGGCAAAGCTCAGAGCGACCGATGAAACGATGCAGGATGTCATTGAACTCCTTCGCCCCAACCGTCTCATTTGAGAGCAGCGCCTCTATTGCTCCGACCTCTTGACCAAGTTTTTCAATTTCCTTGTAGTCATTCTTTGCTTCAGCCTCAAGGTCATTGCATTTCTTCTCACTTCCAGCATAGTCAAATTCTTGCACCTCAGCCGCAGCAAAGTGAAGTTCCAGTGCCACCTTGCTTTTGGATGTCTCAGATTTGAAGTTTGAAGTCTTATTGTTGTGCTTTCCGACGAGCGCAACGATCGACTTTAGGATCTCATTGAAATTCGTGACATCCTCTTCAACCACATCCGAAATCTGAATGTCTGTCTTTGCGGGGTCTGTAATTTTGGCTTTCAGAGCTTGCCGCCATCCGTCTATTTGCTGGTTGATCTTCTCAGCAGCAGATGTGTATTCTTTCTGGAGCTTATCTGCGTCAGCCGATAGCTCTTTATAAAACTCCGTCGCTGCGGGCAACTGATTGGCTGGAGCACCTTGAGATTCAATCCAAGTCGCGGCGCTCTGAAGCCGGCTTTGAAAATCCGTGAACTCTTTGCTGAAGTGAGCGGCAAGTGCCTCGGCACGAAGCTGGGTGAATGGAGAGCCGCAGAACTCGCAGGATTGCGAATCATGGTTCTTATGAATTTCCAAGCCTGTTTGAACCCAGTCACGAATGTCCGGATTATCAGTCAGCCGCTGGATAGCTTGATTGACTGCTGTAGTTCCAATCAAGTCTCTGATGCGACCTGCCGCCTTCTTAAAGTAGTCCGGCTCAATGGCCGTTGAGGCGAAAGTGATGCTTGGAAGCTGATCTGGCTTGGCGGCATTCGTAAGGTCGATGACCTTTTCATCTGGAAGAACCGAGTCAGGCTTAATAATGGCATCGCCATTACTCTGAATGAAATTAGAGAGCTTTCGGCGATCATAATTCAAGTAGTAGCTATCGCTCGTATCAATCGCCTGAAGTCCTAGCTTCATTTTCTTGGCAGCATTGGTCAGAAATTTATCCAATGCTTCACGCTGCTTCTTGATGTCACTTTGCTTTTCGTCGTGAGCTTTCTTTTTCGATTGAAGCTCGCCTTTTAGCTTCTCCAGTTTCTGCAAGTCGTCAATCTTCTCTTTCGCAATGAGAAGGATGCTTTTTACGGATTTGTCCCAATCAATGTTCTCATGCACAAAGCGTTGATTGAAGACATGGATATTTAATTGGGATGAAGGGAGTGTGGTTTCCGTGATCGTGGAGCCGTCCTCCAAAACGACTGAAAACTGGCCCGCACTGAAGCGAGGAACCATCGAGCGAAGCTCAAAGCAAGAGAATAGATTCGATAGGGTTGACTTGCCTGTTCCGTTCCAGCCATAGACAAGGTTGTACCGGCCGAACTTCTGGATCTTCGTTCCATTGAAGTCGCTGAAGATGCCGAACTGCTTGAGACGGTTAATGCAGACGATCACTTTTAGCCCCCGTGTTCTTGCTTTAGCAACATTTGCTTGCAAAACAAATAATAAACGAAGAGTTCTTTTGCGTCTCCGCTTCGCGGATCGCGCTGCTCCAGGTTCGCTAGTCGCTCATCCCTGGCGGGACTGGCTTTGCCAGCCTTTCGCATCGCTGACGCCTCCGGCCCGGCTTCCAGCTTCGGGCCTGCGCGCTTCGCTTGCCGTGCGGTCGGCGTGTGGGAGGGCCGTTGCCATGTCCAGCCGTCTCCCCTGACTTCATCACCTTGTCCGCGACTGTAGCCCGCGCCCGTGTGCCGTCAAGGCGCGCAGGGCCGTGTCCTCGGCTGCGCCTGCGGGCCGCACCAACCCTGCGCTTGTCTCCTTGACGGCCCCCGTCCGCGCGCTCCTGACCGTCGCGGGCGATGAACTCAGGAAAGACGGTGGCAACAGGGCCAACCGGGTTCCTCGTGCCGACCGCACCGAACAGCCGAAAGGCTGGGCTCTGAATCTAGGAATCCGGTGTGCGCTTTCTTCAACAGCCAAGTCAGGAGAACGACATGCTTGCAAACCGTTTCGCTTCCCATTCCCCCGCACTGCGCAGCGACACCCCGCTGTCCGATGACCAGATTCACCGGGTAGCGCCGTCCATCTTCGCGGATGCCCCGCACGAGAGCCGTTCGCAGCGATACGCCTATATCCCCACGGCGGCGGTTCTGACCGAGCTTCGCAAGGAAGGGTTTCAGCCTTTCATGGTGACGCAAACCCGCGTGCGCGATGAAGGCAAGCGCGAGCACACGAAACACATGCTGCGCCTGCGCCATACCAGCCAGATCAACGGCACGGAGGCCAATGAAATCATCCTGCTGAACTCGCACGACGGCACGAGCAGCTACCAGATGCTGGCAGGCCAGTTCCGATTTGTTTGCAGCAATGGCCTTGTGTGCGGCGACACCGTGGCGGACGTGCGCGTCCCCCACAAAGGCGACGTGGCGGGCCAAGTCATCGAAGGCGCTTTCGAGGTGCTGCGCGGTTTCGACCGTGTGCGCGATTCCCGCGATGCCATGCGCGCCATCACGCTTGACGACGGCGAGGCCGAAGTGTTCGCCCGCGCCGCGTTGACGCTCAAGTACGACGACCCGAACAAGCCTGCGCCCATCACCGAAAGCCAGATTCTGATGCCGCGCCGGTTTGAAGATCGCCGCCCCGATCTGTGGAGCGTGTTCAACCGCACCCAAGAAAACCTGACCAAAGGCGGATTGCATGGCCGCAGCGCCAACGGACGCCGCCAGCAGACCCGCCCGATACAGGGCATTGATTCCGATGTGCGCCTCAATCGCGCTTTGTGGATGCTGGCCGATGGCCTGCGCCAGTTGAAAGCCTGACCCGTCCCCCGTAGGAGGGGCGGTTTCCCCTCCATTCCTTGTTTCATTCGATTGGAGATACACCATGAACGCCGTTACCACTACCGAAGCCCGCGCCATCCAAGCCCCCGCGCTGGAAGCCGCCGACCCGACCAAGAACCTGATTCTGGTTCCGCTGTCGCGGCTGGTGTCGCGCCCTACGGGCCGCAACGTGCGCAAGACCCCGCGCATGTCCATCCCCGAACTGGCCGCAAGCATCCAGCGCGTGGGTCTGCTGCAAAACCTGATCGTGATTGCATCCGCCCGACATGGAGAAGGTAGCGAGCATTACGAAGTCGTGGCCGGTGGCCGTCGCCTCGCAGCGTTGAAGCTGCTGGCGAAAAAGCACCGCATCAGCAAGGAATGGGAGGTGCCTTGCCTGCAAGTGGCCGATGGCACGGCCCGCACCGCCAGCCTCACCGAGAACGTGCAGCGCGAGGCGATGCACCCCGCAGACCAGTTCGAGGCTTTCGCGGCGCTGGTGGCAGAAGGCCGACCAATTGAGGACATTGCGGCGGATTTCTCCGTCACGCCGCTGGTGGTGCAGCGCCGCTTGAAGCTGGCGAACGTCTCGCCGCGCCTGATGGGCGACTATCGCGCCGATGCCGTCACGCTCGATCAGTTGATGGCCTTGTCCATCACTGACGACCACGCCGCGCAGGAAAACGCCTTCTACGATGCACCGACATGGCAGCGCCAGCCGTCCGCGCTGCGCGACCGTCTCACCGAGCGCGAAATCGACGCCTACCGGCATCCACTGGTGCGTTTCGTCGGGCTGGACACCTACGAGGCCGCAGGCGGCGGCGTGCGCCGTGACCTGTTCGCGGAGGGGGACGCGGGCGTGTATCTGACCGACGCCGCGCTGCTGGAACGGCTGGCGCAAGACCGGCTGGCGGGCATCGCCGCCACGGTTCGCGCCGAGGGCTGGGCTTGGGTGGATGCCACGCCGGGCGTCACCCATGCCGACCTGCACGCCTTCCAGCGTGCGCCGAGGGAACGGCGCGAGCCGAACAAGCGCGAAGCGCAGCGCATCGAAAAGCTGCAAGAGAAGATGCAAGCCATCGGCGAAGCCGTGGATGCGGCGATGGATGCCGACGACGAGGATAAGGCCGACGCCTTGCAGGAGGAAGGCGAAGCCCTGGGCGAGCAGTTGCAGGCGCTGGAAGATGGCTTGCAAGGCTACGGCCCGAACGTGAAGGCCGCAGCCGGTGCCATCATCACCATCGACCGCAACGGCGAGGCCGTGATTCATCGCGGCCTGATGCGCGAGGCCGAGGCGAAGGCGCTACGGACGTTGGAACGGCTGCGCCAAGGTTTCGACAGCGAAGGCGAAGCCGGGAGCGACGAAGACGAGGAAGCCGACGACGCACCCAAGACCGCCGCCATGTCCGACCGGTTGGCGCAACGCTTGAGCGCCCACCGCACCGCCGCGCTGCAAATCGAAGTCGCCCGGCATCCGCAAGCCGCACTGGCTGCTGTGGTGCATGGCATGGTGCAGACCGTCTTGCAGGAACGTTACTACGGCCACGACTTCCCCCTGGGCGTGAGCCTGAAAGTGCAAGACCGGCTGGAAGGCATGGCCCCGGACTGGCCGGAATCGCCCGCCGTCGTGGCGCTGCGCGAACTGCAACAGGTGGCGGACGAAGCCTTGCCGCAGGACAGCGCCGAACTGTTCGCCGCGCTGCTGGCGAAGCCGCAAGACGAACTGGTGCGACTGCTGGCCGTGTGCGTGGCTTCCACGGTGGATGTGGTGACGCCCCGCGCCACGCCGCAGCAACCGGGCGCAGAACTCGCGCAGGCCGTGGGGTTGGACATGGCCGCATGGTGGCAGCCCACCAATGACGGTTATTTCCGGCATGTGCCGAAGGCCGCGATTCTGCAAGCCGTGGGCGAGTACGCGCCCGAGCAGGTTTCCCGGCTGGCGAAATTGAAGAAGGCCGACATTGCCAGCGAAGCCGAACGGCTGGCGGATGGCACGGGGTGGATGCCTGCGATCTTCAAGATCGCAGGCCCACAAGATGCCGCGCAGGAGGAAGGCCCGCAGCGGGACGCACCGGCGGATGCCGAAGCAATGGCGGATGAACCCGCCGAGGCGCTGGCCGCTTGACCCGCGCCGAAGGCAAGCGCCCCGGCCTTGACTGGGGCGCTTCGCTGGAAGGAGAACCGCCTATGACCCGCACCACCACCCGCCGCCCGCGCATGGCTGCAATCTACGCCCCCGGCACGGTGCGCGCCCGCCGCTGGCACGGCGATGGCGACGTGCGCGGCTATCGCCCGCCCCTGGGCTGGGCGGCCCGCGCCGACCTCACCGACATTCACCCCATCACAGGCCGCGCCTTGCCGCGTGCCGTGTGGTGGATCATCGAGACGAAGGAATAACCGCGATCAGCACCGCGCCCAGGCCGTTCCGTCCTGGGCGCGGTGGACGCAAAATCCGGGCGCGGCAGTGGCCGCGCCCGGTGACGTCCACGCCTTCAATTTTCACGCTGCTGCTTTAAAATGCCTTGAATTGACCAACGTCGTATCTATCGGCATAAATCAACAAGGGAGCGCAATGGGGACATATCGGGTCGCACAAGTTTGCCCTAATGGGCATGTCGCAACAACAGCCGCTGATCAGAATCCCGAGCTTCGAGAGGCGTTCTGCTCTAAGTGCGGCGAAGCGACCATCCTGCAGTGTCCTTCGTGCAGCGCATCCATTCGCGGCGATTACTACGTTGAAGGCGTTTTTGGCTTTGGGGGTGATTACGAGCCCCCCTCGTTCTGCTACAACTGCGGTGGCCGATTCCCTTGGACTGAACGCAAGATTGCTGGCGCTGTTGAGCTAGTGGAAGCAGGCGCAGAGCTGTCGCCAGAAGAAGTCCAGCAGTTCCGTACTGATTTGACGGAATTGACCAAAGACAGTCCCAAAACTCAAGTTGCATCCCTTCGATTCAAGAAGGTGATGACGAAGGTTGGCACTTCGGTTGCATCTGGTGTGCGCGACATTGTTGTTGATGTACTCAGCGAAGCTGCGAAAAAAGCGATTTGGGGAGCTTAGAAGGAATGGCGATGACTCTCGACGAAATTAAAGCTTGCCTACAGGCCGGTAATCTTCAGATTGCGAATGAGACAGCACTTGCGAACGGCACTGGCACACAGCTTCGTTTGCAAAATGGTGCAATCGTCAATAGCTACCACACCGGTAATTTCAATGTTCAGGGCAAAAACCAAGAGGCAGTAAAGGCTTGCCTTGGCGTACAACCTGCGCAGGCTGCGGCAGCAGCTCCACAGAATGGTGCCGCTGCTAAGCCAATGCTCAGCAAGGTGTTCGTGGTTTATGGACACGATAATGCTGCTCGAACCGAGCTTGAAGCGATGCTGCGCCGCTGGAGGCTTGAGCCGTTGATCTTGGATCAACTTCCTTCGGAAGGGCAGACCATCATCGAGAAATTGGAAAAGTACACGGCAGAGGTAAATTTTGCTGTGGTGCTGGCCACGCCTGATGACGAGGGCTACCGTGCTGGTCACGAAGACGAAAAGGCGTTCCGTGCGCGCCAAAACGTTGTGATGGAATTGGGCATGATGCTCACGCTGCTCGGCCGCAAGAACGTTGCCATTCTCATGAAGCAACAAGACAATATGGAGCGCCCATCCGACATCCAAGGGTTGCTCTATATCCCGTTCAAGGACAATCTGCAAAAAGATGCAGGGCCGCTTCTGGCAAAGGAAATGGCGGCCCAGGGTTATCCCATTTCATTGGCGAATCTGTAGTTATCGGCAAATGAAATCCATTCAAAAATGGGGGTAAATATTACCTGCCATTTCCCCGAATGAACTCCTCGTTGTGCATTTAGACTTTTGAGCGTGACGGCGCAAAGCGCCGCCGTGCTTTCAGACTGCGCCCCGTGCCGCCTTTGCCGTCACGGCCATTCGGCTCCAATCCCTTACGCCTCCGCGCCTGTGGCGCTGCGCTTGCCTCCAGGGGAAGCCCTGCGGGCTATCCCCGCCGCGCGCAGCTTGGCGCCCCTCGATGCCGCCGAACCGGCTGCGCCGGATGGCCGGGCCGCTGGCGAACGCGCTGGAGCTTGCTGCGGCAGGTTGTGCGGATACGTGCCGTCCTCAACGCTGGCGGTTCCTGCCCATCACGTCACGAAGGACGGTTCACAGACAACCCGCCCGGCATCGCTATGGCGCTTCCACAGCACGCCTATAGACCGGCGCCGCACGGTGCGGCGGGTGCGTTCTCGCCTGTCGTCGGGTGGTTGACCTGGCCCGCGTCAGGGGCGAGCCGGTGCAGCCTTCGGGCGGGGATACCGAGTCGGCCCTGTCTCCTTTCGGATGGGGGGTGGTTCGGCCCAAGGCGTCCTTGTGTTGTTGTGAATCCTGGCGGTGGCACGGCTGCGCCTCGGGCTTCATGGCTGCAACCGTCCGGCGAAAACAATTTCCCCTGCTTTGTCACTGCGTTCGGCGCATTCCTCGCGGGACAAATTCTTTTCGCCTCCCGGCCCTCCACTACGTTGCGGCCGCCAGCGGTGCAGCCAGCCCGTCCCCCGCCGGCCGGATCACAACAAGGACGCGATGGGCGCGAACCTTGTTCCACCGATAGGAGAAATCATCATGGCCAACATCGGCACCTTCACCGCAGACAAAGACGGCTTCACCGGCACGCTTCGCACCCTGACGCTCAACGTCAAGGTCAAGCTGATGCCCAACGATAAGGGGGACAACGAGAAGGCCCCGGACTTCCGCCTGCAGGCGGCCGGCCACGACATCGGCGCGGCGTGGAAGAAGATCAGCGAGGCCGGGCGGGAATACATCTCCGTGACCCTCGACGATCCTTCGTTCCCGGCCACGGTCTATGCCCGCCTGATCGAAGGCGAAAACGGCACGCACGACCTGATCTGGTCGCGCAGCAAGCTCCAGGCGGCGTGACCGCCGCCGCGCCCCGCCCACGCGGCGGGGCGCAGTGCTGCTTTCGCGGCACTGTATGGAGGCAGCACCATCGCCTGGGCTGCGCCGTATCGAGTCGCTTCCGTATGCGTTGGGACTGAGGCTGCAAGAACGGCCGGGCGTGTCGGTGCGTCGCACCGCCGGGCTTTGCGGGCTGCGCCCCGTGCCGACTTCGCCGTCACGGCCATCCGGCTCCAATCCCTCACGCCTTCGCGCCTGCAGCACTGCGCGCTTCGCTTGCCCTCTGGGGGAAAGCCCGGAACGCTATCCCCGCCGGGCGTAGCTCGACGCCCCTGAATGCCCCGAACCGGTGGCGTTGACCAGAAGCGATTGGGCAGGCCAAAGAAATCGGCCCCCTCAGGCATCATGTGGAACTTATTTACCTCCTTTGGCTTCCCTCGGAGGTTTGGCTCTTTCTACGTCTCCATTAGACTTCTCGCAGCACGTAAGCTGCGCAAGTCTATTGGCATTCATTTGTAATTTTCCGTTGTGATGGGGGAGATATGGATTTCTACATAGACGAGAGTGGCAATACCGGGGATCTTGCGCGAACTAGCGCAGCGCTTGATTTCGGTGGGCAAGCTGTTTTCAGTTTGGCAGCAGTGGGAATTTCTAATGAGAGCAGCCTTGTAGCAGAGCTTGCCGCCTTAAGGCAGAAGCACAAAATTCAGGCCAACGAACTTAAACTCAGCAAAATTCTGAGGCGCAAGCCTGACTTCGCTCTTGATGCCATCAATCTCTTGGTGAAGAGCGACTTCCCATTCTTCATTGAGATTGTAGACAAAAAGTACCAACTGGCTGTAAGCATTACCAACGGCTTCATCTGGCCTCCGTATTTCAATACTCCAGAATCACAAGATACCGTTTGGATGAAAAACATCTTTGCCGATTACATTTATTACCGAGTTCCCAGCGATGTGGTTTATGAGTTCGTTCAATGCATGAACAATCCATCAAATGAAAAGATTGGCACCTACTTCGATCTTCTCAAAGATTGTGTAAGCCAACATTCCCATGAAGTTGCGCAGGGCATCGCCTCGCAGGTGGAAGAAAGCAAAGATGACTTCCGCATCATGATTGAGAAAGAGGGAGACAAAGCCCATAGACGGTTCTTGCCTCTCCCGGACATCGGCAAGCGCGACCAAGAGATTTGGCTGCTTCCGAATTTCTCATCTTTCACCAACATTTATGCCAGAATGAATCTTTACTTGTCTGGGAGTTTGGAGGGATGTCGAATTTTCCATGATGAGCAAGCCCACTTCGATGAAATCATCGCCGAAGCCAAATTCCAGGCTGAGAACGCTAAGGTAGACCCCGCACAATTCAAATTGCCTTATTCAGACTATAACTTTCAGCAAATGGCTGATTTGTTTTTTAAGGCATCACCAGAAAGCACAGGAATTCAACTCTCCGATATAGTGGCGGGTCTATCAATGCGCTGGTACCAAGCACATTTGCAAGAAGAAGGTGATACACAGGTTCTTGACGAGGCGGTCGATCTACTTTTGCATCACAGCGATAGAGATAGGGGGATAGGAATCAACGTAGTAGGCCCTCATAAAATGGCACACCAGCTATTTGGGGTGGCTGGGTACTGACCTCCCTCTGCGACTGCGACGCGGCGCGCTTCGCTTGCCTCCAGGGAAAGCCCTGCGGGCTATCCCCGCCGCGCGTGGCTTGGCGCCCCTGAACTCCCCGAACCGGCGGCGCCGGATCGGCTGGGCCGTCGCCTACGGCTGGGCCGCTGCTGCGAGCTGGCTTTCAGCCTCGCTCATCAGCACCGCCGTGCTGCATTCGAGCGCGCCGGCGATCTTGAAGATGATCGCCAGCGTGGGCATGTGCTCGCCGCGCTCGATCTTGCCCATGTGGGAACGCTCGATCCCGGCCTGGTGCGCCAGCGATTCCTGCGCGATGCCGCGCTCCATCCGCAGCGCACGCACCGCTGCGCCGAAGGCGTGAGCCAACTCGGCGTCATGGGTGGTGGAGCCGGCCGGTCGGCCGCGCTGGACGGTGCGCTTCTGCATAGACAGAAGCGTCAATTCGCAGCACAATTAAAACCACGTTATCTTTAACTCATTCATACGATTCGATCCTTTTTTGTGGTTCTACGTTTTTACGGAAATCCGCTTTTGCGGCTTCCCACAAAAGCGCAAAGCCGCATCCGTGCATATCTCCAAATCCGCCGAGATGGCTTTACGCTTTCACGTTTCGGCGGATTTGTTCCAAGAAGGGGCCGCCCATGAACCGACTCATCACCGAGGACGAGCGCAGGCAGTTGCTGGCCCACGGCCGGGCCCGTGCCGGTGGCGAGGCCATCGACCCGTTACCCGTCGTGCGGCTGTTCACCCCCGACGCGCACGCCATCTGGCTGCTGACCGCGCTCGATCCCGTTGATGCCGATACGGCCTTCGGCCTGATCGACCTGGGGATCGGTATGCCTGAGCTGGGCACCGTGAAGCTGTCCGATCTGGAGTCCATCGTCGGGCCGCGCAAGCAGCCCGTGATGCGTGATCGGTATTTCCAGGCGGCACGCCCGCTGTCGGAATATCTGCGGCTGGCCCAGGAGAACGGTTCCGTCCTCGATTGAGCGATTCGCCCTGCGGACAAGCGAGGCGTATTGAGACTATTTCCGTCTTACTCCAGACCTGTCCGGTCTGAATTCGCACTCTTGCACCAAAACCGTGCTGGCATGACCGAATCAGTCACGATCTCTGATGCGGGTTCGGGCACGGTGTTTTATGCCGCGCGACGTTTTGAGGTCAGGCGGCCGTCGCATTCGGACGGGATTCGCAATACACCGGAGCCAATCGGTCTTGACACCGCATGTTACAGCTTTGAATTGATGCAAATGATGGTTTTGATCTGGATGCGGTAGCTCCGTTTTGATCTGCCCGTGGCGGCGTTCCTGCGGTTCGACAGGAGCTTTCGCCATGATCCAGCCTCATCATGTTGCGCACTGGTATCCCACTGCCGCCTACCTCTACATCCTGTGGCTGGATGCGCTGGCGCTGGCCTGGGAGTACCTGCGCAGGCATCCCGACTACCGGCTTGACTGGCTGCGCCACCATCGCCGGCCACAGGCCGCACAGCAGGCGGCGCATCGCTGGGGCTTGCGCCTGCTGGAAGACCCGGCGCTGGATGCGCGCGACGCGCATCCGGCCTGGCTGCCCGGCCATACGGCCGTGGTGCAGCTCCATCCCGATGCCGATCCACCGCCGGATGCGGCCGTCTTCGCGTTCTGGCGCATACCCGGACACAAGCAACTGCTGCACGACGGCAAGGGACTGACGCTGATCGCGCGCAGCCCCGGCCATTGCGCGCGCTTCGCGCTCGCTCCAAGCCTTGAAGACGGCATGGCGGTCGCACATGCCCATCGCGGCGGCGCTGCCGCGCCTGCCTGTGGTCATGTGCCCGTGCTGGATGCCGCCCTGGCCCATGCCATGCCCAGGCCACCACCCGCTGCACTGCTGGAGCTGCATACCTTGCAGGCGCTCGACGCGACCCTGGCGGGCGCATCCTTGCGCGAGGTCGGCGAAGGGCTGTTCGGTGCCGACGCCGTGGCCGATTGGTACAGCGACGGCGGCCTGCGCTCCAAGGTGCGCCGCCTGGTGCGGCGCGGCGATGCGTTGATGCGCGGCGGCTATCGCCGCTTAGCACAGCTTTCACCGCTTGAGAAGGGTCGTTTTGAAGGCGACGCAAAACGACCCTGAGCACGCGGGCCGCGTTTTCTGAGACTGCCTCCATCCGGTTGCGCTGTGTGGCCGGAGCTTTGAAAGCTATGGAGGTGTTCACCATGCGTCCTGCTCCCTTGCGGCCTGCCGCTACTGTCTCGACTCCCGCTGCGCAGCCGCAGCGCTATCTCACCAACGACGAAGCCGCCGACTACCTGCGCCTGTCGCCGCGCACGCTGGAGAAGCAGCGCGTGATCGGCGGCGGCCCCAAGTTTCGCAAGTTCGGCCGGCGCGTCATGTACGCCGTGGCCGACCTCGATGCCTGGGCGGCCGACCGCAGCTTCGAGACGACCTCCGATCCCGAATACGCCGAGCACCACTCGGCCGACAGTCGTGCGCGCTGATCGGCGGCGCGCGGCAGGCCATCGCCATGTCCAGCACTGCGCTGCCCATGCGGCAGCGGCCGTTGCAAGAACGCGAACAGCTCGACCTGTTCCGCGCCTTGCCGGGCGACATGGCGCCGCGCGACAGCCAGGACTTGATGGCCTATCCGTTCTTCTCGCTCGGCAAGTCCAAGCGGGTCAAGCCCATCGACTTCCGTGCAGGCAACGTGACGATCCGCGTGGAGGGCACGCAGGAACACGGCATCGCCACGATCTGGGATTCGGACGTGCTGATATGGGCGGCCTCGCAGATCGTGGAGGCGAAGGACGCGGGCCTGCGGCCCTCACGGCTGATGCGCGCCACGCCCTACGAGATCCTGCGCTTCATCGGGCGCGGCAAGTCGCTGCGCGACTACCAGCGCCTCAAAGCCGCGCTGGATCGCTTGCAATCAACCACGGTGGCCACGTCCATCCGCGAGACGAGCGGACGACGCTTGCATCGGTTTTCGTGGATCAACGAATGGAAGGAACTGGCCGATGCCAGCGGCACGCCGCTGGGCATCGAGCTGATCCTGCCGGACTGGTTCTATGCCGGCGTGCTCGACGCCGCCCTGGTGCTGACCATCGACCCGGCGTATTTCCGGCTCACGGGCGGCATCGAGCGCTGGCTGTACCGGCTGGTGCGCAAGCACGGCGGCAAGCAGGAATACGGCTGGCAGTTCGACTTTCGCTACCTGCACCAGAAATCGGGCAGTACCGCCAAGCCCTACGACTTCGCCTGCGACCTGCGCGCGCTGGTCGCGCGGCAGTCGCTGCCCGGCTACGTCCTGGGCATCGAGCGAATGCCGGACAACGGCATGGAGCTGCTGACCTTCCGGCCCGTGCCGCATACGGCACGGGGATAACTTCGGAAAAGCCTGTGGATGGTGTCGTGCTATCAGGCGTGCGGGGTATCGTGCTATCAGGCGTGGGACTATCGTGCTATCAGGCGTGCAGATCGGCCGCAAACCCGCGCCAGCGCTGGGTTTCCTCGCCCTCTAACTTCCCTAACTTAATTTCTCTAACTTTTAGTAGGGAAACGCCGCTGCGGTGGACAACCACCACGCGGCCGCAAACGCAGCGGCAACAGCCGGGCTTTCCAACGCGGAGGGCCAGGCCATGATCGTCGCTCTGCTCAACCAGAAAGGCGGCGTGGGCAAGACCACGCTCGCCACGCACATCGCCGGCGAACTGGCGATGCGCGGCCAGCACGTCGTGCTACTGGACGCCGACCCGCAGGGTTCATCGCTGGACTGGACGCAGCGCAGAAGCCAGCAAGGCTTGCCACGGCTGTTCGGCGCCGTGGGCCTCGCACGCGAAACGCTGCACCAAGAGGCGCCAGAACTCGCCAGGCGGGCCGATCACGTCGTCATCGACGGGCCGCCGCGCATCGCCGCCTTGGCGCGCTCCGCGCTGCTGGCGGCCGAGCGCGTGCTGATCCCGGTGCAGCCCAGCCCTTACGACCTGTGGGCCAGCGCCGAGATGGTGGCGCTGATCCGCGAGGCGCAGGTGTTCCGGCCTGCGCTGCGCGCGGCCTTCGTCATCAACCGGCGCGTCAGCACCACCGTGATCGGACGCGAAGCACGCCAGGCGCTCGCAGACCAGCCGCTTCCTGCGCTGCGCTCGGAAGTGCATCAACGCATCGTGTTCGCCGACAGCGTGGCCGCTGGCCGGCTTACACGCGAGACGGCGCCGGACAGCGCGGCCGCGCGTGAAATCACTGCGCTGGTAGACGAACTGCTGCGGTGGCCGTCATGACAGAGAAGCCATCACCGAACAGCAAGCGCACGGCCAAGCGCGTCGGCATCGGCGCGCGTCCGCCCGCGAATCCGCATGCCGAGGCGTGGATTCGCCAGGGCGACGCGGATGCGCTGGGCAAGGGCGACCTCTACACCGCCCGCCTGACTCTCGACATCACGTCCGCGATGCGGGCGCGCATCAAGGTGTCGGCCTTCACGCAAGGCGTGACCGTGGCCGACCTGCTGCGCGGCCTGCTGGAACGGGAGTTTCCAGAGCAACGTAGGGAGAACGCACCATGACTGCATCCGCTTCGCCTGCCGCTAGCGCGGCCACGGCTGCGCTCGCAGCACCTTCCGGCCAGCCTGCCAGCGCGCCGCTGACGCGCGTGGCACTGGCCTACATCGAACCGCGCTTCAAGCTCTACCTGCGCTTCGGCGAGCCTGCGCGCACACACCAGCTCGACCGCTGGCGGCGCTGCGCGGTGTTCCAGCCGGGCGCCATGTTGTGCCGCATCCACTGGCAGGCCAACGACTACGGCACTGTGCGTTGGCAGCTCATGGTGATGCAGGCTTGCACGCCGCTGGATGCGGCGCAGCGCATCCCCGGCGTGCAGCCAGGCGCGCGCCTGCTGCTGCACGCCGAGGGCGACAACCAGGTGCGCGCCGTGCTGGAACGCATCGACGCCATCGAGGCGCTGGGCATCGCGCCCGTTGCCGTCTCGCCCGCGTACTGGCGCACGCTGGGCAATCGGCTCGCTGCGCGCCTGCCGCTGCCCGAATACACCGCCGAGCGGCACGCCGCCTGGCTGGCCGGGAGGGCATTGCCATGACCACGATGATGGCAACGCGGCCTCGCTCACGCCTGCGCGCTCGCCTCGTGCTGGCGGGCCTGTCCGCCTGCGGCCTCGCTGCGCTGGCCTGGGCGTCCTTTGTGCATCCGTTGCCGCGTCTGACCTACAACCCGTCCGACAGCGTGGCGGTCGGCTGGTATCGCGTCGATCCGCTTGACCTGCGCACCGGCGCGCTGCCACGTCCATTGGCCGTGGGCAGCATCGTCCTGACCACGCTGCCGCCTGACGCTGCCGCGCTGGCCGCGCAGCGCGGCTACCTGCCGACGCGCGTTCCACTGCTCAAGCGCGTGGGCGCGATAGCACCGCAGGAGGTGTGCATTACTGGCGGCAGCGTTCGCATCGACGGTGTGCCTTCGGCCGCTGTGTTGTCCGCCGACCGCTGGGGCCGGCCGCTGCCATCCTGGCAGCAGTGCCGCCGCCTGCGGCCCGGCGAGCTGTTCCTGCTCAGCGTCACCAACCCGGCGTCATTCGACAGCCGGTATTTCGGGCCCGTGCGCGCGTCCGCCGTGATCGGCGTTGCGCGTCCGGTCTGGCTGGAGGCCCGCCCATGATGGCGGCCAATTCGCTGCACGTTGCCGTGCATCTCATCGTGCCATCGGGCGTGCCGATCCAGTGGCTTTCTGCATGTCGTCGCGCGTGCAATGCCAGCGCATCCGCGCTGCACTTCGCGCTGCCTTCCCATGTGCAGGCGTCTTGCCTCGAACGCGCCCGGCCTATGGCCGTCGCCGCGTTCGCCGGCGCGCTGGCTGCTCACGCAGCAGCGCCGCCGGGCCGCCGCTGCCCGGAGCGCCAGCGAGGGGCAAAGGCGGAAGGCAAGACAAAAGGGGGCGGCACCTGTCGGCCCGCAAAGCCTGTCTGCACGTGGGGGTGGCGCGGCACGGCGCGGCTTCGCCGCCGTGCCGCTTGGGGCGCGAGGCCCGCGCCGGTACAGGCATGTCCGCGTGCTTTGCACGACCGGACACGCCACAGCCTTCAGGGAGCGCAGCCATGAGCAACCGCCGCGATGAAGATTTCCGCATCCGCCCCAGCGCCCCGAAGAACCGAGGCAAGGGCCAAGGTCAGAGCTTCGTTTCCAAGGTACTCAAGCAGGCAGGCAAGGCCAGCAGCGGCAAGTCCTCAGTGCGCCGTCCAGGCGGAACCGGCAAGGGCGCGGACACCGGCCAGCGGCCCGGTTCGCGCCTGGGGCGCGGCCACACGGCGGCGCGCTTCGCGGGGGCGAAGCTCACGTCCATGTCGCGGCGTGTGACCATCAAGACGCTGCTGCTCAATCAGCACCGAGCCAGCCCGCAGTCGCTTGCCAAGCACCTGCGCTATATCGAGCGCGATGGTGTGGGCCGCGATGGCGAGTCGGGCCAAGCCTACGGGCCGCAGACCGATGCCGCCGACCTCGATGCGTTCAAGGAACGCTGCGCCGACGACCGGCATCACTTCCGCTTTATCCTTTCGCCCGAAGATGGCGCGGAGCTGGAAGACCTGCGCACCTATACCCGGCACCTCATGGGTCGCATGGAGGCCGACCTTGGCACGGGCCTCGATTGGGTGGCCGTCAATCACTGGAACACCGACAACCCGCACACGCACATCGTCGTGCGCGGGCGCGACGACACCGGCAAAGACCTCATCATCGCGGGCGACTACATCGCCGATGGGTTCCGCCATCGCGCCGCCGAACTGGCGACCGAATGGCTGGGGCCGCGCACCGAGCTGGAGATCCAGCAGACCTTGCGGCGCGAGGTGGATCAGGAGCGGTGGACGAGCCTGGATCGCACCTTGAAGCGCGAGGCCGGCGACGATGGCATGGTGCATGTCGAACGGCTCAACGAACCCCGACTGCAACGCCAGCGTCTGCTGCTGATCGGCAGGTTGCAGCGTTTGCAGCGCCTGGGCCTGGCCGACGAGGCCCAGCCCGGCACGTGGACCGTCCACAACGATGCGGAAAAGACCCTGCGCGCCCTGGGCGAGCGCGGCGACATCATCCGCACCATGCAGCGGGCCATGCGCGGCGAGCCACGCGAACTGGCGGTGTTCGAGCCTGGGGACGATGGCCGAACCATCCTCGGCCGCGTGGCCGCGAAGGGGCTGGCCGACGAACTGCACGACCGGGGCTATCTGGTCATCGACGGCGTGGACGGCAAGGCCCACTACGTTGCGCTCAACGCCCGCGACGAGCTGGCGAACTATCCGACCGGCGCCGTGGTGGAGGCAAGGAGATCGGCTGACGTGCGCGCGGCCGACAAGAACATCGCCGCGTTGGCGAGCGATGGCCTGTACCGCACCGACCACCACCTTGCCATCGCGCAGGGTCAGGCCGTGCCCGGCCGCGATCCGCAGGAAGTGGTCGCGTCCCACGTCCGCCGGCTGGAAGCCTTGCGCCGTGCCGGTATCGTGGAACGGGTGGCCGAGGGGCTATGGAAGGTGCCGGACGACTTGCCCGAGCAGGGCCGTCGCTACGATGCGCAGCGCCTGGGCGGCGTGGCGGTGGAGCTGAAATCGCACCTGCCCATCGAGCGGCAGGCCCGCGTGATCGGAGCCACCTGGCTCGACCAGCAGTTGATCGGCGGCGGCTCGGGCCTGGGCAACCTGGGCTTTGGCAGCGAGGTCAACCAGGCGATGCAGCAGCGCGCCGAATTCCTGGCCGAACAGGGGCTGGCAGAGCGGCGCGGGCAGCGCGTAATCCTCGCGCGCAATCTATTGGCGACACTACGCGATCGGGATGTGATTCGGGCTGCCAAGGATATTGCCACCGAAACCGGGCTGGAACACCGTCTGGCGGCCGATGGCCAGCGCGTGACCGGCATCTACCGGCGCAGCCTCATGCTCGCCAGTGGCCGCTTTGCCATGCTCGATGATGGTATGGGGTTCAGCTTGGTGCCATGGACGCCGGTCATCGAACAACGACTCGGCATGCTGATTTCTGGGCAGGTACATGGTGGCACCCTATCCTGGCAAATCCGACGGCAGCAGGGTTTATCCGTTACCTGACGCCAGCAGCGATTGAGCACCTACCGACCGGATGCGTCTACAGCCGTTCAGCGTCCGGCAAACTGCGGGACTCGCTTTGCGACGAACGCGTGAACCGCTTCCAGCGAATCTGTGGTTTTCGAGGCTCGATTCATTTCGGCCGCCTCCAGCCTCAATGAGGTCGCCAGATCACTCTCGAAGGCAGCGAGTTGCAGGCGCTTGGCGCCCGCATAACCTTGCGTTGGTCCGACCGAAAATTGCACCGCCATACGCCGCGCTTCGCCCAGCAGGCTCTCGCCAGGAACCACTTTCTCGACCAATCCCCAGGCCAAGGCCTCGTCCGAACTGACTACGCGATTGGTCAAGATCATGTCTCGTGCGCGTCGTCCACCCACTGCGCGTGGAAGTAGCCAGCTGATGCCGAAATCCCCCGCGTATCCGAGGCCGGTATGGGCCGCCACAAACTTCGTCCCACTTGCGGCAATCAGGTAGTCAGAGGCCAAGGCAAGCCCGAGACCGCCTCCGGCCTCCGGCTACCGCGCCTTGTACGGCGCAGACTACCGGGAACGGCAGGCTGGCGAATTGAGGAATCATGCTTTCGGCCACTCTCAGTTCGTCATCGACCAAGGTAGACAACGCATCGCCTGCGGCCACCATTTCTTCGATGTCGCCTCCGCAACTGAACATCCGGCCCTCGCCGCGCAGCAGCAAAGCTCGAATCGAGCCATCGCGTTCGACATCTGCAATGACACCAGCGAGCACGTTTACGACCGACGTGCTCAACGCATTCATTTTTTTTGGCGAGTTGAGTGTTATGGTCGCGACGGCACCATTCTTTTCGAGAATTACCGGATTTCCAGGCATGCTGACGTTCCCTGATTGATCAAAATTTCAGCGTCAGCGCGGCGCCATGCGAATGGCACCATCCACACGAATGGACTCGGCATTCATGTAGCCGCAAGTAACGAGAAACTCGACGGCCTGCGCGAATTCATCGGGGTCGCCTAAACGCTTGGGGAAGGGCACGCTGGCCGCCAGCGCCTGTTTGACGTTGTCCGGCAGACCCAGCAGCAACGGTGTACCGAAGATCCCCGGCATGATGGTGTTGATCCGGATCCCTTCGTCCATCATGTCGCGCGCGATTGGCAGGGTCATGCCCACGATGGCTGCCTTGCTGGCCGCATAGCTGGCCTGGCCGACCTGGCCGTCCTGCGCGGCGGCCGAAGCAGTGTTGACGATGGCGCCGCGGTCGCCATCGGCCAGCGGCGCGAGCGTCAACATGCCCGCAGCTGACTTGGCGATGCAGCGGAAGGTGCCCACCAGGTTGATCTGAATGATGCGATTGAAACGATCTGCCGCGCATGGGCGGATTTCGCCGGTTTTCTTGTCGCGGCTGACAGTCTTGACGGCATCGGCAGTGCCGGCGCAGTTGACCAGAATGCGTTCCTGCCCAATGGCCGCGCGGGCCTTGGCGAAGGCGGCGTCCACCTGCTCCTCGGACATCACGTCCACATTGCAGTAAACGCCGCCGAGTTCGCTAGCCAACGCCTGGCCGAAGGTTTCGTTCATGTCGAAGATGGCGACTTTGACGCCATGGCTGGCCAAACGCCGGGCCGTGGCGGCTCCCAGGCCGGAAGCGCCCCCGGTGATGACGGCAGAGATGTCGGAGTTCAGTTGCATGGTTTTTCCTCGATGGGTGAGAAACAGGCGTTATTGGCCGGTAAAGTTGGGTGTGCGCTTGCCTAGGAATGCCGCTTGCCCTTCCAGGTTGTCGGCCGAACGCAAAGCGACGAGGAAATTGCGCTTCTCATGCTCCAGGCCTTGCGCGAGCGGAGTCTCAAAGCTGGCCAGTGCCGCATCTTTCGCCAGCGCCACGGCCAGCGGCGAATTGGCTGCAATCCGGTTGGCCATCGCCAACGCCGTCGGCAGGGCCTGGCCATCAGCCGTCACTTCGGCGACCATGCCTGCATCGCAAGCCTTGCGGGCGTCGATGAAATCGCCGGTCAGCAACAGGGCCATGGCCTTGGACTTACCGATAGCGTGGATCAGGCGCTGCGTGCCCCCGGCACCCGGAATGGCGCCCAGCTTGACTTCCGGCACACCGAAATTGGCGGACTCGCCAGCGATCGCGATGTCGCAGGCCAGCGCTAATTCTGTGCCGCCGCCCAGCGCGAGCTTTTCCACCGCTGCGATGACGGGCTTGGGGAAGCGCTCCAGTTCCGACCAAAAGTGGCCGCCTGCTGCCGCACGATCGCCCAGCAGTGGCTCGGCGCGCAGCGCATCGAAGGCCGTGATGTCGGCCCCGGCGCAGAACACGCCCTCGGCGCCGGTGATGATGACCGCGCGCACGGTATCGTCGTCGCGCAGTTGCACAAGCTGCGCACGCAGGCCATCGAATACCGCGCGGTTCAAGCTGTTCTTCGCGCGCGGGCGGTTGATGGTCAAGGTGGCGATGGCGCCATCGCGGCTGACGAGCACTTCGCTGGCTTCGCTCATGGTGGC